>Ga0183095_10003_pt5 | contig 704240 bp, 575 predicted proteins | sample BioMet4_FD_130346 | JGI IMG/M metagenome (GOLD analysis project Ga0183095, IMG submission 130346) | Microbial communities from bioreactor (seeded with sewage sludge) at LBNL, California, USA - Biofuel metagenome 4 (v2) (version 3) | ecosystem: Engineered > Bioreactor > Anaerobic > Unclassified ...
ATCAGAATCCTCTTCCTTCCGCTGAGGATGGACTTTATAATAAGAATCAGCGGAGGTATCGAGCCTTATGATGACAGTTGATAAAGACAAGAATCGCGAGCAGATGCAGTTCTTCTCCATGGACCAGCTCGTCCCGAAAGACCATCTCCTGCGCCTGATCGACGGTGCCGTAGACTGGTCTTTTATTTATGATCTCGTGAAAGAGAAGTACTCCGAGGACCAGGGACGCCCTTCCCTTGACCCGGTGGTCCTCATCAAGATCCCGCTCATCCAGTATCTCTACGGGATCAAGAGCATGCGCCAGACAATCCGCGACATCGAGGTCAACATGGCCTACCGCTGGTTCCTGGGGCTCGGCATCTACGATCCGGTTCCCCATTTCACGACCTTCGGGAAGAACTACACGAGGCGATTCAAGGACACGGACCTTTTCGAGCAGATCTTCTCGCATGTCCTTGAGGAGTGCATATCCCATAAGCTCGTCGACACCTCGACGGTCTTCATCGATGCCACGCACATCAAGGCCTGCGCAAACAATAAGAAATTCATCAACCGGGCCGCGAAGGAAGAGGCGATGTTCTATGAGGCGAAGCTGAACGCGGAGATCGATAAGGAACGTGAGGAATCCGGAAAGAAGCCCCTGAAGAAGAAAGAGGATGACGACGATGACGGCGGACCCAAAGGGCCGGAAGCCCCGGGCGGCGGCGAGGGACGCACCGTGAAGGAAAGCACGACGGATCCGGAAAGCGGATGGTTCCATAAGGGCGAGCACAAGCAGGTATTCGCCTATACCGCCGAGACGGCATGCGATGAACATGGATGGATCCTCGGGTACACGATCCATCCCGGAAACGAACACGACTCAAGGACATTCCCTGATATCTATAAAAAGGTTAAGGGCCTCAATCCTGAATGCATCGTGGTCGATGCCGGATACAAGACCCCTCCGATCGCGAAGATGCTGCTGGATGACGGGATCAAGCCGGTTTTCCCCTACAAGCGGCCGATGACGGCGAAGGGATTCTTCCGGAAATACGAGTACGCCTATGATGAATACTTCGACTGCTACGTCTGTCCGAACGACAAGACCCTTGAATTCTCCACGGTGGACAGGATGGGATACAGGGAATACAAAAGCAATCCTCACGAATGCAGCACCTGTCCTTTCCTTGAGCAATGCACACACAGTGCCAGCCACGTCAAGGTTATCAACAGGCATGTGTGGGAAGACTACATGGAGCAGTGCGAGGAGATCCGTCAGACGCTCGGCATGAAAGCCGTCTATGAGAAGCGTAAGGAGACCATCGAGCGGATCTTCGGCACGGCGAAGGAGTTCCACCAGATGAGATATACGAACATGATCGGAGCAGCCCGGATGAGGATGAAGGTCGGGCTTACCTACACGTGCATGAACCTGAAGAAACTGGCAATGATGATAAAGAAGTATGGGCCGAAGAACGGCCCTTTGCACTTTTTTTCAAAGCTTGTCATCTTTTTCTATGTAAAAGAAAACAGGGAATTGGGAATCAGCTGATTCTCAATACCCCGTTTGTCTTCAGTCTGTGGAGGAAACCGATTGGTTTCCTCCTTTTTTTTGCGTAATTGCTTGATTTTTGCAGAAGAGTGGGGTAAACTTACTGATAAGTGGTAGGAAATGGGAAGAATTGCCACGAAGTGGGGGATATTAGGTGTTTCTTCATACGTATTTTCATTCATTGGACGCCAAGGGGAGATTGATTATTCCTTCCAAGTACCGCGATGACATCGGCAAAAGCCAGGTCGTCGTGACGCGCGGATGGGATGCCAATCTGGTTGTCTATACGATGGAAGCGTGGAAGACCTATACCCAGTCATGGCTGGATCTTCCCGGAAGCGATCCCAAAGTCAGGAAATACAGACGTTTCGTGGCTACAAACGCTGAGCAGTGCGAGCTGGACAAGCAGGGGAGGATCCTCATTTCTCAGGAACTGAGAGATCATGCGAATCTGACGAAAGACGTTGTAATCAGCGGTAACCTGACCAGCTTCGAACTTTGGAATCCGGAACGCTGGAAAGAAGTCAGTGACTTCGGTGACGACGAGACAATCTCCGCGGAAATCGGGGAACTCAACGCCAGGATCTGATTGGCGGTCTTTTATGCGTGATGGGAGAACGGTATGAATTACGTTCACAAGTCGGTGCTGTTAAACGAAACGATCGTGAATCTGCAGATCCGGCCGGGCGGCGTCTATGTTGACGGTACGCTCGGGGGCGGCGGGCACGCACTCGAAATATGCAGGCACCTTACTGCCACTGGAAAGCTCATAGGTATCGATCAGGACGACGCGGCGATCAGGGCTGCCGGGGAGCGGTTGAAGGACTTTGAAAAACAGGTCTCAATCGTGCGCAGCAATTTCAGCCGGATGCCGGAGATACTGAAGGAGCAGGGAATTGCTTCCGCAGACGGTATCATTCTCGATCTCGGGGTTTCGTCGTATCAGCTGGATGACAAAAGCAGGGGCTTTTCGTACATGGCTGATGCGCCGCTCGACATGAGGATGGACCAAAGAGAAGCAAGAACAGCAGGAGACATCGTAAACGGCTACACAGAGCATGATCTCTTCCGTATCATACGGGATTACGGAGAAGAAAGATTCGCGCAGAACATTGCCAAGCACATCGTCGCTGAACGGGAGAAAAAACCGATAGCCACCACAGGGGAACTGGCGGAAATTATCCGGGAATCGATTCCGATGAAGATTCAGAAGACGGGCGGCCATCCGGCAAAGAGGACATTCCAGGCAATCCGGATTGAACTGAACGGCGAACTGACCGTTCTGAAAGATTCCATCGACGGAATGATCAATCTGCTGAATGACGGCGGGAGACTCTGCATCATTACGTTCCATTCCCTGGAAGACAGGATTGTCAAAGAAGCTTTCCGGAGAAATGAGAACCCCTGCACCTGTCCGCCGGATTTTCCGGTCTGTGTCTGCGGCAAAAAGCCGAAAGGGAGAGTCGTCACGAAGAAGCCGATTGTCCCGGGCATTGAAGAGACAGAAGAGAACAGCAGGGCCAAGAGCGCCAAGCTCCGGGTATTCGAAAGGATCATAGAAAAATAAGATGGCAAAACAGACAGCACGAAGGGTAAATTCAAGATCGGAAGATTATATGGAAAAGCTGTCTTTTGACGGAAGCGCGGTCCGGAAAACGGCCGTGCTTCCGCGCCGTCCTTATGTTGCAAAAGAAATTGCCGTCAGTGAGAAGGCAAGGAGGAACCGGGCACAGGCGCTTTCGATGAAGCCGCTGTATGTCCTGTTCCTGGCTTTCATTTCCGTCATGACGGTTCTGATGTGCGTCTATTACCTGCAGATGAAGGAAACCGTCACTTCGCAGGTCTCGGAGAATTCGAAGCTGAAATCCGAGCTGGTTTCGCTCCAGAATGAAAATGATGCACTGTACGAAAATATTACCAATAATATTGACTGGGACCACGTCAGAGATGTGGCAATCAACCAATTGGGGATGAAATACGCGACGGAAGACCAGGTAGTGTGGTATAATACCGAAGGCAACGGCTATGTAAGGCAATACCAAGAGGTACCTACCGCGGACCAGGGATAAAATCGTGAAAAATGACCCCAGACGCAGGAGAGCGAAGCGCTCCGATCCATCAAGCAGGAAAATGAACGCCAAGATGCAGAGAAAGCTGGCAGGACTGTTCGCAGCAGTCGTGCTGGTTTTGATATGTCTGGCTGTCCGGATCACCTATGTCAATGCCGTCAGCGGCGACCAATATGCCAAGCAGGTGCTTGCGCAGTCCCAGTCCCAGTATTCCAGCACGGTCCTGCCGTTCAAGCGGGGCGACATCCTGGATACGAAGGGCACGGTCCTTGCCACCAGTGAGAAAAAATACAATATCGTGCTCGACTGCAAAGTCGTGAATTCGGATCCGGATTATGCGGGTCCTACCATGCAGGCGCTGGACGATGTCTTCGGGCTGGACCAGGTCGGCATCACTTCCCTTCTGACGGATGAGAAAACAAAGGACTCGCAGTACCAGGTCATCAAGAAAGACATTTCGGTTGAAGAAAAGAATGCCTTTGAGGAATACTGCAGCGGCACGGACGAGAATCCTCTGACGGACAAGGAAAAAGAAGAGCGGAAGTATGTGAAGGGCGTCTGGTTTGAAGAAGAGTACGTGCGCACGTATCCCCTTTCCTCCCTGGCCTGCGATGTCATCGGCTTCACCTACGGCGACAATACGGCCGACTGGGGAATTGAAGGATACTACAGCAATACGCTGAACGGAGTGGACGGACGGAAATACGGATACTGGGATTCCGATTCGGACCTTACGCAGAATATCATCGATCCGGTGGACGGCAAGACCGTTGTCTCCACGATTGATGCCAATATCCAGTCGGTAGTGGAAAAGAACATCGCCTCCTTTGAGGAGAAATACAAGAACGGACCGTACAGCACGACGAAGGGTGCATCCAACATCGGCGTCATCGTGATGAACCCGAACGACGGCTCGATCCTTGCCATGGGAAGCTCCGATCCTTATGACCTGAACAGCCCGCGGGATCTTTCTTCTTTCTATACGGCGGATGAGATCAAGGCAATGAGCAATGACCAGCAGCTGTCGGCGCTGGAATCCATCTGGAAGAACTACTGCATTTCCGATACCTTTGAACCCGGTTCGGTATTCAAGCCGGTCACGATGTCTTCGGCACTGGAAGACGGCACCATTAAGGGAAATGAAACCTTCTACTGCGACGGCGGGGAAACCGTTTCCGGCACGTACATCAAATGCTCGGAAGAAGAAGGCCATGGGCAGGAGACGGTTTCCGACGTCATCAGGAATTCCTGCAACGATGCCATGATGCAGATCGCCCTGAAAATGGGAGTCAGTGAATTTACGAAATACCAGCAGCTTTTCAACTTCGGGGTCAAGACGGGAATCGACCTTTCCGGCGAGGCCACGGGTATTCTTTACTCTTCGGACACGATGGGCGAGATTGATCTGGCGACTTCTTCCTTCGGGCAGGGCTTTAACTGCACGATGCTTCAGGAAGCTGCCGCGGTCAGCTCCGTGATCAACGGGGGAAATTATTACCGCCCGAGAGTTGTTGAAAAAATCCTGGACAGCACCGGTGCGACCATCAAGACAAATGATCCCGTTCTCCTGAAACAGACGATTTCCTCCGATGTTTCGGACCTGCTCCGTTCTTATATGAAGGCATCCGTGGACAGCGGCACATCGGTCTACGCCAAGGTGAACGGATACAGCATGGGCGGAAAGACCGGAACAGCCCAGAAGATCCCGAGGGGCAACGGAAAGTATCTGGTATCGTGGATCGGCTTCGTGCCTTATGAGAATCCGCAGGTCCTGATCTATGTGGTCATTGACGAACCGAATGTACAGGAGCAGGCGGACAGCCGCTTCCCGCAGTGGATGGCAAAGGATATCCTGACGGAAATCCTGCCGTATCTGGGCATCTATCCGGATGAAGAACTGACGGAAGAAGATCCGGCACTTCAGGAACCGGCCGATGCGGCAGCTGCCGAAGGAACGGCAGTGACGGATACGACGGCAGACACGAATGTACCGACCGTCCAGGCCTCCGCGGATTCACAGAACGTCACCTCCGGAAACAATGAGGAGACAGACGGCTATACGAATGAAGAAGCAGGCATTACGAATTAAAAGTTTCGGGGAGAAGAGCAATGGTTGATTTATCTGCAGTCATGCCCGCCTTCATCGCTTTTGCGATCAGTGCGGTTCTGGGACCGGTTTTCATTCCGTTCCTGACAAAGCTGAAACTCGATCAGACGGAAAGAAAACTGGGAGTTCAGTCCCATCTGAAGAAAGCCGGGACGCCGACAATGGGCGGCATCATTTTCCTGATCGCCATTGCCGTGACTTCAGTCCTGTTTTTTGTACGCTATCCGCGGATCGGTCCGGTCATTTTCCTGACGATGGCTTTCGGACTCGTCGGATTCCTGGATGATTATCTCAAGGTCGTGAAAAAACGTTCGGACGGTCTTTTTGCCTGGCAGAAGTTCGGACTTCAGTTCATCATCACGGTGCTTTTCTGGCTGTACCTGACCAACCTGACGGACATCGACCTGACCCTCCGGATTCCCTTTACGCACGGGGCTATGGCCGACATCGGATTCTGGGCTGTCCCGCTGCTGTTCTTTGCCGTCCTGGGCACGGTCAACGGCGTGAATTTCACGGACGGAATCGACGGGCTGGCTTCTTCCGTGACCGTCGTCGTTTCCGTGTTCTTTGTCATTGCCTCCCTCCTGACGCAGGCAGGCGTCGAACCGGTCGCAAGCGCGGCGGCAGGAGCCCTGATGGGATTCCTGCTCTACAATGCCTATCCGGCCAGGATTTTCATGGGAGATACCGGGTCGCTGGCACTGGGCGGATTCGTGATCGGCACGGCCTATATGATGCACATGCCTCTTTACATCCTGATGGTCGGACTGATCTACCTGGTGGAAGTGGTTTCAGTCATCCTGCAGGTTGGCTATTTCAAGGCGACCCACGGGAAGAGGCTTTTCAAGATGGCACCGATCCATCATCATTTTGAACTTTGCGGCTGGTCAGAGACCCGCGTCGTTGCTGTTTTCACAATCGTGACGGTTCTGCTCTCGCTGCTTGCGCTTCTGGCGCTCTAAGGAGAAGAAATGAATCTGGAGGGAAAGAAAGTCCTGATCTACGGATCGGGGAAAAGCGGACAGGGGGCAGCGGAGCTTCTGAAAAAAGTCGGAGCTGTTCCGGAAATATTCGATGACAGCATGGGCAGCCCGAAAGGCATCCCGTCTTCCTATGACCTGCTGGTCATGAGTCCGGGAGTTCCGACGGATCTTCCGAGGGTTGAAGAATTCCGCGCGGCAGGCGTCAAAGTCTGGGGCGAGGTGGAACTGGCCTATGAAACGGGGAAGGGCAGAGTCCTGGCGGTAACCGGGACGAACGGCAAGACAACGACGACTTCTCTTCTCGGGGAAATCATGAAAGCCTGGGAGAAGGAGGTTTTTGTTGTCGGGAACATCGGAACAGCCTATACCTCCGTGGCCCTGGACACGACCGAACATTCGACGGTCGTTGCGGAGATTTCCAGTTTCCAGCTGGAGACGATTGAACGGTTCCGTCCGGAAGTCAGTGCCATCCTGAACATCACCGAGGATCATCTGAACCGTCATCACACGATGGAAGAGTACATCCGCGTGAAGGAGGGAATCACGAAGAACCAGGACAGGACCTGCACCTGCGTGCTCAATTATGAAGATGAGATTCTCCGGAAATTTGCGGAGACCTGCCCGGCTTCCGTCCTTTTCTTTTCCAGTGAAAGGGAACTTGAGGAAGGCTTCTGCCTGATCGGCGACGAAATCGTCCTGAAGGAGAAACAGGAAAAGAAAGTGCTGGTCCGCACCGGTGAATTGCAGCTGATCGGAAAGCATAATTTTGAAAATGTCATGGCGGCTTCGGCCATGGCGTACCGTGCAGGAGTGCCGCTGGACACAATCGCCTCCGCGGCAAAGAAATTCAAGGCGGTGGAGCACCGGATCGAGTACTCCGGAACCGTAAACGGCGTTTTATGGTACAACGATTCCAAGGGAACGAATCCGGATGCAGCCATTAAGGGCATACAGGCCATGAAATGGCCGACCTTCCTGATCGCGGGCGGCTATGACAAGGGCTCGGATTATCACGAATGGATCCGTTCATTTGACGGAAAAGTGAAATGCCTGGTCCTGGAAGGAAAGACGAAGGAGGATATCCGCAGGGCGGCACTGGAGTGCGGCTATCCGGAAGCTCAGATCGTCATGAAGGAAAATATGAACGAAGCGATGGAATACTGCGCTTCCCATGCGGAGCCGGGCGATGCGGTCCTTCTTTCGCCTGCCTGTGCCAGCTGGGGAGAATTCCCGAACTATGAAGTCCGGGGAAAAGAATTCAAGGAATTCGTCAAGGGGCTTGCGTAAATGGCAAAGACGGAATATGAAAAGAACCTGAACAGGCATACGGCATCGATTGTCCTCTGGACAGCGGCAGCCGTCCTGCTTGTTCTCCTCTTTCTGTTCCTTCTTCTTTTCCGTGTCCGGAACATCGAGGTCGTCGGCAATTATCATTACACGGATGCCCAGGTGGAAGAAATGCTGATGAAGGGACCGTTTTCCAAAAATACGGTCATCCTTTCCCTGCTGAACAAGCATAAGAAAATCGAAGGGGCGGATTTCATCGATTCTGTCACGGTGGATATGACGGGAATCAATTCCGTGCGCATTCAGGTCAATGAAAAAGAACTGATCGGATATGTTTCCTATCAGAATGCCTACTGGTATTTCGATGCGGACGGGAAGGTGCTGGTACGCTCCGATACTCCCGAAAACAGCGGAACGTCCTCCGGAGCCCAGACCGGAACATCGGACTCAGTATCCTCCGTGACGTCATCCGGAGCATCGGGCTCAGAATCCTCCGTGACGTCATCCGGAGCATCGGATTCGTCGTCATCCGTGACGTCGTCCGGAGCATCAGACCCGGCATCCTCCGTGACACCATCCGGAGCATCGGGCTCGGAATCATCCGTGACTTCATCCGCAGCATCGGACCCGGCATCATCCGGAACGTCATCGGAGGATGCTTCCGGAAACAGTGCTGATTCCTCAGCCGCGGATTCCGGAGTGACGCCGGCAGATAACACGGCGGAAACGGTCTCGGAAGTCATCCCCCAGACGGCGCAGGCTGCTTCCGAAGAATCGACCGGCTCCGGTACCGTGACGCCGCAGGAGGTTACACAGGATTCCGGAGGACAGGTGGTACTGGAACCGGAAGTCGTTCAGGATGAGGAATCGACGGCCTCCTCCGGGAGCGGAGTGGAAGCCCCGAAGGAAGCGGACAGGGACTATATCCCGCTTATCGAAGGCCTTGTCTTTTCGGAAGCGGCCGTGGGAGAGACTCTGCCGGTCGCCGATCCGGGTGTTTTCAAGACGATTGCCAGCCTGAAGAACATTGTCAATAAAAACAATATCCCGCCGGACCGGGTGATTTTTGCCGAAGACGGGACGCTTTCCCTGGCTTACGGACAGGCGTCGGTCCTCCTCGGAGCGGATGAAAACCTGGAGGCAAAGCTGGAGGAACTGACCGGAATCCTGCCGAAAATGACCGACCTTTCGGGCACGCTCCATCTGGAAAATTTCGACGGAACACAGGACAGGGTCATTTTCGACAAATCTTAAAAAAATGAAAAAAAACTTGATAAATCAAGGTAAAGTCTATATGATGTATTTATGTCCGTATAGGGACGACTATATAGAGAAAAAACTATCACGCATGTGATTGCACGGTAAGAAGGAGGAAATACTTTGTTAGAAATTACTTCCAATGAGGCTGAGTCGGCTGCGAGGATTATCGTAGTCGGAGTAGGCGGTGCAGGAAATAATGCAGTAAACCGCATGGTTGACGAATCAATCGGCGGCGTCGAGTTTGTCGGGGTGAATACCGACAAGCAGGCACTGTCTCTTTGCAAGGCTCCTACGATCGTGCAGATCGGTGAAAAAGTGACAAAGGGTCTCGGCGCCGGTGCCAAGCCGGAAGTCGGGGAACAGGCGGCAACAGAGAGTTCGGAAGAGATCAAGCAGGTCCTGAACGGGGCCGACATGGTCTTCGTCACCTGCGGCATGGGAGGCGGAACCGGTACAGGCGGCGCCCCGATCGTTGCGGGAATTGCCAAGGAACTCGGATGCCTTACCGTCGGCGTGGTGACAAAGCCCTTCCGTTTTGAAGCGAAAACGCGCATGAACAATGCGCTTCAGGGAATCGAAAAGCTGAAGCAGAACGTCGATACGCTGATCGTGATTCCGAACGACAAGCTGCTCGAAATCGTTGACCGCCGGACGACGATGCCGGAAGCTCTGAAAAAAGCAGATGAAGTCCTTCAGCAGGCAGTGCAGGGCATTACCGACCTGATCAATCTGCCGGCACTGATCAATCTCGACTTCGCAGATGTCCAGACCGTCATGACGAACGGCGGCGTCGCCCACATCGGCATCGGCCAGGCAAAGGGAGACGACAAGGCTCTGGAAGCTGTTCAGCAGGCTGTCGAAAGTCCGCTGCTGGAAACGACCATCAAGGGAGCGAAGAATGTCATCATCAATATCCACGGGGATATTTCCCTCATGGATGCCAATGATGCAGCTACCTATGTACAGGAACTGACCGGCGACGAAGCCAACATCATCTTCGGTGCGATGTATGACGATGCGGATGTGGATTCCTGCCAGATCACGGTCATTGCGACCGGCCTGCAGGATACCGCCAATGAAAAGCCGAAGAAGCAGCAGGGAAGCCTTTTTGCTTCTTCCATACCGGAACTTTCAAAACCGACGTTTCTTCAGCAGCCGTCCCCGGTAGCGCAGCAGGCTCCGATGAATCTGCAGCAGCCGCAGGTCAGCAGCACGGTCAGGAAAAAGGATATCCAGATTCCGGACTTTCTTAAGAACAGGAAATAAAACATGAAATGTCCTTACTGTGGTAATGAGAATACCCGCGTCGTGGACTCCCGTCCTGTCGATGAGAATACGGCAATCCGCAGAAGACGCATGTGCGATACATGCGGAAAGCGTTTTACCTCTTACGAAAAGGTTGAGACGATCCCGCTGATTGTCATCAAGAAGGATCAGAACCGGGAGCAGTTCAACCGGAGCAAGATTGAAGCCGGCGTACTGAGGGCCTGCCACAAGCGTCCGATTTCTGCACAGCAGGTGCAGGAACTGGTGGACTCCGTGGAGACCGAGGTTTACAACAAGGGCGAGCGGGAGATACCGAGTTCCGAAATCGGCGAAATCGTGATGTCAAAACTGAAGAACCTGGATCCGGTTGCATACGTCCGCTTTGCGAGCGTTTACCGTGAATTCAAGGATGTCAGCACCTTCATGGACGAACTGAAGAAATTTTTGAAATAAAGGACGGAAGATAATAACAGCAAACAGAAGCAAAGAGCATACTTGTGCTAGAACGGCAGCAATGTGTGCTCTTTTTTTTACGAGAATCGGAGGAAATGATTCATGAAAAGGGTTTTGCTGAAACTGAGCGGAGAAGCCCTGGCGGGCGATCGCAGGACGGGATTTAATGAGGCAACCGTGACAGCCGTGGCAAAGCAGGCAAAGGTTCTGTGCGGGGAAGGAATGCAGATCGGCATTGTCATCGGCGGAGGAAATTTCTGGAGAGGCAGAAGCTCGGAAACGATCGAACGGACCAAGGCGGACCAGATTGGCATGCTGGCAACTGTCATGAACTGCATTTACGTCTCGGAAATATTCCGGTCGCAGGGATTGAAAACGGATATCCTGACGCCTTTTGAAATCGGGGGCATCACGAAGCTGTATTCAAAAGACCTTGCCAATGAACTGTTTGAGGAAGGCGCGGTCGTTTTCTTTGCCGGAGGCACGGGACATCCCTATTTCTCGACAGACACGGCAACGGTGCTCAGGGCAATTGAAATCGACGCAGAACAGATCCTGCTGGCAAAGTCGGTGGACGGCGTTTATGACTGCGATCCTAAGACGCATCCGGAAGCGAAAAAGTATGACCGCATTTCCATTGAGGAAGTCGTGGAAAAGGGCCTGGGAGTTGTTGACGGCGCGGCAGCCGTACTTGCAAAGGAAAACAAAATGCCGATGCTGGTCTTTCTCCTGAACGGGGAGAACAGCATCGTCGATGCAGCACACGGAAGTATTAACGGGACCTCAGTGACCGTATAAAGGAGGCAAATCACCATGAGCGAAAAAACGAAAATCTATGAAGAAAAAATGGAAAAATCGCTGCTGAATCTGAATGCTGAATTCCAGGGAATTCGTGCAGGCCGCGCCAATCCGCATGTACTGGACAAGATTACGATTGATTACTACGGATCGCCGACACCGATCCAGCAGGTGGCCAATGTCAGCGTTCCCGAAGCCCGGATGATCCAGATTTCTCCGTGGGATCCGAAGATAACGAAGGAAATCGTAAAGGCAATCCAGAAATCGGATATCGGCATCAATCCGTCGGACGACGGACATCTTGTCCGGCTGGTATTCCCGGAACTGACGGAGGAACGCCGCAAGGATCTGGTCAAGGAAGTACGCAAAAAAGGCGAGGATGCCAAGATTGCCATCCGCAACATCCGCCGTGACGGCCTGGAAGCCTGCAAGAAAATGAAGAAGCAGGACGGTGTTTCAGAAGACGAGATTGCCGACATCGAGGATGAACTTCAGAAGATTACGGAAGAGTATACGGAACGGGCCGATGAAGCCATTGAAGCGAAATCGAAGGAGATCATGAAAGTTTGAAAAATATTTCGGTATTCGGTTCCACCGGTTCGATCGGAACCCAGACGCTCGATGTCATACGGATGCATCCGGATCTTTTCCGTCTGACGGGAATCGCCTGTAAAACAAGCATAGACCTCCTGGAAAAGCAGGCGAGGGAATTCCATCCCTACTGCGCGGTCGTCTATGAGAAAAAGCAGGCGGAAGACCTGAAGGTCAGGCTTGCCGATACGGACGTCAAAGTGTTTTCCGGCATGTCCGGTCTGGTGCAGATGGCGGCTATGCCGCAGTCGGATTTCGTCGTGAACGGAATCGTGGGCATGATCGGCATTCCGTCTACGGTCGCAGCCATTCAGGCAGGGAAGGACATTGCCCTGGCGAACAAGGAGACCTGCGTAACGGCCGGGCATATCATCATGCCGATGGCGAAAGAAAAAGGCGTGCGGATCCTGCCGACGGATTCGGAGCATTCCGCGATTTTCCAGGCACTTCAGGGCAGGGCGGGTTCGCCGATCCGGAAGATCCTCCTGACAGCCAGCGGCGGACCGTTCTACGGGAAGACGACGGCAGACCTGGAAAAAGTAACGGTCAGGGAAACACTGGCGCATCCCAACTGGCGGATGGGCCCGAAGATAACAGTCGACTCGGCATCGATGGTCAACAAGGGGCTTGAAGTGATCGAGGCAATCTGGCTCTTCGGAGTCAGCGTCGATCAGATTGAAGTCGTGATCCAGCGGGAGAGCGCCATTCATTCCGCAGTGGAATTCGAGGACGGCTCCATCATCGCTCAGATGGCCGTGCCGGATATGAGGATTCCGATCCAGTATGCGATGACTTATCCGGAGCGGATTCCGTCACCGGCGGAACGCCTGGATTTTGCAGGCCTGGGGATGCTTCATTTCGGAAAACCCGACAACGATACGTTCCGCGGACTGCCTCTGGCCTTTGAGGCCATCCGGCAGGGAGGCTCCATGCCGACGGCCTTCAATGCTGCCAATGAGTGGGCCAACGACCGCTTCCGGTCGGGAGTCATCCGGTTCACGGAAATCTATCAGATCATCGAGGATGCAATGCAGCATCATAAGCTCATTGCCGCCCCGAACGTCAATGAGATTTTTGACACGGAAAATGAAATCAATGCGCATCTGAATGAAAAATACCATCTGGATCCCGTCTGACGGGATCCGTTTTTCTTTCCCTTCCCTGTTTGAAAAAGCAGGATAATATGATATAATCACGGAAGATGTGACCGAAGGGGGAAGCTATGTTTCTGAAGAGAACTGTCAGCGGAATCGTTCTGGTGGCAATTGCAATCGTAACGATCGTCTTTGGCGGATGGATCCTTGCGGCAACGCTGCTTCTTCTGTCCCTGATCGGGATGAGGGAGTTCTATCACGCTTCGGGCGTGAGCGGACGCGGTCTGAACATGCTTGAGCTTGCCGGTTACATCGGGGCAGTCGGATATTACATAGTCCTGTATTTCGGCCTGGACCGCTACATCCTTCTGGAACTGGCGGCATCCTGTGCGCTGATTCTGGCCGTATATGTCTTTACGTTTCCGGAATACCATACACAGGAAGTGTCAGCGGCATTCTTCGGCGTCTTCTATGTTGCCGTCATGCTGGGATTCATTTTCCTGACAAGAGGAAGGTTCAAAGGCAGGATTGAAGTCTGGCTCATCTTTTTTGCTTCATGGGGCGCGGATACCTGTGCGTATCTGGTAGGCGTGACAATGGGGCGGCATAAGATGTCACCGAGGCTCAGTCCGAAGAAATCGGTCGAGGGTGCAATCGGAGGCATTCTCGGGGCAGCAGTTCTGGGAGCTGTGTACGGTGCCATTTTCAAGCAGCCGGTACTGATGTATATGGTGATCTGCGCGGCAGGCGCGGTCATTTCCATCATCGGAGACCTGGCGGCATCGGCAGTCAAGCGCAATGCAAATGAGAAAGACTTCGGAAAGATTATACCGGGGCACGGGGGGATACTGGATCGGTTTGACAGCGTCATTTTTACGGCGCCGGTCATTTATTTTCTGTCCTTGCTGATACTGGGATGATTGAATAACGGGGTTTTTACATGAAATGGATTATAGCAGTTCTGATCTTTGGTCTTCTGATTATTTTTCATGAGTTCGGGCACTTTCTTCTGGCGAAAATCAACGGAGTGGATGTCGAGGAATTTTCCGTGGGTTTCGGACCGCGCATTGTCAGCACGGTCTTTCACGGTACGCGCTATTCGCTGAAGATCCTTCCCTTCGGAGGCTCCTGCCTGATGAAGGGCATGCTGGGCGATGAGGACGAGGACGGCGAGCCGGCTGAACCGGAGCCGGGCTCATTCAACAGCGTTTCCATCGGGAAGAGGGCGGCCATCATCGCTGCCGGTCCGATCTTCAATTTTATCCTGGCCTTTATTTTTGCTGTCGTGATCATGAGCGTGGTCGGCTATGACCCGGCGGAAGTCATTTCCGTCGAGAGCGGTTCGCCGGCGGCGGAAGCCGGCCTGGAGACGGGCGACACGATTACGAAATTCATGGGCGACACGGTGGAGATCGGCCGTGACGTTTCAACCTGGATTGCCCTCTATACGCTGAAGGCGGATGACCGGATCACGATGACGGTCAGGCGGGGAGAGCAGTCGGTCGACCTTGTCTTTTCTCCGGAAATCACCGAGCAGTACCGAATGGGCATTACCTACAATACCGGTTCCGATCAGGCGGAAGTCTCCGCCGTTTCGGAAGGATCCCCTCTGTCGGATGCAGGCGTAAAGGCCGGAGATGTCATCACTTCGATCAACGGGACTGCGATCACGACATCGGATTCCCTGAGCACTTATCTGAGCGAACATCCGCTGACGGGCGACACGGTCACCATTACTTTCGTGCGCGACGGCCTTACCTACGAGAAAGAAGTGACGCCGGTCATGAGCCAGAGCGTAAGCCTCGGCTTCGACTGCAACCTCGGCAGGGTCGGCACGGATGCCCCCGGAGTCCTGAAATACAGTTTTATCGAAGTCAATTACTGGATCAAGACGACCGTCCGTTCCCTGGGACAGCTCTTTACGGGAAGGTTCTCGGTCAATGATCTTTCCGGTCCGGTCGGCATCGTGGATGTCGTCGGCACAACCTATGAGCAGAGCAAGTCGGAAGGTGCCCTGATGACCTGGATGAACATGTTCAACCTGATCATCCTTTTGTCTGCAAACCTCGGCGTCATGAACCTTCTTCCGATTCCCGCCATCGACGGCGGACGCCTGCTTTTCCTGCTGATCGAGGCAGTCCGCGGCAAGCCCATGAACCGGAAGGTGGAAAATGCCATCCAGCTGGTCAGCATGGCGCTGCTGATGCTCCTGATGGTTTACGTCATGTATCACGATATTGCAAATTTCTATTAAAGGAGAACGGAAATGCCAGACCATACCAATCCGGAAAATGAACCGGCCGCATCCTCAGCAGGGAACTCTTTTGCAGCGGCATCCGGGGAACAGTCCGCTTCCGTGAAGCCGGAAGAAAAGGCGGAGCGAAGAACCGGAATACGCCGGAAATCCGGACGCGCAGAGCGGAAGGATTTCAGCGAAATGACGGAAGAGGAAATTCAGGCCCCGATCAGGGAATTCAAAAGCAGGACGCTGCCGGCAATCGTCGCGGTTCTCGGGTGTCTTGCTGCCGTTGCCTACATGCTGTGGATGTTCGGCGTTTTCGGGCATTAAGGTCCTTTTAAAACCGGGGATGAAATTCGGGTCTTTCGGACTTAAAGAATACGGTTGACAAAACAGACGGAAACTTTTATAATCTTTCATGTTGACCAAACGCGGAAGTGTCGGAATTGGCAGACGAGCAAGACTAAGGATCTTGTGGCGGCAACGCTGTGTGGGTTCAAGTCCCATCTTCCGCATCTGAGTCATAGAAAGACCTGTAAACGAAAGCTTACAGGTCTTTTTTTAGTTCGGCGGAGGGGAAAGATGGCAGAGCAGGAAAAGATGAAGATCATTGCCCGGGTGCACACGGATTTCCCGACGAAGTTCGGCGTGCCGCGTCAGAGCCGGCTGGTGGAGGGACTGAAGGGGAGAATCGTCTTTGAACCGGAGTTCCGGAACCCGGATGCCCTGGAAGGACTGGAAGGCTATTCGCATATCTGGGTCATCTGGGAATTTTCGGAAAATGTCAGGACGGAGTGGTCGGCCACGGTACGGCCTCCGAGACTGGGCAGGAACCGCCACATGGGAGTCTTTGCGAGCCGCTCGCCTTTCCGGCCGAATCCGATCGGTCTGTCCTGCCTGAGGCTGCTGTCGATCGAACAGGATGAAAAACTCGGCCCGGTCCTTCAGGTGGAAGGCATCGATATGATGGACGGGACGCCGGTCTTTGACATCAAGCCCTACAATCCGTATTCCGACAGCGTGCCGGATGCCGAAATCGCGTTTGCGAAAATCAGCTATGCGAAGAAGCTGACGGTTCATTTCCCGGAGGAACTGAGAAAGAAGCTGCCGGAGGAGAAGGCGGCCGCCCTCGAGGGAGTCCTGCGCGAGGATCCGAGGCCTTCTTATGCCAGCCGCGATCCGGAGAGGATTTACGGCATGGAATATGCCGGCTTTGACGTGCGTTTCCGGGTCACCGGAGGCGAACTGACCGTATGCGGCGCGGAACCGCTGAAAAACTGACTTCTATATCAAAATTGTACAAAAAACGGAACTTGCATGTTCTATTATCCGTGATAAACTATAACTATAGACCGCTTTCAGGGCGGTCCGGCAAAAAGGGCGGAGAGACAGACATGTGTGTGGCAGTGCCTCTGAAAATCAGGGAAATTCACGGCAGCGAGGCGGAGGCAGAAGCATTCGGAGCTTCCAGGACCATTCGTGTGGATTTGGTACCGGGCGTACAGGCCGGTGATTTCGTCATCGTACACGCAGGAATCGCCATCGCTAAAATTCAGGAAACAGAAGCAGAAGAAAGTCTGAACATCATCAGGGACGTCATCGAGGCGGAAGCGTCGGGGGACGTCCTTTATCCATGTGCACGGAAAACCGAAAATAAGGAGGAAAAGCATGCACCAGGAGTATAAAATCATCAGCATCACAAAGGACGAAATCATCCCGACGGCTGAGAAGATGAAAAAGGAAGGCAGGATCCTTCTGATGGTCCACGGCTATATGAGCGTGGAAAATCAGCCGGTGATTGCTTATGAGTATGAAGTGGATCACGCAATCCACTCCTATCAGGTGACCGGGGAAACGAAGTTCCCGTCCATTTCGGGCATCTATGACTCCGCTGCCGGCTGGCCGGAATGGGAGCTGAATGAACTGATGGGATTTGAATTCGAAGGTCTGGACACTTCCCAGAGGCTTTTCCTTCCGGAAGAGCTTTCCAACGGGAGAGGCCAGATCCTGGTGACGCCGCTCAAGGAGCTGCGCGACTCGGCATTCGAGGAATACGCGACGAAGTCGGAGCTGGTCAATACCCTGACGCGCGACGACGACCATGATGGAATCCCGGATGTTCAGGAGAAAAAATCTTCGGAGAAGGAGGACAGAAAATGAGCTATACGATTCCGATCGGACCGTACCATCCGGCACTTGAGGAACCGGTCCATGCAAATCTGAAGACCGAAGGCGAAATCATCAAGGATGCCGACGTATACATCGGATACAACCACCGCGGCATCGAAAAACTGTGCACGGAGCGGAATTATATCCAGACCATCGTCCTGGTGGAGAGGGTCTGCGGCATCTGCTCGCATGCGCATGCCCTGAACTATGCGCTGGCGCTGGAAGGAATCGCCGACATGGACGTGCCGAAGAGAGGCGCCTATATCCGCGTCATCATGGCGGAGCTCGAGCGTCTGCATTCGCATTTCCTGTGGTTCGGCATTGCCTGCCACATCATCGGACACGACAGCCTGTTCATGCATATCTGGGACAAGCGGGAAGTTATCATGGACATCCTGGAAGAGATTTCCGGAAACCGCGTCAATTACGGAATGGTCACGATCGGCGGATCCCGGCGCGACATCAGCGATGAGACGAGGAAGTCTGTCCTGGCCAAGCTCGATGTCATCGAGAAGGAAACGGACAAAGTCCGCGACATCATCGTGAACGACCGCACTGTTGCCATGCGTACGAAAGGCGTCGGCATCCTGACAAAGGAAGATGCCATCCGCCTCGGCGCTGCCGGCCCGCAGGCCAGGGCTTCGGGCGTGGACATCGATATCCGCCGCGACATGCCGTATTCCTGCTATGAGGACTTCAAATTCGACGTTCCGGTCGTGGACAGCTGCGATGTGTATGCGCGCGTCCTGGTCCGTGTCCTGGAAGTCTATGAAAGCATCAAGATCATCCGCCAGGCACTGGAGAATCTGCCGGAAGGCCCGATCAACCTCGGAACGAAGATCCCGAGGATTCCGGCCGGAGAGCGGGTTTCTGTCCTGGAAGCACCCCGCGGCCAGCTCGTCTACAAAGTCATTTCAAACGGAGGGAAGACGAACCACCGGGTCAGCATCCATGTTCCGACGTTCCGGAATGCCCCGACGGTTCCGGTCATGCTTCGCAATAACACCATTGCCGATGCCGGACTGATCATTGCCTGCATCGACCCGTGCTTCTCCTGTCTGGACAGATAGCATGCACGAGCTGGGTCTGACGATGGACATGCTGAAGATCGTCAATGAGGCGGCCGAAAAGAACGGCGCCGCAAAGATCGGCAGCATCAGGGTCCGCATAGGTGCCTATTCGGGGGTGGTCCCCGAACTGATTGAAGAGTGTTTCGGTCCGGCCAGCCGCGGAACGGCGGCAGAAGGGGCAAAGCTCTTTTTCGAAGCGGTTCCGGTTTCCGTCGAGTGCAGGGACTGCGGCAGGACGGAAGTGCTCCGCGAACATGAATTTACCTGTCCGGTCTGCGGATCCGACAATATCCGGATCGTGTCCGGCAGGGAATTTTACATTGAAAGCATTGAAGTAAACTAATTGATTGCAAGGGGGTGTTCTGGGTGAAAAAAGCTTCTTTCCCGGCAGTGATTTCGGTCGCCGTCCTGTGCTTCATTTTCTGGCTGCTGATGACCTGGTCATTTGCCGCTGAGGAACTCATCGCAGGCGGCGTGATTTCGGTTGCCGTGGCGCTTTTCTCCGCAAGATTCTTCATCAAGGAAAAACCGTTCTATCTTTTCAATCCGGCCAAATTCTTCATCCTCATTTATTACTGCCTGGTTGTTTTCGTATGGGAACTGATCAAGGCCAATGTGGATGTTGCGAAGCGCGCCCTGAAACCGGGCAGGCTGAACATCAATCCCGGAATCGTCAAGGTCCCGGTCGGAGAGGAATCCGAATACGGCACTTCGCTTCTGGCCAATTCCATTACCCTGACGCCCGGCACCATCACGCTGGATATTGCCAGGGACAAAAAGGGACAGAAGTGGTTTTACATCCACTGGATCGATGTCGCTGAGCAGGATCCGCAGAAGGCCGGCGATGCCATCAAGGGAACGATGGAAAAATGGATAAGGAGGATCTGGCCATGATTGAGCTTATGCTGTTTGCCATCGGCTATGCCGTTCTTGCCATGCTCGTCTGCATCCGCCTCGTCAAGGGCCCGAGCGGCGTCGACCGCGCGGTCGCTTCCGACTGCGTCGATACCCTGACGACGGTTTCCCTTGCACTGTTCGCGGTTTTCTCGGGCAGGAGCATTTACCTTGACATCTCCATGACGCTGGCAGTGCTGGGATTTCTGGGAACAGTCATTATTTCGAGATATCTGGAGGGAAAACTATGATGGATGCCGTAAGTATTTCATTAGCCGCAAGGATCATCATCGATGTCCTCATGGCAATCGGCTTCATTTTTGCGCTGGCCGGCGTGGTCGGACTGCTCCGCATGCCGGATGCCTTCTGCCGTATGCAGTCCAGCACGAATGTTGCCACTCTGGGAATGCTCGGAGCGATGATCGCAGCGCTTATCTATTCAATCTGCATCGGTGCGGCAGGCATGGCCATCAAGCTCGGCTGCCTGTGCGTATTCTTTATCATCACGAATCCGATCTCAAGCCATGCAATCGCCAAGGCGGCCTATAAATTCGGTATCCGCCCGAAAGATAAGATGGTCTGCGACGACTACGGGGAGGATCAGGAAAATGACTGAGTTCTTTGCCTCTTACGGCATCACGATCCTGAATACCATCGTCATGGCCGGCGTTGTCGTGACAGCCCTTCTGGCTGTCATCTTTGACAGGCTGCTGTCCTCTGTCATCGCGCTCGGAATCACGGGTGCGTTCGCAGCCCTGGAATTCATCCTTCTGGAGGCTCCCGATGTTGCCATCGCAGAAGCTTCCGTCGGCGCGGTCCTTTCTACGGTGCTCTTCGTCATTGCACTTCGGAAGACCACGAAGAAAGGAGACGAAGACAAATGAAAAAAGCGGACAAGGTTAAAAAGATCATCACGATCTGCAGCCTGACCGTGTTCCTGGTCCTGGGCTGCGTATGCGCTGTCTGCATGTACGAATCGCCTCTGGCCTATGACGGTTCCGGGACGGATGCCTACCAGCTTTATACGAAACCGGCGGAATACGATACCTCGGACGCAGACGGCGTTGCGGATATCATGATCAAGGAAGACCTGGATAAGACCAGATCCCAGAATGCCGTTACCGCGATCGTTTTCGACTACCGTGGCTACGATACGATGGGAGAGTCCTTTATCCTGCTGACCGCTATTTCCGGATCCATGGCGATCCTCCGTGCGGCTACAAAAAAGAAAGGAGGGGACAGCGATGAAGTTCAGGAAGAATCTCACTGAAGAGGATACGATCCTTCGCAATGCGGGCGGCTTCTTTCTTCCGTTTGCCCTGATGTTCGGCTTTTACGTCATTATGCACGGCAACCTTTCTCCGGGCGGCGGATTCCAGGGAGGCGTCTGCGGCGCGGGTGCCATCATGCTTCTGTTCATGGGATACGGATATGATACCGTCGTCAAGGCGGTCAATCCGGAGCTGATCCGCAAGAATGAAGCTGTCGGCGCTACGGCCTATGTCATCATTGCCCTCTGCGGTATTTTTGCGGGAGCGAATTTCTGCCGGAACGTTTTCTATCAGAACGGAAATGTCGGCGACCTGTTCTCAGCCGGAACCATCGGCTACATGAACTATGCCGTCGGCTACAAGGTCCTGACAGGCGTATCCTTCCTGCTGATCCTTCTTCTGGGAACCCTTTCACCGGAATGGGACAGGAAGCAGGAAGAGAATCTGAAGGCATCCGGCAATGTGAAGGAAGTTCCGGACGAAGGAGGTGACGTGAAATGATGCTCGTGAATTATATCGGCTGTGTCATTCTGATGGTTCTGGGTCTCTATACGGTTATCGTGAAGAAGAACCTGATGAAGAGCGTCATCGGTCTGGGCATTATCGACTACGGCGTCAATATCCTGATCATCAGCATCGGGTATCAGAAGGGCGGCACCGCCCCGATCTTCACGCCGGGCGAAATCAAGCCGGGCACATTCTTCGTGGATCCGATTCCCCAGGCACTGACCCTGACGTCCATCGTCATCGGCGCCTGCGTAACGGCGATGGCTCTTTCAATCGTCATCAAGATCTATAAGAAATACGGAACGATCGACAGTACGAAAATAAGGAGGCTCAACGGATGATGCAGCATTTTCCCGTATTAGCGGTCATGACGCTGTTCCTTGCTTCCTTCCTGGTCGTACTTTTCGGAAGCAGGAATAAAGTCGCACGCGGTGTTATCGCCATGACGGCTTCGACAGTTCCGCTGGTCCTTATGATCTGCCTGATCAAGCCGGTCATGATCGACGGACAGATTATCAGCTACTGGATGGGCAACTGGGAGCCGGTCAGCGGATGGGCCATCGGCATCGGCTATGAAATCGATGCGCTGTCCCTGTTCTTCGGTCTGATCGTGGCGCTCACGATTTTCCTGTCCTGCTTCTATTCCCTGAAGTACATGAGCAGGGACGACACGCTTGAAAAATATTACGTCCTGTTCCTGATGCTTTCCGGAGCAGTCCTCGGCCTCGTGCTGACGGGCGACCTCTTCAATATGTTCATCATGATCGAGATCCTGACCTTTGCGGCGGTTGCCCTCACGGCGTTCCGCAACAATGAGGACGGCCCGCTGGAAGCGGCCTTCAAGTACCTGGTCATCGGCTCGATCGGTTCTTCGCTTACCCTGACGGGCGTCATCCTTCTCTATGAACAGCTCCATACGCTGAACATGGCGCAGATCGGAGCCCTTCTCCAGAAGACAGGAATGAATCCGACGACGGCATTTGCCTTCGGACTTCTTCTCACGGGATTTTCCATCAAGGCCTTTATCGTACCGGTGCATCCGGTGGCGGCAGATGCCTATACGTCAGCACCGACATCGGCCTCGATGGCCATGGCATCCATGGTCAATAAGACAGGCGTCTACGGAATCATCAGGCTCCTTTACATCATCTTCATGACGATGGGGCTTTCTTCCGTGCAGAACCTGATCGTCACGATCGGCACGATCACGATGTTCCTCGGCGTCACGATGGCGCTGAATCAGCACGACTTCAAGCGGCTGCTCGCATTCCATTCCATTTCCCAGATCGGATACGTCATCACGGCGATCGGGCTGGGAACGGCGCTGGGTCTTTCGGGCGGCCTCTATCATGCCATGAACCACACCCTGTTCAAGGGAATGCTTTTCCTGTGTGCCGGTGCCGTCCTCTATGCGGCAGGCACGACGAACCTCGATAAGCTCGGCGGACTGGCGAAGAAAATGCCGCAGACCTGCATCATTTTCCTGATCGGCGCCTTCTCCATTTCCGGACTTCCGCCTTTCAACGGATTCGTGTCCAAATGGCTGATCTATCAGGCAACCTATGAAAAAGCGGCACAGTCCGGCAACTTCGGCTTTGCAATCGTAACGGTCATCGAGGTCGTGGTCTCGGTCATGACGCTGGCTTCCTTCATCAAGGTTTCGCAGTCCGTCTTCTTCGGGGAGCTGCCGCCGGAGCTGGAGAATGTCAAGGAGGCCCCGCTTTCGATGCGCATCCCGATGTGGATCATGGCTGTCCTGTGCATCATTACCGGCGTGCTTCCGGGCCAGGTCTATTCGCTTCTGATCCAGCCGGCCGTCAATGCGGTCTTAAGCCCGGTCAAGTATATCAATGCGATGATGGGCAGCGGATATGCTGAGCAGTTCATTTCGGCAGCGGATGCCGCACCGGACAAGTCGGTCGTCCTGGCAGGCTACTGGCAGCCGATCAACTGGCTGATCCTCTTCGTGGTCCTGCTGGCTGCCTTTACGATCGTGGCACTCCTCGGAAAGAACAGCCGCGGCGCACAGAGCCACTCGGCGGAAGTGACCGACGGCAAGTACGCAACGTTCTACAGCGGTGAAAAGAGCGAGTATTCCATGGTCGGAGGCTCTGATATGTTCTGGGGCCTGAAATACAATCTGCGTCATTATTTCGGATTCATCGGCGAGATGCACAGCGGCGTGGTCAATGACTATGCCCTCTGGGCGGTCCTGATTGCGGCCGTCTACCTGGTGTTCTCGTTCGTATGTCTGCTGTAGGAGGGAGGACATCATGACATTCAATCCAATGTACCTGTTTTACATCCTGGTCTTCCCGGGTTTCCTGTTCACATCCTTTGCCGGACTTCTTCTCGCCGGGATTGACAGGAAAGTCCTGGCTCATATGCAGAAGAGAATCGGGCCGCCGATTACGCAGCCGTTCTATGATTTCATGAAGCTGATGGGCAAGGAGACGATCGTGCCGGACGCAGCGCCGAAAGCGGTATTCCTCGGGGCTCCGGTCATCGGACTCATTTCCCTGTTCGTGACGGCACTGCTGATTCCGTTTGCCGGGCTGACCCCGTTCTACGGAATTGCGGATATCATCGTTCTCATCTACCTTCTGACGATTCCGGCTGTTGCCATCATCATCGGCGGTGCGGCCTCCGGATCGCCGTTCTCGGGAGTCGGCATTTCCCGTGAAATGGTCACAATCGTGTCCTATGAACTGCCGCTGATCCTGGTGCTTCTGACGGTCGGGAAAAAGGCCGGCATGGCACTCACCGGCGGGATGACTTTCTCGCTGATCGATATCTCGGCCTATCAGGCACAGAACGGAATGATGATTACCCACTGGGCCATGATCCCGGCTGCCATTGCTTTTCTGCTGATCATTCCGGGCGAGGTGGGAACCCAGCCGTTCGACGTGGCTGAGGCGGAAACCGAAATCTGCGAAGGAACGATGGCCGAATATTCGGGAGCACCGCTGGCGCTCTTTGAGCTCAGCCATTCCATCAAGATGTTCATCATGACGGCACTGTTCACGGCACTGTTCCTGCAGGGATGGACGACCGGCATTGTGGCTCTGGATGCGGTCATCGACCTGGCCATCTGCATTCTCCTTACGATTATTACCATGACGCTGCCGCATGCTTCGGCAGCAAGGCTGAAAGTGGAATGGCTTTTCCGTTTTTACTGGCAGATCGTTGCCGGACTTGCTCTGATCAGCCTGATCCTTGTCTGGCTGGGACTGTAAAGGGGGAACTTGCATGTTTAAAAAACTGATTGATTCCTGCACGGAGAAATCTCCGTGGATCTATCATATTAATTCGGGTTCCTGCAACGGCTGCGACATTGAGCTGGTTGCTGTCCTGACTCCGCGCTACGATGCCGAAAGACTGGGCTTCAAGCTGGTCGGGACGCCGCGGCATGCGGACATCGTCGTCGTTTCCGGACCGGTCACCTCGCAGTCGCGGGAAAGGCTGATCCGTACCATCGAGCAGGTGCCGGATCCGAAGGTGGTCGTTTCCCTGGGATCCTGCCCGAGATCCTGCAACGTCTTCAAGGGCAGCTATTCTGTCGAAGGACCTCTTGACAAGTTCGTGAAGGTCGACGTATCGGTCGCCGGCTGTGCACCGAAGCCGGAAGCCGTCATAGACGGTCTCTACAAGGCGGCGCAAATCCTGAAAGAGAAAAGGAGGAATATGAAATAATGCTTCCTTTCATGAAAGTGGCAGTTAAGAACCTTTTCTCAAAATCGGACTGCGAGAAATATCCGTTTGTCCCGAAAGAAGCCCCGGCGAATTACCGCGGACGCATCGTGTTCCATCCGGAGAAATGCATCGGCTGCGACATCTGCGAAAGGGTCTGTTCACCGCAGGCCATTTCCACATCGGAAGAACAGAAGGAAGACGGGATTTATGTGACCCGTACTTTCCATATGGGCTCCTGCACCTTCTGCCAGACCTGCGTGGACTTCTGTCCGAAGCATGCCATTGAGATGTCGAAGGATTATGACATGGTCGTTACCGATGAGAATGACCTCAAGGTTTCCGGTACCTATCAGAAGAAACAGAGGGGCATTCCGGTATCCGCACCGAAGCCTGCTGCAAAGCCGGCTGCGGAAGCGCCGGTTAAAAACTGAGTCGGATCCATTCTTTTCTGACTTGTACTGTATCCGTTGCGGAACAATAACAGGGAGGACATAAAAATGAAAAATAAAACAGTCACGCTTACCGAAACAGCGGTTCTGATCGCAATTATCCTGCTGATGGCTTTCACGTCCATCGGCTATCTACGAATCGGGCCGCTGTCTCTTTCACTGATCACCATTCCGGTCGCCGTCGGAGCCGTCATCATTTCACCGGCAGCGGGGGCGCTTCTTGGACTGGTCTTCGGAATCACAAGCTTTATCCAGTGTTTTACCGGCGATCCCTTCGGAGCGGCTCTTCTCACCATCAATCCGTTTCTGACTTTTCTTGTCTGCATCCCGACGAGAACGCTTGCCGGTTTCCTGTCCGGCCTCCTTTTCAGGGGAATCCGGAAGAAGCTCCATGCCCCGGCTTATTACATCGGGAGCTTTGCCATGGCTTTTCTCAATACGGCATTTTTCATGACGGTTCTGGTGCTCTGTTTCTGGAACGCCCCTGTCGTGCAGACCTGGAGCCAGTCGTTGGGCGTCCTGAATCCTCTGGTTTTCATTCTGGCATCCGTATCCGTCAATGCGGTCATTGAATGGGCGGCGACAGCTGTCATAGGCGGATCGGTCGGACTCGCCCTTTCCAAAGCCTTCGGGAGAAGGGAGACATTGAAATGATCCTGACAATCGACATGGGAAATACGCAGACGGAAATCGGCGGCTTTGAGGATGGAAAGATGGTCTTTTCCGAACGGGTCGCGACCGATCATGACAAGACCGATCTGGAATATGCCGTGCTGATCCACAACATTTTTGAAATCTGCGGAATGGATCCGAAGACGGTGACAGGCGGAATCATTTCTTCCGTCGTCCCCCCTCTGACGGATGTCCTGATCCGGGCGGTGGAAAAAGCGACCGGCGTCAGACCGATTGCCGTCGGTCCCGGCGTGAAGAACGGACTGAAAATCCGAATCGATGACCCGAAACAGCTCGGGGCGGATCTGGTGGTCGGCGCCGTGGGAGGAATCCGGAAGTACGGGGCTCCGCTGGTACTGATCGACCTGGGAACAGCGTCGACGATTTCAGCTGTCGGACCGGACGGGGATTTCCTCGGCGGAGTCATCATTCCGGGCGTCCGCACTTCTCTGGAAGCACTGGTTTCCGATACCTCGCAGCTGCAGAAAATCAGTCTGCAGGCTCCGGGCCGGGTGATCGGAACGAATACGATCGATTCCATGAACAGCGGAATCATTTACGGGCAGGCGGCTTTATTTGACGGCATGATCGACCGCTTCCTGGAAGAAATGAAGACGGATGCGACTGTCGTCGCAACCGGAGGCCTGGCCGGACTCATCATTCCGTACTGCAGGCACAGAATCCTTCTGGACAGGGAACTGATGCTGACAGGACTGCTTGATATTTATGAGAAGAACGTAAAAACCGGAAAGAGGTAAGGGGGTGATTTTCCCTCAGGGAATCACTTTTGTACGCACCGGCAGCAGGGTTTGTATCCTGTGCCGCCGGAATGCTTGTCATGTCTTTGCCATGGATTTATGATAGCCGCATCTTAAAGAGAGGCGGTGGCATCCATGCCAACAGTATTAGTCGCAACAGATAATGATCTGAGTTACAAAAGGCTGCTTCATTGCCTGAGCAGGGAGACGCTGGAAAATCATCAAGGCGTTCTCCGAGTGGATTCGCTGAAAGAAGCAATGCTCTTTCTGAAATCTGCCCGCGCAGACATCCTGATAGCCGACGTCCATGAAGGAATCTGTCCGACGGGAGAGAGCGGTGATCTGATGAGCCGCAGAATCCGGGAAGAAGCCAGGCCGTACTTGACGGAAGAACGGACGGGGAGCGGGAAGGACGCGGTGCGTGCTGTCCGGGAAATGATTCGGTATAATTACTGGAAACCTGACGCGGCCAGGGAGTATGCTGAGAAAGTGCATCTTTCCCTTACTTACCTTTGCCGTATTTTTAAACGGGAGGTCGGTCAGTCTATCGGCGACTGCATTCTGGAAACAAGAATGAACAAGGCAGCGCTTCTGCTGGCAGCCGGGAACCATCCGGTCCGCGAGGTGGCAGAATCTGTCGGGTTCTGGAACTTTTCCTATTTCTGCAGACGTTTCCGGGAATGCTACGGTGTTTCGCCGAAGGAATACAGAAAGCGGGGTAAATCGGAACAGATTGGGGAAAAAAATAATGAGGGTTAACAAGATGTACCCCCAGAGCAGCTTCAAGGAGGCGCATTTTTTCTGGGAGCTTTCTGTTTCAGAGAACTATGTCGGCATCAGTGAATGGACGGAAAGCTACAGAGGCAGGGAAGGGGAGAAAGAAACTCCGAATGTACGGGGAGAGCTGATGCTCAGCGTGTCTAAGACGGAAGGGACAGATGCACCGGACGGGATGCTGGGGATTGAAGAGATGCTGGCGGTTCTCAGAAGAAAACTGTCGGCAGTCATGCTTGGCCGTGCACGGAGACGCGAAATACTGGATCTGCAGATCTACATCTGCGAGCACTTTGACGAAAAGCTTACAAGGAGCAGTCTTGCGGACATGGTTTTTCTTTCGGAAAACCATCTGAGCAGGATTTTCCGCAGAGAGACAGGAATGAGTATTCCCGAGTATGTACGAAAAGTACGCCTGCAGCAGGCGATGTACATGCTCAGAGATTCCGATAAGACGATTCAGGAAATCGCAAGTCAGACAGGTTTTCTGAATCAGGTCTATTTCAGAGAAATTTTCAAGAAGGAATACGGAAAAGCACCGTCATCTTTCAGAAATTAAAAAATCCGTACCCGCGGAATGTATGTTTCCAGAAATGCTGCCTGTGCCGGTTTTCCGGTACAGGCTTTTTCTTTGGACACAGGTCTGATATAATCGGAGGAAAAGGAGCCGGACGATGGATGCATTTTATGAAGAACTCGGAAATCTGAATTATACGAAAGAGAATATTGCCTGCACGGTCCTGGAGGGCGAAGGGACGGGAACGCATGCGCTGTTTGAAAACGGGGTAAAAACCGGGGAACCGGATGCGCTTTTTACGGAGCATGCGGCGGAGCTGACTTCAGCAAAAAGCACGGGCGTCCTTGAAATCGGCGGCAGGAAGGTTTTTACGGAGCTGCTCGGTTCGCAGAAAAAGATGACGGTCTGCGGCGGAGGACATGTATCGGTTCCGGTCATCCGGATTGCGAAAATGACCGGATTTGAAGTGACGGTCCTGGAAGACCGTCCGCTGTTTGCCGATCATGCCAGAGCGGCAGGTGCGGACCGTGTCATCTGTGATTCCTTTGCGGAGGGACTGAAGAAAGTACAGGGAGATACCGATTCCTATTTTGTGATCCTGACGCGCGGCCATCGCTACGACATGGAATGCCTCCGGGATCTTCTGAAAAAAAAGTATGCCTATATCGGCATGATCGGCAGCAGGGCCAGAGTGGCCAGGGCGAAGGAAGTCCTGCATGCCGAAGGATATACGGAAGCGCAGACGGATTCGCTGCATTCCCCGATCGGACTTTCGATTGCCGCCGAGACGCCGGAAGAGATCGCGGTTGCCATCCTGGCGGAGATCATACAGGTAAAGAACAGTGAAAAGCGCACCGGCGGCTATGACCGTGAAATCCTGAAGGCGCTTCAGAGTCCGGGCGCCAAAGTCCTGGCGACGATTATTTCCCGCGAAGGGTCGGCACCGAGAAGCATCGGGACGAAGATGGCAGTTCTGGAAGACGGGCGCTGCATCGGTACGATCGGCGGGGGCTGCGCTGAATCGGAAATCATCGGACAGGCCCTGCAGCTTCTGCGGCGTCAGGAAACAGGATGCCGGATGAACCTTGTCGACATGACCGCGAAAGAAGCGGAGGATGACGGAATGGTCTGCGGAGGCCGGATCCGCGTTTTTCTTGAGCCTGTTTACACGGAAGAAATCAAGTGATATAATCTTAACAAATGAAGACGGCGTATCTGCTGCGGAAATTTCCGCCGGGGATGCGCGGCCGACACAACACCGACCGCAGAGAATTCCGAGCGGAAGGGCGCAGAATCAGGAAATGCGCTGAATAAGCCGTTGATGATGCTCCTTTTCGCCTGCGCGGAAAGGAGCTTTTTTATGAGTGAAGAGAATACGGATAAGAGAATCGGAATCATCGGAATCGTGATCCGCGACCTGGAATGCGTGAAGAAAGTGAACGAAGCGATTCATGAGTCGAACGGGCTCGTGATCGGGCGGATGGGAGTTCCCTACCGCGAAAAGCAGATTTCGGTCATTTCCCTGATCGTGGACGGAACAGGGGATGAGATTTCCGCCCTGACGGGCAGGCTCGGAAGGATAGCCGGTGCCTCCGTGAAATCCATGGTTACGAAGGTCACGACGGAAGGAGCGGAAACATGCTGAAGATTGCAATCTACGGAAAGGGCGGCATCGGAAAATCAACGATGACCGCCAACCTGAGTGCGGCATTTGCCGTGCTCGGAAAAAAAGTCATTCAGATCGGCTGCGATCCGAAGGCGGACTCTACGATGAACCTTCTGAAGGGGGAAATGATCGAACCGGTCCTGAATTATATGCGGGAGCATGATGAGCCTCCGACGCTGGAGGAGGCTGTCCGGAAAGGCTTCGGCGGGGTGCTGTGCATCGAAACGGGCGGCCCGACGCCGGGATTGGGATGTGCCGGAAGGGGAATCATCGCCACGTTCGACCTGCTGGAAAACCTGAAACTTCTGGAGAAGGAAAAGCCGGACGTCGTCCTGTTTGATGTCCTGGGAGACGTCGTCTGCGGCGGATTCGCAGCACCGATCCGGGAGGGATACGCACAGGAAGTCCTGATCGTGACTTCCGGGGAGAAGATGGCGCTTTACGCGGCAAATAACATCAATCAGGCAGTGAAGAATTTTGAGGACCGGAGCTATGCAAAAGTCCGGGGAATCATCCTGAACCGCAGGAACACCCCGGATGAAGAAAAGAAAGTCAGGGAGTTCGCGGACAGGAACGGTCTGGAGATCGTGGCGGATATCCCGAGGAACGATGACATTTCAAGATTCGAGGATGAAGGCATGACGGTCATTGAAGGAAACAGGGAACTGCCGATCAGCCGGAAATTCCTGGAGCTTGCAGAACTGCTTTTAAAGGATGAGAAATGACGACAGCGGAACCTTATTCCATAACCTGCAGGGAACTGGCGGAAAGAGGACCGGAGCAGATTCCGGATGCCTTTATTCCTTCCTGCCATCTGGTCTACAGTTCGCCGGCAACGCTTTCCTACAATTCCCCGGGCGCTTTCGGCTTCGGGGTAAAAAGGGCAGGGCTGGTCATCCCGGAATCGGTGATGCTGCTGGTGGCTCCCGGATGCTGCGGCAGGAATTCGACGATACTCGGCAGCAGGGAAGATTATGCCCAGAGAATGTACTACCTGAATATGGATGAAACAGATCTGATTTCCGGCCGGCATCTCAAAGTGATTCCGGATGCCGTCAGGGAAATCCTGAAGACGGCGGATCCGGTGCCGAAAGCTGTCGTCATCTGCATTACCTGCGTCGATGCCCTTCTGGGAACGGATCTGGAAAGAGTCTGCCGCAGGGCAGAGGAGGAGACCGGCGTGCATGTCGTGCCGAGCACGATGTATGCGCTGACAAGGGAAGGCATCAAACCCCCGATGACGGCCATCCGCAGGACGATCTATTCGCTTCTGAAAAAAGGAAAAACGGATCCGTCGGCGGTGAACCTGATGGGATTCTTTACGCCGGTCGATCCGGAAAGCGACCTGTTTGAGGTCCTGAAAAAAATCGGCATCCGTACGGTCCGGCAGGTCTCGGCCATGAAGACGCTGGAAGAGTATCAGAAAATGGGAGAAGCCAATTTCAATATCGTGCTGAATCCCGAATCACTCTATGCCGCCGAAGATCTGAAGGACCGCCTCGGGATTCCCTATATCGAGATGGCAAGGATCTATGATTCCGAACGGATCGGAAAACAGTATGAAATGTTTGCCTCCGCAGTGGGAACCCATCCGGATTTTTCCGGACTGGGAGAAGAAACCCGGTCGCTTCTTGGAAAATTCCGGGAAAGGGCAAAGGGAACTTCATTTGCCGTCGGGCAGATGCTGAATGCCAATCCGTTCGAACTGGCTTATTCGCTGGCCCGGACCGGGATGGAGCCGAAGGCGGTCATCGCGATTCCGTCTTCCTATGACTATCCGTATATCCGGGCATTGGCGGCCATCGCTCCGGAAACAAGGATGTTTTCCGGAATATCGCCGACGATGCTGAATTACCGGAAAGAGATCCGCGCGGACATCGCGTACGGAGAAGATATCGGCGGCTATTTCCCGGAGGCGGTTTCCGTCGGGTGGAATTCCGAGAAGCAGCCGTTCGGCTGGAAAGGTCTCGGGGATCTTTTACGAACGACGGGGGAGGCACTTTCATGGAAGGACTTTTAAAATATCTGTCCCCTTTCTCTCCGGATCAGAGCGGAGCCGTTTCGGTCCTTTATGAGCTCGGCGGCCTCCTGGTCATCATCGATGCCGGAGGGTGTGCCGGAAATGTATGCGGTTTTGATGAACCGCGGTGGTTCAGCGGGAGAAGCGCGGTCTTTTCCGCGGGACTTCGGGACATGGACGCGATCCTGGGACGGGACAGCCGGATGATGGATAAGATCGGCGACGCCCTGAAGGCGGTGGAGGCTTCTTTCATCGGCCTGATCGGAACGCCGGTGCCCTCGGTGATCGGAACGGATTTCCGCGCACTGAAAAGAATGGCGGAACGCCGCTTCGGGCTTCCGGTGATTGCTGTCGATACGAACGGCATGGAGACTTATGAGCGCGGCCAGGAGAAAGCTTATCAGGCTCTGCTGCAGCTCCTGTCCGAGGCGGAGAAGGATTCTTCTTCCGCAGCCGCAGCCCTTTTTGCAGGATGTACGGAAGAGGAAAATGAAACGGGAATCCTGGGAGCCACGCCTCTTGATCTTCCGACGCTTCAGAGTCCTGAGACACTGAAGGAAAGAGTGGAAAGAAACGGAGGAGGCCGTTCCGCCTGCTATGGTTTCGGAAGCGGTTTCCCGGCCTGGAAGGGTGCATCGAAGGTACGGAGGAATCTTGTCGTTTCGCCTTCCGGTCTTTCCGCTGCCGTGAAGATGAAGGAGGATTTCGGAATTCCGTATGAGTGCGGAATGAAGCTGGAGTCTGCGGATGTTTTCGGGACAGCGCCGGTCCGCGGAGGATCCGGAAATATCCTGATTGTCCACCAGCAGATCCTGGCACGGAATCTCCGGGAGGTCCTCCGGGACTCCGGATATACGGGCAGGATCGATACGGCTTCCTTCTTCGCCGCCTCTCCGGAGCTGACCGGAGAAAATGATTTTTATCTGAAGGATGAAGGGGAATTTGCCGCTCTTCTTCAGAACGGAGATTATGGATGCCTGGCCGGCGATCCTCTTTTCAGGAGAGTGCCGGCCGGAAGAAGAATAGATTATGTAAACCTTCCCCATTTCGCGGTATCGGGCAGTCTGTATGCCTGCGGGACGGAAGAAGAATATTTCAGGGATTTCAGGGAGAAGCTCGGAGGATGAGAGTCCGGAAAAGGATAAGGGTATACGGCATCGTGCAGGGCGTGGGCTTCAGGCCTTTTGTTTCGCGTGCGGCCAGACAGGACGGGCTTGCGGGATCGGTCTGCAACAAAGGTCCCTATGTCGAAATCTTCATCGAAGGGACGGAAGAAGCATCTGAAATCTTTCTGCATCATCTGACGGAAAAGGCACCGGAGCGTTCTTCCATCCTGAAGGTTGAAACGCAGGATTTTCCGGCTGAAGGAGAGGAAGAATTCCGGATCATCCGCAGCGCCAAGGTGAAAGGGGATATCTTTGTATCGCCGGACATCGCCATCTGCGACAAATGCGCCGCTGAACTTTATGATCCGAAAAACCGGCGCTATCTGCATCCGTTCATCAACTGCACGGCCTGCGGACCGAGACTGACCATTCTGGACTCCATGCCGTATGACCGGGTACGGACGAGCATGGGGAAATTTCCGATGTGCCCGGACTGTGAATACGAATATACGCATCCAAGTACCCGCCGCTACCATGCCCAGCCTGTCTGCTGCAGGGACTGCGGCCCGCATCTTTCTGTGATCGGAAGCGGAGAACGGGACGCGGAAGCGATTCTGAAGACGCGCCGGGTCATCCGCGAAGGAGGGATTGCGGCAGTCAAGGGAATCGGAGGTTTTCACCTCTGCTGCGATGCATCCAATGCCGAAGCCGTAAGGCTGCTCCGGCAGCGCAAGCACCGTCCGATGAAGCCTCTGGCCGTGATGCTGAAGAATATGGATACCGTAAGGAGAGAGTGCCTCGTGGAAGACGGACAGGAAGAAATCCTGACCGGTCCGCAGAAGCCCATCCTTCTCCTGAAAAAGAAAACCGGAGACGGAACCCGCATCTGCAGGGAATGCGCCCCGGACAATGCCTTTGTCGGCATCATGCTTCCCTATGCCCCGGTTCAGCTTCTGCTTTTTGACTACCCGCCGGATCCGGAAGGCATGACGGACTGTTTCGTGATGACCAGCGGCAATCCGAAGGGAGCGCCGATCTGCATGAACGATGCCGAAGCGGAGAAGGAACTCTCGGGCATCTGCGACATCATCCTGACCAATGACCGGGATATCCGAATCCGTGCGGATGATTCCGTCATGGCATGGCATGACGGAAAGCCGTATATGATCCGTCGGTCGAGAGGCTATGCGCCCCTTCCGTTCCTTTCTTCGGAAAAGATTCCGCACAGGGTGCTGGCGGTCGGCGGGGAACTGAAGAATACGTTCTGTCTGGCGACGGGGGAACTGTATTATCCTTCGCCCTATATCGGGGACATGGCGGATTTGAGAAGTGCGGAAGCGCTTTCTGCCGCCGTGACACGCATGGAGAATCTGCTGGAGACCGAACCGGAAGCGGTGGCGGTCGACATGCATCCGCGCTACAATTCCTCGGCCTTCGGGCGGGAATATGCAGCGGCGCATTCTCTTCCGGTTTTCGAGGTGCAGCATCACTGGGCGCACATTGCCGCCTGCCTTGCGGAAAATGATTTCCGTGGGAAGGCAATCGGGGTTTCCTTTGACGGAACGGGGTACGGCAGCGACGGAACCATCTGGGGCGGTGAATTCCTGCTCGCGGATCTTCATTCATACCGCAGGCTGGGAGCCATCGATCCTTTTCCTCAGGCCGGAGGAGATCTGGCTGCAAAGGAAGGCTGGCGCGTCGCGGTATCGCTGATCCTGAAGAGCATGGAAACAGAAGAGGAGGCGGAGAGGACGATCCTCAGCCTGCAGCTCTGCAGCCCTCAGGAACTGAAGCTTCAGAAAGCGATGATCCGCGGCAGGATCAACTGCGTCACCTCGACGAGCGCCGGAAGGCTTTTTGATGCGATATCGGCTGTCCTCGGAATCCGCCGGCAGTCGACCTTTGAAGGCGAGGCTTCGATGGCTCTGGAATATGAGGCATCCCGCTGGGCGGAGGAGCATCCGGAAAAGGTGAAGGAACCGGAGGCCGAAGAGAAAACGGAATGCGGAATTTTTAAATCTTCTTTTGAGAACCGGCCCTTCTTTACAATGGATACGGCTGCCCTGATCAGGCGGATGGCGAAGGGACGGGAAAACGGTGAGGACAGAGGAAAACTGGCTTACATTTTCCACAGGAGCATTTCGGACATGATCGTCCGCGGCTGTGAGGAATGCCGGAAAATGACGCAGGTCACGGCGGCAGCCCTGAGCGGAGGCGTGATGCAGAATCTGCTCCTCCTCGGGATGTGTGAAAAAGGACTTGCGGAAAAAGGATTTCAGGTACTGGAGCATTCACTGACGCCGGCCAACGACGGGGGCATTGCCCTCGGTCAGGCGGCGGTTGCGATGGAAAAAATGAAAGGAGAATGAGAAAAATGTGCGTAGGACTTCCTGCCAGGGTAAAGAAGGTAGAGGACGGAGTGGCGGTCGTGGATGCGACCGGCGCGACAAGGACCGTTTCGGCGGAGCTGCTTCAGGATCTGATGCCGGGCGATTATGTCATGGTGCATGCCGGCATGGCGATTGCCAAAATCACGTCGGATGATCAGGCTGAGACGGAGAGCATTATGGAGGGACTTCAATGAGCATGGATGCGGAAAGCCGGAAAGCGGAAGAAATCGTCCGCGGCTATCACGGGAAAAAAATCCGGATCATGGAAGTGTGCGGAACGCATACCCATGAGATTTTCCGTCTGGGAATCCGGGGAATGCTGCCCGATGCCGTCACGCTGATTTCAGGGCCGGGCTGTCCGGTCTGCGTGACACCGACGGGCTTCATCGATGAGGCGGTCATGCTGGCCCTTGACAAGGGTGCGACGATCTGCACCTTCGGCGATCTCGTCAGAGTTCCGGGCACGGAAATGTCTCTGGCCGGAGCCAGGGCAAAAGGCGCGAAGATCGAAGTCGTCTATTCGCCCCTCGATTCCGTCGAGTATGCGAAAAAGCATCCTGCGGAGCAGACGGTTTTTCTTGCCGTCGGATTCGAAACGACGACGCCGGCCAGCTGCATTGCGGCGCGCAATGCGAGGAAAGAAGGGCTGCAGAATTTTTCCCTGCTGACCGCCAACAAGACGATGGACAATGCCTACCGTGCCCTGAAAGGCTCCGCCGATGCGTTCCTGTATCCGGGACACGTCAGCGTAATCTCCGGCTGCGGCATTTATCATGAGCTGCTGAAGGAGGGAATCTCGGGCGTCGTGACGGGCTTCACTGCACCGGAGATCCTGACGGCCCTGGCGGTGATCCTGATCAAGTCGGAGAAGGAGGAGCCGTTTTTCGTCAACTGCTATCCGAGAGTCGTGACCGAGGAAGGTTCGGTCAGCGGAAGAAAAATCATCGCGGAGACCATGGTGCCGTGCGATGCCGAATGGAGAGGACTGGGCGTGATCCCGATGAGCGGGCTGAAGCTGAACGACTCCTACGCGGATTACGACGCCAGGAAGAAATTCAGCCTTCCGAAGATCGAGGGCCGTGCGAATCCGCTCTGCCGGTGCGGGGATGTCCTGCAGGGAAAATGCAAGCCGGATGAGTGCGGTGTTTTCGGAAAAGGCTGTACGCCGGAGCATCCGGTCGGAGCCTGCATGGTTTCCAGCGAGGGAGCCTGCTCTGCCTATTACAAATACGGAGGATCATTCAAATGGACGAAATAGTCACACTGGCACACGGAGCCGGAGGCCGCCAGACTTCCGAGCTCATCGAGAAAGTATTCAAGAAGCATTTTGCAAATGAAAACCTGACGTCGGATGACGCAGCCGTGCTTCCGGCACCCGGCGGAAAAATCGCCATGACGACAGACGGATTCATCGTCTCACCGTCCGAATTCCCGGGCGGCAACATCGGCAAGCTTTCCATCTGCGGGACGGTCAACGACCTTTCCTGCATGGGGGCGCAGCCTCTGTATCTGAGCTGCGCATTTGTCATCGAGGAAGGCTTCCCGATGAAGCAGCTTGACCGGATTGCGGAAGCCATGGAAAAGACGGCGAAGGAAGCGGGAGTCGAACTGGTTGCCGGCGATACAAAGGTTGCCGGAAAGGGACAGGTCGACGGCGTCTTCATCACGACGACCGGAATCGGCCGGATCACGGAAGGGGCAAGTCCTGCCGGCGCCTGCGCAAAACCAGGCGATGCCGTCATCGTGACCGGCGACGTCGGACGTCACGGCTGCGCCATTCTCCTTTCCAGAAATGAATTCGGCATTGAGGCCGATGTCAAGTCGGACTGCGCTCCCCTGTGGGGAACGGTCCAGTCCATGCTGGCAGTCACCAAGGACATCCACGTGATGCGCGATGCCACCCGCGGCGGCGTCGGAACCGTCCTCTATGAAATCGCAGAGCAGAGCCATGTCGGAATCCGCCTGAACCAGAAGGATATCCCGGTGGACGGAAGCGTCCGCGGCGTCTGCGGAATGCTGGGACTGGAGCCTCTTTACCTGGCGTGCGAGGGACGGCTGGTCGTATTTGCCCCGAAGGAAAAGGCGGAAGAACTGGTTGCCGTCCTGCGCAGGGGAAAATATTCTTCGGAAGCTGCGGTGATCGGAGAAGTCACGGAAGAATATCCGGGACGTGTCGTCATCGATACGGAAATCGGCGGGTCGACGCTTCTGCCGCCTCCGGGCGGAGAACTTCTGCCGAGGATCTGCTGACCGGATTCCTGAGGGATGCCAAAGAATGACGAAAGGAAACGGAGCGGGAAGCATGCTGATCAATCTTCATAAAACCGATACGGAAAATGCAGACGTCCGGATGGCTGACATCGATACGACTCAGCCGTTCCGGGCGGGACTGGAATATTCAGCCCCTGCCCGGGGCACCTGGACCATTGCGCATACCTCGATGCTGATTCCCCATTCGCATCAGATCTTCGTGTGCCCGGAAGGATGCCTGCGCGGCGTCGTTCTTTCCGCGGCGGAGTACGGAGGCCTCGACCGCTTCTCCATGGTGACGGTCAAAGAAGGAGACTTCGTCAATGGGAGAATGGAGCGGCTTTTTGAAGACGGCGTGACGGACATCATCCGCCGTCTTCCGCAGCGTCCGCCTGCCGTGCTCGTCTATTCCTGCTGCATCCAGCATTTCATGGGAATCGATCTTCCGGGGATTTTCCGGAGGCTCCGTGAGCGCTTCCCGGATATCGACATCCTGGAATGCTTCATGCTCCCGACCATGAGAAAATCGAAATACACGCCGGATGAACTGATGAGGATTTCCCTCTATGATGCCCTGAAGCAGCAGGAGAAGGATCCGAAATCCGTCAATGTCGTCGGCAATGATTTTGCATTTGATACAGGAAGCGAACTCGGGGAAATGCTGACGGAAGCCGGCTTCCGGATCCGTGATATCTGCCGCTGCCGGGAATATCCGGAGTATCTGGAAATGGGAAGCAGCGCGGCGAACATCTATACCTGGAAGGCAGCGGAAGCGGGAGCGCTTGCACTGGAGAAAAGGCTCGGCCAGAAAGCGGTCTCCCTTCCGGTTTCCTTCGACTATGAAGAAATTGAAGAAGAACTCACTGAGGCGGCCGGGAGTTTCCATGCCCGGGTCCCTGATATAAAAGCCCTGGAATCGGAAGCGGATGCGGCGCTTGCCCGTCTGAAAGCGGTCCTCGGCGATACGCCGGTCGAGATCGACTATACGGCGGTCAGCCGTCCGCTCGGCCTGGCAGCCCTCTTCATTTCCCGCGGAATCCGCGTGAAGGCAGTCTATGCCGATGCGGTTCTTCCGGAGGAGGAAAAGGCGCTGAAGTACCTGAAGGAAAATGCACCGGATCTTCCGCTCCGTGCGACGATCAATTTCCGGTGCCGCATCGCGCCCCGGGATGAGGCGCAGGAGGAACAGGGAAAACTGCTGGCGATCGGCCAGAAGGCGGCTTATTTTTCAGGCACGAAGCATTTCGTCAACCTGATCCAGAACGGCGGATTGTGGGGATTCCGCGGAATCGTCTCGCTCTGCCGCATGGCGGAAGAAGCCTGCTCTGCGGAGGCAGACACGAAGGCCATCATTTCCGTCAAGGGATGGGGGTGCTGCGGATGAAGCAGGTACAGAGAGTGCTGGCCAATTATTCTGCCGACCTGTTCGGACTGTGCTCCGCCCTTTATGAACTCGGCGGACTCATCGTCATGCACGATGCCTCCGGCTGCAACTCGACCTACAACACGCATGACGAGCCGCGGTGGTATGACATCGACAGCATGATCTACGTGTCGGGGCTGACGGAGCAGGATGCCATTCTGGGAAATGATGCAAAGATCATCGGGGACATCCTCGAGGCAGCCGAAGAGACCCATCCGAAATTCATTGCGGTCTGCGGCAGTCCGATGCCGTATCTTCTCGGAACGGATTTCCGTGCCATCGCCAGGATCCTTGAGAAGAAAAGCGGAATACCGTCGTTCGGATTCAGGACGGACGGCATGCATACCTATATCCGGGGAGCGCGGGACGCCTTTGCCGCAGTGGCCGAGCGCTTCTGCCGGAAGAGAAATGAAAATCCCCGGACTCCGGAAGCATCCGGATCCGGGAACGAGAGTCGGAAGAAGTTTTCCGTCAATCTGATCGGCGTCACGCCGCTGGACTTCTCAATCGTCGGCAACGCTGAGGCGATGAGGACTTTCCTTGCGGAGAACGGGATGTCCGTCCAAAGCTGCTGGGCTATGGGCGATACGCTTGAAACCCTGTCGTCGGCAGGCGATGCCGATCTGAGCATCGTCGTTTCGACTTCGGGAATCGCCGCCGCGGAAGTCCTGAAGAAGAGATTCGGGATTCCGTACGTGACCGGTATTCCGGCCGGGAAAGCGGCGGCGGAAAAGCTTCTCCGGGATGCTGCGGCAGCACTGCGGATTCCGGAAGAACCGGCGGAGACCGGAAAAACGGAAAAGGCCGGAAACGGCTCCGGCACCGTCATCATCGGGGAGCCGGTCTTTGCCAATGCCGTCAGGACCTGCCTTGAGCAGGAACTGGGGGCTGAAAACGTGCGCCTGATCTGCCCCACGGAAATCACGGACGGTTTCCTTCGGCCGGGGGATACGGCGACTGATGAGGAAGAGGATTTTGAAAAGCTTCTGAATCAGCCCGGACTGACGGTCATTGCCGATCCCATTTACCGCAGAATCATCGAAAGGAAGGACGTCAGGTTCATCGACTTTCCCCATGAAGCATATTCGGGAAGGCTGTACCGCAGCGGGATCCCGGTATTTGCAGGCCCCGGTTTTTCCGGCTGGCTGCGGGAAAAGTTTTTCTCTTCCTGATGTGCTATAATCATGGCTATGAATAATCAAGCAAAAATCATTCTCTTAGCGGCTGCCGGCGCTGCGGTCGTGGTTTCGGCCATCTTCGCCGGATACCGCATCGGAGAAGGCAACCAGGGCCAGGGCAGCACGGTTTCTGCGCAGAAAGAAGTGAACCCGAAGGCCGTCCGCGGAAATGAGGCGGATTCCGGAGTTTCGGGAACAGACGACCGGCTTTCCGACCATTATGTCATTGCTTTCCCGACGCCGACGCCGGTACCGGTCATTCCGGCCGAAATCGCGGCGGAAGAAGACTTTTCGCCCTATGCCGAAGCGGTGGTCGGGAATGACGGAACCCTGAGCATTCCGGACAACAGCGTCGTGGAAGACATCACTTCCGCGGACATCAGGACCAAGCTGTTCAGCCTGACGATTCCGGGCTGCTGGGTCGGCAATGTCGTCGTGCAGTGCCGGTACGTCAACAATACGGAAGAGAATTTTACCGATCCGGTCTATGATACGATGACCCTTACTTTTTATGAAAAGAAGAACTATGATGCCTACCGGGAAAACGGGAACGGCTCGACGAAGGCTGCCACGCGGAACGGCCTGCTGACGGAGCTGTATTTCAGCAGCACGAAAAATGACAATTCCTGGATGAAGACTTCCAATTACGAGAACTACTGGGCAGACGTCACGGAAGGCGTCAATACGTACGAGGTGTTCCTCTATGAACCGCACGACAGTGCGGCCGTCAGCTCGGACGAATACGCAGACCGCTGCGACTATATGACGCAGACGGTCAATTTCGAAGGCTGCATCATTCACGGCTTCGTACCGGCGGAGGCCGGAACAGTCGTTTACAAAGATCCGTACACTGAGAAAGCCTATATCAAGAACTGGGATCCGGACCAGGAGGGCATTCCGGAAGGGAGCACGATTCCGTGAGCACCTATGTTCTTTCCGATCTCCACGGACGGTATGACCTTTTCCGGGCCATTCTGAAGAAAATTAAATTTTCGGATGACGACGTGCTGTATATCCTCGGGGATGTTTCCGACCGGGGTCCCGACGGCATACGGATCTATCTTTTCATCATGGGGCAGCCGAACATCATCCTGCTGGCAGGCAATCATGAAATCCTGTTTCTGAAGGCCTGCGAAAAAGCTTCGGAGGCGGTTTCGGGCAGAAACTTCTTTCTGTCAGAGGAGTGGCTGACCTGGCAGTACAACGGCGGCGAGACGACCTGGGAGGAATTCACGCTCCTTCACGCGGAAGAGCAGAGGGAAATCATCGGCTACATCCGGAATGCCTGCCTGGTCATTCCGGATCTGAAAGTGAACGGGCGGGACTTCTATCTGTGCCATTCGACTCACCTTGACCGGTTTGCCCGGCATCCGGTTTTTCTTTCCGATGCTCCGGAGACGGAGATTTCCCATGTTGTATGGGACCGTGATTATCCGCAGAAAAAAGACGGCAGGGAACAGCCTGCCGCCGGGAAATATAAAGAGCTCTATGCGATGTATCCGCGGAAAATGAAAATGGTCTTCGGCCATACGCCGACGTGCTATCTTGACGGAACCGCGCCTGACGGCAGGGGCCGCATTTTCCACGGAGGGAAGGGTCACCTGATCGGGATCGACTGCGGATGCGCTTCGACGGATCCGGATCTGGCCATGCTCGGCTGCCTCCGCCTGGAGGATCTTGCCGAATTCTATGTGCCGGGAACGGTCAGGCCGGAGAAGTGACGGCGAGCTGGTGGAAATCCTTCGGCTCATATTCCGCAATCACGGAATCCAGCCAGCCGGCAAACTGCGTGTAGAAATCAATGACGACGCCGATGCGGTCGCGGACTGCCTGCGCTTTCTGGGGACCGGAGAGCAGCAGGTATTTTCGGTTGTACTCCTCTCCGGAAACGAGGAGGTCCAGCGAGAAATGCTTCTTGATCCCGGCCAGGGCAGGGCTGCCGTAATCGGTTTTCAGAAGGGACACCGTCTTCCGGATCTCTTCAGACATCCTGGATGCATTGGAAAACGGCATCAGGTTGATCTCGTTGCGGAAAAGAAATTCATCGGGCAGGAACTGTTCAATGAAGGGAAGAAGGAATTCGTGGCCGCAGATATTGTCGACGCAGAATTCTTTTGAGTCAATCCAGTCGGCGTCGCCGCTCATGATTTTTTTGCTGACAGGAGCCAGGCGAAAGCGGAGAGTCGGGCTGTGGCCGATCTGGACGGGAATTTTATAGGGAATGTCAGACATGCATTTACCTCCGGACATTTACTTTCATGTGGATTTTAGCATAGCAAGGCCTGTCTTGCAATTCCTCACGGGCAAAGGTAGAATAAAAATATCAGAGACATACGGAGGCAGATATGGCGATTATCGGTGCATTCATGGTTCCTCATCCGCCGCTGATCATTCCGGAAGTCGGACGCGGACAGGAAAAGAAAATTTCGGCAACCATCAGATCCTACAGGGAAGTCGGACGCAGGACGGCGGAACTGCATCCGGATACCATTGTCATCACGACTCCGCATTCGGTCATGTATGCGGATTATTTCCATATATCGCCGGGGCGCAGCGCACAGGGCTCCTTCCGCTCTTTCGGCGCGGGAGAAGCGAAGATCAGAACGGATTACGATACGGAATTCGCGGAAGCACTCTCTTCCCTGTGCCGTGAAGAGGATTTCCCCGCGGGGACTCAGGGAGAGAAGGATCCGGAACTGGATCATGCCTCGATGATTCCGCTCTATTTCGTGAATCAGTTCTATACCGGGTACCGCACCGTGCGCATCGGGCTTTCGGGCCTGTCCCTGCCGATGCATTACAGGCTCGGAACCTATATCCGGAAGACAGCCGAAGATCTCGGACGCCGGATCGTCTTCATCGGCAGCGGAGACCTTTCGCACCGCCTGAAAGAAGACGGGCCTTACGGTTTTGCCAAAGAGGGACCGGAATACGATGCAAGGATCATGGACGTGATGGGAGAGGGAAACTTCGGCGAACTGCTTTCCTTTGACGAAGACTTCTGTGAGAAAGCAGGAGAATGCGGACACCGCTCCTTTACGATCATGGCCGGCGCGCTGGATGGGACGGCCGTGAAGGCGGAAAAACTTTCCTATGAAGGTCCTTTCGGAGTCGGGTACGGCGTCTGCGCCTATCAGCCTCTGGAAGCAGATGCTTCCCGCAGGTTCCTGGATCTCTATGAGGAGAAAAGAAAGGCGGGCGTTAAGGCAGAGCGAAGCCGGGAGGACGATTATGTCCGTCTGGCCCGCAGCGCCGTCGAAGCGTATATCCGCCGTCATAAAAGGCTTGTGCCGCCGGAGGATCTTCCTCCGGAAATGAAGAACGGGCAGGCCGGCGCCTTTGTCTCGATTCATGAGGACGGCCGGCTGAGAGGATGCATCGGGACGATTTCCGCAGCGGAGAACTGCATCGCCGAAGAAATCGTCAGCAATGCCATCAGCGCTTCGACAAAGGACCCGCGCTTCGATCCGATCACGGAGGATGAGCTTCCCTATCTTTCCATTACGGTCGATATCCTGGGAGAAGCGGAGGACATCGACAGTCCGGATCAGCTGGACGTGAAGAAATACGGCGTGATCGTTTCGAAGGGATGGAAGAGAGGACTGCTTCTTCCGAATCTCGACGGCGTGCAGACGGTCAGCGAACAGATCCGGATCGCGCAGAGCAAGGCGGGAATTCCCGCAGGCGAAAAGGACGTGCATCTTCAGAGATTCCAGGTCGTGAGGCATTACTGATGACAGAAGCGACAGCTGTATGCGGTGTCTGCTTCCGGAAGTGCGAACTGAAGGAAGGACAGACGGGAGCCTGCCGGGCCAGGAGAAATCTCGAAGGCAGGATCATCGATATCAATTACGGAATGGTAACCAGCCTGGCTCTTGATCCGATCGAGAAAAAGCCCTTTGCGATGTTCTGTCCGGGCAGCAAGGTGCTTTCCGTCGGCAGCTTCGGGTGCAACCTGAAATGTCCGTTCTGCCAGAACTACGAGATCTCGACGATGAGCGAGAAAAATCTCACGGCACGGTTCATTTCCCCGGAAGAACTGGTGACCGAAGCCCTGGCGGAAAAGCGACAGGGGAACATCGGCCTGGCGTATACCTACAACGAACCGCTTACCGGATGGGAGTATGTCCGGGACGCGTCGAGACTGGCACATGACAAAGGCCTGAAGAACGTCATGGTCACGAACGGAACCGCTTCGACGGATGTCCTGGAAAAACTGCTGCCGAACATCGATGCCATGAACATCGACCTCAAGGGCTTCACGGAAGATTTCTACCGCTACGTCGGCGGAGATCTGGAAATGGTCAAGGCCTTTATTGAAAGGGCGGTCAGAGGCTGCCATGTGGAAGTGACGACCCTGATCGTTCCCGGGAAGAATGATTCCGACGGGGAAATGGAGCAGCTTTCCGCCTGGCTTGGTTCCATCCGGAGAGGAATCCCGCTTCATGTGACCAGGTGCTTTCCGCGCTATCATTTCTATGCTGCGCCGACGCCGGTGGAAACGGTCTATCACCTGGCGGAGGTGGCACGGAGAAACCTGACGAATGTCTTTACGGGGAACTGCTGAGAAACGGAATGCAGGAACAGCGAGAAATCAACGACCGGTTTTCGGCCGGAATCGACGGAGGGGAAAACGATGAACGACGATTCGCTGAATCAGAAAGATCCATCCGGCAATGAGCCTTTGCAGCACAGCAAATGGAAAGGACCGCTGATTGCCGTTCTCTGCATAGCGGGCATCTGCGTTGCTGTGTTCTTTATTGCCCGTGCCGCCATGCTGCGCATGGATTCGCTGTCCGGGAAATCGGACAGCGCAGTTTCCGGTTCGCATAACGGCATTCTGCCGGATTCGGTCATGGGATACAACAAAATCGACTTCGTCAAGGCGGTGCTGGGTCAGGCAAGGGAAAAGGAAAGCCTGGTCGTCTATGAGCAGGATGTCAATTCGGTATCCGAAATCTCGAATGCCTTCCTGAACTGGGACATTTTCAAGAAGACCAAGAAAATCCACACCTACGGAAAAGGTGCCTATACGATCGATATGAGCAGGGTGGCATCCGATTCCATTGCGGTTGACCTGGACAAGAAAAATGTTACGGTTTCCCTGCCGAAGACAACGCTGAGCTATCTGGAGGTGGATGCCAACCGTACGACGTTCGAGGACACGGAGCATGCCATTTTCGGATTCGGGGACATTGCCCTGACGGAAGAGCAGCAGAAGCAGCTGGACGCGGAGATCCGGCATAAGATGCTGGCCGAACTGACGACGGATGCTTCCTTTAAGAAATCCGACGAGGCGGGGCTGAAGAAGGCGAAGGAAATGCTGCAGCCGGTCGTGGCTGCCGTTTCGGATGAGTTCGTCGTAAAATGCGTGTATTCGGACGAGGAAAGAGGCACTTCCGAGGCAGCGGAAACGGATTCGGTGCCGGAAGTCGAATCATCGGCATCCGGCTGAAGAAGACAGCAATAAAGGACGGCTCCCTGCGAGCCGTCCTCAGACTGAAGACAAAGTACTGGTTTCCCGGGGCACAGACCCGGATCCCAGTACTTTTCTTTAAGGTTTTTTATCCACAACGTTTCCTTTTTTTCTTTCCGTTTTACACGACTTTATCTCCGGTATCAGAATCCTCTTCCTTCCGCTGAGGATGGACTTTATAATAAGAATCAGCGGAGGTATCGAGCCTTATGATGACAGTTGATAAAGACAAGAATCGCGAGCAGATGCAGTTCTTCTCCATGGACCAGCTCGTCCCGAAAGACCATCTCCTGCGCCTGATCGACGGTGCCGTAGACTGGTCTTTTATTTATGATCTCGTGAAAGAGAAGTACTCCGAGGACCAGGGACGCCCTTCCCTTGACCCGGTGGTCCTCATCAAGATCCCGCTCATCCAGTATCTCTACGGGATCAAGAGCATGCGCCAGACAATCCGCGACATCGAGGTCAACATGGCCTACCGCTGGTTCCTGGGGCTCGGCATCTACGATCCGGTTCCCCATTTCACGACCTTCGGGAAGAACTACACGAGGCGATTCAAGGACACGGACCTTTTCGAGCAGATCTTCTCGCATGTCCTTGAGGAGTGCATATCCCATAAGCTCGTCGACACCTCGACGGTCTTCATCGATGCCACGCACATCAAGGCCTGCGCAAACAATAAGAAATTCATCAACCGGGCCGCGAAGGAAGAGGCGATGTTCTATGAGGCGAAGCTGAACGCGGAGATCGATAAGGAACGTGAGGAATCCGGAAAGAAGCCCCTGAAGAAGAAAGAGGATGACGACGATGACGGCGGACCCAAAGGGCCGGAAGCCCCGGGCGGCGGCGAGGGACGCACCGTGAAGGAAAGCACGACGGATCCGGAAAGCGGATGGTTCCATAAGGGCGAGCACAAGCAGGTATTCGCCTATACCGCCGAGACGGCATGCGATGAACATGGATGGATCCTCGGGTACACGATCCATCCCGGAAACGAACACGACTCAAGGACATTCCCTGATATCTATAAAAAGGTTAAGGGCCTCAATCCTGAATGCATCGTGGTCGATGCCGGATACAAGACCCCTCCGATCGCGAAGATGCTGCTGGATGACGGGATCAAGCCGGTTTTCCCCTACAAGCGGCCGATGACGGCGAAGGGATTCTTCCGGAAATACGAGTACGCCTATGATGAATACTTCGACTGCTACGTCTGTCCGAACGACAAGACCCTTGAATTCTCCACGGTGGACAGGGAGGGATACAGGGAGTACAAGAGCAACCCCCGCGAATGTGAAGCGTGTTCGTTCCTTGAACAATGCACACACAGCGCCAGCCACGTCAAGGTTATCAACAGGCATGTGTGGGAAGACTACATGGAGCAGTGCGAGGAGATCCGTCAGACGCTCGGCATGAAAGCTGTCTATGAGAAGCGTAAGGAGACCATCGAGCGGATCTTTGGCACGGCGAAGGAGTTCCACCAGATGAGATATACGAACATGATCGGAGCAGCCCGGATGAGGATGAAGGTCGGGCTTACCTACACATGCATGAACCTGAAGAAACTGGCAATGATGATAAAGAAGTATGGGCCGAAGAACGGCCCTTTGCACTTTTTTTCAAAGCTTGTCATCTTTTTCTCTGTAAAAGAAAACAGGGCATTGGGAATCTGCTGATTCTCAATACCCCGTTTGTCTTCAGTCTGAGGACGGCTCCCTGCGAGCCGTCCTTTTTTGTATAAATATAAAGGGAAGGAGTTACCGCTTTGCGCGGATATGAAAAAGAAAAAGTTTATCATCTTGCTTCTTACAAAACAAAGTATACCGGTGAAATGTGAGCAGGCTTTGATGACGATGTAAAAGATTCGTGAACAATAAAAAGACAAATTATGAACAGCTGCTCACATGCAGAAGGGGGACCGTTCTGCACGGTCCCCCTGTGGAAGGAGAGTCATTATTCAATGAGAATATGCTTGCTTGCTTCGACTTCAGGCTTAGCCTCGACCTTCGGGATGGTAACCTTCAGGACGCCGTTTTCAAAGCCTGCCTTGATGTCTTCCTGCTTGATGTCTTCACCGACATAGAAGGTACGCGTGCACTGGCCGGTATAGCGTTCACGGCGGATGTATTTCCCGTTCTTGTCTTTCTCGTCATTGTTCTCGGTGTGCTCTGCGCTGATGGTCAGATAGCCGTCCTTCAGATCTGCCTTGATGTCTTCTTTCTTATATCCCGGGAGTTCCAGGCCCATTTCATAATGGTCATCGAACTCTTTGACGTCGGTGTGCATCATCGGAGCCGGTCTGTCGTATTTCGTCATCGGTGCGAAATCATCCATAAAATCGTCAACAAAGTTATTTGAAAAGATACTCGGTAATAACATAATGAATACCTCCTTTGTGGTATTTTTTTGTTCTAAGTGTGTTATAACACAAACTGTTAGCACTGTCAATAGGTGAGTGCTAATTTTTTAAAAATATTCTGCCGCCGGGCGGATTTGATTTTTTATGTCACCTATGCTAAAATGTGTGAAATTTCGTATACTCACAGGAGGTCAGGAGATGTCCGAAAGAACATTCAACAAATCGAGCAAACTGGACAACGTCCTTTATGACGTTCGCGGACCGGTCGTGGAAGAAGCAAACAGGATGCAGGCGAACGGCATCGATGTCCTCAAGCTGAATATAGGCAATCCGGCACCGTTCGGATTCAATGCGCCGGAAGAGGTCATTCTGGATATGGCGGCCAATCTCAGGGAAAGCCAGGGATATTCCGATTCCAAGGGAATCTGGGCCGGGCGCAAGGCAATCATGCAGTATGCACAGTCCCTCAATATCCCGAATGTTTCCATGGATGATATCTATACGGGAAACGGCGTGTCGGAGCTGATCAATCTCTGCATGCAGGCACTTCTGGACAACGGGGATGAAATCCTGATTCCGGCACCGGACTATCCGCTCTGGACGGCCTGCGCCAATCTGGCAGGAGGAAAAGCGGTCCATTATCTCTGCGACGAGCAGTCGGACTGGAATCCTGACCTGGAAGACATGGAAAGCAAGATCACGGATAAGACGAAGGCCATTGTCATCATCAACCCGAACAATCCGACAGGCGCTGTCTATCCGAAGGAAATCCTGGAAAAGATCGTCGAGATTGCCAGACGCCATCAGCTGATCATCTTTTCGGATGAGATCTATGACCGCCTTCTGATGGACGGCTATAAGCATACGTCCATTGCCTCGCTTGCGCCGGATCTTTTCTGCGTGACGTTCTCGGGACTCTCGAAATCCCACATGATCGCAGGCTTCCGCGTCGGCTGGATGATTCTTTCCGGAAACAAGGAAATAGCAAGAGATTATATGGAAGGCCTCAAGATGCTTTCTTCGATGAGACTGTGCTCCAACGTACCGGCCCAGTCGATCATCCAGACATCGCTCGGCGGCCATCAGTCCGTCAATGACTATGTCTGCCCGACCGGACGCGTGACGCAGCAGAGGGACTTCATCATCAAGGCCCTGGGAGAGATCCCCGGCGTTTCCGTCGTCAAGCCGAAAGCGGCCTTTTACTGCTTCCCGAAGCTGGATACGGAGCGCTTCGGAATCCATGACGATATGCAGTTTGCCTATGACCTGCTCAAGCAGGAGCATGTCCTGATCGTACAGGGCACCGGATTCAACTGGCCGTCGCCGGATCACTTCCGGATCGTCTACCTGCCGAGACTGGAGATCCTTGAAGAGGCAGCCGGCAAGCTGAAGCATTTCCTGAGCAGCTATCATCAGGAGTAGGAGAGATCTTCCTGTACGGAATAAAAAGCAATCGTCCGACTGGACTTTTTCACGGAATGAGCTATAATAATGAAGACAAAAGGCTATCCAAAGACGGGTGCCCCGAACAGGGCGGGTCAGAGGACGGCCTTTTTCAGCAGAGGGGGATTTCTGTACAAAATGAATAAAAAAAGTCTTTGGTCTAGACTACGTATTGGAAATGGTGTATAATTTTTTTTGTGGTTATAAAAGTTATTTTTGCATTTTTGAAAATAATTTTTATATAACTCAAATATTTTAAGGGGCAACAATAAGGAGGAAAGCAAAAATGAAAAAGAAAGTACTCGGTATTGCTTTAAGCTTGGCGATGGCAGCCGGACTTCTTGCCGGATGCGGCGGGTCCACAACGACATCGACGGCAGCTTCCACAGCGGCTTCGACAGCAGCTTCCACGGCAGCCTCAGTGGCTGAATCCAAAGCGGCTTCGACGGCAGCTTCCACAGCGGCTTCTACGGCAGCCTCAAAAGCAGCATCCACGGCTTCGGGAACCACAGATTTCAAAGTCGGCGCCATTCTGGTCGGCGATGAAAACCAAGGCTACACCTACGCTCATATCCAGGGCATCCAGCAGGCATGCGATGAACTCGGAATCAGCCAGGACAGCGTCATTTACAAGTACTCCATTCCGGAAGATGAGAGCTGCTACGATGCGGCTGTCGACCTTGCGGAGCAGGGATGCAAGATCATCTTTGCAAACAGCTTCGGTCATGAGACCTATATCCTTCAGGCAGCTCAGGAATATCCGGATGTCTATTTTGCACATGCAACAGGCACACATGCAAAATCAGCCGGACTTAAGAACTTCTGCAACTACTTTGACAACATTTACGAAGCACGCTACGTCTCCGGCATTGTCGCAGGCCTGAAGCTGAAAGAGCTCATGGATGCAGGCAAGGTTACGGATCCGTACATCGGCTACGTCGGCGCTTATCCGTTCGCGGAAGTTGTTTCCGGCTATACCGCATTCTTCCTCGGCATCCAGTCCATCGTTCCGAAGGCTCATATGGATGTCCAGTACACGAACTCCTGGTTCGATATCACGGCTGAAGCCGAAGCGGCCAATACGCTGATGGCGAAGGGCTGCTGCATCATCGGACAGCATGCAGACTCCACGGGTGCTCCGTCGGCAGTCGAAGCTGCTTTCAAGAGCGGCAAGACCGTTTATTCCGTAGGCTACAACGTCGATATGCTTTCGGTTGCTCCGGATGTTGCCCTGACTTCTCCGCAGAACAACTGGAAAGTCGCTTATGCTGAAATCATGAAGGTCGCTATGGACGGCGGCACGCTGAAGACAGATTACTGCAACGGCTATGCAGATGATGCAGTCCAGATCTCCAAACTCGGCACGGCATGCGCAGCAGGCACGGAAGATGCTGTCAATACGGCAATCGCTGCCATCAAAGCCGGCACGCTCCATGTATTTGATACATCCAAGTTCACGGTAGGCGGAGCGGCTGTCACGAGTGCATTCGCAACCGATACGAACGGCGACTACACGAACGATGCTGATGAAGCAGTGTTCGACGGCTATTATCATGAATCCTACTTCCAGTCTGCTCCGTCCTTCTCTCTGAGAATCGACGGCATCACAGAGCTGAACGCAGGTTCATAATCAGCTGAATTATTTCTCTCAAAACCCAAAGCGGGGGCTGCTGAAGAGGCAGCTCCCGTTTTTTAAATTCCAAAAATGAAAAGCAAAAAATTTGTGTGAATTAGACAAAAAAATTGTATATTTCTGATTTACATTTGTGCACCATCATGCTATACTCTTAATGGTTATTTAATAATTCTGAAATGTCCCGATTTCGTCTGTCTTATGTCTGAGAACGCGAAATGTACCGATTTCTCAATAGCGCTCAGGCCCCGGATATGCGTTTCGTGACGGAAAGGAAGAACTCTTGGGAACTGAATACGCAGTTGAGATGAAGAACATCACCAAGACCTTCGGTACCAAAGTCGTGGCGAACAAGAACATCAACTTTCAGCTGAAGAAAGGCGAAATCCTGTCTCTGCTGGGGGAAAACGGCAGCGGCAAGACGACTTTGATGAATATGCTCGCCGGAATCTATTATCCGGATGAAGGTCAGATCTTTATCGATGGAAAAGAAGTATCGATCACCAGCCCCAAAGACGCATTCAATCTCGGCATCGGCATGATCCACCAGCATTATAAGCTGGTAGATGTCTTTACGGCAGCCGAAAATATCGTGCTGGGCCTTGATGAGAAGGGCCAGCTGGACCGCAAGGCGATTTCAGCCAAGGTGAAGGAGATCGCCGACCGTTACGGATTCGACATTGATCCGAATCAGAAAATCTATGAAATGAGCGTTTCCCAGAAGCAGACCGTTGAAATCGTCAAGGTCCTGTACCGCGGTGCCAACATCCTGATCCTGGATGAGCCGACGGCTGTCCTGACTCCGCAGGAGACGGACAAGCTGTTCAAGGTCATGCGCAATATGAAGGATGACGGAAAAGCCCTGATCATCATTACGCATAAGCTGAATGAGGTTATGGCCGTTTCCGACCGTGTCGCCGTTCTCAGGAAAGGCGAGTATATCGGGGATGTCCTGACAAAAGACACAAACCCGCAGAAACTGACGGACATGATGGTCGGACATGCGGCAACGCTGAACATCGACCGTCCGCAGTATGATCACGTGACGGAGAAGCTGAAGGTGGAACATCTTACCGTCAAGGATCAGGAGGGCGTCAACCGTCTGACGGATGTCAGCTTTACGGCAAACGGCGGCGAGATCCTGGGAGTTGCCGGCATTTCCGGATCCGGGCAGAAGCAGCTTCTGGAAGCGATTGCCGGACTGAATGTGCCGGAACGCGGAAGCCGCGTCATTTACAAGGATGATGACGGAAAAGAACATGAACTGATCGGCAAGGATCCGCTTCAGATCGCCAAGATGGGCGTCGCGCTTTCCTTCGTGCCGGAAGACCGCCTGGGCATGGGCCTGGTCGGCAACATGGGCATCACTGACAACATGCTTCTCCGCAGCTATTTGACGGGACGCGGAATCGTGGCGGACCGCAAGAAGCCGAAGGAACTGGGGCAGAAGGTCGTCGATGAACTGGAAGTCGTTACGCCGGGCCTGACAACGCCTGTCCGCCGTCTTTCCGGAGGAAATGTACAGAAGGTCCTGGTCGGCCGCGAAATAGCCCTGAACCCGAAGGTTCTGCTTTCCGCCTATGCCGTCCGCGGTCTTGATATCAATACATCCTATGCCATCTACAATCTGATGACAGAGCAGAAGATGAAAGGGGTCGCTGTCGTCTATGTCGGCGAAGACCTGGATGTTCTTCTGGAGCTCTGCGACCGGATCATGGTTCTCTGCGCGGGAGAAGTCAGCGGCATTGTTGACGCCCGTACGACGACCAAAGAGGAAATCGGTCTGATGATGGCCCAGACCGGAAAAGAAGCAAAGGAGGGTGCGGCATCATGAGCGCAAAAACAGAGCAGATACATGAACCCCTGATCCGGATGTCGAAACGGAGCGGGATCTCCACAGGACTTTCCATTACGATCCGCCTGGTTGCCGTTGTTCTTGCCCTGGTCGTATCCGGACTTGTCATTTTCGCCATTGTCAAACTGAACCCGGTGGATGTCTATATCGCCATGTATCAGGGAGCTTTCGGAACTGCCAAACGTGCCTGGGTTACCGTGCGTGATGCCATGTTCCTTCTGTGCATCGGCATCGGCCTGGCGCCGGCATTCAAGATGAAGTTCTGGAACATCGGTGCAGAAGGTCAGATCCTGGTCGGCGGCATTGCAACCGCATTCTGCATGATCACTTTCGGAAAGACGATGAACCCGATTCTTCTTTTCATCATCATGGTCATTACTTCTTCCGTATGCGGAGCAGTCTGGGGACTGATTCCAGGTTTCTTCAAAGCCCGCTGGAATACGAATGAGACTCTGTTCACCCTGATGATGAACTACGTTGCCATCCAGCTGACATCCTATGCGGTCGCCAAATGGGAGAACCCGCCGGGATCCAACTCCGTCGGCATCATCAACCAGGCTACGAAGGCAGGATGGATGCCGGAAATTGCCGGGCAGCAGTACCTGGTCAATGTCATCGTCGTCATGATCCTGACCGTCGTGATGTTCTTCTATCTGAAATCGACGAAGCACGGCTATGAAATCGCCGTCGTCGGAGATTCCGAAAACACGGCCCGCTATGCCGGCATCAACGTCAGGAAAGTCTACATCCGCACAATGGCCCTTTCGGGCGCTATCTGCGGCCTGGCAGGATGGCTTGCCGTTTCCGGCGCCAGCCATACGATTTCCACCTCCACGGCCGGAGGCAAGGGCTTCACGGCCATCATCGTGGCATGGCTTGCGAAGTTCAATACCTTTACGATGATCCTGATCACGTTCCTTCTGGTCTTCCTGGAACAGGGAGCGGTACAGATTGCTTCCCAGTACAAGCTGAATTCCTATGTCGCCGACATCATCACCGGCATCATACTTTTCTTCATCCTGGGCAGCGAATTCTTCTGCAACTACAAACTCAAGTTCCGCAAGCACCATTGAAAGGAGGATGGGAGAAATGACACAGATTATTGCTTTGATCAATGCAGCAGTCGTGTTCGGCACAGTCATCCTGTACGGTGCTACCGGCGAAATCCTGACGGAAAAGTCCGGCAACCTGAACCTGGGCGTTCCGGGCATCATGTATCTGGGCGGCATTGCCGGACTGATCACTTCGTTCTTCTATGAGAACGGAAATCCGAATCCGAATGCTTTTGTATCCGTGCTGCTTTCCTTTATCGCTGCGTTTGTGGCGGCAGCGCTCGGCGGCCTGCTGTTCAGCTTCATCACCATTACGCTGAGGGCCAATCAGAACGTGACCGGTCTTACCCTGACCATCTTCGGCGGGGGCGTCGCAAACTTCTTCGGCGGTTCCCTGAACAAGCTGGCAGGCGGCGTCGGCCAGATTTCCGTGGCAACGGCATCCGGTGCCTATCGCGCCACCACTCCGCTGGCCGGACTCGGCCCGGTCGGACAGCTGCTGTTTTCCTACGGCTTCCTGATGTACCTGGCAATTGCCCTGGCTGTCATCGTACAGGTCTTCCTGAATAAATCCAGAAAAGGCCTGAACCTCCGTGCAGTCGGTGAGAATCCGGGCACGGCCGATTCAGCCGGCATCAATGTCACAAAGAACAAATACCTGGCTACCTGCATCGGCGCCGGCATTTCCGGACTGGGCGGTCTGTATTACGTCATGGACTACACCAAAGGCACATGGGCAAATGATGATACGATCGGAGGCCTTGGCTGGCTCGCAGTCGCACTGGTTATCTTTGCGACATGGAAATCCGTCAATGCCATCTGGGGCGCTTACCTGTTCGGACTTCTTTCCTGGATGTTCTTCTATGTGCCGGGACTGACCAGAAGCTCACAGGAAATCTTCAAGATGCTTCCGTATCTGGTCACCATCGCGGTGCTGATCGTCATCTCTTTAAGAAGCCGGAAAGAGAACCAGCCGCCGGCAAGCCTGGGGCTGTCGTATTTCCGTGAGGACCGATAGTTTCCGGACTCAAAGATTTTAAGACAATTACAAAGAAAAAATTCTTGCACTGCGGAAAACATGGAATTATAATGTTTTCCGTAGTTTTTTTTGACTGAGGGAATCAAGGAGAATCCTAAAGGAGGATTGGTCAATGTCATACGTAGATGATGTTTTCAAAATGACAGTCGAAAGAAATCCTGAAGAACCGGAGTTCATCCAGGCAGTAAAAGAGGTACTGGATACGCTTCGCCCTGTCATCGACAAGAACGAGAAGAAGTACAAGAGGGACGCTATTCTCGAAAGACTTGTCGAACCGGAACGTACCGTTATGTTCCGTGTCCCGTGGGTAGATGATCATGGGATCACCCATATCAACAAAGGATACCGTGTTCAGTTCAATGATGCAATCGGACCGTACAAGGGCGGACTTCGTTTCCATCCGTCAGTCAATCTCGGCATCGTCAAGTTCCTCGGCTTCGAGCAGTGCTTCAAGAACTCGCTGACCGGACTTCCGATCGGCGGTGCAAAGGGCGGAGCGAATTTCGACCCGAAGGGGAAATCAGACCGTGAGGTCATGTATTTCTGCCAGAGCTTCATGAACGAACTTTATAAATACATCGGACAGGATCAGGACGTCCCGGCAGGCGATATCGGTGTCGGCGGACGTGAGATCGGCTATATGTACGGACAGTACAAGAGAATCACAGGCCTGTATGAAGGCGTTCTGACCGGCAAGGGACTTGCTTTCGGCGGATCCCAGGCAAGAACGGAAGCAACCGGCTACGGCCTGATGTTCCTTGTCGACGAACTGCTGAAAATGAACAAGGAGACAATCGAAGGCAAGACGGTCTGCGTTTCCGGTGCAGGAAATGTTGCCATCTATGCGATTGAAAAAGCATGGGCCATGGGCGCTAAGCCTGTTACCTGCTCCGATTCCACCGGCTGGGTTTATGATCCGGACGGCATCGATGTCAAGGCTCTGAAGACCATCAAGGAAGACAAGAGACAGAGACTGACCGAGTACAAGAAATATCGTCCGAATTCAAAGTATCATGAGGGCAGAGGCCTCTGGATCACGCCGTGCGATGTCGCACTTCCGTGCGCAACGCAGAATGAGCTCTTCCTGGAAGATGCAAAGAACCTCGTCAAGAACAAGTGCATCGCTGTCTGCGAAGGCGCGAACATGCCGACAACTCCGGATGCAACGGAATATCTGCAGAAGCACAAGGTTCTTTTCGTACCGGGCAAGGCAGCCAATGCCGGCGGCGTTGCAACGTCCGCTCTGGAAATGTCCCAGAACTCAGAGCGTATCAGCTGGTCTGAGGAAAAAGTCGAAAACAGACTTCAGGAGATCATGGTCAACATCACGCACAACATCTCCGATGCAGCAGCAAGATACAAACTGGCGGGCAACTATGTGGCAGGTGCCAATATCGCAGGCTTCGAGAAACTCGTTGCCGCAATGATCGCACAGGGCATCGTCTGATCCCGTCCTTTACAACTGACAAAAGCATCCCGTCTTCCCGCATCAGGGGGAGGCGGGGTGTTTTTTCTTAAAAAAAAGGATAAGGGCCTCTTCCGCGGAATATATCATTAGACGTTTTCGGAGGTGCGAATGCTGATCCGAACTGAACTGGAAACAAGAGAACTGGATACCTTAAGTCCGTATGCTTCATTTGCCGCAAAGTCTGCGGGACGGGTAAGACCGGAAGAAGAATGCGATATCCGGACCTGCTACATGAGGGACCGCGACCGGATCGTGCACTGCAAATCGTTCCGGCGGCTGAAGGACAAGACGCAGGTTTTCCTGTCGCCGCAGGGCGATCACTACAGGACGCGCATGATGCATACGCTGGAAGTTTCACAGACGGCGCGCACCGTCGCGAAATGCCTTCGCCTCAATGAGGATCTGGTTGAAGCCATTGCCCTGGGACACGACCTCGGGCATACTCCTTTCGGACATGCCGGGGAGCGGACCCTGGACAGCGTCTGTCCGGACGGGTTCCGGCATTATGAACAGAGCATCCGCGTCGTGGACATTCTGGAAAAGGACGGGAACGGACTCAACCTGACGGCGGAAGTCCGGGACGGAATCCTCAATCACGGGACCTCCCGTCATCCTTCGACGCTTGAAGGGCAGGTCGTGCGTCTGTGCGATAAAATTTCCTACGTGCATCATGACATGGATGACGCGGAGAGGGCAGGCATCCTGACGGAAGAGAGCATTCCGGAAAACCTGCGCAGGCTCCTCGGGAATTCAACGAGGGAAAGGCTGAATACCTTCATCCATGATATCGTGAAGAACTCCCGCGACAAGGATCACATCGAGATGTCGGAGGAAATCGGAGGGGCCCTGTTTGAAATGAGGCAGTTCATGTTTGACTGTCTCTATACAAATCCGACGGCCAAAAGCGAAGAGACCAAGGCCAGCAAGATGCTGGTCGAGCTGTACGGATATTACACCGATCATCCGGATAAGATGACGGGAGAATACCAGCGCCTGATTACGGAAAAGGGCGAGAAGAAAGAAAGAGTCGTCTGCGATTACATTTCCGGCATGACAGATCAGTATTCCATTGCAAAATTCAAGGAGATCTTCGTGCCGCTGTCCTGGAGCAAATATTAATGCCGATGCGCTATTCCGAGGACCTCATTGAAGAGGTCCGGTCCAAAAACGATATCGTCGATGTCATCGGCGAGGTCGTCAAACTGAAGAGAGCCGGTTCCAACTATGTCGGACTGTGTCCTTTCCATAACGAAAAGACACCGTCTTTTTCTGTCAGCCGCAGCAAGCAGATGTTCTACTGCTTCGGGTGCCATGAAGGAGGCAATGTCATTACCTTCGTGATGGAATACAACCAGTACACTTTTATCGAAGCCCTGCAGTATCTGGCTGACCGTGCCGGAGTGTCCCTTCCGAAAATGGAATATTCGAAAGAAGCCATGGAACAGGCGGACCGGAAGAGCAGGCTGTTTGAGATCAACAGCAAAGCCGCTGCGTATTTTTATTACAAGCTCAGGTCCGAAGCCGGGAAATACGGATATGCGTATCTGACGGGCAGGGGCCTGACCGAGGAGACTATCAAGAAGTTCGGCCTCGGCTATTCCGATAAATTCAGCGATGACCTCTACCGCTATCTGAAATCGAAGGGCTATGCCGACGAGCTCCTCAACGAATCCGGCCTTTTCATGGTCAGTGAAAAGAGCGGGATGACGGATAAATTCTGGAACCGCGTCATGTTCCCGATCTTCGATGTCTCCGGAAAAGTGATCGGGTTCGGCGGAAGAGTGATGGGGGATGGGAAACCGAAATACCTGAATTCTCCCGAGACGCTTCTGTTCAATAAGCGCAACAACCTGTATGCGCTGAACTTTGCCAGGACGTCCCGGAATAAGAAAATCATCCTCTGCGAGGGATACATGGATGTCATTACGATGCATCAGGCAGGCTTCACGAATGCCGTGGCTTCGCTCGGCACCGCGCTGACTTCCCAGCAGGCAAATCTTCTGAAGCGGTATACCTCGGAAGTCCTGCTTCTGTATGACAGCGATGAAGCGGGACAGATGGCAGCCATGCGGGCCATTCCCATCCTGAAGGAAGCCGGAATCGATTCGCGGGTCGTCGACCTGACGCCCCATAAAGATCCGGATGAATTTGTCAAGGCGGAAGGGTTCGATGCGCTGAACGCCAGACTGGAAGGGGCAAGCAGTTCCTTTATGTTCGAAGCGGCGACGCTGGCAAAAGACTACAGCCTGTCGGATCCGCAGTCCCTGACGGCTTTTGAAGAAAAACTTTCAGAAAGACTTCTGGAAATTCCGGCAGAACTGGAACGGAACAATTATCTGGAAGCACTTTCCAGGAAATACGGAATTCCCTCCGAGCTTCTCCGGCGGCAGGTCAATACGCTGGCACTCCGGGGCACGCCGGCGGAGCACTATGAAAGACCGAAATCGGGAACCCAGAAAAGGGAAGAACCCGGGCAGGGTATCCTGCAGTCCCAGAAAATGATGCTGACGTATCTGGCGAATTATCCGGAAGCCTTCCGGGAAACGAAAGGCCTCATCACGCCGGAGGATTTTACGGATCCCCTGTGCAGAAGCATTGCGGAAGGACTGTACCGGCAGCAGGAGCAGGGAGGCGTCAATCAGGCCCAGCTGCTCAACGGGTTTGCCGATGCCGAGGCGCAGAAGCAGATCGCCGGAATGTTCCATGCCTCCGTCGAGGTGGAAAATGAAGCGGAGCAGGACCGGGCCTTTACGGACACCGTCCTGAAGCTGATGAACAACAGCAATGAAGAGCAGCTGAAATCCTGGGACGGGCGGGACGCCGCCGTCCTGAAGAAACTGATTTCCGAAAAAAATGAAATCGAAGCTTTTGAAAAGGGAGGAAAAATGCTTCACCTTCCTTATGAGAACAGCGGGGACAATAAAGGAGAATAAAACATGAAAAACAGCCAGGCAGTATTTGCGGAAAGACTGACGGAACTTCTGCTTCTTGCGACACAGCGTAAAAACGTGCTGGGGAACAAGGAAATCGATGACTGCTTCCGCGACATTACTTTTACCGCGGAAGACGAGGAAAAAACCATTGATTTTCTGGAGGCGAACGGCGTCGACGTCCTGAGAATGGACGACACGGAAAATGATGACGAGGTTCTTCTCCTGTCGGATGACGAGGAAGCCGAGATCGGAGAGGAAGAAGAAGTCGATATGGAGAATATCGACCTTACCGTTCCGGAAGGCGTTTCCATTGAAGACCCTGTCCGCATGTACCTGAAGGAAATCGGAAAGGTTCCCCTGCTGACGGCAGACGAAGAAATCGAACTCTCCAAGCAGATGGAAAAAGGCGGCGAGGAAGGAAAGCGGGCGCAGCAGAGACTGGCAGAGGCCAACCTCCGTCTGGTCGTCTCCATTGCCAAAAGATATGTCGGAAGAGGAATGCTTTTCCTGGATCTGATTCAGGAAGGCAACCTCGGCCTGATCAAGGCCGTTGAAAAATACGATTACCGCAAGGGTTTCAAATTCTCAACCTATGCAACCTGGTGGATCCGTCAGGCCATTACCCGTGCCATTGCCGACCAGGCAAGGACGATCCGGATTCCGGTCCATATGGTCGAGACCATCAACAAGCTGATCCGTGTTTCACGCCAGCTGCTCCAGGAGCTCGGGCGCGAACCTACTCCGGAAGAGATCGCCCAGGAAATGGGCATGACCGTGGACCGGGTGCGTGAGATTATGAAGATTTCCCAGGAACCGGTTTCCCTCGAAACTCCGATCGGCGAGGAGGAAGACAGTCACCTCGGCGATTTCATCCAGGACGACAACGTGCCGGTTCCGGCGGATGCAGCTGCCTTTACTCTTTTAAAGGAACAGCTGGTTGACGTGCTGGAAACCCTGACGGACCGTGAGCAGAAGGTCTTAAGACTTCGTTTCGGGCTGGATGACGGACGTGCGCGCACGCTGGAAGAAGTCGGAAAAGAATTCAATGTAACGAGAGAGCGTATCCGTCAGATTGAAGCGAAGGCCCTGAGAAAGCTCCGCCATCCGAGCCGCAGCCGCAAGCTGAAGGATTATCTTGACTGATGAAGCTTTCGGACAGGCTTTCCGCCATTGCGGACATGGCAGCTCCGGGGAATCCAGTTACGGATGTCGGCTGCGATCACGCATGGATTCCGATCTGTCTGGTGGAAAAGGGAACGGCTCCGTATGCCGTGGCCTGTGACCTCCGGGAAGGACCGCTGAGGCGTGCGGAAGAGCATATCCGGGAAGCCGGACTGGAAGGGAAAATCCGTACCGTCTGCTGCGACGGGGTGCCCGCTGAGGAACTTTCGGGAACCCTCATCATTTCCGGGATGGGCGGCATGCTTATGGGCAGGATCCTTCAGGATGCAGGGAAGAGGCTGGATTCATTTTCCGAATTCATCTTTGAGCCTCAGTCGGAACTGAAGGCTTTCCGCAGGATCCTGGCGGAAAGGAATCTCCGGATTGAAGACGAGCAGCTGATTCTGGAAGACGGAAAATACTATACGGTCATGAAGGCGGTTCACGGCCGGTCGGAAATGACTCCTGCCGAGCTTTCCTTCGGGCCGGTGCTGCTGAAAAAAAAGGACCATGTCCTTTTCGGCTATCTTGAAAAACAGGAAAAAATAAAAAAAGAAATTCTGGCTGTTCTCCGGAATTCCGGAGGAGAGGCCGCCGGGCACCGGGCAGCGGAAGTGGAAGAAGAACTGCGGGAGATTGCGGCGGCAAAGGAGAATTATGAAGTGCGGGACAATCATTGATAAACTGGAAATTTCCTATCCGCCGATGTATGCGATGGAATGGGACAATATCGGGCTGCTGGTCGGTGACCGTGACGCGGAAGTCAGGACGGTCCTGGTGGCACTGGACGTGTCGGATGCAGCAGTCGAGGATGCGATTCTCGGGCATGCGGACATGATCGTGACGCATCATCCGCTGATTTTCAAGCCGATATCCCGCATCGTCCGGCAGGATCCGGTCGGACGGAGAATCCTGACGCTGGCGGAGAACAGAATCAGTTATTATGCGATGCATACCAATTTCGATGTTTCGGAAATGGCGGATCTCAATGCCGATGAACTGAATCTCATGAACCCGGAAATCCTCGAGGAAACCTACCGCGACGAAACGGGAATCCGGGAGGGACTCGGTCGGGTCGGGAATCTTGAGAAGAAAATGACTCTGCGGGAATTTGCCGAATCGGTAAAGAAAATCTATCAGCTCCCTTCCGTGCGTGTCTACGGTAATCCGCAGAGGGAAATCGGAAGGGCTGCCGTCTGTTCCGGTTCCGGAAAGAGCGTGATCGGCAGTGCCCTGCGCTCCGGAGCGGATGTCTTCGTAACGGGCGATCTTGATTATCATACGTCGATTGACGCCGTGGCAGCAGGGCTCAGCCTGGTTGATGCGGGACATTACGGCACGGAAGCCGGATTCATTCCCTATATGACCGAGGCGCTGAAAAGAATGTTTCCGAAACTGGAAGTCATTCCAGAGAAGATCGAGCAGCCGTATGAAGTCGTGTGACGGAGAGACTCTGCTTAAGGCATCTGCCGGAAAGCATCTTCTCAGGACGTTTGGGACAGGATGGAAAAGGAAGCAATGAAAATGGATGAACCGAAGAAAACAGTAACGCTGACCATCGGGGGAAAAGAATATACGTATCCGAAGGATACGCCCCTTTCCGTGATTGCGCGTGATTTCCAGAAGGATGAGCCGCATGACATTATCCTGGCGATGATCAACGGAAAACTTCATGAACTGCATCATGCGGCCAGGGAAGATGCGGACGTCAGGTTCGTGACGACGGCGGATGAAATCGGACACAAGACCTACAAGCGCAGCTGCTCGATGCTGTTCCTGAGTGCAGTCTATCATATCGGCGGCTACGATAAAATCAGACGGGTCGTGCTTCATTTCTCCGTCAGCTCGGGCTTTTTCTATACGATTGAGGGCGACGTGGAAATCGACGGTACTTTCATCAAAAAAGTCGAAGACCACATGCACGAGATCGTCGAAAAGAAAATACCGATCATCAAGCGGACGGTCAGCACGAATGAAGCAATCGAACTGTTTAAGCGTCATCACATGCCGGACAAGGAGCAGCTTTTCCGGACAAGGCTCGCCTCGCGGGTGAATCTCTACAAGCTCGGGGAATTTGAGGATTATTATTACGGGTTCATGACGAACCATACCGGCTATCTGAAATACTTCAAGCTCTATCCGTACCAGGGCGGCATCGTCCTGCAGATGCCGGAAGCCGGCCGGCCGGAGGAAGTCCCTCCGTTTGCCGAAGAGGACAAGCTCTTCAGCGTCCAGATCCTCGGCGAGAGCTGGGCACAGAAGATGGGAATCGATACGATCGGGGAACTCAATTCCAACGTCATCGCGGGGAAAACCCGTCAGACGATCCTGATTGCGGAAGCCCTGATGGAGACGAGGATTTCCTTGATTGCGGATCAGATCCTGAATAAGAAGCAGGTCAAGTTCGTCATGATCGCGGGGCCGTCCTCTTCAGGAAAGACGACTTTTTCGCAGCGCCTGATGATCCAGCTTTTTGCACGCGGACTGAAACCCCATTATGTCGGCGTGGACAATTATTTCAAGGACCGGACGGATACTCCGGTCAGGGAAGACGGCAGGAAAGATTTTGAAAGCCTGGCGGCCATTGACGTCAAGGGCTTCAACGAGGATATGACAAAGCTTCTCAGCGGGGAAAAGGTCGAAATGCCGGTCTATGATTTCGTGGAAGGCAGGCGGACCTACAAGGGCGATACCATCAAGCTGGAAGAGAATGACCTGCTGGTGATTGAAGGCATCCACTGCCTGAACGATAAGCTCAGCTATTCGCTTCCGAAGGAAAGCGAATTCCGGATCTACATCAGTGCGCTGACGCAGCTCAACATCGATGAGCACAACCGCATCCCGTCGACGGACGGCCGTCTCATCCGGCGGATCGTGCGCGACTACCGCACGCGGGGCTATTCGGCCAGCGAGACGCTTTCCATGTGGAACAGTGTACGCCAGGGAGAGATCGAGCATATTTTCCCGTTCCAGGAAAAGTCGGATGTCATTTTCAACTCAGCGCTGCTTTACGAGCTGTCGGTCCTGAAGCTGTATGCGCAGCCGCTGCTTTTCCAGGTGGAAGAGGATGACCCGCAGTTCTACGAGGCCAAGCGCCTTCTGAAATTCCTGGACTATTTCATCGGAGTTCCCGCGGATGACGTGCCGCACAACTCCATCCTCCGCGAATTCATAGGGGGAGGCTGCTTCCGGCTGTAGCGGCCGGCGGTTAGTTTATTTTATGCGGCCCTGGCCCTGCAGAGTGCACACAGACACGCTTGCTTCTGCCATTTCCGCACTCGCCTGTTGATGGGCTGCTCCGAAAACTCAGCGGGCTCTCTTTATCTACAGCAGCCAGACGGAGAGACAGGACCGCTCTGACGATAGCGCCGGCTTCGTCGCCGTTTCTGCACGATGCGATGGGCTGCGCAGAACTGTCTGAGGCGGGCTCTTTCCATGACTTGTAATAAACATCCGTGAGAGGATTTTCCTCTCACGGATGTTTGTTATCAATGAAAGAGCCCGCTGAGTTTTCGGAGCAGCCCATCCATCGGCGAGTGCAGAAACGGCAGAAGCAAGCGTGTCAGAGCGTTCCTGCCTCTCCGGCTGACTGCTCTATGCAGCAGAGAGAGCCCGCTTCAGACAGTTCTGCGAAGCCCATCGCATCGTGCGGAAATGCCGACGAAGCCGCGCTATTGTCTGTGTGCACCCTGCAGGGCAAAGGCCGCAGGAAAAAGACATCCGGCCGTATACAGGCGGAGGCGGCTGAACGCTAAGGACGAACGGTTGACTTCCGGGGGCGATTTTGGTAAGATGTGACGCGGGCTGGACATACGGCCGCGGCTGGAGAGATTCAGACGAGGAAAGTCCGGGCTTCACAGGGCAGGATGCCGGATAACGTCCGGTGGGGGCGACCCCGAGGATAGCGCAACAGAAATAAACCGCCGGGAAACCGGTAAGGGTGGAAAGGCAGTGCAAGAGACTACCGCCTCTGCGGTAACGGAGAGGGCACATGCACGCCCCATTCGAAGCAAGGCCGAAAAGAAGCGATACGGCTGCCCGCCGTGCTTCAGGTTGGCCGCTTGAACCGTCCGGCGACGGACGGTCTAGACAGATGGCCGTACACGACATAACCCGGCTTATCGTTCAGCCCGTAAAAAAAACGTTCCGCCGAAAAAGGCAGAACGTTTTTTTTGTGCAGATGCATGCAGTTATTTCGTGCCGGTATATTTCTCCTCGCAGTATTTGCAGCGATAGACCTCATTTTCCTCATCGGAAAGAACGAAAATCTGATCCAGCCCTTGTTCAATCGAAGAAATGCAGCGCGGGTTCTTGCAGGAGATGACATTCACGACCTGCTTCGGAAGCTTCAGCGCGCGCTTCTCGATGATCTGGTTGTCCTTGATGACATTGACCGTGATGTTGTGGTCGATGAAGCCGAGCACGTCGAGATCCAGGTAGTCAATCGGGCACTCGACCTTGATGATGTCCTTGCGGCCCATCTTGTTGGAACGGGCATTCTTGATGATGGCCACGGTGCAGTCGAGATTGCCGAGCTTCAGGTCGCGGTAGATCGTCATCGCATTTCCCGCCTTGATATGATCCAGAACGAAACCTTCCTTGATGGCGCCGATGGAAAGAATCCCGGCATCCTTGTCTTTTTTATTTGCCATTTTTCTTACCCTCCAGTCCGAGCAGCGTCACGATCAGTGCCATGCGTACATAGACGCCGTACTGAACCTGCTTGAAATAAGCTGCACGCGGATCGCTGTCCACTTCCACGGCAATCTCATTGACGCGGGGCAGCGGATGCAGGACCAGCATGTCCTTCGGAGCCATTGCCATTTTCTCGCGGTCCAGGATATAGAAATCCTTCATGCGGACGTAATCTTCCTCATTGAAGAAGCGTTCCTTCTGAACTCTTGTCATGTACAGGATGTCGAGGCCTTTCATGGTCTCCTCATTCAGCATGACGACTTCCTCGAACGGAATTCCCTTCGCCTTCATGGCTTCCCGCACATAGCTGGGAATCCGGAGCTCCTCCGGGGAAATGAGGACGAAGCTGACATTATTATAACGGCTCAGGGCCTCGATCAGGGAATGGACCGTGCGGCCGAATTTCAAATCTCCGCAGATGCCGATCTTCAGGTTCTCGAAATGTCCCTTGAGGGAACGGATGGTCAGAAGATCCGTCAGCGTCTGCGTGGGATGCTGATGCCCGCCGTCGCCGGCATTGATGACCGGAATCAGGGATTTCATCGAAGCCACGAGCGGTGCGCCTTCCTTCGGATGTCGGATGGCTGCGATATCGGCGTAGCAGGAGACGATGCGCATGGTGTCCGCAACGCTTTCGCCCTTGGAGGCGGAAGAAGAAGCGGCACTCTGGAAACCTAAAACATTGCCACCTAAGTTCATCATCGCAGCCTCGAAGGAAAGTCTCGTACGGGTACTGGGTTCATAGAACAAGGTGGCAATACGTTTCCCATCACAGATGTGGGCGTATTTATCAGGATTTTTTTCAATGTCGCCGGCCAGATCAAGAAGCTGATCCATTTCCCTGACGGAAAAGTCGAGCGGACTCATCAGATGTCGCAGTTTCATATATCCTCCCATTTACCAGATTTTTATCCTGCTTATCATAATATAAAAACCATGTTAAATCAAGTGAGGCAGGGCGAAAATCAATTTACAAAAAGGGCGTTCCACCGTATAATGGGGACAGACAGCCATGAGCGATCTGACGGAATTAAGAAATGAAATAGACAGTATCGACAGGCAGATCCAGAGCCTTTTTGAGCGGCGGATGAAAGTGTCCGAAAAAATTGCCGCTTACAAAGAGGAGAAGGGTTTGCCTGTTCTTGATGCGAAAAGGGAAGAAGAAAAAATCTCTTCTCTTAAGAAGTGCGCTTCGGATGAAAAAACGGCAGAGGGAATCGGCAGGCTTTACAGGACGCTTTTTGCAATCAGCCGTGAATGCCAGGAAGAGAAGATGAAAAATGATACGAATCGATGAGTGTATTCTTTATCGGGATTTTGCCGAGGGGAAGATCCTGAGTGAAATGGACCTGCTGATGAACTGCATGGAAAAGGACGCCATGACCCGCGACCAGATGCGGGCGGTTTTTTTTCGCTGCGCGAACGGGCTTGTGGAACTGGCAGGTGCCTACGGGTTTTACGGAAACCTGTGGCATGATTACCTGACGTATCTTCTGGTCAACCACGAGAATGCCTACAGCAAGGCCTGTGAGATCCGCGGCGCCGTGGAAGGCAGCATCAATGAAGTCGCCGTCCATGATTTCCGGATTTTCAAGAAGCTGTATGATTATGACCTGACGAAAATCGGCGAGCAGCTCGACTCGACGCAGAGCGCGGTGCTGGCGGACTATCAGAATCCGGATGACGGGAAAGGCCTCTTCAACAAGCGGATCCGCGACCGGATCTGCGACCTTTCGGTGCGTCTGGAAAAGTCGCACAGCGCAGCCGCCTTCAAGAAGGAAATGGAAAAGTTCTACCATGACTACGGCGTCGGGAACCTGGGACTGCACAAGGCGTTCCGCGTCGGACACGATGCGGAGGGAAAGACCGTCATCGAGGCCATCACGAACATTGCCCATGTCCGTCTGGACGACCTGGTCGGGTATGAAATCCCGAAGCAGAAACTCATCGACAACACGGAAGCGTTCGTGGCCGGGAGACAGGCGAACAACTGCCTGCTGTTCGGAGATGCCGGGACGGGGAAATCTTCCAGCATCAAGGGAATCCTCAACGAATACTACGACAGGGGCCTGCGGATCATCGAGGTATACAAGCATCAGTTCAAGGACCTCAATTCCATCATTGCGCAGGTCAAGAACCGGAATTACAAGTTCATCATTTTCATGGATGATCTTTCCTTTGAAGAAACGGAAATTGAATACAAGTACCTGAAGGCAGTCATCGAAGGCGGCCTGGAGAAGAAGCCGGACAACGTCCTCATTTACGCGACGTCGAACAGAAGACACCTGATCAAGGAAGATTATTCCGACAAGGCCGGAAGAAGAGCGGACGACATGCATTCCGGGGATACCGTTCAGGAGAAGCTGTCGCTGGCAGCGCGTTTCGGCGTGACGATTTTCTTCACTTCTCCGGACAGGAAGGAATTCAACAATATCGTGAAGACTCTGGCGGACCGTTACGGCGTCCGCAGGGACCGCGATGAACTGATTGAGGAAGCCAATAAATGGGAACTGGCGCACGGAGGTCTTTCCGGACGTACGGCGCAGCAGTTCATAGATTATCTGCTGGGACAGGAGGCGTAATATGGCGGTGACGTCTTTTGCGGCAATTGACATCGGATCCTACAATGTCTCGATGGAGATTTTCGAGATCACGAAGAAGAACGGTCTTCGCAGCCTGAACCGGGTCCGCAAGAGGCTGGAGCTGGGCAAGGACACCTTCAACCTGAAAAAGATTTCCACGGACAAGCTCCACGATCTTACGGCCATCCTTCTGGAATTCAAAAAGACGATGGCGGAATACCGCGTGACCGATTACCGGGCATGTGCCAAGTCGGCCCTGCGCGAGGCGCGCAACTGCGTGCTGGTGCAGGAGCAGGTCTTCCAGTCCACGGGAATCCGGATCGACGTGCTGTCCAATTCGGAGCAGCGCTATCTGGGCTACAAGTCCATCGCCTCCCGGGGTTCCGAATTCCAGAAAATCATCGAGAAGGGGTGCGCCATCGTGGATGTGGGCGGCGGCTCCATCCAGATTTCCCTGTTTGACAAAGACGCCCTCGTGACGACGCAGAACATTCTCCTGGGGTCGCTGCGGATCCGTGAGAGACTTTCTTCCATGGAAAATGAAGCGCGTCATTATGATGAGCTGGTCAGCCAGTACATCGACAAGGACATCCTCAATTTCAAGAGGATGTACCTGAAGGACAGGCGGATCGAGAACATCATCCTGGTCGGCGACTATTTCACGAATCTCATTTTCCGCAACAAGAATGACGCGGATAAAGTCGAATCCAAAGAAGAATTCATGCAGTGGTACCGGCAGATCGTATCGCGTTCTGAAAATGACCTGACGAGGGAAATGGGGATCGGCCCCGACATCGCCAGCGTCGTCATCCCGACTGCGATCCTTTACAGGAGGCTGATCGAGGAACTCGGCGCATCATCCGTCTGGCTTCCGGGAATCCAGCTGACGGACGGCATTGCCTACGATTACGGCGACCGGAAGAAAATCATCCAGACGCCGCATGATTTCGACCGCGATATCCTGATGGCCGCCAAAAACATGGCGAAGCGCTTTGCGGGAAATAAACCCCACACCGAGGCCATTCTCGGTTACGCCGATGCGGTGTTCGATGCGGTACGGAAAGGGAACGGGCTCGGGAGCCGCGACAAGCTGCTGCTGAGAGTTGCGGCCTGCCTGCACGATGTCGGAAAATACATCAGCCTTGTCAATGTGGCGGACTGTTCGTATTCCATTATCATGGCTTCGGAAATCATCGGTCTTTCGCACCGCGAAAGGGAAATCATCGCTAACGTCGTGAAGTTCAATACCAAGCCGTTTATTTATTACAATGAAAGCCCGGAGACCAGGCACATGGACCGGGGCGACTACATGCTGGTCGCCAAGCTTTCGGCCATTCTAAGACTTGCCAACGGACTGGACCAGAGCTACCGTCAGAAGATCGCGGAGATCGCCGTGACAAGAAAAGATCCGGAACTGACCGTGACCGTCGATCCGAAAGAGGACTTTGCCCTGGAAAAGGGAATCTTCGAGGAAAATAAAGCATTCTTCGAAGAAGTCTTCGGACTGAAGGCAGAACTGAAACTGAAAAAGAAGAAGGGGTGATTCCTGATGGCTGAAATCGATTACCGCAATCCGCAGTATTACCGCAACCGCGAACTTTCCTGGGTGGATTTTGATGAACGCTGCCTTTCGGAAGCGCGCGACAAAACCCTGGTGCCTCTTTTTGAACGGCTGAAATTCCTTTCCATCACGGCCTCCAATCTGGACGAATTCTATATGGTCCGCGTTGCTTCCCTGAAGGATCAGGTCAATGCGAATTATACCGTGCCGGATCTTGCCGGGATGACGGCAAAGCAGCAGCTGGCAGCCCTTTCCAAAAGAACGCATGATTTCGTAAAAGAGCAGTATACGGTCTGGAACCGTTCCCTGCTTCCGGCGCTCGAAAAGGAAGGACTTGAAATCGTCAGCGGCTACGAAGCCCTGACGAAACAGCAGAGCGATTTCCTTGACCGCTATTTCAAAGAGAACATCTATCCGGTCCTGACGCCGATGGCCATGGACTCGTCCCGGCCGTTCCCCCTTGTCCGCAACAAGACGCTGAACATCGGCGCCCTGATCTGCGCAAAGGATGCCAAGGCGCCGACCATCGGAAAGCCGGTCAAGACCGCAAAGAAAAACGGGAAGAAGGACAAGAAGGAAAAGATCGAATTCGCTACCGTCCAGGTCCCGTCGGTCCTTCCGCGGATCGTCAATCTGCCCAAGGCCAAGGACGGACACCGCATCGTGATCCTGCTCGAGGAAGTGATCCGGAAATACATCGGCATCCTTTTCCAGCACTACGATGTGATCTGTGCATTTCCGTACCGCATCATGAGAAATGCCGAGCTTCCGATTGATGAGGAAGAGGTCCAGGACCTTCTGAAGGAAATCGAGAAGCAGCTGAAGAAAAGGCAGTGGGGAGAAGTCATCCGTCTGGAAGTGGAAGACGACATCGACAAGCGCCTGCTGAAAATCCTGAAGAAAGAATTTGCGGTAAATGAAGAAGACATCTTCTTCATCAACGGTCCGCTCGATCTGACCTTCCTGATGAAGATGTACGGGATGGAAGGGTTCGACCGCCTCAAGAGTGAGAGATACACGCCGGCGCCGGTCCGCGAATTCCTGGATACTCCCGATATTTTTGAGGCTATCCGGAAACACGATATCCTGATGCATCATCCGTACATGAGTTTCGATCCGGTCGTGCGCTTCGTACAGGCAGCGGCCCGCGATCCGGAAGTGCTGGCCATCAAGCAGACGCTTTACCGCGTGAGCGGCGATTCGCCGATCGTCACGGCACTTGCCCAGGCGGCGGACAACGGAAAGCAGGTCACGGTCCTGGTCGAACTGAAGGCGCGCTTTGATGAGGAACATAACATCGAGTGGGCGAAAATGCTTGAGAAAGCAGGCTGCCATGTCATTTACGGACTGGTCGGTCTCAAGGTCCACAGCAAGATCACGATGGTGATCCGCTCGGAGGAAGACGGCATCCGCCGCTATGTGCATCTGGGCACCGGAAACTACAATGACTCGACGGCAAAGCTCTACACGGACTTCGGAATGTTTACCTGCGATGAAGCCATCGGCGAAGACGCGACATCCGCCTTCAACATGCTGTCCGGATATTCCGAGCCGGAGAAATGGAACAAGCTGCTGGTGGCGCCGATCTGGATGAAGGATGCGTACCTGCGTCTGATTGCCAGGGAAAAGCAGAATGCCGAGCAGGGGCAGAAGGCCTTCATCAAGGCAAAGATGAATTCCCTGTGCGACCCGGATATCATTTCCGCCCTCTATGCCGCTTCGCATGCCGGCGTGCAGATCGATCTGCTGATCCGCGGAATCTGCAGCCTGAAGGTCGGGATTCCCGGTGTATCGGATAATATCCGCGTCCGTTCCATCGTGGGCGATTTCCTGGAGCATTCCCGGATCGTCTGGTTCTGCAACGGAGGACGGGATGAAATCTATATGGGATCGGCGGACTGGATGCCGAGGAATCTGGACAAGCGGGTTGAGATCGTCTTCCCGATCGATGACGAAATGCTGAAAAAAGAAGTGATGCATGTGCTGGATACGGAATTTGCCGATAACGTCAAGGCCCATATCCTTCAGAAGGACGGGACATACGAGAAGGTCGACAAGAGGGGGAAGACGCTGGTGAACTCGCAGGAGATCTTCTGCAGGGAAGCCTGGGCCCGCATCCCGAAAAAGAATTCCGTCAGGCAGACGCACGTCTTTATCCCGGCGGAGCCGGCGGAAGATGCTTCCGCGGAAGACGACCACGATGAAATGTGAAGGAGAAACGGAATGTATGATTATCTGATCGTCGGGGCAGGGCTGTACGGCGCGGTTTTTGCCGAACGGGCAGCTGCGCACGGACGGAAATGTCTGGTGATCGATAAGCGGGACCAGATTGCCGGCAACATTTACTGCGCCGAAGAAGAAGGAATCCTGATCCACCGGTACGGAGCCCACATTTTCCATACATCGGATGAGAAGGTCTGGAATTATGTAAACCGCTTCGCGGAATTCAATCATTTTGTCAACAGCCCGATGGCTGTCTGGCATGACGAGCTGTATAACCTTCCGTTCAACATGAACACTTTTTCAAAGATGTGGGGAATCCGCACGCCGGACGAGGCAAAGGCAAAAATCCGGGAGCAGATTGAAGACCTGCACATCACGGAACCGAAGAACCTGGAAGAGCAGGCTCTGTCTCTTGTCGGAAGGGATGTCTACGAGAAGCTGATCAAGGGCTATACCGAAAAGCAGTGGGGACGTCCCTGTTCCGAGCTGCCGGCCTTCATTATCCGCAGGATCCCGCTGCGGTTTACGTATGACAATAATTATTTCCGTGATCCGCATCAGGGAATTCCGAAGGACGGATACACGAAGATGACGGAACGTCTGCTCCAGGGCACGGAAGTTCGTCTCCGCACGGAATACCGGGAGTTTATCAAAGCCAACCCGGGCATAGCGAAGAAGACGGTCTACACGGGAATGATCGATGAGTTCTTTGATTTCCGTTTCGGGAATCTGGAATACCGCAGCGTCCGCTTTGAAGACGAGCACCCGGATACCGACAACTACCAGGGCTGCGCCGTCGTGAACTATACGGCGGCTGAAATCCCGTGGACACGGATCATTGAACATAAGCATTTTGCCTTCGGCGAACAGCCGACCACGGTGATTTCGAAGGAGTATCCGGCGGAATGGAAGCCGGGTGCAGAGCCGTACTATCCGATCAACAACGAAAAGAATAATTCGCTTTATGAAAAATACAGGCAGCTGTCCGGAGAAAGAAAAGACATTCTTTTCGGAGGACGTCTGGGCACTTACAAATATTACGACATGGATAAAGTCATTGCGGCTGCCCTGGCAGACTGCGAAAAGGAGTTTGGAAAATGAGTGAAAGCTTTGCCCTGCACGGTGCTGTTGCCTATGCAAAAAACCAGAATGAAATTGCCGCTTTCGAGGATGCCTATCTTATCTGCGAAGACGGGATTTCAAAGGGAGTCTTCAAGGATCTGCCGGAAAAATACGGAAACATCGAGGTTGAAGAACTGGACGGCATGCTGATCACTCCGGGCTTTACCGATCTGCATTCCCATGCATCGCAGTATAATTTCCGCGGGCTGGATATGGACCTGGAACTGGTTGACTGGCTGAAGAAGTATGCCTTCCCGGAAGAAGCAAAATATAAGGACGGACTTTACGCCGAGCGTTCGTACGATCTTTTCGTCGAAGAACTGTATGAAGGCCCCACGACGAGAGCCTGCGTGTTTGCGACGCTGGACGTGCCGTCGACGGTGCGGCTGATGGAAATGATGGAAGAGGCCGGACTCGTTTCCTATGTCGGAAAAGTCTGCATGGACCGCAATTCACCGAAGAATTATACAGAGACGACGGAAAAGTCCCTCCGGAAAACGGAAGAGTGGCTTGCCTCCGTGGACGGACGCTTTGACAATACGCAGGCCATCGTGACTCCTCGTTTTGCACCGGCCTGTTCTCCTGAACTTCTCAGGGGACTCGGAAAGCTTGCCGTGAAATACGGAGTGCCGGTGCAGTCCCATCTTTCGGAAAACCTTCACGAAATCGAATGGGTAAAGAAGCTGGAGCCGGATGCGGAATTTTACGGGGATGTTTATGACCGGGCAGGACTTTTCGGCGGAGACGTGCCGGCGGTCATGGCCCACTGCGTCTATTCTTCGGAGAAAGAAATCGAAAGGATGAAACAGAACGGGGTCTTCATCGCCCACTGCCCGGAGTCGAACGCCAATCTTTCTTCCGGCATTGCCCCGGTCAGGAAATATCTGAAAGCGGGGATCCCTGTCGGACTCGGTTCCGATGTGGCGGCCGGATGTTCGACCTCCATCATGAAAGCCGTTGTCCTGGCTGTCCAGATGTCCAAAATGAGATGGAGACTTGTCAGTCCGGAAGATGCGCCGCTGACCTTTGAAGAGGCCTTCTATCTGGCGACGGCAGGAGGCGGAGCCTTCTTCGGAAAAGTCGGAAGCTTCAAAGCAGGATATGAGTTTGATGCCGTCGTCTTCGACGACGAAAACCTGGCGACGATGAAGGAAGTCAGCACGAAAGAACGCCTGCAGAGACTGATCTGCTGCGGGGATGACCGGAACGTCTGCAGCAAGTACATACGGGGCAGAAAAATCTACTGATCGGAGGAACACCATGGAATTTCCGCAGCCTAAGGAAAGACCCGCCAGTCCGGAAGAAAAAACGAAGAAAGAAATGGCTGAATGGCCGGAATGCTATTACCGCGAGAGGGAAGGCCTTCAGCGCCGGGAACTTCTCGATGAGGCGGACAGGAACCATCTGACGCCGGAGGAAAATAAAATCCGCCGGCTTCTGTGGGAGCGGCGCTATCCGGGTCTTGTGAATTCCAGGGAAAAAATCAAGGACAGCTATCTGCGGGCCTGGTTTGATTTCCGCTATGCGGCGGATAATGCCTCCGGCCTGTTTTCGTATAAGAAAATCGTCAGGGAAATCAGCAGGGATCTGGAACAGATGGGATTTCAGGCGGTAAAGGAATTCGGAGAAACCGGAGAGGCTGTTCTCTACCGGGAACTTTACCATATGGCCATGCTGTATATCACGCTCTGCCAGGAGGACAAGGGATACGGCAGCCTGCTCTTCGGAATGGGAAAAGTATCGGAGGACTCTGTTGCGCAAAGGATTGCGAAGGAGATTGTCAAGGTCGTCTGCCTGGTTCCGAAGAAACTGAACATGGAACAGGAATGCGCACTCTGGACGAAAGCCTGTCTGACTGCCTTTGCCGATGCCTATCCGGATAAGAAAGGCGATCTGGAAAATCTGATCCGTGAAATGAAATAAAAAAAAGCGGTCCGAAGGGATGTCCTGCCGTGGCAGGCTGTCGATCCGGGCCGCTTTCTTTTTTGATTTATGTTTTATTTATGGATGATGGTTCCGGTCTTTCCGGCAATGCCGTCCTTGGCTTTTTCCAGAAGTGTAATCATGGAAGTCCTGCCCGGTGCCGATTCCGCAAAGTCAATGGCAGCCTGTACTTTCGGCAGCATGGAACCGGGTGCAAACTGTCCTTCCTCGCAGTATTTCCTGGCTTCCTCGCAGGTAAGCTCGGAGAGCCATTTTTCATCCGGCTTGCCGAAGTTGACGGCGACCTTTTCGACTGCGGTCAGGATGATCAGCATATCGGCATCCAGCTCTTTTGCCAGAAGGCAGCTTGCGAAGTCCTTGTCGATGACAGCAGAAGCACCTTTCAGATGGTTTCCGTTCATCGTGACCGGGATACCGCCGCCGCCGCAGGCGATGACGATTTTTCCGGCATCGACCAGAGAAGAGATGGCATCCAGTTCGACAATTTCCTGAGGCTTCGGAGAAGCAACGACCCGGCGGTAGCCGCGTCCTGCATCCTCTTTCATGATATGACCGTATTTCTGAGCCTGTGCTTCCGCATCTTCTTTGGAAAGAAAACGTCCGATCGGCTTCGAAGGATTCTGGAAAGCAGGATCATCGGGATCGACGCGGACCTGGGTTACGACCGTGCAGACCGGCGTACGCACGAATCCGCGGTTGCGCAGTTCTTCACGCAGAGCATTCTGGAGGTCATAGCCGATGTAGGCCTGGCTCATCGCTACGCAGACGGAGAGAGGCGTGTTCGGCTGCTTTTCGTCTTCTCTTGAAAGAGCGGACATGGCGTTGTTGATCATGCCTACCTGCGGGCCGTTGCCGTGAACGACCACGACCTGGTGTCCTTCTTCAATGAGATCGCAGAGTGCCTTTGCCGTTGTCTTGACGGCGACCATCTGTTCCGGAAGCGTATTGCCCAGGGCGTTTCCGCCCAGGGCGATGACGATTCTCTTACGTGTCATCATGTTCAGTCACACTTTCTCAGAGTGCCTTTTTCCTCAAGCTGTGCAAGCAGGGAAGCCGGATCCTTGAATTTCTCCAGGAAGATCATGGCAGCAATGACATACGGCTTGAAGCTGGCTTCCTTGTAAAGAGAATCGCGGTAGCGGTCGAAGACGGAACCGTCGACTTCGCCTTCCTTGCAGCTGACGCCTGAGATATCGGCCGGCAGGCAGTGCAGATACATCGCCTTTCCGTCCTTCGTTGATTTCATGAGTTCTTCCGTGCAGGTCCAGTCCTTGAAGTTTGCGTTCTGGGCAAGCAGTTCTTTTTCCAGCTGGTCGATGCCGGCCTGATCGCCGTTTCCGTAAAGGACGGTACGTTTCTCCATAGCGGCAAACGGTGCCCAGCTCTTCGGATATACGATATCGGCATCCTTGAAAGCCTCTGCCATGTTGTTGGTCTTCGTGAAGCTTCCGCCGGAAGCGGCCGCTTCTTTCTTTGCAACTTCCTCGACCTCCGGCATGATGTCGTATCCTTCCGGATGAGCCAGCACGACGTCGCATCCGAGACGTGCAAACAGTCCGACGCATCCCTGCGGAACCGAAAGCGGCTTGCCGTAGGAAGGAGAGTATGCCCAGGACATTGCGATCTTCTTGCCCTTCATGTTCTCGATGCCGCCCATTTCATGGATGCAGTGCAGGGCATCTGCCATGATCTGCGTCGGATGATCGATGTCATCCTGAAGATCGACGAGGGTAGGTCTCTGCTCAAGGATTCCGTCCTTGTATCCCTGCTCGACAGCTTCCGTGACATCGTGCATGTACTTGTTGCCCTTGCCGATGTACATATCGTCACGGATGCCGATGATGTCTGCCATGAAGGAAATCATGTTTGCGGTTTCACGGACTGTCTCGCCGTGTGCAATCTGGGACTTTTTCTCATCGAGATCCTGGACCTGCAGTCCGAGAAGGTTGCAGGCAGAAGCGAAGGAGAAACGTGTACGCGTGGAGTTGTCGCGGAAGAGGGAGATGCCCAGTCCGGAATCGAAGACCTTGCAGGAAATGTTGCGGCTTCTCAGATTGCGCAGCGCATCCGCCACGGTCCAGACGGCTTTGATTTCATCGTCTGTTTTTTCCCAGGTAAGGAAGAAGTCACTCTGGTACATTTTGGAAATGTCGAGAGAGTTCAGGGTGCTGATATAATCTTCCAGGTTCATGTCATTGATATTCATTTGATTTCTCCTTTATATAATGTTTTCTTGATTGACGGTAGCTGATTCCGGGTCATTTCCGAAAGGCCCGGGATGGATTCCGCTGACGGATCAGGCGTCCTTTACTTCAAATTTGACGGCTTCCGGATTGTTATTGACATAGACGGTCGGAAGGGAAGCGTAGAGTGCGGCGCAGGTAACCAGATCCTGCTTCCAGGTGATTTCGTTCGGGGCATGGGCCTGTGACTCAGCGCCCGGTCCGAAGCCGACGCACGGGATTCCGAAACGTCCCTGGATGGCGACGCCGTTCGTCGAGAAGGTCCACTTGTCGATCAGCGGACGGTCGCGCTTGTCCATGGCACCCGCATCGCCGATGCGCTTGTCGCCGTAAAGGGCATGGTAGGCATCTGCAACTGCTTTGACATGCGGAGCTTCTTCCTTATTGATCCATGTCGGGAAGTAGCATTCCGTTTCATATTTCAGACCCGTGTAAGCCGGACGGTCGTAGTTGTACATGGAGACCTTGATGTCCTTGGCGTACTTTTGGCAGGCCGGAAGATCGCGGATTTCCTGCAGGCAGGACTGCCATGTCTCGCCGGCCGTCATGCGGCGGTCAAGGGAAACGGTGCAGCTGTCCGCAACGGCGCAGCGGCTCGGAGAAGTAAAGTAGATCTGGGAAACCGTAACGGTGCCTCTTCCGAGGAACTGTGCATCTTCATAGCTTTCCGGATTGTACTTGGGATTCAGCATCTTGACGAGACCCTTGATTTCGGTTCCGTCCGCATCGTCGTTCTCATTGAGGGAACGGATGTCCTGAAGAACGTCGGCCATCTTGAAGATGGCATTGTCGCCGCGCTCCGGAGCTGAGCCGTGGCAGGAGACCCCGTGCATGTCGACGCGGATTTCCATGCGGCCTCTGTGTCCGCGGTAAATGCCGCCGTCAGTCGGCTCGGTGGAGACGACGAATTCCGGCGTCACACCGTCTTCACGATGGATGTACTGCCAGCAGAGTCCGTCGCAGTCCTCTTCCTGGACCGTGCCGGTGACCATGATCCGGCATCCTTCCGGGATCAGGTTCATGTCCTTCATGATCTTGGCGCCGTATACGGAGGAGACGATTCCGCCGAGCTGGTCGGAGCCGCCGCGTCCGCCGATTTCCGTATCATTTTCATATCCTTCGTACGGATCGAATTTCCAGTTGTCGCGGTAGCCGATGCCGACGGTGTCGATATGGGCATCGAAAGCAAGGATGCGGCTGCCCGTTCCCATATATCCGATGACGTTGCCTTCCGGATCGATCTGTACTTCGTCGAATCCGACTTTCTTCATTTCTTCTGCAATTGTCGTGATGTGTGCTTTTTCATCGCAGCTCTCGCCGGGGTTTTTGATGATGGCCCTCAGAAAAGCCGTCATATCCTTCTCATAACCTTTTGCTGCTTCCTTGATTTTTCCGTAATCCAGATCCATGATTCTGTTTCCTCCTTAAATAAAATGGTTGTGATGTGGCAGCTTTTTATTTGATATCTTCCTGACCTCTGTGGCGGATGCCGTAAAGGCCGTTCCATACAACTTCGCGGAACCTGGTGGGATCCGTGTTGCCTTCCGTGGAAATGAGGAGCACCCTCGATTTCGGTCCGAGCTTCAGGGCTTTCCTGATCGGCTCATAGCGCTTGTACATCATGACGCAGGCCAGGAAGCCCATCGTGACGGAACCGGACTCGCCGGAGATGATCGTCGGATCGCCTTCCAGCGGGACGCCGTACATTCTGGTTCCCATGGCACTCATCCAGTCGGGGCAGCCGGCAAATCCGGCAGCATGGTTCCTCAGGATATCCCAGGAGATCGTGTTCGGTTCGCCGCAGGCAAGACCGGCCATGATCGTATCGAGCTTGCCTTTGACGGCAACTGTCCTGCCGTCCTTGCGCATCGCGGAGCGGTAAATGCAGTCCGCTGCTCCGGCTTCTACGACGCAGAAGATCGGCTCGTGTCCCTTGAAGCGGTTTGCAAAGTAGCCGACGACCGATCCTGCCAGGGATCCGACACCAGCCTGAATGATGACGTGGGTCGGATATTCGCATCCGTCGGCCAGCATCTGGCGGTCGGCTTCCAGGCTCAAGGAGCCGTAGCCTTCCATGATCCAGGACGGGATATCGGTGTAGCCCTTCCAGGCGGTGTCCTGCACGATGACGCCGTGTTTGTCATTCTTGGACTGCTCGTAGGCAAGGCGTACGCATTCATCGTAGTTCAGGTCTTCAATGGAAACAACGGCATGTTCCTTGGCGATGTTTCTCTTCCGGACCTGGGAGGATCCTCTCGGCATTCTTACGACAGCCTTCTGTCCGAGACGGTTGGCCGACCAGGCGACGCCGCGGCCGTGATTGCCGTCGGTTGCCGTGTAGAAGGTGGTCTGCCCGATCTTCTTGCGGAGTTCGGGAGAGGAGAGCACCTTGTACGGCAGATCGTTGATCGGGATGCCGGTCTGCTGCGAAATGTATTTCGCGATGGCGAAAGAGCCGCCCAGAACCTTGAAGGCATTCAGCCCGAAACGGTACGACTCGTCTTTTACGTAGAGGGATCCGAGTCCGAGGTAATCTGCCATGCGGACAAGCTTGTGAAGAGGAGTGACCTGATACTGGGGAAAACTTCTGTGGAAATGAAGAGCATCCCTTACATTTTCTTCGGACATGATCTCCAGCCAGCGGTCGTCCGACTTGGGAACCTGGTTCGTCGTGAAGACGAGTTCTTCATTGTTTGTCTTATTCATTTCCTGCTTTTCAGCCTTTCTGGTCCCGTTTGGGATCCGTTGTGATGTGTGCGGAACTTCTGCGGTTATTTGTTGATGTCGACATAGCTGTATAAGGTGTATTTCGAGATTCCGAAATACTTGGACACTTTGTCGCCGGACTTCGTGATCAGGAAGGCTCCTGCATCATTCAGGAAATTGATGGCCTTGATCTTGTCTTCCTTGGACATGAACGGAACCGGGACGCCGACCAGATTGACGGACTGCTGGATCAGCTCATCGAGCAGTTCGTTGACGTCCTGCGTGATGTGCTTCGGTCCGTCGCCTGTGCCTTCCGCATTGTCTGCCTGCGGGTCGGAACTTTCCGTCAGGGATTTGACCGAGCTCTCGAATGCCAGGAGATTCGTGATGTCATAGTTGATCCCCAGAATGTATTTCGGAGTTCCGTCATCGTCCTTGACATAGATGGTCGTGGATTTGAGGATGCGTCCGTTATCGGTGCGCGTCAGATAGGCGTACTGATCCTTCAGGGTTTCCGGATGCTGGGTGATCGCCTCGAGGACGGCAGAAGAGGGTCCCCCGCCGATCTTGCGGTTTGTGACGTGACCGTTTTCAATGCAAACGATAGAATTGTTGACGTGTTTTCTGGAGAGGTCGTGAACGACAATTTCACAGCTGCTGCCGAACTCGGCGGCCAGACCTTTGGCAATCTGCTTCAGAACGGTAAGTCTTGAATTACTCATGCCGGCCTCCTTATTTAAAAAAATTGTGCAAATGTTACAAATATTTGTATGGCTTCAGATACATCATACCACCTTGCAAACGGATTGCAATAGAAATCTAAAAAATATTTTGCAGTGCTAAAAAATTTTGACTTTCCCTCTTGTATTTTGTACATAGCGATGTTAGAATAAACACATCACGGGGCTTTTTTTGTGAATTTTGTAAAAAAACTTAATATCTTCGGAGGCAGAAAGATGATTGATTTGACAATCAACAAAACCGGTCTTGAACACAACATCGAACGTGCAAAAGCGCAGAACATCATCATCCCGACACTTGAGGAAATGCAGCATCCTGAGAAGGTTCCGGAGAAAATCCAGGAGAAGCTCAAGGGAGTAGGCCTCTGGGACGTGAACCCCCTCAATCTCTTCCGCATTACCTGGAAAAATGAACAGAAGGAGAGCGGCGGCCTTTTCCACGGCCCGAACTATATCGTCCTTCCTTCCGAACTTACCGGCGTAAAAGCAAAAATCATCTGCATGATCGGGAAATGGTTCCCGACAGGCTGCCATAAAGTCGGCGCTTCCTTCGGCTGCCTGGTACCGCCTCTGGTAACGGGACAGTTCGATTCTACCTATAATAAAGCTGTCTGGCCGTCCACCGGCAACTACTGCCGCGGCGGCGCCTTCAACTCCAAACTTCTCGGATGCTATTCCATCGCCATCCTGCCTGCCGGCATGAGCAAAGAGCGCTTTGACTGGCTCAAGACCATCGCCAGCGAAGTCATCGCTACGCCGGGCACGGAATCCAATGTCAAGGAAATCTTCGACAAGACGCATGAGCTTCGCGCGACGCGCGACGATGTCATGATCTTCAACCAGTTTGAAGAAATGGGCAACTATATGTGGCATTACAATGTCACCGGCAACGCCATCTCCGAAGCCTACGAGGAAATGAAGCAGGACGGAGACCGCTTTGCGGGCGCTGTCTTCACCTCCGGCTCAGCCGGCACGATGGCTGCAGGCGACCGCCTGAAGGAAATCTATCCGTATTCGAAACTCGGAGTCGGCGAAGCGCTTCAGTGCCCGACAATCCTGGAGAACGGCTTCGGCGCCCACCGCATCGAAGGCATCGGCGACAAGCATGTGCCGTGGATCCACAATGTCAAGAACACAGACTTCGTCTTCGACATCGATGATGAAGATTCCCAGAAAATCCTCCGTCTCTTCAATGAGCCGGCCGGCCATGACTATCTCAAGGCACAGGGCGTCGATCCGGAACTGGTCGACCATCTTGACTACTTCGGCATTTCCGGCATTGCCAATATGCTGTGCGCCATCAAGTTTGCGAAGTACAATGAGCTCACCGAGCACGACGTCGTCGCGACCGTCATGACGGATTCCGCGGTGATGTATCAGTCCAGGATCAAAGAGCTTCAGGAAGCGGACGGAGAGTATACGCATGAGATGGCTGCCGTTGACTTCAGCAGGCACATCCTTGAGGAGAAGACCGACAACATGGCGGAGCTCCGCTATACGGACCGCAAGAGAATCCACAACCTGAAGTATTACACATGGGTAGAGCAGCAGGGCAAGACATTTGATGAAATCAATGCCCTCTGGTATGATGAGGACAATACCTGGGGCGCTGTCCGCAGAGAAGGCGTGCAGGTCGATGAACTGATCAATGAGTTCAATGAAGCGACAGGTCTGCTGAAGAATCTGTAAGATGTATCCGGGCTGCTGAAAATCCGAAGAAGGCAGCCCGGCTTTTGAAAATTCATAGGAAATGAAGGGAGGCCAATCAGTGCGCAATGTGATTTCTGCTGTCTGCACCGAATGCGGATGCGAAGTCGAAGCGACTCCGAACATCACGACGTGTCCGAAATGCGGCGGCATTCTCGACATCAAGTACGATTACGAATATATCAGGACGCAGGTCAGCGCAAAGGATATGGCGGACCGCCGCGAGAATTCCATGTGGCGCTACCGTGAATTCCTTCCGGTGGAAGGCACGAGCAGGGTGCCGAAGCTCCGCGTAGGCTGGAGCCCGTTCTATAAAACGGACCGCCTCGCTGAGTTTCTGGGAGTGAAGACCCTTTATGTGAAGGACGACGGCATCAACCCGACAGCTTCGCTGAAGGACCGTGCTTCCGCCATGGCGGTGGTCAAGGCGGAAGAGGACGGGAAAGAGGTCATTGCCTGCAGTTCCACGGGCAATGCGGCAAGTTCCCTGGCAGGAAATGCAGCAGCTGCCGGAATGAAGACTTATATCTTTGTCCCGGAGAGGGCACCCAAGGGAAAAGTCGCACAGCTGAAGACATTCGGTGCGACGGTCATTTCCGTGAAGGGAAGCTATGAAGATACGTTCCGTCTTTCCGCGGAAGCCATTGACCGCTGGGGCTGGTACAACCGCAACGCCGCCATCAATCCGTACCTGATGGAAGGCAAGAAGACGGTGGCCCTGGAAATCGCCGAACAGCTGAACTGGAAGATGACGGATTACGTAGCCATCTCGGTCGGCGACGGCTGCACCATTTCCGGAGTCTGGAAAGGATTCAAGGACCTGTATGCGGCGGGCTTCATCGACCGTCTGCCGAGACTGATCTCGGTTCAGGCCGAGGGATGCTGCCCGATCAATACGGCGGCCGCAGCAGCCACGATGGACTGGAAGCCGCAGCCGGAGAACACTCTGGCCGACAGCATCGCAGTCGGCGTACCGCGCAATCCGGTCAAGGCACTTACGGCCATCCGCGAATCAAACGGCGTCATCGTCAATGTATCCGATGACGAGATCCTCGAAGCGATGAGAATCCTCGGACGCACCTGCGGAGTCTTTGCGGAACCGGCAGGAGCGACAGGGACGGCAGGCGTCAAGAAGGCACTCGAGAAAGGACTTATTTCCCGGGATGCTTCCATCGTCAGCGTCGTCACCGGCAACGGACTGAAAGATGTGAACAACGCCATCCGGGCAGCGGGCGAACCGATCGCCATTGCCCCGGAAATGGATCTGCTTCTGAAAGCATTTAAGGAAATCGGAGACCCTCACAAGTAAACACTATCAAAATTCAAGGAGGTATTCAAAATGATTGAAGGAAGAATCTACAACTTTTCAGCCGGCCCGTCCATTCTGCCGGAACCGGTACTGCTTCAGGCACAGAAGGAATTCCTGAATTACGGGGGATCCGGCATGTCCGTGCTGGAAATGAGCCATCGTTCCAAAGTTTATGACGGCATCATCAAGGGCGCGGAAGCGAATTTAAGATCCGTCATGGGAATCCCGGACAACTACAAGGTCCTTTTCCTGCAGGGCGGCGCCAGCGGCATGTTCGCGGCAATTCCGATGAACCTGGCTGTTAAGAACGGAACCGCGGACTACATCGTCAGCGGCAATTTCTCCGGACAGGCACTGAAGGAAGCAGGAAAGTATCTGCATGACAAGGCACGCTGCGCAGGAACATCCAAGGACGACAACTTCAATCACATCCCGACACAGGATGAGCTGTCTCTCAATCCGGATGCGGACTACGTCCATGTCTGCTGGAACAACACGATTTTCGGAACGACCTGGCAGTATATCCCGGAAACCGGAAATGTCCCGCTGGTGGCGGATATGTCTTCCAGCATCCTTTCCCAGCCGGTTGATGTCTCGAAGTACGGCGTGATCTACGGCGGCGTCCAGAAGAACCTGGCTCCGGCCGGCGTGGCTGTCGTCATCGTCCGCGATGACCTTATCGGCAAGGCCATGGAAATCTGCCCGAAGATCTGGGATTTCGCTGTCCAGGCAGAGCATGAGTCCATGATCAATACGCCTCCGTGCTATTCCATCTACTTCATCAAGATCGTCACGGATTACCTGATCTCCATCGGCGGCGTCGATGAGATGTACAGAAGGAACCTGGCCAAGGCAAAGGTTCTCTACGATTATCTGGATTCCCAGGACTTCTACAAGACCAGCGTCAAGAAGGAAGACCGTTCTCTCATGAACGTCACCTTCCGTACGGGAAATGACGATCTGGATGCGGAATTCATCAAGGGCCAGACAGCAGCCGGCTTCTCGAACCTCAAGGGACACAAGCTGGTCGGCGGCATGCGCGCATCCATCTACAACGCAATGCCGATTGACGGTGTGGAAGCACTGGTCAAATACATGAAGGAATTTGCAGACAGCCACAAAAACGCATAAAGAATCGATCACGCACGGACCGACCATCTGAGGCCGGTCCGGCGGATCATAAGACCGGGAGGAATCATCTATGGCAGTGTTCAGACCTTTTGAAGCAGTCAGACCGACGGCAGAGTATGCGTCCCAAGTTGCGGCGCTGCCGTATGATGTCATGAACTCGGACGAAGCAAGGGAAATGGTAAAGGGCAATCCTTACTCTTTCCTGCATGTCGACAAGGCAGAGATCGACCTTGATCCGTCGGTGGATCTTTACGACGAGAAAGTATACGCCAAAGCGGCAGAAAACCTGAAAAAACTGCAGGACGACGGAATCTGCGTCAAAGAATCCAAGCCCTGCTTCTACATTTACAGACAGACCATGGGAGAACGCAGCCAGGCAGGCATTGTCGGCTGTGCTTCCATTGATGATTACATTCAGAACAATATCAAGAAGCATGAACTGACAAGGGCCGACAAAGAGGCTGACAGGATCCATCATGTGGATACCTGCAACGCCAATACCGGCCCGATTTTCCTGACCTTCCGTTCCCAGGGGGGAATCGTCGAACGCATGAATAAATGGATGGACGGCCATGCGCCGCTCTACGATTTTACTTCGGAAGACGATATCCGCCATACGGTCTGGACAATTGATGATGACTCCGAAATTGCCTTCCTTCAGGATTATTTCTCGAAGGTTCCGTCTCTCTACATTGCGGACGGACATCACCGGGCGGCTTCGGCCGTCAAGGTCGGCATCCGCAGGCGGGAAGCAAATCCGTCCTATACCGGAGAGGAAGAATTCAATTATTTCCTGGCCGTGCTTTTCCCGAGCGAAGAGCTTGAAATCATGGATTATAACCGTGTCGTGAAAGACCTGAACGGTCTTTCGAAAGAAGCCTATCTTTCAAAGATCTCTGAAATGTTCGATGTCTCCGAAGCGGCCTCCGAAGTGAAGCCGAAAGAGAAGCATACGATCGGCATGTATCTCGATCACCAGTGGTATACCCTGAAGGCCAAGGAAGGCACTTTCGATCCTTCGGATCCTGTCGGGCAGCTGGACGTTTCCATCCTGCAGAAGAATCTTCTGACCCCGGTCCTCGGAATCGGAGATCCGCGCAAGGATCCGCGCATCGATTTCATCGGAGGCATCCGCGGACTGAAGGAACTGGTCCGTCTTGTCGACGGCGGGGATGCAGTCGCATTTGCGATGTATCCGACGACGATTGATGATCTGATGTCCATCGCGGATTCCGGTTCAATCATGCCGCCGAAATCGACCTGGTTTGAGCCGAAGCTTCGGAGCGGACTCTTTATCCATTCATTGTCCTGAGAATCTGTCACCCATAGCCAGTTCTGTTTTCCGCAGAGGCGGAGAAGGAGGTCTTAAGATGCTGCTTGTCGGTAATGGAAAGCTTTTTACGAGAGATGCCGCAAAACCGTATATTGAAGACGGGGCAGTTCTCATTTCCGGAACCAAAGTCAAGGAAGTCGGAAAGCTTGCCGATCTGAAAAAGAAGTATGCAAAAGCCGAATTCATCGATGCGCACGGCGGAGTCATCATGCCGGCTTTCATCAATATGCATGAACATATCTATTCTGAATTTGCCCGCGGCCTTTCCATCAAAGGATACAATCCGAAGGGCTTTCTGGATATCCTGGACGGAGAGTGGTGGTGCATCGACCGTCACCTGACTCTGGAGGAAGATAAATACAGTGCCTACAGTGCCTACATCAATATGATCAAAAACGGCGTCACGACCGCTTTTGACCACCATGCCAGCTTCGGACACGTCCGTGATTCGCTGTTCCGGATCGGGGAAGTCGCCCAGGAACTGGGCATCCGTACCTGCCTGTGCTATGAGGTCAGCGACCGCGACGGCATGAAGAAATCCAAAGATGCCGTCGATGAGAATGCCGCATGGATCAAGTATGCGCTGGCGGATAAATCCGACATGATCGCCGGAATGATGGGCATGCATGCGCAGTTCACGATCTCGGACAAAACTTTCGACTATGCGGCGAAGATGAAACCGGACGGAGTCGGCTACCACATCCATGTGGCGGAAGGCATCGAGGATCTTTATGACTGCCTGAAGAAATACAACAAGCGCATCGTCGACCGTCTCTATGACCATGACATCCTCGGACCGAAGACGCTGCTCGGACACTGCATCTATATCAACGAGCATGAAATGCAGCTGATCCGGCACACCGATACGATGATCGTCCACAATCCGGAATCGAACATGGGCAATGCCGCAGGCTGCCCGCCGACTATGGCACAGGTCCATCACGGAATCCTGACCGGCCTTGGAACCGACGGCTATACGCATGACATGATCGAGTCCTACAAGGTTGCGAACATCCTCCATAAGCACAATCTGTGCGACTGCAACGCTGCCTGGGCCGAAGTTCCGCAGATGCTGTTCTACAACAATGCAGCGATGGCCAACCGCTACTTCAAGGCCCCGCTGGGCGTCCTGAAGCCGGGAGCGGCAGGAGACGTGATCGTCATGAATTACGATCCGCAGACCGAGCTGAACGAGAACAACCTGAATGGACACATCCTGTTCGGAATGACGGGACATGACTGCCGTACGACCATCTGCAGCGGCAAGGTCCTCATGAAAGACTGGGAAGTCCTGTGCTGCGATGAGAAGAAGATCATGGCGGAAGCGAGAAAATCTTCCGCAAAGCTCTGGAAGAGCATCAACGGATGATAAGGAGGCAGGAACATGAGTGATTTAATGACTTGCATTTCATTCGGACAGCTTATGGAATGGATCATGGCCGAAGAAAAGAAAGGCCATGTCTTCGGAGTCCGGATTCCCTATAAGGCAGATTCAGGAAATACGAAGGAACTGTTTGCCAGACCTCTGGAGACCGTCATCGGACCGGCTGCCGGACCGAACAGCCAGCTTTCCCAGAACATCATTGCTTCCTACTATGCCGGTGCCCGTTTCTTCGAGCTGAAGACTGTCCAGAAAATGGACGGCCGCGAGCTGGCAGCCTGTGTCGCAAAACCCTGCATCAAGGCGGATGACGAAGGCTACAACTGCGAATGGTCGACGGAGCTGACGGTTCCGGAAGCCCAGCACGAGTACATCAATGCCTGGGTCGCGCTTCATTTCCTGGCAAAGGAATACGGACTCGGTGCACAGGACGGCTTCCAGTTCAACATTTCCGTCGGATACGATCTGGCGGGAATCAAGACGGACAAAGTCAATACCTTCATCGATTCCATGATGGAGGCAAAGGACACGGAAACGTTCCGCAGTGCGAAGCAGTGGCTGCTGGATCATGTTTCTGAATTCAGGAACTTCACGAAGGAAGACATTGAGGCCATTCCTTCCGACATCTGCAATTCGGCAACGATCTCCACGCTGCACGGCTGCCCGCCGAATGAGATTGAAAGCATCGCGGACTACCTGCTGAAGGAAAAGCATATCAATACATTCGTGAAATGCAACCCGACCCTTCTCGGCTATGATTTCGCCCGTGAGACGCTGGACAGGATGGGATATGACTACATCGTGTTCGGACGGTTCCATTTCGAAGATGATCTGCAGTACAAAGATGCGGTCCCGATGCTGACAAGGCTGATGGCCGCTGCCGAAGAAGAGGGTCTGACCTTCGGCGTCAAGCTGACGAACACCTTCCCGGTCGATGTGACCAGGCAGGAACTGCCGAGCAAGGAAATGTACATGTCCGGCCGTTCGCTCTATGCCCTGACGATCAGCCTGGCGGCAAAACTGTCGAAGGATTTCGGCGGGAAGCTCCGCATTGCCATGTCCGGCGGCGCAGACTTCTTCAATATCGATAAGATTGTCGGCTGCGGAATCTGGCCGGTAACGGTGGCGACGACGATCCTGAAGACCGGCGGCTATCAGAGATTCAAACAGATGGCAGAGAAGCTGGATCAGATGGGCGTGAAGGACTGGGACGGCATCGATGTCGAGGCACTTGAAAAACTGGCGGCGGAAGCCATTACGGATCCGCACCACCTGAAGGCCGCAAAGATGCCTCCTTCCAGAAAGAATCAGGAAAAGGTGCCGCTGCTGAACTGCTATCTGGCTCCGTGCAAGGATCACTGCCCGATTCATCAGGACGTGCCGACCTACATGATGCTGGCGGAAAAAGGAAATTACAAGGATGCGCTGGAAGTCATCCTGAATTCCAATGCGCTTCCGTTCATGACAGGCAAGATCTGTGCGCATCCGTGCCAGAGCGCCTGCACCAGGAATTTCTATGAGAGCCAGGTCCGCATCCGCGATACGAAGCTTCTCTGCGCGGAGAAGGCCTTTGACGAAGTGATTTCCGGAGTGAAGCCTCTGGCTCAGACGGATCAGAAAGCTGCCGTCATCGGCGGCGGACCTGCCGGCATGGCTTCTGCTTTCTATCTGGCAAAGGGCGGCTGCAAAGTGACGCTGTTTGAGAAACGGGAAAGACTCGGCGGCATCGTGGATTATGCCATTCCGGATTTCCGCATCACGCAGGATGAGATCGGAAAAGATGCCGCGCTTCTTACGGCACTCGGAGTGGAAGTGAAAACCGGTACGGAAGTATCCGTGGCGGATGTCAGAAACATGGGCTTTGAAAATGTGATCGTCGCCATCGGTGCATCCATGCCCGGCTCGGCCGGGATTGAGGGTTATCAGGAATACGGTGCCCTTGAGTTCCTGACGGAATACAATGAGACAAAAGGAAAAGTAAAGCTCGGAAAGAATGTGGTCGTCATCGGCGGCGGCAATACGGCGATGGATGTCGCACGTGCCGCGAAGAGAAACGAAGGCGTCGAAAACGTCTATCTGGTCTACAGAAGGACGAAACGGTACATGCCGGCCGATGAAGAGGAACTGCAGCTGGCGATTGACGACGGCGTGGAGTTCCGGGAGCTTCTGGCTCCGAAGCGTCTGGAGAACGGCACTCTGACCTGTACCGTGACGCAGCTCGGGGATATGGATGCATCCGGACGCGCTTCCGTTGTCGAGACTTCCCAGTCGGAAGACATACCGGCGGATCAGATCATCACGGCGGTCGGCGAGCGCTGTGACAGGAACTGGTACGAGGCAAACGGAATCCATACGGATGAGAAAGGCCGTCCGATGGTCGATGAGAACCTTCAGTCCTCTGTTCCGGGAGTCTATATCGCAGGAGACGGCTTATATGGACCGTCCGTCATCGTGAAGGCGGAAGCCAATGCCAAACAGGCAGCAGAAGCGATCCTAGGCGGAAAAGTTTCCTTTGAAGTCGAACGGAAAGCGGATCCGGAAGAAATCTATCAGAAGAAAGGCGTGCTGAAAGAAGCGGGAGAGCTGAAGGAGGAAGGCAGCCGCTGCCTGTCCTGTTCGACCATCTGCGAGAACTGCGTCGATGTCTGCCCGAACCGGGCGAATATCGAGATCACGGTGAAGGGGATGGAGATGCCGCAGATCGTGCATGTGGACTATATGTGCAACGAGTGCGGGAACTGCAAGACCTTCTGCCCGTATGCATCAGGGCCGTATCAGGATAAATGGACGATTTTCCGCAATGAAGACGATTTCCGGAATTCCGGGAACGAAGGCTTTGTTGTTGCAAATGCAACAGACAAATCCTATCTGGTGCGCTATCTTGGAAAGGAATGCAAGGCAACGGCGGCGGATCACGGGGACATTCCGGACGGACTGATGGAACTGATGAATACGGTGGTTGAGGATTATTCCTATCTGATCTATCAGTGAACGGAAGACCGAATCTGCGGGATGCCGGAAATAATCCACAGAAGAGATCTGAGGTGTTCAGTATGATTCAATTCAGGGTAAACGGGAAAGAATGCAGCGTGCCGGAAGAACAGGACAAACGGCTTCTTGACTATCTTCGCGACGATCTGAGACTGACGGCGGCGAAGGAAGGATGCGGAGTCGGTGCCTGCGGCACCTGTACGATTCTGGTGGACGGCCTCAAGGCGAAAGCATGCGTGTTCAGGCTGTCTCAGATCAGAGGCAGGGAAGTCACGACGCTGGAAGGCATCCCGAAAGAAGAAATGGCAATTTATGAATACTGTTTCGGAGAATGCGGAGCCGTCCAGTGCGGCTTCTGCATTCCCGGAATGGTGATGGCCGGCAAGGCACTTCTGGATAAAAACCTGAATCCCACAAGAAAAGATGTCAAGCAGGCCCTGATCGGGAATATCTGCCGCTGCACGGGATATAAGCGCATCGAAGATGCGATCCTGATGGCGGCTGATTTCCGCAGGGAAAAGAAGCCGGTTCCGGCAGCGGAAGAAGAAACCGGGATCAGCAGGAAATACATCCGTGTCGACGTCCATGACAAAGTAACGGGCGAAGCGAAGTATGCCGATGACATTGTACTGCCCGGCATGCTTTATGCCAAAGCCCTGCGGTCGCCGTACCCGAGATGTCTGGTTCAGAAAATCGATACCTCGAAAGCGAAAGCCCATCCGGACTGCGTCGCGGTCTTTACGGCAAAGGATGTCCCGAACAATGTGGGCGGCCATATTGTGCCGGACTACCCGCCGATGATTGCGGAAGGCGAAGAGACACGCTACATCGGAGATGCGCTGGCGCTTGTCGTGACGAACCGCAAGGAAACGCTGGATGAAGTCCTCAAGCTGATTGATCTGACGGTTGAAGAACGGAAGCCGGTCACAAGCCCGGAAGAGGCTCTGGCTGAAGGCGCACCGAAGATCCATCCGAACGGAAATCTCCTGACGCACGAACATCTGAAAAGAGGAGATGCGGATAAATCGCTGCGTGAGGAATGCACGCATACCATCCACAGGAAATTCATCGTGCCTTTTACGGACCATGCCTTTATGGAACCGGAATGCGCTGTCGCGGAACCGGTCGGGGATGACGGAATCCATGTCCTGACAGGCGGACAGGGTATTTATGATGAGCGCAGGGAAATATCGCGCATGCTGAATATTCCGCCGGAAAAGGTGAATGCGGAATCCTGCTACGTCGGCGGAGGCTTCGGCGGAAAAGAAGACATGACGGTGCAGCACCATGCGGCACTGTGCGCGTGGCTTCTGAAAAGGCCGGTCAAGATTAAATTCTCAAGAGATGAAAGCCTGAAGATCCATGTCAAGCGGCACTACATGGAAATGGAATTCGATGTCGGCTGCGATGACAATGGAATCATGAAAGCCATGAAATGCACCATCTATTCCGATACGGGCGCTTATGCGTCCCTCGGCGGACCGGTGCTCCAGCGGGCCTGCACGCATGCGGCGGGGCCGTATAAATTCAAGAACGTCGATATCAACGGCTATGCCTGCTACACCAACAACATTCCCGCCGGCGCCTATCGCGGCTTCGGCGTGACGCAGTCGAATTTCGGCTTTGAGATCTGTCTGGATATCCTGGCGGGCGAAGTCGGAATCTCCGACTGGGAAATGAGATACCGCAATGCGGTCGAGCCGGGAGACGTTCTCCCGAACGGCCAGCCGGTCACGGAAGACTGTGCCCTGAAGGCCTGCCTCCTGGCGGTGAAGGATGTCTATGATCAGGAAAAATACGTCGGCATTGCCTGCGCCTTCAAGAACAGCGGAATCGGCGTCGGCCTTCCGGACGTCGGACGCGTGCGTCTGGCCGTGAAGGACGGAGTTGTTCATATCCGCACCTCGGCTGCCTGCATCGGGCAGGGCATTGCAACGGTCTGCGAGCAGATCCTGGGACAGATCACCGGGCTGCAGCGTTCGCAGATGTTCCGGGATCCGCCGATGACGGATACCTGCCCGGACTCCGGCACGACGACTGCTTCCAGACAGACTCTGTTTACCGGTGAGGCGGTCTGCCGTGCAGCCAGGGACCTGAAGGCGGATCTGGATTCCGGAAAGAGCCTGCAGGACCTGGAAGGAAAAGAATATTACGCAGAGTATTTCGGCGAAACGGACAAGATGGGAAGCGACAAGGAATTCCCGGTCAGCCACATTGCCTACGGCTATGCGTGCCAGCTGGTGGCGCTCAATGACGACGGTTCCCTGAAGAAAATTGTCGCGGCGCATGATGTCGGTACGGTCATCAATGAACAGTCCGCTCTCGGACAGATCGAAGGCGGCGCGGTCATGAGCCTCGGCTATGCCCTGACGGAGGATTTCCCGATGAAGAACGGACGTCCGCTCCGCGACTATGCACATCTGGGTCTTTTCCGCGCTCCGCAGGTGCCGCCGATCGAGGCCGTGCTGATCACTTCGCCGAATGTCCTGCCGCTGGCGTGCGGCGCAAAAGGCGTCGGCGAGATTTCGTCGGTACCGACAGCCGCGGCCTGCGAGAATGCCTATTACAAGTTTGATCACAAAGAACGGCTCATCCTGCCGATGAAGGAAACGTATTACAACAAGACGCCGCTGGAGCCCGACTCGCAGAGCCAGGTCGGCCTGAAGGCGAAGCTGGACTGAAACGAACGGATAAGAGGTGCATGGGAAATGAAGCAGCTGCTGAAAAACGGAACGGTTGTTTCCGGAGACGGAACAAAGGTCATGGATCTTCTGATTGACGGGGAAACCATTGTCAGGGCGGAGGAAGGCATATCCGATCCCGATGCGGAAGAAACCGACATGACGGGAAAGATGATCTTCCCGGGGTTCATTGATGCCCACACGCACATGGGACTTCATGTGGGCGGCACCGTAACGGCGGATGATTTCCGTACCGGAACAGCGGCAGCCATCGCCGGCGGTACGACCATGCTGATCGATTTCGGCACGCAGTATCACGGGGAATCCCTGAACCAGGGGCTTGCCAACTGGTTCAAAATGGCGGACTGCGAAAATTCCTGCGATTACAGTTTCCATATGTCCATTTCCGAATGGACGCCGGAGGTCAGCCGGCAGGTTGACGACATGATGGAAGCGGGCATCACGACCTTCAAGCTTTACATGACCTACCCGGCCATGATGCTGAATGACGGCGAAATCTATGAAGTCATGAAAAGGCTCAATGAGGTTCATACATTTGCAGGCGTGCACTGCGAGAACGCACCGATCATTGATGCCCTGATCCGTGAGAACAAGGCGAAAGGGTTCCTTTCGCCGGCAGCCCATCCGGCGAGCCGCCCGGATACGATGGAAGCAGAAGCGGTCCACCGTCTGATGGTGATTGCCGGGACGGCGGATGCACCGGTCATGGTCGTGCACACGACAAATGAGAAAGCTCTGCAGGAGATTATCGCAGCCAGGAAGAACGGCGTCAGGGCCTATTCCGAGACCTGTCCGCACTATCTGCTGCTCGATAAAAGCCTTTATGAGCTTCCGGACTTTGAAGGCGCCAAATATGTCTGCGCTCCTCCGCTCCGTACGAAGCATGACCAGGAAGTTTTATGGAAAGCCATCCGTGACGGGGTCATTGACACGGTTTCAACGGATCACTGCAGCTTTAACTGGAAGCAGCGGCAGCTCGGCAGAGATGATTTTACGAAGATCCCGGGCGGGCTGGCAGGCGTTGAGACGAGAGGCAACCTGATCTGGTCGGAAGGCGTCGCGAAGGGAAGAATTTCCGCGGAATGCGCATGCCGCGTGCTTTCGGAAAATCCGGCAAAGCTGTACGGACTCTGGCCGAAGAAAGGCACCCTGAAGCCGGGATCCGATGCCGATATCGTCGTGATCGATCCGAAGAAGGACAGGACCGTCACGGCAGAAGGACAGGTTACGAACATCGATTACAACGTGTATGAGGGCACGAAGCTTCAGGGAAGCATCGACCGGGTCTATCTGCGGGGAAACCTCTGCACAGACGGAGGAAAACTGATCCGCCGCGGTCTAGGCAGATTCGTAAAGAGAGGCCTGCCGCAGTACGAGCACCGCGAAGGCCTGAAGTAGAGAAGGACAGATTTGGAATTTCCGGCGGGCCGTTTGCAAAGCGGCCCGCATTTTTATGCATAAGGTTTTCTGCACGCGGCATTCGTGTTATAATAAAAAAGTACTCGCTTTATGAAAGGAGATCGGTTTGGAAGAAATTCAATTCTGCAAAGGCGGAGGCTGTACGGCAAAGCTCGGCCCCGCGGTTCTTGACAGGGTCCTTTCCAAATTGAAACACAGGGAAGACCCGGATCTGCTGATCGGCTTCGACAGCAAGGATGATGCGGCAGTTTATAAAATTACGGAAGATCTTGCGGTCGTCCAGACGCTGGACTTTTTTCCTCCGATGCTGGATGATCCCTACATTTTCGGTCAGATTGCGGCAGCCAATGCCATGTCGGATGTCTGGGCAATGGGAGGCAGCGTCCGGACAGCGCTGAACATCGTCTGTTTCCCGGAAAAGATGGATCTGAATATTCTGGGAAAAATCATCCAGGGCGGAAACGATAAGGTTTTGGAAGCCGGGGCTTCCCTCGTCGGAGGACATTCGATCGCGGATGACAGCGTCAAATACGGACTGTCCGTAACAGGCCTCATCGACCCGAAGAAGATCCTGCCGAACAACGGCGTGCAGGAAGGCGACGACCTGATCCTGACGAAACCGCTGGGCGTCGGAATCGTCTGCACCGCGAACCGGATCGGAAAGGCTTCGGATGCTGCAATGAGAAAGGCCATCCGTTCGATGACCTCCCTGAACCGGAAGCCTTCGGAAATTCTTCAGAAGCTGAATGTCCACGGATGCACGGATGTGACAGGCTTCGGACTGCTGGTGCATCTTTCGGAAATGCTGGAGGATTCCTATTCGGCAGAACTTTCCGTCCGTGACATTCCGGTCATCGAGGAAGCGTTTTCCTATGCCGATGATTTCCTGATTACGGCGGCCGGAGAGAGAAACCGGAAATACGCAGAGAAGAATGTTGCCTTTTCCGACAGCGTTTCTTTTGCCATGCAGGAAGTCCTGTTTGATCCGCAGACGTCGGGCGGACTGCTGGTTTCCCTTCCTCATGAGGAAGCGGAGAAAGCCCTGGCGGAAATCGGTGGCCTCGGGCTTCCGTGCTTCCGGATCGGAAAAGTCACCGCAAAGGCGGAGAAGAAAATCACGGTCCGGTAGGAAAAGATAAAGACAGCATAAAAGCTGCAGCCGGCAGGAAAAAGATACAGCCCGGCATAAAAAGGTATATTCAGATAAAAATCATATCATAAACGGAGGATTGAAAAATGAGCGAACGGATTGATGCCATGGGAAAGCAGTGCCCGATTCCGATTGTCATGGCAAAGAAGAAAATTGCGGAAATGAAAACAGGTTCCGTCACGGTGGCTGTCGACAACGAGACGGCTGTGGAGAACCTGAAGAAAATGGCACAGCAGAAAGGCTATCAGTCGGCGGACCGCAAGGTCGGAGAGAACAGCTACGAAGTCGATCTGACATTTGAAAATGCGGGCGCGGAAGATGCGGACGGAGCAGAGGAAATCTGCAGCATTTCCAATGACGGGGGAAATGAAGTCGTCGTCATCAGCTCGGACCTGATGGGAACGGGCGATGCGGATCTGGGAAAGACCCTGCTCAAGGGATTCATCTATGCCCTGGCTTCCCAGGACACGCTGCCGAAGACGATGCTTTTCTACAACCGCGGCGCATTTATCACGACCGAAGGTTCGGACAGCCTGGAAGACCTGAAGAATCTGGAAGAAGCCGGCGTCACGATCATGACCTGCGGCACCTGCCTCCAGCATTACGGACTTTCTGAAAAACTGAAAGTCGGCACGGTCACGAATATGTATACGATCACGGAAACAATGACCAAGGCTTCCAAAATCATCAAGCCGTAAGACGGGGAAATGAGCATGAAGGAAATGAAACCGATTGTGGTGCGCGGAGGCGGCGATCTGGCTACCGGAATCATCTGGCAGCTCTGCATGGCGGGGTATCCCGTCGTGATCCTGGAATGCAGCAACCCGACGGCTATCCGGCGGGAAGCTGCTTTCAGCGAAGCGGTCCGCCTCGGCCGCAAGACCGTGGAAGGAATTGAATGCATCCGCCTGGACAGCGCGGAGCAGGCGCTGAAGAAAGTCACGCCGAAACAGCCTGTGCTGCTGGTCGATGAGGAAGCAGATTCGCTTCCGGTGCTGCGGCCGGAGATCCTGATTGATGCCATACTGGCCAAGAGAAATCTCGGAACCCGGAGAGAGATGGCAGAGCTTACGATCGGCGTGGGTCCCGGCTTTACGGCCGGAATCGACACCGACTATGTCGTGGAGACGATGCGCGGCCACAATCTGGGACGGGTCTTTCACGAAGGCATGGCGCTTCCCAACACCGGCATTCCCGGAATCATCGCCGGGTACGGTGCGGAACGGGTCATCCATTCGCCGGCTTCGGGAATCTTCAGGCCGGTTCATCGGATCGGAGACCTGGTCAATCAGGGAGAGCCAATCGGGAGTGTTGAAACGGAAGACGGAACTTCCGTGAGCGTGCCTGCCTCTCTGACGGGGGTGCTCCGCGGAATCCTCCCGGACGGGTTCAGGGTCCCGGAAGGAATGAAGATGGCGGATATCGATCCGCGCAGGGAAGAAAAGAAAAACTGCTTTACGATTTCAGACAAGGCAAGATGCATCGCCGGCAGCGTACTGATGCTGGTGTCGGCCTATGAGCACGGAATGCTTTCCTGAAAAAATGAGCACGGAATGCTTTCCTGAAAAAGCATCCGCTGTCCGGACGGAGGGAAGAACATGATTCCCGCGGAAACAGAGAATCTGCCGAAAGGTTCGGTCATCTCGGTCATCGGCGCAGGCGGCAAGACGACCTGCGTTCATTTCCTTGCGGAATCCTACCGGCGGAAAGGCTATAAAGTCCTGGTCACCACGTCGACCCACATGCTGGAAGAGGAAGGCACGAAGACCGGAACGGAAGAAATTCTTGCAGCACTGAAAGAAGGATATGCATTTGCCGGAACGCCGACTGAAAAAAACGGACTGCGCAAAATCCGGATGCTGCCAAAGGAGGTGCTCTCTGCCTGCATCGGCAGCGCGGACATCACGCTGATCGAGGCGGACGGGGCAGCAGGAAAATCCTTCAAGGCACCGAAGGAAACCGAGCCGGTCATCCTGCCGGAAACGACGCAGATCGTTCTGATAGCCGGTATGAAATCAGTCGGACGGAGCATTTCCGAAGCCTGCTACAATCCGGAGGCAGTCTGTGCGGCACTGGGCAGAAGGCCGGAGGATATCCTGACGCCGGAGCTGATGGCAGAGGTATACCGGAAGACTTATCTCCGGCGTCTCCTAAAGGAATGTCCCGGAATTCCGGTATGGACGGCCGCAGGGCAGGACACGGACGGGATCCTTGCGGAATACGGACGGCAGTTCGAAAAAATCATGAAAGAATGACGGAGGAAATCCCATGTTTCACTGCATCTATCTGGCAGCCGGATTTTCAAAGCGATTCGGCGGAAACAAGCTGCATGCAATTATCAGTGGACAGGAAATGTACCGGAACGTTCTCGGACGTCTGCTTGAAATCGAGAAGAGCGGACATTTCGATCTTGACCTGACGGTCGTTGCACAGGAAGGCGAAATCGCCGAAAGACTGAGAGAAGAACAGATTCCGACGGCAGTCAACCCGGATCCTTCCCGCGGAATTTCTTCCTCGCTTCAGACCGGCATTGAATTCCTGCAGTCGGAAGATAAAATCCGGGAAGGAGATTATCTGGTCTTTTTCGTGGCGGACCAGCCGGGACTGAAAAAGGAAACCATTGAGGATTTCCTGACGGCTGCCGAATACAGCCAGATGCCGATGGCCTGCGTCGCGGCTGAAAAAGAACCGGGGAATCCGTGCGCCTTCCGTTCGGATCTGGTGCCGGAGCTGATGAAGCTTCAGGGAGACCGCGGAGGAAAGAAAATCCTGAAGGAGCATCCGGAAGAGGTCTGTCTTTTCGAAGATGTCTTACCGGAAGAACTGCAGGACTTTGATTTCCGGAAAGACCTGAAACCGGATCAGGGATGATCCCCGGAAAATCTGTATCCGGGGCGGGCATGAAAAGTCCCGGATGGGTTTCGCCCTGAAAAATCGCATGAAAGAACCGCACTTCGCGTCCCCCGGGACGCGATTTGTTTTACACGGGAAAAATTTCTGCTATAATAGGCACATGAATTCAACGGTGAAAGAAAAATTACTGGAACGGATCGGAAAAGATTCCGGCCGTGTCCTGCTTTATGAAACGGCATCGCATGCGGCCAGATCGGTCTACGGGACGGACATCTATGTACGCGGTCTTCTGGAAATCAGCAACTACTGCAGAAATGACTGCTTTTACTGCGGCATCCGCCACAGCAGCACGGGCGTCAGCCGCTACCGTCTGACAAAGGAGGAAATCCTCGAATGCTGCCGGAAGGGATATGAACTCGGCTTCCGGACATTTGTCCTGCAGGGCGGGGAAGATCCTGAGTTTACGGATGCTTACCTGACCGGACTGGTTTCGGAAATCAGGGAGGGCTTCCCTGACTGCGCGATTACGCTGTCGCTCGGAGAAAGATCGAAGGAATCCTACCGCCTGCTTTTTGAGGCGGGTGCCAACCGCTATCTCCTCAGGCATGAGACGGCCGATGAGGAGCATTACCGGAAGCTCCATCCGAAGTCCCTGTCCCTTCAGAACCGCAAGCAGTGTCTCTGGAACCTGAAGGAAATCGGCTACCAGGTGGGAACCGGATTCATGGTCGGATCTCCGTATCAGACGGCGGAATGCATCCAGGAAGACCTCGATTTCATCCGCAGCCTTAAGCCGGAAATGATCGGAATCGGACCGTTCATCCATGCGGCGGGCACGCCGTTTGCGGACAGGGAGGACGGCACGCTTTTTCAGACGCTCGACCTGATTGCCATTCTGCGGATCATGTTTCCGCATGCGCTGATTCCGGCGACGACGGCGCTGGGGACGATTGACCCGTTCGGAAGAGAGATGGGCATCCTCGCAGGAGCGAACGTCATCATGCCGAATCTTTCTCCGGTCGGAGTCCGGAATAAATATCTTCTCTACGACAACAAGATCTGTACGGGGGAAGAAGCGGCGGAATGCCGCAGCTGTCTGGAAAGGCGTGTGGCATCCGTCGGATACCGCATTGTTACGGACCGCGGCGACTATAAGGCATAGCGAAAATGCAGGCAGACAGAAGGAACGGCTGAAGAAAAATGAAAAACCCGACAGGAATGCAGACGCAGAGCAGAAGAATACTGGGCATACCCGATGAATTCTGGATCGGGTTCGTCATCATGATCGGCCTTTTCCTGAAGCTGGTCTATGATGTGACGACAGGCATCAACATTTCCACGCATGACATGGGCGCATGGAAGGAAATGGTCAACGGAATGCCGAATGCGGGGCATCTCGGCGTCATCCAGTATTATTATACCTTCCATCACATGCCGACGTTCGACGTGACGACGCTTTCCTGCTATTCCAATCCTCCGTTTTTCTATGTCATCTGCGCCCTGATCCTGCAGATTTTCCACGACGGATTCGGATGGGCAATCGGAACGACGCTTCATTTCCTGCAGTGCGTCAATTCCATCTATGTCATGGTGGGACTTTTTGCCGGATTCGGGATCGTCTCGAAGTTCGGCGTCAAGGGCAGGAAATTCATTGCCTCGATTCTTTTCCTGACTTTTTTCCCGGCTTTCTACAACATCGGAGCGACGCTCAACAACGACGCCCTCTGCTATATGTGCATGATGCTCTGCATGAACTGTGCGCTCGGATGGTATCAGACCCGGAAGCGGAAGACGATCATTGCGACGGCGGTCTGGCTGGGCCTGGGAATGATGACGAAGCTGAATGCGGTCATTATCGCCCCGGCGATCGCGGCACTTTTCCTGTGCGCCATTTTCTATGACAAGCGCACGAAAATGGAAGAGCTCCGCACGCAGTTCATCTGGTTCTTCTCCGTCTGCATTCCGCTCGGCATGTTCTGGCCGATCCGCAACCTGATCCGCTTCGGGACGCCTCTTTTCTATGTGCAGTCGATTTCCGACGAGTGGCAGCAGCTGGCCGGGAAATACACCCTGCTGGACAGGCTGGGCCTCCCGAGCATCCAGAGCCTTCTGCATCTGCACCTGACGACCGATGCTTCCCTGGAATGCAATGTCTGGTCGCAGACATTCAAGTCGGCGATCGTCGATGAGCAGGCAATCAACCTGACTTATACGGGAACCTATGTGCTGACGGTCGCGCTGCTCTTCATGACGATCATCCTGTGCATCCTGATGCACGTGATGATGATCCGCTCCCTGATCGGGAAAAGAATGCAGTTTGAGCACAAGATCTTCCTGTGCGTGGCCTATGCCTGCGTGCTGGTCAGCTACCTGCGTTTCTGCTTCAGCTATCCGGTCGTATGCACGATGAATTTCCGCTACATACCGGTCATTCTGATTTTCCCGCTGGTGGGGGCCGGGCTGTGCGGATACGGAACGGATCAGGACAGCACGTTTGAACGGGTCACGTCCTCGGTCATGAACTGGATGATCCTGGCAGTCTCGTTCCTGTCGGCTTTCCTTTTCGGTTTTTATGCGGTGTAGGCAGTCAGACTTCCGATGCCGGTATTTTTTATTTGCTGAATTGTGCTATAATAATTTCTGCTGAAACGGAGCATGGAAATGAAACTGTACGTCGCGGGCGGATGCTCGGAGCACGGACGCAACTGCTTTTATGTGAAACAGAAAAATACGTCGCTGATTGTGGACTGCGGCATCATGAAGGAGAATCCGGCACAGCCGTATCCGCGTCTTGACCGGAAGCAGATTGCTTCGGCGGATTATCTTTTTCTGACGCACTGCCATGCCGATCATGCAGGAGCCCTGCTCTGGCTTTATGAAAACGGATTCCGCGGGAAGGTTATCGCCAGCGAATATACGCTTCAGGTAATCCCGGGAAAGATCAAAGGGGCGAAGACTCTTGAAAAGCTCGGGAAACCGCTGAAGAAAATCCGCCTTGAAAAAGGGCTGTCTTTTATCTGGGGACGGAGCGGACACTGCATCGGTTCCGTATGGCTGGAGTTCAGCCTGCAGGGAAAGAAGATTCTCTTTACGGGAGACTACACCGAGAAATCATTGGCCTACCGGTGCGATGCGATCCGCAGAAGAAAAGCGGAGACGGCCGTTATCGACTGTGCCTACGGAAATGAAGAGACCGGTGCGGCCGATCACCTTCTGGCCCTCGGCAGGGGAATCGACGAAGCGGCGGCTTCCGGGAAGGCAATGCTTTTCCCGGTGCCGATGTACGGGAGGGGCTTTGACATCATCCGGATGCTTTCGGAACGGGGAATCCCGGTCTATCTGAATCCGGTGCTGATGGATGAAGTCAGCGACCGGAAAGAGGACAGGTTCTGGCTTCGGAAGGGCATGAGGAAAGTCCTGAAAGAAACGGCCTTTTTCCCGGAAGAGGCAATGGCCTCTGCTTCGGGGGCAAGGGCTCTTCTGGTTACGGATTCGCAGCTTGCGGATGAGCGCAACAGGGAAACTGCGCTGCGGACGGCAGAGACCGGAGGCAGGGTGATCCTCACCGGGAAACAGGAGCCGGCCGGTTTTTCGAGAATGCTTCTGAATTCCGGGAAAGCGGAATTCCTGAGGCTGTCCGTTCATCAGAATGTTTCGGAAATGAAGAAGCTTGCGGAAAAGAATTCCTTCGGCGCCGTACTGCCGTTCCACTGCAGGCAGCGGCCGGAGATCAAAGATAAAAAATATGTGATACTGAATGCGGGAGAGAGGTACTGAAATGGCAGCAGAAAAAGAACATTACGTAGCATATGTAGGAACGTATACGAACGGCACATCCAAGGGAATCCACATTTATGATGCGGATGTTCCGCAAGGGCTCATGTATCTCAGGAAAGTCGTTCCGGTCAACAATTCTTCCTATGTCTGTGTTTCGAGGAATCAGAAGTTCCTTTATTCCATCGCGGATGAAGGAGTGGAAGTTTTTGAAATCCTGCCGGACGGGGATCTGAAGCCGATCAACCAGATCGACATCGACGGTATGCGCGGCTGCCATCTGTCAACGGACCTGGAAGGCAGGTATCTGTATGTGGCCGGTTTCCATGACGGAAAAGTCACCGTGATCCACACGCATCAGGACGGCCATCTCGGAACTTTGATGGACGGTGTGTTCCACAGGGGACAGGGGGCCATCAATGAGAGAAGCTACCGTCCGCATGTCTGCTGCGTCCGCGTGACGCCGGACAATCAGTTCCTGTGTGCCGTTGATTCCGGCATCGACCAGGTCGTGCTCTACACGATCAATTCCCGGACGAGCAAGCTGCAGCAGATCGACACGCTCCGCATGGGACGCGAGGCGGGACCGAAGAGCATCCATTTCAGCCGCGACGGGAAATACGCCTACGTGCTGTGTGAAATCACGAACGTCGTGCGGGTTTATTCCTACCATGTGGAAAATAAATATCCGGTATTTGAACTGCTGGAAGAACAGTCGACTCTTTCCGATGAAAGGGATCCGCATGATGCGGCAGCAGCCCTGCGAGTTTCCTATGACGGCAATTACGTCTTCTGCTCGACAGCCGGAGACAACTCCGTTGCCATGTTCAAGGTGGATCATAAGACCGGACATCTCGAAAGACAGTTCTCATTGCCGACGGCAGGAGACTATCCGAAGGATATCGCGCTTTTCCCGGATCAGCAGCACATTGCCGTCGTCAACAACGGTTCCAATACCATAACGACTTTCCGCGTCGACTACGCGAAGAAAGTTCTGGTCATGAAGGGAAGACCGCAGGAACTGGATAAGCCGAACTGCATCATTTTCCATCAGGTGCAGAAGGGGCCGGATGTCTTCAAGGCTGTTCCGGAAGATGAAGCCGAAAAGAAAGCGGTCCTCACGGAAAAGGTCATAACCCCTGTCCCGATCGACTGACCGCTGCTGAAGCAAATAAATAACCGGCAGAATTATCTGCGATAGACCTCCAGGATGTACTCCGTTCTGGAGGTCATATTCTGCAGAAGATCATCCGCCAGGACCAGGGCAGTCATTGCCTCGATGACCGCTGCAGCCCGCGGAACGATGCAGGTATCGTGGCGGCCTTTGATGACGACCTTCGTGACGCGGCCGTCCCGGGTCACGGTTTCCTGTTCCTGTGCGATGGAAGGCGTCGGCTTGACAGCCGCGCGGAAAATGATGTCGCTTCCGGCGCTGATCCCTCCGAGGACTCCGCCGGCATGATTGGTTTTTAACGCCGTCTTTCCGTCCCGGATGCAGAAGGCATCGTTGTTGGTGCTGCCGGCTTCGGAAGCTGCCCGGAAGCCGCTGCCGAATTCAATCCCCTTGACGGCCCCGATGGAAAGAACGGCCTTTGCCAGATCCGCATCGAGCTTGTCAAACACGGGCTGGCCGAGACCTGCGGGAACGCCCGAAGCCGTGCACTCGATGATGCCTCCGAGAGAATCTTTTTCGGAGGCGGCCTTTGAGAGCAGCTCTTCGGAATGTTCCGCATCGGCTCCGCCGATTTTCAGGACCGACGAGGAAACGGAAATGCCGATCAGGGAAAGAAGCTTCAGGGCGACGGCGCCTGCCGCAACCCTGGCAGCCGTTTCGCGTCCGGAAGAGCGTCCGCCGCCCCGCCAGTCGCGGAAGCCGAATTTGGCATCATAGGTAAAGTCGGCATGCCCCGGACGGAAAAGTTCCGCAAGGTTTCCGTAGTCGGAACTGATCTGGTCTTCATTGCGGATGAGAATGGCAATCGGCGTACCGGTCGTCTTTCCTTCGAAAACACCGGAGAGGATTTCCGCCGTGTCGGCTTCCCTCCGGGCGGTCGTGTGCTTTGCCGATCCGGGCCTCCTGCGGTCCAGCAGCGGCTGGATATCGGCCTCGGAAAGCGGAAGACCGGCCGGACAGCCGTCCACGACTGCTCCGATGGCTTTCCCGTGGGATTCCCCGAATGTTGTTACGCTGAAGATTTTTCCGAATGTTGAACCGGCCATTTTTCTGCCCTCCGTGTTTTCTGACTGCGAACATTATAGACGATTTTTTCCTGCTTGCAAAGGGCGGAGACGGAGAAGAAACCGGGAGGTCTTTACATTGACACGCTTTCGTCCTTTCTTTATAATGAGTAAATAGATCTCAAAGGAAGGTTTTTTATGAACAATTGGCTGAGTAAAATGGAACGGAAATTCGGCGGCAGGGCAGTACCGCATCTTTCTGCCGTCATCATCGGATGCTACGTCGTCGGCTATATCCTGCAGTTCATCAATGCGGATGCAGCGGCGTATATGACCCTGGAACCGGCTTATATCCTGCAGGGACAGGTTTGGAGAATCCTCACCTGGATTATCATTCCGCCGAGTGCCCTGAATCTTTTTACGATCATCATGCTGTTCTTTTATTTTTCCATCGGCACGTCTCTGGAGAGGGCCTGGGGAAACTTCCGCTACAATGTCTATATTTTCGGAGGCTTCCTGATTACGATTGCAGCAGCCTTCATCTGCTATTTCATTTTCAGCGCGATCTACGGCGGAGCGGTCATCTTCAGCAGCGGGACGGCTTCTCCGTTCAGCACTTATTACATCTGCATGTCGATCTTCCTCGCCTTTGCCGCAACGTTTCCGGAAGCACAGGTCTATCTGTATTTCGTGATTCCGATCAAGGTGAAATGGCTCGGGGTTCTCTATGCGGCTTTCCTGGTTTATGACATGGTCGGCTATTTCCGTTCCATCGCTTCGGGCATGATCGGAGGCTGGGTCTATGTCATCGCCCTCGTGGCGTCGCTTCTCAACTTTGTGATTTTCTTCCTTTCCACAAGGGACTTCCGGAGAATGTCTCCTTCGGAGATCCGCCGCAGAAGGGAATTTAAAAAGAAAATGCAGCAGTCGCAGACTTACCGGAAACCTTCGCAGGGAATGCCGGGAGCCGGTACGGCAGCAGGAAGCGCATCCGCCGGTCAGTCGGCGCAGGGCAGGACAGCCGGTATCGCAAGACACCGCTGCGAGGTCTGCGGACGTACCGAGATCACCAACCCGGAACTGGAATTCCGCTACTGCAGCAAGTGCAGCGGGCAGCATGAATACTGCCAGGATCATCTGTTTACGCATCAGCACGTTAAATAGGAGGAAGGGTCATGGAAAAGAAGACAAAGATCGTCTGTACGATGGGACCGAATGAGAATGACCAGGCAGTCGTGGAAAAACTGATTGCCAAGGGAATGGACGTGGCACGCTTCAACTTTTCCCACGGCTCTTATGATGAGCAGGCGCAGAGGATTGCCGTCCTCAAGTCGGCACGCATCAAGACCGGAGTGCCGGTTGCGATGCTTCTTGATACGAAGGGACCGGAGATCCGGACCGGAAAGCTCAGGGACGGAAAGCCCGTCGTCCTGAAGGAAGGCGGAGAGTTCATCCTGACTTCCGATGAAATCGAGGGAAATGAAAACCGGGTTTCCATTTCCTATAAGAACCTTCCGAACGAAATCAAAAGAGGGGACAGCATCCTCATCGATGACGGGGAACTGGAACTGAAAGTCGAATCGATTGACGGAAACGACATTCACGGACGCGTCGTCAACGGCGGCGAACTCGGACAGCAGAAGGGCGTCAATATCCCGAATGTCCATGTCAATCTTCCGGACATTACGGAAAAAGACAAGGAAGACATCATCTGGGGCATTGCCCAGGGATTTGACATCATCGCGGCTTCCTTCGTGCGCAGCGCATCGGCCGTGAGGGAAATCAAGGACCTGCTGAAGGCACATCACAGCGATATTCCCGTCTTTGCTAAAATCGAGAACAAGGAAGGCGTTGCCAATATTGATTCCATCATCCGCGAGGCGGACGGAATCATGGTAGCCAGGGGAGACCTCGGCGTCGAGGTGGCCGTTTTCGAAGTGCCGCCGATCCAGAAGATGATCATCGAGAAATGCAACCTTGCCTACAAGCCGGTCATCACGGCCACGCAGATGCTGGATTCAATGATCCGCAATCCGCGTCCGACGAGGGCAGAGGTCACGGATGTCGCCAATGCCGTTTATGACGGAACCGACGCGGTCATGCTTTCCGGAGAGACGGCAGTCGGAAAATATGCCGTCGAAGCAGTCGGGATGATGGCGGACATCGTCCGCAATTCCGAAAAATATTACGATGAGACAAAGTATATTGCCCACCGGAAAATGGATATGAGTGCGGATATTTCCTCCGCAGTCGGTCTTGCTTCCGTCCGTACGGCAAGGAACATCGGGGCGGCAGCCATCGTGACGCCGAGCGCTTCGGGTCAGACGGCACGCCTGATTTCCAATTTCCGTCCGAAGATGCCGATCTATGCCGTTACGCCGAATGAATGGGCGATGAGACGCATGATGGTCTGCTGGGGTGTCAAGCCGCTTCTGGGAGAGCCGAAAGAGAGCTCGGGAGCCATTGTCGCCAATGCGGTTGAAACAGTCCGGAATGCGGGCTATCTCAAGCCGGGGGATAAAGTCGTCGTCACGGCAGGCGACCCCGTCACGAATTACGTGCAGGGCACAGGCCATGTGACGAATATGCTTTATGTCATCGAAGCAAAATAACCGGAGGAAAAAGAATGAACCGGAAACAGCCTTTTGTCACCAAAGAGAAGCTTGAAGAAATCATCAGGGAAGTGCCCACGCCTTTTCATATTTACGACGAAGAGGGAATCCGGAAAAATGTGCTGGCGGTGCGCGAGGCATTTTCCTGGAACAAGGGATACCGCGAATATTTCGCTGTCAAGGCGGAGCCGAATCCGGTCATCCTGTCCCTGCTGAAGAGCCTGGGCTGCGGCTGCGACTGCAGTTCCCTGACGGAACTGATGCTGTCGCAGGCAATCGGCTGCAGCGGCCAGCTGACGATGTTTTCCTCCAACGATACGCCTGCGCATGAATATGTCTACGCGTCGAAGATGGGAGCCATCGTCAACCTTGACGACATTACGATGATCGACTGCTTTGAAAAAGCGGTCGGGAAATTCCCGGAGACGATGTGCTGCCGTTTCAATCCGGGCGGCATTTTCAAAGTCAGCAACGGGATCATGGACAGCCCCGGCGATGCGAAATACGGCATGACGGCAGAGCAGCTTTACAAGGCTTTCCGAATCCTCAGGAAGAAGGGCGTCCGGAATTTCGGCATCCATTCCTTCCTTGTCAGCAATGCGGTCACCAATGATTATTATCCGATGCTGGCGAAGCTGCTGTTCAAGCTGGCGGTCGATCTGCAGAAGGAGACAGGCTGCCATATTTCCTTCATCAATCTTTCCGGAGGAGTCGGGATCCCCTACAAGCCGGACGATCCGTCCAATGATATCGCGGCCATCGGGGAAGGCGTACGCAGGGCTTATGAAAAAATCATGGTTCCGGCAGGAATGGGAGACGTTGCCATCTACACGGAAATGGGCCGTTTCATGACAGGCCCCTACGGGGCGCTGGTCACCACGGCCATTCACGAGAAGCATATCATGAAGAATTACATCGGGGTCGATGCCTGCGCGGTCAATCTGATGCGCCCGGCCATGTACGGCGCCTATCATCACATCACTGTCATGGGCAAGGAACATGCCCATGTCACGAATATGTACGATGTGGTCGGATCGCTGTGCGAGAACAACGATAAGTTTGCGATTGACCGGATGCTTCCGAAGATCAGCATGGGAGATATCCTCTATATCCACGACACGGGTGCCCACGGCTTTGCGATGGGCTACAACTACAACGGCAAGCTCAGGTCCGCGGAAGTCCTGCTGCACGGCGACGGAACCTTTGACGTGATCCGACGTGCGGAGACACCGGCCGACTACTTTGCGACTTTCTCGGAGCTGCCGATTTACAGGACTCTTCTGGATGAAATAAAAAAAGATAAATGATTTCAAAAAGACAGGAAAGAATGATATAATGCTTTTAACGCCCGGAAGGGCGGAAAGCCGGCGTGTCGGAATCGGCAGACGAGACAGACTCAAAATCTGTTATCCGCAAGGGTGTGTGGGTTCAAGTCCCACCGCCGGCAGTAGTGATGGAATGCCGGGATATTGAAAAAATGGTACAGCCTTACATCGAAGGGAAGCTTTCCGACAGCGAGATGGAAAGCTTCATTTTGCATGTAAAGAACTGCCCGTCCTGCTACGATGAGCTGGAGACTTATTTTACGATCCATTATGCTCTCCGCTATCTTGACGAGGACGGGAACCGTTCCTACAACATGAAAAAAATCCTGGCAGAGGATCTTCATAGAAAAGAATCCCAGATTCGCAGGCACCGGACACAGAAGCGGGCCTTCAAGGCCATGCTGATCGTGACAGAAGCCATCCTGGTTTTCTGCATCATCCTTTCTTTCCTGCCGGATGCCAATGCCACGATTCTTCAGCAGATTACGGATTTTATCACGGTTCTATTCAAAGGAGCAGCATGAACGGAAAAATTGTTTTGATCGACGGGCACAGCATTCTGTTCCGTGCCTTCCACGGCATGCCGGACATGACGAATGCAGAGGGAATCCACACGAATGCCGTTTACGGCTTCCTGCGGATTCTTTTCAGAATCCTGGATGCAGAAAAACCGGAATATCTGGCGGTGGCCTTCGACACGGCGGCTCCGACTTTCCGTCATGAGAAATATCCCGATTACAAGGGAACCCGCCAGCCGGCACCGCCGGAATTCCATGAGCAGGAACCGATCATGCGTCAGATCCTTTCGGATATGGAAATACCCCTGCTTCTGAAAAAGGGCTGGGAAGCGGATGATATCCTGGGGACCCTGGCCAAGAGGGCACAGGCAGCCGGCATGGATGTCACGGTCGTGACCGGCGATCATGACCTGCTGCAGATCGCGGACGAGAAAATCAAGATCAGCATTCCGTCGAATAAGATGGGCAAGACGGAAGCCGAAGACTACTATGCGGAAGACGTAAAGAAAATCTATGAAGTGACCCCGCAGGAATTCATTGACGTGAAGGCACTGATGGGGGACTCCTCCGATAACATCCCCGGACTTCCGGGAGTCGGGAAAGTGACGGCGACAAAAATCATTGCCGCTTACGGAAGCATCGAAAAAGCTTATGAAAATGCGGACAGCGTCACGCCTCCGAAGGCTTCCAAAGCACTGAAGGAACATTATGACCTCGCTGTCCTCAGCAAGGATCTTGCGACGATCCGCACCGATGCACCGATTGAGTGCAGCTTCGGGGACTGCAGGATCGGAAAACTGTACACCCAGGCCGTCTATGAAGATTTCAAGAAACTCGGTTTCAAAAGCTTTTACAGCCGCTTTGACGAAGAAATGAAGCCGAAGCAGAGTGAAGAAAAAACGGCCGATGAGACCGTGACGGAGCGTTCCGCGGCAGAGGAGATTTTCCGTCAGGCAGCGGAAGCAAAGACAGCAGGAATCGCCTTTGCAAAAGGAAAGAATCTTTACGCCTGCGCGCTTTATACTGCAGGGAAATCTTACCGTTTTCCGGTAAAGGACGGAGAAGAGGAATACTTTACGGAAAAGTTTGCCGCCCTTGCGGAGCAGCTGGAGTGCGTATCCTGCTGCGATGTCAAAGGCGCCAGGAAGCTTCTGGGAAACCGGGACGGCATTCCCTATTTTGATGCGGTCATCGCCGCCTATCTTCTGAATCCGCTGAAATCGGATTATGACTATGACGATCTTGCAAATGAGTTCCTGGGGACGACGGTGCCTTCTGCGGAGGAACTGATCGGGAAGAAAGGAATTGAGGCGGCCTATCCGGAACAGGAGGACCGCATTCTGGAAATGTGCGCGCTTTCCGCTTCTGCCGCGGAACAGTCGAGACCGGCGCTTCTTGAGAAACTGAAAGAAACAGGCATGGAAGATCTGTTCAGTCAGATTGAAATGCCGCTGACAGCCGTCCTGGCCTCCATGGAGACGGAGGGAATCCTGGTCAATCCCGAAGAGCTGAAGAGATACGGAGAAAGTCTTTCCGGAAGAATTGACGAACTGACGGCGAAGATCTGGGCGGCAGCCGGAGAAGAATTCAACATCAACAGTCCGCGCCAGATGGGCGACATCCTGTTCGGAAAAATGGGACTGCCCGGCGGGAAGAAAACCAAGACCGGCTATTCGACGGCGGCGGATGTGCTTGAAAAACTGGCGGAAGAAAATCCGATCGTTTCGGACATCCTCGAATACCGTCAGCTGACGAAACTGAAATCAACTTACGCGGACGGACTTTCCGCTTTCATTTCCGAAGACGGAAGAATCCATACGACTTTCAATCAGACGATCACGGCGACGGGCAGGCTGTCCAGCACGGAACCGAATCTTCAGAACATTCCGATGAGGGTCGAGCAGGGACGGCTGATCCGGAAATGCTTCATTCCGAAAGCTGGCTGCATTTTTGCCGATGCGGATTATTCGCAGATCGAGCTGCGCATTCTCGCGCACATGTCGGGGGACGAAGAACTGATCCGGGCCTACCGCGAAGCGAAGGATATCCACCGGATCACAGCCTCGCAGGTCTTCCATACGCCGTTTGAGGAAGTGACGGAACAGCAGAGGAGAAATGCCAAGGCCGTCAACTTCGGAATCATTTACGGAATCAGTTCTTTCGGGCTGAGCCAGGGACTTTCCATCTCCCCGAAGGAAGCTGAAAAATACATCAGGGATTATTTTGCGGCATATCCGTCGATCAAGGAATTCCTCGACGGACTGGTTGCTTCGGCAAAAGAAAAAGGCTATGCGGTTTCCCTGTTCGGCCGGCGCCGTCCGATTCCGGAACTTTCCTCGGCGAATTTCATGCAGAGGGGCTTCGGGGAACGGGTGGCCATGAACAGCCCGATCCAGGGCACGGCAGCGGATATCATGAAGATCGCAATGATCCGCGTGTATGAACGGCTGAAGAAGGAAAAACTGAAATCGCGTCTGATCCTGCAGATCCACGATGAGCTTCTTGTGGAGACGGAGAAAGAGGAAGAGGAGCAGGTCACGAAAATCCTCGAAGAGGAAATGAGCTCGGCGGCGGACCTGAAAGTGGAAATCAAGGCAGAATGCCATACGGGGACGGACTGGTATGAAGCAAAGTGAGAAGCAGTGCGCCTGCCGGGAAATGAGGCTGATCGGCGTCACCGGGGGAATCGGCTCGGGAAAGTCCGAGGTGCTGGCCTATCTTGAAAAAAGGTGGGGTGCGAAAGTCATCCGTCTGGACGACATCAGCCGCGGACTTCTTTCGGAAAACGGAAAATGCACGCAGGCGGCCGTGGACCTTCTCGGCAGGGAAATCGTGACGGCGGACGGCACTCTGGACAGAAAGCTGATTGCCTCGAAGATTCTGAAAGACGAAAAGCTCCGGACCGGACTGGATGCCATCATCCATCCGGAGGTGAAAAAAGAAACCCTCCGTCTGGTGCGGGAATACCGTAAGGAAGGGGCTTTGGTCTGCGCCATCGAGGCGGCACTGCTCATCGAAGAGAAGTATGATGAAATCTGCGATGAATTGTGGTATATTTATGCGAGTGAAAAAACCAGAAGAGAACGGCTGATCCGCACGAGAGGATACAGTGAGGAAAAAATCAGGCAGTTCTTCGGACGTCAGCTTTCGGAAGGGGAGTTCCGCAGGCATGCCGATCTGGTCATCGACAACGACGGGGAGTTTTCAGAAACAGAGAAGCAGATTGATAAGGGGCTTGGAAAATGAAATTCTGCAGCATTGCAAGCGGCAGCAGCGGCAACTGCATTTATGTCGGAAGTTCGGAAACCTCCGTACTGGTGGATACCGGAATTTCCGGATGCCGGGTCGAACAGGGACTGAACGGCCTTGATCTGGCGACGAAGGACATGGATGCCATTCTGCTGACGCATGAACATTCGGACCACGTGAAGGGTCTGGGAATTCTGGCAAGAAGATACGGAATCCCGATTTATGCCACCCAGGGAACGGCGGATGCCCTGAAGGGCATGACGGCACTCGGCAAGATACCGGAAGGGCTGATGCATGTGATCCGGGCGGATGAGACATTTGCCGTCGGCGACCTCAGCATCAGGCCGTTTGCGATTCCCCACGATGCCGCCGAACCGGTCGGCTACCGCCTGGAGACGGGCGGAAAGTCTGCGGCCGTGGCAACGGACCTGGGGCATTACGATGAATACATCATCCGGAATCTGAAAAATCTGGACGTGCTGCTTCTGGAGTCGAACCACGACATCCGGATGCTGGAGGCAGGAAGGTATCCGTATTATCTGAAGCGCCGCATCCTCGGGGACAGCGGCCATCTTTCCAATGAGTCGGCGGGACAGCTCCTCTGCGAAGTCCTGCATGACGATATGAAGGAAATCTTTCTGGGACATCTCAGCAAGGAAAATAATTACGAAGCGCTGGCCTTCGAGACTGTGTGCACGGAAGTGACGATGGGAGACAATCCTTATACGTCCGGAGACTTCCGTATTTCCATCGCGCACCGGGATCTCGTCAGCGAATCCGTTGAATTTTAGGAGGTAAGTTCCATGCAGAAGACAATCATTACAGTGGTGGGAAAAGATGCAGTCGGCATCATCGCGAAGGTCTGTACGTATCTGGCGAACAACCAGATCAACATCCTGGATATTTCGCAGACGATCGTTGAGGGATGCTTCAACATGATGATGGTGGCCGATACGTCGGCATCCGAGAAAAAACTTTCCGACGTGCAGCATGAGCTGCATCAGATCGGAGAGGAAATCGGTGTGACGATCCACGTTCAGCACGAAGAAATTTTCAATAAAATGCACCGCATCTGAGGCGGACAGGAGTCCTATGATCAACATTTATGAAGTGACGGAAACAAACCGGATGATTGAGCAGGAGAACCTGGACGTCCGGACAATCACGCTGGGCATCAGCCTTCTGGACTGCATTGATCCGGATCTTGATGCCCTCTGCGGCAGGATCCGCAAAAAGATCATCCATACGGCGAAGAACCTTGTGAAGGTCGGAAAAGAAATCGAAGAAGAGTACGGCATTCCCATTGTCAACAAGAGAATCTCGGTCACCCCGATTTCGCTGATCGGAGGATCCGCCTGCCGGAAACCGGAAGACTTTCTGAAGATAGCCAAAACGCTTGATGAAAGCGCAAAGGAAGTCGGCGTCAATTTCCTCGGCGGCTATTCGGCGCTCGTTTCGAAGGGAATGACGAAGGCAGATGAAAACCTGATCCGTTCCATTCCGCAGGCCCTTTCCCAGACGGAGAGACTCTGCAGCTCGGTCAATCTGGGCTCTACGAAGACCGGCATCAATATGGATGCCGTCCGCCTGATGGGAAAGATCATCAAGGAAACAGCAAAATGCACGAAGGATTCGGATTCCTACGGCTGCGCCAAGCTCGTCGTCTTCTGCAATGCGCCGGATGACAATCCGTTTATGGCGGGTGCCTTCCACGGCGTTACCGAAGGAGACAGCGTCATCAACGTCGGCGTCTCCGGACCCGGCGTCGTGAAGCATGCCCTGGAAGCCTGCAGGGATTCGGACTTCGAGGAACTGTGCGAGACCATCAAGAAAACAGCTTTCAAAATTACCCGTGTCGGCCAGCTGGTTGCCCAGGAAGCTTCGAAAAGGCTGAATGTGCCGTTCGGCATCGTGGATCTTTCCCTGGCGCCGACCCCGGCTGTCGGAGATTCCGTTGCGGACATCCTGAAGGAGATCGGCCTGGAACAGGCGGGTGCACCCGGGACGACGGCAGCTTTGGCACTGCTGAACGATCAGGTCAAGAAGGGCGGCGTCATGGCGTCTTCCTATGTCGGCGGTCTTTCGGGTGCCTTCATTCCGGTCAGTGAGGACCAGGGCATGATTGAAGCAGCCCAGTGCGGAGCCCTGACCATTGAAAAGCTGGAAGCCATGACCTGCGTCTGCTCGGTGGGACTGGATATGATCGCGGTTCCGGGAGATACCAGCGCGGAGACGATTTCCGGCATCATTGCCGATGAAATGGCCATCGGGGCGGTCAACCAGAAAACGACGGCGGTCCGTCTCATTCCGGCTTACGGCAAGAAGGCCGGCGATTCGGTGGAGTACGGCGGCCTGATGGGGCATGCGCCGATCATGAAGGTCAGCAGCTTCTCCTGCGAACGCTTCGTGAAACGCACCGGACGCATCCCGGCCCCGATTCATTCTTTTAAGAATTGAGTCCCGGCGGGCTTCAGTCTGTCTGTTCTCCGGATATGACCCGGATCCTGTGGATACGGAATACGGGTTTCAGCATGTCCATTTTCCCGGACGCATGTCTGTGCGGAAAAGCTGATAACCGTGCCACGAACTTCTGGGAATCTTTTCACAGAATAAAAAATGAGCCTCTCCTGCGGAACTCGTCTGAGTGTTGTCGAAGGCATTTGTCTTCAAGCTCATACAGTCCTCGGAGAGGCTCTTATTCTGTTCAAAGATTCCCGAAGTTCAGGGCACGAACATCAATGCTTTTCCGCACAGGCATGTGCCGGGGAAATGGACCGCTGACGGACAGCGGTCAGTATCGCTGAATCCGGAGTCCTGCCCGGAAGTACGGACGCACTTCAGATCCGGATGAAAGGAAAGCAATCGCCCCGCGGGATCGGAAAAGCAAGCAGTGAAATCAGACGACAATGAGCGGCTTGGTCAGGACGTTGCGGAAAGGCTGGCCGCTCTTCTGGGAGCGCACGGTTTCGTACAGATTCGAGACATGCACCTCTTCACTGAAAATCTTCAGCGCGTCGCCGCTCAGGATCCCGGAAGCTTCCGCGGAACGGAGCACGACCGGAACCGACGAAGATTTCGTCATTTCCGTCAGAAGGGCTTCGCTTGACTTGCGGAAGCCGAGCACATGGGCATAGAGACTGTCCGGGGCTTTCTCTTCCTTCTGGATGCCGAGAATCAGATGCAGAAGCGCACGGTTGATGTGGGTGCGCGTGCAGGACTTCGACTTCAGTTCTTCCGCAAATTCACGGAAGCTGCGGAACATATTGCGCTTCTTCATGATCGTCTGCGCGAGGTCCGGATCCAGATCCGCAAAGCGCGAGAGAACGGCCGCATCGTCGATCTTCCAGAGACGGTCGGCCAGAAGGAGCGAATAATCCTGCTCCGTCGTCACTCCGTAAGCTCCGATGTCGCTTTTCAGGACTTCAAAAGAAGGCTTCGGAATTGCCAGCTCAATTCCCGGCATCCGGTTGCCGAGGGCAAGGGCACGGCGGACGGCGGAGGCGGAAGACAGGGAGCTCATCGTATCGGAATCCAGATGGCTGCTGCCGCAGCGCTGCAGGGTGACCGGCGTGATGGAGGAACCCTGCGATTTCAGAGCCTTCAGATATTCAATGCCGAGAATATTGTTGGGGCTTGAAAGCATTTCCGAAAAAGCGGGAAGTGCCTCGGAGCGCGCCTTCGGAAAAGAAAGTCCGTTTTCAAGACCTTCCTTCAGCTTCGCGCGGAATTCGTCCGATTCCTCCAGAAGGACATCGGCAGCCTCGGAAAGTTCTGCAATGTTTCCGCTTTCGGAGCCGAAGGCCAGGAAGTCTATGCAGTGAAGCGAATCCAGAATGGAGACGGCATGGGAACCGAAGGATTCGGCAGATGATGTCGCATAGCGGACCGGATAGGAGAGGACGGCATCGTAGCCTCCGAGAAGGGCCATTTCCGTACGAACCTGACGGTCGGTTATGGCAGGCAGGCCGCACTGGACATAATCGCCGCTCATCAGGGCAATGACGAAGTCGGCGCCTGTTTCCCTTCTGATCCTGTCGGCGATGAGCTGATGGCCGTTGTGGAACGGATTGAATTCGGCAATGACGGCAGCTGTTTTCATGGAAGTTCCTTTCGTACGGGTTTATTTTCAAAACGGCAAAGCTGGAATAATTATACCATAAAGTGACGAAAAATCCGCTGTGTACGCGGAAAAATACCGGCAAAGACCTTGTTCCTCATTTTCAGCGAGTGTATAATAAATCTAATCGTTTTAAGTTCAGCACCAAGAAAGGATGGTTTAAAAATGGCATTTATCGATACGATCAAAGCACGTGCAAAGGCTGATAAGAAGACCATTATTCTCCCGGAAACGGAAGATAAGAGGATTTATGAGGCAGCTCAGCAGATACTGAAGGAAGATCTTGCGAACCTGATCCTGATCGGCTCGGAAGAAGAGATTAAAAAGAACGGCGAAGGATTTGACATTTCCGGAGCGACCATCGTCGATCCCGCTAAAAATGAGAAGACGCCGGCTTATATCGCAAAGCTCGTCGAGCTCCGTTCCAAGAAGGGCATGACGGAAGAACAGGCTTCTGAAATCCTTCACAATGATTATACGTATTACGGCGTCATGATGGTCAAGATGGGCGACGCGGACGGCATGGTTTCCGGCGCGTGCCACTCCACGGCCAATACGCTTCGTCCGTGCCTTCAGGTCCTGAAGACAAAACCCGGAACGAAGATCGTCTCCGCTTTCTTCCTGATGAGCGTTCCGGACTGCGAATACGGAAACAAGGGAACCTTCGTCTTCTCAGACTGCGGACTCAACCAGAATCCGACAGCTGAAGAACTTGCTGCAATCGCGGAATCTTCCGCAGCTTCCTATAAGCTGCTGGTCGGGGATGAACCGATTGTCGCGATGCTTTCCTATTCAACAATGGGATCCGCCAAGCACGATGATGTCACGAAGGTACAGGAAGCGACGAAGATCGCCAAGGAAGCCAATCCGGATCTGTGCCTGGACGGCGAGATGCAGCTGGATGCAGCCATCGTCCCGTCGGTCGGACAGTCAAAGGCTCCGGGCTCCAAGGTAGCCGGACATGCCAATACGCTGATCTTCCCGAACCTGGATGCCGGCAACATCGGCTACAAGCTGGTGCAGCGTCTGGCCAAGGCTGAAGCCTACGGCCCGATGACGCAGGGAATCGCCGCTCCGGTCAACGACCTGAGCAGAGGATGCTCCGCACAGGATATCGTAGGCGTCGTCGCGATTACGGCTGTTCAGTGCCAGGCTGAGTAAAGAAAAGGAGAATTCGGAAAATGAAAGTACTGATCATCAATGCGGGAAGTTCTTCCCTGAAATACCAGGTCATCGACATGGACGATGAATCCGTAAAGGCCAAGGGTCTCTGCGAGAGAATCGGCATGGACGGCTCCCAGCTGACGCACAAAGTTCCGGGAAATGAGGACTTTGTCCAGGTAGCTCCGATGCCGACTCATAAAGAAGCAGTCGAGCTGGTCATGCAGGCACTTCTGGATGCGGATCACGGAATCCTGAAGAGCATGGATGAAATCGGCGCCATCGGCCATCGTGTCCTGCACGGCGGCTCAACGTATACGGAATCCTGCGTGGTCAACGAGGATGTCAAGCGCGTCATCAAAGAGTGCTTCGACCTCGGCCCGCTGCACAATCCGGCAAACCTCATGGGAATCGAAGCCTGCGAAGCAACGATGCCGGGCAAGCCGAATGTCGCGGTTTTCGATACCGCTTTCGGAATGGCGATGCCGGAGTCGCATTACATCTACGCGATTCCGTATGAATACTATACCAAATACAAGCTTCGCCGCTACGGCTTCCACGGCACGAGCCACATGTTCGTTTCCGGAGAGACCATCAAGTTCGGTGATCTTCCGGAAGGAAAGAGAAAAGTCATCGTCTGCCATCTGGGCAACGGGGCTTCCGTATCCGCCAGCATCGACGGAAAATGCGTCGATACTTCGATGGGCCTGACTCCTCTGGAAGGCCTGATCATGGGTACGCGCTCGGGCGATGTCGACCCGGCAGTCATCCAGTACATTGCCGATCACGAGAACAGGTCAGTCGATGACGTCCTGAATATCCTGAACAAGAAGTCCGGCGTGCTCGGCCTTTCCGGCGTATCCTCCGATTTCCGTGATCTTTCCACGGCGGAATCCGAGGGAAATAAACGCGCTGCCCTGGCACTGGAAGCCTTCCGCTACCGCGTTACGAAATACATCGGTGCCTATGCGGCAGCGATGAACGGAGTCGATGCCATTACCTTTACGGCAGGCGTAGGAGAGAATGATGCGGAAGTCCGCAAGCTCATCTGCAGAAGCCTTTCCTATTTAGGAGTGGAAATCGATGATGAGAAGAATGCCGTCCGCGGGAAGAGAGTCGAGATTTCGACGCCGAATTCCAAGGTCCGCGTCTTCATTATTCCGACAAACGAAGAGCTGGCAATCGCACGGGATACGCTCCGTCTCGTAAAGTCTGCAGGATTGGCATAACTTCTTCATTTTCTTGTTGACAAAGCATAAAGGCCGCCTGTATAATGGCTATTGTGCGTTAAGGAGGTGTTAACCGATGTCGATTTGTCCAAAGAATAAACATTCCGCTGCCAGGAGAGATAAGCACAGGGCTTCCTGGAAGATGAGTTCCATGAATCTGGTCAAGTGCAGCAAATGCGGCGCTCTTATGATGCCGCACCGCGTCTGCAAAGCCTGCGGATCTTATAATAAACGCGAGATCGTCAAGCAGGAAGAGGATTAATCAGGGACCGCAAGGATGGGCCGCTGCCGAAAGGCGGCGGCCTTTGTTTTGCCATGACGGACTGTTGAATTGACTATTGATTTTGGCATACAGTTTGTGTATTATATTTAGGAATATGCGCATATCTTGTGGAATTGGCGCCTTTTCGGAGGAAGGAAATGGAGTTTAAAAAAGTCCGCGACATTACAGCGGAGGTTCTCGGAGCCGATCCGAAGGAGATTGCTCTTCAGACATCATTTGTCGACGACCTGGGTGCGGATTCGCTGGAAGTCTTTCAGATCATTACAGCGATCGAAGATGAATTTGACATTGAGATTGATCCGGCGGATGCCGAAAAAATCGTCACGGTCCAGGATGCGGTCGAGGAAATCAAACGTGTTGAAGAACAGTGAGAATCTGGAAAAACTGGAAGGAGCGCTCGGTTACTCGTTTCATGACCGGGCGCTTTTGCAACTGGCGCTGACCCATACTTCCTATGCCAATGAGCATAAGGAAGAGGGGGCAGGGGACAACGAGCGCCTGGAATTTTTGGGGGACGCGGTCCTGGAGACAATCTGTTCGGAATATCTTTACCGCAGGCATCCCGAGAAAAATGAAGGCGGTCTGTCAATGCTCAGGGCCAGCATCGTATGCGAGCCGACTCTGGCGCTCTGTGCGCATGACTTTGACCTGTCCGATTATCTGATCCTCGGAAACGGGGAAAACCAGAGCGGGGGACGCTACCGTGACTCCATCGTCTCGGATGCCATGGAAGCGGTCATCGGCGCCGTCTATCTGGACGGAGGATTCGAAGCCGCGGAAAGATTCATTTCCATGCATATCCTGAAGGATATCGGGGAAAAGCAGCTGTTCGTCGACAGCAAGACGAACCTGCAGGAAATCGTGCAGGCGGAAGAGAAGCAGATCAATTACGTGCTGGTACGCGAAGAAGGTCCGGATCATGACAAGATCTTCACGATGGAGGCCGTCATTGACGGGGAAACGGCAGGAGTCGGAACCGGACGCACCAAGAAGGCAGCTGAGCAGCATGCGGCTTTTGAAGCTATAAAAAAACTCAGAGGGAAAATAGATTAATGTATCTGAAATCAATCGAAGTACAGGGATTTAAATCTTTTGCACATAAAATGCTCTTTGAGTTCCAGGAGGGCATCACCGGCATCGTCGGACCGAACGGATCCGGCAAGAGCAATGTCGCGGATGCCGTACGCTGGGTCCTCGGAGAGCAGAGCGCAAAACAGCTCCGCGGCGGCAACATGCAGGATGTTATCTTTGCCGGCACGGAACTCCGGAAGCCGCAGAGTTTTGCATCTGTTGCCATTACGCTGGACAATTCCGACCATAAGCTGGATATTGATTACGAAGAAGTCAAAGTCACCAGACGTCTTTACCGCTCCGGAGAAAGCGAGTACCTGATCAATGAAAATCCGGTGCGCTTAAAAGACATCAATGAACTTTTTTATGATACCGGCATCGGCAAGGAAGGCTATTCCATCATCGGCCAGGGCCAGATTGAAAAGATCCTTTCCAGCAAGCCGGAAGAACGGCGTGAACTTTTTGATGAGGCGGCAGGCGTTGTCAAATTCAAGAGAAGGAAAGCGACAGCCGTCAAAAAACTGGAAGAAGAACAGCAGAACCTGCTGCGCGTGAACGACATCCTGCGGGAGCTGACCTCCCAGCTGGAGCCGCTGAGAAAACAGAGCGAATCAGCGAAGATCTATCTGGATAAGAAACAGAATCTCAAGGAGCTCGACATCAATATGTTCCTCATCGAAATGGAGCATATCGAAGGCCAGCTTTCCGATATCAACGAAAAAGCCGGTATCGCCCAGGGCGATATGGACGAGACTTCGAAGAAATTCGAACAGACGAAGGCTGAGTACGAGAAACTGGAACATGACATGGAAGAAATCGACCGCCTGTCTTCGGAGGTTCATGAAGACACGGCGGCTAAAGCCATGTCCATTCAGCAGATGACCGGTCAGATCGAGCTTCTCAACGAGCAGATCAATACGGTCCATGCGAACGATGAGCATTATAAAAACCGCAGGGCGGCCATTGCGGAAGAGACGACCAAACGTCAGGAGGAAAAGAACCGCCACAGGGAAGAACAGGAACATCTGGATGCGGAAATCGCTTCGATTTCCGAAGAGCAGAAGACGGAGAGCGGGAAGCTGACCGCTTTTGAGAAAGAGATTGACGAACTCAGCACGCAGATTGAAAAGACCAAAGCGGAACTGATCGAACTTCTCAACAGCCGCGCCACGGTCAAGGGACGCATGCAGAGATACGATGCGATGCTGGAGCAGATCGATATCCGGAAAGCGGAAATCACTTCCCGGACGCTTGCCCTGAAAACCGAAGAGAGCAAGGCAGACACGCTGATCCGGGACACGAAGAAAGAGATGGAGTCCATCGGAAGCGAGATCGAAGGCCTCGAGAAGAACGAAAAGGAAGACGAGGAAAAGATTGCTTCGTATCAGGCGGAGATAGCCGAAGGCAACAAGCAGATGGATATCGGCCAGACCACTTATCACCGTGAGGCCTCGAAGCTGGAATCCCTGAAGACCCTGATGGAGCACTACGACGGATACGGGAACGGCATCCGCCGCGTCATGGAAGAGAAGCCGAACGAACCGGGCATCAAGGGCGTGGTCGCGGAGCTTCTTAAGGTTGAGAAGAAATATGAGCTGGCCATCGAAACGGCTCTCGGTTCGAAATCCAAGAACATCGTAACCGATAATGAGACGACGGCCAAGAAGATGATCGAATTCCTGAAGGTCAACAAGCTGGGACGTGCGACGTTCCTGCCGCTGACCAACCTTGAGGAAGTCAAGAAGTTCGAACAGCCGGACGTCCTTTCGGAAGAAGGAGTGCTCGGACTGGCCAGCAGTCTGGTGGATACGGAGAAAGGCTTCGAGGTGCTGAAAGGCTATCTCCTCGGCCGCACCGTTGTCGTCGATCACATCGACCATGCCCTGAGAATCGGAAACAAGTATCGGCACGGTCTTTACATGGTTACGCTTCAGGGAGAGCTCTTTACGCCGGGCGGCTCGATTACCGGCGGCGCCTTCAAGAATTCGAGCACGCTGCTCGGACGCAAGAGGGACATCGATGAGCTGACGGTCAACGTTGACCGCCTGAAGAAGGAAATGGATGAGATGCAGAAGAGCATCGACGGTAAGCGTGCCGCCAGGAATGCCCTCCGCGATGAGGTCGTGGAACTGCAGGCGAAACTGCAGGATGCACGCATCCGTCAGAATACGGCGCAGCTGAAGATCCGGCAGGCGGAAGACAGCCTTCAGGCTAGCCGGACCGGAGCCATTTCCCTGGATAAGGAAAATGAGGAAATCGCCGGACAGATTGCAGAAGTCCGGAGCAGCAGTGCTTCGATCCAGAAGGAAATCCAGGCTTCCGAAGAAAAAGAAAAAGAGCTCAATGAGACGGCTTCCGCCCTTCAGGCGAAAGAGGATGAGCTGCAGAAACTGAAGGATAAGCAGAGCTTCCTGCTCGAAGGCGTGCATGTCAAATATGCGGGCCTCACGCAGCAGAGCGGATTCCTGTCCTCCAATCTGGAACGTCTCGAACGCGAAATGGCTGCCCTTGCGGCGGAAGATGAGGGACTGACGGCAAGCATGGATTCCGGAATCCGCGAAGCGGATGAGAAGCGTGCGAAGATCGAGGAAGTCAGGACGGCCATTGAAGAAGCGAAACAGGCTTCGGAAGAAAACGTAAAGAAAGAACAGGAATACATCAGCAGGAAGCAGGAACTTTCAGAAAGCCACAAGGGATTCTTCAGCCAGAGGGATCAGCTTTCCGAACGTCTGGCACAGCTCGATAAGGAATGCTTCCGTCTGAATACGCAGAAGGAGCATCTTGAGGAAAGCCGCGATGCCCAGACGACCTACATGTGGGAAGAATACGAAATCACGCCGAACCAGGCAAAGGGCATGAGGAATCCGGAGTATACCGAACGTTCCTCCCTGAAGAAAGATGTCAACCGTCTGAAAGAGGAAATCAGGCAGCTGGGAGACGTGAACGTCAATGCCATCGAGGATTATAAAGCACTGGTCGACCGGCATACGTTCCTGAGCACGCAGCATGACGATCTGGTGAAGTCGGAGGAAACGCTGCAGAACATCATTGAGGAGCTCGACAAGGGAATGCGCCGGCAGTTCAATGAGAAGTTCGCGGACATCAATACGGAGTTCAACAAAGTCTTCAAGGAACTGTTCGGCGGAGGAACCGGAAGGCTGGAACTGGAACCGGATGTCGACGTCCTGGAGGCAGGAGTTAATATTATTTCCCAGCCGCCGGGAAAGAAACTGCAGAATATGATGCAGCTGTCCGGCGGAGAAAAATCGCTGACGGCGATTGCGCTGCTTTTCGCAATCCAGAACCTGAAGCCTTCGCCGTTCTGTCTGCTGGACGAGATCGAGGCGGCGCTGGACGATCCGAATGTCACGCGTTTTGCGGAGTATCTGCATAAACTGACGAAGAACACCCAGTTCATCATCATTACCCACCGCCGCGGCACGATGGCGGCAGCGGACCGGCTGTACGGAATCACGATGCAGGAGAAGGGCGTGTCCGCGCTTGTATCCGTCAGCCTGATTGAAGACAAGCTGGATGCCTGAGAGGGAGAGTCTGCGGAAAGGAAATCCGAACCGATATGGGTGAAGAGCAGGTCAGTGAAAAGAAAGGTTTTTTCAAGCGTCTGATGAGCGGTCTCGGCAAGACCAGAAACAGCATCGTCAGAGGCTTCGACGGGATATTTTCCTCGCATGACAGAATCGATGATGATTTCTGGGACGACCTTGAAGAGACGATGGTCACCGGAGACATGGGCATCCGCACCGCGGATGAGATCATCGAGAATCTGAAGGAAAGCGCCGCGGAAAAGAAAATCAAGGATCCGAAGGAATGCCGGCAGCTGCTGATCGATTCCATCAAGGAAAAGATGCAGGTGCAGGATGCGGATTATCCGTTCGAAGACCGGAAGTCCGTGATCCTGGTGATCGGCGTCAACGGAACCGGAAAGACGACTTCGGCGGGAAAGCTGGCCGGACTCCTGAAGAAAAAGGGCAGGAAAGTGCTGCTGGCAGCAGCGGATACTTTCCGTGCGGCGGCGAATGAACAGCTGAAAGAATGGGCTGACCGGGCCGGCGTCGATCTCATTTCCGGACAGGAAGGAGCGGATCCGGCATCGGTCGTCTACGACGCGGTGGCGGCTGCGAAAGCCAGAAATACGGACGTGCTGATCTGCGATACCGCAGGCAGGCTGCACAATAAAAAGAACCTGATGGATGAACTCGGGAAGATCTACCGCATCCTGAAAAAGGAATATGCGGAGGCCTATCTTGAGACGCTGATCGTCCTGGACGGAACAACCGGACAGAATGCGCTGGTACAGGCGAGGGAATTTTCAGAGGCGGCGGATGTGACGGGCATCATTCTTACGAAGCTTGACGGGACGGCCAAAGGCGGAATCGCCGTGGCAATCCAGTCGGAGCTGAAGGTGCCGGTAAAGTATATAGGTGTCGGAGAATCGCTGGAAGACATGCAGAAATTCGACCCGGATGATTTCGTGGATGCGCTGTTCGGCATTACGGAGAATGGAGAAGAGGAATGAAAAAAGAAGAAGAAATGCTGACACTGGAAAAATTCGAGGAAGCTTCCGAAAAAGTAAAGGAAGCGACCATCGCGACGCCGCTTCAGTTCAGTGAGTATTTCAGCGCTGTTTCCGGGAACAAGGTTTATCTGAAGCCCGAGAACATGCAGAGGACCGGTGCCTACAAAGTCAGGGGTGCCTATTACAAAATCAATACGCTGACGGATGAGGAAAAGAAGAAAGGACTGATTACGGCTTCAGCCGGCAATCACGCACAGGGCGTTGCGTATGCAGCCAAGAAGTGCGGGGCCAAAGCCGTCATCGTCATGCCGACGACGACTCCTCTCATCAAAGTGGAAAGAACCAAGGACTACGGTGCCGAAGTCGTCCTTTACGGCGACGTCTACGACGAAGCGTGCGATTATGCCGTCAAGCTGGCCAAGCAGAATGGCTATACGTTCATTCATCCGTTCAATGACCTGACGGTCGCGACCGGCCAGGGCACGATTGCCATGGAGATCGTCAAGGAACTGCCGCTGGTTGACTATATCCTGGTTCCGGTAGGCGGAGGAGGACTGGCTACCGGCGTTTCCGCTCTGGCCAAACTCCTCAATCCGCACATCAAGGTTATCGCGGTTGAACCGGCCGGGGCTGCCTGCCTGACAGCATCCCTTAAGGCGAACAAGGTCGTGACGCTTCCTTCGGTCAATACGATCGCAGACGGCACGGCAGTGCTGACTCCCGGCGACAAGCTCTTCCCGTATCTGAAGAAGAACATCGATGAAATCCTGACGGTGGAAGACGATGAACTGATTGCCGCTTTCCTCGACATGGTTGAGAACCATAAAATGATCGTTGAGAACTCCGGCCTCCTGACGGTTGCGGCCCTGAAGCATCTGAATGTCCGCGGAAAGAAGATCGTCTGCATTCTGTCCGGCGGCAACATGGACGTGATCACGATGGCTTCCGTTGTCCAGAACGGACTCATTTTACGGGACAGAATCTTTACGGTTTCGGTTCTTCTGCCGGATAAGCCTGGCATGCTGGTGAAGGTTGCCACGACGATTGCCGAGAACCAGGGAAATGTCATCAAGCTGGAGCACAATCAGTTCTACAGCACCAACCGCTACGAGGCGGTGGAGCTGAAGGTCACAATCGAGGCCTTCGGGACGAAGCATAAGAACAAGATCATCAAGGCGCTCGAGAAGAACGGCTTTAAGCCGCGTCAGACGCATGCCCAGCTGTGATCTTTAGTACTGTGCGGAATGGCGGAAGATTCCAGGGAATTTTAGTTCTGTGAGCAGATCGCAGAAGGAGCGACGGCGTCCGAAAGGGTTCCATGCCCGAAAGACATTGATGTTCCTGCCCTGAACTTCTTAGGATCTTCGAACAGAATAAGAGCCTCTCCGAGGACTGTATGAGCTTGAAGACTGATGCCTTCGATAACACTCAGACGAGTTCCGCAGGAGAGGCTCATTTTTTATTCTGTGAGAAGATTCTTAGAAGTTCGTGGCAGGGTTATCAGTCTTTCGGCATGGACCCTTTCCGGGCACCGTCACTTTCGCATCTGTCCGGTATAACATTCCCGGAAGCTTCAGGCATTCTTCAGATTCTTCTCCGCAGTCGAGAGCATGAGCTTGATGCGGTTGAGCTGGTTGACTTCCGAAGCGCCCGGATCGTAGTCGATGGCGGCGATGTTGGCCTGCGGATAGCGCCGGCGGATCTCCTTGATGACGCCTTTGCCGACGATATGGTTCGGCAGGCAGGCGAACGGCTGGATGCAGACGATGTTCGGTACGCCCGAACCGATCAGCTCCAGCATTTCCCCGGTCAGGAACCATCCCTCACCGGTCTGGTTGCCGTTGGAAGCAATCGGATCGGCGGCCTTGGCAAGATCGGCAATCTTGGCCGGCGGCGAGAAATGTCTGCTGCGCGCATATTCTTCCGAGGCTGCGCCGCGCGCAAATTCCAGGGCGCGGATGCCGATGTTGGATTTGACGGCGCCTGACTTCTTGAAACCGAGCTTCTGGGCCTTGAAATTCGAATTATAGAAACTGTAATTAAAGAAGTCCAGCAGGTCGGGAACAACCGCTTCGGCGCCTTCTTTTTCCAAAAGCTCCACCAGATGGTTGTTGGCGGCGGGAGAGAACTTAACCAGGATCTCGCCGACGATGCCGACGCGCGGCTTCACCTCATCCGTAATCGGCAGATTGTCGAAATCGTGGATGATGCTCCGGCAGATCTTGCGGAACTGGAGGAAGCTGAGGTTCTTTCCGGTAATGAAACGGATGCAGTATTTCTCCCATTTCTTATGCATGCGGTCTGCGGATCCCTTGACCTTTTCGTACGGGCGCATGCGGTAGAGACATTTCATGAAGATGTCCCCGAAGATGACGGCATAGGCACCGCGGACGGCAAGGCCGGGAGTGATCTTGAAACCGGGCTGCTTCTCCATTCCCATGAGGTTCAGGGAGAGGACCGGTATGCAGCCAAGCCCTGCCTTCTGCAGAGCCCGCTTGATGAATCCGATGTAATTCGAAGCGCGGCAGCCGCCGCCGGTCTGCGTCATGATGACCGCCGTCTTGGAAAGATCATATTTTCCTGACTGCAGTGCCTGCATCAGCTGGCCTACGACGAGCAGGGAAGGATAGCAGGCATCGTTGTTGACGTAGCGCAGTCCGGTGTCGATGGCCTTCTTGTCGGCCTCCGGCAGGATGACGAAATCGTAGCCGGCAGCACGGAAAGCTTCATTTACCAGATCGAAATGAATCGGCGACATCTGAGGGGAAAGAATCGTATAGCGCTTGTTCATTTCCTTCGTATAGATGACGCGGTTAAAGGCGGAGGATTTGACCTCGCGCTTCTTCCCGTTCTTTTCGCGCGCACGGATGGCCGCAATCAGGGAGCGCACGCGGATGCGCGCCGCGCCGAGATTGTTGACTTCGTCGATTTTCAGGCAGGTGTAGATCTTGCTGCTGCCGGAGAGGATTTCCTGTACCTCATCGGTCGTGACCGCATCGAGACCGCAGCCGAAAGAGTTCAGCTGGATCAGGTCGATGTCGTCGCGCGTCTTCACGTAATTTGCCGCCGCATAAAGACGCGTATGGAACATCCACTGGTCGTTGACGCGAAGCGGACGCTCGATCGGGGCAAGGTGCGAGATGGAATCTTCCGTCAGGACTGCCATGCCGTAAGTATTGATCAGCTCCGGGATGCCGTGGTTGACTTCCGGATCGATATGGTACGGACGTCCCGCCAGAACGATTCCGTGGCGTCCGGTCTCTTCCAGGAAATGAAGCGTCTCCTCGCCTTTTTTACGGATATCGTTCCGCGTGTTTTCCAGTTCCTGCCAGGCGGCCATGGCGGCACTTTCGACATCCATTTTCGGGATATCGGAGAAAATGTCCGTGAGACGGCTGCTGACGGTTTCCTCATTTGTAAAGCTGAGGAAAGGATTCATGAAACGGATTTCCGGATCCTTGAGTTCCTCTACGTTGTTCTTGATATTCTCCGCGTAGGAGGTGACGATCGGGCAGTTGTAGTGGTTCTGGGCATCTTCAAATTCCGTGCGCTCGTAAGGGATGCACGGGTAGAAAATAAACTTGACGCCCTGGTGCAGAAGCCATTCGACATGTCCGTGGGCAAGCTTTGCAGGGTAGCATTCCGATTCGCTCGGAATCGATTCAATCCCCTGTTCATAAATCTTCCTCGAGGAAGTCGGAGACAGGATGACCTGGTACCCGAGCTTTGTAAAGAACGTGAACCAGAACGGATAGAGCTCGAACATGTTGAGGACACGGGGAATGCCTACGCTTCCCCGCGGGGCTTTATCCGCCGTCAGCGGCTCATAGCCGAAGATCCGTTTGTATTTGTAGTCGTACAGGTTCGGAAGATGATCCTGGTTCTTTTCTTTTCCGATTCCGCGTTCGCAGCGGTTGCCGGAAATGAACTGGCGCCCGCCGGAGAATTTGTTGATGGTCAGACGGCAGTTGTTCGTGCAGCCGTGGCAGTTCGTCATGGCCGTTGAATACTTGAAGGCATTGATCTGCTCGATGGAGAGCATCGTCGTGGGCCTGTCGGCTTCGAAGCGTTCTTTTGCGATCAGGGCAGCTCCGAAAGCTCCCATGATGCCGGCGATATCCGGGCGGATGACTTCCGCACCGGCAATGCGTTCAAAGCTCCGCAGGACCGCGTCGTTGTAGAACGTGCCTCCCTGGACGACAATGTTTTTGCCGAGCTCCGAGGCATCGGAGACTTTGATGACCTTATACAGCGCATTCTTAATGACGGAATAGGCAAGCCCGGCGGAAATGTCCGCGACCGTGGCGCCTTCCTTCTGCGCCTGCTTGACTTTGGAATTCATGAAGACCGTGCAGCGCGTTCCGAGGTCGATCGGGTTTTTGGCAAAGAGAGCAGCCTTGGCAAAATCCTGCACGCTGTAGTTCAGCGACTGTGCGAAGTTCTCGATAAAGGAACCGCAGCCGGAGGAACAGGCTTCATTTAACATGACGTCGTCGACGGCATGATTCTTGATGCGGATGCATTTCATGTCCTGGCCGCCGATGTCCAGGATGCAGTCCACATCCGGATCGAAGAACTGGGCAGCGTAGTAGTGGGAGATGGTTTCCACTTCGCCCTCATCCAGCATCAGGGCGGATTTGATCAGCGCCTCGCCGTAGCCGGTCGAGCAGGATCCTGCAATCGTCACGCCTTCCGGCATGTGTGCATAAGTCTCCTGAATCGCACGGATCGAAGTGGCCAGAGGATTCCCGTGGTTGCTGTCATAGAACGAATACAGAAGCTTTCCGTCTTCGGAAATGAGAGCGGTCTTCGTCGTCGTGGAGCCTGCATCGATGCCCAGGTACGCGCGTCCGCGGTATGAAGCCAGATCGGCTTTTTCGACTTTGTAGCGGTCCTGCCTTTCACGGAAGCGGTCATATTCTTCCTGCGAAGCAAAGAGCGGGTCCATGCGGGCGACTTCGAATTCCATCTTGATTCCGTCGGACAGCTTTTTGCTGATCGATTCCAGAAAAACAGGTTCCGGATCAGAAATGGCTTTCTCCTCGCACCCCAGACGCTTCGCTTCTTCGGAAGCCTGGGCCTTGAGTTCTGCCGCAGCGGCTTCGCGGGCATTCATGGCTGCGCCCATCGAGGCAAAAAGATGGGAATTGTCCGGAACCAGAGCATGCTCCGAATCGAGCTTCAGCGTCCGGATAAAGGCTTCGCGGAGCTGATCCAGGAAATGAAGCGGTCCTCCGAGGAATGCGACGTGTCCCCGGATCGGTTTCCCGCAGGCCAGGCCGGAAATGGTCTGGTTGACGACTGCCTGGAAAATGGAGACAGAAAGGTCTTCCTTCGTGGCCCCTTCATTGATCAGAGGCTGGATATCCGTTTTTGCAAATACGCCGCAGCGTGCCGCAATCGGATAGATGGCCTTGTAATGTCTGGCATATTCATTGAGCCCGGAGGCATCCGTCTGAAGGAGAGAAGCCATCTGGTCGATGAAAGAGCCTGTGCCGCCGGCGCAGATTCCGTTCATTCTCTGTTCGATGTTCCCGTTCTCAAAATAGATGATCTTGGCATCTTCGCCGCCGAGTTCGATCGCGACGTCCGTCTTCGGGCAGAAAGCCTGAAGCGCTGAAGAGACGGCAATGACTTCCTGGACGAAAGGCACGCCGAGATGCTTTGCAAGAGTCAGTCCGCCGGATCCCGTAATGGCCGGCATGACGGGTATATTTCCCAGCTTTTCACAGGCTTCGGCAATCAGCTTTGCCGTCGTGTCCTGAATCTCAGCGAAATGACGCATATAATCCGAAAAGAGGAGCCGGTTCTCCTCATCCAGGACAGATATCTTAACGGTCGTGGAACCGATATCGATTCCGAGAGTATAATGTTTTTTCTCCATAGTGAGGTAATTATACGACACGGAAAGTTGAAAAACAAGGAACACAATAGCCGCTTCGTTGCCGCGCACGGCTCCGGAGCCGCATCCGGAGAGAGACTGCACCGCATGAGGACAGGTGCCGGAGGTGCATGCAAATTGACGCAGAGGCTGTTTTCGTTTATAATCTGAAATTGCCTTTCGGCAGAACAAGGAAAAGGGGTCTGAGATGTACCAGGTACTGAAAACAGAAGGAAGAGCGAAAAGGGCGGTCCTGACGACCGTTCACGGAAAGATCGAAACACCGGTGTTCATGAATGTCGGAACCGTCGGTGCCATCAAGGGAGCCGTCTCTTCGCCGGAACTTAAAAGTCTCGGAACGGAAGTCGAACTCTGCAACACCTACCATCTCCATCTCCGCCCGGGGGATGAAATCGTCAGGAAAATGGGAGGAATCCGGAAATTCATGAACTGGGACGGACCTGTCCTGACGGACTCCGGCGGCTTTCAGGTCTTTTCGCTCGCGGAACTGCGCAAGATCAAGGAAGAAGGCGTGACCTTTCATTCGCACATTGACGGACATGTCATTTTTATGGGACCGGAAGAGAGCATGAGAATTCAGTCGAACCTGGCCTCCACGATCGCCATGGCTTTCGATGAGTGTCCGAACGCCCTGGCAGAACGCAGCTATGTCGAGGCATCCGCGGCCAGGACGGTCAGATGGCTGGCCAGATGCAAGGAGGAAATGGGACGTCTCAATTCCCTGCCGGATACCCTTAACCGGGACCAGCTGCTGTTCGGAATCAACCAGGGTGCGGTCTATGAGGACATCCGGATCTCCAACGCCAGGGAAATCTCGGAAATGAACCTGGACGGCTATGCCGTCGGCGGGCTTGCCGTCGGCGAGACGCATGAGCAGATGTATCATATCCTGGATGAAGTCGTTCCCTTCCTGCCGCTGGAAAAGCCCGTCTATCTGATGGGCGTGGGAACGCCGGCAAATATTCTCGAGGGAGTGGAACGCGGAGTCGATTTCTTCGACTGCGTCTACCCGGCCAGAAACGGACGTCACGGACATGTCTATACGAATCACGGGCACCTGAACCTTTTCAATGCGCAGTATGAGACGGATCCCCGTCCGATCGAAGAAGGATGCGGATGTCCGACCTGCCGGAATTTTTCACGGGCGTACCTGCACCATCTGATGAAGGCGAAAGAAATGCTCGGCATGCGGCTCTGCGTCATGCACAATCTCTGGTTCTACAACACGATGATGCAGGAAATCCGGAATTCACTGGAAGAGGGCTGCTTTGCGGAATATAAAAAGAGAAAGCTCGAAGGCGTTCTGGAAAATGAAACCTGAAGAAATCTTTTCAGCCTGAAGCGGCAACATTTTCCGACAAGGATTGCATCACGGACTCTTTTCATGTAAAATATAGTGAAATCACGGAACTGATCAATAAAATGAATCCGTTTAATCGGAACAGGAGGAACTTCATATGAACACAGCAATTGCATTGACCTCTACATCTACGTCTTCAACCGGCGGATACGGCGTCATGATCCTCTGGCTCGTCGTCATGGTAGCAGCGGTTTATTTCCTGATGATCCGTCCCCAGAGAAAAGAGCAGAAGCGTGTCAGCTCGATGCTGTCGGATATGGCAGTCGGAGACAGCGTCGTGACGACCAGCGGCTTCTACGGAGTCATTCTCGACATCACGGATGAAGATGTCATCGTCGAGTTCGGCAACAACAAGAACTGCCGCATCCCGATGCGCAAGTCCGCGATCGCCCAGGTGGAGAAAGCGGGATCCGCTGTCAGCGAACCGGCTGCTTCGGCAAATTCGAAATCTTCGGACAAGGCAGACGATGCCAAGAATTCTGCAGATGCAGACAAGAAGGCAGACGCAGACAAGAAAGCGGATAAAGATAAGAAATAACAGGCAGTTCAGGAAAGGACGGGAAGCAAATCGTCTTTTTTGGAGGCCGTAATGATGAAGAAAATCCTAAAAGCAATTCCGGCCGTCGTCCTTACGGCGGCCATGATTTTATCTGCGGCACCTGCGGTGCAGGCGGATGAGCAGACGTCTGAAACCCTGAATGCTTCTGCAGCGACGGTTGCGGACGGCTGCTACAAGATCGGCTCGATCCTGCAGGGATACAGCCTGGATGTGGACGGAGGACGTCTGACGGACGGCGCCAATGTCCAGGTCTATCAGCCGAACGGTACGTCTGCCCAGATCTGGCGCATCACTTCCGCGAACGGCATCAGTACGATTACCTCCTATGCATCCGGGAAAGTCCTGGATGTCACATCGGCGGGAACGGCGGACGGCACCAACGTTCAGCAGTGGACGGCCAACGGTACGGCTGCCCAGCAGTGGAAGATTGAAAATGATGCCGGCTACTGCCGCTTCATCAATGTGAATTCCGGCAAAGCGCTGACCATCAGCGGATCGAATGCGCAGATCGGAACAGCCGACAGCTCAAAGGATCAGAGATTCCTTCTGACGCCGGTGGACATCAACAGCACGGGCTTTACGGTTGACGACCTGACTTCTGCCTGCAGCTACACCGGAAGCGCCGTAGAGCCGGCTCTCAGCATCCATTCGGAAACAACTCTGAAAACCGATGTCGCGACCGTGGAATCCAGGCCGGGGCACTATATCACCGGCGGACTCAATATCCCGCAGCTCTATATCGGGAGCCATTACTGCGGACCGTCCTGCATGGCTATGGTTCTGTCCTATCTGAGAGGCATTCCTACTTCCATTGATGAAGTGACCTCGCTGTGGCCGGGCTATGTCCAGAATCTTGCGGAACTGACAAAGAGAGCCGCTGCCTATTACGGAGTCGGCAATGTGGAAATCAGCGGACCGAACGGCGGTGTCGGCGTTACGCCTGACATCAGCCTTGTCACGGCAGCCCTGAAAGCCGGACGGCCGGTCATTTCACTTCAGCAGAACGGCGGCATCTTTACCTTCGGAGATCATTACATCGTTCTCAGGGGCGTTACGCAGGACGGCATGTTCCTGGTAAATGACCCTTCCGGCAACACGCAGAATGCCGCTTCGGATCCCTCTCTTTCCTACGATTCGGAAATCTTTGAAAACACGCTTTTTACGGCGGACCAGATCATGGCCCACTGTTCGGAATTCTATATTTTCGATGCCAAGTCCGCCAATGCGAATTATACGAACAGCATCAATATCGGAACGGCAAAGAATGCTTCCTATTCGGTGACTTATTCCGACAATGTCGAGCCCGGTATTGCAGAGGCTACTGTCACAGGTTCCGGCGACGTATCGGGAACGGTCGTGAAGAAATTCGCCATCGTCGACACGGGTCTTGAGATTGAAAACGGCGGAGTCTATTGTCTTTTTGCCGGAAGCAATGCCGTAAAGGCAGTCGATGTGGAAGGCGGTTCCGACGCGGATTCCGCGAACGTCCAGATTTATGATTCCAACATGACGTACGCCCAGTTCTGGATTTTCTTTAAGAATGCAGACGGCACCTGGAAGATTGAAAATTACGGAAGCGGAAAAGTGCTGGATGTCGCGCACGGAAGTATTTCCGACGGCGGAAATGTACAGCAGTATCATTCCAATGATACGGAAGCGCAGAAGTGGAACCTGACGAAGAATTCCGACGGTTCCTACACCATTGCCTCCGTCAAATCCGGCAAGGTGCTGGATATCGCAGGCGGAAGCAAGGCAAACGGCGGCAACGTCCAGATCTATTCACCGAACGGAACGGCCGCACAGAAGTTTTATGCGGTCAGCACAGGCATCCGTGTCGCTGATGCGGAAGCGCATCAGATTGTCAGCGCCCTGAATTCTTCCAGGGTCATCGATATCAGCGGAGGAAGCAAGGATGACAGGGCCAATGCACAGCTCTGGACCGGAAACGGAACGGCAGCCCAGCAGTTCCGTTTCGAGTATGAAGGAAACGGGTACTGCAGGATCGTCAATGCCGGTTCCGGACTGGTGCTGGATGTCGCAGGCGGCCTGGCGCAGGCAGGGACAAATGTCCAGCAGTATACGTGGAACGGTACGAAAGCTCAGCTGTGGAAGATCGGCATCAACGAGGACAATACCTATACGTTTTATTCCGCGCTCGGCAGCAGTCTGGTGCTGGACGTGACGGGAGGTTCGGACAGCGAAGGAGCCAACCTTCAGATTTACACGGCAAACGGCACAAATGCCCAGAAATGGAAACTGTCCGGATGATCGGGAAATGCAGGGGAAGCGGCCTTCCGCTTCCTCTTTTTTTCAATTCTATGCGGTTGAAAAGAGCCCTGTTTTAGGGTATAGTATAATAGATTATTTATCAGGAGAGACCAATGGCATATAAAATCGTATTAATACCCGGGGACGGAATCGGCCCCGAAATCACGGCAGCGGCGAAAGAAGTGCTGGATGCCGTTTTCAGAAAACATTCCCTTGAAGCGGAGTATGAAGAAGTCCTGATGGGCGGCGCGTCGATTGACGCATACGGAGTTCCGCTCACGGACGAAACCATTGAAAAATGCAAGGCGGCGGATGCTGTCCTGCAGGGGTCGATCGGAGGCGATGCGGCGACTTCGCCGTGGTACCGCCTGGAACCTTCCAAAAGACCGGAAGCCGGTCTTCTGAAGATCCGCAAGGCGCTCGGCCTTTTTGCGAATCTGCGTCCGGCCTATCTGTATCCGGAGCTGAAAGACGCCTGCCCGCTGAAGGATTCCGTCGTAGGAGACGGCTTCAACATCATGATGATGCGCGAACTGACCGGCGGTCTTTATTTCGGGGAAAGAAAAACCGTAACGGAAAACGGCATCCGGAAGGCGACGGATACGCTGAATTACAGCGAGGAAGAAATCCGCCGTGCCGCAAAGAAGGCTTTTGAGATCGCCGTGAAGAGGCGGAAGCTCGTGACGCTGGTCGACAAGGCGAATGTGCTGGATTCCTCCAGACTCTGGAGAGCCGTCACGGAAGAGACCGCAAAGGATTATCCGGAAGTCACGCTGAAGAACATGCTCGTCGACAACTGTGCGATGCAGCTGGTCAGGAATCCGGGCCAGTTCGATGTCGTCCTGACGGAGAACATGTTCGGAGACATCCTTTCGGATGAAATGAGCATGATAGCCGGCTCCATCGGCATGCTTCCTTCCGCGTCGCTGAACGAAACAAAATTCGGCCTCTATGAGCCGAGCGGCGGTTCGGCGCCGGATATCGCAGGGAAGGGCATTGCCAATCCCATCGCGGCAATTCTGTCAGCGGCCATGCTTCTCCGCTACAGCCTCGATCTCGATGCGGAAGCAGAGGAAATCGAAGAGGCCGTAAGAAAAGTACTGGCGGACGGATACCGTACTGCCGACATTTATTCCGAAGGAACCGTCAAAGTGAATACAGAGGAAATGGCGCAGCGCATCATCGAGCGTCTTTCCTGACAGACAGTCAGGACCCGCCTTCAGGACGGGCCAGAGGAGGTTTTCGAAAATGAGATCGGATGCAGCAAAGAAAGGTCTTCAGCAGGCACCCCACAGGTCGCTGTGGAACGCCCTGGGAATGACAAAAGAGGAAATGGCGAAGCCGCTGGTAGCGGTGGTCAGCTCCTACAACGAAATTGTTCCGGGACACATGAATCTGGACAAGATTGCCCAGGCCGTCAAGCTCGGCATTGCCGAAGCGGGCGGAACGCCGATCATGTTCCCGGCGATCGCGGTATGCGACGGAATCGCCATGGGTCACACCGGCATGAAATACAGTCTGGTCACAAGGGATCTGATTGCGGATTCCACCGAGGCGATGATCAATGCCCATCAGTTCGATGCCATGGTCTGCATCCCGAACTGCGACAAGAATGTACCGGGGCTTCTGATGGCGGCAGCCAGGCTCAATATCCCGACGGTCTTTGTCAGCGGCGGCCCGATGCTTCCCGGAAAAGTCCACGGAAAGAGGACCTCGCTTTCCAGCATCTTCGAGGCGGTAGGTGCCTACGATGCAGGAAAGCTGGACAAGCAGGGACTCACGGATTTTGAGGAATACGGATGCCCGACCTGCGGCTCCTGCTCCGGCATGTATACGGCCAACAGCATGAACTGCCTGACAGAGGCAATCGGCATGGGACTGCAGGGCAACGGAACGATTCCGGCTGTCTATTCGGCAAGAATCCGTCTGGCGAAGCACGCCGGCATGCAGGTCATGGAAATGCTGAAGAAAAATATCCGCCCGAGGGACATCATCACGGAGGCTTCCATCCGGAATGCGCTGACCGTCGATATGGCTCTGGGGTGCTCGACCAACACGATGCTCCATCTGCCCGCGATTGCCCATGAGATCGGCATGGATCTGGATATGCGGATGGCCAACGACTATTCGGCCAGGACACCGAACCTGTGCCATCTGGCACCGGCGGGTCCGACTTATATGGATGAGCTCAATGAAGCGGGCGGCGTCTATGCTGTCATGAAGGAACTCAGCAAGAAGAAACTTCTGGATCTGAACTGCATGACGGTAACCGGCAAGACGGTCGGAGAAAACATCAGGGATGCGGTCAATCTGAATCCGGAGGTTATCCGTCCGATCAACAAGCCTTTCAGCAAGACCGGAGGACTCGCCGTGCTTTCCGGAAATATCGCCCCGGAGGGCGGTGTCGTGAAGCAGAGCGCAGTCGTACCGGAGATGCTGGTGCATGAAGGCCCGGCACGCGTCTTTGATTCGGAAGACACGGCAATCAAGGCGATTCTCGGAAAGAAGATCAAACCGGGGGATGTTGTGGTCATCCGCTACGAAGGACCGAAAGGCGGGCCGGGCATGAGGGAAATGCTGAACCCGACTTCCGCGATTGCGGGAATGGGACTCGGCTCTTCCGTGGCGCTGATCACCGACGGACGGTTCAGCGGAGCTTCCAGGGGAGCGTCCATCGGACATGTATCGCCGGAAGCGGCGGTCGGCGGACCGATAGCGCTGATCAAGGAAGGCGACATCATCAAAATCGATATTTCGAAGAAGACCATCAATGTGGATGTCAGTCCGGAAGAACTTGAAAAGCGTGCAAAGGCATGGAAACCGAGGAAGCCGAAGATCACGACCGGCTATCTTGCAAGATATGCGGCAATGGTGACATCCGGAAGCCGCGGAGCCGTTCTTCAGGTTCCGGGTGAAAAAGAGTAAAGGGGATAAGAAATCAGATGCGGATGACAGGAGCGGAAATCGTCATCGCCTGCCTGAAAGAGCAGGGAGTGGATACGGTGTTCGGGTATCCGGGCGGAACGATACTGAATATTTACGATGCACTTTACAAGCATAAGTCGGAAATCAGGCATATCCTGACTTCCCATGAGCAGGGAGCCGCCCATGCGGCGGACGGCTATGCGCGCGCGACCGGAAAGGTCGGCGTCTGCATGGCGACGTCGGGACCGGGCTCCACGAACCTGGTGACCGGAATTGCGACAGCCTACATGGATTCGATTCCCATGGTTGCCATTACCTGCAATGTATCGGTTCCCCTTCTGGGGAAGGATACCTTCCAGGAAGTCGATATTGCGGGCATTACGATGCCGATCACGAAATACAGCATGATCGTCAAGGATGTCAGCAGGCTCGCGGACAGCATTCGCCGGGCTTTCCAGATAGCCGCTTCCGGACGTCCGGGACCCGTGGTGGTGGACATCACGAAGGACGTGACGGCGGATGAGACGGAGTACAGGGCGAAGAAGCCGGCTGCCATCAAGAGGAAATCCGAGACCATTAAAGAGGCGGATCTTAAAAATGCCGCGCACATGATTGCCGAGGCAAAGCGTCCGGTGCTTTTTGTCGGAGGCGGAGCGAATCTTTCGGATGCATCCGAAGAGGTCCGGGAACTTGCAAAGAAGATCGATGCGCCGGTATGCGATACGCTGATGGGAAAGGGCGCCTTTTCCGGAAACGATCCGCTGTACATGGGAATGCTCGGCATGCACGGCACCAAGACTTCGAACCTGGCCATTGCCGGCTGCGATCTTCTGATTGCGGCAGGCGTGCGCTTTTCAGACCGCGATACCGGAAAGACCAGTGATTTTGCGAAAAATGCGAAGATCCTGCAGCTCGATATCGATCCGGCGGAGATCAATAAGAATGTCATCGTCGATGCCTCCGTCATCGGGGACCTCAAAGAGATCCTCAGAAGACTTCTGCCGATGGTGAAAGAGGAGAAGCATTCCCAGTGGATCCGGGAAACGGAAGAGCGGAAGAAGAAATTCCCTCTGAAATACGACCGCTCCGGGCTGACCGGTCCGTATGTCATTGAGAAGATTTACGAACTGACCAAAGGAAATGCCATCATGGCGACGGATGTGGGACAGCATCAGATGTGGACGGCGCAGTATTATCATTTCACGAAACCGCGCTCCTTCCTGACTTCCGGAGGCCTGGGGACGATGGGCTACGGCCTGGGTGCGGCCATCGGGGCGAAAGTGGGATGTCCGGACAGAACCGTCGTCAACATTGCCGGCGACGGCTGCTTCCGCATGAACATGAATGAAATCATTACGGCCGTACGGGCGCACATTCCGGTGGTGGAAGTGGTCATGGACAACAACGTTCTCGGCATGGTGCGCCAGTGGCAGACTCTCTTTTACGGAAAGCGCTATTCCAGCACGACGCTGAGCGACGGTCTCGACTATGTAAAGCTGGCTGAAGCAATGGGTGCCGAAGGATACCGCGTCACGACAAAAGAAGAAGCGGATGAAGTCCTGGCAAAAGCCCTGAAATCAAAGAAGCCGGTAATCATCGACTGTGTGATCGGACAGGATGACATGGTCTTCCCGATGGCACCGGCAGGAAAGCCGATTGAAAATGCATTTGATCAGGATGATATGAACAGTCTTGATTAAAAAATAAAAGGAGGAAGAGGAAATGTTTACGTATCAGTGTCTCAATCCAGTAGCGGCAGTAGGACTCAGCCAGTTTGGTGACCAGTACCAGAAGTTGGAAGAAGGAACGCCTGACGCGTATCTTGTCCGTTCGGCGAGCATGAAGGAAATGGAGATTCCGGATTCCGTTTCCGCAGTAGCACGTGCCGGCGCCGGGGTCAACAACATTCCCCTGGATGTCTGTGCGGAAAAAGGCATCGTTGTCTTCAATACACCGGGCGCCAATGCAAACGGCGTCAAGGAACTCGTGCTTGCAGGAATGCTCCTTGCTTCCAGGGATATCTGCGGCGGCATCGAATGGCTGAAAGCCCAGGAGCCGACGGAAGATCTGGCCAAGAGGGTCGAGAAACAGAAGAAGCAGTATGCCGGCACGGAAATCGCCGGAAAGAAGCTCGGCATCATCGGCCTCGGAGCAATCGGTGCGATGGTCGGAAATGATGCAGTCCGTCTCGGAATGGAAGTCTACGGCTATGATCCGTACCTTTCTCCGGATGCAGCATGGAGAATCAATCCGAAGGTCCATCATGTGACCGACGTCAATGAAATCTACAAGAACTGCGATTTTATCACCATCCATGTTCCGCTTCTGGATTCCACGAAGGGATTCATCGGGGCAGAGGCTCTTTCCATGGTGAAGGAAAATGTCGTCGTGCTGAATTTCGCACGGGATCCGCTCATCGACGAGCAGGCGATGATTGCAGCGCTCGAGTCCGGGAAAGTCCGCAAGTATGTCACGGATTTCGTGACGCCGGGAATCCTCGGAGTAAAGAATACGCTGATCCTTCCGCATCTGGGAGCTTCCACCGAAGAGTCCGAGGACAACTGCGCGGTTATGGCTGTCCAGGAACTGAAAGACTATCTTGAAAACGGCAATATCCGCAATTCCGTCAACTATCCGGCAGTCAGCCTCGGGGTCTGCGCAGCCGAAGGCCGCGTCGGCGTCCTTTATAAGAATTTCGACGGTGCGGAAGAGAAGCTGAAAGAAGTCCTCGGCGGAGCAGCCGTCAAATCGGCTTCCGGAAAACGCGGCGACTACGGCTATGCAATCCTTGACCTGAATGCAGGAGCTTCCGAAGATGCTGCTGCGAAACTGAAGGCAGTGGACGGAGTCATCAAAGTACGCATCATCAAATGAACACCGGCAACATTTCCAAAAAAGCAAAAAGGCTGAAAAGGGCCGTCAGGACTGTCCGGTATATTTCCAAAAACCGGACCAGGATCCGGACGGCTGCTTCAGCGATCTTACATGCCGTCAAAGGCTGATAACAGGCGAGGACGCAGGGATGTCGGATAAAGCAAACCAATATATGGAATGGCCTGAAATAGAAGGAATTCAGTATTCGGATCAGAATCATCCGAAGCGTATTCTTGCGCCCCGCCTTGTGAAAGAAGGAGTGCTGATCCAGGGGTATTTCCCGGACAGCGAAAAAGCCGTTCTGGTCAATGAAGAGAGCGGCACCTCCGTCCCCATGAAAATGGAAGATGACTCCGGCTGGTTCGCGGTGATCCTTCCCCTCCGGAAAATCCCGCGGCACCATTTCCTGGTCGACGGGGAAGAAACAGGAAATCCGTACGCCTTTCCGAATCTGATCACGGCGGAGGAAGAAGGAGAATTCTGCGCGGGAATCCGCTATGAAATCTATAAAAAGCTCGGAGCGCACCGCATGGAATGCGGGGGAACCGAGGGCGTCTTTTTTGCCGTCTGGGCACCGAATGCCATCCGCGTCAGCGTGGTCGGTCCTTTCTGCAGCTGGGACGGCCGCGTCTTTCCGATGGAATTCCATGAAGACTCCGGTATTTTTGAACTCTTCATTCCCGGCATTCCGGCCGGCTCGCTTTACAAGTTCGAACTGAAGCTGGCGGACGGACTGACGTATATGCGTCCGGATCCGTTTGCCAATGCATATGAACGGATGCCCGCGAATGCATCCATCGTGACGGAATCCGCTTATCGCTGGCATGACAGGGAATACCTGCATGACAGAAAGCTGGCTTTTGAGAAGAATGTGTCTGCACCGATGGCCGTCTATGAACTCAATCTGGCGGACTGGAAAAAAGAAGAGGACGGCTCCGACAGCAGCTGCCGGAAAATTGCTCCGCTTCTTGCGTCCTACGTGAAGAATCTCGGATATACGCATGTGGAGCTGATGCCGGTCATGGAATACCCGGATGATTTCACTTCCGGCTACCAGACGACAGGATATTTTGCTCCTTCCAGCCGTTTCGGGACACCGGATGATTTCCGGTTCCTGATCGATACCCTGCATAAGGCGGGAATCGGCGTGATCCTGGACTGGACGCCGGCACAGTTCTCTGCCAATGCCGAAGGACTGGCTGCCTTTGACGGAACCTGCCTTTTCGAGCATCTTGATCCGAGACAGGGAACGCATCCGATCTGGGGAACGAAAATCTGGAATTACGGCCGGCCGCAGGTCAAGAATTTCCTGATTTCCTCTGCAGTCTGCTGGCTGAAGGAATTCCATGCGGACGGACTGCGGATGGACGGCGTTTCCACGATCCTGCGCCTCGATTACGGACGTGCGGACGGACAGTGGATTCCGAACATGTACGGGACGAACGAGAACCTGGAAGGCATCGAATTCCTGAAGCATCTGAACTCCATCATCAAGAAGAACTATCCGGACGTGCTTCTGATTGCAGAGGAAGACATTGACTGGCCGGATGTCACGGGGCCGGTTGACGAAAGCCATCTTGGATTTGACTACAAATGGAATCTTCATTTTACGGAGGATATCCTTTCGTATTTCCGGCGCGATCCGAAAGAACGGCCGGAAGCACACAGCGACCTGACGGAGAGCATGCTGTATAATTATATCGACCGGTTCATCATCAGTCTGTCGCGCGACATTTCGCTGTTCGATCCGGAGAAGCTGTTCCGGGAAATGCCCGGCACCGAAGAAGAGAAGAAAGCCAACCTGCGCGCTGCCTATGCTTTCCTGATGGCGCATCCGGGCAGGAAGCTCTTTACGGAGCGGGAGGAATTCAATCCGGATTATTTCCGGGAGCTTCTGAAGCTTTACCGGGAACAGCCGGCCCTTTATGAAGAGGATTATCTCGGTTCCGGATTTGAATGGGTCAATACCCTGGATTCTGAAAACTGCGTTCTTTCTTTTTTGAGAAAAACGGACAGGCCGGAAGAAACCCTGCTTGTCGTCTGCAATTTCTCTGACAGCGAAATTGCCAGATACCGCATCGGTGTTCCCTATGCCGGACAGTACCGGGAAATCTTCTCTACGGATGCAAAAGCCTGGGGCGGAAGCGGCCGCGTGAACCCGCGGGCCAAAGAGGCAAAGGAAATCGTGTGCGATGAAAGAAAGAACAGCATCGTGATCCGGCTGGCTCCGCTGACCGTATGCATTTTCCAGAAACGCACGGCGGTCACGAAGAAGGAAAATAAATGACGACAATTGAGCAGTTTCAGGATTATGTGTCCGGAATCCTTCCGGCCATCGGAACCTTTGCGGTGCATGTCGGACTGGCCCTTCTGGTCTATTTCATCGGCGCGAAGATTATCAACTGGACTTCAAAGCTTTTCAAAAAATGGCTGGACGGGAAAAGTTGGGATGCTTCTGCGGCCATCTTCCTGACCAATCTTTTCAAGGTGGTTCTGAAAGTCCTCTTGGCCATTGGCTGTCTCGTCCAGATCGGACTGAAAGAGGCAACGGTGCTGGCGGCCCTGGGATCCATCGGCGTCGGGCTGGGCCTGGCGCTGCAGGGCGGCATGGCCAATCTGGCGGGAGGCATTCTGATCCTGACGGTCAAGCCCTTCCGCGTGGGAGACTACATCATTGAGAATTCGCAGAAACAGGAAGGAACCGTCAAGGCAATCGACATTTTCTATACGACTCTGACGACCTTCGACAACCGGAAAATCGTCATTCCGAACAAGATGCTGACGGACAATACGGTCATCAATGTGACGGCCGAAGGACAGCGGATGCTGGACATCAAGGTGGGCATCGGATACAGAGATGACCTGATCAGGGCAAAAGAAGTTCTGAGGAAGACGGCGGAATCGATTCCCAGCGTCCTGACTGGCGAAGAGATCATGATTTATGTTGATGAACTTGCGGAAAGTTCCGTGAATATCGGAGTACGGGCCTGGGTCAGAACGGAAAACTACTTGCCTGCGAAATGGGAAATGCAGGAGAAGATCAAACTGGCTCTGGAAGAAGCGGGAATTTCCATCGCGTTCAATCAGCTGGATGTGCATTTGAATCAGGTCTCTAAGAAGGAGGAATCATAAATTATGCAGTCGATCAAGAAAGTCCGCAACAGCACCATTCTGATGTCACTCGTGTACATTGTATTCGGTCTTTTGATGGTTGTGTTTCCGAAGCAGATGGGCAGCCTCGTCTGCATCATCCTGGGAGTCATTTCCCTGGTATTCGGCATCTACAAGCTGATCCTGTATTTCAGGAAAACGAGCCTTGAGGCTGCGATGGCCTATGATCTGGCCGTGGGAATCCTGTTCACGGTCCTGGGCGTCATCGTCCTGGTCTTTCAGGCGAAAGTGCTGGAAATCCTGCCGATCATCTTCGGCATTTTCCTGCTGATCAGCTCCATCATGAAGGTACAGAACGCGGTGGACGTCAAGCGCTTCGGCGGTTCGAAATGGTGGCTGGCCCTGATTTTTGCCGCGGTTTCCATCGTTCTGGCCATCATCCTGATTCTGAAGCCGCAGTTCGTGGTCGATGCTTCCTTCGTCGTCATCGGCATTTTCCTGATCATCGACGGCGCTGAAGGACTGGCAAGCATTTTCATGTATTCCAAGTATTACCGGAAGGCGAAGAATGCAGCGGACGGTGCCGTTTCCGGCATGTCGCACGGAACGGTCGATGCGGATTCGGCAGAAGTGGTTTCTTCCGTTCCGATCTTTTCTTCAAAGGAAACAGCGAAGGCCAGACAGACGTCAGGTGCGTCCGTGACAGGTTCTGCAGCGGGCAGGACTGGCGCTGCCCCGAATGTTTCAGGCACAGCGTCAAATACGTCAGGCACGGCATCGAATACGTCAGGCACGGCATCCGGTACTTCAGGTGCTGCATCCGTGAAGACAGGCTCAGCAGCAGGCGCGGCGTCCGGAAATACGCCTGCCGGCACAAGTCAGACGTTTCATTTGAATTTTGATCCGGATACCGGCAAGCCGCTGAATAAAAAGTGAGGGAACAGCCCGCCGGGCTGAAGAATCATAAAAAAAACTTAAGGAGAACATCATGAGCGAAGATTGCAATCACGACTGCGAACACTGCGGAGAGAATCCCGGGGAATGCGGAGAAAGCCAGGATTTTTCCAGCTTCCGGGCAGAGGCCAATCCGGGTTCGGAGGTTAAGAAAGTCATCGGTATCGTAAGCGGCAAGGGAGGGGTCGGAAAATCCCTCGTCACATCGCTTCTTGCGGTTGCCGCAAACCGCAGGAATAAAAGAGCGGGAATCCTGGATGCGGACATTACCGGTCCGTCGATTCCGCGCATGTTCGGAATCCATGAGAAGGCACGCGGAACAGAAGCAGCAATCCTGCCTGTGCTTTCGCACGACGGAGTGGAAGTCATGTCCGTCAATCTGGTCCTGGAAAATGAAGAAGATCCGGTCATCTGGAGAGGTCCGATGATTGCCGGAGCCGTCAAGCAGTTCTGGACAGACGTTGCCTGGGGCGACCTGGACTATCTGTTTGTGGATATGCCGCCGGGAACCGGCGATGTGCCGCTGACGGTTTTTCAGTCTCTTCCGGTGGACGGCATCATTGTCGTGACGTCGCCGCAGGACCTGGTTTCGATGGTAGTGGAAAAAGCCGTGCGCATGGCAGAGCAGATGAAGGTTCCGGTTCTCGGCGTTGTCGAGAACATGAGCTATGTCCAGTGCCCGAACTGCAAAGAGAAGATCTACGTGTTCGGCAAGGGGAAGACAGAGAGCATTGCCAAAAAGCACGGAATTGAAAAAACAGCTGAACTTCCGATCCTGCCGGAACTTGCAAAGTTCTGTGACGACGGAGAAATCGAGAAGACGGACGGTTTCCTTCTTGAACCGATCGCAAAACTGCTTCCGTAAGGAGAAAAGCAATGGCTGCTGTATTCATCGCACCTTTTTATGTCGCGGCGAATGTCCTGATCATGCTGGACTGTCTTCACTGGCTGAAGACGATGATCGGTTTCTTTAAGCTGAGACCTGTTCAGATTACATTTGCCGTCTTTTTTCTTTTCCTGATGTCCTCGCCGGTCATCGCTTTTCTGATGCCGGCAGGACAGGCACAGAGATTTATGAAATCCCTGGGAAATCTCTGGATGGGCATTTTCCTCTATCTGGCGCTTTTCATCGTCATCGGCAAACTGGTGGGCCTGATCCTGTGCCTGACCCATGTTTCGGCAAAAGAGGTCATGAGGAACGGCCTGGGCTTCCGCATTACCGGTGCGGCTGTTCTTGTCTGCACGGTCCTTGTCTGCGTGAACGGACTGACGAACGCGCAGAACATCAAGGTGACGAATTACAGCGTTGAGACGGCAAAAAGCGGAGGAAAGCTTTCGGGGCTGAAGATCGTCCTCATTTCCGACCTGCATCTGGGCTACAATGCCGGGACTGCCATGATGAAGCAGATGGTGGAAAAGGTCAATGCGCAGGATCCGGATATCATCCTCTGCGCCGGAGATGTTTTCGACAACGAATACGAAGCGCTGGATGATCCGGCGGAGCTGGAGAAGATTCTCTCCGGAATGAAGAGCCGGTACGGTGCCTATTGCGTCATGGGGAACCACGATATCGAAGAACCGATACTGGGCGGGTTTACATTTCCCAGCAGCAGTTCCAAAGTGACCGATCCGCGCTTCATCAAATTCGTGAAGGATTCCGGAATGACGCTGCTTTCGGATGAGTCGGTCCTCATCGATGATTCCTTCTACGTGGTCGGAAGGCTGGATTACGAAGAGCCGGGAAATGAAACCAAGACCCGGAAAACGGAAACCGAGCTTTTAAGCGGACTGGATACTTCGAAGCTGCTGATCGATCTCGAACATGAACCGAGAAACCTGCAGCAGGCAGCGGACGCCGGCTTTGATCTGGACCTGGCAGGACATACCCATGCCGGACAGGTCTGGCCCGGAACCGAAATCATCAAATTTTTCTGGCAGAATGCCGCGGGTTATTTAAAGGTAGGAAACATGCACAGCATCGTTACGGACGGCGTGGGATCTTTCGGGCCATATATGCGGACAATGTGCGATGCGGAAATCTGCACCGTCAATGTGAATTTTACCGGATAAGGATTGCCGGGCTGGATTACAGGATAAGGAGTTTTCATGGCTTTGAATCTGCACAGCATGGATTTTAAGATGCCGGCTCTTTCCGTCATCGACATGCATATCCATACGAAAGAAGGCTCGATGGACGGACACTGCTCCGTTTTCGAAAGTGCCCAGAAACTGAAGGAAATGGGTTTCACGGGCATGGTCACGGCCGACCATAATTCCTATGCGGGATACGAAGCCTGGGAAAACGGGATTGCATCGCACCCTGAACTGAAGGATTTCCATGTCATCCGGGGAATCGAATACGATACCAGGGACGGCGGACATGTCCTGGTCATCCTGCCGGTGGGCACGGAGATCAACCTGCTGAAAATCCGGGGGATGGGAGTCGAAAGACTGCTGGATCTGGTCCATGAAAAGAACGGAATCTGCGGCATGTGCCATCCGTACGGCAACGGCTATTTCGCGGCGATGCATACGAACCATGTGAAGAACTCCGTGGAGATCCAGAAGAAGTTTGATTTCATTGAGATCTTCAATGCCCATATCAAGGACGAGGGAAATCAGGATGCCGATGAGCTGGCGAAAAAACTGAACAAGCCGGGATCGGCAGGGACAGATGCCCACAAACTGAAATATGTCGGCACGGCGTCAACCGGATTCGATATGAAAGTGACGAATTCCGACGAACTGATCGAAGGCGTCATGAAGGGGCACATCATTGCCGCGGGAAAAGTAGGATCCCTGATTTTCCCCCAGCAGCACGGAATCATCAAATGGGGCGGAATCGTCGGCTACTGGGTGTGGAACAAGGCAGCGGCCCTTCTCTATACCAAACGCAGGAGCAAGGCTTATTCAATATTCAGAAAAAACAGTTGATATTTTGTGTCTTTCATGTATAATAATTTAGTGGCTCGCCGATGTGGCTCAGCTGGTAGAGCAACGCATTCGTAATGCGTAGGTCATCGGTTCGAATCCGATCATCGGCTGTCAGAAAGAATCCCGGAACAATCTGTTCCGGGATTTTTTTGTTGCAGTTTTGTTGTAGATTGTCCGGCATAATGGGAAGAACGGAACCGGGCAGGCTGATGCATGGGAAGCGGAAGAGGGGATGCAGCAGGATGTGCCGGAAAGAAAATCGGCGGAGGCGGAGATGAGAATAAAAAAGAAGGCATTACTGGCTTTGGCTGTTGCAGCGGCGATGACAATGGGAACAACGGCCGTATCGGCATCCGGAGAGATCACGGATCCGGCGGCAGCCGGCATGGATGCGGCAGCCGGCATGGATATGGCAGCAGGCATGGATGAAACAAGGCTGAATGCGAATTCGGAAGATGAGGATCCGGGAATGCTTCTGATCCGGCAGTCCACAACGAGGGAAGGCGATTCCGGTGCTGCAAATTCATACCTGTATGAATATGATTCCATGAACCATCTGATTAAAATGACCTACTATTCGGATGGGTACAACGTAATCACTTATTTTGAATATGATGAATCAAAAGGATACAAGACGCTTGAAACAACCGGCATCGAAAAAGCAGATGTTTTTGAAGAAACCTACCAATACGCTTATCAGTATGATGAGCTGGACCGGCTGATCAAGAGCACGGGAACCGGCAGCGATGGAACACGGGAAATCATTTATGCCTATGATTCCGGACGTCTGTCCAGACGAACTGGCTGGAAAACCAAAGACGGCGTTGAGAAAGAGTATTTTTATGCGGATTATACATATGACAGTACCGGACTGATCTGCACCGAAAAGATCCATGCGATCAGCGATTCAGGTGAGGCGTCATTGATTTCAACAAGAATGACTGAAAAGAATGCTAAGAAAACGATCATTCATACGACCATTACCTATTCCGCCGGAAATGATTATGAGGAAACCGTCACGAAGCTGGATTCAACCGAAGAATATCCTCTGGAAGCAAAAATAAAAGTAACCGCAACGGACGGCACGGTGACTGCGTCTGACGAGTCCTTTGCCTATGCGCCTGAACCGATCCGTTCAGCCGGAAAATCGAGATATGATACTGCCTCCGTGATCGCACTGAACAATTACACGCAGGGCAGCACGGGAATCGTGCTTGTCAGCGGTGAAAACTTCCCGGATGCCCTTTCAGCTGCCGGATATGCAGGAAAGATGAACCTTCCGGTTCTGATCACGACCCCGGATAAACTGCAGGAAAAGACGAAACTCCTGATTGAAGAATGGAAAGTGACCGATGTCACGATTATCGGAGGAATGACAGCGGTTTCGGAACAGGTTGAGAAAGATCTGGTCGGCTGCGGAATAGAGCAGGACCATATTCAGCGTCTGAAAGGCGATACGCGTTCGGAGACAGCCGCAGCCGTAGAAGCTGCCGCTGAGTTCGACAAGTCAGGAGCCTGCGTGCTGGCGAGCGGGAAAAGTCCTTCGGATGCCCTGAGCATTTCCCCGTGGTGCCGTTCAGAGGCCATGCCGCTTCTGCTTGCTGAAAACGACGGAAGCGTCAGTGAAAAGACCTTTGCAGCTCTGAAGAAGTATGCGAAAGTTTACATCTGCGGCGGAACTTCAGCAGTTCTGGATTCAGTCAGGGAAAGCCTGGAAAAGGCAGGAGTCAAAACAACCCGCCTGGACGGAGCGGACCGCTACGAAACATCCATTAAGATTGCGGATACCTTCAGCCAGGGTTCGGCGGATTCCGGAAACCTGTTCCTTGCATCGGGAGACGACGGCCGTTATGCAGATGCGCTGATCGGATCGATGAAGGCAGCGGATGAAAGCGCTCCGATCCTCCTGATCAGCAGCGACTCGGAAAGTATTTTCAAATATATCAGTCAACGCTATGCAAAGAGCAATACCCTGAATCATCTGCATGTGCTCGGAGGAGACGCCAGCGTCGGGGATACGACGATGAACAAAGTGCTTCAGCTCTGGTAAACGAAAAGACAGGCGGAATGTTCCCCGGACTTAAAAAAGGTCCGGGGATTTTTTTATCGCAGTTTATTTATCGTAGTATAATAAAAATGGCAGAAGCTTTCAGACGCTGCTGACGAAAATGAAAAAGGGGGCAACAGATGAAAAGATTCGACGGAACAATTCTTACCTGCGATGACAAAAATACGGTCGCAGCACATCTGGTGGAAGACGGCGGGAAAATCGTTTATGTCGGAGATGAAATTTCCGGTGTCTATGCTTCCTGTCCGTCCGTGGATCTCGGAAAGGGGGCCCTGCTGCCTTCTTTTACGGATTCGCATCAGCATTTCGCCAGCTTCGCCACCTTCCATGCAGGACTCAACGTCATGGATGCCTCATCGAATCAGGAAATTCTGGACATGCTCCGCGATTTTGCAAAAAAGAGCAGCAGCCGTCTGCTGATCGGCTTCGGAACATCTCCGCATTCGGTCCGCGACGGACATCTCGTGAGCCGGGAGCAGCTGGACAGCGTCGTTTCCGACAGACCGGTCATGATTGTCAAATATGACGGACATGCCTGTGTCGTGAACTCCGTCTTAATGAAGATGCTGGAAAAGAAAAAGGTTTCCCAGCTCCGCGGCTATCATGCGGATACCGGGGAAATGAACCAGGAAGCTTTCTTTGCCGTTTCCGATTTCATCAGCGGCTCTCTTTCCATTCCGGAAATGATCCGGAATATGCAGAAGGCGATGGACTATGAAGCCGGCCGCGGCATCGGCATGGTGCATTCTGTTTCGGGAGTCGGGTTCCCGGGCGACATGGATATCACGATGGAGAAATGGGTCGGAAGATCGGCGCAGAGCGGATTCCAGCTTCGCATTTTCCCGCAGTCGATGAATCTGAAAGTCGCGCAGAAGCGGGGACTGCCCCGGATCGGCGGCTGTTTCGCAACAGCCCTGGACGGCTGCTACGGTTCCATGGATGCTTCGCTGAAGGAACCGTATGAAGGGACGGATTCCTGCGGCGTTCTCTATTACAGCGATGAAAAAGTGACTGATTTCTGCAAGAGGGCAAACCGTGCCGGCCTGCAGATTGAAATGCATGCCATCGGCGACCGGGCATTCGACCAGGCGACGCGTGCGCTCAAGGCAGCCCTCGATGACTGCCCGAGAGAAGATCACCGCCACGGAATTATCCATGACTGCCTGCCGACGGAAGAAGGTCTGGAAATCTGTGCGAAGTACCATATCCAGATGCCGGTGCAGACGGCGTTCATCCGCTGGAAGCAGGAGCCGGATGAATACCTGGAAAGCATCCTCGGGAAAGAGAGGGCTTCCCGGCTGAATCCCCTGCGGAAAATGCAGGACATGGGCATCGTCATGTCCGCAGGATCCGATGCTCCCTGTACGGATCCGGATCCGATCAGCTGGATTTACAAAGCGTGCAATCATTCGGTTCCGGAGCAGTCGCTCAGCGTTTATGAAGCGCTCCGGCTGTGTACGTACAACGGTGCCTGGACAACCTTCGATGAGAAGGAGAGGGGGAGCCTGGAAGTCGGCAAGAATGCCGATATGACCGTTCTTTCGGAAAGCCCCTATGCAGTTCCCACGGAGAAGCTGAACACCCTGAAGGTGAAAGATCTCTATCTGGGAGGAGAACTGTACCGGCCGCAGTGCGGCACGGCTTTTTTCGCGGTCCTGCGCGGAATGTTCGCAAAAGGAAAAATCTGAAGCGGATTTCCGGGTTTTCGTTACAACCTTACAAAAGTTTTTGTTCGGCAAACTGCCGAATTTGTTCAAATTGTACAAAAACGATTGACAGAGCATTTCCATATCTATATAATTTTATTGTACAAGGAACAAAATTTGTTTGATTAAATTTCTGAGGAAGGACGTGAATGTATGCTCATAGGAAAGAGTATGCCGAGAGTCGATGCTCATGACAAGGCGGCCGGGAGAACGATGTATACGGATGATCTGTGCCCCAGAAAGGCACTGATCGCAAAAATCGTTCATTCAACCGTTGCGCACGGTATCGTGAAATCAGTCGATATTTCGGAAGCGAAGAAGGTCCCAGGAGTCATTAAGATCGTTACATGCTTCGACGTGCCGGATTATCCGTTCCCGACTGCCGGACATCCGTATTCCCTGGATCCGGCCCATCAGGACGTTGCCGACCGTCACCTTCTTGTCAGCCATGTGCGCTACTACGGCGATGACGTGGCGGCTGTCGTTGCGGAAGATGAAGTCTCCGCAGTTGAGGCCGTGCGCCTGATCAAAGTGGAATATGAAACACTGCCTTTTGTGCTGGATGCGCAGGAGGCCATGAAGGACGGAGCTCCCCAGCTTCATGAGAAGTTCCCGAACAATATCCTGGCCCATACCTCGATCCATAACGGCAATTATGAAGAAGCCTCCAAAGAAAAGGGACTGATCAAGGTAGAAGGATGGTACGATACGCCGACCGTCCAGCACTGCCATATTGAAAATGCGGTCTGCTTTGCTTACGAGGAAAATGAAAAAATCGTGGTTGTCGCCTCGACGCAGATTCCCCACATCGTGCGCCGCGTTGTCGGAACGGCACTGGGTGTCGACTGGGGACGCGTCCGCATCGTCAAGCCTTATATCGGTGGCGGTTTCGGCGACAAGCAGGATGCCCTTTATGAACCGCTCTGTGCTTATCTTTCCACGCAGGTGGGCGGACGTCTGGTCAAGCTGGAAACGACGCGTGAGGAAACTTTCGTGAACTGCCGTGTCCGCCATGCACTCCGGACGCATTTTATTTCCTTCGTCAGAAAAGACGGAACGCTGGTTGCCCGCAAGGTGGAAGTGTTCTCCAATCAGGGAGCCTATGCCTCCCACGGACATGCCATCGCGGCAAAAGGCCTCGGTGCTGTCCCGCAGCTTTACCCGTGCCCGAATGTCGACGGCGATGCCTATACGATCTTTACGAACCGTTCGGTAGCCGGTGCCATGAGAGGATACGGAATGCCGCAGGCGACATGGGCAATTGAATGCCATACCGACGATATCTGCCGCAGGCTGAATCTTGATCCGCTGCAGTATCGCATGGAGCATACGATGCCGATGGGATTCAAGAATGATTTCTTCAAGAATGAACTGTATTCGGATACCTTCCGCCAGACGCTGACCGTCGGTGCAAAATATGTGGATTATGAAAAGAAGTACAGGGAATACCAGAATCAGGAAGGCGATGTCCGCCGCGGGGTCGGATGCTCCGTCTTCTGGTATACGACCGGCGTGTGGCCGATCTCCCTGGAGTCGGTATCCTGCCGCATGGTCCTCAATCAGGACGGTTCGGTTCAGGTTCAGCTGGGAGAAACGGAAATCGGACAGGGCGCTGATACGGCCTTTACGCAGATGGCTGCGGATACGCTGGGCGTGCCGTTCCATATGGTGCATGTGGTATCTTGCCAGGATACGGATGTGACGCCGTTCGGAACAGGTGCCTATGCATCGCGTCAGACCTATGAGGCCGGACTCGGAATCCGCGGATGCGGGGAAGCTTTCAAGGAGAAGATCCTTCAGTCCGCCTATGAGTATACCAGAATGCAGCCGTATCTGATGGATATCATCGACGGAAACATCGTCCGCGTTACGGACGGGCGCATCCTGATGAGCCTCGGGGATCTGGCGAAGGAAGCCCTTTACAACAAGGAGCACAGCGAGCACCTTTCGATGGAAAAGACGACGACCAGCCGTTCGAATGCCTACAGCTTCGGATGCTGCTTCGCGGAAATCGAAGTCGATATCCCGATGTGCAAGGTCAAGGTCCTGAAGATCATCAATGTCCATGATGCCGGCACCATCATCAATCCTGCGCTTGCCAAAGCCCAGGTGGAAGGCGGCATGAGCATGGGCATCGGCTATGCGCTTTCCGAACAGCTTCTGTATGACCAGAAGACCGGAAAGGCACTCAATAACAATCTTCTCGACTACAAGCTTTCAACGTTCATGGATCATCCGCATCTGGAAGTACAGTTCGTGGAGAACCCGGAACCGACTTCGGCATACGGCACAAAAGCACTCGGTGAGCCGCCGACCCTTCCGGTCGCGCCCGCGATCCGGAATGCCCTGCTGAATGCAACGGGCGTCGAGTTTGACGAACTTCCGATGAACCCGCACAATCTCTTCCGTAAATTCTCGGAAGCTCATCTGATCAAGGATTAAGGAGGTGGACGAAAGTGTACGATATCAAAGCATTATATGAAGCAAAAAACGTACCAGACGCAATCCGGCTCCTTCAGGAACATCCGGAAGCCCAGATCCTGGCAGGCGGATCCGATGTACTGGTTCAGGTAAGAAGCGGCAAGAGGGCAGGACGCGAGCTTGTCAGCATTTACATGCTGGATGAAATGCGCGGCGTCAGCATAGATAAGGCAGGAACCATCCGGATCGGTTCCCTGACGTCCTTTTCACACATCACGAAGGATCCGATCATCAAGAAGCACATCAATGTCCTGGGAGAAGCAGTCGACATGGTCGGCGGTCCGCAGATCCGGGCCATCGGAACCATCGGAGGCAATACCTGCAACGGCGTGACGTCGGCGGATTCCTCTTCGACGCTGCACGCCTACGATGCGATTATCGAAATCACGGGACCGAACGGCGTCCGTACGGAACCGATCGAGAAGTTCTATCTGGGACCCGGAAAAGTCGATCTGGCCCATGATGAAATCCAGACGGCCATCCTGATCCCGAAAGATTCCTATACGGGCTACAAGGGACATTACATCAAGTACGGCATGCGGAATGCCATGGAAATCGCAACGACCGGATGCTCGGTCAACGTAAGGCTGTCCCAGGATAAAAAGACCATCAAGGACGTCCGCATCGCTTACGGCGTGGCAGGACCGGTTCCGCTGCGTGCACGTACGGCGGAGGCACTCGGGAAAGGCAAGCCGGTCAGCATGAAGACCGTCGAAGAAGTGGCCAGGGAAGTCAAAAAGGATGTCCAGCCGAGAGATTCCTGGCGTGCAGCCAAGGACTTCCGTGAACATCTGTGCGTTGTGCTGGCGCAGCGTGCCATGATCGAAGCAATCAAGCTTTCGGGAGGTGAGATCTGATGGCTGAAGCATGTCAGGAAAGACAGTATAAATTAGTAACCTGTTATATCAATAATGTGAAACGCTCCGCCATGGTCGATGTCCGTGCTTCCCTTACGGACATGCTGAGAAATGACTACAGCCTGACTTCGGTAAAGAAAGGCTGCGAGGTCGGCGAGTGCGGTGCCTGCAACGTCATCATCGACGGGGAATGCTTCAATTCCTGCATCTATATGGCGGTATGGGCGGAAGGCAAGCATATCACGACGCTGGAAGGCCTTACGGGGCCGAACGGCGAGCTTTCAGACATCCAGCAGGCGTTTGTGGATGAGACGGCCATCCAGTGCGGCTTCTGCAGCCCGGGATTCATTCTGACGGCAGAAGAGATTCTGGAACAGGGGAAGATCTATACGGATGATGAGCTGAGAAAGCTTCTGTCCGGGCACCTGTGCCGCTGTACCGGATATGAGAATATTCTCCGGGCAGTCAAAAAGACGATGTACAGGCGGAACGGGAAAAAGCTCCCGAAGGATCTGCAGAACTCAGATTAAAAAAGAAGTATGGAAAAAGAAGCATAAAAAAAGAAGCGGCAGGACGAGGTCCTGCCGTTTCTTTTTTGGAAAAAATCAGCCTTTGCGGAATCTGGAAAGAAATTCCTGCGTTTCCTTTTTCTGAGGATTCGTGAAAAGATCCTGCGGACGTCCTTCTTCGCAGATGACGCCCTGGTTCATGTAGACGACATGGCTGGAAATGTCCCTGGCAAATGCCATTTCATGCGTGACGACCAGCATGGTCATTCCTTCTTTGGCAAGATTGGCCATGACGTCCAGGACTTCACCGACCATTTCCGGATCCAGGGCGGAAGTGGGCTCGTCAAAGAGCAGAACCTCCGGTTCCATGGCCAGGGCGCGGGCGATGGCCACACGCTGTTTCTGACCGCCGGAAAGCTGCCGCGGGCGTGCATTGATGTATTCGGACATGCCGACATGGTCGAGATACTTCATGGCGTTTGTCTTCGCATCCTCGGCCGATTTATGGAGCACTTTGGTCTGGCCGACCATGCAGTTCTTCAGAACATTCATATTTGCAAAGAGGTTGAAGGACTGGAAGACCATGCCGACTTTTGCGCGGTATTCCGAAGCCTTGATTCCGTGGGCCGCAACGTTCTGGTCATGGAAGAGAATCTCCCCGGAAGTCGGTGTCTCCAGGAGGTTGATGCAGCGCAGAAGAGTGGACTTGCCGGAACCGGACGCGCCGATGATGGCTGTGACATCGCCCTTGCTGACGTTGAAATCGATATCCCTCAGGACTTCGTGACTTCCGAAGGTCTTGGACAGGTGGTTTACCTGGAGAATCCGTTCGCTCATTTCAGGACCTCCTCATCTTTATTCTGTGATTTCGGCTTTTCGCTGTAGCTGTAGACGCCGGCAGTCGGGGTCAGCGCATCTTTCTGCACGAGCTCGTAATCGCTCTTTCCCTCGATTTTCTTTTCCAGGAAACGAAGCAGGAAAGAAGCGACCAGCGTCATCGTGAGATAGCCGATCATTTCAATCGTGGCAGACGGGAAATACGTAAAGGTCGCGCCGGAGACGGACTTGTGAACCGCAAAGAAATCGGAGAAGCCGATGATGAACATGACGGAAGTATCCTTGACGTTGATGATGTAGTTGTTGCCGATCTGCGGGATGATGTTTCGGAAAGCCTGAGGAAGGACGACACTGGTCATCGTCTGCCAGTGGGTCATGCCGATCGCCATGGCGCCTTCGGTCTGTCCGGGATCGACGGAAATAATTCCGCCGCGGACGGATTCCGCCATGTAGGCTCCGGTGTTGACCGAGACCACGAGGATGGCCACCGACCAGAGATTCGTGAACTGAATCGTATTATTTGAGAAATAAGGCAGGCCGTAGAAAATGAAGACGGCCTGAAGAATCATAGGCGTGCCGCGGAACACTTCGACATAGATCCGGATGATGACATTCAGAAGTCCGACAAAGAATTTCTTTGCCGGGTTGTCTGTTTTGGCGACCGGAATCGTCTGCAGGATGCCGCACAGAAAACCGATCAGGCATCCGATGACGGTTGCGACGATGGCCAGGATAAGCGTGCGGCTGATGCCGCCCATGTACGTGGCGCCGTATTTTGCCCACAGCGTCGCGATATCTGTTCCCAGTTTCTGGAATGGATTCATAGTACTCCTTTAAGAGGCCGAAGACTGAATCGGCTGGATTTTAATTGCCGCGTTCATCATGTCGTTGAAATCATCTTTGGTCATTCCGGAAAGCACCTTGTCGATGGCATCTTTCAGGACCGTGTTGCCCTTGCGGACGGAAATGCCGATGTTGATTTCCTCGTCGGAGACTTTGAAGTTGTCATCTCCTGTGGAGAAATCGAGAATCTTCAGATCCGGATACGCAATGACGGCACCCTGTGCGGTCGGCATATCCGTGCAGATGTAGTCAACCTGTCCGGATTCCAGAGCCATCAGCATGGCCGGTGCGGATTCGGATGCCGTCTGGATATTGGCTCCGCTGATCTGCGGAAGGCAGGTGTCATACCAGATGGTTCCCATCTGGGAGGTGCAGGAGCCGCCGGAGAGATCGGAGATTCCCTTGGCGGATGCGAACTTGCTGCTGGATTTTGTGAGGCAGACGATGGTTGCATACAGATACGGGCCTGCAAAATCGACCTGCTGCGCACGCTCTGCCGTCATGGACTGGCCGGCGATGACGGCGTCGATCACGCCGGACTGTACCGCCGGAATCAGGGAATCCCAGTCAAGCTGCTTGACTTCCAGCTTCCAGTTGTTGGCTTCGCAGATCTTCTTGGCCATCAGGATATCGTAGCCGTTGGCATATTGATCGGAATCGGCGATCGGAACGGCGTCATTGGAATTATCCGGCTGCGACCAGTTGTAAGGAGCATAGCCGCATTCATTGGCGATGGTCAGGACACCGTCTTCCACACCGGAACCGGATCCGGAAGCGGCGGTTGAGGATGCAGCCGAAGCGGCCGTTGAGGCAGCGGCTGAGGCTGCTGATGAGGCTGCGGCTGAAGCGGAACCGGAAGAAGATGCGGCGGAAGAGGATGCTGCTGTGCTTCCGCATGCGGTAAGTGCAAGGATCATGGCTGCCGACAGGACTGCTGATAAAATCTGTTTCTTCATTAATGTTTCCCCCTTTTTTTGTGCGGCACTTGATTTGAGTACAAAAAAACCGCCCGGAGGCGGTCATTGGATGCTGGATTTCCATCATCTTTTGATAGCACTCCACATGGAATCATGTGACAGTCTGACGGGTGTTTCCCGGCAGCCCAGCTCATCCCAAACCGGTTACGGCTTATGAATCGCTTCGGCGGAGTTCCCTTTCCCGCATCCTTGCAGTACTGATGTTCCCCGCGCCTCTATCAAGTGTTTAATTTCCGATTATGGTAGCACAGAAGCGGCGGCCTGTCAATCGGACGTTCGGCAAAAACTGCGGAAACCTGACAGCATCCTGGAGGAAACCTGACAGCATCCCGGAGGAAACCCGACAGTATCCTGCTTTTTATAATGTAAAGATAAAATACTTGACAGAAGAGCGGCCTTCCTGTATATTAGACGGCATGGACAAATTATATGAGCAGACGCTGCTGTATGATTTTTACGGCGAACTGCTGACGGATCACCAGAAACAGATTTATGAAGAAGTCGTCATGAACGATTATTCGCTGAGCGAGGTCGCACGTGAATACGACATCAGCCGGCAGGGAGTCCATGACCTGATCCGGAGAATCGATAAGAGCCTGGAAGAATACGAGGAAAAGCTGCATCTTGTCAGACGTTTCCTGGAAATCAAGAACAAGATTGAAAAGATTCACAGCCTTACGGACAGTCCCGAGATCACGCGTCTCACAGAAGAAATCCTGGAGGACCTTTAATGGCATTTGAAAGCCTGACGGAAAAACTGCAGAACGTATTCAAGAAGCTGCGCGGCAAAGGCCGCCTGACGCAGGACGATGTCAAAGAAGCCATGAAGGAAGTCAAGATGGCTCTCCTTGAGGCGGATGTCAATTTTAAAGTCGTCAAGCAGTTTACGAAGAGCGTTGAAGAAAAATCCATCGGTCAGGACGTCATGAACGGACTGAATCCCGGACAGATGGTCATCAAGATCGTGCACGATGAGATGGTTTCCCTGATGGGATCGGAAATGACAGCCATTCCGCTGAAGGGCGGTTCGGAGCTGACCATCCTCATGATGGCAGGCCTGCAGGGTGCAGGCAAGACGACAACGGCTGCCAAGCTGGCCGGCCAGTTCAAGGCAAAAGGCAGGAGGCCGCTGCTTGTTGCGGCGGATGTCTATCGCCCGGCGGCCATTCAGCAGCTGATCATCAACGGCGAAAAGGTCGGCGTGCCGGTCTTTTCCATGGGAGACCAGAAGAATCCTGTTGATATCGTCAAGGCAGCGGCGGCCCATGCCGCAAAAGAAGGAAACAATGTCCTCCTGATCGATACGGCAGGACGCCTGCAGATCGATGAGGATATGATGGCGGAACTTTCCAATATCAAGGAAGCCGTCCATGTGGACTTTACGATTCTGGTCGTCGATGCCATGACCGGACAGGAAGCCGTCAATGTGGCAAAGACATTTGAGGAGAAGACCGGCATCGACGGAGTCATCCTTACGAAATGCGACGGCGACACCCGGGGCGGCGCAGCCCTTTCCATCAAGGCCGTCACCGGAAAGCCGATTCTCTATGTCGGCATGGGTGAGAAGCTGTCGGATCTGGAGCAGTTTTATCCGGACCGGATGACCGACCGCATCCTCGGGATGGGCGATATCATGACGCTCATCGAAAAGGCCCAGGCGAATGTCGATGAATCGAAAGCCCGGGAAATGGAACAGAAGCTGAAGAAGGCATCCTTCGGTTTTGACGATTATCTGGAAAGCATGAACCAGATGAAGAAAATGGGCGGCTTTCAGAGCGTGCTGTCCATGCTTCCCGGCATGAACGGCAAAATGAAAGAAGCCGCCGGGATGGTGGATGAAAAAACTATTTCCAGATATGAAGCCATCATACTTTCCATGACGCCGGAAGAACGTTCGAATCCGGACATCCTGAACCCGTCACGGAAGAACAGGATTGCGAAGGGATGCGGCTGCGACATCGGGGAAGTCAACCGGCTGGTCAAGCAGTTTGACCAGGCAAGGAAGATGATGAAGAAAATGCCCGGGATGCTCAGCGGAAAAGCTGGAAGAAAAGGCGGCATGAAGCTTCCTTTTTAAATAGATCAATCAAAGAAGACAAAGGAGAAAAAAGCAATGGCAGTCAAAATCAGATTAAGAAGAATCGGCAAGAAAAAGGAACCGTTTTACAGAATCGTCGTAGCGGATGCAAGATCCCCGCGCAACGGAAGATTTATCGAAGAAATCGGAACCTACGATCCGTCCAAGGATCCGTCTGAATTCCATGTAGACGAAGAAGCAGCTAAGAAATGGCTCGGAAACGGTGCACAGCCGACGGCTGAAGTTGCCAAAATCCTGAAGATTGCAGGTATCCAGAAGTAAACTGGCCGATAGGGCAATGGAGGTGCAACATGAAAGAACTTGTTGAAGTGATTGCAAAAGCCCTGGTCGATCATCCTGATGAGGTGTCAGTTACGGAAACAAAAGACGGAGACTCCATTCTTGTCGAACTGAAAGTGGCACAGGAAGACATGGGGAAGGTAATCGGCCGTCAGGGCCGCATTGCCAAGGCAATCCGTTCCGTCGTAAAGGCGGCTGCTGCAAAGACAGAAGAAAAAGTCGTTGTGGAAATCACACAGTAATGATGCGTGAATATTTTGAAGTCGGAATTATTTCGGGGATGCACGGGCTCAAGGGGGAAGTGAAAGTCTACACGACTTCCCAGGACCCGTCGCGCTTCGAAACGCTGAAAACGGTGCTGCTGGATCTGGGAGAGGAAAAACTCCCCCTGGAAATCGAAGGCGTCCGCTATGCAAAGAACAGTCCGCTTTTGAAATTCAAAGGCTTCGACCGTATTGAAGATGTGGAAAAATGGAAGGGCAGAAGCCTCTGCATCAGAAGAGAAGATGCACTTCCGCTTGGAAAGAATGAGTATTACGTAGGCGATCTCATCGGATGCCGTGTCCTTCTGGAAGACGGCAGCGAGTTCGGAACGCTTGCCGATGTCACCCAGACCGGAGCGAACGATGTTTACATCGTGAAGAGAAGTTCCGGAAAGGAAGTCCTGATTCCCGCAATCGACAGCTGCATTCTCAGGGTCGACACGGAAAAAGGCGAAATCACGATTCATTTACTGGAAGGCCTGATCGATTAAGATGAATTACCATATCCTGACCCTGTTTCCGGAGATGATCCTTCAGGGCCTTGACAACAGCATTATCGGACGTGCAATCGAAGAACAGCTGATTACGGTCGACGCCGTGAATATCCGTGATTTCACCAACGAAAAGCACGGAAAAACGGACGACTATCCGTACGGGGGCGGAGCGGGAATGGTCATGCAGGCACAGCCTGTCTATGATGCATGGCGTTCCGTCGCGGACCGCATCGGAAGTGCGCCGAGAACGATCTATCTGACTCCGCAGGGCAGGGTTTTCCGGCAGGAGATGGCCAGGGAATTTGCGGTCGAGAAGGATCTGGTGTTTCTCTGCGGACATTACGAAGGCGTTGATGAGCGCGTACTGGATGAAATCGTCACGGATTCGGTTTCCATCGGGGACTATGTCCTGACGGGAGGGGAACTTCCGGCCATGGTGATGATCGATTCCATTTCGAGAATGATTCCCGGAGTCCTGCACAACGGCGAGTCAGCGGACGATGATTCCTTCGGAGACGGACTGCTGGAATATCCGCAGTATTCAAGACCGGAGCTCTGGAACGGGAGAAGCGTTCCGCCGATCCTGATTTCCGGCGATCATGCCAAGGTGGATGCCTGGAGGAGGGAGCAGTCTCTGATGCGTACGGCGGACAGAAGGCCGGACCTTCTGGACTCTGCGCAGATCAGTCCCAAGGAAAGGGCGTTCGTCGCGAAATACCTTGCAAACAAAAAAAACATATAGTATAATACCAACGTTGCGTAAAAAAAGATGGTCCGCTGGTACATTTCGTATCATGAACATCCAAAAGTGAGGAGAAAAAAATGAACGAAATCCTGAAGGCCATTGAAGATGGCGAGAAAAAAGAGAAAGTGCCGGAGTTCCGTGTAGGAGATACGGTACGTGTGCATTCCAGAATCAAGGAAGGCAACCGCGAAAGAATCCAGATTTTCGAAGGTGTCGTCCTGAAGAGACAGGGAGGATCCAACCGTGAAACCTTTACGGTGAGGAAGTCCTCGAGCGGCGTCGGCGTCGAAAAGACATGGCCGCTTCACTCCCCGAACGTAGCGGATGTCGAAGTTGTCCGCGAAGGCAAGGTCAGGAGAGCAAAGCTCAACTATCTGCGTCAGCGTTCCGGCAAGAGTGCAAAGGTCAGGGAAGCCGTCAAATCATAATGAAACTTACGGGGACAAATACAGAACAGTATCTTGTCCCCTTTTCAGTTCTTAAAAACCATCATGGCAAAATCAAAAGTCGAAACCGAACCGGTCAAAAAGAGATTCTTTAAAGACCCGAAGGCAAAATCACTGACGGCGTGGATCCTGCAGATCCTGATCGTCCTTGGTCTTGCTGCGCTGTTTTCCTTTGCCTTCTGCTCATCGGTCACGATCCAGGATACTTCCATGGACCCGACCCTGCAGTCAGGCGACCATGCCCTGGTCAACAAGCTGGTGTACGGACTGGGTTCCATCAGCAGGGGGGACCTGATCGCCTACAGGACTTCCGACACGGAGAATTCAACCGTGCACGTGAAGCGCGTCATCGGACTTCCGGGCGAAAAGATCCAGATCAAGGACGGTCTCATCCTGATCAACGGGGAGACCTATATGGAAGACAAGCAGTTTCCCAGCATTGAAAATGCAGGGCTGGCGGCCGATACCATTTCCCTTGGTACCAATGAGTACTTTGTGCTCGGGGACAGCCGCAACAACAGCGAAGACAGCCGCTTTGCCGACGTGGGAAATATCACCCGGAGCAAGATCATCGGGAAGGTCTGGTTCATTACCGTGCCCAGTTCCAGGATCGGCTTCGTGAATTAGGAGCATCATGACATATCAATGGTATCCGGGGCACATGACAAAAACGCTCCGTGAAATGCAGGAAGATATCCGCCTGGTCGATCTGATCATAGAACTGGCGGATGCCAGAATTCCGAAGTCCAGCCGGAATCCCGAGGCTGACAGGCTCTCGGAAGGCAGGGCACGCATCCTGCTTCTTGGAAAATCCGATCTGGCGGATGAAGAAGAAAACCGCAGGTGGCTTGCCTTCTATCAGAAGGCAGGCCTCATTGCCTTCCCTGCGGACTCGAGGAATAACCGCACCGTGAAGGCCCTGATGCCCCGCGTTAAGGAAGCCTGTGCGGAGAAAATTGAAAGAAACCGGAAGAGGGGCATCATCGGACGCCCGCTCCGGGCCATGGTGCTCGGAATTCCGAACGTCGGGAAATCGACTTTCATCAATTCCTTCACGGGAAAAGCAACGGCAAAAACGGGGGACAGGCCGGGCGTGACAAGAGGCAAGCAGTGGATCCGCCTGAACAGCGAACTGGAGCTGCTCGATACGCCGGGAATCCTCTGGCCGAAGATCGAGGATCCGGGGGTGGGAGAAAACCTGGCCCTTGTCGGCTCCATCAAAGAAGAAATACTGGATATGGCCGACCTGGGAATCCTGGCCCTGAAGAGGCTGAAGGATGCGGCTCCCGGAGCCGTGCACAGCCGCTACGGAGTCGATGAATCGGAAGAGGAAAATACAATGCTGATGCAGATTGCGGAAAACCGCGGATGCATCCTGCCCGGAGGAGGTCCGGACACCGTCAAGGCAGCAGGAATCGTCGTGAGGGAATTCCGGAGCGGCGTCCTGGGAAGAATCACACTGGAGAAAGCCGATGACTGAAAAACAGCTGGAAAAACAGATAGAGAAGGAAGAAAAGCAGAAGCTCAGGCTGGAAAAAGAAACCGAACGCACCCTCTCCCTGATGGTCTACGAAAGAAAATTCGATGACCGCGGAATCATCTGCGGAATCGACGAAGCAGGAAGGGGACCGCTGGCCGGGCCGGTTGTCGCAGGGGCAGTCGTTCTGCCGAAGGACCATCTGGTCCTTTATCTCAACGATTCCAAAAAGCTGACCCCGAAGAAAAGGGAAGAGCTTTATGAGGTAATTATGTCGGAGGCTGTTTCCGTCGGAGTCGGTATGGCTTCGCCGAAACGCATCGATGAGATTAATATCCTTCAGGCAACCTATGAGGCGATGCGCCAGGCGGTATCCCAGCTTTCCGTAAAGCCGGACCTGTTTCTCAATGATGCGGTTACGATTCCCGGCATCTATACGGCCCAGGTTCCGATCATCGGCGGAGACGGAAAGAGCGTTTCCATCGCCGCGGCGAGCATCATTGCCAAGGTGACCCGTGACCGCCTGATGCTGGAATACGACGAAATGTTTCCGCAGTACGGATTTGCGAAGCACAAAGGATACGGCACGGCAGAGCACATCGAGGCGCTGAAGAAATACGGACCGTGTCCGATTCACCGCAGCACATTCCTGACTCATTTCCTGTAGACAGACAAGGAACAGCGCACAGATGAATAAAAGAAGCGTCGGCGGCAGCTATGAAGCCATGGCTGCCGGTTTTTTAAAAGAAAACGGATACCGGATCCTGGAAATGAACTTCCGCTGCCGGCAGGGGGAAATCGATATTGTCGCGGAGGACGGAGAGTACCTTGTTTTTGCGGAAGTGAAATACCGAAAGGACATGGCGGAAGGCGGAGCGCTTTCTGCCGTTGACGGAAAGAAGAGAAGGCAGGTTTCCAGGACAGCCCTTTTTTATCTGGCCAGAAACCGGATCCCGGAGAACCGGCCGATGCGCTTCGATGTCGTCGGCATCACGGGAAACAGAATCGAACTGGTGAAAAATGCATTTGACTATACGGCCTGAAAGCTTCGGCCGTAAGTCGGGGAGAAGAAAATGGATATCAAATGGAAACCGGAAGACAGAGGAAAGACCGTCCTGCACCGCAGCGGAGGCACGGTCTGGCTCTCCTTTGCCCCGCTGGACAAAGAGGCCTGGCTGCTGGATGCTTTTTCCACGCGGCTCGGCGGAGTCAGCAAGGGTTATTTTTCGGAAATGAACCTGAGCTTCCACCGCGGCGATCCTGCTGAAAATGTCTCAGAGAATTACCGGCGCTTTGCCGAAGCCATCGGCGTCCGCATGGAAGACATCGTCTGCACGCAGCAGACGCATACGACGAACGTGCGGCGGGTCGGGAAGGAAGACCGGGGAAAGGGAGTTACAAGAGAGAGGGGATGGCGGGACGTCGACGGATTCGTCACCGATGAGCCCGGGATCGTCCTTTACACTTCCTATGCGGACTGCGTGCCGCTTTATTTTGCGGATCCCGTACACAGGGCCATCGGCCTTTCGCATTCCGGCTGGAGAGGCACCGTGCAGGGCATGGGTGCCGTGACCGCCGCGAAAATGAAGGCGGAATTCGGGACAGAGCCGGAAGACCTGATCTGCGTGATCGGACCGTCCATCTGCGGCGAATGCTATGAAGTCGGGGAAGAGGTTGCCTCGCAGTTCGATGCGGACTGCTCGGCGGCAAAGGAAAACGGGAAATACATGCTGGATCTGTGGAAGGCCAACCGGAAAGTCCTTCTCCGGGCAGGAGTCCGGGAGGAGAACATCATGATGCCCGGCATCTGCACTGCCTGCAATCCGGACTTCCTCTTTTCGCACCGGGCTTCGCACGGACTCCGCGGAAGTCTCGGGGCTTTTCTTTCCATCCGTTCCGGTGAATCTTCCAGCGGCGAGGAAACTGTCCGGGAGACGAACCGGTAAGATGCAAGAGCCGCCTTGACAAAGAAAGACGATTTGCATAGAATTGACAGGTACACGCAATTAAGAATCCGGAGGCGTAAAATGGCTATTCCTTATAATCATACTGCAGTCGAAGACAAATGGACGAAGCTCTGGAACGAGCATCCGACCAACGTCAATGACGGAAAGAAACCGAAATACTACTGCCTGGACATGTTCCCCTATCCATCGGGAAACGGGCTTCATGTCGGACACTGGAGAGGCTACGTCATTTCCGACGTATGGAGCCGCTATAAAATGCTCAACGGCTATTACGTGATCCATCCGATGGGATGGGATGCGTTCGGCCTGCCGGCCGAGAACTACGCCATTAAAATGGGCGTTCATCCGGCCATTCAGACGAAGAAGAACATTGACAACATCCGCCGCCAGATCAAGGATATCGGTGCGGTTTACGACTGGGATCTGGAAGTCAATACGACGGATCCTGATTTCTATAAATGGACGCAGTGGATCTTCGTCAAGATGTTCAAGGCAGGGCTTGCCTATGAAAAAGAGTTCCCGATCAACTGGTGCCCGTCCTGCAAGACAGGTCTGGCAAATGAAGAAGTCGTTGACGGCTGCTGCGAACGCTGCGGAACGCCTGTCACGAAAAAGAACCTGCGTCAGTGGATGCTGAAGATCACGGCGTATGCGGACCGCCTGCTTGACGGACTGGAAACGCTGGACTGGCCGGAAAAAGTCAAGAAGATGCAGACAGACTGGATCGGCAAGAGCCACGGCGCGGAAATCGATTATGAAGTCATCGGCCGCGAAGAAAAGATCAAGGTCTATACGACGCGTCCGGATACTCTCTACGGCACGACCTTCATGGTCCTTTCACCGGAGCATGCCCTGGCAAAGTCCCTGGCGACGGAGGAGCATAAGGCGGAAGTCGAGGATTACATTAAGAAAGCGGCAAATAAATCTTCCGTTGACCGTCTGCAGGATAAAGAGAAGACCGGCGTCTTCACGGGAAGCTACTGCAGAAACCCGATGAACGGAAAAGAGATGCCGGTATGGCTTTCTGATTACGTCCTTGCGGATTACGGCACCGGAGCCATCATGTGCGTTCCGGCGCACGATACGCGTGACTTTGCTTTCGCGAAAAAGTTCGGCCTTCCGATCGTCCAGATCATTTCCCCGGACGGCAAAGAGAATCCGGACCTGCAGGAAGCCTATACGGAACCCGGCATCATGATCAATTCCGGAGACTGGTCCGGCATGGATTCTGAAAAGGCCAAGAAAGAAATTCCGGAGATGCTGGAGAAGAAAGGCATCTGCAAGATCACGACGAATTACAAGCTGCGCGACTGGGTCTTCTCCAGACAGAGATACTGGGGCGAGCCGATTCCGATCATCCACTGCCCGCATTGCGGAGCGGTGCCGGTGCCGGAAGACCAGCTGCCTCTGACGCTTCCGAATGTCGAGCATTATGAACCGACGGGGACCGGTGAATCACCGCTGGCGGCCATCGATGACTGGGTCAACACAACCTGCCCGGTCTGCGGGGCTCCGGCAAAGAGGGAAACGAACACGATGCCGCAGTGGGCCGGCTCCAGCTGGTATTTCCTGCGGTATGTCGACAACCATAACGACAAGGAACTGGTCAGCCGGGCCAAGGCAGATCAGTATCTGCCGGTCGACATGTATATCGGCGGCGTCGAGCATGCTGTCCTGCATCTTCTGTATTCAAGATTCTATACGAAGTTCCTGCATGACATCGGAGTGGTTGATTTTGACGAGCCGTTCCAGAAGCTCTTCAACCAGGGAATGATTACCGGCAAGAACGGCATCAAGATGAGCAAGTCGAAGGGCAATGTCGTATCGCCGGATGATCTTGTTGAAAATTACGGCTGCGATTCCCTGCGCATGTACGAGCTGTTCGTAGGACCGCCGGAACTGGATGCGGAGTGGGATGACAGGGGAATCGACGGCGTCTACCGCTTCCTGAACCGTTTCTGGAAGCTGGCGCTGGATTCAAAGGAAGCGGACGTCAAGGCTACCGATGAAATGGTCAAGCTGCGTCACAAGCTGATCTACGACATCACGACCCGCCTGGAATCGTTCAGCCTCAATACGGTCATTTCCGCCTTCATGGAATACAACAATAAATTCTATGAAGTCGCCAAGACGGCAGGCGGAATCGACCGCGAGACGATCGAGACTTACATTACGCTGCTGTCTCCGTTTGCACCGCATATTGCCGAAGAGCTGTGGCAGCAGTACGGCCATACGGAATCGGTCTTTAAGAATACCTGGCCGAAGCATGACGAGAACCTTCGTCAGGATGACGAGAAGGAGATCGCCGTACAGGTCAACGGAAAAGCGCGCGGCGTTGTGAACCTTTCCGTAAAAGCTTCGAAGGAAGAAGCACTGGAGGCAGGCCGCAAGGCTGTTGCCGACCGACTGACCGGAACCGTCGTAAAAGAAATCTATGTTCCGGGCAGGATCATCAATTTCGTCGTAAAACCATAATGAACGGAAAGAAAAAACCCCTCTGCAGGATTCAGGCGGAGGGGTTTTTCTGATGCTTGTTAAGATACATGTTTTCGTCGGCTTCGCGCAGGACGGCGTCCGCGGTCCGGGAATCCCCGGGCTTTCGCACCGCGTAGCCGTAACTGACTGAAATCTCGAACGGACACTTCTTCGAGCGGTTGAAGGCGGCAATCGAGCGGTCGATTCTTCTCAGGATGCCTTCAACATCCGATTCATTTTCCGAATGTCCGGTCAGAAGAAATTCATCGCCGCCGTAGCGGAAGGCGGAATCGCTTTTTCTGCTGCTGTCCCGGATGATGGCTGCTGCGGAAATCAGGGCCTTGTCTCCGCTGAGATGGCCGTACCGGTCATTGATCTGCTTGAAATGATCCAGGTCGAACATGATCATGAAAAGAGTGCTGTTTCCGGAAGGATGTTCATCTTCCCAGGCCAGCTGTTCGTTTGCATATCCGCGGTTATAGAGGCCGGTCATTCTGTCCCTGGACAGCTGGTCATTCAGAAGATCGATGAAAAGCAGGATCATCAGAAGGGCACAGGCAATCCAGACGACGGAAAGCCCATAGCAAAGAAACTGGATCAGGTTCGCGGCCATCAGGGCAAAGGGAAAGATGAGAAGAATCAGGTATTCTCCGTTTGAGCGTCTCTTTGCGGAATGGCGCCATTCTTTTACGACGGCAAGAGTACTGATGATCAGATAGACGGCGGATGCTGCCGTAGAGAGCAGGATCAGGGAACCGCGCCGGTAGTAATTGTCTTCCGTCAGGGTGAAGAGCCATCCGGTAAACGGAGAGGAGACGGCCAGCACCGTGTTGACCATGACCGGAATCAGGAGAAAGAGATTTTTTTCAGTCCTGTTCCGAGGGAAAAGCCTTGCGGACAGGTACAGAACCCATTCATAGCAGAAAAGGGTGTGACAGATAAAAAACACCGCGCAGGCCAGCTGGTTCAGAAGAATCATGCCCGTGCCGCCGTGGCCCCTGAAAAGGTAAATGATATTGTCTGATGCAAGAATCACGATATTCAGGACAGCCATCCGCAGGAAAGGACGGTGGCCGTCTGCGACGGCTGCGGCCGATTTTCTCTTGATGAAAAACAGCATGGCCATAAGCAGGAGAATGCCGATGGTGTTGACTTCCAGATATTCAATCATGGTGAGGTTCATAAGATGTCCGCCCGTTTCAGGATCTGTTTCCGCCGGAGCCGTTTCCACCGTAAAAATGATCGATGGTTGCCTGCAGGTTCATAAAGCGTTCGATGTTGTCGCGGTGCTGCTTCTTCAGGACCGAAAGCACGATTCCGCAGAAGAAATTGATGACAACGATGACAAAAAGTCCGGCCAGCATGATCAGGGTCGGGAATTTCTGAACGGTTCCCGTATGGAGAAAATCAAGCCAGATGGGAATGAACAGGCACAGAAAAACGGCCAGGAGAAGCAGGGAGATGACTCCGAAGAAGCGGAAGGGCTTCGCGTCGCGGAAGAGGCGGGCGGAAGTCATCAGGACCTTGAAGCCGTCTGAAACCGTATTGAGCTTGGAGGTGCTTCCTTCCGGACGGTCCCGGTATTCGATCGGCATCTGCTCAATTGAAAGATCGTTGTCCAGGGCGAAGATCGTCATTTCCGTCTCGGTTTCAAAACCCTTGGAAATCGCCGGGAAGGATTTGACGAAACGCCGGCTGAAAGCCCTCATCCCGGTCATGATGTCATTGACGTGCGATTTGAACATCGTATTGATGATGCCGCGCACCAGCATATTCCCCGAGTTGTGGAAGGGACGTTTATTTTCCGTAAAGTAAGTGGAGGAGAGGCGGTCGCCGACGGCCATGTCCGCGTGGCGGATGAGAACCGCTTCCGCAAGACGGGGAGCAGCCTCCGCAGGATACGTATCATCGCCGTCTGCCATGATGTAGCAGTCGGCTTCGATGTCGCGGAACATGGAACGGACGACATGGCCCTTTCCCTGCGCATATTCGTAGCGGACGATGGCTCCGGCCTCTTTGGCAATCCGGTCGGTTCCGTCGCTGGAATTGTTGTCATAGACATAGATGTCGGCATCCGGAAGCGCTGCGCGGAAATCGCGCACGACTTTTCCGATGGTCTGCGACTCGTTATAGCATGGTATCAGTACCGCTGTCTTCATTTCAAACCTCGGCATTTTTATTTTTCTATCTTAAGCGATGCATCAGGAAAATGCAACTTTCCGTCCTGCGCGGACGCATCCGGCATCAGAAATTCACGGACGGTCGGCAATCCGCTCAAGTCCCGAAACATCCGGGATGGCCATCAGGGAATAATTGGTATGGTAGATGACGAACCCCGGCTTTCCCGCAGGGGTCTTCCGGATGTTTTTCCGGAGCGTGTAATCGATTTCCACTTTCGGGGCGCGCCGGCCCTTGGAATAGAAGGCGGCCAGGGCACCGGCCTCTTCAAAAGCGCGGTCGGGCACTTCGCGTCCTTCCGTCCGCAGGATCACATGGGAGCCGGGCTGGCCCTTGGCATGGAACCACCAGTCATTCCCGTTCGCATAGCGGAAGGTCAGTTCATCGTTCTGATAATTGTTCTTGCCGACGGCAATCAGGAATCCGTCGCTGGAACGGAAGAGCATCGGAGAGGATTTCTCTTCCCGGACTTTTCCCCTGGAAGCGGGATGGCTCCTGACCCAGCCGAATTCCTCAAGCTCCCTGCGGATTGTCTGCAGATCGCCTTCCGTTTCCGCAAGCTCCAGAGATTCCAGGATCGACTCCAGCTGGTCGCGGTCCTCCAGCGTTTCCTTCAGCTGTGCGGAGGCGGAGCTTTCCGTTCTTTTCAGCTTTGTGTAGCGTTCAAAATATTTCTGTGCATTTTCCGTGGCGGAGAGGGTCGGATCCAGTGGAACCGTCAGAGGTTCATTTGTATAATAGTTGATGACTTCCAGGCTTTTTGCCCCTTCTTCCGCTTCGTATCCGTAGGTGTTGAGCATTTCCCCGTACAGACGGTACTGGTCCTTTTTCTCCGCGGACAGAAGCTGTTTTTCCTGAATGGCTGCCTTTTTGTTGATGCGGTCCAGGGCTGTCGTCACGGCATGGCGCAGATTGGCGGAGCGCTCCCGTATGCGCGCCTGCCGGTTCCTTGCCGCGTAGAAGAAGCGGAGCTCTTCGCTGACAGATTCAAAACTTTTCCGTTCATCCTGTCCGTACATGGACAGCGGGAAACTGGCGAATTCTTTTGCCTCGCCGTTTTCAAAGATGATGTTCGGGAAGAACTTTCCGTTCCGGATATCCTTCATGCGGGACAGAAAGACTTCCGCCAGTTTTTTTCTTTCGTCCGCATTCAGCGAAGAAGCGGCAGCGCCGCCGTCGATTCCGGCCTCAAAGCAGAATTCTTCCGCGGCGAGAGGACTGATGCCGGTATAGGAATTATAGAGTGCCTTTGCCGTCTCCTGAGGACAAGAAAAGACAGCGGTCAGAAAGCTGCTTTCCTCTGCCTCAAGCGGATTGGATTTTTTCTGGGTCTCCGGAATGAAATATTTCCTGCCCGGCAGGACTTCGCGCACGGAGCTCATGGTTGCCGGAACCCTCTTGATGCTGTCGAGAATGATTCCGTCCGCATCTGTCAGGATAATGTTGCTGTATTTGCCCATGATTTCAATCATGAGATGCTTCCGGCAGGGATCGCCGAGTTCGTCCGGATGCTCGATTTCCAGATCGATCACCCGTTCGAGCGAAGGCTGCACCGCTTTCAGGATTTTCCCACCCTGAAGATGCTTGCGGAGGAGCATGCAGAAATTGGGTGCCGTCAGGGACGCCTTGGGCGCCTCACCGGCCAGATAGACCAGGGGCAGCGAGGCGCTCGCACTCATATAAAGGACGAAGTTCGTGCGGCTGTTCTTGACCGTCAGATACAGTTCGTCCTTTTCAGGCTGGATGATGCGGCTGATTCCGCCGGATGTCAGCACGGCGTTCAGTTCGCATACGATATTCGCAATGGTGATGCCGTCAAATGCCATATTTTTTCCTCCGGCCAATTATACCATAAAAGTTGACGGTTTTGCCGGAATGCGCTAAACTATCATGGATACCGTGAAAAAGGAGTTCCTATGATCAGAAGCATGACCGGTTTCGGCAGAGCTGAGACATCGGACGGCGATTACCGTCTGACGGTTGAAATGAAATCTGTCAATAACCGATATCTTGATTTCAATATCCGGATGCCGAAAAAACTCGGCGCTTTTGAAACCCAGATCCGGAACACGCTGAAGGAATACATGCAGCGCGGCAAGGTCGACGTGTTCATTTCCCTCGAGGACATGGGCGGGAAAGACTCGGCGCTGCTGTACAACAGGACGCTGGCGGAAGCTTACTTCGGCTATATGAAACAGATCCGTGAGGATCTGGGACTGACGGACGAGATCCGGGTTTCCGATATTGCCCGTGCGCCGGAAGTCCTGAAAATGGAAGAGGATTCCGGTGACGGATCGGAACTGTGGGCCCTGCTGGAACCGGTCCTCCGGTCGGCAGCGCAGCAGTTTGCCAAATCGCGTGAAACCGAAGGCGGACGCCTGAAGGAAGATCTCATCGGCAAGCTGGACGGCATGAAGGTCTGCGCCGAGAAGATCGAAGAGCTGGAGCCGAAGATCCTGGAGGATTACCGTGCAAGGCTGACGGCGAAGATGCAGGAAATCCTGGAGGACAGGGATGTCGATGATTCGCGCATCGCTGCCGAAGTCGTCATCTATGCCGACAGGATCTGTACGGATGAAGAGACCGTGCGTCTGAAGAGCCACATCGAGGAAATGAAGAAGACCCTGACAGCCGGCGACGGCGTCGGCAAGAAACTGGACTTCCTCGCCCAGGAAATGAACCGGGAAGCCAATACGATTCTTTCAAAGGCGAATGACCTTACGACCTCCGATATCGGCATTGAGCTGAAGACGGAAATCGAGAAGGTCCGCGAGCAGGTGCAGAATATCGAATGACGGAGGAAACATGGATCAGAAGGGAATCCTGACGGTGGTGTCCGGCTTTTCGGGAGCCGGCAAGGGAACACTGATGAAAGGCCTGCTGACAAGATACGGGAATTACGCCCTCTCCATTTCCGCAACGACAAGAAACCCGAGAATCAATGCCGTGACCGGAGAGAAGGAAACGGACGGAGTCGAATATTTCTTCCGGACCAAGGAACAATTCGAGAAGATGATCGACAACGACGAGCTGATTGAATACGCCAGGTATCAGGAACACTATTACGGCACGCCGCGGAAATACGTCGAGGAACAGCTGAACAGCGGCAGGGATGTCATCCTGGAAATCGAAGTGCAGGGAGCATCCAAAGTCAAGGCAAAACATCCGGACACCGTACTCATTTTCGTGACGCCGCCTTCCGCCGTGGAACTGGCAAGAAGGCTTCGGAAGCGGGGAACGGAGAGCGAAGAGGAAATACGGGGAAGGCTGAGACGGGCAACGGAAGAAGCAGAGTTTATTCCGGCCTATGATTATTTACTGGTCAATGACGACCTGGAAGATTCCATTGAAAAGCTGCACGGAATCATCCGGGCGGAACACAGCAGAAGATCGAGGAATGGAGAATTCATTTCCGAGATCACACGCGAACTGAAAGAAAGCATGAAGGGAGATGATTTATCATGATGATCCATCCGTCTTATAAGGAAATGATTGAGGCAGTCAATGCCACTTCGGAGGACGACACGGTCCCCGTAGTCAGCAGCCGCTATTCAATCGTCATGGCCACTTCACACAGGGCCAGACAGATCGTGGCAGGAGACGCGCCGCTGATCAGCAACGCAAAGGGCAGGAAGCCGCTGTCCATCGCCGTAGACGAGCTGTATCAGGGACAGGTAAGAATAATCCCGGATTCAGAGGGCGGCGAATCCAATCAGCTATAACAGAAAGACAGGATGGGGAGAATCTCATCCTGTTTTTTAAAAGAAAGACGAAAAAGAACGGAAAGAACGATGAAGAAAATCCTGCTCGTTTCGCTCGGCTGCGACAAGAACCGGGTCGATTCGGAAAAAATACTGGGATCCCTTCGCAGCGAAGGCTTTGAACTGACGGACGATGAAGCGGAAGCGGACGCCCTGATCGTCAATACCTGCTGCTTCATTTCCGATGCCAAAAAAGAAAGCATCCGAACAATCCTGGAACTGGCAGAACTGAAAAAGAATGCGCGCGCCCGGGCCCTGATCGTGACGGGCTGCATGGCAAACCGCTACCGCAGCGACATTGAAAAGGAACTTCCGGAGGTCGATGCCGTCATCGAGACGGGAAATCAGGAAGAACTGGTGAAGACGCTGCGGAAGCTTCTGAAGGTCCGCGCCCGGAAGAAGACCGAGGTCCGGAAAGAGGAAGCGGTCTGGCAGCAGGACCGGGTGCTTACGACCGGAGCCTACGCCTATCTCAAAATTGCGGACGGCTGCGATAAGAACTGCACCTACTGCGTCATCCCTTCCCTGCGGGGCCATTACAGGAGCGTTCCGATGGAAGAACTGACGGCGGAAGCCTCAAGGCTGGTGTCGGAAGGCGTCCGGGAACTGATCCTGGTGGCGCAGGAGACGACTCTTTACGGGACTGACCTCTACGGTAAAAAATCGCTCCATGTTCTTCTGAAGAAACTCTGCAGGATCCCGCACCTGAAATGGATCCGGATCCTATACTGCTATCCCGAGGAAATCTATCCGGAGCTGATCGCGGTGATGAAGAAAGAGAAGAAGATCTGCCACTATCTGGATCTTCCGATCCAGCACTGCTCGGATGAAATCCTCCGCAAAATGAACCGCCGGACGACGAAGGCGGACCTGGTCCGCATCATCGGAAACCTGCGGGAGGAAATTCCGGATATCACCCTGAGGACCACGCTGATCAGCGGGTTCCCCGGCGAGACGGAAAAAGAGCATAAGGAACTCATGGCCTTTGTCCGCAGAATGAAATTCGACCGCCTGGGCGTCTTCCCCTATTCAAAGGAAGAAGGGACTCCGGCTGCGAAGATGAAAGACCAGGTTCCCGTCAGGGTCAGGAAGGCACGTGCCGGTGAACTGATGGCCGCGCAGCAGAAGATCTCAAAAGAGTGCGGCAGGAAGAAAATCGGCACCGATGCGGAAGCGGTCCTGGAAGGCCGCATCCCGGAAGAGAATGTCTGGGTGGGAAGAACTTCCGCCGACGCTCCGGATGTCGACGGCTATGTGTTTGTGGAAACTTCTGAGGAATGGATGACCGGCGACTTCGTGAAGGTAAGAATCACGGGAGCCTCCGAATACGATCTTGAGGGAGTGCCGACTGATGAATACACCGAATAAGCTGACCGTCATGAGAATGATCCTGGTGGTGCCGTTTGTGATCCTGATGCTGGCCGGACGGTGCGAAGGCTGGACCCGGTGGGCCGCCCTTGCCATTTTTATCGCGGCCTCGCTGACGGATACCCTGGACGGCTATCTGGCCAGAAAGTATCACCTGATCACGAACTTCGGGAAGTTCATGGACCCGCTGGCAGACAAGCTTCTGGTGTGTGCGGCTCTGATCTGTCTCGTGGATATCGGAAGGCTTTATGCCATTGTCTGCATCATCATTATTTCACGGGAATTCATCATCAGCGGATTCCGGCTGGTGGCAGCGGATACCGGAAAAGTGATCGCTGCAAATATCTGGGGCAAGGCCAAGACCGTATCCCAGATGGTGATGATCATTCTCCTGATCATCGGATTCACGGATCCGTTCCTGCACACGCTGACGGAAGTCATCGTCTGGATCAGCACGGCCCTGACGGTCATTTCCCTGATCACCTACATTCTGCAGAATCAGGGCGTCCTCTCGGCAAAGGAATAATCAGGCTTCGGAAAGGAAAAAATGGTTGCGGAAATCATCTGCGTCGGAACGGAAATCCTTCTCGGAAACATTGTGAACACGAATGCGCATTTCATGGCGGAGCGGCTGTCGGAAGCGGGCCTGACCTGCTATTATCAGACAGCTGTCGGCGACAATCCGAAACGGATGTCCGACACGATCCGCACGGCGCTGAAGCGCTCGGACATCGTCCTCATCAACGGAGGCCTCGGACCGACAGAGGATGACCTGACGATTGAAATCGCCGCCAAAGTGCTGAAGAGGAAGCTGGTCGAGGATCCGAAAACCCTTTCTCATATCAAGAAAAGTGTCGCAAAATACGTGCGCTCCAACAAAAGGGTGACGGCGACCGCGAACAACTGGAAAATGGCCCTGATCCCGGAAGGCTCGGAAACTTTTCAGAATGCGAACGGACAGGCTCCGGGAATCGTGATGGAAGAGAACGGCAAATGCGTCATTCTCCTGCCCGGTCCGCCGAATGAACTGCTTCCGATGTTCGATGAGCAGGTCATGCCGTATCTCAGGAAAAAGCAGGACCGCGTGCTCGTGAGCAGAACGGCCAAGATCGTCGAACTGGGCGAAAGCATGGTGGCGGACAGGATTACGGATCTTTATGATGCGCAGACAAATCCGACCATTGCCACGTATGCCAAGACCGGAGAAGTCCACGTCCGCATGACGGCTTCGGCAGCGACGGAAAGCGAGGCAGGGAAGCTGCTCCGTCCGATGACGGCGGAAATGAAAAAACGTTTCGGGGACCTGATCTTTACCTTTGATGAGAAGGTGACCCTTGAGGAATCCATCGTACGGACGGCGGCAAAGAAGAAGCTGACGCTGACCTGCGCGGAATCCTGCACGGGCGGGATGATCGCTTCCAGAATCGTCAATGTGCCCGGAGCTTCGGATGTCCTGATGCAGGGACTCGTGACTTATTCCAATGATGCAAAGAGAAAATATCTCGGAGTCCGGGAAAGCACTCTCTCGGAGCACGGAGCCGTAAGCGCCGAAACGGCGGAGGAGATGTCCAGGGGCGGATGCAGGAAAACGGGAACGGATCTCTGCATCGCTTCGACCGGCATAGCCGGCCCGGGCGGAGGAACGAAGGAAAAACCGGTCGGACTTGTCTTCATTTCCTGCTGCTGCAGGGGCGAAGTCAGAACCGAGGAACTGCATCTTGGCGGAAACCGCATGAAGATCAGAACAACGGCAGCCCAGCGGGCACTGGTTCTTTTAAGAAGATGCCTAACGGATGCGGAAAGGGAGAAGAGAATATGAAAGGGGACAGCATGAAGAGCGAGACCAGAAAAGTACATTTGAACAGGAAGACACATCTTCTCGAACTGGAAGAGCATATGTATCCGCTTGTCGACGTCGAGGCGCCGAACGTCTTCCGGAATCTGTATCCGTATGACGAAGTGCCGAAGATCGCATTCAACGACCGGATCGTGCCTCATTACATGCCGGAGGAAATCTGGATTACGGATACCACTTTCCGCGACGGACAGCAGAGCCGGGCTCCCTACACGACGGATCAGATTGTCACGATCTTTGACTACCTGCACCGTCTGGGCGGACCGAGAGGAAAAATCCGCCAGAGTGAATTCTTCCTTTACAGCAAGAAAGACCGCGATGCCGTCGTCAAATGCCTGGAGCGCGGATATGATTTCCCGAAGGTCACCAGCTGGATCCGTGCCAGCACGAAGGACTTTGAGCTTGTCAAGTCGATGGGAATGAAGGAGACGGGCATCCTGGTGTCCTGCTCCGATTACCATATTTTCTATAAGATGCACATGACGCGCCGGGAGGCCATGGAGCATTATCTCCATGTCATCCGGGAGTGCCTGGAAATGGGCATCAGCCCGCGGTGCCATCTGGAAGATGTGACGCGTGCCGATATCTACGGATATGTCATTCCGTTCTGTCTGGAACTGATGAAGCTGAAAGACGAGTACGGCATTCCGATCAAGGTGCGTGCCTGCGATACCATGGGATACGGGGTCAATTATCCCGGATCCGTGATTCCGCGTTCCGTGCCCGGCATCATTTACGGCATCCGCAACCATTCGGGCGTTCCTTCCGAACTGATTGAATGGCACGGCCACAATGATTTTTACAAGGCGGTTTCAAATTCCACGACCGCCTGGCTGTACGGCGCTTCCGGCGTCAACACATCGCTCTTCGGAATCGGCGAGCGCACCGGCAACACGCCTCTCGAAGCGATGGTCTTTGAGTACGCCCAGATCCGCGGAACGCTTGACGGAATGGATACCAAGGTCATCACGGAACTTGCCGAATATTATGAGAAAGAGATCGGCTACAAGATTCCGCCCAGGACGCCGTTCGTCGGCTCGAACTTCAATGTGACAAGAGCCGGCATCCATGCAGACGGAATCCTGAAAAATGAAGAAATCTACAATATCTTCGATACGCAGAAATTCCTGAACCGCCCGGTTGAAGTCGCGGTATCGAACACTTCCGGAGCAGCCGGAATCGCACACTGGATCGATACGCACTATCATCTTCATGACGAAGAGAAGGTCGACAAGAAGAGCGTTCTCGTGGAGAAGGTGAAGGAATGGGTCGACGCCCAGTATGAGGAAGGCCGCGTTACGGTCATGACGGATGAGGAACTGGAAGCGGCAGTTGAAAAGACCTGCAAGGCACTGAAGATGAAAACTCCGGGGGCCCGCTGAAATTCCGGAAAAGAAAAAACAGATGAGACAGGAGATCAGAAATGAATAAGATCCAGATGAAGACGCCTCTCGTTGAGATGGACGGAGATGAAATGACCAGAGTCCTCTGGCAGATGATCAAGGATGAACTGCTTGTGCCGTTCATCGATCTGAAGACGGAATACTATGACCTTGGCCTTGAGAAGAGGGATGAAACCGATGATCAGATTACGGCTGATTCGGCAGAGGCCACTCTGAAATACGGCGTGGCGGTCAAGTGCGCAACCATTACCCCGAATCCGGCCCGCGTCGAGGAATATCATCTCAAGCAGATGTGGAAGAGTCCGAACGGGACCATCCGTGCAATTCTGGACGGCACCGTTTTCCGTGCACCGATCCTGGTCAGGGGGATCGAACCGTATGTGAGAAGCTGGAAAAAGCCGATCACGATTGCGCGTCATGCCTACGGGGATGTCTACCGCAATGCGGAAATCCGGATCCCGGGAGCAGGCACGGCGGAACTGGTTTATACGGCAGAAAACGGAGAAGTGACAAAAGAGAAGATCTTCGATTTCAAGGGCCCCGGCATCGTGCAGGGAATCCATAATCTGGATTCGTCGATTCAAAGCTTTGCGGAGAGCTGCTTCGCCTATGCACTGGACAAGAAGCAGGATCTGTGGTTTGCGACAAAAGACACGATTTCCAAAACTTACGACCGCGATTTCAAAGAAATTTTCGAAAAGGTCTATGCCGAAAAATTTGAAGAACGGTTTAAGGCGGCGGGCATCGAATATTTCTATACGCTCATCGACGATGCTGTGGCAAGAATCATGAGATCGGAAGGCGGCTTTGTCTGGGCCACCAAGAATTATGACGGCGATGTCTTTTCGGACATGCTTTCTTCGGCGTTCGGTTCTCTGGCAATGATGACTTCCGTGCTGGTTTCGCCGAAAGGCTGCTTCGAATATGAAGCGGCACACGGAACCGTGCAGAAGCATTATTACAAGTATCAGAAGGGCGAGACAACTTCGACGAATTCCGTCGCGACGATTTTTGCGTGGACGGGAGCCCTCAGGAAGCGGGGAGAACTGGACGGAATCAGCGCCCTTGCGGATTTCGCGGATGCCCTGGAGAAGGCCGTCATTGATACCATTGAAAGCGGGAAAATGACAGGGGATCTTGCGAGAATTACGACGCTTCCGGATCCGACGGTCCTGGATTCGCTGGCATTCATCAAGGCCGTCAGGGAAAAACTGGAAAGCCTGCTTTAAGACTCTTCCTGGAGTTCATCCCATGCAGAATAGGCTTTTTCGATTTCTGATTCGATTTCGTCTTTCCTGCGGGAAAGTTCCATGCATTTTTCGGGACTGCAGGCAATGACCGGGTCGCTTAACTGCTCATCAATCTGATGATCCTCTTCCTCAAGGGAGAGGATCTTTTTTTCAGCTTTTTCCAGATCGGACTTCTTTTTCCGGAGGCGGGCCTCTTCGGTCTTGCGCGCAACCCATTCGTTCTTGGCCGAACCTGTTCCGTCGGTCTCTTTTAAAGAGTCTTTCTCTGCGGATAAAGGACTGCCGTCAGGATCCGGAATTCCGGCTGATGCCATTGCCTCTTTCCGTGCAAGATAGTCGTCATAATTTCCGGTATAGGAATGCAGCGACTGTCCGGCCAGTTCCAGCACGCGCGTCGCAGTCCGGTTAATGAAATAGCGGTCATGCGAAACGCAGAGCACGGTCCCTTCATAGGAGCAGAGGGCGTTTTCCAGGATTTCCTTCGACTGGATATCCAGGTGGTTGGTCGGCTCATCAAGAATCAGGAAGTTGGCTTCGGAAAGCATGAGCTTGGCAAGCGAAACCCGCGCCCTTTCTCCGCCGCTGAAGCTTTCAATCTTCTGGAAAACAGTCTCTCCCGTAAAAAGAAAGGCGGCCAGCGTAAAGCGGATCTGCGTCTCCGTCAGGGTCGGATAGCTGTCGGATATTTCTTCGAAGATGGTTTTCTCCGGACTGAGGACAGCCATTTCCTGATCGTAGTAGCCGATATGGACATGGGTTCCCATCCGGATGCTTCCGCTGTCCGGTTCGAGAATTCCGTTGATCAGCTTCAGAATCGTGGATTTTCCGGTTCCGTTGCCGCCGATCAGCGCGATGCGTTCTCCCTTGTGAATCTCGAAGGAAAGACCGGAAAAGAGAGGCGTCCGGCTGAAGGATTTCCCGAGGCTGTCCACGGTGAGGACGTCGTTGCCGCTTTCGATTCTCGGTCGGACGAAAAAGCGCATTTCCGCATTATCTTCTGCGGGCTTTTCGGGCATGGTCATTTTTGCAAGAACTTTTTTCCGGCTCTCTGCACGGCGGATGGATTTCTCGCGGTTGAAGGATTCGAGCTTGCGGATGACGGCTTCCTGGTGCATTTTTTCTTTCTCCGCTTTCATATAGGCAAGGGCGGCTGCATGGTAGGCGTCCGCCTTTTTTCTGCTGTAGTCATCGTAGGTCCCGCTGAAGGATGTGACATGGGAATGGTCGACCTCGATGACTTTTGAGACAATCTTATTCAGGAAATAGCGGTCATGCGAAACGACCAGGACCGCTCCCCGGTAGTTCTGAAGGTATGTTTCCAGCCACAGAATCGAAGGAAGGTCAAGATGGTTCGTCGGCTCATCGAGAAGAATGATGTCGGGTGAGGAAAGAAGAAGCCGGCCCAGGACGACACGGGTTTTCTGGCCGCCGGAGAGCACGGAAGCATCTTTAGAAAATTCTTCTTCGCAAAATCCAAGACCTTTCAGCACTCCGGTTGCTTCGCTTCTTAAAGCATAGCCGCCGGCACGTTCGAATTCTTCCGACATGCGCGCATACCGCATCATTTCGGAAGAAAGCGCGTCACCGGTGAGCGTTTTCATTTTCAGTTCGGAAGACCGGATGTTTTCCTCCAGTTCCATAACGCCGGATTTGACGGTCAGAAGTTCGTCATAAATGGAAAGTCCGCCGCTGAGATCCGGCTGCTGGGAAAGATACCCGATTGTTTTTCCGCGCGAAAGGACAGCGGTTCCTTCATCGGGAGGAATCAGCTGCATAATGACTTTTAAAAGCGTTGACTTGCCGGCGCCGTTGACACCGACCATCGCCGCTTTTTCATGGTCTTCAATATGGAAGGAAGCGTTTTTCAGGACTTCGTTATCACCGAAGGACTTGGTTATATTCTGAACATCGAGAATCATGGTACCCTCCGCACAAGGAGATATTATAGCGTATTTTCTCATCGACGGCATCAACTTTCTGCCGCCTGGGGGCAGGGAATTTCCTGAATGTCAGAAATTGACATCATTTTAACGTTAAAGTATAATCAAAGAGATTCAGGAGGTCATTTTGGAAGATAAAAACATTTCGAGAGCGGTCATCACAAGGCTCCCCAGATATTATCGCTATCTCGGCGAACTGATGGACGAAGGCGTTGAAAGGATTTCCTCCAAGGATCTTTCCGAACGCATGAAAGTCACGGCATCTCAGATCCGGCAGGACCTGAATAATTTCGGCGGCTTCGGGCAGCAGGGATACGGCTACAATGTGCAGTATCTGCGGAATGGAATCGGTCGGATCCTCGGTCTGGAGAAAACGCACCGCATCGTGCTTGTCGGCGTCGGAAACATCGGCAGGGCTCTGACCGGATATCTGAGCACCGGACGCGCCGGCTTCAGCCTGAAGGGAATTTTCGATACGGATGAAAAACTGAAAGGAACCATTGTCTCCGGTTTGTCCGTGCAGATGATGGATGATTTTTCCGGGTTTGTCCGGAAAAATGAAATTGACGTCGGCGTCATTGCCGTTCCGAAGGAACAGGCACTGGAGATTGCAGAACTCTTCCAGAGAAACGGAATCCGGGCAATCTGGAATTTTGCCCTGATTGATCTGAATCTTTATGTCAAGGGCGATGTCGTCGTGGAAAATGTCCACCTGATGGATTCCCTGATGAGGCTGTCCTACAGTCTCAACAGCAGACAGCAGGAAAGTGCGGGAAAGAAATGAGACAGCAGCGGGCAGCCGCTGCTTATGATTTTTTACGGAGGATTTCATGAAGACCATCCTGACGGCTGAACAGATGAAGGAATGCGATTCCAGGACGATTTCCGGAATCGGGATTTCCGCATCCGTTCTGATGGAGAGGGCAGCCCTGGCAATCGCTGATGAAGCGATGAAGGCGCCTGTCTTCCGCACCAAAGAAATAAAAGAAATCCGCGTGCTGGCGGTATGCGGACCCGGCAACAACGGAGGGGACGGTGCGGCTGCCGCAAGAATCCTAACGCTTCGCGGCGTGCAGTCGGAGATTTTCCTTCCCGGCAGCCCGGCACGCTTTTCTGAAGAAATGCAGCATCAGCTGTCCGTGTGCGGCAGGCTGAAAATACGCAGGGTGAAAAAACCCCGCTGGGAGAAGTATGATATCCTGATTGATGCCCTGTTCGGCACGGGACTTGCCAGAGAACCCGCCGGAGAGGCGGCCTCTGCCATTGAAAAAATGAACGCTTCCGAAGCCTTCGTCATTTCGGCGGATGTTCCTTCGGGAATTCCCGCTGACGGGGGATCTGCACCGGAATGCGCCGTGCATGCGGACGTGACCGTGACCATGCAGTTTGCCAAACCCGGGCTGCTGGTTTATCCGACAGCCGGATTTGCGGGGAAAGTCGTCACGGCGGATATCGGAATCGTTCCTTTTCCGTCAAAGCCGGCCATTCTTGAGACGGAAGATTCCGACCTGCTGAGGATTCCGGCGAGGGATCCCTCCGGCAACAAGGGAACCTTCGGGAAAGTGCTGGTGGTCGCAGGACGGAAAAACATGGCCGGAGCCGCGGTATTTGCCGGATTGTCTGCGCTGAGGACCGGCGCAGGGATGGTCAAGATCCTGACGCCGGAAGAAAACCGGAAGATTCTGCAGATCAGGCTTCCGGAAGCCATGCTGGAAACTTACGGCGATGAGCCGACGGAGGAAAACATCCGTGCATCCTGCAAGGCACTGGACCGGGCCCTCCAATGGGCGGACGTCACGGTCTGCGGGCCGGGACTTAAAACAGACGGAATTTCGCATGCCCTGACGGAGAGGCTGCTGGAAAAAGCGGTCCGGCCGCTGGTGCTCGATGCGGATGCGCTGAACTGTCTGCAGGGAAGGACGAATCTTCTGAAAGCCTGCCGCGGAAAAGTTTTCGTGACGCCGCACCCGGGAGAAATGAGCCGGCTGACGGGGAAAACCATCAGGGAAATTACAGACGGAATGATTCCGTGCGCTGCCGCATTTGCCGGCAGGACGAAAGCCTGCTGCATCCTGAAGGGAGCAAGGACGGTGACAGCCCTTCCGGACGGCAGAATCTTTATCAATACTTCGGGAAACGACGGCATGGCCACGGCCGGTTCCGGCGATTCCCTGACCGGAATCCTGGCGGCGCTTCTTGCGCGGGGATGCGATCCGGCATACGCAGGGGCGCTTGCGGTATACCTTCACGGAAAAGCGGGAGATGCCGCTGCGGAAAAACACGGAAAATCAGGAATGAAAGCAGGAGATTTAATTGACGGAATCCGGTCAGCGATTCCGAAGGAGCGATAGGAAATGAAAAAGTACAGCAGAATCCGCGCAGAAATCGATCTTGATGCGGCGGAATTCAATTTCAGAAGCATGAAGGCCAATCTGGCACCGGACACCAAAATCACGGCAGTCATCAAGGCGGACGGCTACGGACACGGGGCCAGGGAAATCGGAAGGATGATCGAACCCTGGGATTTCATCTGGGGCTATGCGACAGCCACGCCGGAGGAAGCCGAAGAGCTCAGGAATGCCGGACTGAAAAAGCCGGTCCTTCTCCTGGGGAAGGCTTTCCCGGAATCCTACGAAGACATCATCCGCCAGGATATCAGGGCCTGCATCTTCGAATACGAACCGGCGAAGGAGCTTTCCGAAACGGCCGGCCGAATGGGGAAGAAAGCCATTGTGCACATTGCCGTCGATACCGGCATGAGCAGGATCGGATTCAGCCTCTCCGACGATTCGGTCGAGACCGTCCGGAAGATCTCGGAGCTTCCGAACCTGGAAATCGAAGGAATCTTTACGCATTTTGCCAGAGCGGATGAAGCCGATCTTTCTCCTGCCTATGTGCAGCTCGGACGCTTTCTCGATTTTGTCGGCAGGGTGGAGAAATGCGGCGTGAAGATTCCCATTCATCACTGCAGCAACAGCGCGGGCATCATCCGGGTGAAGGAAGCCAATCTTTCCATGGTCCGTGCCGGCATCACGATTTACGGGCTGTGGCCGTCGAGCGAAGTGGAAAAGCATATCGTGCCGCTGAAGCCGGTCATGAGCCTGATCAGCCATATCGCGTATGTCAAGACGCTCGAAGCGGGACGGGAAATCAGCTACGGAGGAACCTACCGGACCGAGAAGGAAACCCGCGTCGCGACGATTCCGGTCGGCTATGCGGACGGATATCCCAGGCAGCTTTCCAACAGGGGATGGGTGCTGATTCACGGGAAAAAGGCTCCGATTCTCGGAAGGGTCTGCATGGATCAGTTCATGGTCGATGTGACGGACATTCCGGAGGCGCAGGAATATGATGAGGCTGTCCTTCTGGGCAGCCAGGGAGAAGAAACCATCACGGCCGAGGAAATCGGCGATCTTTCCGGCCGCTTCAATTACGAGCTTACCTGCGACATTTCCAAGCGCGTGCCGAGGGTGTTCATCCGGAACGGGCATGAGACCGATGAGGTTGATTATTTCGGATGAAACTGTTAGAATTATACGGATCATCATTTTTACCAGCATAAGGAGTTTTTGTGAATGGAAGACGGCAGTACCGGCCCTTTGTGGGCCTGCCTGGTTTACCTGGTTTTAATTGCTGTAAGCGGAATCCTTGCGGCGTTTTCGATTGCGCTGCGCAATGCGGATGACGATGCGGTTGAAAAGAAAGCCAAAGACGGGGACAGAAGATCCGTTTACCTGAAGAAATATCTGGACGGACCCCTGATCCTGGATACGGCTATGGCCTGGGGAGTATGCCTGGTCCTGCTTTCCGGTTTTATCGGCTACTCGTATTTTGAGGCAGCTGCCGTTGGATGGCTGCGCAGGGTGTTTCCGGGAACCGGCATCCTGCCGGATTTTCTTTCGGTGCTCCTGGTTCTTCTGGCATCGCTGATCGTCATTCTGACCTTCGGCTATCTGGTGCCGCGGAAGATTGCCCTCCAGCATCCGGAAAAGACGCTTTACCGCTATCTGCCGTTCGTGCGTTTCCTGACGGCAGCCGTCAGGCCGGTCACGGTCCCCGTGAGAGGCACGGCAAACTTCCTCGTGCGGATTTTCCGCATGGATCCGGAGAAAGGATCGGAGGAAGTGACGGAGAGGGAAATCATTTCCATCGTCGATGAAGCCCATGAGCAGGGCGTCATCAAGGAAAATGAAGCGGAAATGATCCAGAACATCATTTCCTTCGAGGACACGGAAGCCAAGGATGTCATGACGCACCGCAAGAACATCGTGGCCCTGGAAGGCACGGCGACCCTGAAGGAAGCGACGGATTTCATCCTTGAAAACAGCAACTCCCGGTATCCGGTCTACAGCGGGGATATCGACAACATCATCGGCATCATCCATCTGAAGGATGCCGTGAAGATGCGCATGGCCGGACCGGAAAATGATACGATCGCCATCGAGGATATTCCGGATCTTGTGCGCGAGGCGACGATCATACCGGAGACCAGAAGCATCGACAGCATTTTCCAGCTGATGCGCAGCAAGAAAATGCACATCGTCATCGTTGTCGACGAATACGGCCAGACTTCCGGCCTGATTACGATGGAAGACATTCTGGAAGAAATCGTCGGCAGCATCCTGGATGAGTACGACGATGATGAGCAGTACATCCAGCATTCCTTCGACAACAGCATCGTGATGGACGGCCTGACGCCGCTTGACCGTGTCGGAGAAGTACTGGATTATGATTTCAGCGGAAATGAATCGGAAACGCTGAACGGATATCTGACCGCCCTGCTCGACCATGTGCCGACGCCCAGGGATAAATTCGTCAGGGGAAAGAAATTTCAGTTCCGTATTTTACGGGTTGAGAATCATGTCATCAAGAAAGTCAGGGTAGAGAGACTGCCCGGGGAAAAAGGAGAGGAACCATGTCAGGACATTCAAAATTCGCAAACATAAAACACAAGAAAGAGAGAAATGATGCAGCCAAGGGAAAAGTTTTCACGATCCTCGGACGTGAAATCGCCGTCGCCGTCAAGGAAGGCGGACCGGACCCGGCCAATAACTTCAAACTGGCAACCGTCGTCGCAAAGGCCAAGGCTTCAAACATGCCGAACGACACGATTGACCGCGGAATCAAGAAGGCTGCAGGCGACGCAGGAAACATCAATTATGAGAATATCACGTATGAAGGCTACGGACCCGGCGGAGCTGCCATTATCGTCAAGACTCTGACGGACAACAAGAACCGCACGGCAGCCGACGTACGCTCTGCCTTTTCAAAAGGAAACGGCAACATCGGGACTCCGGGCTGCGTCTCTTTCATGTTCGATGAAAAAGGACAGATCATCATCGACAAGGAAGAGTGCGAAATGAGCGCGGATGATCTGATGCTGGCGGCTCTCGATGCCGGCGCGGAAGATTTCAAGGATGAGGGCGACAGCTATGAAATCATCACGGATCCGGCGGCCTTTGAAGAAGTGAAGAAGGCGATCGACGGACTGAACATCCCGGTGGCGGAAGCGGAAGTCACGATGATTCCGCAGAACTATGTATCGATTGCCAATCCGGAAGACCGGGGCAATTTCCAAAGGATCCTTGACCTGCTCGACGAGAGCGATGATGTACAGGATGTATATCACAACTGGGATGAGGAAGAATGAATTTTTGGAAAGCGATCTTTCTGGGTGTCCTGCAGGGGCTGACGGAATTCTTTCCGGTCAGCAGCTCAGGACATCTGGCTATTGCGGAACAGCTTCTTAAAATCACGGCGGACGGAGGACTTCTTTTCGACGTGCTTCTGCATGCAGGAACCCTGGCCGCAGTGATCGTGGCTTTCCGCAGGGACATTCTGAGACTGATTGTCGAGACCGTAAGAATCGTGAAAGATCTTTTTTTCAATCTCCGGCAGCTGTTTCATTTCCTGAAGACGCAGGAGGAAGCGTCCTACAGGAGAATCCTGACGGGCAATTACCGGAAACTGGCCGTCATGATCATGACGGCAACCGTACCGACGGCCATTATCGGGGCGCTGCTTCAGAAAGCGGCGACGGCGGCTTCCCTGAAGCTGATCTATCCCGGAATGGGACTTCTGATTACAGGCATCATCCTTCTGGTCGTGGACAGGACGGATTCCGGAAACAAAGTTCCCAAGGACGTTCCGCTCTGGCAGGCTTTTCTGATCGGCATCTGCCAGGGGCTGGCCGTTTTTCCGGGCGTCAGCCGGTCGGGGGCTACGATCTGTTCCGGGCTTTTATGCGGCCTCAGCCGCAGGCTGGCAGTCAGGTTTTCCTTCCTGCTTTCCATTCCGGCGGTGATCGGGGCGCTGATTTTTGAACTGGCTTCGGCCGGTTCGGACGGATCTTTTACCTGGGGGATTTTCGGATACGGACTGATGGGCGGAATCATGGCCGGAGCGGTCGGCTACTTCTGCGTCAGAAAGATGCTGGTCCTGGTCCAGAAAAAGAAACTTCGTTATTTTGCGTATTACTGCTTCGCGATAGGGGTTATTGCGATGGTCGGTTATTTTGCATTAGGGGAGGCATAAAGCTTCATGGCTTCTAAGAAAAAAGGCGGACGTTCGTCCGGAAGGCCGCAGTCCGGCAGAAAACAGCAGGGCAGGACTTCGCGGTCTGAAAAAGATACGGGCGGAATCCGTTCGGAAATCATCCTCTGCGTCATACTGGCGCTCTCCGTGCTTCTGCTGCTCAGCAATTTCCATCTGGGCGGAGCCGTGGGGTCAGCCATCAGTTCGGTGGCTTTCGGCCTTTTCGGCGTCATGGCCTATATCCTTCCGTTCGTCCTTTTCTTCGGTTTTTCTTTCTATATGGCAAACAGGGAGAATCTCCTGATCAAGCGGAAAATGATCGGTCTGGCGATCCTTCTGCTTTTTCTGTGCGCCTTTTCGCAGCTCCTCCTGAGCGGCTATGACCGCAGCATTTCCATCGGAAATTATTATACGAGGGCAGCAGACGAACACAGCGGAGGCGGAATCCTCGGAGGTCTTCTGGTCACGGTTTTCGGCGCAGCCTTCAGCACGGTCGGAGCCTATGTCCTGACGATTGCCGGTCTGGTGATCGGTGCGGTCGTCCTGACGCAGAAGCCGCTGATTTCGACCCTGAACACCAGAAGCCGCGACGCTGTCCGGAATGTGCATGAGCGCCGCAGGGCGGACCGGGAAGAAAGACGCCGTCAGGCGGAAGCGGAGAGGGAAGAAGAGGAGGCCGAGAAGAAACGTCTGGAAAAGCATCTCGGAAGAGTTTCCGAACCGGCTGCCGGGGCAGCCCTGACCGATATCCGGATCGACAGCAGAAAAGCTGCCGTAAATGTACCGCCTGTCACGGAGGCAAAGCCGGAAGCCGTTCCTTCGCCTTCCGAACTGAGCGCGTCTCTGAAATCAGCTGTCCGGAAAGCCATCCAGTCAGACAGCCTGCCGAAGGGCGCGGAGGAAGCCGATGAGATTCCGGGATACACAGAGGCGGATACGGCTCACGGAAACGAAGGAAATGAACATAAGGCGCAGGCGGACCATTCTTCAGGAAACGGCGAAGCGGCCGCGGGAGAGAATGCGTCTGCAAAGCGTTCTTCCGATACGGAAATCAAAGAAGGCGTGGACTCCATCAAGAGCGAGATCGGCGTAACCGAAAAGCCGGTTCCCGAATTCCGCCTTCCGAAGACGGACATGCTGACGAAGGGAAAAGCGGTCAAGGGAGATTCCGAGCAGCATCTGATGGATACGGCCCAGAAGCTGCAGCAGACCTTCCATGATTTCGGGGTCAATGTCCGCGTCACGAATGTCAGCCGCGGACCGACCGTTACCCGCTACGAACTGCAGCCGGAACACGGGGTCAAGGTCAGCAAGATCCTCAGCCTGTCTGATGACATCAAGCTGAACCTGGCGACGGCGGACATCCGCATCGAGGCACCGATCCCGGGCAAGGCAGCTGTCGGAATCGAAGTGCCGAACAAGGAAAACAGTTCCGTCATGCTGAGGGACATGCTGGAATCGGAAGAGTACACCAGCTTCAAAAAACCGCTTGCCTTTGCCGTCGGCAAGGACATCGGCGGAAAGCCGGTTGTCGCAGACATCGCCAAGATGCCGCATCTTCTGATTGCCGGAGCGACCGGATCCGGAAAATCGGTCTGCATCAATACGCTGATCATGAGCATCCTTTTCAAGGCGAAGCCGGATCAGGTACGGATGCTGATGATCGATCCGAAAGTCGTCGAGCTGAAAATGTACAACGGGATTCCGCACCTGCTGATTCCTGTCGTCACCGATCCGAAGAAAGCTTCCGGAGCGCTGAACTGGGCAGTGGCGGAAATGACGGACCGCTACAGCAAATTCGCCGAATACAACGGCGTCCGCGACATCGATTCGTATAACGAGCGGGTCGAGAAAATCAACGCGGATCCCGCCGTCACGGAAAAGATTCCGAAGATGCCGCTGATCGTCATCATCGTCGATGAGCTCGCAGACCTGATGATGGTCGCGCCGGGAGAAGTCGAGGATGCCATCTGCCGTCTGGCGCAGCTGGCGCGTGCCGCCGGCATCCATCTGATCATCGCCACGCAGAGGCCTTCGGTCAATGTCGTGACGGGACTGATCAAGGCCAATATGCCGTCCAGAATCGCTCTTTCGGTGACTTCGGGCGTCGACAGCCGGACCATCCTGGATATGAACGGAGCCGAGAAACTGCTCGGCAAGGGCGACATGCTGTTCTATCCCCAGGGATATCCGAAGCCGGCGAGGGTTCAGGGAGCATTTGTCTCGGATGACGATATTGCCCGGGTTGTCAAATTTCTGTCCTCACAGGGCGGAGATGTGGTGTATAATGAAAGCGTTGAAGAAAAAATCAGTGAAAGCATGAACAATACGCCTGATGCGGCGGGAAATGCTTCCGACGAACGGGATGAGTATTTCTGGGATGCCGGCAGCCTGATCATCGACAAGGACAAGGCCTCCATCGGAATGCTGCAGAGGGTGTTTAAAATCGGTTTCAACCGTGCAGCCAGGATCATGGATCAGCTGTGCGATGCAGGAGTCGTAGGGGAAGAAGACGGGACAAAGCCGCGCAATATCCTCATGTCCCAGGAGCAGTTTGAAAACCTGAAAGAACAGGAGTGACAGCTTATCCGATGAAATGCCGTCAATGCGGAGCCGAAATTCCCAACGGGGAACTTTTCTGCCCGGTCTGTCATGCCGAAGTGCAGCTCGTCCCGGATTACAATTCCGTGGAATACCTTCTGAGCCAGAGAAAGCAGAAGGATGAACTGAAGACAGAGCAGGAAAAGGAAAAAGAACCGGAAAAAAAGAAGCACAGTGCCTTAAAGGCTGTGCTTATTACTTTGTTGGTCATCGTCCTTGCCGCACTGGCGGCATGGGGCGTCAGGCTGTATATCGACAACCGGAACCTGAACAGCTATGATTATCAGATCCAGCATGCGGAAACTGCCTACAATGCAGGCAATTATGCGGATGCCGCTTCCTTTGCGGCCCAGGCGCTCAGCCTGAACCCGCAGTCGGCAGAGGCGGAATATCTGACCGCCGAGATCCTGATGGCTCAGGAAAATTATGACCGCGCCATTCCGATCCTTCAGGACCTGATTGCAAAGAACCAGAACGATGCGGATACTTACGGACTTCTGATCAAGGCCTATGAAAATAAAGACGATACGGCTTCGATCAAGAAACTGATGGATTCGGCAAATGAGGATATCCGTTCCCAGTATGCCGCCTATATTGCTTCCGAACCGGTCTTCGATCCGGCGGAAGGGGATTACACGGACCTGATTTCCATTACGATCTCTGCCGATAACGAAACTGTCTATTATACGACGGACGGGACGGATCCGACACTGCAGAGCCTGAAATACCAGGGACCGGTTGCAGCGGCCGAAGGCAGGACGGAAATACGCGCAATGGCTGTCAATGCAAAGGGCATCCAGAGCAATACGGTCATCGCGGTCTACAACGTTACGCTTCCTCCGCCTGATGCGGCCTCGATTTCCCCGACGTCAGGAAACTATGTCACGGGAACCAAGATCACGGTGACTTTCCCGGCCGGGTGCAAGGCTTATTATGCTTTTGATGCAGTGGCGAACACAAAGGGAACCGAATATACCGGACCGGTCGAAATGCTGGCAGGCACGCACGTCTTCTCGGTCATCGTGCAGGATGCCAACGGCAAGACATCGACGCCGGCCAGCGAAACGTATATTGTGGAATCAAAGGCAGCCGATACTTCTTCCTCTTCATCCAAGACTTCTTCTGTGAAGTCATCGGCTTCTTCAGCAGCGGATTCGACGGCGGGAACATCTTCGTCAGCTGCTTCCGTTTCAGATGACAGCACAGAGTCGAATACGGATTCGACAGCAGCACAGTAAATAATAAAAGGAGGCTTTCATGTACAGGATTATTCGGAAAGAACAGCTGAGCGACGTTGTCTATCTGATGGACGTCGAAGCACCGCAGGTGGCGATGCACTGCGAGCCGGGGCAGTTCGTCATCGTAAAGACGGACGAGAGCGGTGAAAGGATTCCTCTTACGATCTGCGACTACGACCGTGAGAAGGGAACCATCGTCATCGTATATCAGCCGGTCGGCGTGGCGACGGAAAAACTCAATGCCCTCGGTGAGAACGATGAACTGATGGATGTCGTGGGACCTCTCGGAAAACCGTCCGAACTGGTTTCCATGGATCCGGAGGAGCTGAAGAAAATGAAAATCCTGTTTGTGGCCGGAGGCGTCGGAACTGCTCCTGTCTACCCGCAGGTCAAATGGCTGAAAGAGCACGGCGTGGATGCCGATGTCATTATCGGCGCCCGCAACAAAGGACTTCTTTTCTTTGAGGAGAAGATGAGGGCCGTGGCCGGAAACCTGTATATTACGACGGATGACGGCTCCTATGTCCGGAAAGGCCTCGTCACGGATGTCATCACGGATCTTGTGGAAAACCAGGGGAAGCATTATGACCGCTGCATTTCCATCGGACCGATGATCATGATGAAGTTCTGTACGCTGACGACGAAGAAATACAATATCCCGACCATCGTAAGCATGAACCCGATCATGGTGGACGGGACGGGAATGTGCGGAGCCTGCCGTCTGACAGTCGGCGATGAAATCAAATTCGCCTGCGTCGACGGGCCGGAATTCGACGGACACAAGATCAACTGGGCAGAGTGCATGAAGCGCTCCCAGATGTACAAGACGGAAGAGGGAAAGGCGAAGCTCAGATATGAGGAAGGCAAAACGCACAGCGGCGGCTGCGGCAATTGTGACGGAGGAAAAGAATGATGACTGATATGATGAAAAAAGTTCCCGTCAGAGAACAGGATCCGAAGGTGCGTGCCCATAATTTTGAGGAAGTCTGCCTGGGCTATAACGAAGAAGAAGCAGTCGAGGAAGCCGGCCGCTGCCTGAACTGCAAAAACCCGCAGTGCGTGAAAGGCTGCCCGGTCAGCATCCATATTCCGGACTTCATTGCCAAAGTGAAGGAACGGGATTTTGCCGGTGCCTATAAGGTCATTACCGATTCCAGCGCCCTGCCGGCTGTATGCGGAAGAGTATGTCCGCAGGAAACACAGTGTGAAGGAAAATGCATCCGCGGCATCAAGGGCGAAGCGGTTTCCATCGGAAAGCTGGAACGCTTCGTGGCGGACTGGGCCAAGGCCCACGGCATCCGTCCGGAAGGCGCCGCAGCTTCCAACGGCCATAAGGTTGCCGTGATCGGTTCGGGGCCTTCGGGACTGACCTGTGCCGGCGACCTCGCCAAGCTCGGCTATGACGTCACGATTTTCGAAGCCCTGCACAAGGCCGGCGGAGTCCTTTCCTACGGCATTCCGGAATTCCGTCTTCCGAAGGACAAGGTCGTTGCTGAGGAAGTCAGGAACGTCGAGGGAATGGGAGTGAAGATCCGCACCGATGTCGTCATCGGAAAAGCGGTTACGATCGACGAGCTTCTGGACAAGGAAGGTTTCGAGGCAATCTTCATCGGATCGGGAGCCGGGCTTCCGATGTTCATGGGAATTCCGGGAGAGAATGCCAACGGCGTCTTTTCCGCAAATGAATACCTGACGCGCAACAACCTGATGAAGGCTTACCGGGATGATTACGATACACCAATCTACCACGGGAAGAAAGTTGTCGTTGTCGGCGGAGGCAATGTGGCGATGGATGCCGCCAGGACGGCCCTGCGTCTCGGGGCGGAAGTGCACCTGGTCTACCGCCGCTCGGAAGAAGAACTTCCTGCCAGAAAAGAAGAAGTCCATCATGCCAAGGAAGAAGGCATCATTTTCGACCTGCTGACGAATCCGGTTGAGATCCTTGTCAACGAGGACGGCTGGGTCAGGGGAATCCGCTGCATCCGCATGCAGCTCGGCGAACCGGATGCTTCCGGCAGAAGACGTCCGGTTGAGATTCCGGGATCGGAATTTGAAACGGAATGCGACGCGGTGATCATGTCTCTCGGAACTTCCCCGAATCCGCTGATTTCTTCCACGACGATCGGGCTCGATACGAATAAAAAGAAATGCATCGTGGCAAATGAAGAAGACGGAGCGACTTCCAAAACCGGCGTCTATGCCGGCGGAGATGCCGTGACCGGTGCGGCCACCGTCATCCTTGCGATGGGAGCCGGCAAGGCCGGTGCAAGAGGAATCGATGCATTCCTGAAGAACAGATAAAACAGAAAAGCATACCGGCGGCAATCTCCGGTATGCTTTTTAAAAGAAAGGCGAAGAATGAGCAGCTTCATCGAAGCGGAAATAGAAATACCCGCTGAACACGAAAGGAATATTTTCGGACAGTTCGACGAGCATGTCAAATCGATTGAAAAGACTCTGAATGTCAACATCATCGAAAGAGACGGCATCGTAAAGCTCATGGGCTCCCCCTCGTCGACCGTCAAGGCCAGGAGGCTGCTGGAACAGCTGCTTCATTTATCGGAGCGGGGAAACGCCATCACGGAGCAGAACGTGAATTATGCCCTGGCTCTTCTGGCAGAAGAAAAAGAGCATGAAATCGTCGAGATCGACAAGGATACCATCATCAATACGATTGCCGGAAGACCGGTCAAGCCGAAGACCATCGGACAGAAGCAGTACGTCGACTCCATCCGGAACCGCATGATCACGTTCGGAATCGGACCGGCCGGAACAGGAAAGACTTATCTGGCCATGGCCATGGCCATCAAGGCTTTCCGGGCAGAAGAAGTCGGCAGGATCATCCTGACGCGCCCGGCCATCGAGGCCGGTGAAAAGCTGGGATTCCTCCCGGGAGATTTGCAGAGCAAAATCGATCCGTATCTGAGGCCTCTCTACGATGCCCTGTATCAGATCATGGGACCGGAAACTTTCCAGAAGAATTCCGAGAAGGGTCTGATTGAAGTGGCTCCGCTCGCCTACATGCGCGGCCGTACCCTGGACAATGCCTTCATCATCCTCGATGAAGCACAGAACACGACGCCGGCGCAGATGAAGATGTTCCTGACAAGAATCGGTTTCGGAACGAAGGTGGTCGTGACGGGAGACCGCACGCAGAAAGACCTCTCTCCGGGAACCGTGAGCGGTCTGGACACGGCGGTCAGGGTCCTCGGGAAAATCGAGGACATCGGTTTCTGCGAGCTTACAAGCAAGGACGTCGTCCGTCATCCGCTGGTCCAGAAAATCGTGCAGGCTTATGAGAAATACGAAGAACGGACCGGAACGGCCAGAACAAAATATACAAGGAGCAGGAAATGATCGTCCGTACAGTCAATGAATACGACGGCGAAGGCTTCCGGGAACTGTTTTCCTTTCCGTATAAAAAGACGGCGGAAGCAGTCGTGCAGGAAGTCCTGAAGGAAGAGAAATGTCCCTATGAAGCGGAGGCGGACATCCGTCTGATTTCCGACGGGGAAATGAGGAAGCTGAACCGCACCGCCAGAGGCATCGACCGTGCGACCGATGTCCTTTCCTTTCCGATGACGCAGTACGGGAAACCGGCGGATTTCGCATCCCTGAAGAAATGCGGGGAAGATGCCTTCAATCCGGAGAACGGCTGCCTCATGCTGGGGGACATCGTCATTTCCGTCGATAAAGTCCGGAGCCAGTCAAAGGAGTACGGGCATTCGGCCAAGAGGGAATATGCCTTTCTGATTGCGCACAGCGTCCTTCATCTGATCGGATACGATCACATGAACGACAGGGATGCGGAGGAAATGCAGCAAAAGCAGGAAAAGGTCCTGCAGAGACTGAAAATTACACGAGACGGAGGTAGGAAATGAAGAGAGCAGTCACGGCGGCCGCCGCAGCGGCCATAACGGCAATGCTGATCCTCACGGGGTGCACACTGGGACATACGGCAGATACGTCGCAGAATGAATCCGCCGCAGAGACACCGACGCCGGCTCCGGCGGAATCGACGGCAGAAACGCCGACGCCGACTCCGATTCCGGCAACAGATGAGACGCCGACACCGACCCCGACGGAAGCTCCCCAGGAGCCGGTTCCTTCCGGAATGGTCAAAAGCTACCTGACCGGAGAGTACGTGACGCCGGAAATCGGAAGAACCCGTCCGGTTTCTTTCATGATCGACAATTCGAGCGATGCCATTCCGCAGAGCGGCATTTCCGCGGCGGACATCATTTACGAAGCAACCGTGGAAGCGGACTATACCCGCCTCTGCGCTGTCTTTGAAGACTTCAGCGACCAGAGCCGGATCGGACCGCTCCGCAGCTGCCGCGATTATTTCATTTCCTTCGTATCCGGTCTGGATGCCATTTACGAGCATTACGGAAGAGCGGCTTATGCGCTGCCGTATCTGGAATCGGATGACGTCGACAACATCAGCGGACTTCTTCCTTCCACCTACGACTGCTTCTACCGCGACTATACGTTCCATTCCGGATTCCATACCGCCTATATCGGATACGACGGCATCCAGAAAGCAATCGGCATCCGCGGCTACTCGACACAGTACAAGGACGGCTTCACGCCGATGTACCAGTTTGCCTGGGTCGGAAAAACCGTGACGAACGACGGCGGCAGGGATGCGGAATACGTCGCTCCGGGCTATTCCTACAATCATCCGAATTTCGTCTACAATGCGGATGACGGACAGTATTACAGAAGCCAGTTCGGAAGCAGCCATGTCGATGCGGAAAACGGAAACCAGCTCTACGTCAAGAACATCATTCTCGAGTACGAGAACTGGGACTATTACATGGATACGGCGGAATTCATAGCCACCCAGAACCGCGTGCGTTCGCATTATCTGCATTTCGACACGACCTCCGGCGGCAAGGGGAAATACATCACGAACGGCAAGGCCATCGACATCACCTGGGAGCGCAAGAGCTTCTACGAACCGGCAAAATATTACGACACGAACGGAAATGAGATTACCCTCAACACCGGAAAGACCTGGGTCTGCATCATCCAGAACGACAAGCTGGCAGACTGCAAGATCGGGACTTCAGCAGATACGGCGACCTGCGTCGAATCGGATGCAGACGTAGCGGAAGCAAAGTCCTATTACGACGAATGGGTAGCTGCTTATGAAAACGGCGAGCCGCAGTATCTGGCAACCATGTCGGCCGAGCTTCAGCAGGAACTGGCTGCGCACGGCGGACAGACCAAAGTCGGAGAAGGAGACGGATAATTGAGCGTCCGGGAGAAACTGAAAAATAAAAAAAGAATCGTCATCAAGGTGGGTTCGTCTTCTCTGATGCATAAGGAGACGGGCCGCCTGGATCTGACGAAACTGGAAGTCCTGGTCCGGGAGCTCTCGGACCTGCGCAATCAGGGAAAGGATGTCATCCTTGTTTCTTCCGGTGCGATTGCCGTGGGGCGTGCCTCGATGGGACTGGAAGAACTGCAGTCCCTGAAGGAGAAACAGGCGTGTGCCTCCATCGGCCAGGCAAAACTGATGATGATCTATCAGAAGCTGTTTGCGGAATACGGCCAGACGGCTGCGCAGATCCTGATGACCAAGAATACGATGGTCGATGATGCCAACCGGTTCAATGCGAAAAACACGTTTGAAGAGCTGTTCGCCCTGCACGCGATTCCCGTCGTCAATGAAAATGATACCATTGCGACCTACGAGATCGAGTTCGGCGACAACGACACGCTTTCCGCGGTTGTTGCAGCGCTCGTGCAGGCGGATCTTCTGATCCTGCTTTCCGATATCGACGGGCTCTATACCGATGACCCGCGGAAGAACAAAGAAGCGGAATTCATCAGCGAGGTCAGCCATCTGGATGAACGCATCAGGAAAATGGCGAAAGCCTCAACAGGCAGCAGCATCGGAACGGGCGGAATGGCCACAAAGCTCAATGCCGCCGAAATCGCGACCAGCTGCGGCTGCGACATGGTCATTGCAAATTCAAAGGATTTCCATGTCATTCACCGCATCATGAACGGACTCGACAGGGGGACGATCTTCCTGGCAGATTCAGCACAGAAAATCGAACTGGCAGACTTCCTGTCAAAACTGTAAAAAGAAAGACTGAGACGCATGAAAGAAAAATCTGTTATCCGCAAGACCGTGATGAAAAGACGGGATTCCATGAGCGAAGAGGAATGCACCAGGCTCAGCCGTTCCGTCTGCGAGAAAGTCATGCGTCTTCCGGGTTATGAAAAAGCCCGCGTCATTTATACCTATGTTTCCTTCGGGCGGGAAGCGGATACGAAGAACCTGATCCGGGACGCCTGGAGGCACGGCAAGAAAGTGGCTGTCCCGAAGATTCACGGGGACGATCTGGAATTCTATTACATCGAATCTTTCGGTCAGCTGCAGGAAGGCTATAAGGGAATTCCGGAACCTTCGGGATGCCGGAAGGCCGAAGATGAAGAGGCATTTGTCATCATGCCGGGCGTTGCCTTCGATGAACAGCGGAACCGCCTGGGCTACGGCAAAGGCTATTACGACCGCTTCCTTGAAAAGAACCCGAAGCATAAAACCGCTGCGATGGCTTTTGATTTTCAGGTACAGGAAAAGGAACTTCCTCACGAAAAGACGGATCTGAAGCCGGATGTGATCGTGACGGAGAAGCGGATCATCAAATAAGCATTCAGGAGAAAGCATGCTGGAAGAAATCGGAAAAAGAGCCAGGGATGTGCAGACCGCGGTCGGATCCCTGAGCAGTACATGCAGGAATGAAGTCCTTCTGGCAGCTTCGGAAGGACTTTTAAAAAATCAGGAAGAAATTCTTGAGGCAAATGAAAAGGATATGGAAAGAGGCCGCAGCTCCGGAATGGCCGAAGGGCTTCTCGACCGGCTGGCGCTGAACCGGGAGAGGCTCGAAGGAATGGCACTGAGCCTGCGTCAGATTGCGGCCCTTCCGGATCCGGTCGGACAGGTCACGGAAGTATCCAAACGCCCGAACGGACTGGACATCCGGAAAATGCGCGTGCCGATGGGCGTCATCGGAGTCATTTACGAAGCACGTCCCAACGTGACGACTGATGTTTTCGGCCTCTGCTTCAAGTCGGGAAATGTGACGATCCTCAAGGGCGGTTCGGATGCCGTCTGCTCCAACGCGGCTGTCGTCAGGATGCTGAGGGAAGTCCTGAAAAGCAGGGGAGTCCCGGAAGACGCCGTGCAGCTGATCGAAGATACCTCCAGGGAAGCAGCGAAAGAATTCATGCACATGGACCGCTTCCTGGACCTTCTGATTCCGCGGGGCGGGGCAGGCCTGATCGAGACGGTCAAAAGGGAAAGCACGGTGCCGGTCATCCAGACGGGAACCGGCAACTGCCATGTCTATGTGGACGATCCGGCGGACATCGATATGGCCGTAAGGATCATCTTCAATGCCAAGACACAGAGAATCAGCGTGTGCAATGCAGAGGAATCCCTGATCGTGCACCGGAACATGAGGGAAGCTCTGCTGCCGAAGCTGGAGAAGAAACTGAAGGAGAAGCAGGTGGAGCTTCGCGCCGACCCGGAGGCGGGAGAATTCCTTAAGGATTTCGTGCCGGCTTCGGAAGAGGACTGGGGAAAGGAATATCTGGATTACATTCTTTCCATCAAAACCGTCGGCTCGCTGGAAGAAGCCATCCGCCATATCAACCGGTACAACACGAAGCATTCGGAAACCATCGTGACGAAAGACCGCGGACATGCCGAACAGTTCATGCGGGAGGTGGATGCGGCCGCCGTCTACTGGAATGCTTCGACACGGTTTACGGACGGCTTTGAATTCGGATTCGGAGCCGAGATCGGCATCAGCACCCAGAAGCTTCATGCCAGGGGCCCGATGGGCCTTCAGGCACTGACGACGGAAAAATATATCATTTACGGAAACGGACAGATCCGCTCATGACTGAAAATATCGAAGAACTGAACAGACAGCGCCTCTTTCTGGAGAAAGATGCCGAAGAGACGGAGCGCTTCTACGAACGCCGCGGACGCAGGCCGAGATTCCATGTCGAGACCTTCGGATGCCAGATGAATGCACGGGATTCGGAGAAGCTGCGCGGGATCCTGAAAGCCGCCGGATATGAAGAATCGGAAGAAGCCGAAGCGGATTTCATTCTCTACAATACCTGCACGGTCCGTGAAAATGCGGACAACCGGGTCTTCGGAAGACTGGGTGTCCTTCTGGGATACAAGGAGAAGAATCCGGATCTGAAGATAGCCCTCTGCGGCTGCATGATGCAGGAAAAAGAAGCCGTCGAGAAGGTGCTGAAAAGCTATCCGCATGTCAGCCTGATTTTCGGCACGCACAACCTGTATGCATTTCCCGAACTTCTGTACCGCCTCCTCAAAGGGGAGAAGAAAGTCGTCGACATTCTGGAAGCCGGGACGGTCAGCGTCGAGAACCTGCCGGTGGAACGGACCTATCCTTTCAAGTCGGGCGTGAACATCATGTACGGCTGCAACAATTTCTGCAGCTACTGCATCGTACCGTACGTGCGCGGCCGGGAGATCAGCCGGACGCCGGAGGATATCCTCGGAGAAGTGAGACGGCTGGCGGCGGACGGCGTCATGGAAGTCATGCTTCTGGGCCAGAACGTCAATTCCTACGGAAAGACGCTGGAGCCTTCCGTCTCTTTTGCGGATCTATTGAAAGAGGTGGCAGCGGTCGACGGAATCCGCCGCGTGCGTTTTATGACGTCGCATCCGAAGGACCTTTCCGACAGCCTGATTGAAGCCATTGCGGAAAATGAAACCGTATGCCGGCATCTGCACCTTCCGGTGCAGTCCGGGAGCAGTTCCATTCTTCAGAAAATGAACCGCCGCTATACGCGGGAACAGTATCTTGGCCTGGTTCAGAAAATCAGGCAAAGGATTCCGGACATTTCCCTGACGACGGATATCATCGTCGGGTTCCCGGGCGAGACGGAAGAGGATTTCAGCGAGACGCTGACCCTGATCCGCGAGTGCGGTTTCGATTCGGTCTTTACTTTTGAATACTCCAGACGCACCGGCACTCCGGCTGCATCGATGGAGAATCAGATCCCGGCGGAAGTCGTGAAGGAGCGTTTCGCGCGCCTTCTGCAGACGGTCAAGGAGACCGGGGAGAAAGCGACAGGAAGATTCACGGGACGGGTCATGGATGTCCTGGTGGAAGAGAAAAACCGGGAACCGGGTCTGGTGAGCGGACGTCTCAGCCAGAACATCACGGTTCATTTCCCGGGGGATGAAAAGCTGATCGGAAAAATCGTTCCGGTGCGGCTCAGGGAATGCCGGGGATTCTATTATTTCGGAGAACAGGAAGGTTGACATAAAATGGCTTTATCGCCGATGATGCAGGAATACCTGAAAATGAAGGAAGACTACCGGGACTGTATCCTCATGTACCGGATCGGAGACTTCTATGAAATGTTCTTTGACGACGCGAAGACCGCATCGGAACAGATCGACCTGACCCTGACCGGAAAGGACTGCGGCCTGGAGGAACGGGCGCCGATGTGCGGCGTGCCCTATCATGCGGTTGACATCTATATCAACAAGCTCATTGAAAAAGGATTCAAGGTAGCCATCTGCGATCAGGTGGAAGATCCGAAGCTGGCCAAGGGTCTTGTCAAGCGTGAGGTGACGCGTGTCGTGACGCCCGGAACCAATCTGGACATGGAGGCCCTGGAAGCCGGAAAGAATAATTATCTGATGTGCATTTTCTGCACGGATGACCGCATCGGAGTTTCTTCGGCGGATGTTTCCACCGGAGCTTTTTATGTGACGGAAGTCGAATCGCTGCGCAAGCTGCTGGATGAAATCAATAAGTTCATGCCTTCGGAAATCATCTGCAACGATGCCTTCCTGGTTTCCGGCGCCGATATCGACGATCTGAGGAACCGGCTGGGCATCATGGTCAGTTCCCTGGGGGAAGCGTATTTCGAAGACGAATCGTGCCGGATCACGCTGACGGATCATTTCCATGTGCAGAGTCTCGAAAGCCTGGGACTGGCGGATCTGAAGTGCGGGATCAACGCTTCCGGCGGACTTCTTTCCTATCTGCTGGAGACCCAGAAAAATGACCTGACCCACATGAACACCATCACGCCCTATACGACGGACCGCTACATGGTGATCGACAGTTCGACGATGAGGAATCTGGAACTGACGGAGACCATGCGTGAAAAGCAGAAGAGAGGTTCTCTCCTCTGGGTGCTGGACCGGACGAAGACCGCGATGGGAGCCAGAATGCTCCGCTCTTTCGTGGAGCAGCCGCTTGTGGATGCGGATGAAATCGACAGGCGTCTGGATGCCGTTGAAGAATTCAATGAAAAGGAAATCAGCTGCGAGGAAATGAGGGAATACCTCGGGCCGGTTTATGACCTTGAGCGTCTGGTCACGAGGATCAGCTACCAGTCGGCAAACCCGAGGGACATGATTGCCCTGAAAAGCTCCCTGGCCATGCTGCCTCCGATCAAGGACCTCGCCGGATCTTTCAGGGCGGCAAGGCTGAAGAAACTTGCCGAAGAACTGGACGACCTCCAGGACATCTATACTCTTCTGAATGATTCGCTTGTCGAGGATCCGCCGCTGGCCATGAAGGAAGGCGGCATCATCCGCGACGGCTATAACCGGGAAGTCGATGAGTACCGGAGCGCCAAGACGGAAGGCAAGCAGTGGCTGGCCGACCTGGAGGCCAAGGAACGGGATGCGACCGGCATCCGCACTTTAAAGGTCAAGTTCAACCGGGTCTTCGGATACTGCATCGAAGTGACGAATTCCTTCAAGGACCAGGTCCCGGACCGGTATATCCGCAAGCAGACCCTAGTGGGCGCGGAGCGCTATACGACGCCGGAACTGAAGGAACTGGAGGACAAGATCCTCGGCGCCCAGGACAAGCTTTATTCCCTGGAATATGAACTGTATGCCGATGTCCGCAGCCGGATCGGGGATGAACTTGTAAGAATCCAGAAGACTGCAAAAGTCATCGCGGAAATCGACGTGCTGGCCTCCCTTTCCTCTGTCGCCCGTCACGGGCATTATGTGCGTCCGCATCTGAACAATAAGGGAATCATCCATATCAAGGACGGCCGGCATCCGGTCGTTGAGAAAATGATTCCGGCAGACGGCTTCATTCCGAATGACACGGATCTGGACAGCGGGGAGAAGCGCATTTCCATCATCACCGGCCCGAACATGGCCGGCAAGTCGACCTACATGCGTCAGACGGCGCTGATCGTCCTGATGGCGCAGATCGGTTCCTTCGTGCCGGCAAAGGAAGCCGACATCGGAATCGTCGACCGCATTTTCACCAGGGTCGGGGCTTCGGATGATCTGGCCAGCGGACAGAGCACCTTTATGGTGGAAATGACGGAGGTGGCGAACATCCTCCGCAATGCGACCGCGAACAGCCTGCTGATCCTGGATGAGATCGGGCGCGGCACGTCGACCTTCGACGGCCTTTCCATTGCCTGGGCGGTCATTGAATACATAGCGGATAAACGGCTGATTGGAGCGAAGACGCTCTTCGCCACCCACTATCATGAACTGACAGAACTGGAAGGGAAGATAGAAGGAGTCAACAACTACTGCATCGCCGTCCGGGAAAAAGGGAACGGCATCGTCTTCCTGAGAAAGATCGTCAAGGGCGGAGCCGACAAGAGCTACGGCATCCAGGTTGCCCGTCTGGCGGGCGTGCCGGAGGCTGTCCTGTCGAGAGCTTCGCAGCTGGTTGCCCAGCTTTCCGATGCGGATATTACGGAAGCCATCCAGACGCTGACGTCCGATAGGCCGAAGAAGAATAAAGCCATCCATTACGATGAAGTGGATCTTTCGCAGATGTCCCTGTTTGATACGGTTTCCGATGAAGACGTCCTGAAGGAACTGAAGGATATTGACATCCAGACCCTAACGCCGGTGGAGGCCTTGAACGAACTTTATCAGCTTCAGAACAAGCTGAAGAACAGGTGGAAAGAATGAGACCGATCGAAGTCCTCGATCAGAAAACCATTGACCAGATCGCTGCCGGCGAAGTCGTCGAGCGGCCGGCCTCCATTGTCAAGGAGCTGGCGGAAAATGCCATCGATGCCGGTGCGACGGCAGTTGCCATCGATATCCGGGACGGAGGCATTACGCAGATCCGGATCACGGACGACGGCTGCGGCATTGCGGAAAACGAAATCGCCAAGGCGTTCCTCCGGCATGCCACCAGCAAGATCACCAAAGTCCAGGATCTTTCGGAAATTGCGTCCTACGGTTTTCGCGGCGAGGCGCTGTCGAGCATAGCGGCCGTCAGCAGGGTGGAAATGATTACGAAAAGACCGGAGGACCTGACGGCTACGCGTTTTCGCATTGAAGGGGGAAAGCCGGTCGAGAAAGAAGAAATCGGCGCGCCGGACGGAACGACCGTCATCGTGCGCAGCCTTTTCTACAATACGCCGGCACGGGCCAAATTCCTGAAGACGGCCATGACGGAAGCTTCCCATGTCGGTTCCTATGCGGAACAGCTGGCAATCTCCAATCCGAAGGTCTCTGTGAAATACACCGTCAACGGGGAACTGAAAATCGATACGAGCGGAAACGGTTCGCTGAAGGATGTGCTCTATCAGATCTACGGCCGTGAAATCTCAAAGGAACTGGTGCCGGTCCAGGGCTATGAAGAGGATGCGGAAAAAGGAATCGAGATCCGCGGGCTGATTGCCAAGCCGGTTGTCTCCAGGGGAAACCGCAATTTTGAAAATTATTATGTCAACGGACGCTGCGTAAAAAGCAGAATCCTGATGAAGGCCATCGAAGATGGGTACGGGAACAAGCTGATGCAGCACCAGTATCCGTTCACGGTTCTTTTTCTCACGATCGACGGACACAGGGTTGACGTGAACGTCCATCCGGCGAAGACGGAAGTCCGCTTTTCGGAAGAACAGGCAGTCTACGACGCTGTCCGCCATGCAGTCGAAGGCGCCCTGAAGCGTCAGGAAATGATCGTGAAGGCTTCACTTGAAGATGCCGTCGTCCATGCGGATGACGCAGGAAAGGTTTCCGGCCAGACAGAGAATCCCTCCGGAAGTCCGGAAGGAAAAGGACGGGAAGAGGCCTCTGCCCGGGGAAGCGCAGGAAAAGAAAAAACGGCGGGATCCTCGGTTCCGGAACCATTTGAAAAAAAGGCAAGGGAACGGCTGAGAACGGACAAGATGCCCGGGCCGGAAAAACAGGGTCCGAAGAAACAGGACCCGGAGAAACAGAATCCGGAAAAGCCGGACCAGGGGAAACAGGATCCGGAAAAGAACGCCCTGCCGGAATCCGAAGGAACAGGCGTCGCTGTTCCCGGCATGAAGGAAGCCAGCTATGAACAGCAGGAGATGCCCACCGGTTTTCTGAAGGAAAAGGCGAAAGCCGACCGCCGGATCATCGGGCAGGCATTTTCCACTTACTGGATCGTGGAATATCAGCAGAACCTGTTTATCATCGATCAGCATGCGGCACATGAAAAAGTACTTTATGAAAGACTGATCCGTGAGTACCGGAACAGGAAGGTTTCTTCCCAGGGCGTGAGTCCTCCGATGATCGTCAGTCTGGACATCCGTGAAGAAACGCTTATGAAGACTTACGCCGGTGCGTTCCGGGATCTCGGCTTTGAAATCGAACCGTTCGGCGGCAGGGAATATGCGGTCAGCGCCGTGCCCTATCAGCTGTCGGCCATTGATTCCAAGGAACTGTTCCGAAGCATCCTGGACCATCTGGAAGACACCAGGGAAATCGAAGGCCTTGACCTTTACACGCACAGGGTCGCGACGGAAGCCTGCAAGGCTGCGGTCAAGGGAAACGGAAGGCTCTCTGCGGCAGAAGCGGAAATCCTGATCGATGAGCTACTGACGCTGGACGATCCTTATCACTGCCCGCACGGAAGACCTACGATCATTTCCCTTTCGAGAACGGATCTGGAAAAGAAATTCAAGAGAATCGTATGAGAATCAAGAGAACCGTATGAGAATCAAGAGGAAGGCATGAACCAGAACAGCGAACCTTCGGCAAAGGAAAAGAAACCCCTGCTTGCCGTCATTGCCGGTCCGACCGCCTGCGGAAAAAGCGAGACGGCCGTCGAGCTGGCAAGGAGAATCGGCGGGGAAATCATCTCGGCAGATTCCATGCAGGTCTACCGCCATATGGATATCGGCTCGGCAAAAATCACGCTGGAAGAGCAGATGGGAGTGCCTCATTTCCTGATCGATGCAGCGGAACCGGATGAAGAATTCGATGTGGTCCGGTATGCCTGTGAGGCGAAAAAGGCCCTGAAGGATATCCTGAACCGCGGGAAGATTCCGATTCTGTGCGGAGGGACCGGATTCTACATTCAGGCAGTAACGCGGGATATCGATTTTGAAGAGACCGGCTCGCTTCCGGAATACCGGCAGGAACTCAGCCGCTATGCCGATGAACACGGAAATGAAGCCCTGCATGAAAAACTGAAGGCTGTCGATCCGGCTTCGGCGGAAGCCATCCATCCCAACAACCGCAAGCGGGTCGTCCGGGCACTGGAATATTTCCGTGAAACCGGAAGGTCGATTGCCGTTCACAACGAGGAGGAGAAAGAAAAAGAATCTCCCTATGACCTGCACTTCTTCGTCCTGAACGACGAACGGGCTGCGCTTTATGAGCGGATTGACCGGCGCGTGGATTTCATGCTGGCGGAAGGTCTCGTCGAGGAAGTGCAGTATCTGCGGTCGATGGGATATACCAGGGAAATGGTTTCCATGCAGGGACTGGGCTATAAGGAAATCCTGGATTACCTGGACGGGAAAACGGATTACGAAGAAGCCGTGAGAATTCTGAAGAGGGATACGCGGCATTTTGCCAAGCGGCAGATCACCTGGTTTAAAAGGGAGAAAGATGCCGTCTGGATTGAGATCGGCGATTACGGAAAAAGCCCCGTCCGGATCGCAGAGCATCTTGCGGAATGTCTCGGAACCCGGAACGGCATTCACGGAACGGAAACAGCAGAATCCTGAAACAGACTGAAAACAGAACATGATGAAAGGCATATCGGAAAATGAAACCGGAACAGATGTATGCGGATCTTGGAATTGACAGCGAAGTATATGAATACGGACAGGAAACGGAAGAAAAGCTGAAGGAGCGCTTTTCCGAAATTGACCGGAATGCGGAATACAATTCCCTGAAGGTCATCCATGCGATGCAGGAATGCCGTGTTTCGGAAGCCAGCCTCACGGGCACGACCGGATACGGCTACAACGACATCGGACGGGAAGCCCTGGAGTCTGTCTTTGCGAAAACCTTCGGAACGGAAGAAGCCCTTGTGCGTCCGCTGATTGCCTGCGGAACCCATGCACTCGCCATTGCCCTTTCGGGAAACCTGAGACCCGGCGACGAGCTCCTTTCCATTTCCGGAAAACCTTATGACACGCTGGAAGAAGTCATCGGCATCCGTCCTTCAAGAGGATCTCTTGCCGAATACGGCGTGACCTACCGCCAGGTCAATCTGCTTCCTGACGGAAATTTCGACCTGGACGGCATCCGTGCCGCCATTACCCCGAAAACAAAGCTGGCTGCCATTCAGCGTTCAAAAGGATACGAAGTCCGGCGTTCGTTTTCCGTGGATCAGATCCGTGAGGCGATCGCCTGCGTCAAATCCGTCCGCCCGGATATCATCTGCATGGTCGACAACTGCTACGGCGAATTTGTCGAAAGGGAAGAGCCTTCGGAAGTCGGCGCGGACATGATCGTCGGTTCGCTGATTAAAAACCCGGGCGGCGGTCTTGCGCCGATCGGCGGCTACATTGCAGGAAATAAAGAATGCATCGCCAATGCGGCCTGCCGGCTCACTTCGCCCGGACTGGGAAAAGAAGTCGGTGCGACCCTCGAGGTAAACCGTTCGCTGTTCCAGGGCTTTTTCCTGGCACCGACGGTTACGGCCTCGGCACTCAAGGGAGCAGTGTTCGCCGCGAATATTTATCAGAATCTCGGATTCCCCGTCCTGCCGGACGGCACGGAAGAACGCCGCGACATTATCCAGTCCGTCACGCTCGGATCCGCGGAAAAGGTCATCGCCTTCTGCCGCGGGATCCAGAAGGCCTCGCCGGTGGATTCCTTCGTGACGCCTGAGCCCTGGGACATGCCGGGGTATGACAGCCAGGTGATCATGGCTGCCGGCGCCTTTGTCTCGGGATCTTCCATCGAGCTGTCCGCGGATGCACCGATCCGTGAACCTTATTCGGTTTATTTCCAGGGAGGACTGACGTGGCCGTCGGCCAAGCTCGGAATCCTGATGTCCCTGCAGTCGCTGAAAAATGAAAAACTGGTTGATCTGACCGGGAGGAAATAAGATGTCCGTCCGCGTGACCGTAATCGGAGGAGGCCCGTCCGGCCTGATGGCAGCGATTCAGGCTGCCCGTCAGGGAGCCGAAGTCCTTCTTCTGGAACAGAACCGGAAACCGGGAAGAAAGCTTCTTCTGACCGGGAACGGCAGGTGCAATCTGACGAATACGGAAATCCTTCCGGACAGCTACCGGGGGTCCCATCCGGAATTTTCGGAACAGGCGGAAGAGCTCTTTTCGCCAAGGGATGCGATTTCCTTTTTCCTCAGCATCGGCATCTATACCGTAAGCCATGACGGCTGGGTCTATCCCTATTCGGAACAGAGCACGCCCGTGCTTTCGCATCTTCTTGCCGAGACAGAGCGCCTGCAGGTGAAAATCAAGAATTCCGAGAAGGTGACGGAAATCCTGCAGGAACAGGATGCGTTCCGCGTACGGACGGAAGGATGGGATTATCCCTGCGAGCGGGTCATTCTCTGCAGCGGATCCTCTGCATCTTCCGCAGAAGGGTCCGACGGCTCCGGCTATGAACTTGCCGGAAAGCTCGGCCACCGGATTCTGGAACCGCTGCCGGCGCTGACTTATCTGACCTGCCGCATGCAGAAGGAAAGGAAATGGAACGGCGTGCGCGTGACGGCGGAACTGACGCTCCTTGCGGATCAGAAGAAGCTGTGCAGCCGCCGGGGACAGCTGCAGCTGACCGACACCGGTGTTTCGGGAATCCCGGCCTTTCAGGTGAGCCGCTATGCGGCACGTGCCCTTGCCGAAGGGAAGAAAGTGACCGCAGTCATCAATTTCATGCCCGACTACGATGTCCGTTCCTTTGAAAAATTTCTGGACATCCTGAAGAAGGCATCTGCTTCGGGCGAACCGGAAGTGCGCCTGGACGGTCTCTTCCAGGAGGGACTCTCGGAAGTCTTTTCCGGTGAGGCCAAAGATCCGGAAGCCCTTGCAAAGGAAGTCTGCTCCTATGAACTGGAAGTGACGGGAACCGGTCCTCTTGAACGTTCCCAGACAGCTTCCGGAGGAATCGATACTTCCGAAGTGAATCCGCAGACGATGGAATCGAAACTTGTGCCGGGTCTTTATTTTGCCGGTGAAATCCTGGATGTCGACGGAGACTGCGGCGGCTATAATCTGCAGTGGGCCTGGACGTCGGGATATCTGGCCGGCCGGGCAGCTGCCGGGAATCCCGCAGCTTCCGAAGAATACGCTTCAGCCGAGGAGAAAAAATGATCCGCATTTCCGAATTAAAACTGAAACCGGGAGAAGATCCCGGCATCCTGAAAATGAAAGCCGCGCACCTGCTGCGGATACGTCCAGAAGAGATCCAGGACTTCCGGATCGTCCGACGCTCGCTGGATGCCAGAAGGAAGCCGGAGCTCTTTTACGTGTACACGGCAGAGCTTTCCCTGAAGGCAGAAAAGAGCTGTCCGGCAGTAGGTAGACATAATAATATTATGTTAACAAAGCGCGAAAGCTACGTTTTTCCTTCGGGCGGAAAAGAAGTTCTGAAGCATCGTCCGGTCGTCATCGGTTCCGGTCCGGCCGGACTTTTCTGTGCCTATCTGCTTGCCCGGAACGGATTCGAGCCGGTCATCCTGGAACGAGGAGACGAGGCGGACATCCGCACGCAGAAGGTCGGCAGCTTCTGGGCAGGGAAAGAACTGGATCCGGATTCCAATGTGCAGTTCGGGGAAGGCGGAGCCGGAACTTTTTCGGACGGAAAGCTGAATACCTCGGTGAAGGATCCGCTGTCCAGGGCTGATTTCATTTTCAGGACATTTACGGAACACGGTGCCCCGGAAGAGATCTGCTATGACCAGAAGCCGCATCTGGGAACCGATGTACTGACCGGCATTCTGAAATCCATGCGGAAAGAAATTGAACAGAACGGAGGCACCTATCTTTTCCGGCATCAGGTCACGGATCTGGTGACGGAGGGAAATGAACTGAAGGGCCTTGTCGTGAACGGCACGGAAACGCTGGATGCGGATCTTGCCGTCCTGGCGCCGGGCCACTCCGCACGGGACACGATGCGGATGCTGCAGCGGCATTCCCTGAAAATGGAGCCGAAAGCCTTTGCGGTCGGCTTAAGGATTGAACATCCGCAGAGAATGATCGATCTGTCGCAGTACGGATGCGACAGGGGAAAGATACTTCCGCCCGCGGCGTACAAGCTGACGCATCAGACCGAAAGCGGAAGAGGAGTATACTCCTTCTGCATGTGCCCCGGCGGATATGTCGTAAATGCCTCTTCGGAAAAAGGCCTGCTCTGCGTGAACGGCATGAGCTATCAGAAGAGGGATTCCGTCAATGCAAACAGCGCGATCGCCGTTACGGTTCCGGTCTCGGATTTCCTTTCCGCCGGAAATGAAGAATATGGCGGGGAACTGTCGGGCATCGCTTTCCAGAGGGAGCTTGAGCGGAAAGCCTTCCGGGCTTCGGAAGGTGCTGTGCCGGTACAGCTTCTGCAGGATTTTGCCCAGGGAAGAATGAGTACCTCCTTCGGAGACGTCCATCCGTGCATCCGGGGCAGCTTCGGATTCGGAAGGGTGGATGAGATCCTTCCGGAGCAAATCAAAGCGGCCGTCCTGGAGGGCGTATCGGCCTTCGGCAGGAAAATCCGGGGATATGACAGGCCGGATGCCGTATTCAGCGGTGTCGAGAGCCGTACTTCTTCACCGGTCAGGATCCTGAGGGATGAGGAAATGGTTTCCGCCATTGAAGGGCTGATGCCGGTCGGGGAAGGGGCCGGATATGCCGGCGGGATCATGTCTGCCGCCATGGACGGCATGAAAGCGGCAGAGAAAATTTCACAAAAATATAAGAAAATCAAAGTGTGAACGTTCGGGCGGCGCCCTTGAAAAGGCACCTGCCCTGTGTTAAGATAAAACCTGCACGATTCAGGGGAGTGTGTCTTTAAAGAGAGAAAGCAGGGCATTGAAAAGACTTTTTCTCAAAGAAACAGGCGATGTCGACAGACCTTATGAAAGGTGTCTGAGGCATGGCCCGTCGTCGCTGTCTGACGCACAGCTTCTGGCTGTCATTCTCCGAACAGGTACAAAAGGAACAGGCGTGATGGATCTTTCCGAAAAGATCCTGAAACTGTCTCAGGGCGACAGCGGCCTTCTGGGCATCTGCCATCTGACGGCAGATGAACTGATGACGGTTCCGGGAATCGGGGAAGTCAAGGCGGTTCAGATCCTCTGCGTCGGCGAACTGTCACGGAGGATATCGACTTACCGGGCCAGAAGGGATCTGTCATTCACAAGACCCGAGACGATTGCAGACTATTTCATGGAAAGGCTGCGGCACGAAGAACGGGAAAACCTGATTCTGATGATGCTGGACACCAAGGGACATCTGATCGGCGAAAAGCTGATGACGGTCGGAACGGTCAACGCCTCCCTGATCTCGCCGCGGGAAGTTTTCATGGAAGCCCTGAAGCACAGGGCCGTCAGCGTGATCCTGCTTCACAATCATCCGAGCGGGGATCCGGAGCCGAGTTCCGAAGACAGGAAGATTACCGAAAAAATGAAAAGAGCAGGCGAGCTTCTGGAAATCAGGCTTCTTGACCACGTCGTCATCGGAGATCGCCGGTATGTCAGCTTTGCGGAGAGAGGCCTCCTTTAGGAAAACGGGTTAAATATGCTGGGAAATAATGTCTTCGGCGTGGATCTGGGCACAAGCGAAATCAAGATCTACAGCCTGAAGAAGAATCAGACTTTAATAGAGAAAGACATGGTCGCGATTCTTGACGGAGAACGCGTACTGGCAGTCGGAAATGATGCGTTTGAGATGTTCGAGAAGACGCCTCCGAATATCGAGGTGGTCAGTCCGGTCACCGAGGGATCCATCTCGGATATCGACAAGGTCGAAGTCGTGCTGCATACGCTCCTGCGGAAAATGGACCGTCATATCGGACACGGACCGGTGATTTATTTTTCAGCGCCGACCAACCGCTCCGAAATCGAGCAGCGGGCCTATTATGCCATCAGCATGGCAGGCGGCCTGAAGAATCCGAGGGTCTTCCTGGTGGACCGGCCGATCTGCGATGCCATTGCCCTGGGGATTCCGCTGACGAAGACGCACGGCACGATGATCGTCAACATCGGGGCGCAGAATACGGATATTTCCGTCATTGCCAATGAACAGGTCATCATCAGCAAGAGCGTTCCGATCGGCGGGCAGCAGATGAACGAATCCATCTGCGACATCATCCGCCGGAAGAACAATCTGCTGATCGGACACCGGACGGCAAGAAGACTGAAAGCCGTTCTGGCCTCCTTCGGAAAAGAAGAGAAGGAAGCGCGGAAAATCGTCGGACTCAATACGCTGTCCGGCCTTCCGAGGGAAGGAATCGTATCTTCTGCGATCGTCAACGATGCCGTCACGTCCCAGATGAAGGTCCTGGCTGAAGAGATCAGGGACTTTCTGGAAAGAATGCCTCCGCAGATTGCCGAATGCGTCAGGAATGAGGGAATCTACCTGACAGGCGGCTCGACCAGGATTCAGGAAATCGATGTGTTCTTCAAGGATTATATCGGATGCAGGATCAATCTTTCCTCTTATTATGATCTGTGCACGATCAGGGGGCTGCAGGAACTGATTACACATAAGAGCCTTTATAAATGGGCCAGCCCGGTTAGGAACAGGAAATGAACAAAAAAAGGAATTTCAAACTGAACAGCAAAGGTCTGCTCATCATCATGACGATCATCTGCGTCGGCCTGATCCTGGCAACCTTTTCGTCGGACCGGATTTCCACTCCGTTCCGCAGCATAGCCGGCTATGTGATTACGCCTTTTCAGAACGGAATCAACGATATCGGTGCCTGGATGACTTCCAAGGCGGCTGGTTTCCAGGATGTCGCCGCGCTGAGCGAGGAGAATGCCCAGCTTCAGAAAAAAGTCGACGAGCTGACCAGCCAGAACAACGAACTGATCCAGTCCCAGTCGGAACTGGAACGCCTTCAGGAACTGTATAAGCTCGGGCAGAAATACTCGGAATACGATACCGTTGCAGCGGAAGTGATTTCCAAGGATCCGGGCAACTGGTACAGTACATTCGTCATCAACAAGGGCAAGGCAGACGGTCTTTCCGTCGACATGAACGTTATCGGCCAGGGCGGACTCATCGGCATCGTGACGGAAGTCGGGAACAACTGGGCGCAGGTGCGCTCCATCATCGATGACGAGAGCAACGTCAGCGCCATGCTTGCCGATACGTCGCAGACTTGCACGGTCACGGGCTCCCTTCTGGAAATGGACCAGGGAAAGATCGACTTTATCCAGCTGTCAGATACGGACAATCATGTCAAGGAAGGCGATGCCGTCGTGACTTCCAATATCAGCTCCAAATTCCTGACAGGCATTCTGATCGGCTATGTCAGCGATGTCGTGCAGGATACGAACAATCTGACGAAATCCGGCACGATCGTACCGGTTGCCAACTTCAAGAACCTGAGGGAGGTCCTTGTCATCACCGAGCTGAAACAGACAAAGGAGAACTCCTGATTGAAAAGGAAAATCATCATTTTCATCATGATCTGGGTCCTTTTCCTTCTGCAGACGACCGTTTTCAAATCCCTGCAGATCGCTTCGACTGTGCCCAATCTGCTGCTGATCCTGACCGTTTCCATTGCCTTCATGCAGGGGAAGAAAGAGGGACTTCTGACAGGCTTTATCTGCGGGATCCTGATCGATCTCTTCTACGGGACGATCTTCGGATTCTATGCGCTGGTCTACATGTACATCGGATACGGCTGCGGCTTCTTCAGTCAGGTGTATTACGATGAGGATATCAAGGTCCCCCTGATCCTGACAGCCGTCAGCGATTTTGTCTACGGATTCATCGTCTATGTGAGCCGTTTCCTGCTCAGAGGCCGCATCAATTTCTGGGGCTATCTGACTTCTGTCATCATGCCCGAAATCGTGTATACGGTCCTGATCACGATTATCCTTTACAGGATCATTTACAAGATCAATCATTCACTTGCTGAGAAAGAGAAGGAAGGGAGCGGAAGCGTATGGGTAAAAAGCTGAAGAAGTGGCTGAAAAAAGCAAAAATCGGACGCTCCACCATCCTGGCCGTTCTATTCGTCGTGCTTGCTTTCATCCTCATCCGCAGGCTGTATGACCTGCAGATCATCAACGGGGAGAATTACCGCAACAATTTCAGCATGAAGACAACGAAGACGCTGACCCTGAAAAGCACCAGGGGAAACATATATGACCGCAACGGCAATATCCTGGCGACCAACAAGCTTTCCTACAGCCTGACGATTACGGACTCCGGCTCCTACAGCACCAACCGGCAGAAAGCGCTGGCGCTGAATTCCGAAGCCTACAAGATTGAGCAGATCCTTTTGTCCCACGGCGATTCGCTCGGGAACGATTTCCATATTGTCCTGGACGCGAACGGCAACTACAGCTACAACGTAACCGGCACGACGCTTCAGCGTTTCAAAGCCGACGTATACGGCCAGGCAAAAATCGAGAACCTGACCGACGAACAGGCCAATGCCAGTGCGGACACCATGATGGCCTATCTGGTCAGTGAAAAGCGTTTTGCCATCCAGCGGACCGAAAAGCCATACACGGACAGCGAACTGTCCTCCGTCGGACTTCCGTCGGATCTGACCAAGCAGGAAATCCTGGACATCACGTACATCCGCTATGAGCTTTTTACGACCAGCTACCAGAAATATGTCCCGATCACCATCGCCACGGAAATTTCGGATGATTCTGTCGCCGAGCTGCAGGAGAAGAAGGATGAGCTGACGGGCATCGATATCGTGGAAGATTCCAACCGCGTCTACACGGATCCCGAAGCCTTTGCCTCCATTATCGGCTACACCGGCAAAGTCTCTGCGGATGAACTGGCGACCCTCCAGGCGCAGAACTCCAAATATACAAGCACTTCCATCGTCGGCAAATCCGGCATTGAAAAAGTCATGGAAACGACGCTGCAGGGCAGCGACGGACAGCAGACGGTCTACGTCGACAATCTGGGGAGAGTCCTGGAAGTCGACGAGAGTTCCGTCATCCAGGCGCAGGCCGGCAACGACGTGTATCTGACGATTGACAAGGATCTCCAGGAGGCGGCTTATCAGATCCTGGAACAGAGAATCGCCGGCATCCTGAAAACCGTCATTGTCGACCAGAAGGAATTCGATACTTCGACCGTGACCGATACGGCGAATATCCGGATCCCGGTCTACGATGTCTACAATGCGCTGATTGACAACAGCGTCATTGACACGACTCATTTCACGGCAGCGGATGCATCGCCGAACGAGGTGCTGCTGGAGCAGGCCTATGAGCAGAAGCAGACTGAAGTATTTGCCTGGATCAAAGACCAGCTGACCGGAGATTCTCCGCTTCCCTACAACCAGCTGTCTGATGAACAGAAGGAATATGAAAGCTATATCGTCAATGACCTGCTGACGACCGACACGGGCATCCTGAACAGCTCGGCCATCGACAAGACGGATGCAACCTATCTTGCCTGGACGCGGGACGAGAGCATCAGCATGAAGGAATACCTGACTTATGCGGCCAGCCAGAACTGGATCGACATCACATCCTTCTCGGCTTCCGATACCTATCTGGGATCGGATGATATCTATGCGGCTCTCTCGGATTATATCGGCCAGTATCTTTCCACGGATCGCGCGTTCGGAAAAATCCTCTACAAGTACCTTCTCTTTGCAGAACGGATCACGCCGAATGAGCTCATCAACGTGCTCTATGACCAGGGCGTCCTCAATAAAAACGATGATTCCTTTGATGATTACCAGAACCAGAAAATCTCGAATTTCAATCTGATCCTGTCGAAGATCGATGATCTGGAAATTACCCCGGCGATGCTGGCGCTCGATCCCTGCTCCGGTTCGGCGGTCATTACGGATCCGAATAACGGCGAGATTTTGGCCTGCGTGACTTATCCGGGCTACGACAACAACAAGCTGGCCAACAGCATGGATGTTTCCTATTACAACAAGCTGGCCAACGACAAGTCGAAGCCGTTCTACAATAAAGCGACGCAGCAGGAGACGGCTCCCGGCTCCACATTCAAGCTGATCACGGCTACGGCAGGACTGGAGGAAGGCGCCATCAATGCCAGTACGATCTTCAACTGCACCGGCGTCTTCAACCTGACGGAAACGCCTCTTTCCTGCTGGCTGAAAACCGGGCACGGACCGCTCAATGTCGTCGGCGGCATCCAGAATTCCTGCAACGTCTTCTTCTGCAATGTGGCTTACCAGCTGGGACTTACCGAAGACGGCGTATGGTCCGATTCCCTTTCCCTGAGCAAGCTGCAGAATTACGCGAAGATGTACAATATGGATCAGCCGTCCGGCATCGAAATTCCGGAAGCGGATCCGCAGGTCTCCGATCAGTATGCCATCCAGTCTGCAATCGGACAGGGCACCCATGCCTATACGACCACGCAGCTGGCCAGGTATGTGACGACCATCGCAAGCAGCGGGACCAGCTATAATATTTCCCTCATCGACAAGACCACGGATACCAACGGAAACCTGATCAAGGATTATTCTCCGACGGTCCTGAGCAAGCTCAACATTTCAAACAGCACCTGGGATATTATCCATACCGGCATGCGGGCGGTTATCGAGAGCAAGGCGGAGTATTCGGACCTTGCCATCAATGTGGCCGGCAAGACCGGAACGGCGCAGGAATCCAAGACGCGTCCGTCGCATGCCCTGTTCATCTGCTATGCTCCGTATGAGGCTCCGCAGATCTCCATGGCAGTCCGTATCGGAAACGGCTATTCCTCGACCAATGCGATCATGGCGGCGAAAGACATCCTGATGTATTACTTCAACCTGACGGATCCTTCCTCGATCCTGACCGGAAAAGCGATGACGCAGAACGTAACGACCGGACAGGTCGACTGACAGAAAGAAGATTATGATAAAACGTTATAAAATAAAAGACTACAATTTCAGGCTGGTTCTCTGGCTGGCAGCGCTCAGTTCCCTGGGCGTTCTCCTGGTGGGCTCTGCGGATTCATCCCTGCAGATGCGCCAGCTGGCCGGAGTGATCCTGGGCCTTGCCTTCATGGCTGTTTTCTCCATCGTCGATTTTTCATGGATCCTGGATTTTTACTGGATCATCTACGGACTCAACATCGCCCTGCTTCTGGTCGTCCTGGCCATCGGCTGGGCGTCCCACGGAGCTCAGCGCTGGATCGACCTCGGTTTTACGACCTTCCAGCCGGTTGAGATCGCCAAGATTTTCCTCGTCCTGTTTTTTGCCAAGTACATGATGGTCCATGAAAATGAAATCAACAGGCCGAAGATCCTTCTGCGCCTGCTGATCCTGATCGGGTTCCCTCTGGTCCTGATCTATAAAGAGCCGGACCTTAAGAACACCATCACGATCGCGGTCGTTTTCCTTCTGATGTACTACGTGGCGGGCCTCAGCTACAAGATCCTGCTGCCGTTTCTGGCGATCCTGATCGCCGGAGGGGCCATCGTCATTTCCATCATTATCCAGCCGAACCAGGGCATCATCAAAATCAACGATTATCAGCGGGAACGCATCATGGCATTCCTTTACCCGGACAGCGACGAATATACGGATGCCAACTCGCAGCAGAAGAATTCGGTTACGGCAATCGGTTCCGGCGAGCTGACCGGAAAGGGACTCAACAACAGCGACGTTTCCTCTGCCAATAAGGGAAACTTCATTCCCGAGATTCAGACAGACTTTATTTTCGCGGTAGCGGGAGAGGAGCTGGGCTTTTTCGGAAGTGCGGGGATCGTGATCCTGCTTCTGCTGATTGTACTGGAATGCCTGCTGATGAGCCGCCGGGCCAAAGACCTTTCGGGGCGGATCATCTGCTGCGGAATGGCGTCGGTCATTTCCATACAGAGCTTTATCAATATTGCGGTGGCAGTCGGACTTTTCCCGAATACGGGAACGCCCCTGCCTTTTGTCAGCTACGGTCTGTCCTCCCTGGTCAGCCTTTACATCGGCATGGGAATCGTACTCAATGTAGGACTTCAGAACAAGATCCGGCTGGCAAGCGAAGCCGTCCGCATGGGAGGAATCCGAAGTGAGCGGGCATAAGAATAAAAAGGTTCTCCTGACGGCTGTCCTGATTTTCGTTCTGGCGGCATCTCTTGCCCTCGGCGGCTTCGGAGTGTATGCGCTCAGGACCCTCAATAACCTTGAGATGGTCATGCCGTACAGCAACAAGGATCTGGCCTATACCTCCACGAATGAGACAGCCATGCAGACGGAGGCTTCCTTCAGCAGGAACCTGTGCGTGGGAGAAGACAACACAGCCAACAGCAGCATTTCCCTGCAGGGAAATGAAAGCGGAGCACTGTTTTCCCTGCATGACCGCAGCATCCTTTTTTCAAAAAACATGTATGACAAGATCTATCCGGCCAGCATCACCAAGCTGATGACGGTCATCCTGGCCCTGAAGTACGGGAACATGGACGATGTCGTCACCATCACCTGGGAAGACCTTGAGCTGGAAGCCGGCTCGCAGGTGGTCGGTTTCCAGATCGGTGACCAGGTCAAGATGAACGAGCTTCTGTACGGGCTGATTGTCCATTCCGGAAATGATGCAGCGCAGGCCATCGCACGGCACATCGGCGGCACGCAGGCGAAGTTCGTCGACATGATGAACGAAGAAGCAGCGGCCATCGGAGCGACCGGGACTCATTTCATGAATCCGACCGGTCTTCAGGACGAGAACCATTACACCACGGTCTATGACATTTACCTGATGCTGAACGAGGCGCTCAAATACGATGAGTTCACCAGCATGATGCAGGTGTCCGTCTATGAGCTCAGCTACTCCGACAAGGACGGAAATGCGAAGACCGTGACGCTCGATTCCACGGATCATTATCTGACGGGGGATGCCCAGGCGCCGAGAAATGTGACCGTCCTCGGAGGCAAGACGGGAACGACTTCCTCCGCAGGAAGCTGCCTTGCCCTGACGGCACAGAATGCCTACGGACAGCCTTATATCGCGGTCATCGTCAAAGCGGCCAATAAGGATGCCCTCTATACCGACATGAACAGCATTCTTTCGCAGATCAACAGCTGACGGGGAAAATTTGTTTGGAAAAGGGTCGTGCGAAATCCGCTTTACCCTTGTTTTTTATATCTGCTTCATCTATAATTAGATAAGAACGGCCGGGATGATGCCGCTCAAAGGAGGACACTGCGATGGTTCACTTGATTGTGGGTAATAAGGGGAAAGGCAAGACAAAAGTGCTTCTCGACAGGGTCAATGAACAGATCAGAAGTGCAAAGGGCGATGTGGTCTATATCGACCAGAGCATGCGTCACATGTATGAATTGAACAACCGGATCAGGCTTGTCGATGTTTCGCGTTTCCCGCTGACCACGGGAGAACAGCTTATCGGATTCATCTGCGGAATCATTTCCCAGAACAGCGATATTGAAATCCTTTATCTGGACGGACTTCTGAAACTGGATGATGTCAGGGCGGAGGATGTTCCCGACATCATTAAGAAAATGGATAAAATCTCTTCGGAGTTTGATATAGATATGACACTCAGCATTTCCATGGACCAGAGCGAGCTGCCGGACGACCTTAAGGGCATGGTAGCCGTTGCATTATAAAGAAAGCATCTCGGGATAGGGTAATCCTGTTTGGCAGGGAATTTAAGGGGAAATAAAGAAATGGCACAGAAGAATAATCATCCATCCGGACTCAGGAAGGTTTTCTCCCTGAATATCGGGACGATTATTTTCGGTGCTATTTTTATTTACATCATTATTTCCATTCTTCTGTACATTACGGCGAACCATGTGACTTCCTATCAGGTCACCAGCGGACCGCTTGCAAAGAACGAAACGTATACGGGCCTCATCGTCAGGACGGAATCCGTCGTGACCGCAGATACTTCCGGCTATGTGACCTACTATGCCAGGGAGAATTCCAAGGTCCGGAAATCCGGCGTCGTCTACGGAATCGGCATGACCAGGCAGACGGCCGGCACTTCCTCGCTGACGGATGAAACCCTGACCAGGATCCTCAGCAGCATGAGGAAATTCTCTTCGAATTTCTCTTCCAAGGATTACCATGACACCTATACATTCAAGTATGAAATGGAAGGAGAAATCCTCGGAAACTCTATCCTCAACGCGCCGGATACCAGCACGCTGGATGAGAAATCCGGGACGATGACGATCGGGGACCAGACCGTCAATACGGCCGCGTCTGACGGAGTCATCAGCTATTCGACGGACGGCTATGAGAACTTCGATTTCTCAAACATCACGGAAGACGACCTGGATGAAAAGGCCTATGTCAAGACAGATTTGAAAACGGACAGCCTCGTCAATGCCGGGGACAAGATTTACAAGCTGGTCAGTTCGGAAGAGTGGTCCGTCATCATTCCCCTGACGGCCAAGCAGATCGTACAGCTGGATTCCGATTCCAAAATCAAGGTTAAATTCCTGAAAGACGGAACCAGCCAGGTCGGAGACCTGACCATCCTGACGATGTCGGATGGAAAGTACTACGGAAAAATCACGTTCACCAACGGAATGGTCCGGTACATCGATGACCGCTTCCTGGACATCGAGCTTGTCACCAATAAGCAGACAGGCCTGAAGATTCCGGCCAGCTCCGTGGTCAACAAGACTTTCTATACGATCCCCGACGATTATGCGACGGTCGGAGGAGACTCCGGAAATGCCGGATTCCTCCGTCTGACAACCGGCAAGGACGGAAAGGAAACGACGGAATTCGTGGAGGCAACGCTGTATGAGCATAAAGACGGCAAGTACTACGTCGATACTTCTGAATTCCATGCGGGCGATATCATCCTGAGGGCAGAAGAAAATTCCGACCGGTTCATTGTCGGAGACTCTGCGACGCTGGAAGGCGTCTACAGCATGAACAAGGGATATGCGGTCTTCCGGAAAATCAGCATCATCGACAAGAATGAGGAATACTGCATTGTGGAAAAAGGAACAGACTACGGAATAGCACAGTTTGATTATATCGTACTCGACTCTTCACAGGTTAAGGAGAACGAGATTACGGTCAATTGATGGGAGTGAACAGAATTGCTGACAGATAACCTGAATCTGGTAAAAAAAAGAATTGAGGAAGCCTGCGCAAAAAGCGGAAGGAATCCGAAAGAAGTAACGCTCGTGGCGGTGAGCAAGAAGAAGCCCGAAGAAGACATTCTGGAGCTTTACAGGGCAGGGCAGAGAGATTTCGGTGAAAATTACATCCAGGAACTCAGAACGAAGCAGGAAGACCTGCCGAAGGATATCCGGTGGCATATGATCGGACATCTTCAGAGAAATAAAGTCAAATACATTGCCGGGACCATTGCCATGATCCATTCCGTGGATTCTCTTGAGCTGGCGGAAACCATCGACCGGGAAGCCCTGAAGAACGGGCGCATCATCCCCATCCTGATGGAAGTCAATGTGGCCGGAGAGGAGTCGAAATTCGGCGTCAGACCGGAAGAGGCCGATGCCCTGGCCGAACAGATTTCCCACCTTCAGAATGTACGGCTACAGGGCTTCATGACCAGCGCGCCCTTTGCGGAAAACCCCGAAGAAGACCGCCCCGTCTTCCGGAATCTGAGGAAATTAAGTGTTGACATAGGGCAAAAAAACTATAATAATGTAACAGTGGATGCTTTGAGCATGGGCATGACGAATGATTATTCCGTGGCCGTGGAAGAAGGGTCTACCATCGTACGGGTTGGAACCGCGATTTTCGGAGCGCGTGACTATCAATAGATCAGAATGGAGATAGAAAAGAATGGGTCTTCTTGACAAGTTTCTGGATGCAATCAAGCTGAATGATGACTATGACGACGATGAAGAGTTCGTCGATGACGATGAGAGCACGGATTCAGCCGATGACTATAAAGAAGAAAAACCGAAAAAGCGCTTCTTCCAGAAGTTCAAGGAAGAGGATGATTTAGGGGATGAGGACGATCTGGATGAAGATGATTCTGAAGCTTCAGCAGCGCCGGCAAATCCTTTCCGCAGGAAAGAGCAGAAGACTTCTTTTGCGGAAGACCGGAAAACTGCCGATGACCGCAAGGAACGGGTGCATGCGAAAGACAGACCGGTCAAGAAGAACAAGATTACGCCGATGCGCCGGAAGGGTTCCGGCATGGAAGTCAATGTGATCCGTCCCGTTTCCATGGAAGACACGCGCGAGATCGCGGATACGCTTCTGGACAGCTGCACGGTTGTCCTGAATCTGGAAGGTCTCGATGTCGACATCGCGCAGAGAATCATCGATTTCACCTGCGGAGCCTGCTATTCGCTTCAGGGAAGCCTTCAGAAGATTTCGAGCTACATCTTCATCCTGACGCCTGAAAACGTAGACATCTCCGGAGATTTCCAGAGCATCCTGAACGGAGCTTTCAACGATATCCCGAGCATGAAGACGCAGTACTGAAACCTGTCATATGAATGAGTGAAGAGCGTCAGCACGGAAAGGCTGATGCTCTTTCTGTAATCAGAGGAAAAAATGGAAAACAGGATAACCGTTAAAACACCGGACCATGAAGATTATGACGTGATTCTTGCCGAGGATTTCAGGACGCTTCCGGAGCACCTCAGGAAAATGAATCTGTCACCGGATAAAGTCTGCATCATTTCCGATACCCATACCCGGCCGCTCTACGAGGCGGAGATCGTTTCGCTTCTTAAGGAGATTTATCTGGATCCTTTCTGTTTCAGCTTCGAAGCCGGAGAAGAACACAAGAACCTTGAATCCATTGAAGGCCTGTATGATTTCCTGCTGGAAAACCGTTTCACAAGGAAAAGCCTGCTGATTTCTCTGGGCGGCGGCGTGACCGGCGATATGACGGGTTTTGCTGCAGCGACCTACCGGAGAGGCATTCCTTTTGTTCAGATCCCGACGACGCTGCTTTCGCAGGTGGACGCCTCCATCGGAGGAAAAACCGGCTTCGACTACCATGGATACAAGAACATGATCGGCGCCTTTCATATGCCGTCGCTTGTCTATATCAGCACCAAAACCCTGGAGACCCTCCCGGAGCGGGAGTATATCAGCGGTCTTGCCGAGAACATCAAGCACGGACTCATCAAGGATGAAAAATTCTATGAATGGATGCTGAACCGCATGGATCAGATTGTTTCCCGTGACAGCAGGACCGTCGCGGAAATGATACGCCGTTCCCTCCGGATCAAGCAGGAGACCGTTGAAAGCGATCCGACCGAAAAAGGCCTGAGGATGATCCTGAATTACGGGCACACGATCGGGCATGCGATCGAAAAAGCCAAGGACTTCCGCCTGACGCACGGGGAATGCGTGGCACTGGGATGCATCGCCTCGGCAAAAATCAGCTGTGACCGGGGAATGCTTCCGCAGGATGAACTTTATGAACTGCGCGACAGCTGCGTCGGTTTCGGACTGCCCGTCTTTCTTGACGGCACGGATACGGAAAAGATCCTGGAACTGACGAAGTCGGATAAGAAGGCATCGGACGGGCACATCCGTTTCATCCTTCTTGGTGGAATCGGCAATGCCGTCATCGCGGATGATGTCAGCGATGATGAAATACGGAACGGAATTCAATTCATCAACGGAGACTTGTTAAATGGACAATAAAAAATGTACAGCAGGCAATCTGGCTGCTGCCGGAGCTCTCATCGCCGTTCTTACAGTCATTGATCAGGTCACCAAGCTGCTGGCAGCCGCAAAACTTTCTGACGGACCGTTCGTAATCTGGCCCGGAGTCTTCGAACTCCGGTATCTTGAAAACAGGGGAGCGGCCTTCAGCATCCTGACGGGACATCAGTGGTTCTTCATCGTGCTGAGCATCCTGTTCCTGGCTGCTGCTTTTTGGATTTACCGGAAAGTGCCGCGGACAAAGAGGATGAAGCCTCTGCGGATCTGCATCGTTTTCCTTTCAGCGGGAGCTTTCGGAAATCTGATCGACAGGGTGTTCCTGGGGTATGTCAGAGACTTCTTTTATTTCAGCCTGATTGATTTCCCGATTTTCAACGTGGCGGATATCTGTGTTTCCGTTACGATGTGCGTACTCATTATCCTGATCCTGTTTGTCTACCGGGACCATGATTTCGATTTCCTGAAGAGAACGAAGCCGGAAACGGATGAGGCCCTTAAGGACGGAGAAGATGGAAAATAAAGAGTTTTACCGTGCCCTTCCTGAAGATGAGGGGACCCGTCTGGACCGGTTTCTGATCACAAGACGTCCGGACCTTTCCCGCTCCCATATTCAGAAGCTGATTGAAAACGGAAATGTGTCAGCGGACGGCAGGCCGGTCAAGGCTTCCCTGAAAATGAAAGCAGGAGAGGAGATTTCCCTGCTGCTTCCGGAACCGGAAAGCACGGATGTCGTTCCCGTCCGGATGAACCTGGATATTCTCTATGAAGATGAGGATATCCTGATCGTGAACAAGCCGAAGGGAATGGTCGTGCATCCCTGTGCGGGACACCGGGACGATACGCTGGTCAACGGCATCCTGGAGCACTGCGGAAAGGACCTTTCCGGAATCAACGGCGTCTTAAGGCCCGGAATCGTACACCGGATTGACAAGAACACGACCGGAGCGCTGATCGTATGCAAGAATGATGAAGCGCACCGGTTCATTTCCGAACAGCTGAAAGTTCACAGCATCACCAGAAAATACCGGGGGATCGTCATCGGGATACCGGACCGGGATGAAGGAACGATTGAAGGGGCAATCGGCCGCGATCCGAAAGACCGGAAGCGGATGGCTGTCGTCCGGGTCAACGGAAAAGATGCCGTCACGCATTACCGGGTCCTGGAAAAAATGAAGGGTTTTGCCTACTGCGAATTTACGTTGGAAACCGGACGCACGCATCAGATCCGCGTCCATATGGCTTCCATCGGCCATCCGATTCTGGGAGATGACGTCTACGGACCCAGAAAGTGTCCGATGGAACTGGAAGGTCAGACGCTCCATGCGATGACCATCGGATTCGTGCATCCCCGCACGGGAAAATACGTGGAATTTACGGCACCGCTGCCGGAGTATTTTGAGGAACTTCTGAAAAAGCTCAGGAAAGAAGGAACGGAGGCGTGATTATGAATACGGTCATCACCATCGGACGTCAGTCGGGATCCGGAGGCAGAATCATCGGAAAGGCAGTCGCCGAGAAATACGGCATTCCGTATTACGACAAGGAACTGCTGGAAATAGCCGCCAAGGACAGCGGCTACTGCAAAGAGATCTTTGAGAACCATGATGAAAAGCCCACCAACAGCTTCCTTTATTCACTGGTCATGGACAGCTCCTTCGGCCTGGCAGGAACGGCAATGAATGAAATGCCGCTCAATCATAAGATCTTCCTGGCCCAGTTCGACACGATCCGGAAAATTGCCGCACAGGGACCGTGCGTCATGGTCGGCCGCTGTGCCGACTATGCCCTGGAAAATACGGACAATCATCTTTCCGTGTTTATCCATGCTAAAACGGAAGACCGGATTTCCAGACTGATGGAAGAGTACTCTCTTTCCGAAAACAAGGCAGAAGAGATGATCATCAAGACGGAAAAAGCCAGAAGCAGCTACTACAATTACTACACGAACAAGACCTGGGGCGCGGCCGAAAGTTACAGCCTCTGCCTGGACAGCTCTGTTTTCGGAACTGACGGATGCGTGGACATGATCATGCGTGCCGTAGAAATCAAAGAAAACAAGGGGTGAGAAGAAGCTATCTCTTCGGCTGCCAGCCATAGATGCCGCTGTGGGAAACGGCCGTGAAGAGACGGTCCTCCATTCCCGGATTTTCGGCATCCAGTTTTTGAATCAGCTGCTTGACGGATTCTCTCTTCGTGTTTCCGTCTGCGGGGCAGGGGCTCTTCCTGGCCGGAAGACCATAGGCATCCCGGACGGAAATGATCTCGCCTTCCGAAACATAAATCAGCGGACGGATCAGCGTAAGTCCTGAGCGGTCCAGATACGTGACCGGAGAAAAAATCTGAAAGCTGCCCTCGTAGACCAGCGACATCAGGAACGTATTGACGATATCATTTTTGTGATGGGCATAGGCAATCTTATTGCATCCCTTTTCCTTCATGACTTTATCCAGTGCGCCCTTGCGCATCTTGGAACAGAGGGAACAGGGATTTTTTTCTTTGCGCAGGTCGAAGACAATGGTGCCGATATCCGTTTTGACAACGGTATACGGAACCCTCAGTTCCTCGCAGAAAGCACGGACCGGCTCCGTGTCGAAATCCGGGAACCCGAGATCGACGGTGACCGCCTCCAGTTCAAAGTGCTTCGGGTAATATCTCTGCAGTCCAGAGAGAGCCATCAGGAGGGCAAGACCGTCTTTTCCGCCGGAGAGCCCGACCGCGATGCGGTCGCCTTCCTGAATCATTTCATAATCATCGACTGCCCTGCGCACGCGTCCTTCCAGCGACTGACGATCCATTGCTGTCTTTTCTCCTTTTCGTCCGGAATTTCAGACACATTATTATAGCATGAGCTGTTCCTGCTGTGTTATAATGAATGCATCTTTTAAAGCCCGGGGGATCTTCAGCGTGAAATGGAGACCGAAGAACAGCTATTTTAAAATCGGACTGACGGCGTTTCTTGTCGTGGCAGCCTGCATGCTCTTTTATTTCCTGATTTTCCGTGCCGATACTGTCGGGGCGGGGCTCTCTGCATTCTTCAATGTCATCAATCCCATTCTGTACGGCTTTATCATTGCTTTTATTCTAAATCCGTTTTTCCAGCTGATCGAGAATATCTTCATTAAGATCGTCAGCAGGACGAAGTGGCATCCGAAGAAAGCCGGCAGGACAGCCATCCGCGTCATCTGCGCGCTGCTTTCGGCAGCCCTGTGCATCTTCATCATCTATGCCCTTATTTCCCAGCTGATCCCGGAACTTGTCAAGAGCATCCGCAATATCGTCAATCATTATAATGATTATGTAAAAAACATCCAGAATTGGATCGAAGCGACTTTTTCCGGCAACAGCCTCGATTCACAGACGAATGAGATTTTTACGACAATCACGACGAAGATCAACAAATGGATGCAGGATACGCTGACGCCGCAGATGGACGGCTTCATGGACAAGATCACAAGCTCCCTCATGAGCGTCCTGGTTTTCTTCAAGAATGCATTCCTGGGATTCATCATTTCCATCTATATCCTGATTGAAAAAGATTATATCAAGGCAAGATTCAAGCGCCTGATCTATGCGGTCTTCGCGATTCACACCGGCAACCGGATCATCCGGAACCTTCGCTTCGTCGATGAGAAATTCGGCGGATTCCTGATCGGGAAAATGATCGATTCTTCGATCCTCGGCCTGATCTGCTATTTCTGCATGCTGATTCTGAAGATGCCGTACGCCCTTTTGATTTCCGTCTTTGTCGGCGTCACGGATTTCATTCCGTTCTTCGGGCCGTTCATCGGGGCGATTCCTTCCTTCATTCTGCTGTTTGTCGTGAATCCGTGGTATGCCCTTTATTTTGCCATCATGATTCTTGTCCTGCAGCAGCTGGACGGGAACCTGCTTGCTCCGAAGATCCTCGGGGATTCGGTCGGCGTCTCCAGCTTCCTTGTCCTGATTTCCATCGTCATCGGCGGCGGGCTGTTCGGCGTGCTCGGAATGGTCATAGCGGTTCCGGCATGTGCCATCATCGTTGCCGTGATTCAGTCCTTCGTGATCAAGCAGGACGACAAGAAACAGATCCCCGGCGAGTTGGCGCGCTATACAAATCTCGGCCGCATCAATCCGGCGACCAGGAATATTGAAGAGAAAAAGCCGATGACGGAAGCGATGGGCATTTACGACCGGATCAAGTACCGCAGCGAAACGGTGCGTTCCTACGATTATCCGGTCGATGAACGTCCCTGGGACTGGACGAAAGAAAAAGTCGATGAGTATGAATCCGTACGTGAGACGGATGAACGCGAGGAAGAAGAATCCGGCGAGAAGATCAAGAAAGAGCGGGATAAGATCAAGCGTCAGAAGGCAAAAGAGGAAGAGGAACGCCGGAAAGCGGCTGAAGCTGAAGAAGACAGAGCGGATGAGGAAGAAAACAAAACCGCAGAAGATTCAGGCAGCCCGGACGCAGCAGACAGTGCCGATGATAAAGGATCCGATGATTTCCGGGAAGTTTAGAAACGGCTTATGCATCTAAGTGACGTCTGCTATGAATGCTATTGCGATTTGCCGAAACAATAATCCCGGTTCATTGCTCGCGAAGCTTGACGGCACCGGCGGCTTTCCGTCTCCGGTCATCGTCCATGGCTGCATAGTGCCGGCGGGTCGTATTGACATCCTTATGCCCGAGAACGTCGGCAACCAGATAAATATCACCGGTTTCCCTGTATAAAGCTGTACCATAGGTGCTTCTCAGTTTATGCGGCGTGATTTTTTTCGTCGTCGTGACCTGGGAAGCATATTTTTCCACAAGATTTTCAACCGAACGGACGTTCATCCTTTTCCGCTGTGCGGAATAGAAGAGTGCATGTTCATTTCCCGGAGCCGGATGAATATTTTTCCGTACTTCGATATAGCTCCGCAGCGCTTTCCCGACTTCTTCCCCGAAATAGACGACGGCTTCATTTCCGCCCTTGCGGATAATGCGGATTCCGTTATTCTTGAAGTCGATGTCTTCGATATCCAGACCGACGCATTCGGACACACGGATGCCGGTTCCCAGCAGCAAAGTCACGAGCGCCAGGTCGCGTTCCTTTGTTTTATTGTAATAATTGAGCGCCTGTCCGGACAGATGGGCGCCGCAGTTTTCAACCAGATCCAGCAGCTCAGCCACCTCATCCGGTTCGAGTCGAACGATCGTTCGCTCATGGACTTTAGGCATATCGATCAGGACCGTCGGATTCGTTTTGATCATTTCATGACGGAAATAATAGGCATAGAAACTGCGCAGGGAGGAAATTTTCCGCTTCAGGCCGCGTTCGCCGTTTGTATTCGGCCGCGAAGCGCCTTTTTCGCCGTTTTCAGACGTTTCTTCGGGCGGCTGGTACAGTTTAAGGTATTCGAGGTATTCCTCGATATCCTGGGCCTTTACGCGGTCCAGATCATCGACTTTGAAGGAAGTCAGAGGCAGATCCCGATAGACCGGATTCTGTGACTGAAGAAACTGGAAGAAAATACGGATGTCATAGGCATAGGAAATCCTGGTTTTTGCAGACGTGGTCGCGTCGATCGCTCTGAAAAAATCTTTGACGAAAGGCGGTAAAGTCGCAAGGACTTCACGGAGCCTGAGCGTGTTCCGGATATCCGTAAGCTCATGATAAGTCTGACGGTCAGCCATTGTATGAGATACCTCCATAAAGATTTCGAATTGCTTTCGTATGGATTTTAAATTGTTGCCGGATCCTCGGAAGTGCCGGAAATACGGGACATTTCGGTTTTATTTTAGCACAGGGCTTTTTCTATGTCAATCTATTCGATAAACTGTTGTTTGTCGAATAGATGTAGGGGCCGAAACAGCGGGCATCTCATGTCCCGGGACATGTCCCGGGACGCAAAAAATGCCGTGGGGACGGCATTTTTTGATGAGGACTGCATGGAATTCGGTAGGTATTCGGGGAGTTTCCATACAGGTTATGAAATTGATTTGAATAGATATGAAGTCATCGGATTAACCGGTTCGCTCTGTCTGAATTTCTGCTGCGGCAATCAGGTTCCTGAAAAGTTTATTCTGCATAATACGGAACGATGAGCCGGCTCCCTGCATGAATGGTTTCGCTGCTGAGTCCGTTGATCTGTTCGACTTCCGTAATGTAATCCCTTACGTCCGTCCATCCGTTCGTCATTTCATTTTCCGCGATGCTCCAGAGGCTGTCGCCGTTCTCTACGGTGATGCTTCTGTAATATTTCGTTCCCGGATCCGGCGTGCCTGCATTTGCCGTGTAGGCGGTCAGCCTGAGTGAAATCAGGATTGCCAGAAGGCAGGCCAGAATCACAATGATGCTGACGGCAAGAATTCTCCTGATGTTCTGCACTGCCGGCAGGGTCCGTGAAGAATTTCTTCTGTAAGTTGCTGCATAGGTGCGATACATGATATGCCTCCGCTCGAATACTTGTTCAGAACACTTGTTCTGAAAACATCATAGCATCCGAACACCTGTTTGTCAATGAAAATCGAACATATTTTCCGAATATATGTTTGCATTCATTCCATCACTGTGTTAAACTGTTTAAAGAACCAGACAGGAACCTGCTGTGCGGCATCAGCCGCTTTGGTCTCAGAGACAGGGAGAACAGAATGGGATACGGAAAGATCAGCGCAAAGCAGCGCGAAATACTCGAATATATCAAGAGCGAAATCCTGAATAAAGGATACCCTCCGGCAGTCCGCGACATCTGCGAGGCAGTGGATCTGAAATCCACCTCTTCGGTGCATGCCCATCTGGAAACGCTGGAAAAGAACGGCTATATCCGCCGGGATCCGACGAAGCCGCGTGCCATCGAGATTGTCGACGACAGCTTCAACCTGACGAGAAGGGAAGTCGTCAATGTGCCTCTCGTCGGTACGGTTGCCGCAGGACAGCCTCTGCTGGCAGTCGAAAATATCGAGAATTACTATCCGCTTCCGGCTGAGGACATGCCCAACAAGCAGCTGTTCATGCTGAAGGTCAAGGGAGAATCCATGATCCAGGCAGGAATTGAGGATGGAGACAGGCTTCTGATTGAACAGCAGAGCGAAGCACGCGACGGCGAAGTCATCGTCGCACTGGTCGATGATTCGGCAACCGTGAAGACTTTCTACAGGGAGGACGGCCATATCCGTCTTCAGCCGGAAAATGATTCCATGGAACCGATTATCGTGGGACCGGATCAGAAAATCCAGATTCTGGGAAAAGTAATCGGAATCTTCCGCTATCCGTTCAATTTCACACCGGACAGGCGGCGCCGTTAGAACGGAATCCGGCGATTCCGGCATTCTGTTTACATAATAATATTATGTTTACCAAAAGAACCCCTTCCCGTAAAAATGCGGAAAGGGGTTTTTTTATGACCAGTATATTTTCAATACGTACATGTTATCGTTTCTGCTGTAGTAATACTTCATTTCTTTCCTGCCGTCCCATTTCAGCCTTTGCTGAAGCGGTTCGTTGATAAGTCCGCCGTCGAAGATCTTTGAGAAGGCTTCTTCATAGATCTCATCGCTCGGGAATTTCATATATGTCAGCGTCGAATTGTTGTCCACGGAATTCCAGAGAGCCTTTGAAAGAAGATCTTCGTCGCTGCTCTCATAGAACTCACCGTTGAGCCGGTAATAGTCATAGTCCTGTGACGTGCATTCGGGAATGACGTAAGCCCCGGACGGCGTATGCGTGCGGTTCATTTCCTCCGTGGTCACGCAGAGATAATCATAAATGATGCTGAGCTTCGATTCATCTTCCGCATTGGAACCGTACGTCGGGTCGCCCCACGTGGCGTCGACCAGCGTATAGGTTCCGTCAATCCTGACAAGATTCCAGGCATGCGTGGCATTGTCCGGAAGAATCGTGCCCTTGATGTAGGTACAGAAGACACCGGCCTTCTGCAGAAGATACTGCATGGCCTTGGCATATCCGGCACAGACGGAAACGTGATTCAGGAAGACGCTTTGGATATTCTGGTCCTGGGAACTGTCGATCTGATAATCGGTATTGTAAATGACCCATTCATAGGCGTATTTGACGATATCGTATTCGCCCCAGCCTTCCTGGATTCCGCTGAGAAATCCATCCGCTGCCGCTTCAATCTGCGAACGGATGCTGTCGATCTGCGAAACATCGACATTGAAATTCAGCTGTACCAGTTTGAGCGGGATCCCGTCGATTCCGTGAATGGAGGCCGAGCCGTCGATCCAGAAAAATTCCGGATGGTCCGTCAGGACGGCATTGATGACAGTGCCGATCTCCTCGGTGCTGTCCGCATTTACGCTGAACGTACTCTTCTCTTCTGAAATGCCGGAATAAATCTGTGCATAGAGATTCTGTCTTTCGGCGGAAAGCTGATCGTGCGCGAAGCCGCTGAGATTCGGTGCGGCAGTCTCCGCCGCCGGATAGGAATCGGTTGCATTCGGTGTGCTCTCGGCAGCGGAAGAAACCGTGTCTGAAAGATCCGAAGAAGATTCCGTATACGGCATGATTAAAGAAGCGGTGCTCCCGTCAGAATCCGAAAAACCGCATCCGCCAAGGAGAAGTGCGCTGATGAGCACCGACGCTGTGCAGAATACATGGAAATGTTTTCTTTTCCGTGAAAATGAAGTCCTCATCCGCATCGTCCGTCCGGATTACTTTTCGTCTTTTGATGCCTTGATGACGCTGCCGTCCTTCCAGATGCGTTCAAGATTATAGAAGCTGCGGCTCTCCTGGTCAAAGATATGGATGACGACATCGCCGTAGTCCAGAAGAATCCATCCGGCCCGCTGGAATCCCTCCACGTGCCCGGCTGTATAGCCGGCCTTGGCAAGCTTTTCCTCGACATTGTCCGTCAGGGCCTGCATCTGGTTCGGGTTGGTGCCGCTTCCGATGACAAAGTAATCTGCCAGTGTTGAAATGCCGCCGATTTCAATCACCTGAATATCCAGGGATTTTTTTTCTTCCAGGGCATCGTAGGCGATCAGGGCTGCTTTTCTGCTTTCTTCTTTAGTCAATTTTCGGTTCCTTTCTTATCATGGATTTCTTTGTAATAGTCATAAGCCTGCTCGGTCATGACGTCAATTTCTCCGCTGCGGGAATTCAGATAATTCAGGGTGTCCCGGAGAATCATATAGCAGCATTCATCCAGATCCCGGAAAGCCGTCCTGCGGACTTCATCAAGATGCATAGCTTTATCCCGGTGGGGCTCGATATAATCGGCAATGAAAATGATCTGTTCCAGCATCGTCATTTCCGGACGGCCGGTCGTATGATAGCGGATGGCATCCAGGACTTCTTCGTCCCGGACTCCGAATTCATTTTCCGCAATCCAGGCACCCAGCTTTGTGTGGAGCAGATACGGATTCCGTCTTTCGCATTCGGTGATTTCGATTCCGTTTTTATCGCACATCCGCAGCTTTTTTTCGTCCGGTATCTTCTTTGCACAGTCGTGCAGGAGGCCGGCAGCCTCTGCCCTGTCAAGACTGCAGCCATGGGCCATGGCCAGCGACGCTGCCGTGTAAAGGACGCCCAGCGTATGCTGATAGCGCTTGCCGCCGATGTACCGGCGTACATTTTCATCCAGTTTATCGAGATCGAATTCTTCCTTCATGACCGTTCTCTTTATCTTCTTTTATCAATGGTTCTTTTTTTTAATGGTTCTTTTTTTTAATGGCTCTTTTATTATCAATGGATCTTCTGTTATCAATGGCTCTTCTATTCAACAATAATGTTCGGCTTCAGTTCGTCGTAGACGCCGTGCTCTGCGATATAGGCGGAAACGGCGTCCGGAACATAATAGCGGATCGTGCGTCCCTCGGCAACCCACTCCCGGATCTGATGCGAGGAAACGTCCAGGTTCAGGAATTCCAGCTTCCGGATCTCCGTCCGGTACGTCTGTGAAATATGCTCAATCTGTCTGTCGAGTTCGGCATCCGGGGTGTTGTCCCTGGTTGCCACGACCGGCGTGCAGGCATCGCAGATACGCTGCGGTTCCTTCCAGCCGTCGAAGTCAAAAAGGGAATCCGCACCCAGGATGAAATAATACTCCGTATCGGGGTGCTCCTTCTTCAGCTTTTCGAGGGTCCGGTAGGTATAGCTGTATCCGTTTTCGTTCATTTCCAGAAGGGACAGTTCGAAATGCGGATTGGAAGCGATGGCCAGCCGCACCATTTCCGTGCGTTCTTCGTTCGAGGCGCAGCCGCTGCGGGAAATCTTATGCGGAGGATTCCCTGCCGGCATGAAAAGGACCTTCTCCAGCTTCAGCTGGTCGTAGGCGCTTTCAGCCAGAATCAGATGTCCGATATGGATCGGGTCAAATGTTCCGCCCATGATTCCGACTTTTCTGTCCATCAGAAGTTCGGTTCTCCTTCATCATAATAATCAAACATGTGGCCGTACATCTTGACGGTGTCGCCGTTTTCAATTCCCTGCTTCTTGAGATCCTTTTCAATTCCGGAATCCTTGAGGAATCTCTGAAAAAAGGCAAAGCCGCGTTCGCTGTCAAGATTCGTATAGCCGAGCATCTTTTCAATCTTCGGTCCCTCGACGACAAAGAGGTTCTTTCCGTCCCGGCCTTCCGATTTCTCAACGGTATACGGCAGGTCGCTGTCCGACATGATGTCCTCCGGGAAATATTCCTGCTGATAGACGACAATCTCTTTTGCAACGGAATTCAGCAGTTCTTTGATATATCCGAGCAGGGGCTTGATCCCCTCTCCGGTCACGGCGGAAATCGGGAAGACCTTCATCCCCAGGGGCTCATAGGCTTTCTTCAGTTTCTCCACCGGATCTTCCGCAAGTCCCGACAGGGCGTCGATCTTATTGGCTGCGATGACCATCGGCTTCTTCAGGATATCCGGATTGTATTTCATCAGTTCTTCGTTGATGTCGCGGATGTCTTCGACCGGATCGCGTCCGTCAAATGAAGCGGCATCCACCATATGGATCAGCACTCTGGTCCGCTCGATGTGACGCAGGAATTCATGACCGAGACCGACTCCTTCGGAAGCGCCCTGAATGAGTCCCGGCATATCGGCGATGACAAAGCCGCTGCCGTCACCGAAATCGACCACGCCCAGATTCGGGTTGATGGTCGTGAAAGGATAATCGGCAATCTTCGGATCGGCGTTCGTAACCTTCGAAAGGAAGGTGGACTTTCCCGCATTCGGGAATCCGATCAGCCCGACATCGGCCACCAGCTTCAGCTCGAGGACAAGGTTCAGCATAAGTCCCGGCTGTCCCGGCTGGGCATACTGGGGAGCCTGCATGCGTGAGGTCGCAAAGTTCATATTTCCCCTGCCGCCCTTTCCGCCTTTTAAAACGGTCTGGCGCAGATTCCCGCCTGACATGTCCGCGACGACTTTCCCGCTCTTCTCTTCTTTCAGAATCGTGCCTTCCGGCACCTTCAGGACCAGATCTTCCCCGTCGCATCCGTGCTGGCGCTTCTTGTCTCCCGGCGTCCCGTCCTGGGCCCGGAAGGCATAGCGGTGCTTATAATCGAAAAGAGTGTTCATGCCGGGATCGACTTCGAAAATGACATCTCCGCCATTTCCGCCGTTGCCCCCGTCAGGTCCCCCGGCAGGGACATACTTTTCCCTGCGGAAACTGATGTGGCCGTCGCCGCCTTTTCCTGAACGTATCTGAATTCTCGCGTGATCCGCAAACATCTGACTCTCCCTGCTTCCTGATTTGAATTTATTATATACCGTTCCGCTGATAAAAAAAAGGCTTCAAACCGCAAGCGATTTGAAGCCGCTTTTTTTATTCTGTTGTGACTGCTTCGGCGGTTTCCGCCTTTGCTGCCTTCGGTTCGATGCAGCACTGCTTTCTTTCCTTGCCGAGCCTCTTGAACCGGACAACACCGTCTGCCTTTGCATAAAGCGTGTCGTCTCCGCCGATTCCGACGTTTTCACCCGGATGGATATGGGTTCCTCTCTGCCTGTAAAGAATGTTTCCGGCTTTAACGAACTGACCGTCCGCTCTCTTGGCGCCTAAGCGCTTGGCTTCGGAATCGCGGCCGTTCTTGGTCGAGCCTACACCTTTTTTATGAGCCATTGTAATTACCTCCGTAAATGAATCCGAAACATTTATCCGTTGATCTTGTCGATCTTGACTGTCGTATAATACTGTCTGTGACCGTTCTTCTTGTGATAGCCGGTCTTTCTCTTGTATCTGTAGACGATGACTTTCTTCGCACGGCCGTTCTGAAGGACTTTTCCTTCAACCGTTGCGCCCTTGACATCTTCGCCGACCTTGAGACCGTCATTGCTTACGGCAAGAACCTGGTCAAACGTAATGGAATCGCCGACTTCTTTTCCGAGTTTCTCAACGCGGATGATGTCGCCTTCCTCCACTCTGTACTGTTTACCGCCTGTTGCAATCACTGCGTACATGGAGCGTTCCTCCTTCTTATAATTACTCGCCAGATACGGCGCCCTTCCGGGACTTGCAGGCCTCTCTGTGCGGCACACTCGTGTATATTAACATAAAATGAGCCTTCCGTCAAATGAAAAATCAGGTATTTCCGCTGTTTGTTTCTCCCAGCGTTTCGGAAAGCGGCTTTTCGATTTTCTGCCTGAGGATCTCCAGGATTCCAAGTTTCGTCAGGTCGACCGCCTCGGCATGGACGTGATCCTTCCGGAGAAGCTTTCTCATGACATTGAACAGTTCCTCGTTGTGATCGGGATTCTCCATATTGATAAAATCGATCAGGATCATTCCGGAAAGATTCCGGAGCGCAATCTGACGGGCCGCTTCGGCCGCTGCTTCCAGATTGACCTTCCGGTAAGTCTCTTCCGCACTTCTGCCCTTCAGGCATTTTCCGGTATTCACGTCGATGGAAACAAATGCCTCGGTCTGTTCGATGACAAGAAAGCCTCCGCATTTCAGCCAGACTTTTTTCTGCGTCAGCCTGTCCAGATCATGGGGAAGCCCCTTCAGATCGGCCAGGGAAAGACTTCTGTCTTCATAGAGCGGGCAGGAAAGCTCTTCTGCAATTTTCGGGATATCGCTTCGGACCCGGTCCGGCACCTCATAGAAGTCGCGCAGCATCTGTACGTAAAAAGGCTTCGGTGCATACAGCAGCGTCCGGCTTTTGGCCGTTTCCGCTTTTTCGCGGATGGACTGAAGCTGGGCGGACAGCCCGGAAAGTTCGGCATTCAGGGAAGCCTTGTCGGCATAGGCCGCGTTGGTCCGGATCAGGAAATGAAAGCCGGATGCGGCAGCAGGATCGATCCATTTCCCGATCAGATCCTTCTGCTCCGCGGTCAGCTTCGAGGAAAAGGAGATTCCCTCTTTCGTATCCGAAACGACCGCATATCTGCCCGGTATGGAAAGTTTCAGCGAGCAGCAGGGCTGTTTCAGGCCGGCTGCATCTTTCGTGATCTGTACGGTCACTTTCGAGGACGGAAGGACTTTCTGCTTCCCCATCGTCAGAAAGCAGAGATCTTTCTTTCCGATATCGATGAAAGCCGAGGAAATATTCTTGGACACGGAGTCGACGATGCCGCGGTAAATGCATCCGGTGATGGAATCGCTTTTTTCTTTCTCCATGCGGAGCATTGCAAGAGAACCGTCCTCATAGAGGGCGGCTGCCAGGAATTTTTCTCCGTTTCTTGTCAGTTCCGTTACGATGTAATCAGACGGCATTCTCGCTTCTTTCAAAAGTCTTACGGCTGGACGAAAAGTTTTACGGCTGGACGGCTGCGTTTTTTTCCAGGATCTCTCCGGCTTCTCCGAGAGATACGCCCTGTGAATCGTACAGGTCGAGTCTGCAGACGGAAACTCCCAGTTCGTCATACGGTACCTGTTCAAACCGGCAGAAAGCCTCGATCAGGGATTCCGGCTTCAGGTTCGCAGCGCTTCCGGTCAGGCACTTCAGATAGATGCCGCCGAGAAGCGGATTGAGGCTGCTCTCCAGAATCATCGGACGGATATCCACGGTCCGGATGCCTGCCTTGCCTTCCTTCTCAATGAGGATGGAATCCTGCTTCAGGAATTCCGGCCATTCCGTCTTCAGATCGGTCCCGGAAAGGAAACCGTCCCGGAAAGACACGATGTAATCCGCAAGGCAGACGCTGGCCATGGCATTTCCGGAACGTCCTTCCGGAATCCGTCTGACGGAAAGAATCCTCATCCCGTCGGTCATGGCCGCATTCAGCATCTGAACCATTTCCGCGGAAGAGACGGTTTCGGGCAGGGAGTCTTCTTCCACTCCGATATCCCTGAGAAGGGAAACTTCTTCCGGCGTGATGAACGGATCCCGGTACCCAATCTCCAAATCGAAATATTCGCCCATTCCGGTGTCTCCGACACCCAGCGGGGAGGCAAAGGAAAGAATCATATGGGGGCTGTAGCCCTTCGTGTAGACAGCCTTCAGGCCGCTCCGTGCGATTGCCTTCTGGAAATAGCGCAGCGTATCAAGATGGCCGATGAAACGCATGCGGCCCGTCTTGGAGAATTTAACCCTTATCTTCAAGGCACACCCCTCCCTTGCAGCGGGCTGCTCCGCAGGCGCTGCATTTTTCACGGCAGTTCGGAGTCACCAGTCCAGCTTCCGCCTGATGTTTCTCTTTCAGAAGAAATTCTTTCGTGACGCCGGCACGGATGAAGTCCCAGGGCAGCAGCTCGTCTTCGCTGCGCTTGCGCAGGGTGTAGAATTCCGGATCGATGCCGCAGTCCGCAAAGGCTTTTGACCAGGCTTCCGGTTTGAAAAGATCGCTCCAGGAATCGAAAAGAGCCCCGTTCTCATAGGCCTTTTCGATGACTGCGGACAGCCGCCGGTCGCCGCGTGCCAGCACGCCTTCCAGGACGGAGACGTCGGGCTCGTGCCAGCTGTAATGGATGGCACGCTGATTCAGCTTTGAATGAATGGACGTCAGTACCGTGTGGGCAAAAGCGACATAGTCCTCTGCCCGGTGCATCGGCTCCCACTGCAGCGGCGTGAACGGCTTGGGAATAAAGAAAGAAGTACTGACGGAAATCTCGCATTTTCCGTGGCGTTCTTCTTTCGGAACCGTATCGTAATAGGTTTCCGCGATTTTTTCAGCCACATCGGCAATCGCCTCACGATCTTCTTCGGTTTCCGTCGGCAGGCCCAGCATGAAATAGAGCTTGACCTTTTTCCAGCCGCCACGGAAAGCTTCCGCAGAGCCGTTCAGGATATCTTCTTCCGTGATTCCCTTGTTGATGACATCGCGCATGCGCTGGGTTCCCGCCTCCGGTGCGAACGTCAGCGAACTCTTGCGGATGTCCTGCACCTTCTTCATGACATCCAGGGAAAAGGCATCAATCCTCAGGGAAGGCAGGGAAATATTGACATTCTTTTCCCTTGTCGTGCGGATCAGGTAATCGAGAAGCTCCGGGAGATAGCGGTAGTCGCTGGAGCTTAAGGAGCTGAGCGATATCTCGTCGTATCCGGTGCAGGAAAGCATTTCATCGGCATAGGCTTCCAGATCTTCCAGATTTCTTTCGCGCAGCGGCCGGTAAATCATGCCGGCCTGGCAGAAGCGGCATCCGCGGATGCAGCCTCTCTGGATCTCAAGGGTCACGCGGTCCTGGATCGGGCGGAGAAACGGCACGATCGGATGCTTCGGATAAGGAGAACCCGCAAAATCGGAAACGCACTGGCGCTCCACTTTTTCGGGAACCGATTCCATGACCGGGGCAAAGGAAGAAAGCGTTCCGTCTTCTCCGTAGGATGCCTCATAGAGAGAAGGGACATAGATGCCCGGGATCCGGGAAGCCCGGATCAGGAATTCTTTCCGTGAAATGCCATCCTTGCGTGCCTGTTTATAGATGTCGAAAAGCTCGCGGTAGCGCACCTCCGATTCTCCGATATAAAAGAGATCGAAGAATTCGGCCAGGGGTTCCGGATTGTAGGCGCAGGGACCTCCGCCGATTACCAGCGGAACGCTGAAGTCCGTCCGGTCGCATGAATGAAGCGGAATGCCGGAAAGATCGAGAATCTGCAGAATGTTCGTATAGCACATCTCATACTGGATCGTGATGCCGAGGAAATCGAAGTCTTTCACGGGATCCTGCGACTCCAGGGCAAAGAGCGGAATCTTCTGTTCTTTCATGATCCGGTGAAGATCTGTCCACGGGGAATAGACCCGTTCACACCAGACGTCAGGCATGCGGTTCAGCTCTTCATAGATAATCTGGATGCCGAGATGGGACATTCCGATTTCATAGACATCAGGGAAGCACATCGCAAACCTGACCGAGGTCAGCGACTTGTCCTTGATGATGCAGTGAAATTCATTTCCGATATAGCGTGCAGGCTTATCGATTGATAAAAGGATCCTGTCGCTGAGTGCGAGTCTGCTCATTCTATCTGCGGGAGAGTTCATTCATGATCTCTTCCCACGTTACTCCTTTTTCCGACATCAGCACCATCAGATGGTAGAGATAATCGGAGATTTCATATTTGATTTCCGAAGGATCGGGATTCTTCGCTGCGATGATGATTTCGGTATTCTCCTCTCCGACCTTTTTCAGGATTTTATCAATTCCCTTGTCAAAGAGGTAGTTGGTATACGAGCCTTCCTTCGGGTTTTTCCGACGGTCTTCGATCACGGCATAAACGCTTTCCAGAATCCGCAGGGGATTTTTCTCTTCTTCGCCGGAGGAAGTGAGTTCTTTGAAGAAGCAGGTAGGACTGCCGGTATGGCAGGCAGGTCCGACCTGGGCGACGCGCGCGAGGATGGTATCGTTGTCGCAGTCCAGCGTCAGGGACTTCACATACTGGAAATGACCCGATGTTTCGCCTTTTGTCCACAGTTTCTGCCGGCTGCGGCTCCAGTAGGTCATGCGGCCGATCTCCAGAGTCTTTTCAAAAGCCTCGCGGTTCATATAGGCCAGCATCAGGACTTTGTCCGTCCGGCAGTCCTGGGCAATGACCGGCACCAGTCCGTTTGCGTCCGTCTTGAAGTCATCCCAGGAAATGGCGCTGACCGAGGCTCCCGTTTCCACGCCTTCCGCTTTCAGTTTCTTCTTCATGGCTTCGAGATTGGTTTCTTTCCGGCTGATGAATCTTCCGGTAACGGCCTGGATGGAAGGACTCTGCATCAGACGGATGATTTCCTTTTCATCCGAAGCTTCCGTATGGAGGCAGACCGGCAGGGACGTTTCTTTTTTGATCTCGTCCTGAATCGTATCCAGAAGCAGGATGCTTCCGGCATACAGATTGATCAGTTCCCTGTTCGGGAGGAATTCCTCCATGTCCGAGATGCTGACGGATATTTTTTCTTTTCCGAAACGCTGGGACACTTCCCTGAGCATGTCGATATTCGACTGCTTGGAGCCGTTCAGCACGGCGTACTCGCATCCGGCATAGAGAATCTTCTTTACGTCTTCGACTCTGCGGATATTGCCGCAGCCTCCGACCGGAATCTGGGACGCCTCGCAGATGTCCTTCAGGCACTGGATGGCTTCGTCATGCTCTTTGTCGTCAGAGGAAAAGTCGAATACCAGAAGTCCGTCCGCCCCGTTCTGTGAATAGAAGGCTGACAGTTCTTTCAGGCCGCCGTCTCCGAAAATATTCTTGTGCCCGAAACCGGTCACGGCCTTTCCCTCAGCCATATAGAGACATGGAATCAGTTTCTTGCTCATAGCGTTCCTTTCGTAGAAAGCACGTCGGTAATTCTGGGATCCACGGATGTTGCCATGTCCAGCGCCTTGGCAAAGGCCTTGAACGAGGCTTCTGCCAGATGGTGGTTGTTGAATCCGTCCAGCTTGCGGATATGGAGATTCATCTGGGCATTATTGGCAACGGCGAGGAAGAATTCCCGCATCATTTCCGTTTCAAATTCTCCGATCATCGGGACGGAGAAAACGATGTTGGAGGCATAATATGCCCGCCCGCACAGATCGACGGCACAGACCACCAGCGTCTCATCCATCGGCAGGACAAAATATCCGTAGCGGCGGATACCCTTTTTATCTCCGACCGCCTGCGCAATCGCCTGGCCGAGCACGATGCCGGTATCCTCGATCGTATGATGGGCATCCACCTGCAGATCGCCCTTTGCCTTTACGGTCAGGTCAAAGAAGCCGTGGCGGGCAACCGCTTCCAGCATATGGTCGAAGAAACCGATTCCCGTTGAGATATCGGCTTTTCCGGTTCCGTCCAGGTCAATGCTGACCGTAATATCCGTTTCCTTAGTCGTTCTTTTTACTTCTGCTCTTCTTCCCATTCTTTTTTCCCTCGAATCGTACAGCAATGGAATTTGCGTGTGCCGTCAGGCCCTCTGCCTTTGCGAAAGCCTCGATGTCTTTATGAAGCGGCTCCAGTGCTTCCCTGGAATAATAGATCACGGAGCTCTTCTTGATGAAATCATCCACGGAAAGCGGCGAGAAGAACTTTGCCGTTCCGTTGGTCGGAAGCACGTGGTTCGGACCCGCGAAATAATCGCCCAGCGGCTCGGAGGAATAGCTTCCGAGGAAAATGGCCCCGGCGTTCCGGATTTTCGTCATGGTCAGGAACGGATCGGCCGTGACGATTTCCAGATGCTCGGAAGCAATCTCATTGACCGCTTCAATGGCTTTCTCCATATCGGAGGCAATCAGGATCCTGCCGAAATTCTCCAGGGACTTGCTGATGATCTCTTTCCTGGAAAGAGTCTTCAGGAATCCGTCGACCTCATCCGATACGGCCTTGCCGAGTTCGGCTGAAGTCGTGACCAGGATGGCGGAGGCAAGCTCGTCATGCTCTGCCTGGCTCAGGAGATCCGCGGCGACATATCTGGGATTGGCCGTCTCATCAGCCAGTACCAGGATTTCGCTCGGGCCTGCAACAGAATCGATGGCCACGTGACCGTAGACAGCTCTTTTGGCAAGCGCCACGTAAATGTTTCCGGGGCCGACGATCTTATCGACCTTCGGTATCGATTCCGTTCCGTAAGCCATGGCGGCAATGGCCTGTGCGCCGCCGATGCGGTAGACTTCATCCGCTCCGGCTTCCTTTGCGGCAACCAGCGTCGTCGGACAGACTTTTCCGTCGCGTCCGCAGGGCGTGCACATCACGATATGCGGAACGCCTGCCACTTTTGCGGGGACGATGTTCATCAGGACCGTGGAAGGATAGGCCGCCTTCCCGCCCGGGACATAGACACCCACGCGGTTCAGCGCGGTGACCTTCTGGCCGAGCAGGGTGCCGTCTTCTGTAGTGGAGAACCAGCTTTGACGGATCTGCCGTTCATGGTAGGTACGGATATTGGCAAGAGCCTTGCGGATGATGCCGACCAGCTCCGGTCCGACGGTTTTGTAGGCTTCCTTTTCTTCTTTTTCCGTGATGCGGATATTGCGCGCACTGACGGTGGCACCGTCGAACTGCTTCGTATAGGAAAAGACCGCCTGATCCCTGTTCGTGCGGACATTTTCAAGGATCTCCTTAACGGCGGCTTCCTGCTTCGGATAGCTTGAGGTACTGCGCTTCAGCATGTTTTCGGTAATCGTGCCGAAGCTTGATTCTGTAAGTCTGACTGTTTTCATTTTAATGCCCCTTTGCAGCTGTGAATAAGTTCGGAAATGCGTTCATTTTCCATTTTCATGCTGACACGGTTCACGACCATGCGTGCGGACAGCGGGCAGATTTCCTCCAGGACTTCCAGCCCGTTCTCCTTCAGCGTGGAACCGGTCTCCACAATATCGACAATCACTTCAGACAGGCCGACGATCGGTGCCAGTTCGATGGAACCGTTCAGCTTGATGATCTCCACGGTCTGATGTTTTTTATTGAAGAAATAATCGCGGGCGATGTTCGGGTACTTCGTCGCGACGCGGATCATTTCGCTGTGTTCGAGATACTTGCGGGCGGACGAAGGTCCGCAGACGCACATGCGGCATTTCCCGAAGCCGAGGTCTAGGACTTCATAAAGCTTCCGCCCCTCTTCCAGGATCGTGTCATAGCCCACGATGCCGATATCGGCCGCTCCGTATTCGACATACGTCGGAACATCGGGCCCCTTTGCCAGGAAGAAATTCAGCCCGAGTTTGCGGTTTTCAAAGATCAGCTTCCGGGTCTTCGGGTCTTCCATTTCTTCGGCGGTAATGCCGATCTTCCGAAAAAGCTCCATGGTCTGTCCTGCCAGACGGCCCTTGGTCAGGGCGATGGTCAGAGGTCTCATTCTGCATTCCTCCTTCTTTCGGAACGGCTGCGGACGGCCATCAGCTGATCGAAATAAAGACCGACTCCGACAGCCGGCTCATCCTTCCCGAAATGGGAAAGCAGCGCATCGTAGCGGCCGCCTTTGGCAACCGGTTCACCGCTTCCGTAAGTGAAGGCGGAGAAAATAATGCCTGTGTAGTATTTGTACTTGCTCAGCGAGCCGAAATCAAAGGAGATGTACTTCTCGACGCCCTTCTCCTTCAGGATCGAATAAATCTCGCGCAGCCGGATAATGGCTTCCCGGGAACGGCGGCTGATGGCTAATTTCTCTGCCGAGTCCAGCACTTCGGAACCTCCGAAAAGCTGCGGCAGATTGACGAAAGCTGTTTTTATTTTGGAAGAAAGCTTCGTGCGGTCCAGAAGCTCCTGAACCCCGAAGAAATTCTTGTTGGAGATCAGCTGGCGGATCTGTTCGATCTCTTCTTCCGAGAGACCGGAATCTTCAGCCAGCGATTTAAAGAAATCCACTTCCCCGACGCTGACCTGAAAGCTTTTCAGGCCGGCTTTCTTCAGCAGGTCGATGGTCAACGAAAGGATTTCCGCATCGGCTTCCGCGGAAGAATCTCCCAGCATCTCGACGCCCATCTGCGTGGTTTCCTTCAGGCGGCCCTGCAGGTCGGAACTGTTGGCAAAAGTGCTGCCCTCGTAGCACAGGCGCAGGGGCCTTGGCTGTTCTTCATAATACATGGAGACGGCCCTTGCAATGGAAGGCGTGAAATCCGGACGGAGCACCAGCGTGTTGCCGTCGCGGTCAAAGAACTTGTAAAGATCCTTCGACGGAGTCGTCCCAATGTCGCTGCCGAAGACGTCAAAATATTCAACGGTCGGCGTTTCGATATCCTCATAGCCATAGGAAACGAAGACCTTGTGGAGCTTTGCCATCAGATCTGTTTTCCGCCTGCATTCTTCTCCGCAGATATCCCGGAATCCGTCCGGTGTATGAAACATTCTCAGCATGATTCCCTCTCATCCAAATCTGTCTTGATCCCCTCAAGGATCGGTATCGTATTTCCTCTGTCGTTTCCGATAAAGTATTTCGGGTTCAGTTCCGAATACAGGAAGCTTTTCCGTCCGCCGTTTTTCATGCGGTCCCAGAACTGCTTCATTTCCCGGAAGGTCATGTAATAGTACTCCCGTCTGGCCGTAAAGGAAATGAGCAGGAATGCCGCCCCGTCCTGCTTTTCAAAGTCCTCCATGAAGGTTACCTGGTGCTCGTGGATGTTCGCCAGGGGGAATGTATCTTCCCGGCATTCCTTGGCATCAAAGCAGACCGGAATTCCCTGAACCGCACCGACGTAGTCGACCGTGCTCTTCTGCTCAAAATAAGCCAGGGTGATGTGACGGCTTTTCTTGTCGATCTCAATCGGCGTGATCGGGGTCGGAATCTTCTGGATGACGGCCAGCCCTTTTTCCCGGTACTGCTCGATTGTCAGGTTGATGAGATCCTCCAGGGTAGACCCCCTAAGACCTCTGGAATTCCATGTAGCCATAGCTGCCTTTCTATATCGGGCCGATCTTGTTCAGCGGCCAGTAGCGGAAAAAGGCCCTGCCGAGAATCTGGTCCTTTCTGACATAAGTATTCGTCCAGTAGCGCGAATCATGGCTGTCGTTCCGGTTGTCGCCCATGACGAAATAACAGTTGTCGGGGACGGTATACGGACCGAAGGAGCCCTGGGGCGTCTCCCGGCAGAAGCTGTCGTCCAGCGGATCGGTGCTTCCGTCAATGTAGACTTTCCCGTCGACGATATTCACGATATCGCCCGGAAGGCCGATGACCCTCTTGATGAACAGCTTGCTTTCATCATCCGGATATTTGAAGATGATGATATCGAACCTTTTGGGGTCCGACGAAAGATAGGCCAGGCGGTTGCCGAGAATCTGGTCATTGACCATGATGGTGTTTTCCATGGAAGAAGAAGGAATCCGGGCATTGATCACGACGAAATTGTTCAGAAGCAGCATGATCAGCACCACCGAAGCGAGCATGATCACATAGGAAAGGATTTCGCTGCCCGCGGATTTCTGCGGTGCGGCGGAAGTCTCCTCTTCCGGATCCTCTGTTAAGTTGTTCCTGTTATCCGAATCAGTCATGAAACTCCTTAAAGCCGAGTGCCTTCAGGAGGGAAAGAAAATCCTGAGGCGGCGGGGCCGTGAAATGTTTTCCTGAAAGATAAGACCAGCGGCCGCTGAGTTCCGGAAATTCGATTCTCCATGAATGAAGCATCTGCCGCGTCAGTCCGTACCGTTCTTTCATTTCCCGGTTGATGCCGGGATCGCCGTATTTCGGATCGCCCAGCACCGGGTAGTTCCGGTACGAAAGATGGGCCCTGATCTGATGCGGCTTTCCGGTGATCAGTTCAGCCTTCAGCAGGGAACAGTCGTCCCGGTGAAATACCGGCTCAAATGCCGTGATCATTTCTTCCGACTCCGGCGTTTGGCTGTCCGTGATGAGGACACGGTTCTTCGAAGCATCCTTCGTGAAATAAACCTTTTCTTCGAACGCCTTTTCAAAATTTCCCGCAACAGCCGCCAGGTAGGTCTTCCGGACTTTCCTGTCCCGGATCATTTCGGAAAGAAACTGCAGGCCGGCCAGCGACTTTCCGCAGAGGACCATGCCGGAGGTGTTCCGGTCGAGACGGTTGCAGGGCGAAGGGCGGAAAGTGCGGAGTTCTTCTTTTTTCAGCGATCCGTCCCGGAGCATCCGGCTGACCAGATATTCCGCCGCGCTGTCTTCTTTTTGGCTGCTCTTCTGTGTCAGCATTCCGGCGGGCTTATTGAGAAGAAGGATGTCGCTGTCTTCGTAGAGGACGGAAAGCTCTTTTCCGGAGTACTGCCGTTCCTCTTTCCTGCCGCTGAATTTTTCCATCGTCTCGTCCGACAGAAAAAGCTTCAGGCTGTCGTTCTCGGCAAGAATCTCATTCCCGGCGGCCCTGTGTCCGTTCAGCGTAATGTTCTTCTTCCGGAGCATCTTGTAGAAAAAGCCTTTCGGCGCCTGATCCATGTATTTGGCGAGAAACTTGTCCAGTCTCTGGCCTGCTTCATTTCCGGAAATCATGATTTCCTTCATAGCTGCCTCACAGGGATATCGCAAGCATTGTATGCTTGATCAGGTCTTCGATTCCCAGGTCCGGATATTTCTCATCCGGCTTGAAAGTGATTCCCTGCCTCAGGGCGTCGGCATTGGCATTCATCGAATCCATGCGCTCCGTGAAATGCTTCAGGTCGCTCATGAGATTGACTTTCGAGGAATAGCCGTTTGCCCGGAGAATTTTCGTGATGTGGCTTTCGGTGTATTTCAGGTCCGCTTTTTTATCCGTCGAAAGACACACGACCGTGTTCCCGCAGATGGCTGCCGCGTCGATCATCGCATTCTTGTCATAGGTCGTCATGTACATTTCGTAGACCATCGTCAGGGTTCCCCGGTGGGCATCGATTTCCCGGTACTCTTCTTCCGGTATCGAATTCCGCAGGACAATCATGATCAGGCTGACTGCTGCGCGGCAGGCCGGAAGACATCCGACTGCCGAGATCACCGTCAGAATCGTCATCCGTGTTCCGAGCACGATATAGCCGATGACGAACACGGCCACGGGAACCGCAAACAGGCCCAGCGTTATCAGGAAACGTCTGCGCTTCTCATGTGAAATATAGCCATAATCGCCTTTTCGGCCGCTCTTCATATCCGGGCACCTCTTAAACGCATATTTTAACATACTCCGGAAGGAACTGTCTACCTTTCATTTCCGGGAATCAGTTCCCGGAAATCGGCAATGACGAAGTCGGCCAGAGTGCTTTTCTGTTCGGCAACCGAGGCTGAATAGAGATCTTCCACGGCACAGACCGTCATGCCGGCGTTCTTTCCGGCTTCAATTCCGATGGGGATATCTTCAAAGACCAGGCAGGCGGACGGCTCCGAACCCAGACGGCGTGCAGCTTCCAGATAGACGGAAGGATCCGGCTTGTTGGCGCTTACGTCGTCGCAGGTGATAATGGCCCTGAAATCATCCAGGATTCCGTTGGAACGGAGGCAGTCCGCAATGAGGCCGTAATGGTTGGAAGAGGCAATCGCTGCCGAAATGTTTTCCTTCTTCAGATATTCCAGGAACTCCCGGACCCCGGGCTTCAGACGGATGGAGGTGCGGTATTTCTCTGCCGACATATCCAGCCAGTCCTGTCCGATTTTTTCAGTCGGATCCTTCAGATGAAATCGTTCGCGGAAATAAACCGCGTTCTCTTTAAAGCTGAGACCTTCGAGATCCCTCTGCAGGTTCGGCGGACAGGCGATTCCGAAACGGGCCAGGTATTCCACATCAATGTCACTCCACATCCCCATGGAATCGACAAGCGTTCCGTCCAGATCGAAAATGACCGACCGGAAATCTTTAACCCTGATTTTCATTTCCCCACCGCCTTACAGACCGCTTTTCTTTGTCTCAACGTTCTGGGCACGGTATTCCTCCGCCAGAAGATCGAGCTGATCATGGAAGCGCTTCAGCTCGCGGATGTCATGGAGGGTAAAGATGCGGTAGAATTCGTCCTGGATTTTGACGGCTTCCCTTTTGTTCTCCAGCTTATACATGCTTTCGATGTTGCTGAGAATGTCCCTCACCAGATTCTCCTGAATCTGGGAATCGATTTCCGCATCCATGATTTCGCTGCGTACCGTGGACATTTCTTTGTCGAGAGTGGCCGTGACGTCTGAGGTGCGTGAAAGCTGCGCCGCCACGTGCTCCGGCAGTTCGCCCTTGTATTTGTACTGCAGCGAATGTTCCGCCGTTGCCCAGAAATTCATGGCCATGGTGCGGATCTGTATTTCCACCTGCAGTTTCTTGGGACCGCTGATGGTTGAGACCGTATACCAGACGATCAGATGAAAGCTCCGGTATCCGCTCTTCTTCTGGTTTTTCAGATAGTCCTTCGTGCTCCGGATCTTGATGTCCTGTCGCTTTTCAATGACGGAAGCGACCTTCTCGATATCTTCGACGAACTGGCAGATGATGCGGACGCCGGCAATGTCTTCGACGTCCTCTTCCATGCGGTCAAAGGGGATTTCCTTGCGGTGCATTTTTTCCAGGATGCTGGATACGGATTTCACCCTGCCCGAAATGCTTTCAATCGGACAGTAGATTCCCCTGTTCCGGTATTCCTGTCTCAGATTGGAGAATTTCGTGACCAGCTCCGAGACAGCCTGTGCATAAGGGTCCAGCATTTCACGCCATAATTGTATTTCCATCTGGTTCCTCCGGATTCCTTACTGAATCTTCTCCAGAATCTTCAAGGTCAGTTCCCAGACTCTCCGGACGGAAGAGACGGAAAGCTTTTCATTGAAGGTGTGGATATCCTGCATGTCCGGTCCATAGGAGATTGCATCAAGTCCCGGCATTCTGTCATAGAAGAGTCCGCATTCCAGTCCTGCATGAATGACATCCACGACCGGTTCCTTCCCGAACAGTTCCCGGTAAGTGTCGCATGCCGTTCTGCGGAGCTGTGAATCCGGCTGATAGACCCACGGCGGATAAGCACCGCCGACAGTCGACTTGCCGCCGAGCTGCAGGGCAAGGCTTTCAATCGCATGCTGCACATCATCTCTTTCCGAAACGAGTGAGCTGCGGCAGGAAGAGACCGTCGTGAACTGGTCTTCTTTGATGGTCATGACTCCGACATTGGTGGAAGTCTCCACAAGGCCCTCGATCTGCCGGCTCATTTTTATGACGCCGTAAGGCATGTTCATCATCTGGGTAAGGATTCTGTCCCGGCAGTCATCGGTCATGACCCGTTTTGCCTGGATGGTTTCAACGGAAGCCCTGACCGTAACGCCGTCATCCGTCCCTGCATATTCTGTGCGCAGGGTCTTCTCATAATTTTCGGCGGCGTCAAGAATCTTTTCGGCATCTTCCTTCTCCGTAAGGATTTCCGCTTTTGAAGAGAACGGAATGGCATTGTCTTTTACTCCGCCTTCCAATGAAATGAGGCGGTACGGCACATTCCCCTTGAGTTCATACAGGAAACGGGCAATCAGCTTGGCGGCATTTCCCCGGCCTTCGTTGATCATCTGTCCGGAATGTCCGCCCTTCAGGCCGTCCATGCGGATGAGGACAGGCACTCCTTCCGATGCTTCGTAGGTCAGCGGCAGGGCTGTCGTTTCCGTCAGGCCGCCTGCACATCCGCAGGTGAAAATCCCTTCAGATTCCGAGTCCAGGTTCAGCATCAGCCGTCCTTTCAGGACAGAGGTGTCAAGGGCGGAAGCTCCGATCAGACCGATTTCCTCTCCGGTCGTGAAGACTGTCTCAAGAGGCGGATGGACAATGGATTCATCGTCCAGAATCGCCAGCATATAGGCAACGGCAATTCCGTCATCTCCGCCCAGCGTTGTGTCTTCCGCATGGATAAAATCCCCGTCAACGGAAATCCTGAGCGGATCCTTCAGGAAATCATGCTTCGATCCGGTCTTCTTGTCTCCGACCATATCCATATGTCCCTGCAGGATAACGGTCGGCGCCTGTTCTTTTCCCCGGCTTCCGTCTTTCCAGATGATCACGTTGTCTGCTTCATCGCGGATGCTGCGGAGTCCCCTCTGATCGGCGAAGTCCTTCAGATAGGCACTGACGGCACCGGTATTTCCGGAGGTGTGCGGGATCCGGGTAAGGGCTTCAAAAAATTCAAATACTTTTTTCGGTTCCATTTCCTGAAGAACGCTCATTTTTCTCTTCTCCTGTATATTGGATGGTATTCAGACAGAAAACCGGGGACGCTCAAACGAACGTCCCCGGCATATTCTCAGTTAAAAAGCTTACTCATCATCCTCGTCCGCCGGATAATTGGAAGAAGCTTCTTCCGAATTGATTTCATTGACCGCCGCCTGAGATGTCTGCGGTGCAAGTTCCGCACGGTTCTGCTTTACGGTATTGTAAGCGCTCTGGAGTGCTTCTACGAAAGCATTGTATTTTGTTCCGGCATCTTCCAGCGTTCCGCCCATGATGTTGCCGAGGTTGGCCAGCATATCGTCCGTATAGGTGATTGCCGAAAGCCGGATGTTGTTTGCATCCTGAGTTGCGGAATCAAGAATTCCCTGCGCCTGCTGATTCGATTTGTTGATGGTCTCATTTGCCTGCGCATAAGCCTGCTGCATCACTTCGTGCTGGCTGACCAGTTCTTTGGCCTTAGCTTCCGCATTGGCAATGATTCCGTCCGCTTTGGACTGGGCATCGGCAAGGATGGCATCCTTATTGGAAATGATCTTCTGATAGCGCTTGATTTCATCCGGCGTCTTCAGCCGAAGCTCACGAAGGAGTTCCTCAAGTTCTTCCTTGTTGACCACAATCTTTGTCGTTGATAAAGGCTGGAACTTGCAGCTGTCTACATATTCCTCGATTTCCTCAATAATCTGTTCGATTCTGCTGCTCATTTTTCACTCTCCTCTGATGTTTTGCTGCTTGCATACTTCTCTTTCACCGCGGAAGCCGCATAGGCCGGAATAAATCGCGTAACATCTTCTCCGTAAGACGCCAGTTCCTTCACGATCGTGGAACTGAGGTAAGCATACTTCAGATTGGTGACCATCAGCATCGTATCGATGTCCGGTGCCAGAATCCTGTTCGTCTGGGCCATCTGAAGTTCATATTCAAAGTCCGTGACGGCACGAAGACCGCGGATCATAACCGCGGCGCCGCATTCCCTGCAAAAATTAACAGACAGGCCGGTAAACGTTTTGACCGTTATATTCGGTATGTCCTTCGTGACTTCTTTTAGTATATTAACACGTTCTTCTGCAGAAAACAACGGACTTTTTGCAGAATTGCGCAAAACGCCGACCACCACCTGATCGAACTGGGCAGCAGCTCTTTCAATGATATCCATGTGTCCGTTGGTAACCGGATCGAAGGTTCCGGGATAGACCGCTATCTTCATTTCCGTGCCTGATCTTTCACGGCACCAAGGAAAAGATGCCTGCTTTTTTTATAAATTTTATCCTGGATCACTTCATATCCGAGATCCTGTACATAGGAAAAGTCCGTGAATTTTGAAGCCTCCACGATGACCATCCCGCCTTCGGCAAGCAGCGAACTCTGCGAAAGAAATTCCAGCGTGCCTTTTTCCAGGCCTTTCTCGAAAGGCGGATCCATGAAAATGATGTCAAAGGGTTCGCCGCCGTCAAGCTTATGGAGGGCAGAAAGGACATCCCCCTTGATCAGTTCGGCATTTTCCGTCAGTTTCGTAAAGCGCAGGTTTTCCTCGATGCATTTCTGGGAATCCCTGGCATTGTCCACGAATACCGCCTGTTTGGCACCGCGGCTCAACGCCTCGATTCCGATGGCGCCGCTTCCGGCATAAAGGTCCAGAAAACGGCATCTTTCGATGCGCGGCATCAGGATGTTGAAAAGGGTTTCCTTCGTCCGGTCCGTCGTGGGACGCACGGCCATGGAAGGCACCGTTTTCAGAGGAAGGCTGCGGGCTGTTCCTGCAATGACTCTCATACGATTGTCTCCCCGTCTTCCCGTACGCTGAGACGCCAGTCCAGATCGCCTCTGTCCAGCCCCAGAATCAGCAGTTCAGCGGTGGCAATGTTCGTGGCAATCGGGATGTTGTTGATATCACAGGTCCGAACGATGGTTCCGACATCGGGATCCTTGGGATCGATCATGTTCGGATTGTAGAAGAAAATGACCATGTCCATCGCATTCCGCTCGATCATCTCGGTGAACTGCTTGTCCCCGCCGATGCTTCCCGGAAGGAATTTGTGGACATGAAGATTCGTGACTTCCTCAATCCTGCGTCCGGTCGTGCCGGTCGCATAGATGTCGTGCCTTCCCAGAATCGCTTTATAGGCGATGCAGAAATCCTCAATCAGGGTTCTTTTGCTGTTGTGTGCGATAATTCCAATATTCATAGTTCCCCCGTTCATTGATAACATTATAGCAAATGTGTGTAATATGCGCAATATTCGGCCTGATTTTTTGTAGAAGAATGACAACTATTCCACTGTTTTCATGGATTCGACCATGTTGATCTTCCTGAGACGGAAGCGCATCGCCAGATTGACCAGCATCGAAAACAGGAAGGTCAGACCAATGCTCCAGACATAGCTGATTCCGTTGATCAGCCTTCCGAACATCATGATATCGATTTCCGCCGTCACGATGACATAGTAATGGAGGAACAGCCCGAAGATGATTCCCAGCAGCGCCCCGATCAGGGTGAGCCAGATATTTTCCCGGAGCACATACGAAGAAACTTCCGATTCATAGAATCCCAGCACTTTCAGGGTGGCCAGTTCCCTCTTCCGCTCCTCAATGTTGATGTTGTTGAGGTTATAGAGGACGATGAAAGAAAGCGCGCCTGCCGCAATGACGATGACGTAGATGATGGCATCCATGGAACGCAGCATGTCGTGAACCCGCTCCGAGAATTTTGTCGTGAAGTTGATTCCGGATACGCTGTCGCAGGCGGTGATCCTCTGCCGGAAAGAATCCTGGGCTTCATCCGATGTATCCTTCAGTTTCACCATCAGTTCGTTATATTCCGGAGTTTCCCCGAATTTCTCCTGGTAATAAGCCGGGGAAATGTAAATGTAATGATAGAAATAATTCTCCATCACGGCGGAAACCTTCACCGTCACGCCTTCGGTGTCGGATTTCCAGATCGTAAATTCGGAGCCTGCCGTGAGATGGTTCAGCTTCGCCAGCTTCTCATCGACGACGACTCCGTCATCCGTAAGAGCGTATTCTTCCCTGCTCAGACGGCTGTGCAGGGAAACAAAGTCCGGAAGCTTTGAGGGATCCGATATCACGTAGACATAGGAAGAGCGCTTCACGTCACTTCCCGACTCGGAAGTATCCAGGGTTTCCGAAAGAACAGGCATGTAATTCTCCGTATCTTCATCGGAGGCCACCGCTTTTTCGATTGCCTGTTCATCGGAGTCGGAAATGTCATCGTCCAGCATGACGTCCGCGTCATGGAAATCCACCTTGCCGAACTGGATATCCCCGATAGCCATGATGGAATCCTTCAGTCCGAATCCGGTCAGGAGAAGGCCCATGCATCCGCCGATTCCCAGAATGGTCATGAAGAAGCGCTTCTTATACCGGAACAGGTTCCGGAAGGTCGCTTTCTTTGAAAAGTTCAGATGGCTCCAGATGATGCCGATCCTCTCCAGCAGGATTCTCTTTCCTGCCTTCGGCGCTCTCGGACGCATCAGTTCCGCCGGCACGGCTCTGGTCGCCGCGTAGCAGGCGGCAATCGTTGCTGCCATGGTGGAGCCGATGGCCGCTGCGGTGGCGCTGATGGAAAGTCCTGCATGGTTCGGCATCAGGATGTCCGGCAGGTTGTCGTAAAGGATCTTGTATGCATTGATAATGAAATAGGGAAGAATCTTCTGCCCTGCCAGGAAACCGATCACGCTGCCGATCAGGGTGGCAAACAGGGCATAGAAGACATATTTGAAGGCGATTACGGAATTGCGGTATCCGAGAGCCTTCAGGGTACCGATCTGCTCCCGGTTCTCTTCCACCATTCTGGTCATGGTCGTCAGGCACACGAGGGCTGCGACGAGGAAGAAAATGACAGGGAAAACATTTCCGATCGCGACGATGCGCTCGGCATTCTGACCATATTCCACATAGGACATCAGCGTCTTGCGGTTCAGGACATACCATGTCGGGACTTCAAGTTCATCGAGATCCTTCTGGGCGTCATCCACTTTCTGCTCATTATCGCTGATCTCGGTTTCGGCATCGGCTGACTGTTCATCGTATTCCTTCTGCGCGTCGTCCAGTTCCTGCTCTTTGTCCGCAATTTCGTTTTTGGCATCGGCAAGCTTCTGCTTTCCGTCTTCCAGCTCCGCTTTGGCGTCGTCCAGCTGATTCTGTCCGTCGTTCAGCTGGCTGTAGGAGGAATCCAGTGTTTCCTTGGCATCCGCCAGTTCTTCACGGCCTTCCTCCAGCTGGGCTTCTCCGGATGAAAGGGCTGCGTCATTTGACTGGATCTCGGCAGACGCGGAATCCAGGGAGGCGCGGGAAGAATCCAGCGAGGCCTTGGCTGATGTCAGCTGGTCTTTCGAGGCCTGCAGCTGATCTCTTGCGGAAGTCAGCTGGGCAACGGTCGCCGTCAGCTGATTCACGGAGGCGGATGCCTGCGCAGACGCCGCACCGGCCTGTTCGACAGAACTCTGCAGCTGGGCGGCATATTCTTCGACGCTCAGACCGAAGGCTGAAGCCATCGACTGCTTTCCGGCATCGTCCGCTGCCTGAAAAGCGCCGAGTGCAGACTGAGCTTTTTCAAGACCGTCCTTTGCCTGTGCAAGCCCGGCATTGGCCTGGTCAAGACCTGCCTGGGCCTGTGCAAGACCTGCCTGTGTCTGGGCAAGCGAGGCGTCCCCGTTAGCCGCGTTCCATTTCGCAAGTCCTGCATTGTATTCGGCAAGTCCCTGCTGGTACTGCGCTTCACCGGAAGCAAGCTGTGCCTTTGCGGCCTCGAGCTGTGATTTCCCGGAAGCAAGTTCCTGCGCTTTTTCATTCAGCTGGGAAAGACCGGACTCATACTGCGCATATCCGTCATTGTATTCCTGCCAGCCGTTATCGATGTCTTCCTGCTTGTCGGCAATCTCCTTTTCGCCGTCCGCAAGTTCCTTTTCCTTGTCCTGAATCTCCTGATTGGCGTCATCAAGCTGGTTCCGTGCATCGATCAGTTTGTTTTTTGCGGTAGCCAGCTTGTTCTTGGCATCTTCAATCTGAGAACGGGCATCGTCGATGTCCGCCTGTCCGTCGGCTTTGATCTGGGCATAGCGGATGCTGCAGCGTTCGCCGTCCATCTGATCGATTTCATCTTCAAGCGCCTTGATCCGGTCATCGTATTCATCGGAATAGCATTCCAGGGCGGCCGTTCCCTCGCAGGTAAGGACTGCCTGGGTATAAGCCTCAATCGTAAAGGTATCGGAGGGAACGTAGACATAGCTTGACAGCACGCCGTCGCCGATCGTACTGCTTCCTCTCTCCAGGGAAAGATAAAGAGGCGTTGTTCCGATGCCGACGATGGTAAAGGTATTTGTGGAAAGCTCATCGGAAAGCTCTGTGTCCTCCGGGGCTGTAACAGAGAAAGTATCTCCGATTTTCCAGTCGGATTTATTTTCAAAGTTTTCATCCACGAGGCATTCGCCGTCTTTTTCGGGCAGGCGCCCTTCCTTGACGGTTACTTTGGAGATCGTCTGCGGCAGCGACATGTATCGGAGGATCAGCTGGGCCTTATCGGAATCGGCGAAAACATCGCAGCTGTAGCCGGCTTCCACGTCCTTTACGCCGCTGATCGCCCGGATGGCTTCGATATCGTCATCTGTCAGCCCGAGCGAGGAAACAATCCGGATGTCCTGGAGATTGGACTGATCGTAGTAATAATCTGCCGACAGCTTCATGTCCGGCCCGGCCGCGCGTACGCCGGCAAAAAAGGCCACGCCAAGCAGAACGATCAGCAGAATCGACAGAAATCGATGCAGGCTGCCCTTGATCTCACGGAAGAATTCAGTTATCAGCATATGTTTTTTCAGCTTATCCACCCTGTAGGAAATGCATCTGGCTGTGCAGGATTACCATTCGATCGTCTCAACCGGCGAAGGATGGGCATTGGTTTCCATCTGCGACACTTTTCCGTTCTTGATATGAATGACACGGTCAGCCATCGGCGTGATGGCAGTGTTGTGCGTAATGACGATGACCGTCTTTCCGTTGTCCCGGCAGGTATCCTGAAGAAGCTTCAGGATGGATTTTCCCGTCTGGTAATCGAGCGCTCCGGTCGGTTCATCGCAAAGCAGAAGCTTCGGGTTCTTTGCCAGGGCCCTGGCTATGGCGACCCTCTGCTGTTCTCCGCCGGAGAGCTGTCCCGGGAAATTGTCCAGCCGTTCTCCGAGCCCGACGTGCTCCAGAGCTTCTTTCGGATCCATCGGTTCTTTGCAGATCTGCGCCGCCAGTTCGATGTTTTCAAGGGCGGTCAGGTTCTGCACCAGATTATAGAACTGGAAAACGAAGCCGATGTCGTTGCGTCGGAAGGAAGTCAGCTGTCTGGCATTGTAGGAAGCCACGTCCGTGCCGTCCACAAGGACTTTGCCGCTGTCGCAGGTATCCATCCCGCCCAGGATATTGAGCACGGTTGTCTTTCCGGCACCGCTGGGTCCCACAATGACGGCAAATTCCCCTTCGTTGATGGAAAAGGAAATACCGTCCGCCGCATGGATTTCCACTTCCCCCATCCGGTAGCTTTTCCGGACATCTTCCAGTCTTACGATTTCCTTCAAAAGGGTTCCTCCTTACAGCACGACATTCTTCTCATTCTTCTTCAGATAGGTATCCAGCGTTTCCGCCAGAAGCTCATGTTCTTCCGCAAGCAGTCCGGGATCATCCTGCATGATGGAAGCCGCTGTTTCACCGGCAGCCCGGAGGACTTCTTCATCCCTGAAAACATCGGCAATCCGGAAAGCGGCATCCCCGCTCTGACGGATTCCCAGAAGATCTCCGGGGCCCCTGAGTTCAAAATCTTTTCTGGCAATTTCAAAGCCGTCATTGGAATGGTTCAGGATCTCCAGACGCTTTTTAATCTCCTCATTGGAAATGCCGGCAATGAAAATGCAGTACGACTGCGCCGTCCCTCTTCCGACGCGCCCCCGCAGCTGATGCAGGGCGGCCAGTCCGAAGCGTTCCGCGTTTTCAATCATCATCACGGTTGCATTCGGGACGTCGACGCCGACTTCGATCACGGTCGTGCTGACCAGGATCTGCGTTTTCCCCTCGACGAATTTTTCCATGACTTTATTTTTTTCTTCTGCGCGCATCCTGCCGTGAAGCAGGCCGATCTGAAGATCCGGCATAGCCTTTCTAAGTTCCCGTGCGTATTCCATGACGTTCTCTGCGGCAAGCCCTTCCGATTCCTCAATCATCGGGCAGATGACATAGGCCTGATGGCCGGCTTCCGCTTCCCGTCTTATGAATTTCAGGGCGGTTGTCCGGTAGGAAGTATCGACGACGCAGCTTCTGATCGGCAGTCTTTCCTTCGGCATTTCATTGAGCACGGAAATATCGAGGTCGCCGTAATAAATGACCCCGAGCGTCCTCGGAATCGGCGTCGCGCTCATGACCATGGCATTGGGCATCTCTCCCTTTTCGGAAAAGGCTTTTCTCTGGTGAACGCCGAAGCGGTGCTGTTCATCCGTAATGACAAGGGCGAGTTCCCTGTATTCGACGGCCGCCTGAATCAGGGCGTGCGTCCCGATGACGGCATTCGCTTCGCCGCTGCGGATGGACTCCAGGGCTTTTCTCCTTTCGGCAGCTTTCATGGAACCGGTCAGGAGAACCGGATGCAGATTCGTGAAGATTCCGGTTTCTGTCATTTCCTTCAGATGGCGGTAATGCTGTTCTGCCAGGACTTCCGTGGGAGCCATCAGGGCACTCTGGAAACCGTTCTCGGCCGTCATCACCATAGCCAGAAAAGCCAGAATCGTCTTGCCGGATCCGACGTCCCCCTGAATCAGCCTGGACATCAGTTTGCGTCCGGCCAGGTCATGTTCGATTTCATGCCATACCCGTATCTGCGCATCCGTCAGGCGGAACGGCAGACGCTCGATGACCTTTTCCGTCTCCCAGGTCTTCTTCATCGGGTAGGCATTGAATGCATGGGCTTCGCTGTCCTTCAGCTTCCGCATCGCCAGAATGAACAGGAAGAACTCATCAAAGACCAGACGCTTCCTGGCCGCTTTCAGCTCTTCCGAATCCTTCGGAAAATGAATCTTAACGACAGCTTCCCTTTCGTCAATCAGTCCGTTCAGCTTTACGATCTGTTCCGGCAGATATTCGCTGACCGGCGGAAGCACGGCCAGTGCCTCTTTCACGGCCTTGCTGACCGCATGATTCGTAAGTCCCTTTGTCAGGCTGTACACCGGAGAAAGCGTGGCAATTTTTTCTTCATAGGCTTCCGGGGTAAAAATCTCCGGATGCTCCATGACGCGCATGCCTTTCCTGATCTGCACCAGGCCGTGGAAAATGAACCGGGAGCCTTTGACGAGGCGTCCTCTCAGGTACGGCATGTTGAACCAGGTCAGCCGGATTTTCCCGGTCGGATCCTGGACCACGGTCGAGACCAGCTTCATTTTCCGCGCGCTGAAGATCCCCACGTTTCCGGAAATGATGCCGACAATCGAACACTGCTCTCCCGGCGTTACGGCGCCGATCGGAACCGTCTGAAGATACTCTTCATAATGGACCGGGTAATAGCGAATCAGGTCCTCTGCCGTCAGGATATCCAGTTTGTTGAACAGGCCTTCGGTCTTTTCACCGATGCCCTTAATTCCGGTCAGTTCCATCCGGTATTCAGCCTCCGATAAACAAAAGGGGGACGTTACACAGTTCTCCGCCGTATAACGCCCCCTTCAAAAAATTCTGATTATTCCACGGAAAGGATGCAGTAATAAACCGGCTGTCCTCCAAAGCTGCTTTCCACTTCAAGATCCGGGAAGGCTTCCCTCACCATCTCTTCAAGTTTTTCAGTATCTTCCGCATTCATGTCCGCTCCGGTGTAGATGCTGATCAGTTCGGAAGAATCATCCGCAATCTGCTTCAGCATTTCCACGGTCACGCTGCTGACGTCCGATCCGACAGCAAGAATGCCCTGATCGCCGATGCCCATGATATCGCCCAGGTGAATTTCCCTGCCGTCGATTTTCGTATCCCTTACGGCATAGGTGACTTCACCGGTTTTGACTCTTTCTGCTTCCTCTGTCATATTCGCGAGGTTTTCTTCCGGCGAACGTTCCGGGACAAAATTCACAAGAGCCGTAATTCCCTGCGGAATCGTCTTGGTCGGCACGACGAAGACCTGACAGCTCTTCGTCAGCATCTTGGCCTGGTTCGCGGAAAGGATGATATTCTTGTTGTTCGGAAGGATGAAGACATTTTCCGCATGGACTTTTTCGATGGCTTCAAGAATATCTTCCGTGCTCGGGTTCATGGTCTGTCCGCCTTCAATCAGGCAGTCGACTCCGAGATCGCGGTAGATTTTCGTGATTCCCTCTCCGATGGTCACGGCAATGAAAGCGTTCTTCTTCGGTTCGGGAGTGCCCGTGACTTCTTTCGGCTGATAATTCATCTTGCCGCAGATCTCTTCTTTTTCCGTTTCGTCAAAAAGATTCTCCGTATGTTCCTGGCTCAGGTTATCTACTTTGACTTTCGTCAGCGAGCCGTAAAGAAGAGCCTTCTGAATCACGAGACCCGGGTCATTGGTATGGACATGGACTTTGACGGTTCCCTGCGTGGACAGTACGATAATGCTGTCGCCGATGGTAGCCAGATAATCCTTGAATTCTTTTTCTTCTGTTTCAGGGAAGCTTCCGTCCGGCGTAATGAGCATTTCCGTGCAGTAGCCGTAGCGGATTTTTCCTTCATCCTTCGGTGCTTCTTCTTTTACGGTCTCTTCTTTTTTCGGTTCGTTGAAATTCAGGTCGACTTCTTTGCCGTTGAAAGCATCGACAGCCCCGTGCATGATCATCATGAGGCCCTGTCCGCCGGAATCGACAACACCCGCCTCCTTGAGGACGGGAAGCATTTCCGGGGTGCGTGCCAGCGTATCGTCGCCGGCAGCAACAACCGCATTGAGCATGAACTGCAGATCGTCGGATTTCTCGGCGCATTCCGCAGCCTTGTCCGCCATGCTTTTCGCAACGGTCAGGATCGTGCCTTCCTTCGGCTTCATGACAGCCTTGTAAGCTGTTTCAACAGCGCGTCCGAAGGCCTGTGCAGTCAGCTTTGCATCAATCGATTCGCTGTCGCGGACGACTTTTGAAAAGCCCCTGAACAGCTGCGAGAGAATGACGCCGGAATTTCCGCGCGCTCCCCGAAGCGATCCCGAAGAAATCGCCTTTGCCGTTTCAGCCAGGCTGAGCTCCGGAAGTTCGCAGACAGCCTTGACCGCCGAAAGGATGGTCAGGGTCATGTTCGTGCCGGTATCCCCGTCGGGAACAGGAAATACGTTCAGTTCGTTAATCCATTCTTTGTTTGATTCGAGTTCTTTTGCCCCGGTAAGAAACATCTTTTTCAGCAGCGGAGCATCGATGGTATTCACAGCCAAATCAGTTATCCTCCAAGACGTTAATCGATAACGCGGACACCTTCGACCACAACATCGATGCGGTCTACTTTCATTCCTGTAAACTCTTCTACTTTGTATTTCACGTTTTCAACGAGATTGTCCGTCACGGTCAGTATGCTTACCCCGTAAGCGACAATGATATGGAGCGTCAGCGTAATTCTGTTGTTTTCAATTCTGACATTGATGCCGTGCTTGAGCGATTCCCGCCTCAGAAGCTTGACGAGGCCGTCCTTAACGCTGACCGCTGCCATTCCTACAATGCCGAAGCATTCAACAGCCATGGAGCCTGCGTAAGTTGCGACTACGTCGGGATCAATGACGATTTCTCCGTATTCGGAATTCATGCGTCCCTTCATGATAGAGGCACCTCCTGCTTATGGATTTCATTATAACCCGAACCTGCTCAAAAAAAAAGATGTTTTCGCCATTTGAAAGGAAACGCTTGCATAATTCCGGAGTATCTGATAATATACTAATGTTGCGGATTCGGAAGGATCCGATTTTAAGGCAAGGAGGTGTCTGAAATGGCTGTATGTGCGATTTGCGGAAAGGGTGCTCACTTCGGAAATAATGTGAGTCATTCACATAGAAGATCTAACCGTATGTGGAAATCCAATATTAAGAGAGTCAAGATCAAAGTGAACGGCGCTCCGCAGCATGCTTATGTATGTACGTCCTGCCTTCGTTCCGGCAAAGTAGAGCGTGTATAATTCCTGTCAATGAAACAGGGTATTGGGAATCTTAGGATTCCCGATACCCTGTTTTTTTTACTTCTCTTCTTTGCTTTCCTTTTCGTCGGATCCGTCCGTTTCCTCAGCGGTTTTCGACTTCTTCCCTGAAGTGAATTTATTGACGAAATCCGGGACCATATCGAGAATCTTCGTCAGGCCGTCCTGATTCTTGACGTTGACCAGTTTGGTCGTTCCGTTGGAAATGACCAGGACCGCGGAAGGCGTTACTTTTCCGCCCATGCCGCCGCCGGCATTCGGGTTGTTCTTTTCGCTCTGGGAAGCACCTGCTCCCACTGCGAAGGTAACATCGATCAGCGGAAGGATAATCGCATCCCCTACGTGGATTGCTTCTCCGACGACCGTCTTGGAAGAAATGAAACTGTCCATTCCCTTGAAAAGCTCTTCCACCGTCGATTTGAAATCATTACTGTTTTCAGCCATTGCTCTTTTCCTCCTTGACGTTCTTAAAGAACTGAATCACGTATTTGACGTTCTTATTGAAATATACCGTAAGGGCCGTATAAACTGCATAGTACAGAAAAATCCTGCCCTTCATTTCCAGATGTCCGCTGAATTCCGCTTCCTCAAAATTCGGCGTGAACTTCACCTTGCCTGCATAAACCGGGTACAGGGCACTGACTCCGGCCAGAATTGTTCCGGTCTTCGAAGGATCGTCCAGTCCGAACCGGACCTCTCCGCTCATCTTCTTCGGTGCGATGTGATGCAGCAGTTTCTTCAGCTTTTTCAGAACGAGCTTCAGCGCGGCATGCGTCCGCGGATCCTTTGCAAAAGAAACCCACCGGTCTATTGTAGCACACAGTGCCTTCAGTTTGGAGAAGAAGCTCCTGAGCGCCGCGGCAATCTTCTGAGGAAGATAAAACAGTCCCGTAATGACCTGTATCAGATGGGTAAAGATCCAGGCCAGCTTCTTCCCGGCTTTTACGGCTAAAACCGATATGATTCCGGTGATTTTTCCGACTGCCTTCAGGATAATGGTCAGGAGGTTCCCGGAGCCTTTTTGGACATCTTCCGTTTCTTCCTGTTCCGTTTTTTCCTGTTCCGTTCCATCCGTTCTGTCTGCGAAAGCGTGAAGGAAAGAATCGGCGAATTCTGCTTTCCGTTGATGCTCTTCCGCCTGCTGTTCTTCTGCCTGCTGTTCTTCCTCCTGTTTCTTCTGCTCCGCCGCTTTCTTCCTGGCGGCTGCTTCCGCCTTCATTTCCTCATACTGCTGAGGATTCTTTTTCCGGATTTTTTCCAGGCGCTTTTTCTTTCGGCTTTTCCTCCGGTGGTTTTTCAGATTCCGGAAAAAGTTTTGATATCGTTCCAGCGGGATGCCGAAAATCCTGAGTTCCTTGGTTACTCCGTCCGATCCGTCCGCTTGATAGCCTATGGTAAAGGAAACTGCATGCAGAAGCCACGTCACGCGCGCTTTTCCCTGGATGTCCTTTTCGTGCTTGAATCCGGAAGCTTCGTATCGGACCGGGACAAAAAGCACAAGACAAAGCAGGATCACGATGATGGCAAGGATGATCAGAAGGATAATTCCTATCGTTTTTAAAATTGCCAGAAAGACTGCCAATTCTAATTCTCCTCAAAGTATCTGCGGATGTCTGCTTCACCGGTCGCCTTTACCACGTCTTCCGTGATCTTCACGACCAATTGCACGGCATCATCATAATCCGAAGCGATTCCGACGACCAGCGGCGTACGTGCATAGACATTCTTCTGTATCAGATTCAGCGTATTGACGATTTCCAGCTGATTCTCCCGGCTGACGGCAAGCGTAACGAGATACTTTCCGATAACGGTCCGCCCCGCATTGAGATCCGCTACGGTTTTCCGCAGCGCTGTTTTTTTCATTCCGCTGCCGACGTACATTCTGTCAGACCATTTTAACATGCTGCGGCTCTCCTTTTCAATCTTTGTAATAATACGCATTCAGGATGGACTTGGTCATCGGGACGGCCGTCGAAGAGCCCAGCCCGCCGTCTTCCGCAATCACGGCGAAAGCCAGATCCGGGTCATCCGGATTCGAAAAACCGACAAACCAGGAATGCGTGCCGGTCGTACCGTCGGCTTTCGTGTATTCCGCCGAACCGGTTTTGCCTGCCACCTGATAGTCTTCTCCGCTCAGGGAGACGGCGGTTCCTTCGGAAACAACGGCCTTCATCAGCTCTTTCAGCTGGGAAGCCTCGGTCTGCGTCATCAGCGTTGCATATTTTTCCGGCTGCGTCCGGGACACATCGGTTCCGTCCGTGCTTCGTATGCCGGAAATGATGTAAGGCTTCATCAGGACGCCGTCGTTCGCGATTGCCGACACGATCAGGGCCATGCCGTAAGGCGTAACCGTTGTTTCTCCCTGACCGAAGGCAGTCTGCATCAGGTCCTTGACATCGCTGGAGCCGTCAACCGTGACGGAGCATTCTTTGTAGGAGAAGTCGCAGGGAAGAGACTTGTTCATCAGAAGGCTTTCCGCTGCGGAACGGATCGGTGCCCCGCCGAGACTGACCCCGATTTGGGCAAATGCGCTGTTGCAGCTTTCCGCAAACGCTTTGGTGAAATCCTCCTGTCCGTGCACTTCTCCGGCAGAGCAATGGACCGTATTTCCGTCAATCGTGATGGATCCGGTACAGTCGAAGGAGAAACCTTCAAAAGTGGCATTCTGACGGAAATAAGCCAGCGAAGTCACGATCTTGAAAATGGATCCCGGCGGATAGCTTCCCGAAGTCACGCGGTTGACCAGCTGGGAACCGCTTCCGTTGATGATATCGTTCCAGTCCGCGGCAATCGTGTTCGGATCAAAGTCCGGCTTGCTGACCATGGCCAGAATGGCACCGGTCTTCGGATTCATGACGATGACCGCTCCGCGGTAGTCGCCGAGAGCATTATAGGCTGCCTGCTGAAGATTCGTATCCAGCGTCGTCGTAACGGTATCGCCCGGATCCTTGGTGTTGTTGAATTCATTCATGATATGCTGGATGAAACTGATATGCGATGTCAGAAGGTCATAATTTGCCGATGACTCCAGACCGCTCTTCCCGTTGGAGGCATAGCCGACCGCATGGGCAAAAACGTTAGAATACGGATAAACCCTCTGAACCGTTCCGTCAGAGGCAGTCTGTGTTGTCGCCAGGATCTTTCCGTCGGCACTCTCGATATTGCCGCGCACGACATACTGGGCCTGAGAATCCTGTCTCTTGTTGTACGGACTGCTCAGGATCTGGTCCCGCATCATCACATTGAAATAAACGACATAGCCGATCAGGGCTACGAAAATAAAAACGAACGCATAGGAAATAACAATGTACGGCGTCGATTTCTTTTTCTGCTTCTTGGGCTGCGGAGAAGGCGCGGAATTCTTTTCGTTCAGGATTTTCTGAACGTCTTCCGCGATGATCTCTGTTGTATTTCCCTGTTCGACATTACGCTTCTTCAAGCTCTGCCGCTCCTTCATCTTCTCTTAAAATATAAAGGCCCTGGACAATGGCCAGCATGATAATCGTGCTCATGACGGAGCTTCCTCCGTAGCTTACAAGCGGAAGCGTTATGCCGGTCATCGGAATGAATTTTGTTACGCCGCCGATGGTCAGGAATACCTGAAATGCATATTCGGTTCCGAGACCTAGGGCAACCAGTTTATAGAATTTGTCACGGATCTCAAAAGAAATATTCACGATCAGCAAAAACATGCTCATGCAGACCAGAATCAGCGAAATGGCAAAGACGGATCCGAATTCCTCGCAGATGGCAGCAAAGACAAAGTCCTTGGAAGCGACGGGAATGGTATCCGGAGAACCCTGGCAGAGTCCGGCCCCGAACCAGCCGCCGGCTCCGATGGCGAAGAGTGCCTGGACAATCTGGTATCCGGAACTGTCGTAGACTTTAAAAGGATCCTGCCAGGCAACGACTCTCTTCCGGACATGCGCAAACAGGAAATAAGCAGCAATCCCGGCCAGTACGCCGGCGCCCAGTCCCACTGCCGTATAGGCGGGCTTCCTGGTGGCGACATAGACCATGACCAGATACGTCACGAAAAAGACAAGGGCTGTTCCAAGATCCGTGGACAGCACCAGGATAATCACATGAATGCCGGCGACAATCGTTGTCACGGCTACGCTTTTGAAATGCGAGTCTTTGGAAAGCATGGCCGCCATGAAGAAAACCAGGGTGATTTTTACAAGTTCCGAGAACTGAATCGTAATCCCCCCGACGGTCAGGGACAGCTTGGCGCCGCCGCTGATGGTCGCAAGTCCGAGCACGACAAGAAGGGAAGCAATGCCCAGGGCGGCATAAAGCCAGGTCAGCTTCGGCAGGATTTTCAGTTTTCTTACGATGACCGGAATCAGAAAAGCGACTACCGTGCCCCCGGCCGCAATCATGAACTGCTTGACTGCCTCGTCCATGTCCAGCCGGGCAATGATGATGAAACCGATGGAAAGGAGCATCAGCATGTCATTGACCAGAAGCATCGAGGCCTTTGGGTAAATCAGTCGGTAGCACATCAGCGTTACGGCGTAATAGACGATGATTCCGCCGCACAGAAGAAGGACCAGGTAATTCATTGTATTGATGAAAATTATAACGTAGCCGAGAATAACCATTGTATAGATCACGACGATCTGTCTTTTCAGAAGAGCTTTTTTCTTCTCAGGAGTCTTTTTTCGGAAATACGTATAAGCCTCCAGGCAGTACAGGAGGATCAGAAGAATGAACATGAACTTGGAAAGCTGTATCACGATATTCAAGATTGCCCCTTAAAGAACTCCCCGTTCGAAATGTCCTTTTGTGTGCCTGCCTTCCGGCTTTCGTTCCTCTCCGTGTGCAAAGCTTCCGGCAAAGGAAGAAGCAATCCTGCCGCACTCTTCCGCGCTTTCATCCGTAAACGCAAGCCTTGCCCTGCGGAAGCCCATTTTCAGGAGCGTCAGAGACTCTTCCGACAGATTGGACGGTACACTGTTATAGAGTACATTATAACAGATATCGCAGCAGTTTTTTATTAAAAAATCGGTACCTTTCCGGTCTGTCAGAGAAAGGAAACCGGGGACCTTCGTACATCCGGAAACATTCTTCCTGAAGCACTGCGCGGTGACCATCAGAGGCGCCCGTCCGTAGACGATGATTTCACTTTTCGCATTCTCCCTGCCGTACAGTTCCTTTTTATTGAATTCCAGCGGAGCTGTGTCGAACAGGATCCCGGAGCGGCGGAAGAAATCCGACGATGCATGGTTCCAGGTATAGATTCCGGAATCAATGGCGGAATATTTCAGGAGACCGAGTGCCTTCAGATGAGAATAAGATTCCAGTGATCTGGCAAGGAATCCGGAAAGGCCTGAATCCAGCAGTTCCCGGGCACGGCTGTAGATTTCATTGCAGTCTCCCGTACGCTCAATAAAAGGCAGGGCAAGGAAAAGGTTCTTTCCGTGTCCGCGGCACTCTTCTGTCTTTTTCCGTATATCGGAAATGATGCTTCCTTCGGTATAGAGATCCCGGATTCCCCGCGTTTCCAGGAGTACCCGGTACTGATCTTCCGTTTCGAAGGAAGCGGACATCACAAACCCCCTGCCGGGTTTCTTCGGCTCTGTTTTTTCCGAAACAGAGATTTCATCTTCTGGATCCGCTGCTTCGGGGGATTCTTTTCCGGTTTCTGTTTTTCCGTACACGGCCAGTATGCTGCTCCGGAGATTCTCCAGTGCCTCCCGACGGAGCTGATTCAGAAGACTGACCGGAACAAAAGATTTTTCGTCCGTGTCCACTTCCATTCTGCTGAAATAGAAATCGCTGCCTCCGGTTTTTAAGAGCTGTTCACGGATTCTCTCTTTTGTCAGCGGCTGTTTTCTTGCTTCCTCTGCCGGATCTCCGACGGCTTCAGCCTGAAAGTCTCCGGAGGAAACGGAAATGGAGATATTCCGGCCGGACTTCAGGATACATTTTCCGGAAGCAGGAAGCTGCTTTTCTTTTTCCACGTAAAGCCTGTGCATGTCGTCATAGATGCTCCTGACCCCGCGCGGAGTTTTTGCTTCGTCGCCGTTCAGATTCACGGCCATCATTTCGGGACCGCTGTGACGGTGAAAATAGCCGTCCGTAAATCCTTCGCGGTTATAGAGATCCGAAAGCAGCTGAAGATCGGTCTGGCAGACACGGAAATGCGCAGGGTCTTTTTCGTAAAGGTCCAGATATTTCCGGTAGACGGAAGTGACGCCTGCGGCATACTCGGGCTGCTTCATGCGGCCTTCAATCTTCAGGGAAATGACGCCGGCCCCGATCAGTTCGGGAATCTGCTCCAGGGCGCAGAGATCCTTCGGACTGAGCCAGGAGCCCGTCCGGCCTTCCAGGGAATAAGGCAGGCGGCAGGGCTGCGCGCAGCGGCCCCGGTTTCCGGAACGTCCTCCGAGCATGCTGCTCAGCAGGCACTGCCCCGAATAGCAGAAGCAAAGGGCTCCGTGCACAAAGGCCTCGACTTCCAGTCCGCTTTCATCATGAATCTTTTTCAGTTCCGGGAGAGAGAGTTCTCTTGCAGGCACGATCCGGGTTACGCCGAGTTCTTTCAGCATGCAGGCCGTATAGGGGCCCGTGACCGTCATCTGGGTGCTGGCATGAAGCGGCAGTTCCGGGAAATGTTCATGAAGGATGCTGAGCACCCCGAAATCCTGGAGCAGGATGCCGTCAAGTCCGTGCCGGCAGCAGGGCGTTATAAACGGAATCAGATCCTTGATTTCCTCTTCTTTCAGAAGAGTGTTGACGGTCAGATAGACCCTGACCTTCCTCAGGTGTGCATAATCGATGGCTTCCAGAAGAGTATCATTTTCAGGATTGGCGGCATAGGCACGTGCACCGAATTTCGTTCCCCCGATATAGACGGCATCAGCTCCGGCGGCAATTACAGCCTTCATTCCTTCAAAGGAACCGGCGGGCGATAAAAGTTCAGCCCTTTTCTCCATTGTTTCCTCCTTAAAAAAACGGACGATCACCGTGGCAATCGTCCGTCCTCATTCCGTTTATTGCTTAATGATGCTTGTTGTATCCGTAATCCCCGTTCTGGCCGCTGCGGAAGGATCCCTGCCTGTAGCCGCCCTGGCTGTTCGGATAGGAATTTTTGTTCTGCGCCTGCGGCTGTGCCGGAGGCGGAGTCTGCGGTTCCGGAGAAACCGGTGCAGAGACCGGAGCCGGTGCCGGGACAGGCTGAGTCTTGACAGCAGCCTTTGCCGCTTCTTCCTCAGACTTCTTCATTTTATCAATCTGAAGCTGAAGACCTACGATTTCATGCTTCAGGTCATAGAGCTGCTTGTCCTTGGTCTGGATATCTTCCTCAAAGACCTCTGCCTGCTTCTTCGCCTTGAAGTAATCATCCGAAACATTCAGCTCCAGGAGAAGGCTTTTGGTATCTGCCGGCATCCGGTTGAAGCCTTTCAGTTCCCCAAGCTCTCCGATTTTATGATTCAGATAGGCAGCCACTTTCTGCAGGTACTCTTCGCTTTCGTATCCGGTAAGCTTGATGACTTTGCCTGCAATCAGTACTTCCACCGTATTCTTCGCTGACATGGTGACCTCCGTAAAGATTTATTCGAAGACTGCTTTTATTATAGACGAATGGATTGGAAAAAGAAACCTTTAATTCTCATCCTTCGGCGCATCGTAGCCAAGATGTTCATAAGCCCTGACGGTGGCCGTGCGGCCTTTCGGCGTGCGGTTCAGAAAACCGTTTTTGATCAGATAGGGTTCATATACGTCTTCCAGCGTACCGGAATCTTCACCGATGGCAGCCGCCAGTGTATCGAGGCCCACAGGACCTCCGTCGAACTTGGTAATCATGACGTTCAGGATTTCCCTGTCCAGGCGCTCCAGGCCGAACTGGTCGACTTCCAGGAGATCCAGGGCATCTGCCGCGACCTGATCGGTAATGATGCCGTCATAGCGGATCTGGGCAAAATCCCGTACGCGTTTCAGCAGCCGGTTTGCCAGACGGGGAGTGCCTCTCGAACGGCGGGCCAGTTCTTCTGCGCCCTTGTCATCAATGCTCACCTCAAGCAGTTCCGCAGAATGCAGGACAATCGTTTTCAGTTCCGGAACCGTGTAGTACTCGAGGTGGTCGACAACACCGAAGCGGTCTCTAAGGGGAGCGGAAAGAAGTCCCGGCCTGGTGGTCGCTCCTACCAGCGTAAACTTCGGAAGATCCAGGCGGATCGATCTTGCCGTCGCTCCTTTTCCGATCATGATATCGATGGCAAAATCTTCCATCGCCGGATAAAGGACTTCCTCCACCTGCCGGTTCAGCCGGTGAATCTCATCGACGAAAAGAACGTCATGCTCTTCGAGATTGTTCAGGATTGCCGCCATTTCACCGGGCTTTTCAATAGCCGGTCCGGAAGTGACTTTGAAATGCGAGCCCATTTCATTGGCAATGATTCCGGCCAGGGTCGTCTTGCCCAGTCCGGGAGGTCCGTAGAAAAGCACGTGGTCAAGAGCATCGCCTCTCTTTTTTGCCGCGTCAATATATACCTTCAGATTTTCCACAGTCTTCTGCTGGCCCACATAATCCTTCAGGTACTGCGGACGCAGGGACTTTTCGATTCTGACGTCTTCTTCGGTCGCTTCGGTTGTAATCGTACGTTTCTGCATATTCCCTCTTAGAGTTCTTTCAAGGCTTTTTTCAGGAGTTCCTCAACATTGTCCGCGGCGTCGCCGGCAGAGACTTTCCTGACGGCTTTCAGAGCTTCCGCGGACGGATAGCCAAGCGATGCCAGTGCAAGCACGGCTTCCGACTGAGGACTTCCGGCAGGCAGTTCGCCGGCGGCTGCCGTATTGGCAGCCTTTTTTTCAAAGGCATCCTGAAGGTCCATTTTATCTTTCAGTTCTAGAATCAGTTTCTGTGCGGTCTTTTTTCCGATGCCCGGAACTTTGGAAATCGTGGCGGCATCATCCGCCAGGACCGCGAAGCGGAGGTCGTCTGCGGAAAGTGCCGAAAGCACCGCCAGGGCACCCTTCGGGCCGATTCCGCTGACACCCAGAAGAAGACGGAAAACCCCCAGGTCATCCTTGGTTCGGAATCCGTAAAGTGCGATGGCATCTTCCCTCACTGCCATATAGGTATGGATTCTGACTTCATCTCCGCAGGTGAGACCGTCAAGCATGGAAGACGGTACAGAGATAAAATACCCGATGCCGTTGTTCTCTAGAACCAGACTATCATCCCGGATTTCGGAAATGGTTCCGATAATATAAGAAATCATGGCTGCCTCCGTTTGCCATAAGTTTATCACAGATGCCATTTCCTGTCCACGCAGTTTGGACGCGGGCCGGCCAGACTTTGGATACGTTCCGGCCAATCTTTGGATACGTTCCGGCCAGCTTTCGGTTGCGGTCCGGCCGACTCTTGGACGCGGCTGTCCTTACTGTGCTATAATAAACAGCATGAAAGAAACAGTCCGGATCTGTCCGACAAATGAATCATTTCCCGTAACGGAAGACATCCTTGATGCCTCCCCTGCCGTCCTGCACATCGAAACGACCGGCCGCTACTGGAGAAATTCCCGGATCCAGAATTTTTACCTGATCCGGAAAGAAGACGGTGTTTTCCGGGAAAGAATTTTCGGGCTTGAAAAAGAGCCGGAGGAATACGAACTGCTGGAACGACTCCCGGAGCTTCTCGGAGAGAGGAAAGGTCAGGATTCTGATGCGGCACAGCAGCACGTTCTTCCGCAGATACTTCTGACCTATAACGGAACGTCCTTTGATCTTCCGTATCTCAGGAACAAGCTGAAGGCATACGGGCTTGCAGATCCGATTGCAGCGGTCAGGCATCTGGACCTGATGCGGGAAATGAAGAATCTTCCTCTCCTGCTTCAGCTTCCGTCCTACCGCCTGGATGATTTCCGTACTTTTTTCGGAAGTCCGCAGACAGATGATGCCTGCACCATTCTGAACCTTATTTCCCTGGAATCCTATCTGGACTTTTTCCGGGGTAAATATGAATATGTCAGAGCCTTCTGTGATGAAGGACATCTGTTTTATGAACTTCGTCTTCTGAATGCCGTTCCGGCGAAAGCGTCCATGAACGACGGCCCGTTTCATCTGCTGCTCGACCGTGAACGGGCGGTCCTTTCCTCGAAGCGGACGGACGGACGGCTGAGAGTTTATTTCCCGGATACGGAGAATTATGATTATCTTCCCGGCGAAGGCTGTGCCGTTCATAAAAGCATGTCCGCCTTTATCGGAAAAGCAAGGAAAGAAAAAGCTGTCCGTGAAAACTGCTTCACGCTCGTAAAATTCGACGACGCTTTTATGCAAAATGAAAAGCGGCTGAAAGATTATCTTTCAGCCGCTGTGACTTATCTGGAAACCCCGATATTGAATTGAGTTACTCCTTCGGTGCTTCTTCCATGTCAGCTGCCTTCAGGGCATCTGCCATCGGATTCACGCTCTCCATGGCTTCTTCCTTCAGCTGGGCTGCCGCATCCGCAGCACCCTGGTCGATTTCTTCAGCCGCTTCTTCCGGAGCTTTCTCTGCTGCTTCCGGTTCCGGTTCAAGAGCTTTCATCGAAAGGGAAATCTTATGGTCCTGCGCATTGAAGTCAACAACTTTGGCTTCAATTTCCTGTCCGACCTTCAGAACATCCGACGGTTTGGCAACATGTTCCCTCGAAATCTGGGAAACATGAAGTAGTGCATCAATTCCCGGCTCCAGTTCAACGAAGGCACCGAAGTCTGTCATTCTGGCAACGGTCCCCCTGACGATATTGCCGTTTGCATATTTGGTTTCCGCATCCGTCCAAGGATTCTGATCCGGGAACTTCAGGGAAAGAGCAATCTTGTCGCCGTTGATGTCCTTGACCAGGACGTTCAGCTTCTGTCCGATCGTAAAGCACTTCTTCGGATTTTCAACGCGGCCCCAGGACATTTCGGAAATATGAAGAAGTCCGTCAGCACCGCCCAGATCGACGAAAGCGCCGAAATCTGTCAGGTTCTTGACCGTTCCTTCAACCGTATCGCCGACCTTGATCCTTGAGAAAAGCTCTTTTGCTGCTTCTGCCTTTGCGGCAGTCAGGAGCATGCGGCGATTGCCGATGATCCTTCTTCTTCTGGGATTGAATTCGGTTACGACGAATTCGATTTCCTGATCAGCATATTTGCTGAGATCTTTTTCATAAGTATCCGACACAAGACTTGCCGGAATGAAAACACGGGTTCCTTCCACATCGACTGTGAGGCCGCCGTTCAGCACCTGCGCTACTTTGGCTTTGAGGACTTCCTTGTTGTTGAAAGCTTCCTCGAGCCTCTTGTTTTCTTTTTCCTGTGAAAGTCTCTTGTATGTCAGGATGACCTGGCCTTCACCGTCATTCACTTTCAGGACCTTGACGTCCATCTTGTCGCCCGGATGAATGCACTCCGTGAGATCTTTGCTGTCGTTGCTGTACTCGTCACTGCTTAAGACACCGTCTGCCTTGTAGCCGATATTGAGATAAGCGACATCCGGCTTGACTTCAATGACGGTTCCTTCCAGCACCTCTCCATTCCGAATAGTTTTAAATGATGCATTCAGCATCTGTTCAAAACTTTGTTCCTCTGACATATTGTGAAACCTCCTGGATAATATTGTTTGGAGCCGAGGCTCCTGCCGTAATACCTACCAGACTATCAGAATGGAAATGGACGGTTACCAAATCATCTAGCGTCTGTATATAGTAAGTATTTTCACACTTCGCTTTACAGATATCATAAAGCTTCTGCGTGTTCGAACTCGACCTGCTTCCGATAACCAGCATGATATCCGAGCCCTTAGCAAGTTCCGAAGCCTCCTGCTGACGCTCTTTCGTAGCATCGCAGATTGTATTCAGAATGATAATATCATAAACCAACTTCCTTATAATTTCAACTAATTCTTGAAATTTATCATAATTGAAAGTGGTTTGGGAAACGAGACAGACTCTGTCATTTTGCTGAAGGGAGATTCCGGCGATGTCTCCGGAATCCTGTACGACGTCGCACGGCCCTTCCGCCCAGCCGCGTATGCCCGTTACTTCGGGATGATCCGGATTGCCGATGATGATGATCCGTCTTCCTTCAAGCGAGTTCTTCTGAACGATCTGATGAATCTTCTGAACATACGGGCAGGTCGCGTCGAGGACCTTTGTTCCCGTCTTCTTTAATTCATCGTACAGTTTTTTTGGAATCCCGTGGGAGCGTATGACGACCGTCGAACCGGGTTTGAGATTCCTGACGGCTTCTTCATCGCTGATCGGGGAAATGCCTCTTCTGCAAAGATCGCCGACGACGTTCTCATTATGAATGATAGGTCCCAGCGTATAGATGGGACCGCCTTCATTTTCCGCAGCATCATAAGCCATATTGACAGCACGGTGCACGCCGAAGCAGAATCCCGCCGTCTCTGCGACTCTAACTCTTGCCATGAATGATCTCCATGCATTTGGAAGTCACTTCCTCAAGAGAAAGATCCGAGGAATCGACAAGTATCGAGTCTTCCGCCTGGATCATCGGAGAATTTTCACGATGGCTGTCGCGGTAGTCCCGTTCCTCGATGTCCTTTTCAATGTCGGAAAGATTTCCGGGAATTCCCTTTTCTTTCAGCTCTTCATATCTTCTTACGGCACGGATATGCGGGCTGGCCGTCAGGAAGATTTTGACATCCGCATGCGGAAGTACGACGGTTCCGATATCCCTTCCGTCCATGACGACACTTTTCTCGGCAGCCAGTTTCTGCTGGGATTCCACCAGTTTTTTCCGTACTTCGGCAACCGTCGAACTTGAGGAAGCCATCTTCCCGACTTCTTCCGTGCGGATGCAGTCCGTTACATCTTCACCGTTCAGGAGGACATGCTGTACGCCGTTCTCAAAACTTAATGAAACATCAGCATCCCTGCAGGCCTCCGCAACTGCCCCGGCGTCGTCTGCGGCAATTCCCTTTCTCAGGAAATAAACCGCCATCGCCCGGTACATCGCGCCGGTATCCACATAGATGTAGCCGAGAAGCATTGCAATCCGTTTCGCCACCGTGCTCTTTCCTGCTCCTGCAGGACCGTCGATGGCAATATTCACCGTTTTTTCCGACATTTCATATCTCCCTTCGCGCATGTATTTGAAATGCGCCTTTATTTGTACGTTTCCGATCACGAATTCCCGGCTTCATAAGCCGTCGACCACGCAATCTGAAGATTGAAGCCTCCCGTCAGTGCATCGGCATCAAGTACTTCCCCGATGAAATAGAGACCTTTGACAATTTTGGACTCCATTGTTTTCGGATCGATTTCCTTAACGGAAACACCGCCTTTTGTGACGACTGCTTCCTCATAGCCCCTGAGCGATGAGAAATGAAGAGGCAGTGCCTTGGTCGCTGAGATAAGGTTTGCTCTCTCTTCTTTCGTGATGTCATGGACCTTTTTCTCCGGTTCCAGCCCGGCACATTTCAGGACAACCGGAACCAGGCTTGACGGGAAATAAGGACGGATGGCATTCTCAACGGAACGGTTTTCATTTTCCGCGAAAAGACGGAGGAAATGTGCATCCGCCTTCTTTTCATCCACGGCCGGCTTGAGATCGATAAAGGCCGTCAGGTCTTCTTTTCCGATGAGAGGACCGACTTTTGAACTTGCCGTGAGGACCAGCGGCCCGGAAATCCCGAAATGCGTGAAAAGCATTTCTCCGAAATCGGAAAAGATTTCCTTCTTCCCTCTGTGGACGCTCAGGCATACATTTTTCAGGGAAAGCCCCTGAAGCTGTTCGCAGAAATCATCGGAGCAGCTGATGGCAGTCAGCGAGGGATAGAGTTCGGTAACAGTATGACCGGCTTCTTTTGCGAACCGGTATCCGTCTCCTGTTGAGCCGGTTGCCGGGTAGGAAAGGCCGCCCGTTGCAACCAGCACCCGCTCCCCGTCGTACTGCTTTTTATCGGTACGGACGCCGATGACATGACTGCCCCGGATAATGATTTTTTCGACCTTCGTGTCCAGGATCACGTTGACGCCGGCTTTTTTCATTTCTTTTTTCAGGACATCGATCACATCGTACGCATGATCTGATTCCGGAAAGGCGCGGTTCCCCCTTTCCACTTTTGTCTTCAGTCCCCAGGCATTGAGCTGCTCAATCATTTTCTGCGGCGGGAATGCCGAAAGGGCGCTGTACAGGAATTTGGGATTGCCCGTTACATTTTCCATGAATTCCGAAGGAGGACAGTCATTGGTAAAGTTGCATCTGCCTTTTCCGGTGATGAAGAGTTTTTTGCCCAGCTTTTCATTTTTTTCAATCAGCGTTACGGAAAAGCCCTGCTCCGCCAGAAAGATCGAGGCGAACATTCCTGCCGCGCCGCCTCCGATAATAATCGCATTAGACATCCTGTCCCCTCTTTTTCTGTCCGGACTTCATTTTCATTTCCGGATCCACCTTGTTGATTTCGTCGTGATTATCGACCGGGAAATCGTCCCAGATCCGGTCAAGTTCCGTCAGGTTTTCCGCAACCTGTTTTTTCTTTTTCGCGCAGAGGGCAACCGTCAGGGCGTTGATTACGGAAAGAGGCGCCGTCATGGAATCGACGACAGTCGACAGTTCCGTTTCCGCGACAAGGTTGCAGGATGAGTACAGGCAGATCGGGGAATTGATGCTGTCCGTCAGGGTAATGATTCCCGCATTTCTTGAATTGGAGTATTCCAGTGCTTTCAGGACCCTCATGGAATACCTCGGAAAGCTGATCCCGATGACGACGTCTTTTTCCTGCACATGAAGCATCTGTTCAAATATTTCGCTGGATGAATTGGTATGAATCAGACGGACATGCGGAAAAATCTGGTTCAGATAAAAAGCCATGTATTCCGCAATCGGAGCACAGTTCCTGACTCCCAGCACGTAAATGTCCCGTGCCCTGCAGATCATTTCAACAGCCTTGGTGAAAATTTCCGGATTCATTTCGTTCTTGGTGACATCCAAAAGATTCTGGTCGCGTTCCATAACGCGGCGGAATATTTCTTCGGATCGTTTCATAACATTCCGATTCCTTTCAATCAAGGGAAATCTGCTGTCCGCTTCCCGGACATGAAAGAAACGGACAGGGGAATTGCCCCCTGTCCGCAGATTGCAATAAGACTAAACCGGATAAGATTTATTTGCCGTGTCGGCAATCTTTGCATCGACACCGGTCTTCTGCGCATCGCGGTACTTGAAGTACTCGACAGCGACCTGCGGGAAGAGCGCGTAGGTAAGGACATCTTCGTCCTGCTGCTTGTACGGCGCCGCTTCTTGTTCAAACTTGGCAAGTCCGTCCGGAATCAGGTCAGCCGGCCTGCAGGTGATCGGTTTGATATCGCCGATGCACTTCTTCTGAACCTCCGGATCGAACGGCTTGACGGTCTTTCCGTATTTCCCGGACAGGAAATCCTTGGACTCCTGGGAGACCATTTTGTATCTTTCTCCGGCTAGAACATTGAGCACAGCCTGTGTTCCGACAATCTGCGAAGACGGAGTGACCAGAGGCGGTTCACCGAAATCCTTGCGGACCTTCGGAACCTCTTTGAGAACATCGTAAAAACGGTCTTCCGCATGCTGCTGTTTCAGCTGGCTGGTCAGATTGGAAAGCATTCCGCCCGGAACCTGGTAAAGAAGCGTCTTGATGTCAACGCCCATGTTCTTTGTGTTCATCAGGCCGTTTTCAATGTACTTTTCACGGATCGGGCGGAAATAGTCTGCGATCTCCGCGAGAAGATTCAGGTCAAGTCCTGTATCGTACGGTGTTCCCTTGAAGGTCTCCACCATGACTTCGGTAGCAGGCTGGGAAGTTCCCATTGCGAACGGGCTGATTGCCGTATCCAGAATATCCGCTCCGGCTTCCACTGCCTTCATGTACGTCATGGAAGCTTCTCCGGAAGTATAATGCGTATGCATTTCGAGCGGAAGCTTCGTGACGGACTTGATGGCTTTGACCAGCTCGGTTGCCTGGTACGGGACAAGAAGTCCGGCCATATCCTTGATGCAGATGGAATCAGCTCCCATTTCCTCGATTTCCTTTGCCATGTTTGCCCAATAATCAAGCGTGTAGGCATCGCCGATTGTATAGGAAAGGGCAACCTGCGCTTCCGCTCCGGCTTTCTTTGCTGATTCCGTTGCAGTCTTCAGGTTCCGGAGATCGTTCAGGCAGTCAAAAATACGGATGATGTCGATGCCGTTTGCCACGGATTTCTCAGTGAAATAGCGGACAACATCGTCCGGGTACGGCTTATATCCGAGAATGTTCTGCCCACGGAAAAGCATCTGCAGCTTCGTGTGCTTGAAACCGTCTTTGAATTTCCTTAAACGGTCCCACGGATCTTCATGCAGGAAACGAAGCGGAGCATCAAATGTGGCACCGCCCCAGCATTCCACTGCACGGTATCCGACCTGATCGAGCTTCGGAACGATCGGAAGCATTTCTTCCGTCGTCATACGGGTCGCGATCAGAGACTGATGCGCGTCACGCAGGATCGTGTCGGTAATCTGTACTGGTCTTTTTTCAACTTCAGACATGATTTATCCTCCTTAAACTCCGAAGATGGCCATAAACGTTCCGGCGGCAACAGCCGTACCGATAACGCCAGCCACATTCGGGCCCATTGCATGCATCAAAAGGAAATTCGTGGGATCGGCTTCCGCACCGACCTTCTGGGATACACGTGCAGCCATCGGGACGGCGGAAACACCGGCCGAACCGATCAGCGGATTGATCTTTCCGTGTGTGATCGCACACATCAGCTTGCCGAGCCATACGCCTCCGGCTGTACCGAAGATAAAGGCAATCAGTCCGAGAAGGACGATTTTCAGCGTATCAATGTTCAGGAAAGCTTCTGCGGAAGTCGTCGCGCCGACGGATGTGCCGAGCAGGATGACGACGATGTACATCATGGCATTGGAAGCCGTCTCTGTCAGCTGATAGACAACGCCGCATTCACGGAAGAGGTTGCCCAGCATCAGCATGCCGACCAGAGGAGCCGTCGTCGGAAGAAGCAGGCAGACGACTACGGTAATGATGATCGGGAAAAGAATTTTCTCAAGCTTGGAAACCGGACGCAGCTGATCCATCTTGATCTTCCGCTCTTTTTCCGTTGTAAACAACTTCATGACAGGCGGCTGGATGATCGGGACCAGTGACATATAAGAGTAGGCTGCCACGGCAATCGGTCCGAGAAGTTTTGTCTGGCCCAGCTTGCTTGCCAGGAAAATGGAAGTCGGGCCGTCGGCACCGCCGATGATGGAGATGGCTGCCGCGGATTTTCCGTTGAAGCCAAGCAGGATCGCCATGACGTAAGCGACATAGATGCCGAGCTGTGCTGCCGCGCCCATCAGGAAGGAAATCGGATTGGCGATCAGAGGACCGAAATCGGTCATCGCGCCGACGCCCATGAAGATGAGGGACGGAAGAATGCTCCATTTGTCAAGAGAATAGAAATAATACAGCAGACCGCCGACGCCGTTTGATGTTTCTGCCGGACTTGCAATGATATCCGGATAAATATTGACGAGCAGCATGCCGAATGCAATCGGTACGAGCAGAAGCGGTTCGTAATCTTTCTTGATGGCCAGATACAGGAATACACAGGCAATGACCATCATCAGATAATTGCCCCAGCTCAGATTGAAGAAGGCAGTCTGGTGAACCAGATTGTTTAGTGTGTCAACTATAGACATTCGATTACCTCCAGTAAAAAGCCGGGTTTCAGTTCATCGTTGCAAGCAGGTCGCCGGATTCAACAGCATCGCCTACGTTGACATTGATGCTGGAGACGGTTCCGTCCTTCTGGGCAACAACAGGGATTTCCATTTTCATTGCTTCCAGCACAACAACCGGATCGCCGGCCTTGAGCTGCTGTCCGACCTGAGTCGGAATGGCAAAGACTTTTCCCGGTACAGAAGCAGCAACTTCAACTGCCCCTGCTGATCCGACGACTGAAGATGCGGCCGGAGCCGGTGCGGGAGCGGGAGCTGCCGGTGCCGGTGCTGCCTGCGGATGATAAAGCGGCACTGTAGCTGCCGCCGGTGCCGGAGCAGGTGCGGCCTGTGCATAGACCGGTGCAGAAGCTGCTCCTTCTTCTACCGTGACGCTGTAAGCTGTTCCATTAACCGTAATTGTATAATTCTTCATTTTCTATTCCTCCATGTACTTGGCTTAGCGCCATTTGTTTGAATTCAGTCTTCTGATAGAACGGACGACATATCCGTTAGGAGATGCCGAAGCACCTTCCGAAGCGGCGATTGCTGCTGTAATCACGGCAATCAGTTCTCCGTTTCCGGCAAGCGGAACTTCCGCAGCTGCCGGAGCGGCAGGTGCCTTGACAGGTGCCTTGTCAGGCTTTGGTTCCGTAACAGCCGCTTTTTTCCCGCCTGCAAGATTCAGGTATTTGAACAGGGAAATCACAAATGTAAGGAACGCAAGAATCAGGAATACCACGCCGAGTCCCACGACGATATTGACACCGGCCTCTCCCATTTTCGTTCCCACTGTTTTTGTCGCATCGTCCGTATAATCTTCGATGAGCGTGGAAAGCGGATAGCCTCCCTTGTCATAAGTGATCGTCAGAGCCATCATCTTGCCGTCTTCGCCTGTCAGGATGAGCTTGCAGTTATAACCGTCATCCGTCTTGTTTGTTTCGGCGACTTCTGCCTTCTGGATTGCTCCGTGCTTTTCTGTGAAGGTTTTCCATCTCTGTGCCAGATCGTTGTCAAAGATACGGGAAATGACGACTTCTCCGCTGTCAACCCTGGACTGGAAATCTTCATAATTTGCTTTCACCAGCTGCTGTGCAAACTGCTGATCCGTAAAGTCCTGGATAGAAGCAACGTCTGCCGCTTCGATGGCTGCCTTATTTTCCGTTGCTTCCTGAACTGCCGTCTTACCGCATCCTGTCATGATCAGACAGGCTGTGATAAAGAACAGCGGAACAAGAAGAATCTTTTTAAAATGTTTCATGCCGATTCCGCCTTTCATACTGTGCCGTGTTTCCTGTCCGGACGATTTTCACGTTTCGTATAAAGCATTTCGAAAGCGCCGATGACATACTTCCTTGTATCCTGCGGTTCGATGACCGTATCGACGTATCCGTGTGCAGCTGCCGAATTGACATTCTGCTGGAGGGCCTTGAAATCTTCAGCGCCCTTTTTGATGGTATCCGCATCTTTTCCGTCGTAAAGAATCTTTGCGGCGGCATCGGCGTCCATGACTCCGATTTCAGCATCCTTCCATGCATAGGTCATGTCGGATCCGACTGCCTTGGATCCCATGATGACATACGGTGTTCCGTAAGCCTTGCCCGCAATGACCGTAACCTTTGGAACGGTTGCATTGGCATAGCCGAAAATGAGTGAGGCAGCTGCTCTGGGCATGCGCTCTTCCGAGCACTGCGTCCGGCAGAAGCCTTTGGCATTGACCAGAGTCAGAACCGGAATATTGAAGGCATCGCAGAAAGAAAGGAACTTTGAGGCCTTCAGAACTGCCTTCCCCATCAGTTCGCCGTCTTCGCCGTTATTCGCGATAGCTCCGACGGTTGAACCGTTGAGCCGCATGAAACCGGTCACGATGCTGGTGCCGTAATCCTTTTTCGTTTCGGTGAAGACACCGTTGTCCGCAATCATGGAAAGAGCCTGCGGGGCGTCGTTCAGAACGGTTTCAATTCCGGCGCAGGAACGGTTGAGATCATCCGCGCAGGAAACGATTTCTCCCTCGTCTTCATTGTTGCACGGAAGCATGGAAAGAAGCGCACGCATATCCGCGAAGACTTCCTCTTCTGTTCCGGTAAAATCAATGTTTCCGGCTTTGGACTGGAAATCAGATGCAGATGTGTCGCACTTGTCTCTGCTGTTGTCTTTGATGGCATCCGGGGAGTTGACGAAATAGCTGCCGCTGCCGCTCTCCATGTAGGTGAAGTCGGAAAGAGACGGCACGATGGAAAGACCGCCGCCGCAGCTTCCGAAGACAGCCGTAATCTGCGGGATGACGCCTGAAGACATGACCTCGCTTCTGTAGATCTTTCCGAGAGCGTCCAGGGCATCCGTCGATTCTTCGAGACGAAGACCTCCGCAGTCCAGCATGCCTACAATCGGTGCTCCTGTTTTTCTGGCAAGCTTGTAAATATTGACAATTTTTCTCGCGTGCATTTCACCGATGGTCCCGCCAAGCACGGAAGAATCCTGGCTGTAGACATAGACCAGGCTTCCGTCAACGGTTCCGTATCCGGTGATAACGCCGTCAGAAGGTGCTTTTGCTTCGCCGAGGTTAAAATCCGTGCTGCGGGCAGTTATCTGGCCGCCAATTTCGACAAAGCTGTTCGCATCAAGCAGAGAAGTTATCCTTCTGCCCGCTGCTGTTGTTAGATCGTTCATATTTCATCCTCCATCCGGTAAAATTGTAAAAGCAGAATTAAAAAACGATTAGTCCTATTGTACTAAATTTCATACAAAATATCAACATCAGATATCCACTTTCTGCTGGGCTTCTTCTTCGGCTTCTGCCTTGAAGTCTTCCATTTTCACTGTATCGATCGCCGGAAGGTCTTCCTTGCTTTCCACGCCGAAATTGCGCAGGAATTCTTCCGTCGTTCCGAACAGGATCGGCCGGCCCGGTGCGTTCAGGCGGCCGAGCTCCCGCACCAGATCGTATTCGACCAGGCGGTTGACCGCATGATCGGAATTGACGCCTCGGATTCTTTCAATTTCAGCTTTGGTAACCGGCTGTTTGTAGGCGATAATGGAAAGTGTTTCCAGGATGACGTCCGTCAGGATCGGTTTCTTCGGAGCCACTTCCAGCGTGATGAGATCGTCGTAAAATTCCTGCTTGGTGCACATCTGGTAGGCATTTTCGAGCCGGATGATCCGTACGCCGTGGCTTTCCGATTCATATTCCGCGATCAGGGCATCCGCAAGCTCTTTGATTTTTGACTGGTCGGTCTTCAGAACTTCGGAAAGTCTCGATGCCTTGACAGCTTCTCCCGTGGTAAACAGGATTGCCTCGATGGCTGCCGTCAGATTTTCATCGGACCGTTCGGAACCGTCCTTCGTCTCCGGAAGCGGTTCGTCCTCTGATGATGGACTTGTCTCTTCCTGAACGGATTCTTCCGCGGACAGTGTGTTTCCGTCTTCTTCAGTCTTCTGCGTCGGCAGATTCTCCGGAGTTTCCTGACTCTCCCGGTTCTTCAGTTCTTTCTGGCTCTCCGGAGTTTCCTGATTCTCCTGACTCTCCGGAATCTCCTGATTTTCCGGATTTTCCGGATTGTTCGGTGTTTCCTTCATTTCGTCCATTGCCTGTCTCCTCAACATCCAATTCAAGATTTATTTTACTCAGGTCTGCTCCCGGAACGGTTTCAATTTTGATATCATCATCCTTGCTTTCCTGGTCGACGCGGATCAGTCCGCTCTTCATCATTTCCAGGATGGCAAGGAACGTGACGATTGTCTGCATCTTCGTGTGCTGCTTAACGAGAAGATTCCGGAATGAGAATTTCCGGTGTCTGGCTGCATAATTTGCGACGTAGACAAGCTTGTCCTCCAGCCGCACTTCTTCTTTCTGGATCTTTCCGAATTTGCTTCGGACAGGGTCTATTTTGTCTTCCTGCCGCTTGATGACGGAATTGAAAATCGCCTGCAGTTTATCCAGGGATACGCCGTTCAGAAGATCTTCCGGTTTGGTCTCCGGTTTGTATTTGAGAACTTCCTTCGGAGTCGTGTTCTTTTTATAGAAGGCCTTTTCCGCTTCGCTCATCCGTTCGCGCAGCTCATACGACATATATTTATAGACCTTGTATTCGAGAAGCTGCTGGATGAGTTCATCTCTCGGGTCGATTTCCTCGCCCTCTTCGTCGACCTCCGGCGGAAGAAGCATTTTACATTTAATGGAGATCAGTTCCGCTGCCATTACCATGAATTCGCTCATGACGTTCAGATCTTCGGCCTGCATCTGTCGGACATATTCCAGGTACTGGTCCGTTATCTCTACGATCGGGATATCGAAAATATTGATCTTATTCTTGTCGATCAGGTGCAGGAGCAGGTCCAGCGGACCGTCAAACACCGGCAGTTCTACATTGATTGACATTGTTCACCTCAGATTGATATATACCATTTCCATCGGGTTGTTGATCCGGAAAGGAATCACATGCTCTCCGGCCCCGCTGGTTACGATCAGACAGCGTCCCTGTTCTGTATACTTGCCGTAGCCGTATCGCGGAAGTATCCTGCCGTATGGACTGAACAGGGCCTGTCCGTTCCGCAGCCGTGCAACGCCTCCGTGGAAATGACCGCTGACGGTGAGGTCTGCTCCCCAGTCCCGGTAGGCGGGTGCAAATTCCGGATTGTGCGCCAGGAGAACCGAAAATTTTGCAGGATCCGGTTTTCCCAGGAGAAGTTCCATTTCCTCCTGCGTAAGAGTCGGATAGGTAAAGCGCCTGAATTTTCCGCAGTCGATTTCCAGCCCGAAAATCTGCAGTTCGTTGTCCCGGACGGTGATGTCTTCATGGGCATTGTTCAGGATCCGGACCCCGGAAGCCCTGAGATTCTCCTCATATTCCCCGTACAGATTCCCGAATAACTGCGTCTGCTCCCGTACTCTGCTTTCATGATTCCCGTTCGATAAATAAACAGGTGCGATGTCCGCGGCTTTCTTCAGGAATTCCGAAGCCACCCGGAAAGACGTCCCGGGTTTTGCCACCAGCATGTCCCCGGCACACAGGATCAGATCCGGTCTGCAGTTCCGGACCGCATCAATCAGATCCCGGCTGTCTTTTCCATGCTCCGTGTTATGAAGATCCGCAAGAAGCACGATGGAAAGAGGTCTTCGGATCCTGCCGGAAACAAGTTCGTATTCTTTAACGGCAAAACTCAAAACAGTCTCCTCTCAGCGATGTGCGCTGTCTGAGATTCTAACATATTCTGTCCGTATAAGCAATTTGCGTTCTGTAAGAGGTTCGGAAAACGTTATGTCAGAGGCGCGAAAAGATTGAGAAAGCTTATGAGCGCGCGGAGGAAAATGCTGCGGTGCCTGACCCAGTACAGCGTTATTTCCTGGCTCGATTCGAAGGTGTTCAGGGCATCCTGTGCAATGTCCTTTACCACGGAGGCGTCGCAGAACCACACGGCATCTTCATACTGCTGATAAAGACTGCGGTAGTCCAGATTGATGGAGCCGACGACGGCATAGCGGTCGTCCGAAACCATGACCTTCGAATGGATAAAACCGGGCGTGTATTCGTAGATCCGCACTCCCGCTTCGAGAAGCCAGCGGTAGGTCGACTGCGTGATCAGGAATACCAGTTTCTTGTCCGGAATGTGCGGAGTCACGATGCGGATATCGACGCCCCGCTGTCCGGCTATCGTCAGGGCTGATTTCATTTCATCGGTGATGATCAGATAAGGTGTAAAAATATAGACATATTTCTGTGCGCGTGAAATCAGCTGGAGGTAGACATTCTCTCCGACGGCATCGTTATCCAGCGGCATGTCGCTGTAGGGCTGGGCATATCCGTCGGTGATATCGCTTTTTTCGGAAATAATCGCGGGCGTTTTATAGAAATCAGCTTCCGGTGTTTCGCCGGTCGTGAGCGACCACATCTGAAGGAACATGGAAGTGAAGCTCCATGCAGGACTTCCGGTTACCCGGATTCCCGCATCCTTCCAATGTCCGAAACGCGTGATGCTGTTGATATATTCGTCGGCGATGTTGAAGCCGCCGGTGAAAGCAATCTCGCCGTCGACCAGCAGGATCTTGCGGTGGTCGCGGTTGTTCATGATCAGGGAAATCAGGAAATGCATCGGATTGAAGCAGGCACACCGGATGCCTTCTTCTTCCAGCTCATTAAAATACCGGTAAGGAAGCGTTCCTGCGCAGCCGAAGTCGTCGTAAAGGACCCGGACTTCAACGCCTTCTTTTACTTTTCTTTTCAGGATTTCATGAATCGTATTCCAGAAAACGCCGGGAGCGATGATAAAATACTCCATGAAAATGTACTGTTTCGCACCTTCCAGGGCTTCAACCATGTCCGGGAAAGCGTCGTCGCCCACCGCATAATACTTTGCCGTTTCATTGGCATAGAGGGGAAAACCGGTTGTGTTCAGGAGATACACGGACTCCCGGAAAGCTTCCGGATCCTCTGAATGCATCTGATCCTGAACAGACATATTCTGCTGAAGGATATTCGCACCGATTTCCTGAAAATGGGCAGAGCGTCTTCTGAGCTTGATCTTCAGACGGGAATTGCCGTAAAGCAGATAGAACATGACGCCGAAGACCGGCATTGCCAGAATCAGCAGGGTCCACACCAGACGGAATGCCGTATTCATCTGGCGGTTGACAATGACCAGAACGATGATGACGGCAGCTATAGCCATGACATCATCAAGCCACGGAAGCCAATTGTTGAGGAAGGTATAAAAGAGATACATCCAGACGAACTGTACGGCAACCGCCAGTCCGAAAAGGAACATTCTGCTCGTCAGGATCTTAATGATCTTTTTCATCCGATTTCCTCACACGACAAAAAGCCCCGGCCATTGTCAGCCGGGGTCTTTGATTTACAGATATTTACGTTTCCGTGCTGCCTCAGATTTCTTCTTGCGGCGCACAGAAGGTTTTTCATAGTGCTCACGTTTGCGGATTTCCTGCTGGATACCAGCCTTTGCGCAGCTTCTTTTGAATCTGCGGAGAGCACTGTCCAGAGACTCGCCGTCCTTCACTATTACATTTGCCATGCTTTACATTCACCCTCCCCTCTTAATCGCAAGGGATTTTCTTTAGACTAAAATATTATAGTCTGAATAAAAAATGGTGTCAAGTCTTTATTGAATCCTATGTTTAACCGATCTGTCCTGCGGCCATTTCTTTGGCTTTTTCAATAGCTTCACTGACTTTTGAGGCATCTTTTCCGCCTGCCTGCGCCATATTCGGACGTCCGCCGCCTTTTCCGCCGACAATTCCGGAGATTTCCTTAATCAGGTTTCCGGCATGGGCACCTTTCTTTACGGCCTCATCGGAAGCTGCGGCAAGCAGGTTCACCCTGCCGTCGGATACGGAAATGAGGACGATGATGCAGTCTCCCAGCTGTTCCTTCAGCTGATCAGACAGCTCCCGCATTCCGTTCGGATCCGTGCCTTCCAGTTTCCTGCAGAGGATTTTCACCCCGTCTTTTTCGAGGATATCGGAAGAAACATCCCCGAGGGATTCCTGAGCCATTTTCGTTTTCATCGACTCCAGCTGCGAATTGAGCTCGCGTACTTCGGTATTCAGGTGCTTCACTCTCTCCAGGGCTTCCGAAGGAGAAGTTTTCAGCGCTTCGGCAACTTCATTCAGTTCCTTTTCAAGATTTCTGTAATAGTCAAAGACATTGTTTCCGGTCAGGGCTTCAATTCTGCGCACGCCGGCAGCAATTCCCGTTTCGCTGATGATCTTGAATGTCCGGATCTGCGATGTATTGCGGACATGAGTGCCGCCGCAGAATTCTTTCGAAAAATCCCCCATCGAAACGACACGGACCTTATCTCCGTATTTCTCGCCGAACAGGGCCATGGCACCGGTCTTCCGGGCATCTTCAATGTTCATGACCTGCGTGGTGACGTTCAGGCCTTCATCAATTTCACGGTTGACGATTTCCTCGACCTTTTCAATCTCTTCTTTTGTCATCGGCTTGAAATGGACAAAGTCGAAACGGCATCTCGTCGGGCTGACATAGGAACCCTTCTGCTCGACATGATCGCCAAGAACCATTTTCAGGGCTCTCTGAAGCAAATGGGTCGCGCTGTGGTTCTTCTGCGTATCTTCTCTCTTCTCTTTATCGACATCCAGCTCCGCACGTTCGCTGCTGCGGATCATGCCTTTTGTCATGACGCCGATATGGCCTTCCTTGCCCCCGAGGAGCTTGATCGTATCCTCGACGAGAAATTCGCCTTCCGGCGTTCTGATGATTCCGGTATCGCCGACCTGGCCGCCCATCGTTGCGTAGAAAGGAGTCTTCTCGACAATAACGGTTCCCTTCTGGCCTTCGGTCAGGGCAGGGACGATTTCCTCTTCCGTCGTCAGGACCGTGATCGGGGATTCATCGACCAGTGTGTCATAGCCTGTGAAGACCGTCGTGACGGAAGGATCGATCTGATCATAGACCGTTGCATCCGCGCCCATATAGTTGGTGGTCTCACGGGCGTCGTGTGCACGTTTCTTCTGTTCCGCCATGCATTTGTTGAATCCGTCCTCGTCGACGTCGTAGCCTTTTTCAACAAGGATATCTTTGGTCAGATCCAGCGGGAATCCGTAGGTATCATACAGTTTGAATGCATTTTCCCCGTCAAGAACCTTCGTGCCGTTTTTCTGCATGTCCGCTTCCAGGTCATCGAGGATCTTGAGGCCCTGGTCGATCGTACGGTTGAACTGCTCTTCTTCCTTGCTCAGGACTTCGTAAATGAAAGCTTCCTTTTCTTCCAGTTCCGGATATCCGTCCTTGGAAGTGTCGGCAACCGTCCGGGAAAGTTCGGCAAGGAAGCCTCCCTGGATTCCGAGAAGCCTTCCGTGGCGTGCCGCACGGCGGATGAGCCTGCGGAGGACATAGCCTCTGCCTTCATTTGACGGCATGATCCCGTCGGAAATCATGAAAGTTGCGGAACGGATATGGTCGGTAATGACGCGGATGGAAACGTCGTCGTCATGGTTATTGTGATATTCTTTTCCGGCAACTTCGCAGACTTTGTCGCGCAGTGCACGGATCGTATCGATATCGAACATGGAATCCACATCCTGCACGGCAACGGCCAGACGCTCAAGGCCCATTCCGGTATCGATGTTCTTCTGCTTCAGGGTCGTATAATTTCCGTTCCCGTCATTCTCAAACTGCGTAAAGACATCGTTCCAGACTTCCATGTAGCGGTCGCAGTCGCAGCCGGGCGCGCAGTCCGGTTTCCCGCAGCCGTATTTCTCGCCGCGGTCATAATAAACTTCCGAACAGGGACCGCAGGGTCCTGCCCCGTGCTCCCAGAAATTGTCCTCTTTTCCGAACTTGTAAATGCGCTCTTCCGGAACGCCGATCTCATCTCTCCAGATGGCAAAAGCTTCGTCATCATCCGTATAGACGGACGGATACAGGCGGTCCTTGTCCAGGCCGACGACTTCCGTCAGGAATTCCCATGTCCAGTGGATGGCTTCCCGCTTGAAATAATCCCCGAAGCTGAAGTTCCCGAGCATCTCGAAAAATGTACCGTGACGTGACGTGTGGCCGACGTTCTCAATGTCGCCGGTACGGATGCATTTCTGGCAGGTCGTGACGCGCTTGCGGGGCGGAATCTCCGCTCCCGTAAAATACGGCTTCAGCGGCGCCATGCCGGCATTGATGAGAAGAAGGCTCTTGTCGTTGTGCGGCACGAGTGAAAAAGACTTCATGACGAGATGTCCCTTGCTTTCAAAAAAGTCCAGGAACATCTGTCGTAATTGGTTGACTCCGTATTTCTCCAAAATAATACCCCCTGTAGTCAGGCCTGCCGGAAATTTTCCATGAAGGCGGAAGCCCGTACTTTGAATTTACTGATCTGATGCGGAAACAAAGCCCCGCATCACAGCAGAACTTTTAAAATAATAGCACAACCGCGAAAACAGTTCAATATCCTTCCGGCGCTGTTCCTTATTCCGGCATACGGTTCTTCAGTCCGTCACACTCTCAATCTCATCCCTGATTAAGCTGTTCCCGTCGGCTGCTGTCGTGGCAAGATGGTCACAGCGTTCATTTTCAGCATGACCTGCATGTCCTTCGACCCAGATGAAAGTCAGGTGATGAGGCTCCATCGCATTCAGGAGACGCTGCCAGAGATCCTGGTTCAGCACCGGTTTCTTATCGGCTTTTCTCCAGCCCTTCGCCTTCCAGTTCTTTACCCAGCCCTTGTTGAAAGCATCGATGAGATACCGCGAATCCGAATAGAGTTCCACTTCGCACGGCTTCTTCAGCTCTTCCAGAGCGGCAATCGCGCCCATGAGCTCCATGCGGTTGTTCGTCGTATTTTCATAACCCTGGGAAAGCTCCTTTTCGTGTAGCTCTCCTTTCGTATCCGTATAGCGCAGAACAGCCCCGTAGCCTCCCGGCCCGGGATTTCCGCGGGAAGATCCGTCTGTATAAATCTGAATTTTCAAAGCCGGTACTCCCTTCTGAACCACTGCCATCGTCCCGAACCACTACCCCCGTCCCGGTGGTTCCATTTCTTTCGGAACCACCGGGACGGGGGGTAGTGGTTCCGTTGGTTCGTTTACAGTTTCCACTCGCCGGTCTGTTCGAACCGGGCGGCAGCCTCTCGGGCTCCTTCGACGATTGCCGGATCGTAATCCAGTACTTCCAGCAGTTTGATGGCATTCCTGGTCGTGGCACGTCCGGTCTTCAAATGGAAATTGAAGACGACATCGTGTTCCTGTATTTCCTCCTCGAAATGCCAGTTGGTATAAATTCCTTCCAGAATATAGGAAAGCTCAATGTCGTGCGTGGCCGCGAAGGAAAGGACATTTGCGGCGGAAAGACTCTTCAGGATCTGCGAGGATGCCGCGATGCGCTCGATGGTATTGGTTCCGCGCAGCACTTCATCGATGATGCACAGAAGCGGTGCCGGGTCTTTTGCCGCATCGAGAATCCTCTTCAGCGATTTGATTTCAACAATAAAGTAGCTTTCTCCGCTCTGAAGATTATCCGCCAGGGCCATGGATGTCATGACGCGCAGGAAGGGCGCACGGTATTCTGATGCCGTCACCGTATCGATGCTCTGCGCAAGGATTGCGGAAATCGCGATATTCTTCAGGAAGGTAGATTTTCCGGAAGCATTGGAACCGGTCACCAGATTGCCGCCGGTCATATCGATGCTGTTTGTGACGGGATTCTCGATCAGGGGATGCGCCATGTCCGAAATGCGGATGGAACAGTCGCTGTCCTCTTTGAATTCAGGCCGGCACCATTTCCCGCAGGAAATGCGGAAGGAAGCAATCGAGATGCAGGCATCGACCGTCCCGATGTTCTCGATCAGGTCAAAGCACTCTTCCTCGTGTCCGCGGTAGGCATTCAGCATCTGGTCAAATTTGATCAGATCCACATGAAAGAACATTTTCACGTATTCCAGAAGAACATCGGTCAGGCCGTTTGCCACCTGGGCAGAACTTGTCACCAGAAAGGCACCGCGTCGGAAAGCGCTGAATGCTTCCGCATCTCTGTTCATCGAACGGACATATTTTTCAAGACAGGGATCTTTGATCTTCCGGAAAGCATCCGCCGCATTCAGCAGGCGCAGGATGCACTGGAATGACGTTATGTAAACCTGTGTCGCCGAATGCATGCGCAGGGAAACGGAAATGTTGACGATGATCAGCACGCAGAGAATCAGTACGGCAGGCAGCGGCATGAAAAACAGGAAAACGATGTCGGCAAGTGTCGCGATTGCCAGTGCCGCGAAAGGAAGGGTTCCGATATTCTTAGCACTGCGCAGCAGAAGGATGTAATCATAAACCGACATCGTGCGCATGCGGCCGATGTCGGAAAGAATCATCTGGCATTTGAAGCGGACATCTTCATTTCCGGAAAAAGTCTCCGCAAGCTGATCCCGCTCATCGAGGGATTCGGAGGAAAAAGACGGACTTCGCATCATTTCCCAGAGGACATCGTCGCCGCAGGAGGACATGCAGCGGTTCGCCTGCAGATAGACGCTGTCCATGTCGAGATCATTCCAGGTGATATCGTCAACGGAAAATGCCTGTTCCTTCCGCTGCGCGTAGTGGGAAATGCTGCTGAATTCTTCAGCCGTATATTCCGTATCAGAAGGCTTGCCCCAGCCGTTACGCGTCAGGCGGCGGAAACGTTCCTTCTTCCTGCGGTTCGATTCGGTCATGGTAAGTCCTGTCGCAGCAAGAATGATCGCGACGATGATGATAACGCCGACAGCTTCTGAACTCATCCCCAGATCTCACTTTCCACGTAATAGTAATGTCCCTTGTAATGAATGACGTGATGACCGGAATGCGTGAAGTTATGCCTTGCAAAAGCGGCGGGGGTCATGAAGCCGTCATAGATGGTGAAGTCAGATCTTGCAATCGAAGTGCCTGCGGTCATTTCTTTGCATGAACCATCTGTACCGTAGATCAATCCGCTTTCCGTGAGGACGATGGCATCCCCGTTCACGCATTTCGCAGCAGCCTCGCGGCATTCATCAAGCTTCGAATAATCCGATGTATCGCCGCTGTGAATGGCTGTCAGGATGGCCGTCAGCACGCGGTCGCGGCAGATTTCATACTGTCCGTACTGATAAATCGTATAGCGGATCATCGAAAGATCCGTCCGGTTCAGCATGGAATAGCCGATCATCATTTCGCCGGCCAGTCCCTGGTCTCCGCCTTCGCAGTAAATTGCCGCTGCCAGAAAATCCGTATCGGAAACGGTCGGATCCGTCCAGTAGGTTCCTTCCAGCCAGTACGTTTCTCCGTTCGGGGCGGTCGCATAGCCGTGGGAACGCAGGGATGTGGCTGTGGAGGAAGGCGAGAAACGGAATACCTGTGCATTGGTTCCATTTCCCGTGTAGACATCCAGCTTCGTATGATCGTCACTCTTCCCTCCGGTGACATCCAGATAATAGCCGGTGTAGTTCACCAGATTGAAGGTCCCGTCTCCGCGGGCAATCAGTTTCCATTTCTGGTAATTCTTATACGTATTGGATTCAATCTCATTGTACTGAATGACCGAAGTTCCGCTGGCCGCACTCCAGGTGCTGGTACCGTAGCCCTTCGCAGTCAGTACCAGACCGGTCTGTACATTCATGATGATGTAATACCCGTCGGACGTGCGCTGCATCTGGAATTTCTGGTAATCGGCATTGTTGTCGGTGAAGATTTCCATCTGCAGGCCTTCGGCGTAGTCGCCTCCCGGTACGGAGATCACTTCAGAACTGTCCAGGGCTGACGAGATCATATAAATGCCTCCGTCAACCGGAGTCGTCGTGGCGGCTGTGGAATTGATTTTGGTTGACTGCAGCCAGAAATACTGCGCATCCGTTCCGTTGGGCGTATAGATCTGCATGTTCGTATGGTCTGCCGAAGAGCCGCCTGCCGCATCGAGATTCTTTCCGAGGACCGACTGAATCGTATATCTTCCCGGACATCCGGTAATCTTCCATCTCTGGGCAGATGTTCCGTTGCTCTCATACTGCTGAACATTCGTGCGGTCCGCAGACAGACCTCCCGCAACATCCAGGACGAGCTGTGAATTTGCATTGGTGATCATATAGGTTCCGCTGCCGGAGGAAGTGATGTAGAACTTCTGGGTATTCGTGCCATTTGACTGGAAAAGCTGCAGGTTCCCTCCGTTGTAAAGAGATTCATCCTGGATATCGAGAACCTGACCGGCTGTGCCGAAGAGGCCGATGGTGTACAGCCCTTCCGCAAATGCAACCTGGGGCTGCGAAACCGAAGTAAACGACCACTGCTGGGCAGCCGTATCATTTGACGAATAAAGCTGGATGTTCGTGCCGTTTGCGGAAGATCCGCCGGCCGCGTCCAATACTTTTGAAGAATCCAGCGAGGAGGAAATGGTGCAGAAGCCGCTGACAGCCGACTGACGGATATACCATTTCTGGGCACCGGAGCCGTTCCGCCAGTACTGGTCAATATTTCTGCCGTCCGTCGTCAGTCCGCCGTTCAGATCCATCAGGCGTCCGGAGCAGCAGGCCATCAGTTCATAGAGGCCGTTTCCGAGACTGTTGACGTAAAAAACCTGGGCGGCCGATCCATTGGAATCATAAAGCTGGACATTGCCGAAATCAGAGGTCGATGCGCCGTCTACATCGAGCACCTTGGAAGAAGAAATTCCGGACGCAATCCGGTAATAGCCGTCCGAAAGACCGGCGTCCGTGCGGACCGGTTCAAATTTCCACTGCTGGGCAGCTGTATCATTTGACGTGTACATCTGGATATTGGTCCTGTCGTCAGACAGACCGCCGGCGATGTCGACGCATAGAAGGGATTTCGAAGACTGAATGGTCAGATAGCCGCTCTTTGCTGAAGTGCCGATATAAAATTTCTGCGCTTCCGTTCCGTTCGGGGTGTACTGCTGAAGATTCGCGCCTTTAACGGTCGAACCGCCGGCGACATCCAGCACCATTCCCGATTTCTTACTTGCTATCGTGTAGAGGCCGGAGCCGAGATTCGTTACGTAGAAGATCTGGGCCTCCGTATCGTTGCTGTGGTAAAGCTGAACATTGGCACCGCTGGCGACAGAACCCCCTTCGATGTCCATGACTTTCGAACTGCCGACGGCGGAAATGATGCTGTAGTATCCCGTGGCAAGATCTGCGTCTGAATGAAGCGCGGAATTGAGACGGACATCTTCAGAGCTTTCTTCAGCTGATGCATCAGAAGAATTGCCTGACGTTACGGTTTCTGAAGACTCGGTCCCGGACGGCGTGCTGTCTGTCTGTACGGCTGAAGCAGTGCTGTCCGTCTGTACGGCTGAGGCAGAGCTGTCCGTCTGTACGGCTGAGACAGAGCTGTCTGCGGAAGACTGTCCGGGTTCATTTTCCGCAGAAACCGGAATTCCGGAAAACATCATCAGGGTCATCGAAGCTGCAGCAAGAAGGCTAATCAGTTTTTTCTTCATTCAATCATCTCCGTTTATGTTTTACATCAGGTACTGCTGAAGATCCCGCCGGTCATTGGAATACTGCATGGCATTTTCGCGGGAAATGATGCCGGCCCTGACAAGTCTGGTCAGATCTCCGTTCAGCGTGTGCATTCCGAGGGAAGCACCGCCCTGCATCGTTGAATTCAGCTGAAAAGTTTTATTTTCACGGATCAGGTTCAGCGCTGCGTCCGACCCGATCAGAATTTCCGTTGCTGCAATGCGCCCTTTGATATCCGCTCTCGGAATCAGGCACTGGGTAATGATACCCTTTAAAATCTGGGAAAGCTGAGTCCGCATCTGGTTCTGGACTTCACCCGGACAGGCATCCACGATGCGGTCGACCGTCTGGGCAGCTCCTGTCGTGTGCAGGGTCGAGAGGACAAGATGTCCGGTTTCGGCCGCTGTGACGGCTGCGGAGATCGTCTCGTAATCTCTCATCTCACCGACCAGGATGACATCCGGATCTTCCCGGAGTGCCGACCGAAGCGATGACGCAAATGATTCCGTATCGACCCCGACTTCGCGCTGATGGATCAGCGACTGTCCCATTTCGTACTTATACTCGATCGGGTCTTCAATCGTAATGATATGCTCCGAGCGGCTCTGGTTGATGTGATCCACCATCGCTGCCAGTGTGGTCGATTTGCCGGAACCGGTCGGCCCTGTCACAAGCACAAGTCCGCGCGGCTGATCCGCAAGGTTCTGAAGGACAGGCGGCAGCTGCAGTTCCGCAAGAGAAGGAATGTGGTCACTGAGCAGGCGGATGGTCGCCGCGATGCTTTTCTGCTGACGGAAAACATTGATTCTCTGCCTCTTTCCGTCCTCTGTCTCTATCGCGAAATCGGAGTCTTTTCCGGAATCGAAAACTGCTCTCTGCGTTTCATCCAGCATGGAAAGAATCATTTCTTTCGTGCCTTCGGAGTCGAGCGGCTGATCGGAAGTCCTGAAAAGAGAACCGTTCACGCGCATTTCCAGAGGCTTGCCTTCCGTGATATGGATATCCGACGCGCCGGCTTCCCGACCCATATAGATAATGTCCTGGACTGTCATGGGTTCCTCCGAAATCAATAAGGGCCTGACGAAAAAATATTATGTAAATTATAGCAATGAAAGAACATTTTCGCAAGCCGCATAATAGATGAAACAAAGACAAAGCTGACAAAAATTCAATCCGGTGTCATATCATAAAGAAAAGTTTGATTAACATTATTATAAGCATCTGCAAGATCAGAGATTTTCAGATAACCAGATGGTGTTATGATCGTAATCAAGTGATTTTTATATAAGAAAAACACGCCTCTTCCCATACCATTCCAGTTGTAAGCAGTTGCATAAGAATATTCATTTGTGTTGGATTCTCCGTTATAGTTTGAACCGCTGCCCCAATGTTTGAAACTGCTGGGCAATATTACGTTCTCACTACCAATTGTATATATCGTTCCGGATTTTTCGGTATTTGCTATCCGAATCATATTATAGTTATCAGTGATCGTGTCCAATATGTTTTGGTTGTGGCTGTCATATGTTTTTGAAGCATAATAAAGATTGTCTTTGTACTCATAAAAAATGCCCTGATTATAATGATAGCTTCCATCCGCATTCTTCTTTATATTGGTTTCATATGGAAATTCAAATGTTTTATTTGCTGTTCTAATCAGCAGTTTGCCATCAGAATCGCTCTTTACCGGACCGTCTGAATACAAAGTACTGCTTTCTTTGTAAGAAACTGTATTCTGTAAAGAGATACAGGATGTTTTGGAATACTCAATGCTGCCGTCGTTATTTAAAACTTCAGCTGTTACTTCCACATATTGAACTGGATCAGTAGCATTGCTCAATATAAAGCGCAGTGAGATGGTAAAACCCTGATAGAATTCTTCAGGAAGTTTCTGATTTGCACTCTGTGAGACATAATTTCCTGCATATTTCGAAAAGTCTGCTGATGCTGTATTTTTATCTTTGCTTTCAGAAATGAAATCGAAATAAAGGCTTGCATAAGATAGTGATTTTTCATCAGGATAAAGGGAATAATATCTATTGGTCAGATAGCCTTTAGGAATTTTTGAAGAACCGTCACTTTTTTTTACTGGTTCTTTTAATTGAGAGTCATCTTCTGTTAAAAAGAATCCTTTTTCAAATCCGGCAGTATCAATTTGTTCTGCATAGGATGTGCCATCAGAATTTGTACCTGTAAATTCAAGACATACTCCTTTTTTTGAACTGCCGGAGGAATCAGAAGCTTCTGTACTGGTTAATGCCTTACCATTCTCATCTCGGATTTTAATATAACCATCTGTACTGGAAGTGATTCCTGAACGCATTGTCTGGATATCATTTCTGATTTCAGACAGGACAGCATCCGCAACCGTATAGGCAGACATCGTTTTTCTCTGATAATAATAGGTTTTGACAGGGCCGCTGATGGCAATGCCTGCTGCGGCCAGAAAGATGCCGAGCAGGGCAAAGGATACGATCATTTCGACCAGGGTCATTCCCTTATTATTTTTCTTCTGCTTCTTTTTATCCAACATATCCACCTTATGAGAATACAGGAATATCTGTCAGCAATTCAGGATAATCACCTGTTAAATGAATCACAGCTTTATTCGGACTGATTGTAAAGTTATATTGGGCATCCGTTCCGCATGTGAAGGAATACTTAATCGTATCTTCAGATACCGTTGTTTCATTTTTACCGTATTCTGCAATCTCTTTCTGATAGTCTGCAAATTTCCTGTCTAAATCTGCGGATTTGACAATCAGGTTTGAGGAAAGAACCATACAGCCATACAGAGCTGCAAGTGAAATTAGCAGCATCAGAAATGCTACCAGTACTTCCGTGATTGCCATACCTTTGCTGTTCTTCATCTTTTTCATTCTACGTACCCGATGCTTTTAAAAATATAGGTTTTTTCCGCATTATTGACTGCCCTGCTCACAGTGATGGTCGTGCCGGATGCCGTATCTGAAATCACGCCGGATGTCTTATATAAATCTTCCTGTGTATATGTCTGATTGCTGTAGGTTACAGAATAATCCGCATTGACGGTAATTGCTGCGGTACTTTGATTTCCGTCCACAGCTGAATATGTGTAATCACCGGGTGCATACAGAACTTCGTATTTTGTTTTAACGGCAGCCTTGCTTTTGCTTTCATTGAGTGCCGTTACGGCAATGGTCAGATAATAATCGTAGGGTTCTTTCCAGCCATTTGCTTTTGCCGCAGAATCAGCAGAAAGATTCTTTTTTGATTTTGAGAGATCCAGCTTAAGTTCGGCATAGGAACTGTCTTCGGGCGCTTTTGAGCTGAAAGATAAAGACTGATCCTTATTCGAAGACATGAATTTCGTAACAGCTTTCTCAAAATCCGTATCAGGTGCGGTACTGCCGGCCAGCTGGTTTTTTATATAATTGGAAAAGGTAAATGCCTGCTGATACCACTTCTCATTTTTCGGCTGATCCTGAATGGATGAATACATCTGGTAAGAAGCCAAAAGCATGGAAAAAATGACAGCCAGAATCACAGCCATGATGCAGAGAACTGCGATCATGGCCTGACCCTGACTGCTGTTTTTATTGTTCGAATGTTTTAAATTCATTCTGTCCATTGCGGTATACTTTTTTGATCCACTATATTGTAATCTTTGCTGAAAGAGGCTGTCGTATTGCCGTCTCCATCAACTATAGAAACATCAAGGTGCAAATAAGTGTATTTTTTATCTAAATCCCCATTATAATTGTAATCATAGTCTGCTGTTTTTATATTCACATAATTATATGAAGTTTTGATTTCTGGTACAATCACTGCAGGGTCATCCAATTTCTTTTTTAGAGCTCCTTTTGCAGAAAGACTTATCAGATAATATCCATTATTCGGTAAGGCAGAGGATGAAAAACCAAAGTGTAGAACAATATTTTCTCCCCAGTCTGTACCACTGTGATAAAATTGATCATCCGGTGTAACAAACGGCGTCACTTCGCCTTTCACCGGAACAGAATAAGCTGTCCGTCCATCGGCGAGAGCGGTCCCATTTTCATCCGTGTCATAAACCTTCAGAACCATATAATAGTAATATGTGCTCCAGTCCAGCTCTGCATTTCCGGTCGCATCCGTTATGGCAAAAGTGTTCATGTTGGCATGGAGAGTGTTCGTAAAAATCTGGCTGATGTTTCCTGACAGAACTTTTGTGTTTTCCATCCCTTCCGTATAAATGAAAGGCGAGGCGTCGTCAGCATTCCTGCTGACTTCAAAAACCATCAGATCAATTCGGTAATCGGTCTGGCTTTCCCTGTTCGTGACTTCTGCATTGTATGAATATGCCTCATCCGGATCGGATATTTTCGCGTCCAGATAGTGATCCAGATACTTCATGACCGATTCATCCGATACATCCAGCGGAACCGGGGAACCTGTTTGGTTATCCAAAGTCCGGTCCTCGTACCAGAGACCGATATCTCCTACCTGTACATCATTGCCTTTTGCAGATCTTGTATTCTGAACAATGGCATTGGCAGCTTCTGCAATCCAGGTTTTCCCGCTGATATTGATCAGATTGAAAGCGGAGCTGTAAGCTCCGAAATAATCTGCCGGAGAATTTTCGCCGGTCAATGCACTCCCTGCGTATAAACGTACGGATTTCACTGTATTGGCATCGGCTGATTCTGCATTGCTGGCGGCGGCAAAAGCACTGACGGTCCCGGAATCTCCCCGCTTATCATAATTGAGTTCACCGGTCTGAGAAGCAAAGCTTTTTACATCCATATAGTAATTGTTGGTGCAGTCGGAGGTAAACTCATTCACGCTATTTAACTTAAAGGCTTTGTCGAAATTTTCCGTAATCGGATAGTTAATGGCAGCACCTGGTGTACCGTTAAATATACTGAAGCAATTGCTGATCGTGAGACGGATACTCAGTGAGGTATCATAGTTGCTCGTGGTTCCGAATATCCCGGAGGCTTTTGAAAAAATGTCTTGATAATTAGGCTTTGGTTTGGGGACAGCATACCGGTCCCTAATAGCGGTTACAAAAACAGATGAATAATTACGACAGTGATCAATCGTGATATTGACTTTTTTACCGGCATTTACACCATCTGTCCATTCTACCCATCCCAATATTCCGGATCCGACCGTATACGAATTAATCTGAGCATCCGAACCATTCAGACAATCCGTGATGCTTACGTTGGTATCGTAATTCTTCAGGTTGCTGTCTCCAATCACGGTACCGATTATGCCGCCTGCAAATTGTGCACATTCGGAAATGAAACCGTCATTTTGGTGAATGGACAAGATATTCCCATGGTTTGAGCAGTGGTCAATGGAATAATTGGAATTCGGATCGGCAGAGTCACCGTAAATATCTGCAATAATTCCTCCCGATCCGCTCCCATTGGATTTGGTCATATCATAAATACCGTAATTGGTATATAAAGAACTGAAGTTGGAACAATCGCTTATACTTCCGCCGTTAATGTTCCACCGTCCTACCACACCGCCGGCATTGGATGAATTTTCATCATAAACGTCTCCAAGATTCATGCACTTCTGAATCAGACTGCCTGTTACGGAACTTCTCTGTTCACCGATAATTCCACCGGCATAGCAGCGTTCGGTTCCGTTCAGACCTCTGTTATTTGCATGCGCAGTACCTTCGTCTTTGGTTTTGTCATAGCAGTAAAAACGATGCACATAGGCGGCATTTACACAGAAGCTGACGCCTCCGTCTTCAGACACATTTCCGGAAGTGTTTTGGCCGATGATTCCTCCGATGCAGGAAGCCTGCGAAAGATTATACCCGTGAATCAGCCAGTGGCCGCTGGCACAGCTGCTGACTGCCGCCGTACCGCCGTTAAATCCGATGATGCCGCCCAAATATCCGATTGAAGAAACTGCGAGACTGTTTTTCAGCTCCAGAGTTACCCGGGTATCATTGGAATCAATCTTCGTCTTCAGGGCCTGTGCAGCAGTTTTATAATCACTGATTTCTTTCTTAAGCGTATCAGAGGAGATCTTTTCAGCTTCCGTTTTTCCTGCATTGATTTCTTCAAGGAGCAGGGCTGTGTAGTGTTCCTGAACATAAGAAGACAGCTGCTGGTTGGCTTCGTCCGTTTCATCCTGGAAAATGTAATCCAGCAGGTTTCGGGCTGCATCTGTATTTCCGTATACCGTCATATACTGATTCAAGGCTTCCAGAACTTTCATGGACGCCGAATAGCCGCAGCCGGAAATGTTTCCTTCATTGCCGCCGGCTATGCCGCCGACCATGCCGTTGTTTGCCGTGATGTTCACGGTGCTGTCCCCTTCGCTGTCCAGACAGCTGCTGCTGATCCGGGCACCCGAACGGTTGTATCCGGCAATGCCTCCGGCCATGGAAGACTTTGTGAGTTTCACATCCGACGTATCGGTATCTGTTATCGTGCACCAGCCCTTCAGCGTCATGCTGAAATTTTTAACGGAGCAGTCCGAAATCACCGGCTGAACCTCTGCTGACGTTCCGTCGCCGTTTGCGCCGCAGATCCCGCCGTAGCAGTCAGAGGCATTTTCCGAATAGATGTTTACAATAGCTCCGCTGAAAGAACAGCTGCTGATGGTCCCGAGGTTCTGTCCCGCAAAACCTCCGACATACCGGAAGGCACTGTTTGAACTGAAAGACGCCTGGATGATATTTAAATTCTGTATGCTTCCGTTATTTTTGGCAATTAAGCCGATCGAGTCAGCAAGATTTTTTGTATAATTATTCCCGGAATAGACGTAATTGGATGTCGGACCAACCTTCAGACCGATATAGGAGAAATCTGCGCCGTCCAGAGTCACAGTCTTTGCAAGAACAGCCACGGACGGAAATTCATCGGTCGAAGCGTCAAGCTGCGAAATCGTGCCGGATGCATTGATTCCAAACACAACATTATTATTCCAGGAAAGGTTATTCAGAAGAACAGCCTGTTTCTCGGTATCACCGGACAGGAAGCGGATATTTGAAAAATGGCGGTTCACGGAAATGAAAGAAGCATCCGGTTTTGCCGTGTCCTCTTTCGTCGCAAAGAGATCATTCTGCTGATCGGTTGAGATGGGGCTGGAAGCCTTCACTGCCTTGGACGAATAATCCACGAGATCATCAAAACTGCTTCCCTGCGGAAAGACATCCACCGTTGCATAAATCTTTTGCGGGGTATTTCCGAATAGTCTTGTTACGCTGGTGTTCAGCTGGCTGCTGCCGGAGGCCGCATTGATGGCCATTGACTGGGCAGACATCATTCCGTCCAGGACAATGGAAAAAAGACTTCCGTCATAGCTGACCGGGAACTGATAATCGGACGACTTTTTCTCGGATGCTGACATATCATAGACGGTCAGTGCACAGGAAATATATCCGTCTGTTGTATTCAGGCTTCCTTTGGTCAGGCTGGTCCAGTCAAAGCACAGAATGTATTTCAGGTTTCCCGCCTGGTCTTTCAGCTGGATCAGATAATTGGTGTCGGCATTCGTTTCGGAAGTGCTGCTGAACTGAAGTGCAAGAACTTCGTCATTGACCAGAGCAGCTGACTTCATTTTCGGAAGACTGCCGGAGGAAGCTTCCGGCGTGGAATAATTAGCCTGTCCGGCAGAATAATACCCCGCAAAAGAACCGCTGAGATGGGACTCTTCCCTGGAATCCTTATTGACAGCGTATGTTCCGTGGCTGTCTTCGGAAACAGCTGTCTCATGCGGAAATTCCTGTATCCATTCCCCGTAAAAAACCGCATAGACTTTGCAGGCGGTAAGATCGAATTCCACGGAATAGGACCCGACGTCCAGTACGTCTTCACCCTGCAGATAAGAATCCAGAAACTGATAAAGAGGCCGCATCTGACGGTCGGTAGTTCCCAGATTCCTGCTGACCGAGAAATAAGCATATTCATGCTGAATGCCTTCGGCATCTGCTTCCGTAGGGAAACCCAGTGCTGCTTTCTCGGCAGCATCTGATACTTTCACATAGGAAGTGTCTTTTTCCAGATCGGTCATGGTCTGTTCCAGTACTCCCCTGCTCTCTGCTTCGGACAACACGGACTGTGCCGCCAGATAGATGGTCTTGGCGGTTTCGGTGTTCTTCAGATATTCGGAATGGTTGTGCCAGTTGATGAGGGACATGCCTCCGATTGAGGCGACGATTGCTGCAACAGCAAGGGTGACAATGAGCTCCACGAGAGTGAAGCCGCTTTTTGAATTCGTATTGAGTTTGTTATGAAGACGTCTCTTCATCACAATCCCCTTCGGCGGACGCATCCGCTCATGCATAGTTTATTCGTAATAGGCCACTTTCCTGAGCTCATCCATTGTGGTGATTCCCTGTTCAACGAGCTCCAGCCCAGCTGTCTTCAGGGTCTTCATCCCCTGCTCTGCAACAGCGTACTCTTTCATTTCTTCAACGGTCGCTCCGTCCGAAATCATTTCCCGGAGTTTCTTGTCAATTGTCAGGATCTCATGAATCGCGATTCGTCCGCTGTAGCCGGTTCCGTTGCAGTGGCTGCAGCCGATTGCCCGTTTCACGGATGGCAGTTCTTTTCCGACATATTCAATCTCATCCGCCGTCATGCGGTCTTCCTTGGAGCAGAACGGACAGACTTTGCGCATCAGACGCTGTGCCACGATTCCGACCAGCGAATTGGCAATCATGTAGGGTTCGATGCCCATGTCGGTCAGACGCACGACCGAGGAAGCTGCATCATTTGTATGCAGTGTCGAAAGGACAAGATGTCCGGTGATAGCTGCCCTGACGGAAATGGAAGCAGTCTCCGCATCACGCGTCTCTCCGACCATGATGATGTCCGGATCCTGTCGGAGCAGCGCGCGCAGACCTGTCTCAAATGTAAGTCCTGCCAGATTGTTGACCTGCATCTGGTTGAGCCGCGGAACATTTTTCTCGACCGGGTCTTCAATCGTGGAAATATTGACCGGCCTGTGCGACAGTTCTTCCAGTGCCATATAAAGCGTCGTCGATTTTCCGGATCCGGTAGGACCGGTCAGGTAAATGATTCCGTTCGGCGACTTCATCATCTTTTCGAATTTCAGATAGCTCTCGTGATTCATTCCGAATTCGCCGGAATGCTCAATCTGCGAGTTGTTGGCCAAAAGCCGCATGACCGCTTTTTCGCCGAAAGTCGTCGGGATGACCGAGGTACGGATATTGATGATCTGATCTCCCATTTTGATCCGGAAATGGCCGTCCTGCGGTACGCGCCGCTCGGCGATATCCAGCTCCGACATGATCTTGATGCGGGCAATCAGGGATGCGTGAATATTCCGCTGGAGCGTCACATAGTCGACCAGCGTCCCGTCTATCCTCATGCGCACCATCGTGTTTTTCTCGAAGGGCTCAATATGGACATCGGAAGCATTTTCCGAATAAGCTTTCTGGAGAAGGTTGTTGACCAGATTGATGATCGGGGTGTCGTCGTCTCCTGCGCCGGTATCGATCACCATCTCGTCAACGGTGCCGATGCCTGTGCTTTCATTTGCCGTCTTGGCTGCCCGGCGTGCCGAGATATCGGAATAATAATAATCAATGGCCTGTTTCAGCGGCGCCTTCTCGGAAAGCATGATGATCAGGTTTTCGCCCGTCAGCTGCCGCACGTCCTCGATTCCGTAGAAATCCAGAGGATCGTTCAGGACAACATTCAGATTGCCGCCGTCTTCACTGACAGCCAGCATCAGATATTTTTCTGCCAGCTGCTGCGGAATCTTCGCAACGGCTTCCGTCTTTACCTGAAGGTCGGAAATGCGGATCACGGAAAGACCGAGGCGTTTCCCCAGGGCGTCCAGCATCTGATGTTCGGAAATGTAACCCAGTTTGATCAGGATGCTTCCGATTCTTTCGCCTTTGTGCTCCTTCTGGTAAGCAAGCGCATTATTCAGCTGGTCGTCCGTAATGAAGCCCTGTTCCTTCATGACATCGCCGATACGGACGTTCTGGATTGCCTGTGGCATTAAGCTTCTCCTTTGTCATACATATAAAGTTCAAGGCCGAGGTCCAAAGTCCGAAGATTGGAATCAGCGGCCACCAGATTTCCGTCTGAATCTGCAGAAACAATCGGTCCGCTTCCCCAGCTGAAGGAGGTGATCCGGATGCCCGGAAACTGAAGCGTCAGATCATCAATCAGTTTCTGGCATGTCGCCATGTCGCCGGCCACTTCCATCGACGCTTCCACGGCATAGACACCTGAACCGGAAACGCTTTCGGAAGATGTCTGTCCTTCGGAGGAAGCCGTTTCTGCCGTGCTTTCTTCTGTCGCAAGAGTTTCGGATTCTGCTGAGACCGAATCCGCTGTATCCGAAACGGATGCATCTGAAGCGGATGTAACTGAATCTGTCATGTCGGAAGTATCATTCCCGGAATTGCTCCCTGCATCTTTTGCAGCCGCGGAATAAAGATAGGGATCCAGGGAAATCTCTTCCGTGGGCATCGTGATGACCAGGTTCCGGGAATTCAGTCCTTCGGAGAGTACTAGATTCGTGAGGAGCTTATCGACCTCATCGGATTCCATTCTGTCATAAAAATCCGAGGTGGCTGCTGAAATGTTTGACTGCATCTGTTCATTCGTTGACTTCAGGGTCGGCAGCAGGGCTGCTTCCTGTTTTTCGATTGCCAGCTGCGCTTCTTCTTCCGAAATCGTCGAATCCGTTTTGCTGATGCTGCTCAGAAGAGGACGGATTCCCAAAAGGAAGAAGGCGGCGATGATTCCGATGATTCCCAGCATGAACAGAAGTTTTTTGTCACGTTCGGTAAGGTTTGTCGTCATGATCCGCTCCCCTCCTTTCCTGCATTTTCGGAAAGGCAGCAGTTGACGTTGATGTTGTATAGCTGCGACTGGTCATCATAATTGTATCCCGTGTAATTCACGTCGGTAAATGTATCATTCTGCATCAGCTTGGCGATGAATTCATTGATCACCTTAACCTGGTCATCCATCGTTCCGCCCTGAAGAGAGGTGGTCCTTACGACCAGAAGCCCGGTTGAGGCCTCATAGGACTCCACTTCGACGCTTGCCAGACCGCTGGCGCAGTCATTGATGACCTGAACGACTTTGGAATTCGGATATGGATACGAATGGATGTTCGTGCTTAACGCTGAAAGTGCGCTGCTCTTTATTTTCAAGTCTGAAGATTTTGCTTCTTCCGTATTGTAATCCGCCGCATTCTGAACCAGAACCGGATCCGTAAGCTGCTGATTCAGGCTGTCGGCATAGGAGTTCTTTGATGCATTGACAATGATCAGAGCAGTCACGATGGCTGCCATGACTCCGGTCACGGCGATAAAAGGAATTGCCTTTTTCAGCAGTTCCTTCTGCCTGACCTGCTGATTGGTCTTGCGGTTCAGGCCGTCAATAATGTTGTGTTCGTTTTCATGGCGGTAAAGTCCTGCGGCCGGATAGACCATCTCGCGGAATTTCGTTGCCGTTCCGATGAACATATTGGCCGGCGGCACCAGTTCCGACGTCCGGATGGATGCATCGACCAGGCCGATCTCGCGGCTGCAGATTTCGAGATCACCCTGCTGAAATCCGCCGAGATAGACGTCGGTAATGCGCGAAGTAATCTGCTGGGCATTTGCAAACTGGATCAGACGGCTGACAACGGCCGAGACATCGGAGCCGAAGGAATCCGTCCCGTATTCATTGAAAATGCGTGTTGAAGAGGAATAATAATAACGGCCGTCGACAAAGAAAATGGAAGTCAGGGTCTTGTCGTCCAGAATCAGCACGACGCTGGTGGATTCCTTGATATACTGCGATTTCTGCAGCATGTTGACCGCGCTTCCGACGGCGGATGAAATGCCCTGAATCGAAATGCCTGCCTCTGCGAAGATTTTTTTATAAGTATCCAGAAATTCATACTCCGCAAGTTCTGCGCAGATGACATCAGTTTTATTTTTCTCATTCACCCCGACACGGAAGAAGCCGATGACCGGATCCTGCGCACGTTCAACATCCGCAAATTCACGTTTTACGTAATCCACGGACTTGTTCCGTCCGAGTTTCGGAATCTCCAGCAGTTTGACAATGAACTGCTGGGAATTGATGCAAAGACGCACGTCGCTGTTCGGAAGCCTGTTTTCGTGCCAGAAGTTCCTGATGGCATTGGAAAGCGAAACGGCATCCGTGACAACGCCGTTCAGGATGCTGCCTTCAGGCGCTGTCATTTCATAGTACTGCTGGACATTCGCGCTGTTCTTACCGCTCGTGCCGGACACAATCTGTATTTTCGAATTTGATAAGAATACGGTGATGCTCATCCTGCTCTTGCTCCTTTAATGTGAAGCCTCTTCTGCCTGACCGTAAACCCTTTTTAATGATGTCAGCTGTTCGCTCCGATGGATGAATAGCTCTGGTAGATCGGCGTGATGACGGCTATCATGATGAACCCGACGATCACGGCCATGATGACGATCATGATCGGTTCCAGGAAAGTCACCATGCGCGTGGTGGTCATTTCCGCTTCATAATCCAGATCATCGGCTGTTGAATTCAGCATGGAATCCAGCGAGCCTGTTTCCTCTCCGACGTGCATGGCAGAGGTCAGCTTTTTAATGAAACCGTCGACCTTTTCCAGACTGTCGCTCAGAGTGTCGCCGGCTTTCACCCGGGCTATTACTTCATCAAACTGCTTGTCGATATAGAGATTCCCGATGGTCTTCCGGGCAATTTCAAGGGATGTGACAATCGGGATGCCGCTGGAATAAAGCGAGCTCAGCGTTCTTGCGAAATGAGCCGTATAGATGACCTTGTTCATTTTCCCGAACTTCGGTAAATGGACTTTCAGTTTGTCTAATCCATATCTCACGGCAGGCACCTTAAACAGGAAGCGCAGGCCGATGACAATGAGGAAAATGCAGATGATCAGGACATACCATCTGGTCTGCACAAAATTGCTGATGGCAAAGAGAACCTGCGTCGCAGGAGGCAGGCTCGGCATTGCATCAAAAAGAGCCTTGAACTGCGGCATGACGAATCCCATGATGATGGCCACGACACCGACGATCATGACTGCCAGTATCTTCGGATACAGCAGGGAGCTTTTGACTTTTTTCTGCAGCCGGTCTTCCTTGCTGTACTGCTCAGCCATGCGAAGTGCAGTCTGGTCGAGCGTGCCGGAAGTTTCGGCAGCGCGGTACATGTTGATGATCAAAGGTGGGAAAATGCCGTTCATTTTCTCAAGGGCATCGGAAAGAGGAATCCCCTGAAGCACGAACTGCAGGACCTGATTGTAAACGTCCCGTTCTGCAGGAGTGATTGCCTCGTCTTCGGCGATAATCTTAAGAGCCCGGACCAGGGACACTCCGGAATGCAGCAGCGTTCCGACCTGTCTTGAAAAGTCAGACAGCTGCTTCGTTTTCAGCAGGCGGTAATATTTCTTTTCACTGACGGCTTTCGAATCGGTCAGCATAATTTTCTGAGCGCGCAGCTTCTCGTGAAGATCCTGCTCGTCATTAGCCTGTAGCTTTCCGCTGATCTGCTTTCCCTCTTCAGTTTGTGCTCTGTACTTATAAAGAGGCATCCGGTCTTCCTTCGTGTCGAATCAATAGTTACTCGGCAATATCCGTTCCGTCATAATGCAGCACGTTCCAGTCGAAATATACATTCCAGGAGGATTCCGTCCGGCTCGTTCCGGTAAACTCTGCGTAATAATTGCCCTCGCGGTAGGTGAAAGAATGAGGGCTGTTGTCGCTGTCATTCCACCCTGTCAGACGGATCTCCCCGTCCATCGTGGAAGTCTTACGAACCGCATCCAGACCGCCTTCGCAGAAACCATCCGTCTTCGTCGGATCGTAAAGAGCTCCGCCTTTGGCATCAAACTCAATCCCTTCGAGAATCAGGCTTATCCTTACATTTTTTGCCTTGCGCAGAACTGTATGGCAGTTTACGCTGACCGTCCACAGGAAGCCGAGTGGCAGCGTCACAACTAAAATCAGGACAATGAGAAGGATCCATTTCCTGACTTTTCCCCATCTGTCTACTTTGACTTTCTTAACATCTTCATCCAATGGCGGCACCGATGATAATTTGAATGGTTATTAAAATATTATACTACTAATTGACATAATGTAACAACGCTTTATGAAACAAATACTGATGTTTATGAAAGTAGCAACATCATGTAAGTTATGTAAAAATATAGATTTGGTTGGTCGGATTATTGCTTTTTTTCAGCCTAGAATTTACAGTTTTCCAAATAGTGTCAATCAATCCCTGAGAAGGAACGGGATAGTCTAACGTATCATTTTCATCCGTATAATATTCTGCATTGTAATAAGTGCATCCTTTTTTACCGTCAAAATATTGGATTGCTTTTATGCTGCCAATTCCTGATATTGATTTACTATCCGTATATGTAATGCAGCAGCAGGTGCCAGATTTCATTGCGGCCAATTTTTGGATAGCATCTGTATAATCTTTGTACGGGTATTCTTTGCTAAAATTAACCGCGCCTCGGTTTTCAAATTCTGTACTTGCCCCGAAAGTTATTCTATTTTGTCCATACGCCTGATCATACATGGCCTGGGCAGCAACTTTTATCTGATTTGTTTCTTCAAGTAAAGAAGAAGTTTTCGATTTATTGATATAACCGAGCAGTGTCGGCACAAGGATAGCGGCAAGGATAGCCAATATCAGTAAAGTTACAATCAGCTCAACCAGGGTAAACCCCTTATTGTTTTTTATCATAATCACCACCAATAATAATTACTCAGAAACATGAATTTTTAAAGAAAGCTCGCTGCCAAACTGGCAGCGAGCTGAAATTATGAATTTCGGAATGATTCTTAAGAAATGGTAGTAGCTTTCCACTCATTAGTAGTACTGTCGTAAGCATATCCTTTGCCATCAATTGAAACCGTAATCGATGCAACTTCATTTTTAGCAACTTTTGTATCTGCACCATCACCTAATGTGACGGCACTAATAAAAACAGTTTTACCGTCAACAGTTGTAGTTACATTTTTCAATGCAACTTTCGTATCTGTTGGTGAAGCAACTTTTGTCGATCCGGCTAAAGTAAGCGCTCTTGCAGCCATATCAGCAGTAAAGCCTGTTGATTCTAAATCTTTTCCTGTTTTTCCATATTCTTCATCAACTACAGCTTGAGCTGCGACCCTTACGGTCTGTGCCGTTGCGTAATCTTTTTCAGATCTTGCCTTATCAATATATCCCAACAGTGTCGGTACCAGTATTGCAGCCAGAATAGCCAGAATAACCAAAACGACAATTAATTCTACAAGTGTAAAGCCCTTTCTGCTTTTCTTTAAATCATTGAGTTTCTTGAACATAGTTTAATACCCTCCGTTTTTTATTTTCCGCTTTTTCCCCACGTTAGAGATCCGCGGAATTATTTGGGAACGTTGTGTTCCGATTGGTTTAATTATAGCACAATGGGCCTTCACCGCAAGTGCTTATTTGAAAATATGCTCAAATTTATCTTGAAATTCTTTGGTTTATTGTGCAAATCTTCAAATACATGCCTGTACGTAAGATGTTTTATTTATAAAACTATAAAACTGCGAAAATAAAGAATTGCTCTTCAGCAGGACATTCCCTGTTTCCGCAGTCATCTTGAAAGGTTTTAATGACTGAAATGCTGTATAATTATGACTCCTGCACTTCCAGCAGGCTCAGCGGGCAGGCCTTTGCGCAGATGCCGCAGGCGATGCATTTGCTTGCCGTATGTCCGGGCACCAGGACCATGACGTGCATCGGGCACTGGCGGACGCATTCACCGCAGGAAATGCACAGGGTCTTGTTGACCATGTAGACGCCCTTCGGATTCTGGGTAATGGCGTGCTGCGGGCAGACGCGTGCGCATTTGCCGCACTGGATGCAGGTGAGATTCTTGAACTTTCCGTTGCCGAGATCCTGGAAATGAATGCAGGCGTAATCAGGATTGTCCTCTTTATAGAATGCCAAAGCACATGCCCTCTCGCAGCTTTCACATCCCGCGCAATTGTTCTTATCGACTACTGCAAGCTTCTTCATTTCCCAATCTCCTTTTCCGCCGCCTGTGCGACATGAGATAATAATACGGATACCGTAACCGCACCGACGCCTCTGGGCACCGGCGTAATTGCTTCGACGATCGGTTCGACTTCTTCGAAAGAAATGTCCCCGGTCAGTTTCCCCTCGCTGTCGGTATTGATGCCGACATCGATCACGATCTGACCGCTGCGCACATGCTCCGCGCAGATGGTCTTCGGATGTCCGGCTGCCGCAATCACGATGTCCGCTTCTTTTGTGACGGAAGCAAGATCCATCGTTTTCGTATGGCAGACCGTGACGGTGGCGTCTTTCTTCAGAAGCATCATCGCCAGCGGCTTGCCTACCACGAGAGATCTTCCGACAATCACGGCGCGCCGGCCTTTTGTTTCATAGCCGGAATGTTCCAGAATCTTCATGACGGCATCCGGCGTACACGGCGGATAGCCGATTTCCCTTCCGGTATAGACGCCGACCGCAGAAGCATCCGTCACACCGTCCGCATCCTTTTCCGGAAGAATGCTGTTCATGATTTTTGACTCATCCAGATGCTTCGGCAGCGGTCTGAAAAGAAGGATTCCGTGTACCTCCCTGTCTTCATTCAGTTTCTTGATTTCATTAAGAAGGCTGCTTTCCGCACAGTCTTCCGGAAGTGCAAAGACCTTCGTGCGGATTCCGGTTTTTTCGGCACGCTTCAGCACTCCTCTTTCATAGGCAAGGTCCGCCTCTTTTTCACCGACACGCACGATGGCCAGACACGGCTCAATTCCCTGTGCCTTCAGTCCGGTGCAGAGCTCTGCCGTCTTTTCATCCAGTGCTTTTGCCGTCTCGGGTCCGTACAGAATTTTAGCCATCAGCCGCCCAGCCTTTCCCTTACGCTATTATATACCATTTCCGCCTTCGGGGTATATTCTTCCAGCACATTCTTCACATGCAGGTTGAGTTTTTCCGCGTATGCACGGTCTTTCATCATTTTCGTATTGATATAGACATTGAGCGCCGCGCCTTCCATGGCACTTCTGCACAGGGAGGCTCCGCAGCCGGCATCGGATACGGCAAGCTTCGAACCTTTTTCGGCAAACTCTTCAAGAAGAAGGACGGCCTGTGAGGCATCATCCAGTATCCGGACCGGAACCGACGCCGCATCCTTCAGGCATTTCTCCATGATTCTTTCTTTTTCCTCTGCCTGTTCCGGTGTTTCTTTCGGAAGTCCGTAAGCCTTCGAAAGTGGTTCGAAAACGGCGGCATCTTCGTCGATGAGGGAAATGAGATCATTCCGGATCTCCGTCATCTTTTTCATGAGTCCCCGGATATTCTCTTCCACGTCCGCATATTTCTTCTTGCCGACGGTCAGGGATCCGACCATATTCCCGAGGGAAGCTGCCAGGGCACCGGTCAGGGCGCTCGTCCCTCCGCCGCCGGGAACAGGTGCATTTGACGAAAGTTCTGAAAGATACTCCTGAACCGGAAGCTCTGCGTACTTCATCAGAATAACCCCGTGATCTTTCCCGTGGAATCCACGTCGATTCGCTCGGCAGCCGGTGATTTCGGAAGGCCGGGCATGGTCATGATTTCTCCGGTCAGGGCAACGAGGAAGCCTGCGCCGGCAGAGACTTTGATCTTCCGCACCGTAATATTGAAACCGGACGGCGCGCACAGTGCCTTGGGATTGTCTGAAAAGCTGTACTGCGTCTTGGCGATGCAGACAGGCATATTTCCGTATCCCATGCTCTCCAGCTGGGCAGCCTGCTTCTTCGCTTCCGGCGTGAAATCAGTGCCTTTGGCATGATAAATCCTTTTGGCAATCGTATCGATCTTTTCCGTGATCGGCAGATCGAGGCCGTAGGCAAAATCAAATTTGTCCTTCCCGAGCTTTTCGTAGGGATGCGTCTCGCAGATGCGGATGATCGTTTTGGCAAGATCGACGGAACCTTTTCCGCCTTCCGCCCATGCTCTCGATACGACGACCTCAACGCCCGTGGATGCACAGCGCTTGCGGAGCCATTCCGTTTCCCGCTCAGTATCATTCGGGAAGGCGTTGATGGCCACAATGCAGGGGAGATGATAAACCTGCGTGATGTTGGAAATGTGCTGCATGAGGTTCGGGAATCCCCTCTCAAGCGCATCCATGTCTTCTTTCCCCAGATCCTGCATCGTCAGACCGCCGTGAAGCTTCAGGGCACGAACGGTAGCCACGAGGACGACCGCATCCGGCCGAAGACCGGACATGCGGCATTTGATGTCAAAGAATTTTTCTGCGCCCAGGTCTGCACCGAATCCGGCTTCCGTAATGACATAGTCGGCCAGATGAAGCGCCGTTCTGGTGGCAATCACGGAATTGCATCCGTGCGCGATATTGGCGAAAGGTCCGCCGTGGATAATGGCCGGAGCATGTTCCAGCGTCTGCACAAGATTCGGCATGACGGCATCGCGGAGCAGCGCGGCCATCGCGCCTTCCGCATGCAGATCTCCTGCCGTCACCGGCTTCTGCTCGCTTGCTTTTCCGTAAGTATAGCCGACCACGATGCGGGCGCATCTCTTTTTCAAATCTTCAAGATCGGAAGCCAGGCAGAACAGCGCCATCGTTTCGGAAGCCGCCGTAATGTCGAACCCTGCTTCGCGCGGACTGCCGTTTGCCTTTCCGCCGAGTCCCGTTACGATGGAACGGAGCTCGCGGTCGTTGACGTCCATGCATCTTCTCCAGGTCACTTTTCTCGGATCGATGTTCAGCGGATTCCCCTGCTGGATGGAGTTGTCGATCATGGCTGCCAGCAGATTGTTTGCCGCCGTAATCGCATGGAAATCACCCGTGAAATGAAGATTGATGTCTTCCATGGGAACGACCTGCGCATAGCCTCCGCCGGCTGCTCCTCCCTTAAGTCCGAAGACCGGGCCGAGGGAAGGCTCCCTCAGGGCGGCAATCACGTTCTTTCCGAGGATCTGCATTCCGTCGGCAATGCCTACCGTCGTCGTTGTTTTCCCCTCTCCTGCCGACGTCGGCGTAATCGCCGTGACGAGGACAAGACGGGAAGCTTTTTTCCCTTCTGTTTCCGTGAGAAGCTTCGGGTTGATCTTTGCCTTGTATTTTCCGCAGATTTCCAGATATTCATCCGGAATGCCTGCTTTCTTTGCTATGTCGCCGATCGGAAGCATCGGTGTGTTCTGCGCGATTTCTATGTCCGTCATCTGTTTCATTCTGCCGCACTCCTTAAAAAAAAGATAATTCGATTCTAGCACATTATCGCATCAGAGTCATCTTTTTGGGAAGCGGACTCCCTGCATTTTCGGGATCTGGATGCTCATTCCATCCTTTGCCTTCAGTGCGCAGGCAAGAGCCGGAACTCCGTCTGCCGTCACACGGCACTTATGGCAGGAACCGTTCCCGTGGCAGGGCGAATCCAGTTCAATGTGGTGGCGGAGAAGCATGGAATAGACAGATTCATTTTCCTCTGCCTCAAGAAAAGTTTCATTTCCGTAGGAATCAGTCACTTTCAGCTTCATTTGGCTTAACACTTTCTTAATACTAAGTTGTTTGTATCGTTATTTTTAAATGGTAAAATAAATAGATTATGTACGGAGGTATTTTATGGATCTGACCATTACTCTGAATACCGGTGCCGCCATGCCCCGCCTCGGTCTGGGCTGCTACAAGGCATCCGAAGACAATGAAGTCCAGAGCGCGATCAAAGATGCCGTCAGTGTCGGCTATCGTCTTTTCGATACCGCGTCCGCCTATAAAAATGAAGAAGGCGTCGGCCAGGGAATCCGTGAATGCGGCATCCCGCGCGAAGAACTTTTCGTGACGACCAAGGTATGGAACAATGCCCAGCGTCTCGGTGCTGTTGAAGATGCGTTCAGCAGAAGCCTCGAACGTCTCGGTCTCGATTACGTGGACCTCTATCTCATTCACTGGCCGGTTCCGGGCTGCTACGTCGAAACCTGGAAAGTGCTGGAAGGCATCTGCAAATCCGGCAGGGCCAAGGCCATCGGCATTTCCAATTTCAATGAGATCCAGATTCAGGATATCCTGAACGTCTGCGAAATCGTTCCGGCGGTCAATCAGATCGAGTACCATCCGCTCTGGAACCAGGACAGCCTCCGGCTCTTCTGCCAGAATCACGGCATTGCCGTTCAGGCCTATGCTCCGCTTGCCAGAGGAGCTTATCTGGAAAAACCGGTACTGATCAGCCTGGCTGAGAAATACAACCGCTCAACGGCTCAGATCGGCCTTCGCTGGATGCTCCAGAAAGACATCTGCGTCATTCCCAAGTCCGTCCATGTGGACCGCATCCTTTCCAATTCGCAGATCTTCGATTTCGAGCTTGATGAAATGGATATGCAGGCGATCGACAGCATGAATGAAAATTACCGCAGCGCAAGCATTCCGGAAGATATGCTGGTCTGACTGCCCGCTGCAGTGCAAAGCTGAAAGTCATGAAATCCCCGGCATCCTGCCGGGGATTTTTGATGTCTTCTACGGATGGTCTTCGTGTTTGCCGAAATAAGTTTTCCGTTCATTGTGCTGAATAAGACGCATGATATTGGCACGGTGCAGGTACCAGGCCATTCCGACCAGGATGACGAGAAGAAGGATCATTTCCACATACTGTGCCTGCGTCAGAACAAGCAGTCCCATGCCTCCCATGATGACGCCGCCGATCAGCACGGTCAGGGTTCCGAGCAGGGATCCCAGTGAAACATAATGGGTAAGGATCACGCTTACAAAAAAGACAATGGCGCCGGCAATCGTCAGCTGCCAGCTGAACATGACGGTAATGGCTGCCGTACAGGCGATTCCCTTTCCGCCGTGAAAGCTCATATAGAATGGGAAGTTGTGGCCCAGAACGCATCCCAGACCCGTCCAGAGCGTCACCATGCGTCCGATGCCGATGTCGCCGTTTGCAAACAGTGCGCGGCAGATCAGGATGGCCGCAATGACCTTCAGGAAATCAAGGGCAAATACGAGGAGGCCCATTTTGGTTCCCAGCGTACGAAGCGCATTCGTCGTGCCGGAATTTCCGGAACCGACCTTGCGGATATCGATTCCCTTGGCCCTGCCGATAATATAGGCTGACTGGAAGATTCCGAAGGCATATCCGATCACGAGGCAGAGAATCCTTGAAAGGATTGTCATGGCTGGTCTTTGTCCTTTCTCTCACGAATGATGAAGTGAAGAGCTGTTCCCTTGAAGCCGAAAGATTCCCGGATCTTATTTTCCAGATAGCGGGTATAGGAAAAATGCATCAGCTTCTTGTCGTTCACGAAAATGACGAAGGTCGGAGGCTTGATGGAAACCTGCGTGATGTAGTAAAGCCTCAGTCTTCTTCCCTTGTCCGAAGGCGGCTGGTTCAGGGCGACGGCTTCCATCATGATTTCGTTCAGCACGCCGGTCGGCACTCTCATGCTCTGGTTCTCCAGAACCATTTCAATCGTATCGAACAGCTTTGTGAGCCGCTGTCCCGTTTCCGCGGAAATGAAGATGATCTCCGCATACGGCATATAGCTCAGGATGCCGCGGATCTTATCCGTATATTCCTTGACCGATTTATCCGTTTTTTCAACGGCATCCCATTTGTTGACCGCAATGATCATGCCTTTTCCGCGGTCATGACCGATTCCGGCAATTTTCGCATCCTGTTCAGTCACGCCTTCCGTCGCGTCGATCACGAGGACGACGACATCGGCACGGTCGACGGCCGAAACGGTCCGGATGACCATGAAGCGTTCAAGCTCTTCCCCGACCTTGCTCTTCTTGCGGAGTCCTGCCGTATCGATGAAGGTATATTCCTTGTCTTTCCATCTGACTTTTGTATCGATGGCATCTCTCGTCGTGCCGGCGATGTCGGAAACAATGACTCTTTTCTCGCCGAGCAGCTTGTTGACGATGGAGGATTTTCCGACATTCGGCTTGCCGACGATGGCAATCTTCGGCGTATCGTCTTCGGAATCCTTCGAGGCAACCGAATCGAAATATTTCGTTACCTCATCCAGCAGGTCGCCGATTCCCTGACGGTTCACGGAAGATACCGGATACGGATCCCCGAGCCCGAGATTATAGAATTCATAGACATCCGGCATCGATTTCTTGTAATCATCCGCTTTGTTGACGCAGAGAATGATCGGCTTATGAGACTTGCGAAGCATGTCCGCCACCTTGCCGTCTGCATCCACAAGCCCCTGCTTGACGTCAACGAGGAAAATGATGACGTCTGCGGTATCAATCGCAATCTGTGCCTGGGCCTTCATTTCCTTCAGAATCTGATCGTCCGAATCAGGCTCGATTCCGCCTGTGTCAATCAGCGTAAAGGAATATCCCGACCAGTCTACGTCCGCATAGATGCGGTCGCGCGTAACACCCGGAGTATCTTTGACGATGGAAAGCTCTGATCCTGCCAGTACGTTGAAAAGCGTCGATTTGCCGACGTTCGGACGTCCGACGATTGCTACAATTGGTTTGCTCATGTTTCGTATACCTGTCTTCCCGTAAAGTCCTGACCGGCGGTTTCCCCTCTGATGGCATCCGCGAGATCATAGCCGCTCTGTCCTGTCACGACAACCGGCACCTTCAGTTTCTCTTCCAGTTCACTTACCTTGATATCATCGAGCAGAACGGTTTCGCCGCTCCGCAGCATATTGACGGTGATCAGAAGTCTCTCACCCAGTTCCTTCCCCTGAAGCTGCTTCAGGAGATCCCGGCCCGTCAGCAGTCCGGATACGGTCACGCCCTCCCCGAAGAACTCATTCCGGATGGCATAGATACGGATATCGTAATCCGGAATTTCCCCGGCAATCTTTTCCATAAACGGAGCAAAAAGCATTCCGCAGGCCACGCTGACGACCGGCCGCCGCGGAACCACCGGGACGGGGGTAGTGGTTCTTGGAACCACCGGGACGGGGGTGGTGGTTCTTGTTCCGATGCTGTCGATGACTTCATCATAGAGGGAACGCAGCATTCCGACTCCGTTCTCAATCTGCGGATAGCCGTCATAATAATCCGCTTCCGGGATTTCCTTCCCGGCCAGCAGGAACCATTCGTCGGATGCATAGACAAAATGGGCATGCCGTTCAATCTGCGCGATGACCTTTTCCGCATCTTCGCGCCCGAAAGCTTCCAGTTCCGTGAGACCCTGCCGGTATCTGGTGAGGCCTACCGGAACGACGGAAACGCTCTGCATTTCCGGGCGGTACTTTTCCAGGGCTTCCAGCGTCTCGTCCAGTTTCTCACCGTCATTCCAGCCTTTGCACAAAACAATCTGCCCGTTCATGACGATGCCTTTTTCCTTGAAGACATCAAGCTTTTTGAGGGACTCTCCGGCTTTCGGATTCCCGAGCATGCGACATCTGAGCTCCGGATCCGCTGTATGCACGGAAATATTGATCGGTTCCATTTTCAGTCGGCAGATCCGTTCCACATCGTCGTCCGACATGTTGGTAAGCGTCACGTAATTTCCCTGCAGGAAGGAAAGCCTGGCATCGTCGTCCTTGAAATAAAGCGTCCGCCTCATTCCCTTCGGCATCTGATCGATGAAGCAGAAAATGCAGCGGTTCGCGCACCTTTTGTAATCGTCCATGAAAGGCGTTTCAAACTCCACTCCGAAATCTTCGTCAGGATCCTTGTCGATCTCAAGGACGGTATCATTTCCGTCAAAGTCACGTATTGTAATATCGACATGGGAATCATACATCAGGAAGCGGTAATCGAGTACGTCCTGTACGGGAGTGCCGTTGACGGAAATGAGGATCATTCCCGGCTCCACTCCCATCTCTTCTGCGATTCCGCCTTTTATTACGGTTTTAATCCGATGTTCTGTATGCTGCATACCCATTATGATACCAATTTTCACGATTTTTGTAAACAGCTTGAACGCCTATTTCCCGAATGCTATAATCGGTATGAACCAATGTTCAAGGGGGTAAAAAATGTCTTCAATCGTACAGCCGAAAATACTTCCGGTCGCACCGCTTAAAATTGCCGCGCTCGAAGGAGCCGCGGAAATGTCACGCGAAGTGGATGCAAACATTGTCAAATTAAGAAAAGGAAATGCCGCAAGAGACCGCGACCTTCTGACCGTCCCGGGCTATCTGGACAATTCCTACATACTGGATGCCAAATGCAGCCGCTACGGAACCGGCGAAGGGAAAGCCAAGATCAACGAATCCGTCCGCGGAACCGATCTTTACATTCTTGCCGATGTCACCAACTATTCCATGACCTATAAAGTCTGCGGCCGTATCAATCATATGTCCCCGGACAATCATTTCCAGGATCTGAAAAGAATCATCTCCGCAGCAAACGGGAAAGCCCACCGCATCAATGTCATTATGCCCTTCCTTTATGAAAGCAGACAGCATAAGCGCTCGGGAAGGGAATCCCTGGACTGCGCTCTCGGGCTCAAGGAGCTTTCCGATTACGGCGTCTCCAACATCATCACCTTCGATGCACACGATCCGCGCGTCATGAATTCCGTTCCGCTCATCGGCTTCGACAATTTCATGCCCACCTATCAGTTCCTGCGGGCCCTGATCAAGGCTGTCCCGGACTTAAAGCTCGACAACAAGCACCTGATGGTCATCAGCCCGGATGAAGGTGCTATGCCGCGGGCGGTTTATTTCTCGAATATCCTCGGCGTCGATATGGGCATGTTCTATAAGAGGCGCGACTATTCCAAGATCGTCAACGGACGCAATCCGATCGTCGCCCATGAATTCCTCGGCGATTCCGTCAAGGGCAAGGATGTCGTCGTCATCGATGATATGATCTCCTCCGGCGGCTCCATGCTGGATGTCTGCCGCCAGGTCAAGGAAATGGGGGCAAAGCGCACCTTTGTCTGCACAACCTTCGGACTCTTTACAGACGGCTTCGATAAATTTGACGAATACTATGAGAAGGGCTTCCTTGATAAGCTGATCACCACGAACCTGGCTTACCGCCCGCCGGAACTTCTGAAAAAGCCGTATTATGAAACGGCAAATATGTACAAGTATCTGGCCAGCATCATCGACACGCTGAATCATGATGTTTCGGTTGACAAGATCAAGTCCACGACCCACAAGATCACAAAGATTCTTTCCAAAAAGCAGCTCACCTCGGAATCGGATGAAATCGAACCGGAAATTGTCGATCCTGAAGGATAAAATAAAAAACTGATATTTGCAATGACAGCGGCTCTGTGTCTTTTATCGCTTGCATCCTGCGGTAAAAGTGCGGAGCCGCTTTCAGGTGTTTCAGTCGATCACGAAGAAGTTCCTGCAAAGGAAAGGTCGGGCTCATTGAAGTGAGCCCGACCGGATTATAATCTCTATTCTGTTCTGAATCAGTCTTCCGCACCTTCCTCAAGCTTGTCGGCCCTTGCCTTGATCTGTTTCTCCTGGACATCCGACGGTGCCTGTTCATAGCGGCTGAAGGTGAAGGAGAAGTCTCCTGAGCCTCCGGTCATGGAGCGGAGCGTCGTGCCGTATCCGTAAAGCTCAGTCTGCGGAATATCGGCTTCCACGACGGTCGTGCCGTTCTTTCCCGGATTCATTCCGAGAACGCGTCCTCTTCTCTTGTTGAGGTCTCCCATGACATCGCCTGTATACTTGTCGTCAACGACGACTTTCAGGTTCATGATCGGTTCAAGTAGGACCGGTCCCGCTTTCAGGAAACCATCCTTGAATGCCATATGGGTTGCTGTCTTGAATGCCTGTTCGGAAGAATCGACCGGATGATAGGATCCGTCGTAGAGATCCGCTTTCACGCCGACAACCGGATATGCTGCCAGCGGTCCTTTCAGGACGCACTCGGCAAGTCCCTTGTCGACTGCAGGATAATAGTTCTTCGGAACCGTGCCGCCGACGACGGAAACCACGAATTCATACGGTTTCTCCATGTCGCCGCTCGGGCTGAAGCGCATCTTGACATCGCCGTACTGGCCGTGTCCGCCTGTCTGCTTCTTGTATTTTCCTTCAACATCCGAATTCTTCTTGATGGTCTCGCGGAACGCAACCTTCGGCTCCGTCAGCTCGATCTCAATCTTGTATCTTTCTTTCAGCTTGCTTGCGATGATGTCCAGATGCTGCTCTCCCATGCCGTAAATGAGGCTCTGGTGGTTGGCGGAATCCTGAACGACCTTGAAGGTAAGATCCTCAGCGCCCATCTTGGTAAGTGCCTGGGAAATCTTGTCTTCATCGCCCTTGTTGACGGCCTTGTAGCGCTTGTACGTATACGGCGTGGAAAGGATTGCCTTCGGATAAATGACCGGGGAAGCCTTTGTGGAAAGGGAATCTCCCGTCGTCACATCCCCGAGCTTTCCGAGCGCTCCGATATCTCCGGCAAATAATTCAGCCACTTCGACCGGTTTATTTCCCGTCAGGACGTAAAGCTTTCCGAGACGCTGGTCTTCATCCTTGTCGACATCATAAAGCGTATCATCCGGCTTCAGCGCACCGGAGCAGACCTTGATCAGGTTGTATTTGCCGATGAACGGGTCGACCATGGTCTTCCAGACGTAAGCGGATTTCTGCTTCTGGAAATCATAGTTCGCCTCAAAGATCTCGTTCGTCTTCTGCTGGATTCCGGAGCAGACTCTCTTGGACGGATCCGGGAAGTATTCGATAATGTCGTCCAGCAGGTTCGAAACGCCCTGAAGGTTGACCGGAGATCCCATGCAGACCGGGACGATGGAGCAGTCCGCGATGTTGGATGCCAGGGCTGCGGAAACTTCCGTTGTGGAGAATTCTTCGCCGTTAAAGAAGCGGTCCATGAATTCGTCAGAAGTTTCGGCGACGGATTCAATCAGGGCATCGTGGTACTTGTTCATGTATTCTTCGCAGTAATCCGGGACCGGGCATTCTTCCTTGCCGCCCTTGGCGATGTACTTGCGGCCGGCTTTCTTGACGATGTTGACATAGCCGGTGAATTTTCCGTCCTCACGGATCGGCATATGAAGAGGTGCAATCCTCTTCCCGTACAGTTCGCCGAGCTTCTCGACGACTTCACGGTAGGAAACTTCATCATTGTCCATTCCGGTCACGAAAATCATGCGCGGAAGTTTTCTTTCTTCGCAGAGATTCCATGCTTTCTGGGTTCCGACCTGGACGCCGTCCTTGCCGGATACGCAGATGATGGCGGCATCGGCAACACCGGCTGCCTCTTCCACTTCTCCTACAAAATCGAAGTACCCCGGTGTATCCAGGATGTTGATCTTATTCTTCGACCATTCGATCGGAACGAGCGAAGTTGTAATTGAGAACTTTCTCTTGATCTCCTCTTTATCAAAGTCACTCACGGTTGACCCGTCTGTCACATTTCCGAGACGGCTCGTAATACCGGATAAATACGCCATGGCTTCCGTCAGGGTCGTCTTTCCCGAACCTCCGTGTCCAAGCAATACAACGTTGCGAATCCTGTCTGTTCTGTAAACGTCCATGATTGCCCTCCAAAACATATGATAGTAGTATTTTACTAAAAATATGCAGATTATTCAAGACGTTTGGGGAATTTAGACAAAGAACCGCGGGGACGGGGGTGGTGGTTCCGATAGAACCACCACCCCCGTCCCCGCGGTTCCTTTCAGGCGAACAGTCCGTCCGCATAGCGGACGGTTCCCATCGCGTCGCGGCTGTAGCTGTCCGCATGGATTGCGTCCGCGTATTCCTTCGTCATCACGGCGCCTCCGACAGCCACTTTGGCAAACGGAGCCTTTTCATGGATCAGCCGGATGGTCGCTTCCATCGACGGAATCGTTGTCGTCATCAGGGCGGAAAGACCGATGAGGCGCACATGGCGCTTCAGGGTCATTTCCAGGATGTCTTCCGGAGGGACATCTTTTCCCATGTCAATCACTTCGTAGTTATAGCTTTCCATAAGAACCTTCACGATATTCTTTCCGATGTCATGGACGTCGCCGCGGACTGTCGCCAGGATGACCGTGCCTTTTGCCGCGCCGGTGCTGTCCTTCTTGGCAATCTTTCCCTTGATCGCGTCAAAGGCCGCCTTGGCTGCTTCCGCGCTCATCAGGAGCTGGGGAAGAAAGGCCCTGCCTTTTTCAAAGTCCTGCCCAACCTGATTGAGGGCGGGAATGAGTTCGCCGCTGATGATTTCAAGCGGTTCACGGGTTTTCAGTTCTTCGGCGGCAGCTTCTGCTGCGGCGTCCCTCATGCCGTGAAGAATATCCGCGGAAAGAGATGATCCGTCTTTTTCTGTACCTTCCGCGGAAATGTCCCCCGTCGTCTTCAAGTCCCCGGTTTTTCTGGTTTCCCCGAGACCTTCCTGTACAGTGCCTCCGTATACGGAAATGTACCCGGCGCACTGCGGATCCAGGTCTGACAGCGCCAGGAAGCTGCGGTACGCACGCATCATGGCTTCATTGTTCGGGTTCATGATGGCAGCATTCAGTCCGTCGTGAAGAGCCATCGTAAAGAAGGCGGAATTGATGATTTCGCGCTGCGGGAGACCGAAGGAAACATTGGAAACGCCCAGGATGCTTTTTCCGTGAAGATCGCTTTTGATTTTCCTTACGGTTGAAAGCGTGGTCAGGGCTCCCTGGCTCACCGCACTGACCGTCATGACAAGACCGTCGATGAGAAGTTCATTTGTGCGGATCCCATAGCTTTCTGCCTTTTTGAATATCTTCTCCGCGATCTCAATTCTGGCGTCCGCAGAATCCGGGATGCCGTTTTCATCGAGCGGAAGGGCAACGATGACGCCTCCGTATTTGGCAGCCAGAGGAAAGACCGCATTCATGCACTCTTCTTTTCCGTTGACGGAATTGATCAGCGCTTTGCCGTTATAGGCACGCAGGGCTCTTTCCATGGCCTTGATGTCTGATGTGTCAATCTGCAGCGGAAGGTCGGTTACGGCCTGTATTTCACGGACAGCTTTTTCCATCATGGCCGGTTCGTCAATCCCCGGGAGCCCGACGTTGACGTCCAGCACGTCCGCCCCGTTCTCCTGTTCCTTTACGGCTTCTGAAAGAATATAGTCGAAGCGTCCTTCCTGAAGAGCTTCCTTCAGTTTCTTCTTCCCGGTCGGATTGATGCGCTCCCCGATCAGAACCGGTTTGGGTCCGATCAGGACCGCCTCCCCGTAGGACGAAACGACTGTGCGGTTTTTATTTTCCGGGAAGCGGTAATCCAGGTCTTTTACCAGTGCCTTCATTTTCCGGATATGCTCCGGAGTCGTTCCGCAGCAGCCGCCGAGCACGCAGGCTCCCGCTTCTGCAATCGGAAGCATTTCCCTTGCAAATGTATCCGCGTCAAGTTCGTAGGACGTGGAGCCGTTGACGGTTTTCGGCATGCCGGCATTCGGCGTGATGATGACAGGGGTCGACGAGACTTCAATCAGACGACGCGCCGTCTTTTCCATCTGGGCAGGCCCGAGGCCGCAGTTCAGCCCGAGGGCATCGACGCGGAGTCCCTCAAGGAGGGCAACTGCGGAATCGACATCGGCGCCGGTCAGCAGTTTTCCATTCTCCAGAAATGTCATCGTGGCAAAGACCGGAAGGTCCGTATTCTCCTTTGCGCCCAGTACAGCCGCCTTGACTTCGTAGGTGTCGCTCATCGTCTCGATGAAAATGAAATCGGCGCCTGCCTCCGCACCGGCTTTTGCCGCCTCCCCGAAGGCCCGGACGGCCTCTTCGAAATCAAGGTCTCCGAGCGGTTTGAGGAGCTTGCCGGTCGGGCCGATATCGAAACCGATGAAGCACGGTTCCGGATCGCAGCCGTTTGCGGCACGGAATTCATCTGCAAATTCTTCCCGGGCCTGCCGCGCATTTTCCACGGCGGCAGTAATCAGACGGCGAAGGTCATAATTCCCGTCCGGCGGATATTTAATCCGGTTGGCACCGAATGTGTTGGTCGAGAGGATATTCGCCCCGGCTGAAAGATATTCTTTATGAAGCTTCACAAGGACATCCGGATGGAGGACATTCCAGGTTTCCGGCAGCTCCCCCGGCTTAAGACCGTTGGCCTGAAGCAGGGTGCCCATTCCTCCGTCATTGATGATCCGGTGTTCTTTCAGATATTCAAGTATGTTCATGGTTTCTCCTGTCTTTTAATCCGGCTGCGGTTCATCGGCTGCAGCGCTGCGCCTGTATGCGCAGTTTTTCTTTGTGCAGATTTCGCATCCCTCCGGAACGCATCCGAGAGGTGCTGTTCCCGCACCCATGACGGCACTTACGGATTTCGAAGGCATCATGAGAAGGGAATCCGTCAGGGTGATTCCGATCCGTTTTCCCGCTTCCAGAGGACCGAGGATCATCGGCTGGCATTCCAGGGAAAAATCTCCGTATCCGGGAGAAAACCTCGGCCGCAGGTAAAGCCCCTGCTTTTCATAGATCGTTTTCAGGCGGGTGCATTCTTCATTGCACCAGGCCTCGATCATGGCGGCAGAAGCTGCCTGAATCGTGACCGCACGGCTCATCTGAAGCCGGCTGTATTTCTGAATGAGCCGGTCCGGGGCACTGCCCAGCGTTGCGGCAAAAAGCAGAATCCGCGTGCAGTCCTTCAGATTTTTTCCGAGAGAGGCGCTGGACGTATGAAGGACCGGACAGCCGATATCCTCTCCGTCGACGGACAGCGGATACTCCCGGTACAGACTGAGAGGCGTGATTTCCTTTTCCAGTTCCTCAATACAGGATTCGGTCAGGCGGACGGTCGCTTCATCCGGCACATTTCCGCGGCATCCCAGATAGCGGTAAATTTCTTTTCTGCTGACTTCCATTTCATTTCCTCAGATGATTTCCGAAAGACTTCTGCGGATTCCTTCCGCGACGTCCGGATTGTTCATGGAATAAATGTGGATGCCGTCAACGCCGTGAGCCAGAAGATCGATGATCTGCTCGGTGGCATAAACGACTCCTGCCTGCTTCATTGCCGCGGGATTGTCCCCGAACCGGTCCAGAAGCGCCCGGAATTTTTCCGGGATATAGCAGCCGGAAAGCTCCAGGATCCGCTTCATCTGCTTCCCGTTCGTCACGGGCATGATGCCGGCAAGCACGGGCACGCTGATTCCGATTTTCCTTGCGCGGTAGAGGAAATCATAGAACAGGGTGTTATCAAAGAACATCTGCGTCGTGATGAAATCACATCCTTCATCGACCTTGTTTTTCAAATGACGCAGGTCATCGGCCTTGTCCGCCGACTCCGGATGTCCTTCCGGATAGCAGGCAGCACCGATGCAGAAATCTCCGTTCCGCCGGATTTCACGCACGAGTTCATCGGCATGGGTGAAATCATTTTCAATGACTCCGTCCTTCGGAATGTCTCCGCGGAGCGCAAGCACATTTTCAATTCCCTTCGTCTTGTAGTCCTGAAGGACGCTGCGGACCTTTTCCCTGGTGGATGAGACGCAGGTGAGGTGGGCAAGCGGCGTCACGCCGAAGCTGCCGATGGTTGCAGCAATCTGCGCGGAATAGAGGGAAGTTCCGCCTCCCGCACCGTAGGTGACGGACATGAAATCAGGCTTCAATTTTGCGATTTCCGAGGCTGCCTGTTCCACTGTTTCATATTTATCTTCGGTTTTGGGCGGAAAGACTTCAAAAGAAAGCGTCGGCCGCCCCTGAGAAAGGATATCCCTGATTTTCATATTCCTGCACTCTTTCAGACTTTTTCAATACCCGCATCTTAACATAACTGCTTCCCTATTTCAATGAATCCGGGCGATTTAGTGATTTAAAGTATTAAAGGGTTGTATGCAGACCGCTTCGTGTGCTACAATGGATAACCGAAGAAAAACAGATTTTATTCAGGATTTGGGGGAACTGTCATGATTATCGTAATGAAGCCTCAGGCTAAGAAAAAATCAATCAACTCCGTCGTCCGCGTGATCGAAGACAATGGGCTGAAAGCCCATCTCTCACAGGGCGAAGAAGTTACGATCATCGGCGTCATCGGCGACAAGACAAAGCTGATGAACCGCAACATCGATCTGATGGATGATGTCGACCGCATCATCATGGTATCGGAATCCTACAAGCTTGCTTCGAAGGCTTTTCATCCGGAGCCTACCCGCGTCAAAGTCGGGAACTGGGAAATCGGTCCTGACACGCTCACCGTCATGGCCGGTCCCTGTGCGGTGGAATCCGAGAAACAGCTGCTGACCATTGCCGAAGAAGTAAAGAAAGACGGGGCTCATCTTTTGAGAGGCGGTGCTTTCAAGCCGCGCACCTCGCCCTATTCCTTCCAGGGACTCGGTGAAGAAGGCCTGCGCCTCCTGAAGAAAGCCCACGATGAAACAGGACTTTCCACCATCACTGAAGTCACCGATGAGGCCGCGCTCGACATGGCACTGAAATACGTCGACATGGTTCAGATCGGCGCGCGCAACATGCAGAACTTCCAGCTTCTGAAGGCGGTCGGGAATACCAAGGTGCCGGTGCTTTTAAAGCGCGGCATGTCGGCTACAATCGATGAATGGCTCAACGCAGCCGAGTATATTCTTTCCGAGGGAAATGAAAACGTCGTCCTCTGCGAGAGAGGCATCCGTACCTTCGAGACCGAGACCCGGAATACGCTGGATCTTTCCGCGGTTGCGGTCGTCAAAACCAAATCCCATCTTCCGATTATCGTCGATCCGTCGCATGCCAGCGGCGTCTGGAATTATGTTCCGCCTCTGGCCCGTGCAGCCATTGCCGTCGGTGCGGACGGCATCGAGGTCGAGGTTCACAACTGTCCGGAGAAGGCTCTCTCGGACGGCGGGCAGTCGCTGAAATTCGACACGTTCCGGAAGCTGATGTCGGACCTGAAGACCATTTCCAAACTGGAAAACAGAAAGCTGAAATAAACCATATACAGAAAAATATCCGGGCTCCTGAAGTCCGGACACGTGGGAGTATATCCATATGACAGTCGGTATTATCGGTCTGGGTCTCATCGGCGGCTCGATTGCCAAGGCAATCCGGAAAAAGTTTCCCGATACCAGAATCATCGCCTACAACCGCAATCAGGAAGTACTGAAACAGGCAGAGGAAGAAGGAGTCATTTCCGAAGGAGTTCCTTTCGTCAGCATTGATTTTTCGGAATGCGACACAATTTTCCTGTGCACGCCTGTCGTGACGTCCCTCAGCTATCTCGACATCCTGAAGGATGTCATGAAAGACGGAGCTCTCCTGACGGATGTCGGTTCAACCAAAACAGCCATCCATGAGGAAATCATCAGGCGCGGCATGCAGGACCGCTTCATCGGCGGGCATCCGATGACCGGCTCCGAGAAAAGCGGCTACAGCCATTCGGCAGCCCTCCTTCTGGAAAATGCCTACTATCTGCTGACTCCCGGCGAGGATGTTCCCATCGAGCGCATCGGCGCTTTCCAGGAATTCATTTCGGATCTCGGCTCGCTGCCTCTGATTCTGACCTACGAGGAACACGATTACATTACGGCATGCATCAGCCATCTGCCGCACATCATTTCCGCTTCCCTGGTCAACATGGTCCATGACCAGGACGGGGCGCAGCATCTGATGAAGACCATTGCGGCCGGCGGATTCAAGGATATTACACGCATCTCCTCTTCGTCTCCGGAAATGTGGCAGGAGATCTGCCTGGCAAACCGAAAGGATATCCTGCGCGTCCTCGACATCTACATTCAGCAGCTGATGGCCTACCGGGCATCGATCGACACGCAGAACGCGACTTCCCTTCTCAAAATCTTCACGGACTGCAAAGAATACCGGGACAGTTTTTCGAACGACTCTCCCGGAGGAATCAAAAAGGAATACCGGCTTTACTGCGATGTTGCAGATGAAAAAGGAAGCATTGCCAAAGTCGCCGTTCTTCTTGCGGAGAATGACATCAGCATGAAAAATATCGGCATTATCCATAACCGCGAGTTCGAGCAGGGCGTCCTGAAGATACTCTTCTACGATCAGGAAACAGCGGACCGGTCATCGGATATTCTGAAGAAAGCAGGGTATACGGTTTATGAAGATTGAAAAGGCAAAGGGCCTCAAAGGCATCATCGAGGTCCCCGGAGATAAATCTATTTCACACAGGGCTGTCATGATCGGCTCCATCGCCGAAGGCGACACTGCCGTGCATCATTTCCTGCCGGGTGCTGACTGCCTGGCCACGATCGAATGCATGAAGTCCATGGGGGTATCCATTGAAAACAGCGGCCAGGGCGAGCTCCTCATTCACGGCGCCGGACGCAGCGGTCTCAGAATGCCGGCTGATCAGCTGAATGCGGAAAATTCCGGCACGACCATGCGGCTTCTTTCCGGAATCCTGGCCGGGCAGGAATTCACCTCCCGGATCACGGGCGATGCCTCTTTGAAGAGACGCCCGATGAAGCGCATCATCGAACCTCTGGAAAAAATGGGTGCGACGGTTCTTTCCGATGAGGAGAACGGCTGTGCGCCTCTTACGATCAGGGGCGGGCATCTCAAAGGCATTGCCTATCAGAGTCCTGTCGCATCCGCACAGGTCAAATCCTGCGTCCTCTTTGCGGGACTTTACGCGGACGGAATGACCTGCGTCGTCGAACCGGCGATGTCCAGGAACCATACCGAGCTGATGCTCTCCCGTTTCGGTGCGGACATAGCCTATGATCTCTTCGATCCTGCCAAGCTGGATATGAAGGGGATGGACGGGGTTCCGATCGTTCCCGGTGTCGTCCTGCGGCCGGGACAGCCTCTGAAGGGCCAGACCATCACGATCCCCGGCGACATCTCTTCTGCTGCTTATTTCCTTGCAGCAGGGCTTCTGGTGCCCGGATCGGAAATCCTCCTGAAGAACGTCGGCATCAACCCGACGCGCGACGGCATCCTGCGCGTCATCGCAGGCATGGGCGGCTATGTGGAAATCAGCAATCAGCATGAAGAGGGAAATGAACTTGTTGCCGATCTCCTCGTCTCTTTCTCCGAACTTTCCGGTGCGGAAATCGGCGGCGGACTGATTCCGACGCTGATTGATGAAATTCCGATGATTGCCGTGATGGCTGCTTTTGCAAACGGCGATACCGTTATACGGGATGCGGCTGAACTTCGCGTCAAGGAAACAGACCGGATTCAGGCCATCACCGAAGATCTGACCCTGATGGGTGCGGATGTCGAAGCCACGGAAGACGGCATGGTCATTCACGGCAGCGGAAACCGGGACGGCAGTCCGCTTCACGGAGCCGTCATCGATCCGAAAGGCGACCACCGCATGGCGATGGCTTTTGCCGTAGCCGGTCTGATAACAGGAGGCATGGAAATAAAAGACGCCGACTGCGTCGGCGTCTCGTATCCGGATTTCTTCCGGGATCTGGAAAGTCTTAAGAAATCGTCTATTCGATGAGCATGGCGTCGCCGAAGGAGAAAAAGCGGTATTTTTCTTTGACCGCTTCCTCATAGGCCGCCATGATTTTTTCTTTTCCGGCAAATGCAGAGACCAGCATGATCAGCGTGCTCTCCGGCAGATGGAAATTCGTGATCAGCGCATCCATGATTTTGAAGCGGTAGCCCGGGTAGATGAAAATGTCTGTCCAGCCGCTTTTGGCCTGCAGGATTCCGTCTTCTCCCGTTGCAGACTCCAGGGTCCGGCAACTGGTCGTTCCGACGCAGATGATGCGGTGCCCGGCTTTCTTCGTATCGTTGATCAGCCTGGCGGATTCCTCCGGAACAATGTAGAATTCCGAATGCATGTGATGCTCTTCGATCTTCTCGGCCTTGACCGGACGGAAAGTTCCCAGTCCGACATGCAGCGTCACATGCGCGATGTTGACGCCCTGTTCCTTGATTTCCTCCAGCAGTTCTTTTGTGAAATGAAGCCCTGCCGTCGGCGCAGCCGCTGATCCGTCATATTTGGCATAAACGGTATTGTAGCGCGTCTTATCCTGAAGCTGGTGCTTGATATAAGGCGGAAGCGGCATCTGTCCGAGCTGATCGAGAATCTCCTCAAAGATTCCGTCGAATTCAAAACGGATCATGCGGTTTCCTTCTTCAAGGACTTCCGTTATTTCCCCTTTCAGAAGTCCTTCCCCGAAATCGATCTTCGTTCCGACGGGACATTTTCTTCCCGGCTTCACCAGGCATTCCCAGCTGCTGTCGTTCTTCCGCTGAAGGAGCAGAACCTCGATCTTGCCGGTGGTTCCCGGACGGACTCCGTACAGACGCGCGGGGATGACCTTCGTGTCGTTGATGACGAGGGTATCTCCTTTTTTTAGATAGCGTCCGATGTTCCGGAAAATATCGTGGGTCACTTTCCCGGTGTTCTTGTCCAGATGAAGCAGTCTTGACGAGGAACGATCTTCCAGAGGATCCTGGGCAATCAGTTCCTTCGGAAGATCGTAATAGAAATCTGATGTTTTCATTTTTTAGCTCCGTAATAGTCGTGGACTTCTTCGCCGTAGAAGACGCAGTCCTTTTTGACGCTGACGACCTGTTTGTTTTTTATCTGGATGATCGTGATGGAACAGTTCGGCGGAACGGAACCATGCCAGAAATTATTGTCCTGCCAGACGGAATGCATCAGCGCCCTGCCGGATGCTCCGTGCATGGAAAGCAGGATGCGCTTGTTTTCATTTTCCGGATCATTGACGATTTCCTTAAAGAAAGAATTCGTCCGGTCAAGAACCTGCTGGACATTTTCTCCGTTCGGCGTGGAAATCGGCTCCTTCGTCAGATCGAAGAAACGGTCTGTGGCGTGGGGAGGAATCTCCGTGGAAGTCTTTGAACAGTCGCGCCCTTCCCAGTCACCGAAATTTACTTCAGAAAGACGGTAATCCTCGACAATCGGAAGGCTGCGGCCGTCCAGGACGTATTTCGCCGTATCCACTGCCCTTTTGAGAGGGCTCGAATAGCAGGCGTCAAAATGAACGCCTTCGAGAGCTTCTCCTGTTTCCTTCGCCAGACGGATTCCTTCTTCATCGAGTTCAATATCCGTGCTGCCCTGCAGTTTAAGTTCCTTGTTCCATGCTGTCGTTCCGTGACGCAGTAAATAAATTTCCATTCTCACCTCAAAATTAACCGAACCACCGCACCACCGAACCACCGGGACGGGGGTAGTGGTTCTGGGAACCACCGGGACGGGGGTGGTGGTTCTTTTTTATCGCAGCGTAATTCCCTTGTCCTGAAGTCCGTTCAGGATTTTCTTCATGGCGGCGCCGACCTCTTCTTCCCCGAGTGTCTTGTCCGCATGACGGAAGGTCAGATTGTAGGCCATGGACTTGAATCCCGGCAGGATCGGAGCTCCTTCGTAAATGTCAAAGAGAACGCAGCTTTCCAGGATTTTCCCGCCTCTCTGGGAAATGACGGCTTCGATCTCGGCATTCGTGACGTTCTTCGGCACGACCATGGAAATGTCCCTGGTCATGGCCGGATATTTCGGAATTCCGACGAACTTTCTTTCAAATGTCGCCAGCGGATAAATGGAAGGCATATCCATGACGCAGACATAGGCACGCTCGTCGATTTCATAATTCTTCCTGACCTGCGGATGAACTTCGCCGAGGTAACCAATCGTCTTCCCTTCATAAACCACGGAAGCCTGTCTTCCCGGATGCAGGAACGGTTTCGGTGAATCCGTCAGGTATTCGGTCTTCCCTTTCATGCCGAGCCTGATCAGAAGCATTTCCACAACGCCCTTCAGATCGAAGAAATCGCCGTCTCCGTACATTCCGAGGGTCAGTTTCATTCTTTCATCCGGAAGCTCCGTAAGAGGAAGCTGCTTCGGAATATAGACATTTCCCATCTCATAGAGACGGACGCTCTTATTCCTGCGGTTTGCATTCGTAGCCAGGGAAGTCAGGATCCCGTTGAGGGAAAGCGTGCGCATGATGGAGAAATCCTCGCCGAGAGGATTCAGGATGCGGATCGCCTGACGGCTGCTGCAGTTCTCCGGGATCAGAAGTTTATCAAAGACTTTCGGGCTCTCAAAGGAATAGCAGTATCCCTGCAGGAAGCCGTTTCCTTCGGCAACCTGACGGACCACGGCATTGACAGCCATATCCGGCTGCAGACCTCCGGAAGTAGCCTCTCCGGAAGGCAGGGTCGTCGGAATTTTGTCGTATCCGTGGAAACGCGCGACTTCTTCTGCATAATCGCACATGCGGTGCAGATCCTGACGCCAGGTCGGAGCAGTCACCGCATTCTTTTCTTTGTCGTAAGTCAGACCTTCCTTTTCAAAGATGCGGATCATTTCCTCCGGGTCGACATCCGTGCCCAGAAGGGCATTGATCTTTTCCGGCTCAAACGGCGTAACCGTCGGCTTCGGAAGTACTCCGTGCACGTCGACCGTACCGCCTACGACTTCTCCGGCCCCGAATTCTTCCATCAGCTGGCAGGCCCTGTTGATGGCTTCGATGCAGACATTCGGGTCGATTCCCTTGTCAAATTTTCCGGATGCGTCCGTCTGGAGACCGATGCGCTTGGAAGAAAGACGGATGTTGGTTCCGTCAAAGCAGGCCGCCTCGAAAAGGACATTTTTCACGCTGTCCGTAATCATGGAATTCTCTCCGCCCATGATGCCTGCAATGCCGATTTCCTTCTCCGCATCGCAGATCATGAGGACATCATGATCCATGTTCCTCTTCTGTCCGTCCAGCGTCGTGAAGACTTCTCCGTCTTCCGCACGGCGCACGATGATCGTATGGCCGGCCACCGTGTCGTAATCGAACGAATGCATCGGCTGTCCGTATTCTTCCATGACATAGTTCGTGATATCGACGATGTTGTTGATCGGACGGATTCCGTTCGATGCCAGGCATCTCTGCATCCATTTCGGCGAAGGAGCGATTTTTACGTTCTTCACGACCCGTGCACAGTATCTTCTGCACAGATCCGGATCGCGCACTTCGACCTTCACATAATTGTTGACATCTTCATCATTTCCCGTCGCTTTGACATCCGGCGGAAGGAACGTTTTGTCAAATGTGGCAGCCGCCTCGCGGGCGATGCCGATCACGCTGTAGCAGTCCACCCGGTTGGAGGTGATTTCATATTCCACGACGGCATCGTGCAGTCCGAGTTCTTCAATTGCATCCGCGCCGACTTTGGTATCTTCCGGGAAAATGTAGATGCCGCCTTCCGGCGCCTCCGGATAGAATTCCCGGCTGGAACCCAGCTCTTCAATGGAACAGATCATGCCGTGCGATTCAACGCCGCGCAGTTTTCCTGCCTTGATGGCAATGCCGCCTTCCGTCTTTTTTCCGTCATGGGAGCCTGCCACATTTCCGCCCTCCAGGACGACCGGAACCTTCTGCCCGGCAGCGACGTTCGGCGCTCCGCAGACGATCTGCAGGTCTTCTCCCGTTCCGACATCCACGGTGCAGACATGCAGATGATCCGAATCCGGATGAGGCACGCAGGTCTTTACGAGGCCGACGACGATTTTATCAAGATCTGCATCCAGCAGGGTGCAGCCTTCCACCTTCGTTCCGGAAAGAGTCATCGCATCGCAGTATTCCTTCGGCGTGACATCCAGATCCGGTACGTATTTTTTAATCCAGCTCATTGATGTATTCATTTTGGAATCTCCCGTCTCTCTTTCTTCTGAGAACGCTCCCCGGCCGTTCTGCCGGCCTGCATTCTCCTGTCTCCGAACTTTCTCTGATCAGAACTGCTTCAGGAAGCGTGCATCATTTTCATAAAGAAGACGCATGTCATCGATTTCATATTTCAGCAGGGCGATGCGTTCCAGTCCTACTCCGAAGGCAAAGCCGGTATATTCATCCGGATCGATGCCGCACATTTCGAGGACGTGCGGATGCACCATGCCGCATCCGAGAATCTCAATCCAGCCTTCTCCCTTGCAGAAGCGGCAGCCCTTGCCGCCGCACTTGAAGCAGCTGACATCCATTTCCGCGGACGGTTCCGTAAACGGGAAATGATGCGGACGGAATTTCGTCTTCGTATCAGGGCCGAAGATCTTCTTTGCGAAAACATCCAGTGTCCCTTTCAGGTCTGCGAACGTGATCTTCTTGTCGATGACCAGTCCTTCGATCTGATGGAAAGACGGAGAATGCGTTGCGTCGACTTCATCCGAACGGAAAACGCGTCCCGGGGCAATCATGCGGATCGGGAGCTTCCCTTTTTCCATGACGCGGGCCTGGACGGGCGATGTCTGCGTGCGCAGAAGGATATCCTTTGTAATATAGAAGGTATCCTGTTCATCCTTTGCCGGATGGTTCGGCGGAATATTCAGCTTCGTGAAGTTGTACTCATCGTACTCGATTTCCGGGCCTTCAATGACTTCATAGCCCATGCCGATGAAGACGTCCTCCACTTCGCGGAGGGCAATCGTGCACGGATGGCTGTGTCCGATTTCCAGCATTTTCGAAGGCAGCGTCACGTCGATTGCTTCCGCTTTCATCTGGGCTTCCAGATGTTCGGCCTCAATCTTCGTCCGGCACTCCTCCAGCTTCCCTTCGATGGTTTCACGGGCATCATTCACCCATTTGCCGACCTTCGGGCGCTCATCGGCTGAAACATCTTTCATCATTTTCAGCACGGCGGTCAGTTCGCCTTTTTTTCCGAGAAATGCAACCCGCACATCGTTCAGTTTATCCGGTGCGTCTGCCTCCTCGATTCTCTTCTGGGCGCTTTCGAGTATCTCTTTTACCCTGTCCTGTATCTCACTCATTTTCTTCCTCCCGAAGCTTTTCCTTATGTTCTTCGACGCCTTTCCGAACCAGATCGAGGTCAATGACAGAATCCTCATGGATCGTCAGGCTGCCGTTATTTGCCTTGTTTTCACGCTTCGGATCGCCGGCCTTCGGAATCTCTCCCGTTGCCTCGATCTTCTGGCGTTCAATTTCCGCCTGCAGGGCCTCCTTGCGGATGGCGCTTGCTTCTTTCACATCCTGTATCGTGCTGACGATGACATTTCCTTCCGGGTCCTCAAAGATCACCCGGTTGAGTTCTGCTCCGACCAGCACGAAATACATGCAGAAATACAGCCAGATCATTGCCAGAACAACACCGGTCAGGTTGCCGTAAATGGTCGCGAAGTTTTTGTCGACCGAATAATACAGCGTCAGGAAATACGCGAACATCATCCATACAGTGGCAACAATCAGTGCACCCGGCAGCTGCGAACGGAAGGTGTATTTCCGGTTCGGCAGGAACTTGTAGGCCAGCACGAACGCCAGAATCAGCAGCACATAGCCGATCAGGCTCCGGAACGGCATGAAGAATTCCAGCACGGCATTGACGGCTGGCGCGGCTGCGATGAGCGCCTTCTGAATATTGTGTCCGAAAACGACCATCATCGTGATCAGGAAGATGCCGACCATCAGAAGCAGCACCAGGATCATCGACCGGAACCGGATATAGAACCAGTTTCTTGTTTCCTTGACGCGGCTGATCACGTTGAGGCCGTTCGTCAGGGCATGGAAGAATTTCGATGCGGACCATACCAGAATGATGACGGAAATCGGCACGATGGCATACGATTTCGTATAGACTTCATTGATGATGGTCGAAACGTAATCCTTCAGGCCTGCCGGCACGATCGTGATCATCGCGTTCATGACAGCCGTCTGGTCGATCGGCGTCAGCCGGATCACCGCCAGCATGATCATGATGAAGGGAATGAAGGAAAGCATCAGAAAATAGGCGCAGGTTGCCGAATACGCGCCCATGTGGTCTTCCATCATCCTGCTTCCGAAAGCCTTGACGCCTCCGATAATCTTCTTAAACATCGATCATCCGATATGGAGCGCACTCCTGAAAACATAGCAGGTTACCGTATCGTACTTCTCCCCTGCCCTGACAATCGGCTTCTCGAAATCCGGCTGATTGACAGAATCCGGATAATGCTGCGACTCCAGTGCAAAGCCTGAATGCACGGCATATTCGTGTCCCTGTTTTCCTTTTGGTCCGCTGATGAAGTTCCCGGCATAAAACTGAAGGCCCGGCTGGTCCGTCAGGACTTCGAGGCTGATGCCGCTCTCATCCGACTGGGCACAGGCTGCTGAGCGCAGGCCTTCGTGCTGATGATCCAGAACGAAATTGTGGTCATAGCCTCCCGTATTCTTCAGCTGCTCACAGCTATGACCGGCGTCGCGTCCGATCTTCTTCATTTCCCGGAAATCAAACGGAGTCCCTTCGACCGGGACAATGCTGCCGGTGGGAATTGACTTTGCGTCGACGGCTGTAAAAGCAGAGGCATTGATTTTCAGTCCGTGATCATTGATCAGGCCGTTGCCTTCTCCGTTCAGGTTCCAGTAGGAATGATTCGTGAGATTCATGACGGTATCCTGATCGCAGGTGCCTTCGTAATGGATGCGGATGACATGATCTTCCGTAAAGGAATAGGTGACCGCAAAATCCGCTTCGCCTGGGAAACCCTGGTCTCCGTCCTTGCTGTGAAGCGTAAAGCGGACGCTGTCCGTTCCCGTTTCCGCTGACCAGATGCGTTTCTCGAATCCGTCCGGTCCGCTGTGAAGATTGTTGCAGCCGTTCTCATTCGGCGTCATGCGGTACTGCTTTCCGTTGATTGAAAAGGCAGATCCGCTGATGCGGTTGCCGTTTCTTCCGATCGTTGCACCGAAGTAGCACGGGTTCGTTTCATACGGTTCCACAGTGTCATAGCCAAGTGCAGCGTCTCGAATTTTTCCGTCTTTGTCCGGTACGAGAACGCTCTGCAGGATGGCGCCGTAATCAATGAGACGGATCATAGAGCCGTCCTCATTTTTGATTGAATAGGCGGTTACGGTCCTGCCGTCTTTTGCAGTTCCGAAGACTTCTTTCGTGACTGACATCTTGACCTCCCAATCTTAAAAAAAAGAGCCATCGCCGAATGGCCCTCTTCTTTACTAACTCCCGGAATGCCGTTCCTAATGATACTGACGCCTAGCTAAGCCAGGTGGGCGACCTCAGCCGTTTCGCTGTCTTCCACCGGTTGCATTTGAGGCCTGACATTGAGAACAGCGCTCTTGGAAGCCCTTTTTAATCTTTGTAGGTTCAGGAAAAAATAGGGGATCGTACATCCCAGGAGCTTCGTATATTATAATCGTTTTGCTTCTTTACGTCAAACCGTTCAGGTCCCGGTAAAGGTCTCTGGCATAGGAATCTGTCATTCCGCTCAGCGAATCGGTCACCAGCAGCAGCCTCAGATACAGTTTTTCTCCTTCCGCCTTCCCTTTCGAGGAGATGCGGTAGACCTGTTTATAGTTCTCCGAAATGAGGGAAATAAACTTCTCTTCCATCAGTCCGGGTGCATTTTCCCCGTCGTACACCAGAATTGCCGGCACCAGCTTGTTCAGCAGATAAGTCACGATGTTGTTCGCCGCAATTTCCGTCCGGTAAATGGAACTGGACGTAAAGGCATAGTCGAAGGCGATTCCGGTCAGTACCTGGAAGATTTTTTCGCCGGCCGTATGGTAGAAAAGCTCGTGCGGATAGCCGCCCTTCATGATGGTCCTGTAATGGGAAATGAATCCGTCCGCGGCAGAGCGCAGCATCAGTCCCTGCATGCGCACGAGGAAATTCATGATGGCGTATTCCTGCGGATTGCTGACCTTCATCCGTACGCCCCTGTCATACAGCTCCGTCAGCTTTCCGATGCAGGATTCGTCCATCCTTCTTTTCTTCAGTTCGGCAAGGAAGGTCCCGTAATCAAAGAATCCTTTCTTGAAGGCATCTTCCACATCGGCTGTCGAATAGGCAATGTCGTCGGCTGCTTCCAGAAGGAAGGTCAGCGGATTTCGGAAGCCGTCCGTTCCGACTGCTTTCTGAATGTCCTGAAAAAGATCCTTCTCCGCTTCGAAATAGCCCATTTTACGGTTCTTCACATCGCCGGATTCCCGGTCGATTTCAAGGGAAGAAACCGGATATTTCATGATGGCCGAAAGAAGCGCATACGTCAGGTTCATTCCATTTTCATTGACCAGAAAATGAAGCTTGCTGACAAGCCGGAGCGCCTGCGCGTTTCCCTCGAAATGCATCAGGTCCGCGGCTTCCTGCGGATTCAGGATCGACATGACCTTGCATCCGCCGACGGTCAGCCTCGGAAGATTCCTCACGAACCATTCGCGGATGGCCTCTTCTCCGAAATGCCCGAAGGGCGGGTTGCCGATATCATGGATCAGGCCGGCGCACTGCAGTATTTCGCAGATATTCGCCTTGGTCTCCAGCGTGAATTCCGGATCCAGCCGGTCCGTGAGGATCGAGGCGGAAATATTCTCGCCCAGTGAACGGCCGAAGGAAGAAACCTCCAAGCTGTGCGTGAGACGCGTCCGGATAAAGTCTGATTTGTCCAGGGGAAACACCTGGGTCTTGTCCTGAAGGCGCCGGAAGGAAGCACTGCCGATGATGCGGTGATAGTCTTTCTCGAATTCGCTCCGGAGGTCATTATTCTTTTTCGGATTCTTTCCGTAATCGCCGCTGCGGCTTTCGGAAAGCAGCTTGCTCCATTCCATTCTTCAGGAACCTTTCTGAAAATCACTGAATCTCCAGGATCTTTTTCACGGCATCTTCCATGCCGTCTTTTTCAACGACCGTATGATGACGCACCGGCGCCGTGCGGATGTCCGAAATGGCAGCCGGTTCTTTCAGGGCGGTCAGTCTGGAGAACTCGTCGATCAGGGCGAAGTCATCGCTGACCTTGATATCCGGTGCAATGGCGCCCATGACAGCCCTGGTGAATTTATACGGGCTTGCCGTGGAAGCAATGACCGTCGGAGTCGTATCGCCTGTCTCTTTGACATAGCGACGGTAAACCGCATTCGCGATGCCGGTATGCGTATCGATGACATACCCGGTATTTTTGAAAAGACTGCGGATTCCCGCAAAATTCTCTTCTTCGGTTGCAAAGCCGCCGCGGAAGGAAGAAAGTTCCTTCCTCATTTCCGGCGTGATGCTGTAATGTCCGTCTTTGACAAGTTCCTTCATGAATTCCTGGTTCCGTACCGGGTCATTTCCGCACAGGCGGTAGATCAGACGTTCCAGATTGCTGGAAATCAGGATATCCATGGAAGGCGAGCTGGTCAGGATGAACTTCCTGTTGCGGTCATAGTCACCGGACTGGAAGAAATCGAAAAGCACCTTGTTCTCATTCGAGGCACAGATCAGAGTCCTGACCGGAAGCCCCATGCATTTTGCATAGTAGGCAGCCAGGATGTTTCCGAAATTGCCGGTCGGCACCGTGATGTTGATGAGATCGCCTTCCCGGATTTCTCCGGCTCTCATCAGGGAGACATAGGCGTGCACATAATAGACGATCTGCGGAACCAGACGTCCGATGTTGATGGAATTGGCAGATGAGAACTGATAGCCGGCTTCGGAAAGCTTTTCCCCGAGTTCCCTGTCATTGAACATAGCCTTGACGCGGTTCTGCGCATCGTCGAAATTGCCTTTGATGGCAACGACGTAAGTGTTTTCGCCGCGCTGCGTGACCATCTGTTTTTCCTGGATATTCGAGACCCCGTCCTTCGGATAAAAGACGATGATTTTCGTTCCCGGGACATCCGCAAAACCGGCCATGGCAGCCTTGCCGGTATCTCCGGAGGTTGCCGTCAGAATGACGATTTCCTTTGTGATATGATTCTTCTTTGCCGCTGCCGTCATCAGATGCGGAAGGATGGAAAGAGCCATGTCCTTGAACGCAATCGTGGCGCCGTGATAGAGCTCCAGATAATAGGCACCTTCTTTTTTGACGAGCGGTGCGATTTCCTTCGTATCGAATTTTGAATCATAGGCTTTGGCAATGCAGTCCTTCAGTTCGTCTTCCGTATAGTCCGTCAGGAATTTGCTCATGATTTCATAAGCCAGTTCCTGATAGGACATCCGGGACAGTTCCGTATAGGACTTGTCGATCTTCGGAATCCGGTCCGGCACGAAAAGCCCTCCGTCTTCCGCAAGACCGCGGAGAATTGCCTGCGAAGCTGTAATCGGCTCCATTTCACTGCGTGTACTCTTATATCTTACTTCCATAATCTGTGAAATCCTTTCTTCGGTTTATCGGGATTCATTATAACATAAAAGCTGCAGCTGAGACGGAAGGAAGAATCTGTTTTCTCCGGTCAGCGGTTGTTCACGGCGGTGACCAAAGCATCGATGGAGGCACGGATGATATCCGGATCGAGTCCGGCGCCCCAGGTCATCTTTCCGTCCGGCCATTTCAGGCCTACATAGGCAATCGCGCGTGAAGAAGAACTCTTCTCCAGAGCATGCTCGGTATAGGTGTCCAGTTCGTAGTCCAGACCGTACTCTTTCTTCAGCGCATTGCTGACCGCGTCGAGACGTCCGTTGCCCACGGCGATAGTCGTAACCTCTTTCCCGTCGTTGGCAGAAGTCACGCGGGCCGTGATGCCGTCCTTCTGTTCGAAATGAACAGCACGGACGTCGATCGGTTCGGAAAGATCTTCGAAATTCTCCTTGAAGATTTCAAAGATTTCATCCGGCGACAGCTCCGCATGCTTGCGGTCGGAAACATCCTTTGCGGCATAGCCCATTGCTTCTTTCATTTTCTTCGGAAGCATCAGGCCGAATTTCGTTTCAAGGATATAGCCGACACCGCCTTTGCCGGACTGGCTGTTGATGCGGATGACATCGGAGTCATAATTCCTGCCGACATCCTGCGGATTGATGGGAAGATACGGAACGGTCCAGTGATTCGGATCCTTTTCATCGATCCATTTCATTCCCTTGGCGATGGCATCCTGGTGGGAACCGGAGAAAGCGGCAAAGACCAGCGCCCCGGCATAGGGAGAACGCTCACCGATCTGCATGCCGGTATATTCTTCATATCGTTCGCAGACAGCCGGCATGTTCGAGAAATCCAGTTTCGGATCCACGCCCTGGGCATACAGGTTCATGGCAAGCGTCACCACGTCGACGTTGCCGGTCCGCTCTCCGTTTCCGAACAGAGTCCCTTCCACGCGGTCGGCACCGGCCAAAAGGCCCAGTTCGGTATCCGCAACGCCTGAACCGCGGTCATTGTGCGGATGCAGCGAGACGATGACGTTGCTGCGGTATTTCATATGCTTGCACATGTATTCGATCTGCTGGGCAAAGACATGCGGCTCAGCCAGTTCCACCGTGACGGGAAGATTGATGATCGGTTTGTGGTCTTCCGTCGGCTGCCAGACGTCGAGCACGGCATTGACGACCTCGAGTGCGAATTCCGGTTCCGTTCCCGTAAAGCTTTCCGGACTGTATTCAAAGCGGAGATCCTGACCGGCCGTGGCTGCCAGTTCCTTCAGAAGTTCCGCACCGTCGATGGCAATCTTTTTAATGTCTTCTTTTGATTTCCTGAAGACCTGCTGTCTCTGGGCAAATGAAGTCGAGTTGTAGACATGCACGATTGCATGCTTTGCACCCTTGATTGCTTCAAAGGTCTTCCGGATGATATGCTCGCGGGCCTGCGTAAGGACCTGTATCGTGACGTCGTCCGGTATCAGGTTCCTTTCAATCAGCGTGCGGCAGAGTTCAAACTCCGTTTCCGAAGCCGCAGGAAAACCGATTTCAATTTCCTTGAAGCCGATTTCGCAGAGCAGCTGGAAGAACATGACTTTCTGCTCAAGATTCATCGGAATCACGAGCGCCTGGTTCCCGTCCCTTAAATCAACGCTGCACCAGATCGGTGCCTTCTCCACATGATCCTTTTTAGCCCAGTCCAGGCAGACTTCGGGCGGCATGAAATACTGCCGTTTGTATTTGGTATAATCGAACATGATGAATCTCCTTTCCTGCGGGTCCATTTCCCGCGTGTGCCCTGTACGGAAAAATTTTCCGTCTGTGCGGAAGACCTGTGAAAATAAAAAAGCCCTCCGTCTATCCTACACGTTATCTGTAAGAGACGAAGGACAGATGTCCTGCGCGGTACCACTCTACTTCACGGAAAATCCGTGCGCTTGTCGGATACGGATCAAAGATCTTATATCCTTCCCTGTAACGGCGGGATGCCGTCTGCACCTACTGGAATTTTCAGGCAGAAGCTCGAGGGCGAGTTCAATGAATGCTTTCCGCTGCCTTACACCGTACGGCAGCTCTCTGCGCTCCGGCATGCATCTACTGTTCCCTGTCATTGCTTTTTTATGAAGTTATGGACTACTTTACCAAATGATGCCGGAAATGTCAACCCCGGTGTACAGTCATGATCCGTTCTCACTGCACATCGATCAGACAGTCTGTTTGTTCTTCAATCCGATATGATGGGCTTCCTGAAACACGGGAAGGGCTTCCCTGCCCGGAACAGAAACCGGCTTGATCCATTTTCCGGAATAGAGATGGCGCTGCATCAGAATATAGCGGATCGGTTCATCGGCAAAGCAGAAGGCAAATACCATCAGGAAAGGAAGATGCAGGGCAAAGTTCCCGATATATACCAGCGGAATCACCAGGGTAAACATGAAGACGATTTCCAGCACCGTTCCGAAGATTGGATCTCCGGCTGCACGAAATGTGTCGTTCTGCGTCCAGTTACCCATCCGCAGCAGAGCCGCCGCGCTGTAGATCAGCAGCATACCGGTGCAGATTTCAAAAGAAATGCCCGAAAGTCCCATCGCCGTAAACAGAACACCGTGCAGAGCAAACAGTCCGAGGCAGGCAAGTCCGATAAAGCCGCTGCACAGATAGACGAGACGGATAGCCCTCTGATAGGCAATTTCGTGGCTTCCCTCTCCCACTTTCGTTCCGACCAGAATCGAAGAGGCATTGCTGAATCCGCTGAAGAAGGAAATGACCACTCCCTCCAGCGTCCTGAAAACGGCAACTGCGGCGATGGCTTCCGAACTCTGTCTTCCCAGTACGATATTGATCATCATGTTGGCGATGCCCATGGCAATTTCGTCACACATGATCGGGAAGCATTTCCTGAAATAAGTCTTGATGAATCCCCTGTTCCACCGGAAGAGTCTGGAAAATTCCAGTACATAGGGCAGACGCTTCTTCAGGGCAAATACGCTGATGATCAGGACATTGACGAAAGCGGAAATGACCGTTCCGACGGCCGCGCCGGGCGCACCCATTCTCGGAAAGCCGAAGTTTCCGAAAATGAAGCAGTAATTGAAGAAGCAGTTGGTGACGACACCGGCGATACCGCCGTAAAGCGGAACCCTGACCTGTTCGACCGATCTTAACAGGGCGCTCATCGCCATAGCCAGGATCTGCATCGGATAAGCCCAGGCAACGATTTTCAGATAGCTGATGCCGATGGCCTGGATTTCCGTATTGTTTGTATAGACGCGCATGATGAATTCAGGAGCGATGAGTGTCAGTACGGTAAAAACCAGGGCCACTGCCATCATGAAGGTCATGGTCATGCCGTAGGCTCTCCGGATTCCGTCATCGTCGCGGGCTCCCCAGAACTGCGACATGAACAGCATGCCGCCGCCCACAAACCCCCAGTAGCAGCTGAAGATCAATGTGGAAAACTGTGCGCAGAGTCCGACGGCTCCCACCGTCTTCTCTCCGAGTGAACCGAGCATCATCGTATCGACCATGCTCCCCGTCGTCGACAGCAGATTCTGCAGGGCAACCGGGATGGCAATGATGGCGATGTGACTCAGGAAATATTTCCAATCGAATTTTTGTGAGGAATCAGATGACTGCTTCATGAATCTTTGAGAGTTTCTTTCCCCGGAACGGATGCAGGATGACCGCGTTCCCTCCAGTGTGGGCAATGCATAAAAAAATCGGGGCAGCGAGATTTGAACTCGCGACCTCACGGCCCCCAGCCGTGCGCGCTACCAAGCTACGCCATACCCCGTGCAAAATGTTATTATACGCTATTTCCGTTTTATAGGCAATATGAAAAAGGCCGGATTTTCGTCCGGCCTTTCCTGATCATTCATTTTGGTTTACATAATTTATCAATCCGCCAGCGGAAATGATCTTCTGCATGAACGGCGGGAACGGCTGTGCCTTGTATTCCTTATTCTGTGTCAGATCCCGAATCACGCCCGTGCTGAAATCCACACAGACGGTGTCACCGTCCTGAATCTCCGCCGCCGCTTCCGGGCATTCCAGAATCGGAAGGCCGATGTTGATGGAATTGCGGAAGAAAATCCTGGCAAAGGTTTCCGCAATCACGCAGGAAACTCCGGCTGCCTTGATGGCGATCGGTGCATGCTCTCTGGAAGATCCGCATCCGAAATTCTTGAGGCCGACAATGATGTCGCCCTGATGCACCCTCTCCGTGAAGGTCTTGTCGATATCTTCCATGCAGTGCGTCGCCAGTTCCGCCGGATCGGACGAATTCAGGTAGCGTGCCGGAATAATGACATCCGTATCAATGTTGTCGCCGTATTTGAATACTTTTCCCTGTGCGTTCATTGCAGTTCCTCCGGTGAAGAAATTTTCCCTGTGACTGCGGATGCCGCCGCCACATAGGGACTGGCCAGATAGACTTCCGATGTCACATCGCCCATCCTGCCGATGAAATTGCGGTTCGTCGTGGAAATGCATCTCTCTCCGGCAGCAAGGATTCCCATATATCCGCCCAGGCAGGGTCCGCATGTCGGGGTGGAAACGACAGCGCCCGCTTCGATGAAGATTTTCAGAAGCCCCTCTTCCATTGCCTGAAGATAAATGTCCTGCGTTGCCGGAATCACGATGCAGCGAAGTCCCTTTTTGACATGGCGTCCTTTCAGGATTTCGGCAGCGGCACGTAGGTCGCTGATCCGTCCGTTGGTGCAGGAACCGATCACTGCCTGGTCCATCGGAATCGCTTCCGTGATTTCGGATATTTTTCTGGCATTCGACGGAAGGTGCGGGAAGCTGACCGTCGGTTCGAGCTGAGCCAGATCGATTGTCACCGTACGGGTATACTCGGCATCCGGATCGGCTTCGTAGGTCTTTCCGCAGGTGGAGGCATGCTCCTTCATATAAGCCAGCGTCTGTTCATCCACCGGGAAAATTCCGTTTTTTGCGCCGGCTTCAATGGCCATGTTTGCAATCGTGAAGCGGTCGTCCATCGAAAGATCGGCAATTCCGTCACCGGTAAATTCCAGCGACTGGTAAAGGGCTCCGTCGACGCCGATCTCTCCGATGAGATGCAGGATCAGGTCCTTGCCGGTCACGTATTTTCTCTTTTTTCCTGTTACCAATACCCGGATGGCGGACGGAACCTTGAACCAGGCTTTTCCGGAAGCCATTCCGGCAGCCATATCAGTCGAGCCGACGCCTGTGGAAAATGCACCCAGTGCTCCGTAAGTGCAGGTATGGCTGTCTGCCCCTATGCAGAGGTTTCCTGCCACGACCAGTCCTTTTTCCGGCAAAAGTGCATGTTCAATTCCCATCTGTCCGACATCGAAATAATTCGTGATTCCGAATTCCGATGCAAAATTCCTTACGCATTTGCAGTGCTCCGCCGATTTGATGTCCTTATTCGGGATAAAGTGATCCATGACAAGGGCAATCTTATCCTGACTGAAAACCCTGCGGTTCTTCATCCTGTCCATTTCGTGAATCGCAACCGGCGAAGTGATGTCGTTTCCCAGAACCAGGTCAAGATCTGCTTCAATCAGTTCTCCGGCCTTAACGGAAGCGGCACCGGCATGATCCGCCAGTATTTTCTGAGACATTGTCATTCCCATGCTTGTTCTCCCTGTAAAAAGAGGGCGGACAGACGTCCGTCCCCTTTCTGCTTCTTTTGTTATTTTACTTTGTAAACTGCTGAATAATGTTGCTCAGGTCTCCGTTCGGAATCGTGCTTCCGCCGCCGTTCATGTAATGCCTGATCAGGCCCATGAGTCCGGAACCGGCATCGCCGATTACCACAATGACCAGTATCAGCACAACAAGGGAAATCAGAAGACCGATGGCACCGGTAATGATGCCTGTCAGCCACATGCCCTTATTCTGGCCTTTCTTCATGGCAAAGATGGAGCAGATAAGTGCAGCAATGCCGAGAATGATTGCCAGCGGTGCAACACAGCAGAAAAGAATGGAGCAGATACCGGTAATCATGCCGATAATCGCAAGCGTCTGGCTAGGGCCTTTGCCGGTCTGTCCGTTGTCGGGATTGTATCCGTAAGCGGCTCTCTGCTGCTGATAGCCCGTCTGTGCTGCGCTGTCATCATGATGTCCCGACTGATAATTGTTGACGTTCGGGTTCTGATAGGCACTGCCCTGATAGTAAGGACCCTGCTGCCTGTTTTCAAAAGGATTCGCCTGCTGGGCACCCTGCTGCGGGTTCGGAGCTGCGCCCTGCTGAAAATTCTGTGCAGCATTCTGCTGAAAGCCCGTCTGTGCATTTGACTGCACGTTCGGCTGTGCATTCGGCTGTACGTTCGGCTGCGTTCCCGGCTGAACGGATGAATCTGCGTTCTGCTGGGTTCCCTGCGGAAATTCATTGTCTGCCATGTGAGTACCTCCTTTTTGGAAAGAAAGAATCAGTTGTTGATCAGCTTATCCTCTTCTTTGTTCCAGCTGTAAAGCTTGCGGATCTCAGCGCCGACAACTTCTGACGGATGCTCTGCTGCTCTCTGTCTCATCATCTTGAAGTGAACCTGCTGTCCGCCTTCTGCGCTCATATCGGTCAGGAAGTCATGTGCAAATGTGCCGTCCTGGATATCCGAAAGGACTTTCTTCATAGCCTGCTTCGTCTCCGGAGTGATGATCTTCGGGCCAGTGATATAATCGCCGTACTCAGCCGTGTTGGAAATGGAATATCTCATGCCTGCAAAGCCTGACTGATAGATCAGGTCGACGATCAGCTTCATTTCATGGATGCATTCGAAATAAGCGTTTCTCGGATCGTATCCTGCTTCGCAGAGAACTTCGAAGCCTGTCTGCATCAGTTTGCAGACACCGCCGCAGAGGACAGCCTGCTCGCCGAAGAGGTCTGTTTCTGTCTCGGTACGGAACGTTGTCTCAAGGACGCCTGCACGTGCTCCGCCGATAGCCAGGGAATAAGCCAGTGCGCGGTCCAGAGCCTTGCCGGTGTAATCCTGCTCAACAGCGACCAGCATCGGAACGCCCTTGCCTGCCTGATATTCGGAACGGACAGTGTGGCCCGGTCCCTTGGGAGCAATCATCGTGACATCGACATTCGCCGGCGGGATGATCTGTTTGTAATGGATGTTGAATCCGTGTGCGAACATCAGCATATCGCCCTCTTTCAGGTTCGGAGCGATATCCTTCTTATACATAGCGGACTGAAGTTCGTCGTTGATCAGAATCATGATGATGTCAGCCTGCTTAGCCGCTTCCGCTGCCGTGTAGACTTTCAGACCCTGCTCTTCCGCTTTTTTCCAGGACTTGGAGCCTTCATAGAGTCCAACAATAACATCACACCCGGAATCTTTAAGGTTCAGCGCATGTGCGTGTCCCTGGCTGCCGTAACCGATAATGGCAATTTTCTTACCTTCCAGCAGTGACATATTGCAGTCTTCCTGATAATAGATTTTTGCTTCCTGTGCCATTTTTTTTACTTCCTCTCTGTGAATGGTTGATATGTTAACTTAATCAAAGTATTTCACGTCTTTAGTGCCTCTGGAGAGACCCGCAAGTCCCGTCCTGGCAAGTTCCGCAATCTCGTAGCCCGTCAGCATTTCGAGGAATGCTTCCAGCTTCGCCTGAGCTCCCGTCAGCTCGATGATGATGCAGTCTGTTTCGACATCGACGATCTTGGCGCGGAAAATGTTCGCGATCTCAATCAGCTTGCTGCGGTTCGTTTCATCCGCCATGACCTTGACCAGCAGAAGTTCCCGGACGACCGAATAGTTCGGATCGAGGACTTTGATGTCCTTGACGTCCACCTGCTTTTCAAGCTGGGCCATGATCTGATGGAGCACCAGATCATCTCCTCTGCTGACTATTGTGATCCTCGTGATTCTCGGATCTGCCGTGACGCCGGCCGTAATGCTTTCGATATTGTAGCCGCGTCTGGCGAAAAGACCGGAAATCCTGGTCAGGATGCCCGGCACGTTATCTACCAGGATGGAAAGCACGATCTGGTCCATTTTCCGGAAGCTCCTTTCTTAAGTCGAGATTGCCATATATTTTAGCAACCTTGGTTTTCTTTGTCAATGGAAGCGGTTGTACCAAATAAGTACAATCCTGTCAGCCGTCGGTGCATTTCGTCAGCGCCAGCATGCCGGTGCGCGTGATTTCGGCAATCCGGATGCTCTTCATCGTGTTCAGGAAAATCTGCACTCTTTCCGGCGTATCGCAGATCTGGATCGTCATCATGGTTTTGGAAAGATCGATGACCTGGGCTCCCATGAGCTGGCAGTTCTCGATGATGTCCCTGCGGTTGTCACGGGTATATTTCACCTTGATCATCATGAGTTCTCGGGAAACGGAATCCTCCTGTGAGAAGGTTTTGACCTTCACGACATCGAGTTTTTTATTGAGCTGCTTCTCAATCTGTTCCAGCGTCCGTCCGTCCCCGGAACTGACGATGATCATGTTGGAGACTTTCGGATCATCCGTCTCGCCGACGGCCAGGGAATCGATATTGAAGCATCTTCTCCAGAACAGCCCGGCAACCTTGCAGAGGACACCGGCGCGGTTTTCAACCAGTACCGAATAAATTCTTTTCATTTTCGTCCTCCTTATGCCCACAGATCCGGGTCGATGATGACTTCCAGAATCACGGATTTCTTATCCTTCAGGAAATTTTCCAGAATTGTGTCCGTGTCGTCAGTCTTTTCCAGCCGCAGATAATCCATATCATAAGCTTCCGCCAGATGGTTCAGGTCCGGTCCGCCCTCCAGCGTCGTGACGGCATAGCGGTCGTGATAATGGGTATGCTGATACTGCCTGACAAGACCCAGCGTATTGTTCCTCAGAACGACAAGCTTGACCGGAATCTTGTACTGCTGCGCGGTGGCCAGTTCCATCATGTTCATCTGGAAGCCTCCGTCGCCGCAGACCGCAACCACCTGTTTGGAAGGCTGGGCGGTCTTTGCGCCGATGGCAGCCGGGAGTGCATATCCCATGGTTCCCATTCCTCCGGAAGTCATGAAGCGGCCCTTCCGGATGACGTAGTTGGCGCAGGACCAGAGCTGGTTCTGTCCGACGTCTGCCGCATAAATGGCATCGTCTTTCATGGCAAGAGACAGGGTGCGGATAAAACTTCTGGGATCAATCTTCTCAGCTGCCTTTCTTTCCATGCGGTGCAGGATCTCTTCCGCCCGCTTTTCGGCAAGCTGTTCCGTCCATTCGCTGTAGTCGCCGATCGGCTTTTCCTTATTGAATTCCCTGAAAATGTGACTGATGTCCCCGACGATCGGAATCGTGGGCCCGGCATTCTTTCCGATTTCAGCCGGATCGATATCGATGTGGACGAGGATCTTATTTTCCGAAATGAGGTTCGGGTCACGGATCGTCCGGTCTGCCACGCGGGCTCCGACCATGATGATCATGTCGGCATCCTTCATGGCAAGATTGGCGCACTGCTGTCCGTTGTTGCCGACCATGCCGAAATAAAGCGGATCTTCGGTCGGCATGACGCCGAGTCCCATCATCGTGGAAACGATCGGGATCTTTCTCTTTTCAACAAATTCGCGCACATCCCCGACCGCATCCGAGAGATGGACGCCGCCGCCTGCCAGAATCAGTGGCTTTTTGGCACTTTCCAGCTCCTTGATGACTTTTTTGATCTGAACGGAATGTCCGGTTACCGTGGGTTTATAAGTTCGGAGATTCACTTCTTCCGGATAGACAAACTTTTCAATTGATTTCGTCTGCATATTGAAAGGCAGGTCAATCAGGACCGGACCTTTTCTTCCGCTCGAAGCAATATAAAAAGCTTCTTTTACGATTTCCGGGATGTCATTTGGATCGCTTACGATATAGCTGTATTTGACAAAAGACTCGACAGCCCCTGCCACGTCAGCTTCCTGGAATCCGTCTGTCCCCATCAGGCTGGAATCGACCTGACCCGTGATGCAGACAAGAGGAACCGAATCTGCAAAAGCAGTCGCGATCCCTGTCATCAGGTTGATGGCCCCGGGGCCGGAGGTTGCAACGGCGACGCCGGGTTTTCCGGAAATCCGTGCATACCCGGAAGCTTCATGGGCAGCATTCTGTTCCTGCCGGACCAGGATCGTTCTTATTTTCGTATCAAGGACAGCATCAAAAAACGGGCAGATCACCGCACCCGGATATCCGAAAATAACCTCAACGCCTTCTTTTTCGAGGCATTTTGCAAAAGCTTCCGCTCCTGTCATATTTGTTCTCCTGTCTGTGATTGTTTCCTGAAAAATACATTATAGCATTGTTTCTTCCGGCAGGCAATCCTCCGATAAGAACCACGGGGACGGGGGTGGTGGTTCCTGCGGAACGGAACCACCACCCCCGTCCCCGTGGTTCTTTTTCAGAAAAAGCCTCCGTCTTTTCAGACGAAGGCTTTTTGAAATCGTGATTCAGGAATCTGTATCAGAATTTGTTAGCTTTGGCTGCTTCCTCGATCGCCACTGCGACCGCAACCGTAGCGCCGACCATCGGGTTGTTGCCCATTCCGATGAGACCCATCATTTCGACGTGTGCCGGAACCGATGAGGAACCTGCAAACTGTGCGTCGGAATGCATTCTGCCCATGGTATCGGTCATTCCGTAAGAAGCCGGACCTGCTGCCATGTTATCCGGATGAAGGGTACGGCCTGTGCCGCCGCCGGAAGCAACGGAGAAGTACTTCTTTCCTGCTTCGAGACGTTCCTTCTTGTAGGTGCCTGCTACCGGATGCTGGAACCTGGTCGGGTTCGTGGAGTTTCCGGTGATGGAGACATCGACATTTTCTTTCCACATGATGGCAACGCCTTCTGTTACATCATTGGCGCCGTAGCAGTTGACCTTTGCGCGCGGGCCTTTGGAGTAAGCCGTGCGGGAAACTTCCTTGACTTTTCCGGACTTGTAATCCATCTTGGTCTCAACGAAAGTAAACCCGTTGATGCGGGAAATAATCTTTGCTGCATCCTTGCCGAGTCCGTTCAGGATGACACGGAGCGGTTTCTTGCGGACGAGGTTTGCATTGTTGGCGATGCCGATGGCACCTTCCGCTGCTGCAAAAGACTCATGTCCTGCCAGGAAGCAGAAGCACTCGGTATCCTCTTCCAAAAGCATTTTGCCGAGGTTGCCGTGGCCGAGGCCGACTTTTCTCTGGTCTGCTACGGAACCGGCAATGCAGAAGGACTGAAGGCCTTCGCCGATGGCTGCCGCTGCATCCGCAGCTTTTCTGCAGTTCTTCTTGATGGCGATGGCTGCACCTACGGTGTAAGCCCATTTTGCGTTTTCAAAACAGATCGGCTGGATCTTCTCTACCATGTGGTAGACATCGATGCCTGCGTCGTCGCAGACTTTCTTCGCATCTTCGATGGAAGAAATTCCATAGCCTTTCAGAACTTTCGTGATATTATCAGCACGTCTTTCATAAGATTCAAATAAAGCCATTGTCATTTCCTCCTTTCTCAGTCTTTTCTCGGATCAATCAGTTTCACAGCGTCATCAACGCGTCCGTACTGGCCCGCTGCTTTCTTCAATGCCTTCTGCGGCGTATCGCCGGCTTTAATGAAGTCCATCATCTTTCCGAAGTTGATGTACTTGTAGCCGATGATCTCGTTGTCTTTGTCGAGAGCGATATCGGTTACATAGCCTTCTGCCATTTCCATGTAGCGCGGTCCCTTCTTCAGGGTTCCGTACATCGTGCCGACCTGTGAGCGAAGACCTTTTCCGAGGTCTTCCAGTCCTGCGCCGATGGCCAGTCCGTCATCCGAGAATGCGCTCTGTGAACGGCCGTAGGCAATCTGCAGGAAAAGTTCTCTCATGGCCGTATTTATGGCATCGCATACAAGGTCCGTATTGAGTGCTTCGAGAACAGTCAGTCCCGGGAGGATTTCCGCCGCCATGGCAGCCGAATGAGTCATGCCCGAGCATCCGAGGGTCTCAATCAGAGCCTCCTGAATAATGCCGTCCTTGATGTTCAGTGTCAGCTTGCAGGCACCCTGCTGCGGTGCGCACCAGCCGACGCCGTGGGTAAAGCCCTTGATATCTTTAATCTGTTTTGACTGGATCCATTTTCCTTCTTCGGGAATCGGAGCAGCGCCATGATGGACGCCCTGAGCAACCGGGCACATGGATTCTACTTTCTTCGTATAAATCATTGCAAATCTCCTTTCCGGATTAATTTACTTCCCATAGTATACCACATTGATTTTTCAGTTGAAACAGGAAATGAAACGTTTTTGCCTCAATCCTTCTTTTCCTCATGATACTCTTTTTCCGTATTGACGTTCCAGATATTGTCCTTTCCGGTTCTGCCTGAAAGAATGTTGTCAACCGTCTGGAAAGAGGTTTCCATGGAATGGTCCATGTTGTTGTAGCGGTGCTGACCATTCCGTCCGACGCAGTAAAGATTTTCATAGCGGTTCAGATAGGCAATCAGCTGGTCGATGTCCTTGTAGGTGTCGAAATAGGCCGGATAAGCCTTGCGGACCTGTTCCCGGTGATAATCGAGCACATCGTGGTAGTCGGAAAGAACGCCCATTTTCAGGAGTTCCTTCGTCCCGAGCTTGGCCCATTCCTTGGCGTCCATGTTCCAGTAATCGTCACCTTCGCTGCAGAAATATTCCAGACCGATCCAGACGGTTTCCTCCGGATCCTGAACCATGTAAGGCGACCAGTTGTTGAAAATCTGGATGCGGCCGAGCTTGACACCGGTATCCTGTACATAGATCCAGTTGTCGGGTACGATGTTGTTCAGCGTGCGGATGGAAGTCTCATTTTTCAGGTTCAGCTTTTTCACAAGAAGGCCGACTGTCACGAAGTCGCGGTAAGGAAGCCCGTCGGCAATCTCCAGGATGTCTTTCGGGATGTCCGGCATCGCATCCGCCAGATCTTTCAGAGGCATGGAGGAAATGACGATGTCGGCATCTGCCGTCATGTCTTTTCTCGTCTGCCCGTCTTCAGCAGTAAGCGAATAGGCCAGGCCCGTGATTGTTTCGCCCTCCGTCAGGATTCCGGTCACTTCGGCATTCCGGATGATTCTTCCGCCCATTTTGATGAAATCATCCGCAGCCGTTTCCCAGAGCTGCCCCGGTCCGAACTTCGGATAGCTGAATTCTTCAATGAGGGAAGTCTCGACATCCTTGGCATCCCGCTTCTTGTTCGGGTTCATTTTGCTGAAGATATCCTTCATGATTGCGGAGACGGAAAGCCCCTTGACTCTCTGCGAACCCCAGTCCGCGGAAATGTCCCTCGGATGGCGGCCCCAGAGTTTTTCGGTATATCCTTCGAAGAACATCGAATACAGTTTCTTCCCGAAACGGTTGATGTAGAAATTCTCCAGGGAAGTTTCCGGAAGCTTGTGGACCGTGGCGCCCAGATAGGAAAAACCGGCTTCCATCGTTGTCCCGAATCCCATGTTCTTTATGGTGTTGGCATTCATCTTGACCGGATAGTCGAAGAAATGCTTCCGGTAATAAATCCGGGAGACGCGGTTTCTCGTCAGCATGACCCGGTCTTCTTTTTCGGGATCCGGTCCTCCATCCGCAAGCGGAACCGTACGTCCGAGCTTTTTATAATCATAAGCCGGGCTTCCCTGCATCGGCATGACATCCTGCCACCAGTTTGTCACCCGTTCATCCTTGGAGAAGAAACGGTGGCCGCCGATGTCCATGCGGTTGCCCTTGTAGTGCACGGTCCTTGAAATGCCGCCGATATCCTTGGTTGCTTCCAGAATCGTCACTTCATAATCCTTTGATCTTTTCAGCAGTTCATATCCTGCCGTAATACCTGCAGGCCCGGCACCGATAATCAGTACTTTTTTCATTTGATTCCGCCTCTTTTTTCTTTTAGTTGTCCCTTGTCCGTCAGGATGGTATCCGCCGGTATCACGCCCCGGACACAGGACGTCGGATAAACCATGGAATTTCTGCCTACGATCGTTCCCGGATTCAGGACGGCGTTGCATCCGATTTCCGCATAGTCTCCGAGAATGGCTCCGATCTTTCTCCTCCCCGTCTCAAAATCCCGGTCTTTACCGTGTATGAGGATATTGATGCGGTCTGCCCGGATATTCGAAGTAATCGATCCCGCTCCCATATGTGCATGGAAGCCTAAGATGGAATCCCCGACGTAATTGTAATGGGGCACTTCCGCATGATTGAAAATGATGACGTTTTTCAGCTCCACGGAGTTTCCGATGACGCAGTGATCTCCCACCAGTGCATCTCCCCTTACGAAGGCGCAGTGGCGCACTTCGGTCTCCTCGCCGATGATGCAGGCTCCGTGGATATAGGCGGAGTCAAAAACCTTCGCGGATTTTGCAATCCACACATCCTCTCCCCTCCGCTCATAGCGGTCTTCCGGAAGCGATGCCCCGATCTTCAGGATCAGGTCATGGATTCCCCCCAGGGCTTCCCACGGATAGGTGAATCCCGACAGGTATTCTCCTGCCGCGGTCTGATCCAGACTGAATAAATCACGGATCGTAATCTGTTCTGTACTCATTTTCCTGATGCCTTTCTCTGCGGATAATAGTCGGAATCCCTTCGGTACTGGACCTGCAGCTGCTGCTCATTCCGGATGTTCCGCACTTTTTCAACTCTGTCCTTAATGAAATTCTCCAGCTTGACCATATAATCATCCGGCGTAATGGTTCCTTCCGCCACATAATTCAGTCCCTTTTCCCAGCTGGCCGTCAGCTCCGGATTGAGGAGCGATTTTACGGAAGCAGAAACAGCGTCAAAAACCATTTCTCCCAGAAGCTCCGGCGTGATGACCTGCGTTTTCTTGTTCAGGTTCAGATACCGGATCTTCACCAGCTTCTTCAGGATTTCCGCCCTTGTTGCCGAAGTCCCGATTCCAGAGCCTTTGATCTGTTCCCGGAGATCTTCGTCTTCGATCAGCTGGCCGGCATTTTCCATCGCAAGGATCATGGAACCGGAAGTATAGCGCTTCGGAGGGGTGGTTTCCCCTTCCTTGATTGTAAACCCTTTTACCGGAAGCCGGTCGCCTTTTTTCAGCAGGCGGACAGCTTCGGAAAATGCGGCATCCTTCGGTTCGTTTTCCTCCTCTTCTCCTTCCCTGGGCTTTTCAGGGGAAGCGGAATACCCCAGAACCTTCAGATAGCCTTCTGCCGTCATGGTCCGGAAACCGGCAAAGAAGCTTTCGCTGCCGACCCGGACGGTCAGGGCTGTTTTCTGGAATTCAGCCGGCGGATAGAAAATCGAAAGGAACCTCTTCACAATGGTCCCGTATACTTTCTGGGCTGTCGGATTCAGGGAATTCAGTGCCTGGAACCCGCTGCCGGTCGGGATGATGGCATAATGGTCGGTGATGGCTTTGTCATTGGTGTAGCGGGTACTGCCGATCGACTTCCACGCATTCCCGGACAGGACTTCCGTCACGAAAGGCTCCGCCGGTGCATAATGGGAAAGTCCCTGGATGTTCTGGCGGATGACTTTTGCCACGCCGCTGGAAAGCACGCGGGCATCGGTCCTGGGATACGTCGTCAGTTTCTTCTCATACAGCTCCTGGGCAATCTCCAGCGTCTGATCCGGGGAAATGTGATACATTCTCGAACAGTCATTCTGCAGTTCTGCCAGATTGTAAAGCAGAGGAGCCATCTTCTTTTCTTTTTTCTTTTCAGCGGAAGTCACGATGCCTTCCTGCGGGGAGACCGCCTTCAGAAGGCTGACCAGCTTTTCGGCGGATTCCCTTTTTTTGAATCCGTTCTCCTTATACAGTTCGGGAGAATTTTCATAGGCGCTTCCGCTGACCGCCCGCCATTCGGCTTCCAGGCCCTCTCCTGCCAGCTCAAAGCTTCCGATGACCCGGTAGAACGGAGTCTTCACGAAAGCACGGATTTCCCTTTCGCGCCGCACGACCATTCCGAGCACGCACGTCATGACTCTTCCGACCGATACGGATGACCATTTTGTCCCGAGATAATTCGTGATTCCGGAGCCGTACTTCAGCGTCAGCAGCCGGGAGAAATTGATTCCCATCAGATAATCTTCCTTGGCACGCAGATAGGCTGCATCGCTTAGGTGGTCATAGGCGGAAAGATCTTTAGCCTCCCTGACGCCTCGCTGGATTTCCTCTTCGGTCTGGCTGTCGATCCAGACACGGCGCCTGTCTTTTTTTGCAACGGCCTGATCGGACATCATTTCCACCAGACGGTAGATGTATTCCCCTTCGCGTCCTGAGTCGGTGCATACATAGATGCGCTCGACATCCTTTCTCTCCAGAAGGCCGCTGACGATTTCAAACTGCTTCTTTACATCCGGAATGATCTCATACTTGAATTCAGACGGCAAAAAAGGCAGAGTATTCAGACTCCACCTTTTATACTTGATATCGTATTTTTCCGGATAGCTCATCGTGACCAGATGCCCGACGCACCAGGTCACGATTTTATCTTCAGATTCTACATATCCGTCATGCCGTGTTCCGCCGACCTTCAGCACCTTTGCGAATTCCTGCGCTACGGACGGCTTCTCCGCAATGAATAAGAATTTTCCGGTACTCATTTCGCGGAAATGTACCCTTTCTTATAAAGCATTTCTGCACATTCGACAGCTCCGCCGGCTGCACCGCGCAGCGTGTTGTGCGAAAGTCCGACAAATTTGTAATCGAAAATGGTGTCTTCCCTGAGACGTCCGATGGTGACTCCCATTCCGCCTTCGTAATCGACATCGAGCTTCACCTGCGGACGGTCGTCCTCTTCCATATAGCAGATGAACTGCTTCGGTGCATGAGGAAGCTCCAGTTCCTGCGGTTCGCCCCTGAAACTGTTCAGGGCTTCAATCAGTTCTTCTTTTGACGGCTTGTTCTTAAAGCTGACGGAGACCGTAGCCGTATGGCCGTTCAGAACCGGCACGCGGATGCACTGTGCGGAAATCAGGGGAGCATCTGCCTTGACGATTTTTCCGTCTTCAATATGTCCGAAGACCTTGAGCGGTTCCTGCTCGGATTTTTCTTCTTCCCCGCTGATATAGGGGATGACATTCCCGACCATTTCCGGCCAGTCCTTAAACGTCTTGCCGGCTCCGGAAATTGCCTGATAGGTGCTGACCACCAGCTTCTCCGGTCCGAAATTCTTCCAGGCGGCAAGGCACGGCGTATAGCTCTGGATCGAGCAGTTCGGCTTGACCGCGATAAAGCCTCTCTTTGTCCCGAGGCGTTTCCTCTGGTCTTTGATCACTTCAAAATGCTCCGGATTGATTTCCGGAATCACCATCGGGACATCGGGTGTCCAGCGGTGAGCGCTGTTGTTCGAAACGACAGGCGTCTCGCTCTTCGCATATGCTTCCTCAATGGAGCGGATCTCGTCTTTCGACATATTGACGGCCGAAAAGACAAAATCAACATCCGCAGCAATGCCTTCCACATCGCTGATTCCGCGGACCTTCATGGCCTTTACCGATTCCGGCATTTCCGTGTCCATCTTCCATTTGTCACCGACTGCGTCCTCATAGCTCTTTCCCGCAGAACGTTCGCTTGCGGCAAGGACGGCAATCTCAAACCAGGGATGATCCGCCAGAAGAGTGACGAACCTCTGCCCTACCATTCCTGTTGCTCCCAGGATACCGACTCTGAGTTTATCCATTTTCTTTCTCTCCCTTCAGATATTTCCGGTTTTCTTCAATTTCCCTGTCCATCGCTCCCGGCCCGCCGGCCGTCGTTCGTTTCTCGACGCAGGTTTTCAGGGAAATGGCCTTATAAATGTCGCGTCCGAATTTCGGGCATTCTGCCTTCCAGTCCGTAAGCGGCAGTTCATCCAGAGAAATGCCTTTTTTGATGCAGGTCAGGACAAGCTTCCCGACGACGGCATGGGCATCCCGGAACGGAACTCCTTTGCCGACAAGATAATCCGCGGCATCGGTCGCATTCGTGAATCCACCGGAAGCACTCTGCTTCATTTTCTTCTTATTGAACTTCGTCGTTGAAAGCAGTCCCGTAAAAAGCTCCAGGCAGCTGCAAACCGTGTCGATGGCATCGAACGTGCCTTCCTTGTCCTCCTGCATATCCTTGTTATACGCAAGCGGCAGGCCTTTCATGGTCGTGAGCATCGACATCAGTTCTCCGTAGACCCGGCCTGTCTTTCCGCGGATCAGCTCGGCAATATCCGGATTCTTTTTCTGAGGCATGATGCTCGACCCGGTGCTGTAGGAATCGTCCAGTTCGACGAAGCCGTATTCATTGGAATTCCACATGATGATCTCTTCGCAGAAACGGCTGAGGTGCATCATCACAAGCGACAGGGCATCCAGGAATTCAATCACATAATCCCGGTCGGAGACGCCGTCCATGGAATTGCGGCAGATGCCGCTGAATCCAAGGAGTTTCGCGGTGTATTCCCTGTCCAGCGGATATGTCGTGCCTGCCAGGGCTCCGGAGCCCAGCGGACAGAAGTTCATCCTCTCCCTGACGGAAATGAGGCGTTCCCTGTCCCGCCTGAACATTTCGAAGTAAGCCCCGAGATGATGGGCCAGCGTGACCGGCTGTGCCTTCTGCATATGCGTAAAGCCGGGCATATAGGTTTCGGTATTCTTCTCGATCAGGCTTTCCAGGGTTTCCAGAAGACCTTTGAGGAGATTCAGAGTCTCATCGATCTCATCGCGTATATAGAGGCGCATGTCGAGGGCCACCTGATCGTTGCGGCTCCGCCCGGTATGCATCTTCTTCCCTGCTTCGCCGATCCGGTCAATCAGGCTGGCTTCCACGAAGCTGTGGACATCCTCGTACTCGGAAGTGATTTCCAGTTTCCCGTCTGCAACATCATCGGCAATGCCTTTGAGCCCGACCAGAATGGACTGTGCTTCCTCTTCCGTCAGGATTTTCTGCTTTGCCAGCATCTTGACGTGCGCCATGCTGCCTTTGACATCTTCCAGAAAAAGGCGGCTGTCAAAACGCACCGATGCATTGAATTCATTTACCATGGCGTCCGTGCCTTTTTCAAAGCGTCCGCCCCACAGCTGTGCCATCGCGTTCCCCTTTTGGTTATTTTCCCGCTATTGTAACACATGTATTTCTTTTTGAAAACACGCATCCGCAAAAGTTTTGCCGATAAAGGCTGTACTGCTTCGACAGCTGAATGGACTGCAGATACCCGTCCTTTTTCTTGAAATCCGAAGGAAGCCAGGCAACTCCGAATTCTTTTCCGAGGACTTCTCCGATTTCATTGAGCTTGGCCGCGTTCTTTAAAGGGCTGATGGAAAGGGTCGTCGTGAAATAATCGAAGCCGCCTTCAACGGCTTTCTCCGCAGCTTCCCGAAGCCTCATTTCGTAGCAGCGGAAGCATCTTTCACCGCCCTCCGGAAGATCCTCAAGTCCTTTCGACATTTCCAGGAATTTTTCCGGTTCGTAGGTTCCTTCGGAAAAAACGACAGGATGCTTCATCGGCATCTCGGTGAGCAGCCGCTTCATTTCCCGGACGCGCTTTTCGTATTCCTCCCGGTCCGTAATGTTCGGATTGTAATAGAAGTCGGTGATGCGGAAAGAATCGGAAAGATATTTCAGCACATACGAACTGCAGGGTGCGCAGCAGCTGTGCAGAAGAAGGCTCGGAGCAGTCTGTTCCGAAGCGATTTTTTCCAGGATCCTGTCCAGTTCTTTCTGATAATTGACGTTCAAAAGAATTTCCTTTTACTTTCTGTTCTCTTCAAATTTCCGGTATCCGGAAGTGCGGTCGACTTCATTGATGAACGGGGTTCCTTCGACAGCCGCCTTCAGATTGTGAAGGGCAATGCGTACCACCCGCTCATGTGTTTCATTCAGATGATAGAAGCCGGAAACATGCGGCGTGAGGATCAGATTGGGGGCGTCCCACAGCGGGCTGTCGGAAGGCAGCGGTTCCGGTTCGGTCACATCGAGGCAGGCTCCTCCGATGACATGGTTCTTCAGGGCATCCGCAAGGACGTCGGAAGCAATGAGCGATCCTCTGCCGATGTTGATCAGAATGGCGCTGCGCTTCATTTTCTTCAGTCTTTCCGGAGTGAAGAAATGGTACGTCTCTTTCGTTCCGGGCAGGCAGCAGGCGATAAAATCCGCCTTCTTCAAAAGGCCGTCCGCCTCATCCATCGTGTACACTGCTTTCATATAAGAGGGTGCTTCCGTCTTGTGGCGTCTGACTCCGAGGACGGTCGACCCGAGAGCATTCATTTTCTGCGCAAATTCAGAACCGATGTCTCCTGCGCCGAGCACCAGCGTCGTTGAGCCCCAGATGGATCGAACCGGTCCTTCATCTTTCCACTGATGATTCACCTGGTTTACATAATATTTATTCAGGTTCTTGATGAGTTCCAGCAGCTCTGCAATCATGTGCTCGGAAATCGCCAGTCCGTAGGCACCGGTTGAATTGCACAGGATCGTGTCGGGATCCACCACGCCGGGCACCGTGTAGGCTACGACGCCGGCTGAACTGCACTGCATCAGTTCCAGTTTCTTTGAACCTTTGATATATTCGGGAGGCACGTTTCCGATGATGATGTCGGCATCTTTCACCATCTTCTGCGTAACTTCTTCTTCGCTTGTATAGGTAAAGGTCAGCTTCGCGCTGATATTTTCAAACTGATCCTGATGTTTTTCGCTGACCGGGATTGTAACCAGTACTTTCTTCATTTTCATGGACATGACCTCCGCATTTGTTTTCTGTCTCAGGCGATGCTATTATACAATAGACTGAAGATTTTGAAAAGCGGAGGCACACATGACAGACGAGGAACTGGCTTTGGAATATTTCCGCAAAGATTTCTTTGCGGTTGAAACATGCGGCATTCATCTGGAAAAAGTATCGGAAGGCTATGCAAAAGTCTCCCTTCCCATCGGAAGCAGGCTTCAGAACGCGACCGGACACGTCATGGGAGGCGCGATTTTTACGATGGCGGATTTTGCTTTCGCAGTTGCGGCCAATTACAGCCGTCCGGTTACCGTGACGCTGTCCAGCCAGATCAGCTATCTTTCCGCTGCCAAAGGCAGCGTTCTCTATGCGGAAACGCGCTGCATCAAAGACGGGAAGCATGCCTGCTTCTATGAAGCGGACATCACGGATGATCTGGGAAATAAGGTCGCAAAAGTACTTTCGAACGGCTACCGGATGGACCGCCGCTTTAAGAATCCTGAAGATGCCGGAGTTTTCCGGGAGGATCCTTACCGCGAGCAGAAGGCGTAAGTCTTTATGAGCCTCAGGCCCTGCGGATATGCAGGAAATGCAGCAGCTGCACGATGCGCGTGCCGGCCGGCAGTTTCCGCAGCTCCTCTTCGCTCTTTCCTGAAATCAGCGCATAGGCGACGACATAGACGACCATTCCGATCAGGACCACGATGACGGTCCAGAGCGCATGCGGAATATATCTTTTAAAGAATCCGCTGAACACTTTGACCGGGATCCAGTACAGGATTCCGACAGCGGCGCCCATGACCGCACCGGCTGCCAGAGGCAGAAGGAACGATGTTTTGATCTCATTCTGATAATTCAGATATTTCTTGACGAACATGCTGTTGAGCGCCGATACCGTCATGGAATACATGACGGTCGCCATCAGGATGGCGACAACCCCCATGTCCAGAACCCAGACTCCCAGCGCCAGGAGAACCACATTGACGCCCAGCGCAATAGCGGAGTCGATGACCGGAATCGACGGCTTTCCCAGGCCCTGCAGCACTCCGTTCGTGACGGTCGACAGGCAGTAGAAAATCACGCTGACGGAACCGAGCGAGATCAGTACGGCTGCATCCTTGATATTTCCGCTCGGGTAGAGGATCCGCACGATCGGATAGGAAAGAATGCACATGCCGATCGCAGAGGGAATTGCCAGAAACATCGTAAAGCGGACGGATTCATCAATCCGGGCAACGGCGTCGCTCTTTCTTTTTTCCGCAAGCGAAGCGGCCACAGCCGGAATGAGGGCTGTCGAAGTGGCGGAAGCAAGGGCAATCGGGATATTGATGATCGGCTTGAACTTATAGCCGAAAAGCGCATACTGCGCACTGATCTGTGTCTCTGTAAATCCTTTGATGACCATCAGGCGCGTAAAAATGATCTGGTCGATGATCGAACTGACATTGTAGACGCAGGTGGCCAGGATGATAGGGGTGACCATCATGAAGATCATGCCGAATACCTGCCTGTAGCTCTTCTCTTCTTCCGTGCTGTCGCGGCCGATCCTTTTCCGGATGGTCCGGCTGTTGACGGCATAGATCATTCCCATGAAAATGAGTCCGGTCACGACACCCGCTCCGGTACCGAGCGTACCGCCGGCAGCCCCGAATTTTCCGATCAGATTCTCATCGCCGATCGCGGCTCTCGTAAAGAGCCAGGCTGCCAGAACGGAAATGACTGCATTCACGATCTGTTCGCCGATCTGGGAAATGGCCGTCGGCATCATCGTATTCTGCGCCTGGAAATATCCGCGCATGACGCCGAGAATACCGGACAGGAAGATGGTCGGGGCCAGGATTCTCAGGGCCAGTACGGCATCCGGGGTTGCCGACAGGAAGAGCGGTGCTCCGAAATAAGCCACCAGCGCGCCGGCGCCGCCTACGATGAAGACATAGAAAAGAGCCGCATGGAATACCTTCTGTGCGTTCTTGAACTGCCTGACAGCCAGAAGCTCCGCCATGACTTTCGATACAGCCATCGGGATGCTGTAGGAAGAAATCAAAAGAATGATGTTGTACCATTCATAGGCAATGGAATAATAGCCGTCTCCGACATCTCCCATGATGGTATGCAGAGGACTTCTGTACAGCAGACCGATGATCCGGCAGATCAGCGTCGCGGCCATCAGGAAGGCTGCATTTTTTATGACGGAATGCTTCTTATCAGACATAAGTCCCCCAGTTATTCTTGCGGCATGCCTCGTCTCTGTGAAAGACGAAGCATGCCGGGTTCTTCTTTTCAGATATCTTCAATCTGCCAGTCGATCGGCTCAACTCCGTTTTCTTCGAGAAAACGGTTCGTCTTCGAAAACGGCCGGCTGCCGAAGAAACCGTGGTAAGCCGAAAGCGGACTCGGATGCGGTGCTTCCAGCACCAGATGCTTCGGATTGTGGATCAGGACCTTTTTCGCGCGTGCAGGAGATCCCCAGAGAATATAGACCATCGGCCGGTCCTGTTCGGCAAGGATTTTAATGGCAGCATCCGTAAACTGTTCCCATCCGATTCCCCGGTGGGAATTTGCCTGATGAGCCCGCACGGTCAGGACGGTGTTCAGAAGCATGACGCCCTGCTTTGCCCATTTGGTCAGGTCTCCGTTATTCGGAATGGAACAGCCGAGATCATCATGCAGTTCCTTGTAGATGTTGACAAGAGACGGCGGAATCTCCACTCCCTTGTGTACGGAAAAACAGAGACCGTTTGCCTGTCCCGGCCCGTGATAAGGATCCTGTCCGAGGATGACGGCCTTCACATTTTCCAGAGGGGTGAATTCGAATGCACTGAACACATCCTGACTCGGCGGAAAGATCTGCCTGGTCCTGTATTCGCTGAGGACCGTTTTATAAAGCCGGGCGTAATAAGGCTTTCCGAATTCCCCTTTTAAAGCCGTACACCACTCTCCCGTTATAGCCGTACCGATACGCCTCTCTTCTTCAGGTATTCCTTCACTTCACGGATCGTCAGTTCCTTGTAGTGGAACAGGCTGGCCGCCAGGGCGGCATCCGCTTTTCCTTCCGTCAATGCATCATAAAAATGAGACAGCGTCCCGGCTCCTCCCGATGCAATGACCGGAATTCCGACATTTTCCGAAATGGTTCTCGTCAGTTCAATGTCATATCCTGCTTTCGTACCATCGCAGTCCATGGAGGTAAGCAGGATTTCACCTGCGCCGAGCTTCTCGCATTTCATGGCCCATTCAACGGCATCCAGGCCGCAGTCATTGCGTCCGCCGTTCTTGTAGACCGTCCAGCCGCTTCCTTCGTTTCTTCTCCGGGCATCGATGGCCGCAACGACGCACTGGTTTCCGAATTTTTCAGCCGCTTCCGAAATCAGGGCGGGATTTTCGATGGCTGCGGTATTCACGCTGATCTTGTCCGCACCTTCGCGGAGAATCCTGCGGAAATCCGCGACGCTGCGGATGCCGCCGCCGACGGTAAACGGGATGAAGACCTGTTCGGCAACCCGGCGCACCATATCTACAACTGTCATCCGGTTGTCAGAGGAGGCTGTGATATCCAGAAAAACCAGTTCGTCCGCACCGGCTTCATCATAGGCTTTTGCGATTTCAACAGGATCGCCGGCATCCTTCAGCTCCACGAAGTTGACGCCTTTGACGACTCTTCCGCAGTTGACATCCAGACAGGGAATGATTCTCTTCGTCAGCATGGGGAATCCTCCTTTTTAATCTCAAGGAAGTTCCGAAGGATTCGCAGCCCTGTTTCCCCGGATTTTTCGGGATGGAACTGGCAGCCGAAAAGATTTCCCGATTCAACGGAAGCATCCGCGATATTGGCATACTGACAGGTGGCCTTGACGCACCGGAGTTCATCGGCCTTCACGTAATAAGAATGTACGAAATAGACATACGACTGTTCGGGTATGCCTAAAAAAAGTCTTCCTGAATACTGAAGATGAAGGGAATTCCAGCCGATCTGAGGAATCTTGAAGCCTTCCCGCTCTTCGAAACGGAGACATTTCCCTTTCAGAAGGGAAAGCCCTTCGGCTCCGGGACTTTCTTCGCTGCTTTCGAAAAGGAGCTGTTCTCCGAGGCAGATTCCCAGGAACGGGATTCCTGCCTTTACAGCCTGCTTAATCGGACCGATCAGTTCGTAATTCCTGAGGCGTTCCATTGCATCCCCGAAGTTGCCCACTCCCGGAAGGATGACATGGTCCGCCGCAAGGATTTTCTCCGCCGACCTGATAAGAAGCGGTTCTCTCCCAAGCTTCCGTACCGCCTTTTCGACACTTTTTATATTACCTGCATCATAATCGATAATTGCAATCATGAGAGCATTCTATCACAAGGGTCATTTCCCTTCAAGCGTGAACCAGAAAGCAACGCCGTTGTTGTAGTTCTCAACGCCGCATTTCTGATGATGGGCATCCATGACTGCCTTGACGATGGAAAGGCCGATTCCGGACCCGCCGTACTCACGGGTTCTTGCCTTGTCGACCTTGAAGAACTTTTCAAAGACCTTGTCCAGATCCTCTTCCGGGATCGGATCGCCCGTGTTGAAGACGGATGTCGTTACGATTCCGTTCTCCTGCTTGATCAGGATTTCAATCTTCTTGTCATAGTCCAGATGATTCAGCGCATTGCTCAGAAAATTCGTGACGACTTCCTCAATTTTGAACTCATCGCCCCAGACCCAGACCGGATCTTTATTTACGAAGGAAAGCCTGGCTTCCTTCTGGTCGATCAGGATCTGCATGCCCTGTACAACCCCGCTGATCAGCTGTACCAGATCAAAGCGGTCCATCTGCACCGGGTCGTTTCCGAATTCCAGCTGATTCAGGGTCAGAAGTTTTTTGACCATCGTGTTCATCTTGGTCGCTTCATCTACGATGACGTCACAGTAAAAGTCGCGGCTTTCCTCATCATCGGCCACATTGTCCTTCAGGCCTTCCGCATAGCCCTGTATCAGCGCTATCGGCGTCTTCAGCTCATGGGAAACGTTGTTGAGGAACTCTTTCCGCACTTCATCAATCTGCGTCTTGCGTTCATTATCCTTCTGAAGCTCAGTATTGGCGCTCTTCAGCTCGGAAATGGTGCCCTCCAGCTCATCGGACATCAGGTTGAAATTCGTGCCCAGGACGCCGATTTCATCATTTGTCTCACCGGTGTATTTCGCACTGAAGTCCTGGTTCGCCATCCGCTTGGAAAGCTCCGTCAGCTGTGTAACCGGCTTCGTGAACCTCTTGCTGAAGAACCAGATGATGACGGCGGCAGCAGCTGCCACAATGATGGCGATGAAAATGAAGAAGCGGATGGAAAGTCTTGCGGCATCCTGCATGCTCTCCAGCGGCGTGCGGATCAGGAACCAGTCGGAATTGTCCAGCTGGCCCCAGATTTCCAGATACTGCAGACTGATCCGGTGATCGCTGCTGGTCTGGACTGTGTAACTGCCCGTCTTTTTCAGGATGGTGTAGCCTTCATTGAAAAAGCCTGTATAGTAGCCGAACAGACGTGCCGAAAGCTCCTGCGTATCGCGGCTCGTCGAATTCAGCGCGTTGAAGTCGCTGTCCGTGATCAGAATCTGGATATTGTTTTCGACAGACACCTTCATGATATCCGTTGAAAAATCCGTGGAGGTATCCGCAATCTGATTGACTTCTTTATAGACGTCCATCAGGGTTTTCGTTTTTTCCGTCTGATAAAATTTCCCGAGAAAGAAATAGTTGAGGATTCCGAATATCAAAAAAGCACCGAGAATCAGCGCAATCCCGGTCAGAAGCAGTTTCCACCGTATGGAATGTTTCATGAAATTTCCCCTCATGCGTCGAATTTGTACCCCATTCCCCAGATGGTCTTGATCAGGTCGCCTTTTTCACCCATCTTGCTGCGCAGTTTCTTGACATGCGTGTCGATGGTCCTGGCGTCTCCGAAATAGTCATAATTCCAGACCGCATTGAGGATCTTCTCACGGGAAAGAGCGATGCCCTTGTTTTCCACAAAATAGCTCAGAAGCTCGAATTCCTTGTAGGACAGGTCGATATCTTCTCCGTCGATCTGAACCTGATGTGCTGCCTTGTCGACACGGATTCCGGCGGCTTCCATGATATCGCTTCCGCTTGCCTTACCGGAACGGCGAAGGACGGCATTGACTCTTGCCACCAGGATCTTGGGAGAAAACGGTTTGGAAATGTATTCATCAACGCCCAGATTGAAGCCCATCAGCTCATCCCGCTCGTCGGCACGTGCCGTCAGCATGATGATCGGCACCTTGGAATACTGTCGGATTTCGCGGCAGACCTGCCAGCCGTCCATCTTCGGCATCATCACGTCCAGAAGAATCAGGGCAATGTCCTTTTCTTTAAAGAAAGTATCGACTGCCTTTTCCCCGTCTTCCGCTTCCACCACGTCGTAGTCCTGCTTCGTCAGGAAATCGCTGACCAGCTTGCGCATCCTGCTTTCATCGTCAACAATCATGATCTTCAGTTTATCCATAGCGATTCCCTCCGATTTGCTTATGCAATGTACGATAGCAGTTAATTATGTAGAAATTGTGAAAGGTCCTGTCAGATAAAGCATTTTTTCAGCGCATTATAGGATTCTGCCGTGACCGCCCTGCTTCCGCCGTAAATGTAAAGAGTCGAAACGGAACCCTTCAGAACGTTTTTCGCAAAATCAAACACGGTTCCGCCGGTTCCCGCTATAAGGAGAAGCGGAGCCGGATAGGAACCGGAATACATTCCTCCGGTCAGCGCATCGGCAAAGCTACCATCCTCTCCGTTTGCAAAGGCCGCATGATCATAGCCGGATGCGGCAGGCGCAAAATGCTCCGCAATCAGCACAGAGGTCTGATACCGGTTATCGCCGCCGATGCGGTCAGCCTTTCCTGAAAGCAGGCTTTCCGTTTCCGAACTCACGACACCCGTCTGTCCGATCAGGTATACCTTGGAAAATTTTCCGGCGTATGTAAGCGAAGTGCTGTCCAGATTTCCTTTTGAATCGGCAAGGAAAATCGGATAATGATAATAATAAGTCCAGGGCGACATGGAAAGCGCATCCGCTGCCTTCTGTCCGCTGGCGACCACGCAGACGTCCGTCGAGGAATACAGCCCGTTCTCCAGGCCTTTTTCATAAACCTTTTCAGCTGTCTCAAAGCGGTCATTTCCGTAGATTCTTTCCACGGGAACACTCATTGCCTCAACTTCAGACTGCACCTTGGAACTGACGGCTGAAGTTCCGCCGATGATCGTTATTTTGGAGATATGAAGATTTGCAATAAGTCTTCTGGATGCGTCCGACAGACTGCCGTTCTCCGTAATCAGGATCGGACATTTCTTTGCACCCGCATACCCCGATGCCGACAGGGCATCCGGGAAATTCTGTCCGGAAACCAGTACGGCTTCGTCAGAGCCGTTCGGGAAAGCACGCTCCGCGATCTGTTCCGCTGTTTCATACCGGGTGTCCCCGTAAATGCGGCTGATACTGACTGAACTGCTGACGTTGTCCGAAAATGCCTTGACACGGAGATTCCCTCCGAATTCCGAAGAGGCATCCAGCCAGCTGCTGCCGTCCGTCGAATAATAGCTTTCTCCTGCTGAGGCACTGACGGAAGCCGTATAATAACCGCTGTAATTACTTGCTTTTTCATAGGAAAGATATGCGCCGCTGCTGTTCGTGATTTTCACGATGACCGCGAATTTTTCGCCGCTGCCGACATAAACCGTATCCTTCAGGGGAATCGTGTGATAGCCGGCACAGCCGATGGTGCCGGACGTCACGGATGAAGAAACCGCCGATCCGGAAGACGGTGAAGAAGTGACCCCCGTAACAACAGAAATCTCATACTGATCCGCATAAGATTTCGAAAGGAAGGAAACAGCCTTGATCTCCTAGTTGGAAGAAGCCGTGAATACATTGGCCATATAGATTTCATTTCCCGCACTGTAAGTATCCGTATCCATTCCGCCGTCGTGCTGATAGATGTTTTCATAGGCATCTTCGGCACTGACAAACTGATAATTCACAGCCAGATGCGAGCTGGACCTCAGAATGCTCTTATCCTCATAGGAAACCCAGAAGTCACCCTTCGTATCGTTATAGATGCTGCTTGCTCCCCAGCTGTTCCGGCAGAGCCATGCACCATTTGAAGAAGGCTGGGTGCTGAAATTCGTTTTTGCATAACTGTCATCCCAGCCGATAATCGTAACCGCATGGTTCTGGCTGGCGTAGCTGCTGCTGCAGTAATAGGAATGATTTGATGAATTGATATAATTGCTGTAGAGTCCGATGCCGATGGCCATGGCACCTTTATTCATGATTTCATTCTTGACGGATGCAATATCCGTCAGGCTGATGTAATCGGCATTCTCAAGGACATAGGAATTGTCGTTATAGGCCATCAGGCTGTCATTGAATGTATAGGCGGAAGCTGAACTCTGCGGTGCGTCCGTTTCGTCCACGGCACCGACCCACCGGGCAAGCGACATCGTGGATTCAGAAAAGTTTGAACCGATATTGAGGACTTTTGAAACTGAAGAATAGGCAGACACCGGCGTCACCAGATCGTCTTCGCATCCGGATGGCTGACTGGACGCACTGCGGCAGAAGTTGTAATAAGCCAGCTGCATTTCCGAAAAATTCGGTTCTTCCTGCTGAAAAAGACTGCTGTTCATCATAAGATTGGATTCCGCTGAGGTAAAGGTGGCAAAAGCCCAGCAGTTTCCGTAGGGATTCTGGTTTTTCACCGAAGGAACGGTATTGGAATCTTCCATATTATAGCTGCTTGGAATCGACAGGGCATTCAGATAACTGCTTGTATCCCCGGACTCACTTGCGGCGGAGACTTCTCCGGACGCGCTGCCGGACAGTAAGGCCTCATCCATTCCGGAGGCAACGGATGCTTCATTTTCCGGACGGTAGTTGGAAAAGTTATCTTCTGAACTGACGGGATCTGCTGAAACCGTACTGCTTTCATTCGCACTGACCGGCACGCAGCATGCAGACAGGAGTGACAGGGAAAGAACGACGGCAAGTATTTTTTTATGCATAATTCTCCTTCTGGAAAGCTGAAATCACTGGAACAGACCGGTTATTGAAGTCTGGAGGGTCGGATTAATGACTGAATCCCCGCCCAGAACAATAAGATTGGTTACCGAACCGAGTCCGCTCTGACCAGTATAACAGTTTCTGACATAATTGTAAGTAGCATTTGAGGAATCATTGATCAGAAGAATCGGAGCCGGTGCCATGACCGTATCGGAAGAATCGTACTCATTTCCGTCGGAATCCGTATAACCGGACAGGGCGATTTTCTGTCTGGCCTGCAGCATGCCTCCGACCAGCGGGTCTGCAAACTGTTCGGTCCTGCCGGATGCAAAGGCGGTATTGTTGAAATAAGAGGACAGGCGGCATCTGTTTCCGTATGCTGAATAAAGCGTACCTCCGGAAGAAGCAAATTTCTCAGCAATCTTCACTGATGTTTCATAGCGGTCATTTCCAGCAAGCCGTTCTGCATTTCCTCCGAGAAGTGCTTCCGTTCCGGTGCTGACGACACTCGTACCGCCCACCACATATATTTTTGAGAACTTCCGGGCATAGGAAAGCGACGTGCCGGATAGATTTCCGGAAGCATCTGCCAGAAAAACCGGATACTTGTAATAGTAACTCCAGGGCGAAGCCGAAAGCACATCCGCCGGGTTCGCTCCGCAGGCGACAAAGCAGGCAGACGAGGAATACAGCCCCATTTCCAAACCGCTTTCATAAACCTTTTCCGCCGTCTCGAAACGGTCATTTCCGAAAATGCGGACATAGGAAACACCCATCTGAGACAGTGTGCTGAGAACATTGTCCGATACGGCCGATTTGCCTCCGATGACCGTGACGCTGCGGATCCTGAGTTCACTGATCAGCGATTTCGTCGCGTTCGACAGATAGCCCGGCATCGTAATCAGGACTGGACAGCCCTTTGCACCTGCATAGGCCGTGGCAGAAAGTGCATCCGGAAAAGCCTGGCCGGAAACAAGAACCGCTTCGGAGGCACCGTCCGGGAACGCTGCTTCGGCTATCTTCGCAGCCGTTTCAAAACGGTCGCCGCCGCTCAGCCTTCTGACGGAAACCGATGAGAGCGAGGGCGTATGATTCGGTTCTGCCGCGGCAGTATAGTCATCCGTAAAAGCCTTGATCCGGAAATTGCCGTCGGTATTGTAGTCTGCCTTCATGTCGTACCAGTCGGAGCCGTTCCAGCTGAAAAAGCTTTCGCCGGCATCCGCATGGGCAGTCTCTGTATAGGCAACATGTGATATTCCCTGTGAATCTTTATAATAAATCACGTTGGTTCCGCTGCCCTCATAGACAGCATAAACGCTTCCTCCGGCCCGGAGGGCAATCACAACCGAGAATTTTTCACCCGCCGAAAACGTCACATCATCGTTCATATCCACCGTGTGATATCCCGCTTCCGCGAAGGATCCCGACTGAGAAGCTGCCAATGTGCCCGAATCCGGTTTCCCGCTTACATTTTTGTAAATTGAAACCGTATAGTTCAGATTAATATTGTAGGAGAAAAATGAGACAGCCCGGAGTTTCTGACTCCCTCCGGCCGTAAAAACATTGGACATATAATAAGCATTGTTTCCATACAGGGCGGACATCCCTGTTGCCCCGTCATACTGATAATTATGTGCATAGGTGCCGGCGGATGAAAGTTCAAAACTGCAGGCTGCAGCATTTGAAAGCTGAGAATCCTGATAGGAAATCCAGAAATAACCGGAAAGGCCGAATGAAGTTCCCCAGCTGTTTTTTACAAGCCATGCCCCGTCGGAAGACGGCCGGCAGGCACCGTTGAAATTCGATGCCGGGTAATTGTCGTCCCATCCTGCCAGGGTAATGGCATGATTTGGCTGTTCTGATCCGTTGTAATAATAAGCTGCCTTCGATGGATTGTAATAGGCAGAGGAATAGTAAGACGGATCCATATAATAGTAAGCAGAAACCGCACCGTACGTTTCAATCAGGTTCTTGACGGCATTGCGGTCGCCGACATTGGCCATGCGGGCATTTGTCAGGATATAGCTGTTCTGGCCATAGGAGGAACCGCCGTCATTTGCGCTGTAGGAAGAACCCAGACCGTAGGGAACGCTGGACTCATTTGCCGCACCGCACCATCGGGCAAGAGACGTGATCGCCAGATAGTCGTTTCCGCCGTAATTCAGATAATTGGTTGACCAGGTCGTCGTGTCTCCCTCGCAGCCGGCCGGCTGGGTCGCATTCGTGCGGTTCCAGCTGAAATAGCTCAGGTGAAGTTCGGAAAGATCGACGGATGTTCCGGCAAGATTCTTTTTGATCAGACTGGACTCTCCCGATGCCAGCGCGGAAAATGACCAGCAGTCTCCGTATGGGCTCTGATTCCGCACTCCCGTTATAAGTCCCTGGCTTCGAAGGTCATAGCTGGAAGCTGAATTCAAAAGACCGGAATCCGAAGAGTTCAGCTCTTCTGCCGCATCGATGCCTTTCGGCACGCGAAGTCCCGAATCAATATATCCGAAAGAGGAATCTTCTGTTCCGGAACTTCCGGCAGTGGGCTCAATGTCGATCTGACTGACAGCCTGCTGAAGAACAGATCCGGAAAGACGTGTGTCATTTTCTCCGGCTGCTGAAACCGGAGAAACATTCCCGAAAACCATGCAGTTGATCAGGATGAAAGCCAGTATGCCTCTCTTCATGAATCCTCTCCGGTTCCGAAAAAACTGATGCACAGGTCTTTCCTTTAAAAAAAATGTCATTATTTTAAATATTCATTTAATTATATACCCGAAAACTCCGTACTTCAATAAACGAAAAGGCTTTAAGCTTCATCAAGGCAATTACTGATATCCAGCACATAAACTTTACCGCCAGGAGCACCATAGATATCCTCAATCAGATGATCGGTTTTTATTTCCTGAGGATTCGTTCCGTTCATGTCCGTTTTATACAATTTGCAGGCATATTTGATAAGAAACTGCTCCCATTGATCATCCGCATCAGAGCTGTCATAGTTTCCCTGGCTGATCAGATTTTCCTGCTCATCCGCAGAATAGGTCTGTGTAAAATAAACATCATTTCCGGATACGAGAAAATTGGATAGATTCACCCCTTCTTCAGCAGAAACCTTACTGATGATCTTTTGAGGTTCCGCCCCTTCTTTAGCAGCCACTTTGTAAATTGAATCGGAGTCGCTGAAGATCAGGTACCCGTCCTTATAGATCATTGTCCGCAGAGAGCCGTTCGGCATCGTACAGATCTGTACTGTCTTTTTCTCTTTCAGGCTGAATGAGCAAATCTTGTCATCAGACGAGTAATATACCGTTCCGTCCTGAAGGCATGCCTTGTCTGCATTATCCAGAAGTTTCGTATCGGAAGTTCCGTCCATGCTGCAGACCCGGTATTCAGAGTCGTATAAATAATAAATCTGTCCATTATATAAAACTTCATCAGTGATATAATCCGATTTCTTGATGACAGTCCTGTCTTCCGATCCGTCTGTCTTCATATAACCCAGGATGTATTCATCATCCATTGTTGAATAAAGTATCCCGTCTCCGCATTTCCGGATGCTGTTAAAATCCGTCCTGTCGGACAGGCGCCTGATATTCTTTCCGTCTTTATCCATGACATATAGATAATTGTCAGAATCCGAAGAAGACGTCTTCCCGAAGAAATAAACTGTTTCGCTGTCGTAAATGACATCTCCGCCGTTTGCGGCATTATTCTGCAGCATGCTGTCTTCTTTCGATGTTCCGCCGCTGCGGACCGTCATGAAGATGATGAGACATGCAGCAGCCGCGATGAACGCTATGACAGCAGCCAGCACGATTTTTCCGGCAGGTTTCTTAAGTGACATTTTCCCCTCCATAAACACAGTACAGGATTTTATGATTCATGCCCATCTTAAGAAGATACCCACAACAACTCTGCAACAAATCTTTCGAGAATACCCGCCTGAACGCAAGCGGGTTTGATGCTGCACTTGTCTTCTGGCAGCCCGTCTGATCCGGATCGCCAAGTTCTGTACATTAAAAAAGAAGCGGACTGTCCGCTCCTTTTTATAATACGCAGTTTCAGCTTTCAAGCAATCGCAGGACGTCTTGAGAAATCAAAGGCCTGTACGCATCCTTCCTTTTCAAAGCGGTTACCCCTCCGGGTTCCATGCGCTATAAATCGCATCCAGGACCTGTCCGTCCGACATGTGCAGTGTTTTCTCGGGATAGGCCTGCCGATACATACGGATATCGCCTTTTGCATGCTCTTTTGGACGCATATCATAATATCCCATTTTATCGCAGTATTCCTCGATAGTCATTCCGCCTGATACGTCCTTAAGATCTTCATCTGATAATGGCTTTCTGTTTTCCATAGTGTCCTCCTTTGTTGAATGTCCTCTGCTTTCTGGTGATTTTATTTTATCCATCGGTCTACAACAAAACCACAACAAATCCTGCTAAACGTGCGTTGACAGAACCAACAAAATGTTAAGCGTTTAAATGATTGCAAACAATGCAGCAAATCCGCAAGTTCTTATTTTAAATACATCGCGAACAGACTAAATATCTTTGTATGCACCTTTTATGCATATGCATATTATACATTTTTATGCAAAAAGTCCTTTTCATACCAGAAAAAGACGGCCGCATCCCATCGGATACAGCCGTCCCCTATTCTTCCCGTTTCAGTTTTGGTCTTTTTCCCTACTTCAGCGTATCGTCGATGGTTGTCTTCATGGCCGCTGAGACCGCCTGATCACCTCTGAGGATCCAGACATCACCGGCATTCTATTCCTTTCTCGTCACAATTTCAGTCTTATCCGTTCTTATTAAAGATTACAGTTCCGACTTCACTGGCAACAACTTGGTTGAACTTGCATTCTTTTATTGGATTCTCATCATTCTGCGAAATGATACCTCCAGCGCGAGAAGCAGGAGTATTTACAAACGAAGAGTCTGAAACTATCACGTCTCCTCCTGCCACTTCCTCCAGATCATCGTCTGACAACTTAATCTTGAGAAGACTGATTGCTTTCCGTGCCTCCTCATCCGTCAGGTCCGTGCCAAACTCCTTCGCAAGTGATTTTACCTTACCCGTGTCAATGCTTTCGCTGAGTCTTACTTCGAAATCCTTGTTTTCCAACAGTTCTTTGATTTTATCCATAAAGGCCTCCTTGTCTTCTGATTACCCAATACTCATATTTACTTTAGCACACAGACAACAACAGTGCAACAAATGGAAGGCGTGCCTTCAACTTCTCCAACTCGCTCAATTTATTACAAGCTCGGATTTTCTGCTGCGCCGTTCACGATGAATTTGCTTCGTTCACGATGAATTTAACGCTACACACAAAAAAAGAAGTGCCGCATGGCACTTCTTTTCAGTGGACCTGGCGGGAATCGAACCCGCGTCCGAAAGCCTCTCCCTCAGAGCATCTCCCATCACAGCCATTCCTTTTGGAATTCCCTCGGCAGAGCGGCGAACGGCCTCCTCAGTGCTTCGGTAGCTTCATCTTACGCCCGCTGCCTCAAAGCTTTGGCAGTGTCGTTTCCTATGATCATGACGCCGGTATCCGGGAGCATAGGTACAACCGGGCCGACGAGCGGCACTTAGGCCGCTAAGGCAACTTGTGTGTTGTCTGCGTTTAGATTTAGTTTCCCGTTGGTACGCGGTCGGGGCCGCGGATGGCTTCTCTGACTTTGAAACCCCCGTCGAAACCGGTACAAGCCCTTCAGCTGTTCGGTTCGCAGACATTTCATCATCTTTGCTGTACAAATAATATACCAAGTTTCCGGCAGGTGTCAATACGATGCTTCAACGCATTGAATTTTCCTTGTATTCCCTGTCTGCCTCACGCTTCATGTCCTTCTTGGCAATATCCTCGCGCTTGTCATAGAGCTTCTTGCCTTTGGCCAGCCCGATTTCCATTTTCACGAGACTTCCCTTCAGGTAGACCTGAAGCGGCATGATCGTAAGACCTTTCTCTTTGATCTGCTGTGCCAGCTTGCGGATTTCATCGGCATGCAACAGAAGCTTTCTTTCCCTCAGGGGATCCTTGTTGAAAATGTTTCCTTTCTCATAAGGGCTGATGTTCATCCCGACGACCCAGGCTTCCCGCCCGCGTATCTGGATATAGGCTTCTTTGATGGAGCATTTCCCCATGCGGATGGACTTGACTTCCGTGCCGACCAGAGCCAGCCCGGCTTCATATTTTTCCAGGATAAAATATTCGTGATATGCTTTTTTGTTGTTAGCAATCAGCTTGACTGTATCTTTCATCTGTCTTCCGCTTTCTGCACCTGCTGATTCTTCAGCGACTCTTATGCTGCCTTCCGGAATGCCCGTTTTTCTTCAGCGTCTCTTATGCTGTCTTCCGGAATGCCCGTTTTTCTTCAGGGTATGTCCTTCTTTCTTACGGTTCTTCCTGTGATCCGCCGTCTTCTTTTTCAGGAAATCCGGAAGCCTGTCATCCTCACGGGGCTTCCCCGCTGTCCTTTTCAGACTGCTTCCTTTCTGCTCCGTACCGTGAAACGGCGTATCGGCCGGTTCAAAATCAATCGTCCCGGCTGCCGGTTCCGCCCCGATGACACGGATCTTTACCGGATCGCCCAGGCTGTAAGTCCTTCCGGAGAGCCGTCCCACGACGCGGCGGTTTTCTTCGTCATACTCATAGTAATCGTCGCGGAGGTTCTGCATATGCACAAGGCCTTCGACGGTATTGGGCAGTTCCACATAGAATCCCCAGCCGGTTACGCCGGAAATGACTCCGTCGTATTCTTCGCCGACCCTGCTCTGCATGAACTGGGCCTTCTTCAACTTCTCGGTATCCCGTTCCACGTCATCCGCACGCCTCTCGGCCGTGGACGACTTCAGCGCTACATCATCCAGGATTTCTTTGTAATAGGCTTTCCTTGTTTCGTTCATTCTTCCGCGAAGGAAATCCTTGATGATCCTGTGAATCTGCAGATCCGGATAGCGGCGGATCGGGGAGGTGAAATGACAGTAGTATTTCGCTGCCAGACCGAAATGTCCCGTGCATTCCGTCGAATAACGGGCCTGCTGCATCGATCTTAAGATGACCCGGGAAATGAGTCCTTCCTCCGGCGTGCCTTCAATCTTTTTCAGCGCCTGCTGGAGTTCCATCGGCGCAATGCTCTGCTTTTTCTTATCAATGATGATTCCCTGTTTCCGGACGAAGGCAATCAGCTCTTCGATCTTGTCGGGATTGGGATCTTCATGGACACGGTAGACAAAGGGAATCTTCTTTTCTGCAAATTCCTCGGCCACCGTCTCATTGGCACTCAGCATGAAATCCTCAATCAGCTTTGTCGCGCAGTTTGCCTCATGGACCTGAATGTCTGTCGGAACCCCTTCTTCATTCAGCAGGATCTCTGCCTCCGGGAAATCAAAATCAATTGCCCCGCGGGCTGTCCGCAGCGCCCTGATTTTCTTAGACAGTTCCAGCATCTGACGGAACATCGTGATATAGCCTTTGTATTCTTTCAGAAGTGCCGGATTCCTGTCCTCAAGAATCGCCTTCACATCCGGATAGCTCATCCTTCTGCCGACACGGATCACCGTTTCGCAGATTCTGTGGTCGGTGATCCTGCCTTTTTCATCAAGCGTCATGATGCAGGAAAGGGTCAGGCGGTCTTCCCCGGCATTCAGGGAGCAGATGCCGTTGGACAGCTTTTTCGGAAGCATCGGGATGACGCGGTCAGCCAGATAAACCGAAGTCCCTCTTTTCAGCGCTTCCCGGTCAAGCGCGGAATGATCCTGGACGTAATTGGAAACGTCCGCGATGTGGACGCCGAGGATGTAATTTTTTCCGTCTTTCGTAAGGGAAACAGCATCGTCCAGATCCTTGGCATCCGGCCCGTCAATGGTAACGGTCTTCCATTTGCGAAGGTCTTCCCGTCCGGCGAAGTCGCCGGGAAGGAGCTGATCCGAAATGCGGTCAGCCTGCTTCAGGACTTTTTCCGGAAACTCCATCGGGATGTCTGCTCCGCGTGCTATTGAAAGAATGTCGGTGCCGGGATCATTTTCATTTCCCAGGATCTCGGTAATCCGGCCTGAAGGCTTCGATTTCTTCGAGCCGTAGTCCAGAATCTTCACGACGACCTTATCGCCGTCGGAAGCACCCCCGTCATTTCCTTTTTCGATAAATAAATCTTTTGTGAATTTCCGGTTGTCCGGAACGACGAATCCGAAATTTTTGCTTTTCCGGAACGTCCCGACAGCCTCTTCCGTACCGCGCTGAAGGATTTTCCGTATTTCTCCTTCGACCCGTCGTCCTCCGGCAAAGGGGCTGGTGCGGACCAGCACGGTGTCTCCGTGCATGGCATCTTTTACATTTTCCTCCGGAATGAAGATATCTTCATCCAGGTCCTCGCAGCGTACAAAGCCGAATCCCTTCGGATTCCCGATGAAACTTCCTTCATACTCGCTGCTCTTATTATTTCTTTTTTCTGACATGAAACCTCTCTTTTTAAACAGAAAAACACCCTTGCGCTATGGCAAGGGTGCTTAGCTTCTTATTAGCCGAAGATCTGCAGATTCAGTACAAGGCCAAGTATAAAGAACGCGACAGCCATGAATCTTGTGGCTTTGACAAGCCCGCCTTCCATGGAACGGCCCTTATTCTTTCCCCAGTACGTATCTGCGGCACCCGCGATAGCACCCAGGCCCGCGTCCTTGCCTTCCTGCATCAGGATGATTACGGTTAAGCCAATGCAGTCAATCACGAAAATGATCGTCAGCACGATTTTCAGAATACTCATAAAACACACCTCCGATAAATGAACCGAAAATCATAATAACATACCTGTTTCCGAAAAACAACCCATAATTTCAGGCTTTTTCGGGCGGAAGCAGGATTACTCTTCCGTAAGAAGCGAATGTCCGGTCATTTCCGCCGGCTTCTGCATGCCCATCAGTTCAATCAGCGTCGGGACGATATCGCAGAGCCTGCCGCCCTCTTTCAGCTTGTACTTCGGGTCCGCATTGACCAGAAGGAACGGAACCGGATTCGTCGTATGGGCGGTAAATGGATCGCCCGTCTTCGGATCCACCATTTCTTCGCAGTTTCCGTGGTCTGCGCAGATAAACATCTGGCCGTTCACTTCACGGATGGCTGCCACTGCCTTGCCGACGCACTCATCGACCGTTTCAACGGCCTTGATGGCTGCCGCTTCGACGCCGGTATGTCCGACCATGTCGCCGTTTGCGAAGTTGATGATGATGACGTCGTACTTGCCGCCGCGGATGGCTTCGCAGAGTTTGTCGCAGACTGCCGGTGCACTCATCTCCGGCTGCAGGTCATAGGTGGCCACCTTCGGGCTCGGGACAAGGATCCGGTCTTCGCCCTCATTCGGCTCTTCGACGCCGCCGTTGAAGAAGAACGTGACATGGGCATATTTCTCGGTTTCTGCCGTACGCAGCTGCTTCAGATGATTGGCTGCCAGCCACTGTCCGAATGTATTCTTGATCTGTTCCTTATGGAAAGCAACCAGCTTGTTGGCAATCGTCTCGTCGTAATCGACGAAGCAGACATACGTCGTCTTCACGCGCTCGCCGCGGTCGAAATGATCGAAGCTGTCGTCGCAGAAGCAGCGGCTGATTTCACGTGCGCGGTCCGGGCGGAAATTGAAGAAGACGACGGAATCGCCTGTCTTGATTTCAGCGGTCGGAGCTCCGTTTTTCTGAACGACGAACGGGAGGACGAATTCATCGGCAACTCCCTGATCATAGGACGCCTGCATGCCTTCCTCTGCGGAAGAAGCGGCCACGCCTTCCCCTTTTGCAAGTGCCAGATAAGCCTTCTGCACGCGGTCCCAGCGGTTGTCGCGGTCCATGGCATAATAGCGGCCCATGACGGTTGCGATTTCGCCGACGCCGATTTCCTTCATCTTCGCTTCCAGCTCTTCAATGTATCCTTTTCCGGATTCCGGAGGCGTATCTCTTCCGTCCATGAAGCAGTGGACATAGACTTTCGAAAGTCCGTTGTCCTTTGCCAGCTTCAGCAGCGCATAAAGATGCGTATTGTGGCTGTGCACGCCGCCGTCGGAAAGCAGTCCCATGAAATGAATCGCTGCGTCATTTTCCTTCGCATTCTTCACTGCGGCAAGCAGTGCTTCATTCGTGAAGAAATCTCCGTCCTCGATCGACTTCGTAATCCGGGTCAGTTCCTGGTAAATGATGCGGCCGGCGCCCATGTTCATGTGTCCGACTTCGGAATTGCCCATCTGGCCTTCCGGAAGCCCGACAGCCAGTCCGGAAGCCTGTCCCAGCACGAACGGGCAGGTCTTCTCCAGTTCGGTCATGACCGGAGTCTTTGCTTCGAACACGGCATTGTGGCTGTGGTCGCTGCTCATTCCGTATCCGTCAAGAATCATCAGTACTGTAGGTCTTTTGCTCATTTTTTCTCCTTTTCAATATACTCTGATCACAGAGGAAATCTCTTTGATGATATCGCTCATGCTGCTCAGTTCCGAAAGACTGATCCGGAAATCTTTTTCGACAACTGCCTCGGTCGTCAGGACGATTTCCGCCTGATCTCCCTGAATGACGTTCTCCTTCTGCAGGAAGCTGGCGATGCTGACATGGTTCCGTGCGAAAACGCCGGCAACCGATTCCAGGACGCCGCACTTATTGGCGACCTGCATGCGGACGAAGAATTTATTCTCAATCTCATCGATATGGCGGATCTTCAGAGATTTATAGCAGGTGCATCCCAGACGTCCCGTGCATCCGTAATTGATGTTGCGGACGATATCGAAGAGATCTCCCACGATGGCGGAAGCTGTCGGCATTTCCCCGGCGCCTCTTCCGTACATCATGACATCGTCGACTGCATCTCCGTGCACAAAGACGGCATTGAAAACATCATTGACGGAAGCCATCGGATGGCTGTCCGGAATCAGCATCGGATAGACGCCTGCTTCAATTTCATCGTCTTTCTGACGGGTAATGCCGATCAGCTTGACCACGCAGCCGAGTTCCCTCGCGTTGCGGATATCGGACTCCGTCAGTTTGGTGATTCCCTCATGATAGACATCGTCGAAAGTCACACGGGAATGGAAAGCGATGGAAGCCATGATGGCGACCTTTCTGGCTGCATCCAGTCCTTCGACATCGGCTGTCGGATTCGATTCCGCATAGCCCAGACTCATCGCGATTTTCAATGCTTCTTCGTAGCCCATTCCCTCCTGACTCATTTTCGTCAGGATGAAATTGGTTGTTCCGTTGACAATGCCCATGACTTCTGAAATGTTGTTTCCGGCCAGGCAAAGGCGCAGTGGACGGATGATCGGAATGCCGCCGGCCACGGAAGCTTCAAAGAGATAATCCAGTCTCTTTTCCTCTGCAAGCACCAGAAGTTCATGGCCTCGCGTCGCGACCAGGTCTTTGTTGGCCGTCACGACATGCTTGCCGTTTTCCAGGGCTTTTTTCTGGAAATCAAATGCCGCTTTCGTGCCGCCGATGACTTCGATGACCACATCGATCTGCAGATCTTCAAGAATGTCATCTGCATTCTCCGTCAGGATGGACGGATCTTCCACTTTGGAGGCAAAGTCCGCGATCTTCAGGACAAGAATCTTCTTGATCACGACATTGCTTCCGACCTTGCGGACCATTTCATCCTTCTGCAGCTTCAGTGTCTTGTAGACGCCGAACCCCACGGTCCCCAGACCGAGAAGACCAACATAAATCGTATCCTTTTTTTCCATCTTAACCTCCGGCTTTACATGCTGAAGGGGACGGTGAAGAAGCACCGTCCCCCTGAATTGTCTCTATTTCCGGTTCGATTGCATTCACATAAAGCCATTATAGCAACTTTATCTGTAATTGACAATCTTTCCGAAATCTTCTTTGAGAGAAGCACCGCCGACCAGACCGCCGTCGATGTCTTCCTTGCCGAAGAGTTCTGCCGCGTTGGAAGCGTTGACAGAACCGCCGTACAGAATGCGGATCTTTGAAGCGGTGTCGTCTCCGTAGAGCTCTTTCATCAGGTCACGGATGCCCTTGCAGATTTCCTCTGCCTGGTCGGATGTTGCCGTCTTGCCGGTTCCGATTGCCCAGATCGGCTCGTAAGCGATGATGGCCTCTGCCGCCTGATCAGCTGTAAGTCCGAGGAATCCGATCTTGACCTGCTGGCGGATGAAGTCCATCGTGATGCCCTGCTCTCTCTGTTCCAGAGTCTCGCCGCAGCACATGATCGGAATCAGTCCGTGCTCGAAGCATTTCAGCATCTTCTTGTTGACTGTTTCGGAAGTCTCTGCGAAATACTGGCGTCTCTCGGAATGTCCGAGGACAACGTATTTCACGCCGGCATCTGTCAGCATGTTTGGAGCGATTTCGCCTGTATAGGCACCTTTCTCTTCATAGAACATGTTCTCGGCGCCGATGTTGATGTTGCTTCCCTTTGCCGCTTCCATGGCTGCCGGGATATCGATGGCCGGTACGCAGAAAATGACATCGACATCATCACTTGCGACCAGCGGTTTCAGCTGGTTGACAAGAGCAACCGCTTCAGACGGAGTCTTGTTCATTTTCCAGTTTCCTGCTGCTACTTTTCTTCTTGCCATTTTTTTGTCCTCTTTTCAGTCTTTGTCATCCGCAGCTGCAACGCCCGGAAGTTCTTTTCCTTCAAGGAATTCAAGGGAAGCTCCGCCGCCTGTGGAAATGTGCGTCATCTTGTCTGCAAAGCCGAGCTGGTTGACAGCTGCTGCAGAATCGCCGCCGCCGATGACTGTCGTGGCATCGGTATCCGCAAGAGCCTGTGCAACCGCAATCGTGCCTTTTGCCAGGATCGGATTCTCAAACACTCCCATCGGGCCGTTCCAGACGACCGTCTTGGCTGATTTCACGGCATCCGCGAAGGCAGCCTGTGTCTTCTCGCCGATATCCAGTCCCATCTTGTCAGAAGGGATGCTGTCGGAAGCAACTGTCTCGACTTCGATCGGTGCATCAATCGGATCCGGGAAGGAAGCGGCAACAACCGTATCCTGCGGAAGGAACATCTGCTTGCCGAGCTGAGCAGCCTTATCGATCATTTCTTTGCAGTAGTCAATCTTCGTGTCATCCACAAGAGAAGTTCCGACTTCATATCCCTTCGCTTTCATGAAGGTATAGGCCATGCCGCCGCCGATGATCAGCGTGTCGCATTTCTCAAGCAGATTGGAAATGACATTCAGCTTATCGGCAACTTTTGCTCCGCCGAGGATTGCGACGAACGGGCGCTTCGGGTCATCGACTGCATTTCCGAGGAAATTGATTTCTTTCTGCATCAGATAGCCGACCACGCACGGTTTGTTTTCCTTCTTCAGGACTTCCGTGACGCCGACGTTCGAGCAGTGAGCACGATGAGCGGTTCCGAAAGCATCATTGACGAAAACATCTGCCAGGGAAGCCAGATCCTGTGAGAATGCCTCGCCGTTTTTCGTCTCTTCCGGACGGAAGCGAGTATTCTCAAGAAGAACGACATCGCCGTCCTGCATTGCTGCGACAGCTGCTTTTGCATTGTCTCCGACAACCGTATCATCAGCTGCGAACTTTACTTCCTTGCCGAGCAGTTCCGAAAGTCGAGCGGCTACCGGTGCCAGTGAGAAAGCGGCATCCGGGCCCTTCGGCTTTCCGAGGTGGCTGCACAGGATGACTCTTCCGCCGTCAGCGATGAGTTTCTTGATCGTCGGAAGCGCTGCCACGATGCGGTTGTCGTCTGTGATCTTTCCTTCTTTCAGCGGTACGTTGAAATCGCAGCGGCAAAGGACGCGCTGTCCTTTTACATTGATATCATCAACAGATTTCTTGTTAAGCATTTCTTGCATCCTCCTTATGATTGGTCTTGCTGAATAAATCAGGGGCCCGGCCCTTTTTGACCGGACCCCTGCAGGTCTTACCTTATGGAAATAAGATTATTTATTGAGCAGTTTGCCGAAGTACTTGATTGTCCTGCACATATTGGATGTGAAGGAGTTCTCATTGTCATACCAGGAAACGACCTGGACTTCGGTGTTGCCGTCGCCGACCGGAAGGACGGATGTCTGTGTGGAATCAAACAGAGAGCCGTAGGTCATGCCGATCACGTCGGAGGAAACAATCTGATCCACATTGTATCCGAAGGACTCATTGGAAGCAGCCTTCATCGCAGCGTTGATCTGGTCAACTGTGACTTCGCCCTTGACAACAGCCGTCAGGATTGTGGTGGAGCCTGTCGGTACCGGTACACGCTGAGCAGAGCCGATGAGCTTGCCGTTCAGTTCCGGAACAACAAGGCCGATAGCCTTTGCAGCGCCGGTGGAGTTCGGAACGATGTTGATGGCAGCCGCGCGGCTTCTTCTCTGATTGCCTTTTCTCTGCGGTCCGTCAAGAATCATCTGATCGCCTGTGTAAGCGTGGATCGTGACCATGATTCCGGACTGGATCGGAGCCAGTTCATTCAGTGCTTTTGCCATCGGTGCAAGGCAGTTCGTCGTGCAGGATGCAGCGGAGATGATGTGATCATCAGCTGTCAGTGTCTCATGGTTCGTGTTGTAAACGATGGTCGGAAGGTCACTTCCTGCCGGAGCGGAAATAATGACGTTCTTTGCGCCGGCATCGATATGAGCCTGTGCCTTGTCTTTTGAGCAATAGAAGCCTGTGCACTCAAGAACGACGTCGACATCAAGAGCTTTCCACGGAAGGTTGTGAGCATCCGGCTCTTTGTAGATTTCGATTTCTGTTCCGTCAACCGTGAGGGAATGATCAGAGAAGGAAACCTTGTCAGCTTTGGCATATCTGCCCTGTGAAGAATCATATTTCAGAAGGAAAGCAAGCATTTCCGGGCTCGTCAGATCGTTGATGGCAACGATTTCAAATCCTTCTGCCTGGAACATCTGACGGAAAGCCAGACGTCCGATACGTCCAAAACCATTAATCGCAACTCTTACTGCCATAATTTAGAACCTCCTGATTATTATTGTTAAATGGTTAATAAACCTTATTGCCCACGCACTATTTTACATATTCGCCCTTTAAATTACAAGGATTATCTGATTATAATTTCACAAATACCGGCTTTCGGTTTACATAATACGCATAGTGCGTGAATCCGCACGATTTCAGCAGCTCTCCTGCTTCTTCAAAGCCGAAGCCGATGCTGTACGGCTTGTGGGAATCCGATCCCACCGTGATGAGCGTTCCGCCCAGTTCCCTGTATCTCCTCAGGACATCCGGGGAGGGATTCGGAAATCCCAGCTGCTTCCGGAGTCCTGCCGTGTTGATTTCCAGAGCCTTGTTTCTACGGACCAGGATCTTGAGGATTTCATCGATGACATCCGAATACGCCGAATAGGTGTAGCTGTGCGTCTTGAATCTGCCGTAGCGCACGATGTAGTCGAGATGTCCGAGGGAATCAAATCCCCGGAATGCCCTGACATCCCTCAGGGTTTCTTCGAAATAATCACGGTAGATCTGCGCATCCGTCCTGCCGTCAAAAGTGGAGGGATAATAAGGATCGCTGCCGTCGACCAGATGCTGGGACCCGATGACGAAGTCAAAAGGATATTTCTTCAGAAGTTCCTCATAGCGGTCGACCAGGTGCTCCTGCATTCCCAGTTCAATGCCGGCCAGGACAAGAATCTTTTCACTGTACTTTTCCTTCAGTCCCCGGATGCTGGCAAAATATTCATCCATGTTGAAGTCGAACTTCACGCCTTCGACCGGGTAGTCATAATCGATATGGTCCGTAAAACAGATATGCGGAAGACCTTCTTCCACGGCCTTTTTCACCATCTCTTCCATTTCCGTGCTGGAATCCGTGGAAAAAAGACTGTGAACGTGAGTATCTCCGATTTTCATTGAATTGTGCCTCCGCCAAGAATACAGTCGTTCTGATAAAAGACAGCCGCCTGACCCGGTGTTACAGCCCTCTGCGGCTCATCGAAAATGACCCGGACGGTCCTGCCGTCCGCGGGTTCTATTATAGCAGAAGATCCTTTGTGATTGTACCTTATCTTCGCAATGACAGGTGTTTTTCCATTCAGCTCCGGGACCGACATCAGATTGACGTCTGATACGGTCAGCGTTCTTTCAAAGAGCGCTTCATTTCCCGACAGGACGACTTTATTTTCCTCCGGCAGGATCTTTTTGACAAAGACGGGATACCCGAAAGCAAGGCCCAGGTGCTTGCGCTGGCCGATCGTGTAATGCGTGATCCCCTTGTGGATGCCCAGGACCTTTCCGTCTTCATCGACAAAGAGTCCTTCCTTGTCTTTTACGCCGGTGTCTTCTTCGATGAATTTTGCATAGTCATGGTCGGGAATGAAACAGATCTCCTCGCTGTCCGGTTTCTCCGCCACCGGCAGTCCTGCTTCCTTTGCCATATTCCGGACCTCCGGTTTCGTGTAGATGCCGAGAGGCATCAGCGTATGGGCCAGCTGATCCTGCGTCAGATTGTAGAGCGCATAGCTCTGGTCCTTGCTGGAAGGCGCTGCCTTCAGCGTGAACCTTCCGCTGTCCAGCCGGATCACGGAAGCATAATGTCCGGTCGCAATATAATCCGCTCCGATGGAAAGCGACTTGGTCAGAAGCGATTCCCATTTCACGTAGCGGTTGCAGGCAATGCACGGATTCGGCGTACGTCCGGCCATGTATTCCCGTACGAAATAATCCATGACGTTCTTACGGAATTCCTTCCGGAAATTCATGACATAGTGCGGAATGCCGATGACGCGAGCGACCCTTCTGGCATCTTCCACCGCCGAAAGGCCGCAGCATCCGCCGTTCTCTTCCTGCGTCAGTTCACTCTCTTCCTGCCATACCTGCATCGTCACGCCGATAACGTCAAAACCCTGCTTCTTAAGAAGCAGGGCTGCGACGGAACTGTCTACACCGCCTGACATACCGACTACAACGCGTTTTCCGTTCAAAACAAGACTCCTCACTCGGTTTTTGTCAGTGAATCAATACTCCTCCGGTGAATCAATACTCTTCTTCCGGAGCTTCTTCCGAAATATCATTCTTCGGCTTCTTCAGTCCTTCGATCTTGACGTGATGCTTCTCTGCATAATCCCAGAGTGCCGCATGAATGGCTTCCTCAGCCAGAAGGCTGCAGTGGACCTTGATTGGCGGAAGTCCGTCCAGTGCTTCCATGACGGCTTTATTTGTCACTTCGAGTGCCTGCTGGATGGTCTTGCCCTTTACCAGCTCTGTGGCCATCGAAGAAGTTGCCACTGCGGCGCCGCATCCGAAGGTCTTGAACTTGCAGTCCCGGATGATGCCGTTGTCATCGATGTCCAGATACATTCTCATGATATCTCCGCACTTTGCGTTGCCGACCGTGCCGACGCCGCTGGCGTTCTCAATTTCTCCTACGTTCCTGGGATGCTGGAAATGATCCATTACTTTTTCGCTGTACATGTTTTTTCTCCTCGTATTCTGTAATCAGAATTTTTATTTTGCAGATGCTGCTTCCTGTTTTTTAACGAAGTCCTCATAAAGCGGGCTCATGGAACGCAGGTTGGAAATGATGCCTTTCAGGGAATCAACCGTGAAATCCGCCTGCTCTTTCGTAATCTCTTCCGAAAGGGTGAGTCTCAGGCTTCCGTGTGCGATCTCGTGAGGCAGCCCGATGGCCAGCAGCACATGGGAAGGATCCAGACTTCCGGAAGTGCAGGCCGAACCGGAGGATGCCGCGATGCCCTTCATATCGAGCATGATCAGCATGGACTCGCCTTCGACATAGCGGAAGCAGACGTTGATGTTGTTCGGCAGACGCTTGACCGGATCTCCGTTCAGCTTCGTGTACGGGATTTCCTTCATGATGCGTCCGATCATGTAATCGCGGATTTCGATTTCCTGCTTCGTCCTTGCTTCCATCGTCTGCTCGGCGAGCTCAGCCGCCTTGCCGTATCCGACGATACCAGGTACATTTTCCGTGCCGGCACGGCGTTTTCTCTCCTGTGCCCCGCCGTGTACAAAGCTTCTGATCTTGACTCCCTTGCGGATATACAGGAAGCCGATGCCTTTCGGTCCGTTCAGCTTGTGTCCGCTGGAGCTGAGCATGTCGATGTTGTCATCATTGACATTGATCGGGATATGGCCGTAAGCCTGCACCGCGTCTGTATGGAAAAGGATGCCGTGGTCATGCGCGATTTTTCCGATTTCGCGGATCGGCTCGATGGTCCCGATCTCGTTGTTTGCCGTCATGACGGAAATGAGGATGGTCTTGTCGGTGATTGCCGCTTCAACTGCCTTCGGATCGACAAAACCGTTTTCATCGACATCGAGATAGGTGATTTCAGCTCCTTTGCTCTCCAGATAATCGCAGGTATGGAGAATGGCGTGATGCTCGATCTTCGACGTGATGATGTGGTTTCCCTTGTCGGCATAAGCCTCGAAGGTGGCCTTGAGGGCCCAGTTGTCGGATTCGGATCCGCCGGCCGTGAAATAGATTTCTTCCGGATCGGCACCGATTACATGCGCCACCTGTGCGCGTGCCTTCTCGATGGCCTCTTTGCTTCTTCCCGCCACTTCATAGATGGCGGAAGGATTTCCGTAATTCTCCGTAAAGTACGGAAGCATTGCCTTTACGACTTCCGGATTGGTTTTGGTTGTTGCTGCGTTGTCTAAATAGATTGTCGTTGCCATAGCATTCACCCTTTCTTTATTTGCTGCAGGTCACTCTTCGGCCTGATTCTGGTTGCTGCAGGCCTCGGTTGCCACCTGGCCTTTTTTCCTCAGTTCCCGGCTCCTGTCTGCCAGATCCTTGATGGAAATGGTATTGACGGCGTCCTTGATGCTCTCGTTGATTCTCTGCCAGACGATCTTGGTGACGCACAGATCGCTCATGCCGCATTCTTCATTATCTTCAGAGCCTTTGCATTCGACGGCATTCAGTCCGCCTTCCAGGGAAATAAGCACGTCACCGACGGAAATGTCTTCTTCCGGTCTTGCCAGCACATATCCGCCTCCGGCGCCTCTGACGCTCTTCACAAGACCTGACTTCTTCAGTTTTCGGAAAAGCTGTTCGAGATACGTGTCGGAAATGTTCTGCCTTTCCGCAATGCACTGGATGCATACCGCCCCGTCGCCCTGATTGAGCGCCAGGTCGACCATCGCCCGCAGTCCGTATCTCCCTTTCGTCGTCAGTTTCATCATGCCTCCGGTAAATCTGACTGTTTTACTCTGATTTCACGATGAGAATATCATATCCTACTATTTTTGTCAACTTTATTTTCATAAAAATTCTGTATCTTTTTCTGAACAGGAAACCGTCCGTAGATCCACATATTTTATAAGCCCCTTGCCCGGGACAGAGAGCTCCATGACGATAGCGCCGGCCTCGTCGCTGTTTCTGCACGATGCGATGGTCTGCGCAGAACTGTCTGAAGCGGGCTCTTTCATATGAAATTCGCAGATGTCCCGCAGGGACTCTGATGCAGCATCAGAAGAGCCCGCTGAGTTTTCGGAGCAGACCATCCATCGGCGAGTGCAGAAACGGCAGAGGCAAGCGTGTCAGGGAGCTCTCTGTCCCGGGAAAGGGGCAAATAAAAATACCGCGCATCTCTGCGCGGTTTGCTTTCAAAAAAGATCACTTTCTGGGATGAGCCTTGTTGTAGACGTCCCGGATCTTCGTAATGCTCATATTGAGATACATCTGCGTCGTACTGATATCCGAATGCCCGAGCATCTCCTGAAGACTCTTCAGGTCTGCTCCGTTCTGCAGCATATGCGTCGCAAAAGAATGCCTCAGCGTATGCGGCGTGATATCCGCCTTGATGCCCGCTTCAGCCGCGTAGCCCTTCAGGACCTTCCAGAAACCCTGACGGCTCATGGACTTCCCGGATACATTCGTGAAAAGCACGTCGCTTTCATCGTGCACGAAAATCTTACGGGATTTTTCCAGGTACAGCGAAAGAGCCTTCTTGGCTGTTGCGCTGAAAGGAATGATTCTCTCTTTTTTGCGGTCCACGCACGTCAGATAATTCATCTGCATGTTGATATCCGAAACACGCAGCCCGATCAGCTCGGACACGCGCATCCCCGTCGCATAGAGAAGTTCCAGCATGGCACTGTCGCGGATTCCTTTCGGAGTCGTTTTGTCAGGCTGTTTTAAAAGCAGCGTGACTTCTTCGACCGTCATGATTTCCGGTGCTTTCTTCTCGATCTTCGGCGGTTTCAGTTCATCGGACGGATTCTGCGAAACGATTTCCTTCTTCAGCATATACTGATAGAAAGAACGAATCGACGCAACACTCCTCGATACAGAGGAGGATGCGTAATTAGAATTCTCAAGATACAGCATGTACGAATTGAGATTGGTCGCAGTGACCTGATCCCACGACGTAATATGCAGCTCTTCCTGAAGATACTGCATCAGCTTATCGAGATCCCGCTTATAAGATACTTCCGTATTGGCGGAAGACTTTTTATTCTTATGAAAGTAGCGAATAAACTTCTGAATTGCTTCTTCCATTAAATCAAACTCCATCTCTTCATGGATTTGTAAGGAAGCAATTCACCCTTCAAATTAATCCCTCTCCGGGTTTGATCCCCCTCGCGCCCGGATAGGGATATTATAACTTCGAATTTACATAAAATCAAATACAAAATTTGCTTCAAACGCCGGGATGCCTGCTATTTGGCGGCTTCCTCACAATATATCGGTTTCCATAAAACTTTGGGTTCAATATCTTGTGCTTTCCCCGCAGAAAAAATTCTTTTGCATCGCAAAATGGACATGGTTCACATAACGGAGGACTGTCTCATTTGCCGTGCGGATAGGCACCCTGCCTTACAGATACAAAAAAGGAAGAGCTTCCGCCCTTCCTTTCTGTTTCATTTTGCGTAATCGACCGCTCTGCTTTCCCTGACCATATTGACCTTGATCTGGCCGGGATATTCGAGTTCCGCTTCGATCTGTTTGGAAATGTCCCTTGCGAGCAATACCATGTCCGCGTCGCTGACCAGTTCCGGAATGACATTGATCCGGATTTCACGGCCTGCCTGGATTGCATACGATTTTTCAACACCCTTGAAGCTGTTCGTGATATCTTCCAGTTTCTTGAGGCGGTTCGTATAGGTCTCCAGCGTTTCTCTTCTTGCTCCGGGTCTTGCGGCTGAAATTGCGTCCGCTGCCTGAACCAGGCATGCAATAAGGGAAGTGGCTTCCACGTCTCCGTGATGGCTTTCCACGGTATTGATGACAACATCGCTTTCCTTGTATTTCCTGCAGATGTCCGCGCCGATCTGGATATGGGATCCTTCCACTTCATGGTCGATGGATTTTCCGATATCATGCAGAAGACCTGCGCGCTTAGCCAGCCTGACATCGCATCCGCATTCTCCGGCCAGAAGACCGGCCAGCTGTGCGACCTCCAGTGAATGCTTGAGAGCATTCTGTCCGTAGGAAGAACGATAGCGCATTCTTCCGAGCAGTTTGATGATTTCGGGATGCAGATTGTGCACTCCCACTTCCATCGCAGCCGCTTCGCCGTCCTCACGCATCTGATTCTCGACTTCTTTCCTTGCCTTATCGACCATTTCCTCGATTCTGGCAGGATGGATTCTTCCGTCTACGATCAGCTTCTCCAGTGCGATCCTGGCGACTTCACGCCTTACCGGATCGAAACCGGACAGGACGACTGCTTCCGGCGTATCGTCGATGATCAGATCGACACCGGTCAGCGTTTCCAGCGTACGGATGTTGCGTCCTTCACGGCCGATGATTCTGCCTTTCATTTCATCGGACGGAAGCTGCACAACGGAAATCGTGGACTCGGAAACATGGTCGACTGCACATCTTTGGATGGCATTGACGACAATTTCCTGAGCCTTCTTGTCCGAATCCGCCTTGGCCTGCTCGTTCAGCTCCTTGTAGATTCTGGCGATATCTGCTTTTGCGTCATCCTTCACTTCCGAAAGGAGCTGATTCTTTGCTTCCTCCGAAGTCATTCCGGAAATCTTCTCCAGCGCTCTTACGCCTTCTTCGTGCTGATCCTCAACTTCTTTTTCCTTCTTGCTTAATGCTGTTTCTTTTGCTGCGTAGTCTGCCTCACGCTTTTCCATGGCTTCCGTTTTCTTATCCAGGGCATCTTCCTTGGACTGAATACGGCGTTCCTGCTTCGTTACCTCGGCACGACGCTCCTTCAGTTCCTTTTCCACTTCATTGCGAGCGGTCAAGGACTGTTCCTGGATATCGATCATGGATTCGCGCTTCTTAGTTTCGGCCTGTTTAATGGCGTCATCTATGATGCTTCTTGCCTTTTCCTCAGCTGTGCCGATCTTCTGTGAATCCTGTTTAGTCTTGTTGGCAACAGCCAGCTTCCATACAACCGGAAGAGCAATCAGCAGGACGACTACTGCAACAATCAGTATAATGGTTAATACATTCATGCTACAGGAGCACCTCCTTATTTAGTTTTCATTGTACGGGTATACAACATTTAACATTTTATATGGTTTTCTATTTTATGTCAAGCAAACGAAAGCATGAAAAAGCCGAACAAACGAAAGTTTGTCCGGCTTTATCTGTTAATCCATTCTGAACAGATCCAGGTCTTCCAGTACGGAGCGGATGTCGCCCGGCCGAAAGCCCTGCCGCTGGAGTGCCGCACCGATTTTCTGTGCCTTTTTCGGATCCTCTTCCTTTAAGCCGCGGAGCTTCTTTACAGCCAGGGAACGGATCAGCGGCCTTTCGTCGTAAGGCTCGATCTCTTCAAATGCTTCCGAGATGACTTCCTTCGGCAGGCCTTTCTTCCCCATATCAAAGCGGATTCGCTGACGGCTTCTCTTGCCCAGATAGAACTCCAGGTATTTCTGCGCGTATTTCCGGTCATCAATATAGCCGAAGCTTTTGACATACTCCATCGTTTCATCGACTGTTTCTTCGGAGTATCCGGCCTTTTTCAGCTTATCGTACAGTTCCTTTTCGGTACGGTCCATATCGGTAAGAAGATAGAGCGCCCGCTTCTTTGCCCTGGTTATCTCATCCATGGCCGATTACTCTTCATCCTCCGGAACTTCTTCTATATCCTGTGCGGGAGCCTTTGCCCCGTCGCTTTTCTTTGCGGCTCCGTCTGCTCCGATGCCTCTTGCCTCACGCACCTGAGCTTCGATTTCTTCCATGACAGACGGATTTTCCTCAAGATACTGCTTGGCGTTCTCGCGTCCCTGGCCGATCTTCTCGCCCTTGTACGCAAACCATGCTCCGCTCTTTTCCACGATATCATCTTCTACTGCCAGGTCGAGGATGTCTCCTGATCTGGAAATGCCCTTGCCGAACATGATATCGAACTGGGCTTCCTTGAAAGGCGGCGCCACTTTGTTCTTCACGACCTTGATTCTGGTCCGGTTGCCGATCACTTCTCCGCCGGCCTTCAGGGTTTCTGTCCTTCTGACGTCCAGACGGATGGAAGCATAGAACTTCAGTGCCCGGCCGCCTGTGGTCGTCTCCGGGTTTCCGAACATGACGCCGATCTTCTCACGCAGCTGGTTGATGAAAACGACGATGCACTTCGTCTTGCTGACGGTTGCCGTCAGTTTCCGGAGGGCCTGGCTCATCAGTCTGGCCTGGAGTCCCATATGGGAATCTCCCATCTCCCCGTCAATTTCCGCCTGAGGAGTCAGGGCAGCCACGGAGTCCACGACGATGATGTCCACTGCTCCGGAACGTACCATCGTTTCCGTAATCTCCAGCGCCTGCTCGCCGGAATCCGGCTGGGAAATGTAGAGGTTGTCGATATCCACGCCGATGTTCTTGGCATAGACCGGATCGAGTGCATGCTCCGCGTCCACGAAACCGGCGATGCCGCCCCTCTTCTGGACTTCCGCCACCATATGCAGGGCCACGGTCGTCTTGCCGGAAGATTCCGGTCCGTAGATTTCTATGATTCGTCCCTTCGGGATTCCGCCGAGACCGAGTGCAATATCCAGTGAGAGCGAGCCTGTCGGAACTGTTTCCACATTCATGGAAGCACCGGATTCTCCGAGCTTCATGACAGCTCCTTTTCCGAATTCCTTTTCCAGATGCCCGATGGCAGCTTCCAGGGCTCTTTCTTTCTCTTCCTGAACCTTATTCTGATCCTTGTTTTTATCTTCTTTCACTTTTCGGTTCTCCTTTTAAATACGAACATTTGTTCGTCCTTTGATAATAGTACACTACAAGGTCTTAATTGTCAATCGGAAAATCAGCTTAAAAAGAGCATACTTCCCCCTTCCTTCGTCATCATCTCACAAAAGGAATTTCAATGCCCGAACGGGCTTTCAGATATGGAAATACGGCGGCCGGAAATCAGATTTCCGGCCGCAGCCGATCGTACGGATGTCAGCCGACCAGCCAGTCGTACAGTTCCTGATACTGCAGTGCGGAATGGTTCCAGGAGAAATCCTTCGCCATCGCACGGTCGATGATCTTGTTCCACTCGCGTTTCTTATCGTAATAAACCTTTTCCGCGTAGCGGACCGTTGCCATCATTTCATGGGCATTGTAATTCGTGAAGGAGAAGCCGGTCCCGGTGCCTTCGAACTCATTGTACGGCTCTACCGTATCCTTCAGTCCTCCAGTCTCACGGACGATCGGAATCGTTCCGTAGCGAAGGGACATCAGCTGGGAAAGTCCGCACGGCTCAAACTGGGACGGCATCAAAAATGCGTCCGACGCCGCATAAATCTTATGCGCCAGCGCATCATTGTAATAAATCTGGGCTGTCACCTTGCCGCCGTATTTCCAGGCAAAATGACGGAACATATTTTCATACTGCTCATCGCCCGTGCCAAGGACTGCGAACTGAACGGCATCCTGGCACATTTCATCCATCACATAGGCAATCAGGTCAAAGCCCTTCTGGTCGGTCAGACGGGAAACAATGCCGATCAGCATCGTCTTCGGATCCACGGTCAGGCCGAGATCCTGCTGCAGCGCCGTTTTGTTCTTCACCTTTTCCCGGCGGAAAGTCCTCGGGCTGTAATTTGCATAGATTTCCTTATCCGTCTGCGGATCGAATTCTGCGTAGTCGATGCCGTTCACGATGCCGCGGAGATCATTGGCGCGTGCGCGCATCAGGCCGTCGAGGCCTTCCCCGTAATACGGCATCTTGATTTCCTCTGCATAGGTACGGGACACCGTCGTGATGGCATTGGCATAGACGATGCCGCCCTTCAGAAGGTTGCCGTCTTTCTTGTATTCAAGTTTGTCCGGAGTGAAATAATAATCCGGCAGTCCGACGATATCCTTCATGGTCTTGACGTCCCACACGCCCTGGAATTTCAGGTTGTGGATCGTCATGACGGTCTTGATTCCGCGGTAGAAATCCCCGGCCTGGAAATCTCCGTTGAGATAAACGGGGATCAGGCCTGTCTGCCAGTCATGGCAGTGGATGATATCGGGACGGAACTCAATGACCGGCAGGATTGAAAGCGCGGCCTTTGAGAAGAAGGCAAACTTATCAATATCGTACGGCATTCCGGCATACGGCTTGTCGCACGTGAAATAATCCTGATTGTCGATGAAATAGAAATGAACGCCCTCATACTCGCATTCCAGGATGCCGACATAGACGGATCTCCAGTCGAAATCCATATAGAAGGAGGTGCGGTAGTTCAGCATGTCCTTGTACTTCTGGGCCATGCAGGAATAAAGAGGAAGCACGACGCGGCAGTCGAAATATCTTTTATCCAGGTATTTCGGCAGGGAGCCGACGACATCGGCAAGTCCTCCTGTCTTGATAAACGGGACGCATTCGGAAGCAGCAAAAAGAATATTTTTCATGAGATCATTCACCTCCGCTTAATGCCCTTATTATAGCGCATCCGATTTATACTGTCGACACATCTCTTTCATTTCCCGTGCCGTATCAAAGGTGCTTTCCGTCAGTTTTGCGCCTCCGAGGATCCTGGCCAGTTCCCGTACGGATTCTTCTTCCGAGAGCGCATCGATCCTCGTCACGGCTTCCGTTTCGCTTACCTCTTTCGTGATGGCATAGTGCTCATCCGCCATGGCGGCAATCTGCGGAAGGTGCGTGATGCACAGAGTCTGGTGGCTCCTGGAGACGACCGAAAGCTTTTCGGCCACTTTCTGGGCGGTGCGTCCGCTGATGCCCGCATCGATTTCATCAAAGATCAGCGTGTCCGTGTCGTCTTTTGCAGCGAACATCGTGCGGATGCCCAGCATGATCCTGGAAAGTTCGCCGCCCGATGCGATTTTATTGATGGGAAGCTTCGGTTCGCCGGGATTCGTGCGGATCAGGAAATCGACGGTATCCTGTCCGTTCGCCGAGAAATTCCCGCCGACAGAAAATCCGATTTCAAAATCCGCCCTGGCAAAATTCAGGTCAAGGAACTGCTGCTGCGCTGCCTTCTCAAATGAAGCAGCCGTTTCCTTCCTCACGGCAGTCAGGGCATCCGAGGATTTCTTCAGGGCAGCTTCTGCCGCATGGAATTCCGATTCTAGATGCTTTCTGCCTTCCGCGTAATCTTCCAGTTCGCTGCGCTTCTTTTTCTTCTCTTCAAGCAGGTTCAGGATTCCTTCGATTGAATCCGCATACTTTGCCTTCAGCCGGTTGATCCGGTTGAGCCGTTCTTCTGTTTCTTCAAAAGAATCCGCTTCATAGGTCAGTCCGCTGATATAGTCAGCCGTATCCCTGTTGAAGTCATTCAGCAGGGAGTCCATGCTGCGCAGGGAATTCTCCAGTTCTTCCAGAGCCGGATCAAACTCGCTCACGCTTTCCAGTTCCTTCAGCGCCCGTCCGATGGTTTCACCGGCTCCCTCGTCGCTGTCGTAGCCGGTCATCGTATGCACGGCATTGACGGTTTCCGCAATGCGCTTGCTGTTGGAAAGTCTCCTGTAAAGCTTCTCAAGTTCTTCGTCTTCTCCGGGCTGAAGATCCGCCTCTTCGATTTCCTGAATCTCAAAATCCAGGAAAGAAAGCGTACGGAGACGTTCTTCCTCGCTCATTCCCGTTTCGCTCATCCGCTTCTTCAGGGAAGAATAAGTCCGGTAATCTTCCGCTGTTCTTGCCTTTGCGGAAGAAACGGCCTCTCCGCCGAATTCATCCAGAAGCTCCAGCTGCCGGTCATTCCTTAAAAGCTGCTGATATTCATGCTGCCCGTGGATATCGATCAGGCAGGCCCCGCACTCCCGTACCTGAGCCGTCGTCGAGGTGACTCCGTTGATGCGGCAGACCGATTTCCCCTCTTCCAGTTTCCGGGAAATGAGGATGACGCCGTCTTCCGGTTCGATTCCGAGTTCCGCCAGTTTTTTCAGGACGGAAGGATTTTCCGTTTCAAAGACCATCTCCACAAGAGCAGACGGCGCCCCTTCCCGAAGCATGCTGCGGGAAAACTTCGCGCCCAGCGCTGTCATGACCGAACCCACGATGATTGATTTTCCGGCTCCTGTCTCACCGGTCAGGATATTGAGGCCTTCTCCGAAATCAACATCGATTTCCCGAATCAGGGCTAAATTTTTAATATGGAGATTTCTCAGCATCTTTCAGGCTTCCTCACGATTGCTTTTCTGGAACGTTCTCAGGCTTTCTTCATGACTGCTTTTCTGAAACGTTCTCAGGCTTCCTTCATGATCTCTTCAAGTTTCTTCCGCAGCGTCCCGGCATCTTCCGGAGAACGCAGGACCAGCATGACCGTGTCATCCCCTGCGATGCATCCGAGCACTTCCCTCCAGTCGAGGGAATCAAGAGCTGCTGCCGCCGCCATCGCCATGCCGGAAACCGTCTTGACCACGCCGATGTTGTACGAAATATCCAGCGACACATAGACATCTTTGAGGACCCGCTGATAGCGCATCGACAAAGAGCCGCTGCCGCCGTTGACCGTCGTATATTTCTGGCGTCCGCCTCCGGCGGAAACTTTTCTCAGTTCCAGCTGGCGGATATCCCGCGAGACCGTAGCCTGCGTGACGTTGAATCCCGCCCTGCGGAGCTGGTCAGCCAGTTCCTCCTGCGTTTCGATGTCGTGCTGCGTAATCAGTTCCAGTATCTGCTCATGCCGCGCGTTTTTCATGATTTTTCTCTCCCATCCGGCATCATCCGGCTGTTCAGGTCAGACTGCCGCGGAATTCGGTATCGTCCGGCCATTCATGTCAGACTGTCACGGAATTCGGTACCATCCGGCCATTCAGGTCAGACTGTCACGGAATTCGGTACCATCCGGCCATTCAGGTCAGAATGTCACGGAGTTTCCGTCAGTCGCTGCTCATTTTCTTCCGGAGGACTTCCAGGAAACTCAGGTTGCTGATCTTGATGATATTTGTTCCCTTCCGGGACATCCTCACGACGATCCGGTCCCCGGTTTCCACCCTGTGGTCGCCTTCCCCGTCAAAGTTCACCGTGGCCGCTTCCGGCTGCGGCGTGCGCCCCGGTCCGATTTCCACCATGATTTCATCGCTTTTCGGGAAAATAATGCTTCTCGTATTAATGGTATGCGGTGCCAGCGGCGTCAGGATCAGAAGGTCCGCCTGAGGCGAGACAATCGGTCCTCCTGCCGACAGGCTGTAGCCGGTCGAACCGGTCGGCGTGGAAATGATGATGCCGTCGGCCTGATACGAATTCAGGAATTCATTGTTGACGTAGTTCATGAATTTCAGGATGCGCGGCGGTCCGGTTCTCGTAATGACAATGTCATTCAGGGCATTTCCCGAACAGACTTTGATGCCGTCATGATAAATCGTACCGTAAATCATCATCCGCTTTTCAATATCGAAATCGTTGTTCATGACTTTGTCGAGAGCCGGCAGGATCATCGCGCGGTTCACTTCTGCCAGATAGCCGAGCGTGCCCAGATTGACGCCGAGCAGAGGAATCTGACGGTCCACGACCTTATCCGCCGCCCTCAATAGCGTACCGTCTCCGCCAAGCACGATCACGCAGTCGGCATCGTCCGGGATATCGTCGCCGTCATTTGAGACGGTGCTGATCCGGTCATTCTTCTTCAGATATTCCGTAACCTTGCGGGTAAATTCCCCGCTGGGATCCTTGACCGTGTTTCTCAGGATGCAGAATTTTCTCATTTTTGTCCATCCAGTTCCCCGTGTGCCTGCTGCACGGTTTCATCTATCATCTGACCGGTAACATTTCCGTCCCCCGGTTTCTGTATGGAATCTTCAGGCAGTTCTCCGGAAGCTTTATCTTCCGTTTTATCTTCCGCTTTGTTTCCCGGGCTGTCTTCCGCAGCTTTCTTTTTCAGGTAAAGAAGATATTCGATATTTCCTTCCGGTCCGCGGATCGGCGAATAGCTGAGCATCACCGGCTCCAGTCCGAGTCCGTCCGCAGCGCCGATGACTCTTTCAATCACTTCGCGGTGAACCTTCGGGTCCCGCACGACACCGTGCTTTCCGACTTTCTCCCTGCCCGCCTCGAACTGAGGCTTGATCAGGCAGACGATTTCTCCGTTTTCCTTCAGGAGATCCCTGACCGGTCCCAGTACCAGCAGGAGGGAAATAAACGATACGTCGATGCTCGCAAAATCTGCTTTCTCCGGCAGGTCTTCCGGCTTCATGAGGCGTACGTTGGTTTTCTCCATGCACACGACGCGCGGATCGTTCCGCAGCTTCCAGTCAAGCTGACCGTATCCCACGTCCACAGAATAGACCTTCACGGCTCCGTTCTGCAGCATGCAGTCGGTGAAGCCTCCTGTGGAGGCTCCGATATCCAGACAGGTCTTTCCTTCCATGGAAATGGGAAAGACTTTCATTGCTTTTTCCAGCTTCAGTCCGCCGCGGCTCACATACGGGAGCGTCCTGCCGCGCACTTCGAGCGCAGCCGTCTCGTCAACGGACGTTCCGGGCTTGTCTTCCTTCACTCCGTCCGCGTAGACGATGCCCTCCATGATCAGGACTTTCGCCTTTTCCCTGGACGGGGCAAGGCCTTTTTCGAACAGAAGGATATCCAGTCTTTTCTTCACGTAAATTCCTCGGTCGTGCCGTCCCCGGCAATTTTCTGCATCTTCTTTTCAACGGTATCGATACTGCCGTTGACATCCTTCAGAAGCTTCATTCCCTCTTCATAAGTCTTAAAGGACTCTTCCAGGGAAATGTCTTCATTTTCCAGCTTTTTCACCATCTCATCCAGAGCCGCAAAGCTCTCTTCGATGCTCTTTTCCTTCTTTTCCGCCATTTCAGACTCCTCTGTCCGGTTCGATTTTCCCGACTGTTGCATCCATCGTACCATCGGTGACGCGGATGGTCAAACCTTCTCCCGTCTTCACCTGCTTCACGGAACGCACGGCCAGGCCCGAAGCATTTCTTACATAAGAGAACCCGCTCTTCATTTTGTCCAGCGGATTCAGTCCTTTGAAGCGCTCAATCAGCATTTCCAGTTTCTGCCGGCGGTTCCGGGCTTTTTCCGTCATCGCGGACTGAAGGTCTTCCAGCAGACGTTCCTGTCTGTCTCTGGCGCTGCTGATCTTTTCGGAAATGGCCCCGTTCATCGCCTCTTCCAGGTCCGCCGCCCGCCGCCTCTTGTCACGGATCCGGTTCTGCGGACTTAAGTAGGCAAGCCTTACCCGGCAGGATTCCGCCCGGCTTCTGGCAGCCAGGATCTTCCGGTTCAGGCGCTGCGTCAGAGCTTCCGCATAGCTTCCGGTCAGATTCCGGAATTCCGCATAATCAAAAACAGCCAGTTCCGCAGCGGCCGACGGAGTCGGTGCCCTGAGGTCTGCGGCAAAATCAGCGATTGTCGTGTCGGTCTCATGTCCCACAGCGGAAATGACCGGCGTCCGGCAGTCGAAAATGGCTCTTGCGACTTCTTCTTCATTGAAGGCCCAAAGGTCTTCGATCGAGCCTCCGCCCCTTCCGACGATGATCACGTCCAGATTTTCCCGGTCCAGCGTTTCGATTCCGCGCACGATGGATTCCTTTGCATTTTCTCCCTGGACAATGGCCGGGTAAAGGATCAGCTGCACATACGGATTTCTCCGGTGGGCAATGTTCTGGATATCCCGGATGGCTGCTCCGGTCGGAGCCGTCACGATGCCGATCCGCCGGCTGTATTTCGGGATCGGCTGTTTATAGCGGGCATCGAACATTCCCATTTCTTCCAGCTCCCGCTTCATTTTCAGGAAGCGTTCGTAAAGAAGTCCGGAGCCTTCCAGGCTGATTTCCCGGGCATAAAGCTGGTAGGAACCGCCGCGCTCGTAGACATCGACGGCACCGCCCACGATGACTTTGTCTCCGTCTTTCATAGGAAAGGCAAGGCCCCTGCGCTCCCCGCGGAACATGACACAGGAAAGCGTACCGGTCTCATCTTTCAATGAGAAATAAATATGTCCTGATGTGTGGTATTTGCAATTGCTGACTTCGCCCTTGACGAAAATGGAAGAAAGCAGGATGTCCCCGCTGAAGATGCCTTTGATATAGTGATTGACCTGACCGACGGAGTAGATATTCTTCTCCATGGGAGACTCCTATACGCGCGCCAGGGTGCCGAGAATTCCGTTGATAAAAGAAGGGGAATCGTCGCCTCCGAAACGCTTTGCCAGCTCTACGGCTTCCGAAATGGCAACGCCTCCCGGGATGGATTCATCATAGAGAAGCTCATACGTGCCGAGACGGAGAATCGCCAGATCGACATGCGACATGCGGTTCGTCTTCCATCCCTTGGATGTATGGTTCAGCTTCTGATCGATTTCAGGAATCAGCGGTTCAATGGTTTTGAACCGTTCACGAAGAAACGCGCTTTCCTCTTCCGTAATCCCGTCCTGGGATTCCAGATAAAGCTGCGTCTGCTGCGGCATTTCCTCGGCGGAATTGAATTCCGCAAGAAATATTAATTTGAAAAGGTGCTCTCTGAGTTTTCTTCTGCTCATGAATGATGGGTGTTACGATTTATTTTCAACGCTGACGTCCGCCACTCTTACATTGACGTCCGATACTTCCATGCCGGTCATGCTCTCGATTGCCGTCTTGACTTTTTCCTGAACCTTCTTGCTGACATCGACAATGGAATATCCATAGGCGATGTTCAGGGTCAGATCGACCGTGACGACACCTTCCAGCACATCTACTTTTACGCCTGATCGGAGGCTTCTCATGCCGAGCTTGGCAATCAGATCCTTTGTCACGCCTCCGGCCATCGATGAAACGCCTTCGACTTCCGTCGCGGCAAGACCGGCGATGATCGCCGTTACTTCTTCCGTGACCTTGACGCTGCCGACATTTTCCTGTTCGCGGATCGTGAATAAATTGCGTTTATCTGCCATTTTCCTTACCTCCGAACAAAACCCATTATACCAAACCGCGCCGCAAACCGCAATGTCGATCTTTTAGCTTCCCGGCTGCGTCTGTTTCTTTTTTATCCCTGTTCGTCCCAGTCTCCGAATTCGGAAAGCTTCAGGTTCTTATTCCGGTCGAGCGTCATGCCGATGCTCCATTCATGAGCCCACAGAAGCAGCGGACGACCCTTCATGTCCTTGACCTTCTTCATGTCGGACGTGCCTTCCAGAGCCTCGATATCCGTTTCTTCCGGATTCCTGATCCAGCGGATGTATTCATACGGAAGAGTCTCCATCGCGATCTCCACCTTATATTCATTTTCCAGACGGAACTTCAGGACGTCGAGCTGCAGGATGCCGACGACGCCGACAATGATTTCCTCCATGCCGGTATGGAACTCCTGGAAAATCTGGATAGCGCCTTCCTGCGCGATTTCCGTGACGCCCTGCATGAACTGCTTGCGCTTCATCGTATCGATTTGGCGCACCCTTGCAAAATGCTCCGGCGCAAAGGTCGGAATGCCGCCGTACTTAAAGTTCTCTCCGGGCGTGCACACCGTGTCGCCGATGGCATACGTGCCGGGATCGAAGACGCCGATGATGTCGCCGGCCCACGCTTCCGAAACCACATGGCGGTCGTCCGCCATCATCTGCTGCGGCTGCGAAAGGCGCTGCTTCCTCTGCCCCTGTACGTGCCAGACTTCCATGTTGGCATCGAAATGTCCCGAGACGATTCTCATGAAGGCGACCCTGTCCCGGTGATTCTTGTTCATATTTGCCTGAATCTTGAAAACAAAAGCAGAGAAATTCCTGGTCAGAGGATCGATGATTCCCTGGTCCGACATGCGCGCCATCGGCGGTGCCGTCATCTTCAGGAAATGCTTCAGGAAGGTCTCGACGCCGAAATTCGTCAGAGCCGAACCGAAGAAGACCGGCGACAGCTCGCCCTTGCTGACCTTTTCCTGGTCGAACGATTCCGAAGCGCCGTCCAGAAGTTCGATCTCATTTCCCAGTGTCTCTTTCTCATCGAAAGAAATCAGTTCATCGAGGAACGTGTCCCCGAGATTGATTTCCTCTTCCGTGCCTTCCTTCGTGCCTTTCTGGGTATCCGAGAAAAGCAGGACTTTTCTGGTTTCGCGGTCATAGACTCCCTTGAAAGCCTTGCCGGAGCCGATCGGCCAGTTGACCGGACAGGTCGGGATACCGAGCTCGTGCTCGATCTCATCGACCAGTTCGAACGGATCCCGCGCATCGCGGTCCATCTTGTTGATGAAGGTAAAAATCGGGATGTGCCTGCGGGCGCAGACTTTAAAGAGCTTTCTCGTCTGTGCCTCGACGCCCTTGGCGCCGTCGATGACCATCACGGCTGAATCCGCCGCCATCAGCGTACGGTAAGTGTCTTCCGAGAAGTCCTGATGTCCCGGCGTATCCAAAATGTTGATGCAGAAGCCGCCGTAATTGAACTGCAGGACTGATGACGTGACGGAGATTCCTCTCTGCTTCTCGATCTCCATCCAGTCGGAAACCGCATGACGGGCAGTTGCCTTGCCCTTGACGGAGCCGGCCAGATTGATGGCTCCTCCGTAAAGAAGGAACTTCTCCGTCAGTGTCGTCTTGCCGGCATCCGGATGCGAAATGATCGCGAATGTCCTTCTTTTGATTATTTCCTGATTTGCTGCCATAAAACCTCCTCCATACGGATGTCCAGCGGCGCATCCGCACGGATCGCACACATATATTCTTTATCGATTTCAATCATTGCCGCCCAGCCGTCCATCGGCAGCTGCTGCAGGCTGCGGGTCAGCCCTTCGCCGGTCCATTTCACATAGCTTTCCTTCAGGACCCATTTCCGGAAGAAATAACTCCGCTTGTCTTCCGATTGTAAAAATTCCTGAAACTCCTGCGGACTCAGGATCTTCCCTGCCAGTTTTCCGATGTCAGAGCCCATGATTTCCTGGATGTCGATTCCGACGGGCACGCCGCATACGGCGGTAACGATATAGCTTCCGGAATGGCTCCAGTTGAAACAGATTTCCGGATGCTCAGGCAGGTAAGGCTTTCCGTTTACCCCGGTGCCGAAGACCAGGCTCCCCGGATCGGCCGCCCAGTACTTTCCGATCACGAATCTTGTCAGGCTGCAGGCCGCTTCGTGCAGGTCGGACGGCTTCCGGTCCGCACCGTCCGGAATGCGGACAAAGGCAATCCGGGCAGTTCTGATCTTGTTTTGTTCAGGCATCCTTCTCAAGTTTTTGAACTGCCGCGCGGACGCGGGAAATGCTCTCTTCTTTTCCGAGGACTTCCATCAGCTGCGTCGCACCGCCCGGCGTCATTGCCTCGCCGGAAACAGCTGTCCGAAGCGGCCACATGACCTGGCCGTTCTTGAGTTCATGCTCTTTGGCGAATTCAACCATCATGGCGTACAGGGCGTCGTTTGAATAATCTTCCTGCGCTTCCAGAGCCGGGAGTATTTCCCTGAGCACCTTCAGCGAAATGGCCCTGTCCGTCTTCATTTTCTTATGTTCATACATGGAGCTGTCGTATTCCGGAACTTTTTCCAGGAAGCCGATCAGCGCCGGGATATCCTCGAATGTCTCGATGCGGGACTTCGCCATCTCCGCCACCTTGTGCAGGTCGATGTCTTTCGTCAGCGTGCTCTTCAGGTACGGCTCCGCTTTCTTAAAGAAGCTTTCGTCATCCATCCTGCGGATATATTCCCCGTTGATGAATTTCAGCTTGGCGACGTCGAAGACAGCCGGGCTTTTGTTGATCTTGCGGTAATCGAATCTCTCCACCAGTTCCGGCAGGGAAAGGATCTCGCAGTTGTCTTCCGGACTCCATCCGAGGAGCGCCACGTAGTTGACGACCGCATCTGCCAGGAAGCCGTGATCCAGAAGGTCCTCGAAGGAAGAATGTCCGCTTCTCTTGCTGAGCTTCTTATGCTCTTCATCCGTGATCAGCGGGCAGTGCACATAGGTCGGGATTTCCCATCCGAAGGCTTCGTAGAGGCGGTTGTATTTCGGTGCCGAAGACAGGTATTCATTTCCCCGGACGACATGCGTGATGCCCATCAGATGATCGTCGATGACGTTGGCAAAGTTATAGGTCGGGAAGCCGTCCGACTTGATCAGGATCATGTCGTCCAGCTCATCATTGTTAACGGTAATGTCGCCGTAGATCTCGTCGCTGAATGTCGTCGTTCCCTCGTTCGGTACATTGAGACGCACGACATGCGGCACGCCTGCTGCCAGCTTTTCCTCGATTTCCTCTTTCGGCAAATGGAGGCAGTGCTTGTCATACATGACGTATTCTTTATCCGTGCCTTCCTGCTTCAGGGATTCCAGGCGCTCTTTCGTGCAGAAGCAGTAATAGGCATCGCCCTGTTCAATCAGCTGCTTTGCATATTTGTCGTAAATGCCGAGACGGCATCTTTCACTCTGGACATAAGGGCCGACGCCTCCGTCCTTATCCGGACCTTCATCGTGTTCCAGGCCGGCATCCTTGAGAGACTTGTAGATGATCTCCAGGGCTCCTTCCACGAAGCGTTCCTGATCCGTGTCTTCGATGCGCAGCATGAAGGAACCGCCGGCATGTCTGGCGATCAGATAAGAATAAAGGGCCGTGCGAAGGTTCCCGACATGCATCCTGCCTGTCGGGCTTGGAGCAAATCTTGTTTTAACCATTTTCATTTCACCTCAATGATATACTTCCGGGAGAATATCCCTCGGTCTTGCGTGATAGACCATGTCCGCAATGTTGTCCGAATAATTTTCACGGTCATTGATGAGCACGATCCGTTCGCCTTCAAAATACTTAACGCAGGTAGATGCCAGAAGCGAATGCATGCTGCATCCGAGAACCAGCAGGGTATCTGCCTTGGAGATCTCGTTTGCCGCCTGCGTCATCAGCTGATTATCGATCATTTCCCCTGTGAGGACGATCTGCGGACGGATAGGCTGGCCGCATTTCTCGCAGAGCGGAATTCCTTTCGACTTCATCATGAAATCGATGTCGTAGCGCGTGCCGCAATGCGGGCACTTGTTGTCGTAGACGGATCCGTGAAGGGCAATCACGTTCCGGCAGCCGGCGCGGCTTGCCAGTCCGTAAATCTCTCTCGTAATGATCGCATAGAGCTTGCGGTCGTCTTCCATTTTTTTCAGTGTGGCCAGTTCCGGTCCGGGCTCGCCGAGCTTTGCCAGGACTTCGTTATGGTAGAAGGTGAAGAAATCTTTCGTACGCGTATTGTAAAAACCGGTGGAATAGATTTCCTCCGGAGAATACCCGTACTTCGTCTCGATCGCATAGGCATTATCCCCGCTGCGGTAATTGAGACATCCGCAGTCTTCACTGACTCCTACGCCCATCAGGCAGACGATATGCCCGCTGTTGCGGATGACGTCTTCAAGATGCTTGAGATCCATCATTTCTCCTCCTTTAAAATTTATTAGTATTCCTCTTCAACAACCGAACCCCAGAGATCCCTCTCCTCTTTCTGGAATCGGATTCCCCTGGAAACGGACAGCGCAATCGACATTTCCATCATCAGGAACAGCACCGACGTCCCTCCGTAACTGACGAAGGGAAGCGTGATCCCGGTCGTCGGGATCAGGTTCAGCACCACGCAGATATTGAGAATTACCTGCAGGGCGATATGGGCAAAAATTCCTGTTACCATCAGCGAACCGTACAGATCGTTCGCATTGCGCGCGATGAAGAAGAGCCTGTACAGCAGATACACAAAAAGCAGGATCAGGATGATTCCCCCGAAAACGCCCAGCTCTTCACAGACGATGGAAAAGATCATGTCGTTCTGTGCTTCCGGAAGCGACCCCAGCTTCTGCGTGCTGTTTCCAAGTCCCTTTCCGAAAATTCCTCCGCTGCCCAGTGCATAGAGCGCCTGCATGATCTGATAGCCGCCCTCTTCCGAATATTTCTCCGGATTCAGCCACACCAGAATTCTCTGGATGCGGAAGCTTCCGCTCACGGAATAATGCACCAGTGCCCAGACTCCCAGGCCCGCTGCGGCAGCTGCGATCACCATGAGGATGATGAATGGAGCCGTCTTCGGATGTGCCACGAAAATAATGAAGAATGTAATCAGGAAAATGATGATGCCCGTACTCAGGTTCTCCGTCAGCACGTAAGCGCATCCGGCCAGAAGAATTCCCGACAGCATCGGAAGGACGCAGGCTCGGAAGCCTTTGAAGTTCTTCCCCATTTTCACGATCAGCAGCGGCACGAACACGATGATCGCAATTTTTGCGATCTCGGACGGCTGGAACTGAAACGGCCCAATCTTGACCCAGCGTCTGGCATGATTGATGGTGATGCCGAACCTTGTCCGGACAAGTGCCATCAGGGCGATGGAAAGAAGGAAGAGCCATCCTCCGAGCTTCATCAGGATGTGATAGTCGATGCGGGAAATCAGAATGGCTGCGACAATCGCGGCCAGCGAGATAAGTGCCTGCCGCGAAAAATAGTACATATCATTCCCGAATTTGACTTCCGCCACATACGAACTCGTGCTGTACAGCATGACGAGCCCGAAGCCTGTCAGAAGGATTACGACTGCGAGCAGACTGTAGTCATAATAATCGGGGTTTCCCTTTCGGTTTTTCCCGCTGATTCTGCCTGACATATAACCCCTTCAGTTCTCCCTTTTACCCCGCATCCTCCATGATGGACAGATATTTCTGATGCGTTTTCTCAAATTCCTTTACGTCTTCATCCAGGTTCTCCGTCGGACCGTTCCGGAGATCTTCCACGACCCTGCAGATGGCTTCATACATCGGCGTCAGGGAAAGATTCGCAGACACACCCTTCAGTGTATGCGCATCTTCAAAAGCGCCTTTGAATTCACGGTTCTTCAGGTCATCCGACAGCCTGGCGAAGCTTTCGTCCGTCACGAAAGACTTGAGGCATTTCACATAAAGATCCTTATCCTGCAGGAAACGGTTCATTCCTTCCGGGATGTTGCAGCCCCAGTCCTGCAGCCTGTCCAGTAATTCTGTCATATCGTCACCTCATCACTATAGATATACAGTATTATTCTAACATCAGAAAGCGCTTAAAACAATGCCTGTTTACTCAATCTTCCCGCCTTTGAGAAAAACATCGCGGATATAGCGGACCGTCTCATTTTCTCCTTTTTCTGCCCACATCCGGAGAAGGAACTCCATCTCCTTTTTCGTTTCCGGATGGATGTACCAGCTCCTGTCGCGGTTCTTCATGAAGTATGCCAGAGGATCCGTCTGGGCATAGGTGCTGCCGTGATAGACCTTGGAGGCGGAGACGCGGTCGAAAATCATTTCCGCCACGTATTTCCTCGGCATTCTTGCACCGGCCAGTCCCAGGGTATCCGCCGGATCCGAAGAATAGTCAATCCAGTATTCGTAGTGATGGCGGTTCCGCCCTTTATGATGCAGCCACGCCCTGGAAACCCCGGTCTCCTCTCTCTCCGCATTGTTGGGGCTCCGGTCTCCCTGGTAGTACTTCGCACCGACCCAGAATTCCGAAGGCTCCAGTTTCGAGAAGTCGTGGAAAAGTCCCTGCCGGTAAAGTCCCGCCCGGAAACAGAAGCACATGACCAGGTGGTGATGCTTCGTAATGGTTTTCAGATGACCGATGATATTCATCCTCAGCCTTCCGCCCTCCCGACCAGAATCGTAACGCTCCGGGCTGCCGCCGCATAGGACCTCTGGTCCGCCAGCGGTGAAGCCTCGTCGGAAAATTCCCTGCCGGATTTCGCTTCCGTCGTCATTTCCTTAAACCACTTCATCCCCTTTGGAAGAGACGGCAGGGCGAAGGAATGCTTGTCCCAGTAGGCATTGTAGGCAACATACAGGAAGTCATCGGAAGCCCCTTCCTTTTTCGCATAGAGCCCGCAGTACATGATGCCCATGGAACGGCTGCTGTTGTCGTACGGGCAGTACCAGGCTTTCGTATCATGGAAGGAAACGTCCGGATAGCCGACAGAAAGATAATCGCTCTCGCGGAGCGGCGACTTCATGTGCAGGATCGGATGGTTCTTCCGGAAAGCAATCAGCTTTTTCACGAAGAGCGTCAGGTCTTTCTCTTTCCCGATCTCATTCCAGTCCAGCCAGCCGACGGAATTGTTGCTTGAATAGCCATTGTTGTTTCCACCCTGGGAATTGCCGAATTCATCTCCGGCATAGAGAAGCGGAACGCCCTGCGAAAGGAAGACATAGGAAAGCGCATTCTCTTCCTGCTTTCTTCGCAGCGCAAGCACGGAAGCCTTTTTCGTCCGTCCCTCGGCGCCGCAGTTCCAGCTGGCATTCACTGCCGGCCCGTCCTCGTTGTCCTCTCCGTTCTTCTCATTGTGCTTCCAGTCGTACGACACGGCATCCGCCAGAGTAAAACCGTTTACATTTGCCATGTAATTGACGAACTCGTGCGTCGTGCGGTTGCGCCGCACGTGATCGGCGAAGCTGCCGAGCTGGCCTTCGTCGCCCTTGAGGAAAGCCCTGCCGTTCATCATGAAGGACTCGTTGTATTCCATGAGGTTGCGGCGCACCGGATTGTGTCCGCCATAGATCCAGTCCGCGTCGATGTTCTCGAAAAGCATCTTCGTGCGGGTCAGATACGGATCCCTGATCAGAAGTTCCGTCGGGACGCCCGCCCCTACGAAATGAAAGCCGTCCGCATGATACGAATCAACCCAGAAATGAACCGCTTCCAGCGCAAGCATCGGGTTCGTGCCCTGCGGGAAAAAGAACTCCGGAATGCATTCCATCTTCCTGGCATGCATTTCCCGGATCAGGTCTTTCAGCTCCCTGCAGGAATCCGGTGTGCTGGAGTAGGACTGCTTCGGTGCGAAATAAAAATTCTTTTCGGAATAGCCCCAGTAATTCTTCGGAAGATCCGCAGGCTTTTCCTCCGTGTAGGAATGCGGCGTCATTTTCAGCGTGTCGTCCCATTCATACATCGGCATGAACTCAACAGCCGTAAAGCCGAGGTCCCGGATATAGTCCAGTTTTTCCGAAACGCCGCGGAAAGTCCCTTTGGCCTTGACGGAAGATCCTGCTTTTTTCGTGAAGCCGCGTACATGAAGCTTGTAGAGGATCGTTTTATGAAGAGGCGTCAGAGGCAGCGTATCTTCCTTCCAGTCATACCCGCTGCCGTCGGTAAAGCAGATGCCGTCCGACAGGCGCCTCGCAAAAGGATCCAGGACCTTCTTCCCTTCCACCAGATAATAGTAGCCGAAATTCTGTCCGGCCAGACCTTCCAGGCCGACCGCACTCAGCGACCCGCGCCTTTCCGATGCCGGCAGAGACACCTTCTCCAGAACCGTTTTTCCTGCCGCATCCGTCAGAACGAGCTGAGCTTCCGCCTCGTCCGGCACAGATACCGTAAAATAAACGTTTCCGCCTTCGATCTTAGTCCCGTAAACCTCGAATTTCCCCGGAAGGGTTTTAAAGCGGTTCCTGCTGTCTTCCATATTCCCTCCTCTGTCAGCGCGTATGTTCTGCATTCATTGATCTTTCAGTTATGAAATGATTATAACATGATTTCCTTCTTTTTATCATCTCTTTTGAAGTCGTTGCAAATCCTTCCGTTATCTGATATTCTGAATTCAGCTTAAATGCCAAGGAGGAAACCTATGTCTGAAAATGAAAAAGAACTGCACCAGCATGATGCAGATTGCTGCTGTGATGAGGAAGAGGATCTCGGAACCGTAACCCTCACTCTGGAAGATGATACGGATGTCGAATGCGCCATCCTGGCCATCTATCCGGTGGAAGGAAAACAGTACATCGCTCTTCTGCCGATTGATGAGAACGGCGAGGCCAAAGAGGATGAAGACGTCTTCATCTACCGTTATGTCGATAACGGTGCGGACAAAGATCCTGACCTCGAGAACATCGAAGATGACGCCGAATATGAAGCGGCTGCCGATGCCTTCGACGAACTCCTGGATGAGGACGAATTTGACGAAGAAGATCCGGACAACTCTTCCGATCAGTAATGACGATTTTTTAAAAAATACCCTCCTTACTGTTTGATTCAGTTCAGAGGGTAAGTCATGCTTTTTCAGTCTGACCGCGTGCCATTAAGGCACGCGGTTTTTATGCTGCTTCATTGCACAATTATTGATTTCCTGAATTCTTCTTTTTCTTCATGTCTGTAACAAACAGGGCCGCTGCAGCTCCTGAGAACAGAAGCAGAATGAAATAGAGAGCAATCGGAGAATCATCTCCTGTCTTGACACTAGATGAAGAAGTAGTTGATGTCGTGCTTGTCGTTGTTGAAGAAATCGTATTTGTGAAGTTGAGTTTCGTGTAGTCAGAACTTGGTTCTATCTTTAATGTTCCGTCATGGTTGTCTGTTACCTTCACGGTAACGGTATAGCAGGTTGTATCATATTGTACGCCGTCCTTCGTTCCAACGGTTTCTGTTACCGTATAAGTATGTTCTCCTACATCAGACAGCGTATAAGGAATTGACGTAAATGTAATCTTGCCATTCTTGTCATTCGTGCCTGTTGCAACAATGCTGTCGCCTTCCTTTACCGTAAAGCTGAACTCATTGCCGCTCAGTGTACCGTCTTTTAATGTCTTTGTTCCGGAGAATGTAATACTTCCCACAGCACCATATGTATCCGTGAAGACTGCTGCATCCTTGTCCGTATTATCATACTTCACAGTGATGGTGAATTTCCCGTTGTGTTCCTTATCCTCAACTGTTACCACGGCATGGTGCGTCATTTTGTCATCCGTCACGCCGCCAAGTCCGCTTGCATTTTCTGTAATATCATAGGTATATGTCCCGGCCTTCGTATAGCTGATTTCTCCGAACAATCCGGTATGGTCCTTGCTGTCGTAAGTGATCGTCAGTGTATTGCCGTCGGTGCCTGTCGGCATCGGAGCATTTTCTTCTGCCTTCAGGGTAAATGTAAACTTGTCACCTACTGCCCAGTCACGTCCCGTGAAGTTTTTGTCCACCTTCAGCTGGGTGCTGCCTGATGCGGCATAGGTATCCGTGAAGACGGCGGCATCGCTGTCCTTGTTGTCATACTTCACAGTGATGGTAAATTTTCCGTTGTGATCCTTGTCCTCGACCGTCACCACTGCTTTATGAGTCGTTGCGTCATCCGTTACGCCGCCAAGTCCGCTTGCCTTCTCCGTGATGTCATAGGTGTACGTCCCAGCTTTTGTATAGCTGATAGATCCGAACAGTCCGGTATGGTCTTTGCTGTCGTAAGTGATCGTCAGTGTACTGCCAGAGGTGCCTGTCGGCATCGGAGCATTTTCTTCCGCCTTCAGGGTAAATGTAAACTTGTCACCTACTGCCCAGTCACGTCCCGTGAAGTTCTTGTCCACCTTCAGCTGAGTACTGCCTGATGCGGCATAGGTATCCGTGAAGGCGGCAGCATCCTTGTCCGTGTCATCATACTTTACAGTGATGGTGAATTTCCCGTTATGGTCCTTGTCCTCTACTGTCACCACTGCTTTATGAGTCGTTGTGTCATCTGTTACGCCGGCGATGCCGCTTGCCTTCTCCGTGATATCATAGATGTATACCCCGGCTTTCGTATAGTTGATTTCTCCGAACAGTCCGGTATGGTCTGTGCTTGTGCTGTTGTAGGCAATCGTCAGTTCCTTCCCGGAATCTTCCTTCGGCATCGGAGCATCTTTTTCTCCCGTCAGGGTGAATGTGAACTTGTCGCCTTCTGCCCAGTCACGTCCCGTGAAGTTTTTATCTACCTTCAGCTGGGTGCTGCCCGATGCGGCATAGGTATCCGTGAAGACAGCGGCATCCTTGTCCGTGTCATCATACTTTACATTGATGGTGAATTTCCCGTTATTGTCCTTGTCCTCAACTGTTACCACGGCATGATGCGTCATTTTGTCATCCGTTACGCCGGCGATGCCGCTGGCATTCTCTGTGATGTCATAAGTGTACGTCCCGTCTTTTGTATAGCTGATTGATCCGAACAGTCCGGTATGATTCTTGCTGTCGTAAGTGATTGTCAGTGTACTGCCGGAGGTGCCTGTCGGCATCGGAGCATCTTTTTCTCCCGTCAGGGTGAATGTGAAGGCATCGCCCTTAGCCCAGTCACGTCCCGTGAAGTTCTTGTCCACCTTCAGCTGGGTGCTGCCTGATGCGGAATAGGTATCCGTGAAGACTGCAGCATTCTTGTCCGTGTCATCATACTTCACAGTGATGGTGAATTTTCCGTTGTTATCCTTGTCCTTGACCGTCACCACTGCTTTATGAGTCGTTGTATCATCTGTTACACCGGCGATGCCACTTGCATTTTCTTTAATGTCATAGTGATATGTACCTGCCTTGGTGAATTCGATCTCGCCGAAGGTCCCTGTCAGACTGCCTTTCTTTACGGTTACCGTATCGCCGCCTTTTGAGGCAGGCATGGGCGATGCCCCTGTCGCTGCATCATTGGTACCCGCCGTCAGGGTGAACGTGAAGCTGTCCGCATCGGTAAGCTCACGGCCGCTGAACGCCTTCGTGACGCCCAGCTGCTTCTTCACCGATGCTGTCCCATAGGTGTTCTTGACGGTCAGTTCTTTCTGGCCATCATCGTACGTCAGCGATGTTACCGTAAGGGTCCCCTGTCCGCTGTCCGCTACGACGACGGTCGCCGTGTGTTCATTGGTATCATACTGGATGCCCTGGTACTTTCCGTCCACAGCCCCTGTCGGCACCGTCTCTTTGATTTTATAGTTATAAGTACCGGCCTTGGTGAATTCGATCTCGCCGAAGGTCCCTGTCAGACTGCCTTTCTTTACGGTTACCGTATCGCCGCCTTTCGAGGCAGGCATGGGCGATGCCCCTGTCGCTGCATCATTGGTACCCGCCGTCAGGGTGAACGTGAAGCTGTCCGCATCGGTAAGCTCACGGCCGCTGAATGCCTTCGTTACACACAGCTTTATTTTACTTTTGTATGTGTTATTAATAACAGCATAGCTCGGATTACTGTTTTGAAGTTCACCATCTACTGTACCATTATTAAAATTTTGATAATACTTAGTGCTGGTAATATTATAATAATCAGTTTGACCTATTGTTGTTTTTACAACAACCACTTTTACATAATATGATGCATGAGCTCCGTTGGCCAATTCATAGATAGAATCTGCAGGTAAATTTTCTGAGATTTTGTATATAAATGTCCCTGCTTCCGTGAAAGATACGTTAGGGAAAATAACATCTGTTCCACTGTTCCTTGCTGTTGCAACATTCACCCATTTGCTGCTAGTACTATCCCATTTATCCAGATTGAAGTCAAATATCTGTGAAGCATCCGGAGCTGCAGTATTTACAGTCTTTTTTGCTGCAAATACCGTAGAAGCAGGCTGCGTATATGATTTGTCCATTTTCTGATAAACGCTGTGCCATTCACCACCTTTATTTATGACTTTATTTGCAACTATCCATCCATTACATGAATTTTCAATTGTAACTGTCGCTTTCGGTGCAAGGAAAAGTCCGCTCGACGATGTGCCAAAACTGACTGTTGTTGCGTTCGGCATATTCCAATACACATGCTCAGCTACTATCGGCGTATCCCCATATCCTGTGCCACTTGCACCTACAGAGCCTGCGTTAATTTTGGTACCGCCTATTGTTACATCATATTGCTGAAGAGTCACTGTATCGCTTCTATTAGTAAAAACGATGTATTGATCACTATTTATGAAAATATGTAAATTGCCATTGGTCGTAAGGTTCATTTCTGTGCTGTCAACATAATATGTTCCTTTCGGCAAACTTGTAAGATCTATCTTATAATCTGATTCATTTCCGCTTTCATCTTTTGTAATTGTTACATATTTTGAATTATCAAGCTGAACCTTCCCAGACACATTTGCCATAGCAGTTGAAGCAGCCTTTGGTGTTGACAGCAAGGTATCAACAGCTGCATCCAGATCTGTTTCTGATGCATAATGATACGCTATATCTTTTCCTGTTTGATTTGTAATTTTACTTGTATCATCATAAGTACACCACAGGTCAACAGCATTGCTTCCCTGCTTGAAATGAAGTTCTCCATTAATTTTTCCAACAATCCAGGGCTGTGTTGCCACATTGGTCATATCTGTGCCGGTCTGAGCATTTGCATTGATGACTTTTACCGCAGCATTTGTCTCCGCTTCATTCTGTGTCCATTCATTAGCCACGATTCCATAGAATCTCGCCTGTCCCAAAATGCTCAGATAAGTGTCTGTTCCTCCTACCGGACTATCTGCAGTTCCGCTCCCCGCATACAGAACAAGACTGAAGCTGCTTAAGTCATAGCTAACCTGATCGCTGCTTCCTGTTGTAATCGGAGTGCTGCTGCTTACAACCTGAACTTTAACATCGGAAGAAGTGATATCTTTTGCTTCTGCTGTCGTGTCCGCATTTTTCTTGGCATCGTCTGAAAGTGAAAGATGGATGATTGAAACATCATTGTCTGCCTTGATGTCATTTGTCAGCTGCTTATTTTTGAAGCTCATGGATATCTTAACTGAACCTTCCGTAGGTTCGTATTCCTGCTTTTCACCGGAAATTGCATTTCCATTCTCATCCGTTTTATCGGAAATGAAAGCAATATCATAAAGCCGGCTGTTATTCTCATTAAACGCATTCTGAGTTCCGTCTGATCCAGTACTGTCTGAACTGCCTTTTACAGAAGCAACTGCTTCCGCATTGCTGTTGACGGCCTGCATGTATGCATCGTAATTATATCCCGACGTCGTCTTCGTGACCGGCGTGACCTTAAGTTCCGCATTGTCCGGAATGGCATTGGCATGCTGAAGTGTTGCCGTCACGGTGACGTCATTATCTTCATAAGTATAGACGGTCTTCGTTCCGTCATTGAACGTCACGCTGATATTGGTATCCGCGGTAAGCTTTGTCCACGCTGTCCCGTCAGAGGTATAGGAATAGACGGCCGTTGAATCCGTCGCGGAAGCTGCTTCCTTCTTAATGGCGGTAATGGTCGTTCCGTTAATGGAAGCTTTTTCAAAGGAGTAATCCGTAACTTTAAACTTCCCGTCTGTTACCTGGAAGTCTTTGATAGGAGTACTTCCTTTTTCAAATGAAAGAGTATCCGAGAAATCTGGAAGAGAAAGGTTTGAATACTGTGTCCCGATTGCGTCTCCGAATTCATCGACATAAGTGGCTGTAACGCTGACTGCTGTCGAAGATGGTGTCTGCTCTGAACCTGACGAAACTGAAATGTCCGATGCAGCTGTCTCCGCTGAAGCAGATGCCTGATCGGATACATTGTTTCCTGCGTCAGCATTTTCATCGGAGTTTTCATCCTGCGATGCCGCCTGATCTGCCGAAGCAGTTTCCTGGGATCCTGCATCATCAGATGAAACGGATTCTTTTAATGAAGCGTTATCTGCCGATTCGGCTTCTTCATCTGATGAAGCATTATCGCTTTTAGCCGGTTCAGCAGTATTCCCGTCCGTCTGGGCTGCTGCCGTCTGAACTAAAGCTTCGTCCTCGTCCTGTGCCGCAGATACTTCTTCTGCGTTGACAGGCAGTACGCAGGCTGCATTGGATGCTGCCATTGCTGCTGCGCAAAGAATCGCCAGAACACGTTTCATGAACCTTTTTCCCATTTCGTTTCTCCTCCTATCATGCTTCCGGGCAGTCGATATTCGTTTGCAGAGTTTTGCCGAATCAAGACAGACAGCAGATACGAATCCGTTTACTATCCTTCAGGGCTGTCACACGAACGCCAAACAGCCCTTTTCAAGGGCTGTTTCGGACTGCATCAAGATAAACGTTTAAGCTTATCGATTATGCCCTACCGACGCAACAGTGTCCCATTCCGGGTTGTAATCTGCACGTTTCATGTTGAAATCTACTTGATTTTTTTCAGAAATGATATGCTGAAAGGTACGTCTCAGAGAAACACAAAAAAAAGACCATCGCTTTCGCAATGGTCTCAGACTTCAGATAGTGTAAAATTGAAAATCAAAAGATTTTATTCATTTCGACGTGCTTCCGAAACCGCCGTTTCTGGTTTCTGATGCGCTGTCGCTTTCCGTAATCCCGAATGGCAGGAATACTCCCTGCATGAAAGCTTCTCCGGCTTTCAGGGAAAGCGTCTTCCCTTCGTTGGAATCATTCGTAATCTTGGAGAAGATATGGCCTTCATTATCCGAGCCGTAGTAATCGCTGTCGATGACCCCGACCGTGTTGTTGAGCTGCAGCCGGTATTTGAATCCCAGTCCGCTCCTCGGGAACAGCATCAGGACCCAGCCTTCTTCCATCCGTGCCCTTACACCGGTCGGGATTTTCACCGTTTCCCCGGGTGCAAGTGTTATGTCAACCGGAAGGCAGAAATCATATCCTGCCGATCCGGCCGTCGCCCTTTTGGGAAGAGGCGTGCTTTCATAGGCGGTACGGATCGTCTCCGTTGGCGTTTCGCCGAAAGAGCCGACCCATCCTTCCTGAAACTGTTCAAAGCTTACCTTTTCGAATTCAGCTATCCTGCTCATTTCCATTTTCATCTTCATTGGCATCGACCGGTTCCAGATCTTCCGGGTCCGCTGTTGCGACAACCTTTCCGATTTCGCTTCCGTCACCCTTCGGGCAGTCCTTGATGGAGAAGCTGATGCGTCCCATCTTGTCCTTGCCGAGGCAGATTGCGCGGACGACATCGCCCACCTTGAGGACATCTTCCACTTTGTTGATGCGCGTATTGGCGATCTTGGAAATGTGGACCATGCTCTCCTTGCCCGGGGCAAATTCGAGGAATGCGCCGAATTCCTTGATGGAAACGACTTTTCCTGTCAGGATCATGCCTTTTTCGAAGTCGGTCGTAATGATCTGGATTGCTTCCAGAGCCTTCTTCATGTTCTCCGGATCCTCGCCGCAGACGGAAACAGAACCGTCATCGTCGATATCTATCTGGACTTTATACATATCAATAAGCGTATTGATGGTCTTGCCTCTCTGGCCGACCACATCGCCGATCTTCTCCGGATCGATCTTGATCTGGACAATCTTCGGAGCCCACTTGGAGACTTCCTTGCGCGGAGCAGGAATGCACGGCTCCATGATGTTCGTAAGGATGTACTCTCTTGCCTGTTTCGTCTTGGCAATTGCTTCCTCGACGATCGGGCGGGTCAGTCCGTGGATCTTGATATCCATCTGGATGGCGGTAATGCCGTCATGCGTGCCGGCAACCTTGAAGTCCATATCCCCGAAGAAGTCCTCGAGTCCCTGGATATCCGTCAGAACGATGTAGTTGTCATCGGTGTCGCCCGTAACCAGTCCGCAGGAAATGCCGGCAACCGGTTTCTTGATCGGAACGCCTGCCGCCATCAGTGCCATGGAAGATGCGCAGATGGAAGCCTGTGACGTAGAGCCGTTGGATTCAAATGTCTCGGAGACCGCACGGATTGCATACGGGAATTCCTCCTCGGACGGAAGAACCGGAATCAGGGCTCTTTCTGCAAGAGCGCCGTGGCCGATTTCTCTTCTGCCCGGTCCTCTGGACGGCTTGGTCTCACCGACTGAATAGGACGGGAAATTGTACTGATGCATATATCTTGCTTTCGTGATGTACGGATCCAGGCCTTCGATCTTCTGGGCTTCGGAAAGCGGAGCCAGCGTCACGCAGTCGCAGATCTGCGTCTGTCCTCTTGTGAACATGGCTGATCCGTGTGCTCTCGGGATCAGGTCGATTTCCGCTGCCAGCGGACGGATCTCCGTAATCTGACGGCCGTCAGGACGCTTGTGGTCCTGAAGGATCATCTTGCGGACGGTCTTCTTCTGATACTGGTAAAGAGCGTCGCCGACCAGCGGCAGCCAGTCTTCCTTATCTGCATATTTCTCCGTGAACTGATCCTTGATGGCCGCGATATTCTTCTCGCGTGTCTGCTTGTCGTCCGTGAAGACAGCTTTTTCCATCTCTTCCGGCGGGCAGATTTCTTTCAGGGCATCGTTCAATTCCTGCGGAATCTCATAATGCTGATATTCTGATTTTTCCTTGCCGCATTCTGCGATGATCGTATCGAAGAACTTGATGATTTCCTTGTTGACTTCGTCGCATTTGTAAATTGCTTCGATCATCTTTGCTTCCGGAATTTCATTGGCTCCGGCTTCAATCATGATGACCTTCTCGCGCGTGGAAGCGACGGTCAGGGCCAGATCTGATTTTGCCTTCTGCTCATAGCCCGGGTTCACGACGAACTCGCCGTCGATCATGCCAAGCTGCGTGGTTGCACAGGGGCCGTCAAATGGAATATCGGAAATGCTGGTGGCCAGAGCCGATCCGAGCATAGCCGGGATTTCCGGATCGCATTCCGGATCCACAGACATGACCATGTTGTTCAGAGTCACATCGTTACGGTAATCCTTCGGGAAAAGCGGTCTCATCGGACGGTCGATGACACGGCTCGTCAGGACGGAATGCGTGCTTGCTTTCCCTTCACGTTTATTGAAGCCGCCGGGGAATTTTCCCACGGCATACATCTTCTCTTCAAATTCAACGGAAAGCGGGAAGAAATCAATTCCTTCTCTGGGTTCCTTCGATGCTGTTGCAGTAGAAAGGACCAGCGTGTCGCCGTAATGCATGAAGCAGCAGCCATTGGCCTGTTTGCCCACGCGTCCGATATCGACGGAAAGAGTCCTTCCACCAAGTTCCATGGAATACGTTTTGTAATTTGCCATTTTCCCACCTTCTGCCCGATTGGGCGATCCTCAGTAAAATAGATACCGTTACACCAAAAAATGGGACGGTCATCCCGTCCCATCTTTCTTCATTATTTACGAAGCCCTAACTTTTCAATCAGAGAACGATAACGCTCGATGTCCTTGCCTTTCAGATATCCGAGAAGATTTCTCCTCTGTCCGACCATCTTCAGAAGTCCTCTTCTGGAATGATGATCCTTCGGATGATCCTTCAGATGCGCTGTCAGCTCATTGATTCGCTCCGTGAGTACGGCTACCTGAACTTCCGGTGATCCTGTATCGCCTTCTGTCCTGGCGTACTCTTTCATAATCTGCTGCTTTAATTCTTTCGTAATCATTTTAATTCCTCCTTTGGAATCTGTCTGCCTTCGCCTGTCATTAAGAGCCGGCCGGAGAAGCCTGGTTCCGAATGAAGGTAACGGACTGTGCAACTTAGAAAGTATAGCATACCCCTTCCTTATAAGTCAAGGAAAAAGGCCCTTCCGTTCTTCTCATCCTTCTTCAGTTGTGTTTTCAGCTCTTCGACGGACGGAAATTTCTTTTCCCGGCGCAGATGGCTTAATATCCGGACCTCTTCTTCCTCGCCGTAGAGGTCCTCGCTGCAGTCAAAAAGGAACGTCTCGACGCCGACGAACTGTCCGTCGACCGTCGGCTTGGTTCCGATGTCGGTCACGCCCTGATAGATTCTTTTCCCGATCCTCGTTTCCGAAGCATACACGCCGTTCGGCGGCAGAAGCTTCGTCTTCTCCGGGATGATGTTCGTCGTCGGCACGCCCAGCGTCCTTCCGATGTGGTTGCCGTGCACGATCTCGCCGGTCACGAAGAAATCGTATCCCAGAAGTTCATTGACCTTCTCCATTTCTCCCTTTGCCAAATGATTCCGGATCCGGCTGCTGCTGATTTCGCCCTCCTCATCGCAGACCACCGGCACGACCTTCACGGTGAAGCCGTACTGCTTTCCGAGCTTCCTCAGCGTATCGGCATTTCCTTCCCGCTCATATCCGAAGCGGAAATTCGGTCCGACCACGACTTCTTCCGCGTGCATTTTCTCCGAAAGGATATCCCGGACGAATGCTTCCGGACTCATCGTAATGATCTTCGGCGTAAACGGACATTCCACCATCATGGAAATACCCATTTTCTCCAGCATCGTCCGGCGTTCGCGCTTCGTCAGAAGCGTCATCGGCGCAATGTCGAAGGCAAAGACAGCGGGAATTCTTTCCGTCCCGGCATCCTTCACGGTCTTTTCAACCAGTTTCCGATGCCCGCGGTGAAGCCCGTCAAATTTTCCGAGCGTGACCACCGTCGGCTTTTCACTGTTCACTTTATCAAGTTCTTTAATCAGGATCATAGAAGTTTTTCACCAGACGGAACATTCCGTATTTTTTATCAAAGCGATAGATTCCGATGAATTTTCCCGCGGAAGTATGTAGACGCACTTCCTGCAGATCCGGTCTTCCGTCCTCTTCCGGAATCTCAAAGTCATTTCCGTTGATCAGTCTCTGGTCCATGGACGGAGGGCAGGTCAGGACCGGCATCTCCGAAAACATTTCCTCCAGCGGAATCAGGAAGCTGTACGGACTTGCCGCGTTCCGGGTCACCCCGTCCTCTTCCTCTTTCTTTTTACGGATCTCATCGAGCGTCAGGCTGTCTTCAAGATGAAAACCGCCGACCCGCGTCCGGACAAGAGATTCCATCGCTCCGCCGCAGCCGAGCTTCTTTCCGATGTCGGCGCACAGCGTGCGGATGAAGCTGCCCTTGGAACAGGTTACGCGGAAATGTACCCGCGGCAGGTTCATTTCCAGGATTTCGAGCTCCGAAAATTCCACCTCGCGCGGCTGCCGTTCCACCTCGACGCCCTTCCGTGCCAGATCGACCAGCTTGTGCCCGCCGATCTTGACCGCGGAATACATCGGAGGCATCTGCATCTGCTTTCCGGCAAAGGAAGCGATCACCGAAGAAACCTCTTCTTCGCCGGCAGTCACTTCTTTTTCGGCAAGGACTTTTCCGGTCATGTCTTCCGTGTCCGTCGAAACGCCCAGAAGCAGAACCGCCTCATAAGTTTTTGTCGTGTCGGTGAGCATGGAAACCAGACGGGTCGCCTTGCCCATGCAGACGGGAAGGACTCCTTCCGCCTCCGGATCCAGCGTCCCGGTATGGCCTATTTTCTGCTGGTCAAAAATCTTCCTCAGACGGTAGATCACGTCAAAGGAAGTCATGCCTTTTTCTTTTTTTACATTCAGAATTCCGTTGATCATGAAATCTTATTGATTTCCTCAGAAATGACGCCCATCAGATTGTTGATGACGTCATGCACATTTCCCTGCATCGTGCAGCCCGCTGCCTTGACATGGCCGCCGCCTTTGAAGGCACTGGCGATCCTGCAGACATCCGCCTTGCCGCTGCTCCTAAGCGATACCTTGAAGATCTGCGGCTGCGTCTCATAGATATAGACCGCCACTTCCACGCCTTCCGTCAGCCGCATCTGCGAAACGATTCCGTCAAGATCCTGCTGGGTGACATCGTAGAAGCGCATATCCCTCAGGGTTGTCGACGCGACGATGCATTTCCCGTTCAGCATCAGCATGCTTTCGAGTAGGGTGCGTCCCAGGATCTGATTCTGTTTATAGGTTTTCTTATTAAAGGTCTCGTCAATGATGGTGCTGGCCGGCACGCCCTTTTCCATCAGGGCTGCGCCGATGCGCATCGTTTCAGGCCTCGTGTTCGTATACTGGAAAACGCCGGTGTCGTGGATGATTCCCGTAAAGAGCGCTTCCGCAATGCCTTCGTCAATCTTCTCTTCGTCCAGAAGTTCATAAAGGACTTCCGAGCACGATCCGATTTCCGGCTTGATTACATTGATTTCCGCAATCCCGCCGTTGCTGACATGATGGTCGATGCAGACCGTCTTCTTCGCGGTATCGAGAAGATTCTGCGCCAGGCCGATGCGGTCGCGGGTGCTGACATCGAGCACGGCAAAAAGATCCGGCGCTTCGGTATCGGGTGCATTTTCCGAAATGATTTCCGAGGTATCCTGAAGGAACATCATCTCGGGCTTCGGTGTTTCCAGATAGACTTTGACATCGATCCACGGGCAGTTCTTTTTGACATAAAGATAAAGGGCCATGCAGGAGCCTGTGCAGTCGCCGTCCGGTTTGATGTGTCCGGCAATGGACATCGTCTTCACGTCACCGGTAAGGATCTCACTGATTCTGTCCATGATTGACCTCTTCGATGATCTGCGTCATATGCACGCCGTATTCAATGGAATGATCGGACACGAAAATCAGTTCCGGCGTGTTCCGCAGGTTCAGGTTCTTTGCAAGCATCGAACGGATAAATCCTTCCGCACTGTTTAAGCCCTGCATCGTCTTCTTGCGCACGTCCTCATCGCCGAGCACGCTGATGAAGACTTTGCAGGTCTTCAGATCCGGCGCCACGATGGCATCCGTAACGGTCGTCATGATTCCGACGCGCGGATCCTTCAGTTCATTGCGGATGATGTCCGACAGCTCGCGCATCACTTCCTGGTTTAATCGGTTGTTTTTTATACTGTTTTTTCTCAATCCTGTTTAACCTCTACCATCTTATAGGCTTCCACGGTATCTTCTTCCTGGAAATCGTTGAAATCCTTGAAGACAAGACCGCATTCGAAACCTTCCTTGACTTCCTTGGCATCGTCCTTGAATCTCTTCAGGGATGCCAGTTCGCCGTCATAAATCTTGTCGCCGTCATGGAAGACACGGACCTTGCAGCCGCGTTCGAAAATACCGTCCTTGACGTAGGAGCCGGCAATATTTCCGACGCCCGACGCCTTGAAGATCTGACGGATCTCCGCATGACCGATGACCTGTTCCTCGTAGACTGCCGCACGCATGCCCTTGATGGCGCGCTCGACGTCTTCGATTGCCTGGTAAATGACGCTGTATAATTTGATTTCCACTTTCTGCTGTTCCGCAATCGTCTTGGCGGTCGCATCCGGCTTCACGTTGAAGCCGATGATGATCGCGTTCGAAGCCGCTGCCAGTTCGACATCGGATTCATTGATCGCGCCGACGCCGCCGTGGATGATCTTGACGATGATCTCATCGTTCGAAAGCTTCAGCAGGGACTGACGCACTGCCTCGACCGAGCCCTGTACGTCTGCCTTGATGACGATCGGCAGTTCCTTGAGGGAGCCAGCCTTGATCTGGTCATACAGATCATCCAGAGACATCTGATGTTTCGTCTCTTCCAACAGGTCTTTCTTTCCTTCCGTAACGAAGGTCGCCGCGAAGTCCTTGGCTTCCTTGTCTGTATCGAGTGCCACCAGCACTTCGCCTGCTTCCGGTACGGAAGACAGACCGATGATCTCGATCGGCATTGACGGAGTTGCCTTGTGCAGATGCTTTCCTTTCTCATCCGTCATGGCACGGACCTTGCCCGAAGAAGAACCGCAGGCAATGAAGTCGCCCTGATGCAGCGTACCCTTCTGGATCAGAATGGTTGCCACCGGGCCTTTGCCTTTATCCAGCTTCGCTTCCAGAACGATGCCTCTGGCCTTGCGGTTCGGATTGGCTTTGAGCTCGTCGACCTCGGCCGTGAGCAGGATCATTTCCAGAAGGTTGTCGAGGCCTTCATGCGTACGTGCGGAGACCGGACAGAAAATCGTCTGACCGCCCCAGTCCTCGGAAATCAGTCCGTATTCGGAAAGTTCCTGTTTGACTCTTTCAATATTGGCATTCGGCTTATCAATCTTGTTGACCGCAACGATGATGTCGACATTGGCGGCTTTGGCATGGTTGATGGCCTCAACGGTCTGGGGCATGACGCCGTCATCCGCTGCGACGACCAGGACCGCGATATCCGTAGACTTCGCGCCTCTCATTCGCATGGCGGTAAATGCTTCATGTCCCGGCGTATCGAGGAAGGTGATCTTCTTCCCCTTGATGGTGACCATATAGGCACCGATGTGCTGCGTGATGCCGCCTGCTTCCTTTTCGGTAACATGCGTGTTCCGGATGGCATCCAGAAGGGAAGTCTTGCCGTGATCGACATGGCCCATGACGCAGACAACAGGCGGACGAGCCACCATTTCGTCGGTATTCTCCTCGCCTTCGGCAAGAAGCTCTCCGATGACGTCTTCTTTTTCTTCCGGTTCCGCAATGACGTTGAAGTCAAGCGCGATTTCGGCCGCCTTGTCGAATTCCACTTCGTGGTTCACGGTAACCATTTCCCCTTTGAGGAAAAGCTCCTTCACGATTGCGGACGGCTGAATCTTCATCTTATCGGCAAGATCGCGGATCGTAATTCTTTCCGGAACCTTGATTTCGGTAACTGCCTCTTTCTTCTGTTCCTGTTCCTTCGGCTTCTGATTCTGAAGAGCCTTCGGAATGCGGCTGAACTGACGTCCCGCAGTCTGTCCGCTGCGGTTGCTGCCGCGTTTGCCGAGCTCTCTTCTGTCCTCATGGGCTTTTTCGTAATTCTTGCCCTTGTAATCCCTGGTTGTCTTGTGCGCCAGTGCGCCGTCGGAGTTTGCTGTTTCCGGAGCCTTTGCCTGTCCGTAAGGCGGACGGCTCTGACCCTGCCCGTAAGGCGGTCTGCTCTGACCCTGGCCGTAGGACGGTCTGCCCTGACCCTGGCCGTAGGACGGTCTGCCCTGACCCTGACCATAAGACGGTCTGCCCTGGCCCTGACCGTAGGACGGTCTGCCCTGACCCTGGCCGTAGGAAGATCTTCCCTGTCCCTGAGGACGGTTCTGACTGTACGGTGTCCGCTGTCCCTGAGGACGCGATGTCGGCGCCGGACGTACCGGTGCTGACGGATGCTGAACGGCAGGAGCCGGTGCTGATGCCTGAACAGGAGTCGTTGCTGCAGGTGCCGGTTTTTCAGCTGCCGGTGCAGAGGATGCCGCAGGTGATGCAGCAGGTGCCGTATGAACAGCCGGTGCCGTATGGCTTTCCGGTGCGGTATGCGTTTCCGGTACTGTATGGACTGCCGGTGCCGTATGTTCCTGGACCGGTTTCTTTGCTTCTTCCGTGACCGGTGCTGCCTTTACAGGAGCCGGTGCACTTGCTTCCGCCGGTTTCCTTACTTCCGCTGCTTCCGGTTTCTTCACCGCTTCCGGCTTGACGGCCGGAGCTTCCGGAATCTTCGGAGCTGCCTGTGCAGCAGGTGCCGCCTTCGGCTCTTCCGGTGCTTTTCTCACCGGTTCTGCCGGCTTCGGTGCCGGAGCGGGCATCGGTTTCTGCGGCCTGTGCTGCTGCAGCTGGCCGCTGGCATTCTGGGAACGGAAGACTCGGATAATCGTCTTCTTTTTCTTTTCCGGCGATCCCGCTTCTTCGGCCTTCTTAACCGGAGCACTCTTCATTTCCTTCGGTGCCTCTTTCTCAGCAGGCTTGGACTGCTGCTTCGGTGCGCCGAATTTGGAACGAAGGAAATCTGCCTCGTCGTCCGGGACGCTGCTGACTGCCGTCTTTCCCTTGTACCCCTTTTCCGTGAGGTAGTCCAGGATATCCTTATTTTCCTTGCCCAGTTCTCTTGCTAACTCGTGAACCCTGATTTTAAGCATTTACCTGTTTCCTCCGATGCTTCCCTTTGCTTCCCCGTTAATGTTCCGTACGATCAACTCCGCGAACCGATCATCGATGACCGCCAGCGAAGCCCGGAATTCTTTTCCGATTGCATGCCCGATGACATCCTTCGTGTCCGGGAAATAAACCGGCACATTGTAATGGTCGCACAGATTCGTAAATTTCTTTTTCGTATTGTCCGATGAGTCGCTTGCGACAAAGACAAGCTTTGCCTTTCCCGACCGGACAGCCTTCTCCGTCATCAATTCCCCGCTCATTACCCTGCCTGCCTTTTCCGCAAGCCCGAGAGAAGAAAGGTATTTAGGAACTCCCGCCATCTTCGAACCCCTTTCTTAAGGAATCCAAGAACTCCTCCGGCACCTCTGTCTTCAGGGCTCTCTGAAGGGCTCTGCTTTTGCAGGCCTTCTCCAGGCATTTCACATCCCTGCACAGATAAGCGCCGCGGCCGTTCTTCTTTCCGCCCGGGTCGAGTTCAATCCCGCCCTCCGGTGTCCGGATGATTCGGACCAGTTCCTTTTTATTTTTCATCGTCCTGCAGCCGATGCACATTCTTTCCGGCTGCTTTTTGATTTCTTCCAAATGCAGCTCCTTTACTCCGCCGGATGATCTTCTTCCGCCGCTCCCTCAGCAGGCGTTCCTTCAGCCGGTGTCTCATCAGCCGGTGCTCCGTCAGCAGATGCTGCATCCGCTGCTTCACCGGACAGATTTCCTTCTTCGCCGAATCCTTCTTCCGCAAATCCCTCTTCCCCGTTTTCATCGAGGCTTCCGTAGAATTCGCCGTTTTCATCGAAGTCTTCCGCGAACATATCATCGAATTCGCCGGACTCACGTGCCTGCGTCTCCGATTTGATATCGATCTTATAGCCGGTCAGTCTGGCAGCCAGGCGGGCATTCTGCCCTTCCTTGCCGATGGCCAGGGAAAGCTGGTAATCCGGGACGACGACCGTTGCCGCTCTCTCGTCCGGATCCGCGCCGACGGAAATGACCTTCGCCGGGCTCAGTGCATTTTCGATCAGGACAGCCGGATTCTCATCCCACTGGATAATGTCGATTTTCTCGCCGCACAGTTCATTGACGACCGCATTGACACGGCTGCCGTTCATGCCGACGCAGGCGCCGACCGGATCGACATCCGGGTTGTTGGACCAGACGGACATCTTTGTACGGGAACCCGCTTCGCGGGAAATGTTCTTGATCTCGACCGTGCCGTCGCGTACTTCCGTCACTTCCTCTTCAAAGAGGCAGCGCACCAGTTCCGGATGCGTACGGGAAACCAGGATCTTCGGTCCCTTGGTCGTATTACGGACATCGAGCACATAGACGCGGACGCGGTCATGCGGACGGAACGTTTCCGTCTTGACCTGTTCATTTTCATTCAGGAGGGCATCCGCCTTGCCGAGGTTGATGATGTAGCTCTTGCCCTGCATCCTCTGGACCGTGCCGGCTACGACGCCGCGGACTTTCTCACTGTACTGGTTGAAGACCGCATTGCGCTCCTCTTCACGGATTTTCTGAAGAATGACGTTCTTTGCGTTCTGCGTTGCGATTCGTCCGAAAGACTTTGAGTTGATATCCTTCGTGATGATGTCGCCGACTTTTGCATCCGGTTCAATTTTCTTAGCATCCGCAACCGTGATCTGCATGTTCGGATCCATGACATCGTCCACGACCTCCATCTCGGCCGTCACCGTGTACTCACAGGTATCCGGGTCGATGGAAACATTGATATTGTCGTTTTTTCCGAAGTTCGTCTTGCACGCCTGAAGAAGAGACTGCTCGATGGCGCTTAAAAGCGTCTGTTTCGGAATCCCTTTTTCCTCTTCCAGCATCTTGATTGCCGCTACCAGCTCGCTGTTCATTTTTTGTTGATTCCTCCTGCTCTAAAATTCAAATGTCAGACGGATAAGCGAAGTATCCGCCCGCGGGATCGTGATCTCCCCGTCATTCGTTACAATGGTGATCGATTCTTCACTGAAAGCCGTAAGCTTTCCCGTAAATTCTTTTTTCTTACCGACCGCTTTATAGGTCCGCACTTCAATATCTTTTCCCATCGCGAATTCAAAATCGTGCGGCCGCTTCAGCACCCGTCCGAGTCCCGGCGAACTGACTTCCATCACATAAGGCTCACCGATGAAATCATCGCTGTCCAGGACGGGGTCGACTGCATGACTCATTTCCTCGCAGTCGTCAATCGTGATGCCGCCCTCCTTGTCAATGTAGAGCCTGAGCACGTTTCCTCCGCTCTCCTTGAGGTACTCGGCATCGACCAGGACGTATCCCTTCTCTGCGGCAATCGGCCGGATGACATTCCAGGCCCGGTCTTCAATTTTCTCTTTCTTTGTCAAAGGGATCTCCTTCGCGAAATGAGAGCGGACCTCTGCGGCCCGCTCTCACTGATGTCATTCTTTATGCTCTGACAGCATACCACAGCTTTTGGGAAAACGCAAGCGGATTCTTCGAGGATTCCGGTGGAACCACGGGGACGGGGGTGGTGGTCCCTGCAGTTCGGGACCACCACCCCCGTCCCCGTGGTTCCCGCTGCTCTTTTTTATCTCGCCTTGCTTCCCTTCCCGCCGCGCTTTGCCAGCTTCAGGCGGTTGAGCGTGAGATGCTTGTCCTTGAATTCGATTGCAAAATCCTTGCCGTTCTGCAGAAGATAGCCGTGTTCAACGAAGTCGCTGCCGCCAAGCTTCATGCCGCGCACGCCCTTCGCCGTCTTCTTGAGGTCCGGCGCCTCGGATACCGGGAACCGCAGGAAATAATCCTCGTGCGTCTGCAGCACGACGTATTCGGAGTCGTCGCAGATGCCCGTCAGGATCACGGCATCGCCCTCGTCGAGCTTCGAAGCCATGATTGTGCGGTTCGTCGAATCGAATTCCGCACCGTTAACCTTCTTAATCATACCCGTCTTCGTCGCAAAGAAAAGACTCGAAGCCTTCACCAGGGACAGCGGCGAAATCAGCACGATCTCTTCCGTGGCATTCGAGAAATTGCTGACGTTGTCGATCGGCACGCCCTTGTCCCTCAGCCTTCCGGACGGCAGGTCGGCGACCTTGACCGTGTGCAGCTTGCCCTTGTCCGTGAAGATGCACAGCCTGTCGGTATTCATCAGCCGGAAAATGTACCGGTAGTCCGCATCCGCCGCATCTTTATTCTTCTCATACGTGTTCGTATCCAGAAGCTTCGCGTATCCGAATCGATCCATCACGAAGACGACTTCCTCTTCCACGATCTTCGGCTCTTCCACCACGGCTTCTTCCTGGTTCTCGATGAGCGTCCGGCGCGGTCTTCCGAATTCCTTCTTGATCGCATCGAGGTCTTCGATGATCACCTTAGCCATCGATTCGTAATTATTGAGGATATCCTCATAGCGTGTGATGTTCTTCAGCGTTTCCTCGTGCTCGGCAATGAGGGCTTCGACCTCCAGGCCGATGAGCTTTGCCAGCCTCATTTCCAGGATGGCGGTCGCCTGCCTCTCGGTGAAGCGGAGCTTGGCGGCTTCCTTTTTGCTTTCCTCGGACTTGAAGCGGATGTCCTTGGTAATGCCCCGGATCAGGCAGTCGCGTGCCATCTGCTGGTCTTTCGATCCGCGGAGGATCTCGATGATCAGGTCGATGACGTCGCAGGCCTTGATGAGGCCTTCCTGGATTTCCTTTTTTTCCTTTTCCTTGCCGAGCAGATTCTCGTACTTGCGGTTCTCGATCTCCAGCTGGAAATCGAAATGCGCCTCGATGATCTGCTTGAGGCTCATCGTCTCCGGCCGTCCGTTCGAGACGACCAGCATGTTCACGCCGAACGTATCTTCCAGCTTCGTCTTCTTATAAAGAAGATTCTTCAGCTTCTCCGGGTCCGCGCCCTTGCGCAGCTCCAGCACGATGCGGATGCCTTCCTTGGAGGACTGATTGGAAATGTCGACGATGTCCGAAGTCACGTGTCCTTCGACCAGCGCCGCCACATCGCTCATGAATTTGGCGATGCCCGCACCGATCATCGTGTACGGGATCTCGGTGATGACGAGCGACTGCTTCCCGCCCTTTTCCTTTTCCTTTTCCACCTCGACCTTGCCGCGCACGCGCAGCTTGCCGGTACCGGTCTCATAGATTTCCTTCAGATCGTCCGCGTTGGCGATGATGCCGCCGGTCGGGAAGTCGGGTCCGGAAATGTAATGCATCAATCCCTTGACCGTGCAGTTGTTGTTCTTGATGTACGCCTTGACGGCGTCGATGACTTCCGAAAGATTGTGAGGCGGGATTGAAGTCGCCATGCCGACCGCGATGCCGTCCGCGCCATTTACCAGAATATTGGGAATGCGGACCGGGAGCACCGTCGGCTCCTTCTCCGTCTCATCGAAATTCGGCATGAAGTCGACGACGTCCTTGTCAAGATCCGCCAGGAAAACTTCCTGCGTGATCTTCGCCAGGCGCGCTTCCGTGTAACGCATGGCAGCGGCGCCGTCCCCTTCGATCGAGCCGAAGTTGCCGTGGCCGTCCACCAGGATCTGCCCCTTCTTGAAGTCCTGCGCCATCACAACGAGCGAGTCATAAATGGAGCTGTCTCCGTGCGGATGGAACTTGCCCATCGTGTCGCCGACGATACGGGCGCTCTTGCGGTACGGGCGGTCCCAGCGGATGCCGAGCTGCTGCATGTCATAGAGCACGCGGCGCTGAACCGGCTTTAGTCCGTCGCGCACGTCGGGCAGTGCACGGGAAATGATGACGCTCATCGCGTAATCAATGTAATTCTTCTGCATGATGTCGGAATAATCCGTCCGGATAATATGATCTTCCGGCGTTTCAGTCTTTGCTGCCATAACCCCTCCGAATTTTTAATGTCAGACGTCGAGCTCCGCGTCCTGCGCGTGGTCATAAATGAAATCCTTGCGCGGCGGAACGTCCGTCCCCATCAGGATCTCCGTGACGTCCGAAGAAAGACGCGCATCTCCGATCTCAATGCGGCGCAGCCTCCGGGTTGCCGGATCGAGCGTTGTCTCCCAGAGCTGCTGCGGATCCATTTCCCCGAGGCCCTTGTATCTCTGAAGCGTGAATTTCTCACCCTTGTGCGTTTTGCGGTAGCGGTCCAGCGCCTTGTCGTCGTAGAGATATTCTCCCGCTCCCTTGGGCGGCTCCACTTTGTAAAGAGGCGGCATCGCGATGTAGACGTGCCCCTCATTGATGAGGTCCGGCATGTAGCGGTAGAAAAGCGTCAGGAGCAGCGTGCCGATATGCGCGCCGTCGACATCGGCATCGGCCATGATGATGATCTTGTCGTAGCGCAGCTTCGTGATGTCGAAGTCATTTCCGTAGCCCTCCGAGAAGCCGCAGCCGAAGCTGTTGATCATCGTCTTGATCTCGGCATTGGCCAGGACCTTGTCGATGCTGGCCTTCTCGACGTTCAGGATCTTGCCGCGGATCGGCAGGATGGCCTGGTAATTGCGGTCGCGGGCCGTCTTGGCAGAGCCGCCGGCGGAATCTCCCTCGACGATGAAAATCTCGCATTTGGACGGATCGCGGCTCTCGCAGTTCGCGAGCTTTCCGTTGCTGTCAAATGAAAACTTCTGTTTCGTCAGGAGATTGGTTTTCGCCTTCTCCTCCGACTTGCGGATCTTCGCCGACTTCTCGGCACAGCCGAGGACTGCCTTCAGCGTCTCGAGGTTCCGGTCGAAATAATGCGGTGCCGCTTCCGCCGTGATCTTCGCGACGACGCGTGCCGCGTCCGGGTTATCGAGCTTCGTCTTTGTCTGGCCTTCGAAGCGGGGATCCGGATGCTTGATGGAAAGGACTGCCGTCATGCCGTTGCGGATGTCGGCGCCCGTAAAATTCATATCCTTGTCTTTAAGAATCCCCAGCTCGCGGGCGTAGTTGTTCATGACCGTCGTAAAGGCCGTCTTGAAACCCGTCAGATGCGTGCCGCCGTCCGCGTTGAAAATGTTGTTGCAGTAGCCCAGCACATTTTCATGGAACTCATTGACATACTGGAAAGCGACGTCGACGGTGATGCCCTCGTCTTCTCCGTGGAGAACCACGATGTCCGTCAGCGCTTCCGAGTTCTTGTCCATTTCCTTCACGAAACCCGCGATGCCGTCCGGCTCGTGGTAGAGAATCTCGATCGGTTCGTCCTGCCGCAGGTCGCGGAAAACAATCTTCAGTTCCGGATTGAGATACGCTGTCTCATGCAGTCGCGATTTGACCTCCGTCGAGGAGAAACGCGTGACTTCGAAAATCTCCGGATCCGGCAGGAAGTTCACGCACGTTCCGGTCTCCTTCGTCTTTCCGATTACCGGCAGGAGTCCGTCCACCAGCTTCATGTCCGGCTTGCCCTGCTTATAATGATCGTGCCAGATGGCCCCGTCTCGCTTCACCTTGACGTCCATATAGGTGGACAGCGCGTTGACGACCGAAGACCCGACGCCGTGCAGGCCGCCCGAAGTCTTATAGGCATTGTTGTCGAATTTGCCGCCCGCATGCAGCGTCGAATAGACGAGACGCTCCGCCGGCATTCCCTTCTTGTGCATGCCGACCGGAACGCCGCGGCCGTTGTCGGTCACGGTGCAGGAGCCGTCCTTTTCCAGGACGACCTCGATATCCGTGCAGTAACCCGCCAGATGCTCGTCAACCGAATTGTCGACGATTTCATAGATCAGATGATTCAGGCCTTTCCACGAAGTCGAGCCGATGTACATGCCCGGCCTGCGCCTGACAGCCTCCAGCCCTTCCAGCACGGAAATGCTGTTCTCATCATATTTCTGAGCTTTTGCCATGAAAAATAACCCCTCTCCCTTAACAAAAAATGAGTCCGGACACAGAGAAACCCCGTCTGCGTTCCGACGAGGTTCATTTTACCATAGCGAACATTTGTTTTCAACGGAAAAAGTACCATATGTGGGGCACAGTCCGGATTTGATGCGCAAAATAACGGTTTTCCCTACAGCCCGAAAAGACCGAGATACCAGCGGAGAAGATTATTTCCGAAAAGAACCGAGACTGCCATCCCCAGCGCGAGGAACGGTCCAAACGGCATATGCGCCTTGCCGCTCTCCTTCTTCCCGGCCATCAGGTAAATACCCCAGCCTCCTCCCGTAATCAGTGAAATGAAGAAGGCGATGAGCGTCAGCTTCCATCCCAGCAGGAATCCCGCCGGTGCCATGAGTTTGATGTCCCCGCCGCCGAAGGCATCCGGGATGATCAGCGTAATGAGGAACAGCGGAGCGCTGATGCAGAAGAAACCGATGACGCGCTCCAGGACCGGCACCTGCGGTCCGGTCACCAGCGACAGAAGCGCCGCAACGATGACCGTGATCAGGAAGCGGTTCGGAATTTCCATGGTATCCGCATCCACGAAAGCGATGACCGTCAGGATAGCAAGAAAAAGAAACACCGTAACGGCTGCAAAGGAAAGTCCGTAGACCCAGAGGTCTCCCACCGCGCAGGCTGCCCCGAGAAGCTCAACAACCATGTAGCGGGGAGAAATCTTCGTCCCGCAGTAGCGGCATTTCCCGCGCAGGAAAAGCCAGCTAAAAACCGGCACCAGATCTTTCGGGTAAAGCCGGTGCCCACAGGTCGGGCACATCGAGAACCCTTTCGCATAGGAAATATTCCGCGGTACCCGATAGATCACGACGTTCAGGAAAGAAAAAATGCACATCCCGAATACCGCGGCAATAAGGTAGATGCATAAGTCGATTGAAAAGATTCCGGTCATCATGTAAGGATTATCCGCCTGTCAGAAATATTTTCAGTCAAGATCAAAAAGCTGGGTCTTCATCAAGGTTACTTTTGTATAACCTATTAAATCTGTATAAGTTTTCCCATAATAGGTGAAGGAGTTCCGTACAACAATATAGATTTCCGCATTCGATGAATCCGTGAGATAAGCGTATGGATTTGTAAGTGTCGTATGGTACACATTTCCGGACGAAATTGGATTGCTTTCCGAAACTTCAGTATTTGAAGCTCCCACATAGGTTGTCAGTCCGGTAATTTCAGTCAGTTTGACACCGTTGATAATCGTTTCCTTTCCATTGACATCATCTTTTTTATAATAGGTAACTGTCATGTTCTTCGGAGAAGTCGCCATGTTTGAATCAAATACTGAATAATACAATTCCACATTGCCGTCCATGTTTCCGCTGTTTGAATCCGACCCGCTGGATGCCATGGCCTGATCATAGGTTAGATATTTCGTATTCTCCACCGCTGCTCCAAGTGAAGGCGTCTTTAAAGATGTTACAATAGGATTCTGTACACCATTTTTATAGGCTGCGACAATTGTGTTGATAAACAGTTTCGCTTCTTCTGAATTTCCGGTTACAGCTGAATGTCCGACGCCGGAATACATGACGTTCCCTTTGCTGTAAATATAATAATTGTTTCGCACATCTTTTGGAGAAGCTGTATATAAAGTATTCGAAGTAGAATCACTGCCCCCGATCGTATACCAGACAACGATATCGCTCTCTCCGTCATGGTCGTCATCCGCCTGAAGATCCAACTGGTAATACTGGAAATGAGTTGAGGCAATTGAAAGCTTGTCACTGATTGCAAACGGATACTGCGTTATAAGACCGGTATTGATTTTTGTTGCATACATCTTGGAAAAGGCACCATTTCCCCCGATATCCGTATCTAGTCCAGCCGCCTTATCAGGATTAAGATTATACTGTTCTGTACTGTATAATTTCGACATATTTAACACAGCATTCGTATAGCCCTGAGTAGTGCTGTAAGTTGATTCAGCATCATTCGCCTTATAAGCAAAATCATTGCCCGTCAGCTGTACTGTATTTCCGGCTGCATTCTTCGAGGTGAGGCCTCCGGTTCCTTGTGAAAGTGTTAGATTATTTCCCTCTCTCAAAAGCTTTGCCGTTGCATTCAATGATCCGTCTGTATTGACACCGGTAATCCCATAGCGATCCATTCCAACAATATTTCGCATGATTGTGTTGATATTGTATCCCCAGTAGGCAGCCATGCCGTCCGTATCGCTGCAATAATATTGTACGCCGTCATGCCAATATGTTTTATATGTACCTGTATTGTCCGTTTTATACTGGTCGCTGGTTGCCACATTAATAAAGGACGTCGTATCATGCGTAAACAAGACACTCTTGCCGTCATTAATAAAGTTCTCAATAGCAGTGACCGGCCCGATCTTCAATTTGTTTCCGGTTACGACAGTATTTGAAATATCCTGATAGACATCGGCAAATCCCAAAATAAGCATATCATAATCATCAAGAATATTCACAGGTACCGGCGCCGAGGCATTTGTATTGAACTGGGACACAAAATCATTTGAACGTATCGATGTGATTTTAATACTGTAATCTGCTACAGAAGACAGAAGTGTCTGGAAGCTGGTATCTTTCTGCATGTTCCAGTTACCATCGCTGCCCTTCTGCATGATCTGAAGAATTTTTACTGTCGGAGCATTGCCGACTTTAATTTTCAGATATCCGTTCTGTGAAGCGCGAATATTATCATTCACCGGTGATGACTGCGTCGCTTCTATCTTCCATGGAAGTTCTCCCACGTAATCTCCGACAAGAATACGAGTAATCCGGTAAGTGCCTGTTTTCAGAAGATACATGCCGTTGGCACTCTTATCAACAACCGAATAACTGCCGTCAGTCTGTTTCTGCATCACGGTTATATCGGTCATCTCTTCTTTAGTAGAATATTTGCCGTCAGCGTTTAAATCGAAGTACAGATGAACGGCATAGTACGTATCCAGATCGATTTCAGTTTTACTGGATAAATCAAGATCCCAGGTAAGTGTTGTCAGAGAATTTACCGAATCAGCAGAAGAATTATTTACAGACAGACTGAGTTTCGGCATATTGACGTAATAGTAGAATGTAGGCTTTTTATTAAGCGTTACAGCAATTCCATCTGTTCCCCTGATTGAAGTCCCGTCAGCGTTTCTATTAACTGAAGCAATTGCCGTATTATCCGTATTCATGCACGACTCAAGGAAATCATACATATAGGATGTATTATCTATATAAGAAGAATTTACGCTGATTGGTATTCCATCGCTGTCTTTATTGTAAAATTTTGAGTCAACAATAAGTGCATATTTACCGGCTATATATTCTTTCAGAGATGCAAGATTTTCTTTTGTAATATCGTTTCCTGAATATCTATATTGTCCGACATATGCCGTCGATGCAGGACTTTTAAGTTTTGAATTCCAATTATTGTTTTGATAATCCGTCTGAAGCAGGCCTCCGATTTTCGGCATGCAGGTAACAGAATCTCCGGTATGGGTATAGATCAGACCATTCATGGAAGTGTCATTAAAAGTTGTCTCTCCATTATAATCTGTATACATCTGTCCGACATTTGATCCAATATAAATTACATCATAAGAGGTATTTAAATCCTCAATTCTACCAATGAACTCCGCCGTAGACATAGTGGTAATCTTAATATTCTCATCAGCCAAATCTTTATATTCGCTGCTGAAAGCTCTCACATCGTCTTTGTTTAAGTCAAAAGATGCACAGGGTTCTATTTCAAGAATATTCAATGCCGTCTTTTTCGAAATCTGTCTGCGATCCTTGAAGTTAATGATATATTGAAGAGCGGTTGCCTGAGAAATATCCGTCGAGATCATATCTTCCGTTTTTGTACGAATCGTATTCTCACTGGCAATCAGCTGAGCAATCTCGAAGAACCCTGTATTTAAAGAATCATTTGTCGTTAATTTCATTGAAAAGTCTTTGCTCGCTAATGAGCGATTGATATCGGAAATATCCGTTGTACTGCTGACATCTCCTGCTGAAATTTTCTGTATGCAGTAAACATTTTCTTTTACATAGTTATAATTATTATCCGCAACCACTGAATCAGAAAGATCCTTCCAGTTAATAGCAGAATCCAATTCGGATTCTTTTGCTATGTTCAGGAAAGACTTCAAAAAAGTCGTATTGATATCCTTCTGGCCTGCCAGAATTGCCAATTTGCGGATGTTTGAAAACTGCTTCGTATTATAATCAACAGTTTCTTTAAAAATACTTCCATCTACAACACAGGGCCATCTCATGGAATCGTCTGCAATGGCTCCGCAGAGGAACTTCAGTACTGAGAATGATATATCATTCGTAAATGCCTCTGTCGTACTGTCGTAACTGCCTAACTGATTTTCATAAGTTACCAGATTTCCATTTTCCTTCAAGCCTATATTGTTTCCGCAAATATATACAAAATTGTATCCCGAGATGTCATCCAGCGTTTTAGCCTGCAATTCCTTCGGTGTCAAAGTATCGACCGATACTTTGAAAGAATCAGTCGCAGCAGTAATACCGAATACTTTCTGTTCCAGCCAGCGGTTATTCTGCAGATCGCATGTATAATAAACAGAATTAATCTTTACGGTATAAGCTTTATCGGAAGCAGTTCCATGTTGAAACACATAATTATCTGCAGCTGTGCTGTTTGGACTGCTGTTATATGAAAAATACTGTGCATCACAAGACAGAGTCACCGTTGCCGCAGGTGTCTCTGTCTGTGCTGGGGTATCTGTTGGTGTCGGAGTATCTGTTGGCGTCGGAGTTGCCGTCGGTGTCGGAGTTGCCGTTGGTGTCGGAGTTGCCGTCGGTGTCGGGGTTGCCGTCGGTGTCGGGGTTGCCGTCGGTGTTGGAGTTGCCGTCGGCGTCGGAGTTGCCGTTGGGGTCGGCGCAGCAACTTCAGAAAATGATTTCACATAATAGGCTGATGTTCCTTCCGGAACACTATCTGTCTTTGTCAGAATCTGATTTCCGCCAGCATCCTTTGTAATCGTATAAGTTCCGTACTGAGTCTTCGCATTATCCTGACCTTCCTGAAACACCACCTGATATCCGCCATTTGTATCCTGCGAAAAAGATTCTGGATCCCCAGATGCTGAATCTGAAGGTATTACACCTCCGGAAGCAGTTGTCATTAAAGAATAAACAATCTTGTCCGTAAGACTGCTGTCCGCAGCAAGCAAAGAAAATATCCCGTTATCTTGTATATCTTCAGTGACACCTGATGGGAACTGCAGCAAATGATATCCTGTATCGGTACTTTCAAGATAAGGTTTTTCCGCATAAGTATCCTGATTATAAAATAAAGGATAACTATCCTTTTGCGTTAAATCTTCCGTGCATATCGAATTTTTCTTCAGCTGATCGATGATATTATTGAAAATCGTTTTTCTCTCTGTAATACCAATTGCTGTTCCGGAAGCGTATAAATCAGATATATATTGTTTCATCAAAGGTGTAATATAATTATATTCCTGTCCGTCAGCAAGATATCCAATTTCACCTAGACCTTCTTTTGGAACTACTTCCAGTATTTTATAAGTTTTAGATTCGGAATTCTCGATTTTTGAAACAACAGTTTCCAACCCAGGAAGCATATTGCTTGCCGTAATACTGATTATTGAGGAACTTGTCAGGGCAATCGCAATAATAATTGCCAAGTAAGCGACAATTATCTTTGCAAATTTATGTCTACTAATATACCGTTTGTTTTTCATCATAAATCCTTCCGTTTCACTGCTATGAATAATACCAATTATCCCAATAAGTGTATGAATAATATTTTTCCCAATTCAAGGAAAGTACAAGTTTTCCGCTGCTTTTTTTGTAGGTGACAGAATAATCTGTTCCATCACAGGTTTTCGCCGAATAACTTATTCCACTATCTGGTATAGGAATATAATAATTGACTAACTTTGAATCATCTCCGTAAACATTGGCCAATCTATATTTCAAAGAAATTGTAGCGTAAGCGCCATTATACAATTGGATATTTGTACCAGTATCTATACCAATAATGACATCCTTATTACTGACAGAATTTGTCGGAGTTGTATATACTACTGTGTATTCATTGCTTCTGTAAGTGATTTGATAATTTTCTAAAGGTTTTGTCGCCACTACATATCCAAGAGCCTCAGACGTATCTGAAAATTCGATACCTTCTGATTTTAATACAATAACCCTGTCTGCAACTTTTTTTATTGTTCCGCCATATCCATTGGTTGATGTTATATAGCTTATATAATTTGAATTCTTATCAGTCTGAGTAAGTGTTACCTTGCTGATATCCTGCTTGATTGATGCACTTGAATTATCATACTCGTCATCTATATCTGTTACGGTAACATCTAGATTAAAAGTTTCAGCCTGCGCCAACGGCAACTTTCCAGAATCTTTACTTACATTGACAGAGGTTGTTTCTGTGTTCTCACCTGATAGTTCCAAATAATCTCTTGATAAATCAATTGACCATTCACAGTTGCATTTCCCATCTGCAGAAATAGTCGTCTCTGTTTGTCCTTCACGTGTCACATAAACCTGATAAGTTCCCGTTTCACCTCTCCACAAAGTATCGGTACCATGTGCAGCTGCATCAGTCCTTGCAATGCGAACAGCAACTATCTTCGGATTTGCCGCTGGGGTTGCTGGAACAGTAATAGAAACACTTGCTTCTTTGCTGTGGTCACCATCTGTGATATTTGCCGGATAATTCAATTTAATAGAACAATTAATAATCGAATTATCAGCTATTCCCGAGTAATTGATTGTAATTGGCCAGGAGATATAAGTTTTTGTTGACGTGTCCGCCGCTTCCACGGAAACAGCAGCACTGACAGCATTTCCATCCGCATCCGTCAGTTTAAAGTTTTCAGGGACCACCTGCCCGTCAAATACAGTCTGATCAAGGAAGAATCCGGAAACGCTCAATGTCGCTTTTACGGTTCTTGCCTTCGCATCATAGGTTCCTTCTTTCAGGGCAAGACCTGCAGATTCCATGTAGCTTGCCGAAACCAAGGAATTCGTGGAAACTTTCGTCGTATCAAATACGGAAGTTGCCGTTACAATCATATTCTGGCTTGTTTCATTTATACCCAAATGCAGGGTGCCGTCTGAATCAATCGTTGTGGTAGTATCTTTATTATCCTTTACCTGCCAGGTTACATCTGTTGCCGGATGATTGACCCCGGATACCGTTGCTTCAAACTTCTTGGATCCTCCCTGTACAACCTGTGCGGAGGACGGGGATACATTGACAGCTGTTACCGTCGATACATAAGGCACAACCGGAACCGCAACATCTGCAAGATCACGGTTTACGGCAACATTATTACGCAGGGTAACTGTGTTTTCCGTCTTGTAGCTTCTGTCATTCAATGTAAAGGTAATCTGATATTTTACCTGATTGCTGCTGATAGTATTCGTTGTGCTGTCCGGATCATAAAGCTGCATTTTAAAATCCGTCACATACTGTGCCAGGATATTTGATTCCACCGTCGGCTCAGTTTCATCGGCTACATATTGATAAAAGGAATACTGAAGTTCTTTAGCGGCCCTGTCAAAGGTGATACAGTAAACGGTTACCTTAGAATTATCCGAACCACCATTGGCGTCTTCATCCCAGTCATAAATATAAAGTTTCTTAGACTCAGCTGTGTCGTCCGTGTCGTTATAGACTTTGACATTGCTGCCAACGTAATAAGCAACTCCCGCAGATGCATCCACAAGCATATCGTGAAGTCTGTTGCTTGTCAGCTGTGCTTCATTTTGTATATTTGTTTCGGTATTGGAATTTTTGAACAGGTTCGTACTGACAAGAAGAAAAGAAATAATGGAGCCGAACACAATGACAGAGATCGCAATCGCTACGATCAGCTCCACCAATGTCAGTCCTTTGTTTTTCTTCAGAAAATTCATCTGTTTTCCCCTGTCAATTACTTAATCATCAATATAAGTTTTTCCTGTTAAATGAACCAGCTCGACTGTTTTCTTACTGCTTCCCTGTTCAATAATAATGGAAGTGCAGTAAACAGCTGTCGATCCGCCGTTTGTATAACTGATTGGCATAAATGCACCGGAACTCCGGTCGAATCCTAGTGTAAGCGATGAACCTGCTGAAATCTGGTGTACCTCCGTCGTACTCTGCGTATCCGTATAACTGATTGATATTGACGAAGAAGCAGCTTCTTTCGTGCCATCCTCTCCTGCCACGGATATCGAATATTTTCCATCACTTCCGCAGGTCAGGATAAACTGTGCTGCATTGCTCTCTCTGGTCATGGCATAAACTTTTGTTTTCTTTAGTCCGTCATCAATGCTGATGGCCGCCTGACGCACATTCCATCCGGACAGTGAAAAGAAAGCCGAGACCGCCCCGACTGACAGAATGCCGATGATTGCAATCACGACAATCAGCTCGATTAACGAAAATCCCCTGACGTTTCTTTTCATTCTGTCATCTGGCTCCGTTTACTGTTTAACCCAGTTCTGATATACGATTAAATCTTCAATACTGGTAGAATCGACACTTCCTGCATTTCCGCTTGTCGCTCCACCAATAATATAGCTGGAAGCATCGTAAATATAATTCATGATCTTATTATTATTTGTTTCCGTCTCCAGGACCTTGGCTACTTCCTCAGGTGCTGACTGCAAGTTTGAATTGTTTTTCAGAGTAACTGTCCCATTGGAAATAATCAATCCGCTGAAATTGCTGTTTTCAACGACGACATTTCCTGTTGAAATGATGACCCTGAGATATGGTGAAGCAGCAGTACCTGAACCGGTATATACAGTCAGCACATCATCGGACAGGCTGTTGGTGCCCGTGCCGTTTTTCACAACGACATTTTTCTTCGTAAGAATCCCGCTCAGGCTCGATTTCTCAGTCTGGAAAGTCATCGTCTGATTCGTGACATTATTCAGATCCGTCGTCAGCTTCGTCAGATCCACAAGATTTTTAAAAACATTCTGCTTCTTTTCTGTTTCACTCAGAGCACTGTAATTCGAGACAAGTTTCAGGCGGTAAGCTGCAAATTTATTCTGGAGATTGACCTGTCTTTCAGTCAGTGCAGCCGTTGTGTTCGCAGCTCCGTCCGTCAGAGTATCCGACTGTTCTGTTACCGTATTGTTTGTCGTATCGACCTGAGAAAGAATATTTCCGTTCAGGTCAAACTTTGCACTGCTTGCGGAATTCATTGTAACGCCCTGTAAATAGAATTTAACATACCGGTTAAGTTCCGTCTGATTGGCGCTGTCAGCATAATAGGTCTTAAAGTATTTCGCAGCTTCCAGTGCTGTATCAAATTTCAGATAAAAATATACCATATAGGAATTGTAAGCCTGGTAATAAGCCTTTTCATAAGAGGAAGCGCCGAGGCTCTTGACTGAATCCAGAGCAACCAACTTATCGTCATTTTCCGTGGTAAGTCCCGCTTCTTTCCTGAGAGCTTCATAGGTATCAGCTGTCATGGGATTCTGTCCGCCGTTTGTATATTTTTGTCCAATCAGAGATGAGGGCACCAGATAAGCCAGCTGATTGCTCTTGACGGTCAGGGATTCACCCGTCATGACGTTGGCAGCATTTGTTATCGTTTCTGTGTTTTTCGCCTTCGTGCTGATGTAAGCATTTCCGCTCAGCATCAAGTATTCAATCCCCGAAAAATTCATCGTAACATTCGTACCGTTCACGACAATCGAACTGCTGTAATTGTTCGGGTTTGCCGTGATATCTGTTTTAATGGCTTCAACATCAGAAGAGGTGCCCAGTCGTTCTTCGGCAGCCCTGGCTGCTGTGACCGGGTTCCCATATCCGAAATAATTTCCGCTGACCGTAATGCTGCTGGCACTTCCGCTCTGATCTGTGACTGTCAGATCATCCTGAAGATAAGTTGATCCATTCAGATTCAATGCTGCTGAAACAATATTGACGCCATCCGCCCAAAGATTTGTTTTGGAACCGGTAGAAAACGTTGTACCTGCAGCCAGATCAACCATTTTATTGGTTACGGCTACATCTGCTTTTGAAACCGCAAGACTTCCTGCATTAAGTTTTATTCCGTTTTCCCCGCCATATAAGGATCCGGCTATCGTGCTCGCTCCTGTATCATTAATCAGGGAATTCTCGGCAAGAACGGTGAAATCAAGAAGACTCGGTACCGCCGATGTTTGGGTGAAATTCACAGAGGGATATTCCAGAATGATGTCTGTTCGAATCTGGGAAAGATTTCCCTTTTCATCTGTATAGCGGATTCTCAGATTCTTCAGGGCAAGTCCGTCTTTTACAGGAGTCAGATAATTCATGCCCTGTCCTGTCTCGCCTGCAGTCTGAAAGACCGTCGTCACTTCGGCTCCGGAAACACTTGTGTCTGTCTTCAGAGGTGTCTTTGTAACATATCCTTTTAACAGATCCAGACTGTAATAAGACTGAGTGCCGGTTTCCTTCAGTGCAGCTCTTAATGTATCAATGTATAAGTTTTCAAACTTTTCCTGACGCTGCGTACGATCCATCGACGTATATCTTTCCATGACGTTCGTATAAGCTTCCGTATAGGCTGTCGATACCTGATTCTGCAGCCCTGCCTTGATTTCACTGACAACGCCTTCGCAGGAGTAGAAGGAATTCTTGGCATTTGCGTCGATTGCCTTCATCTTGATATTCCACAGACTGGCCATCAGAACAAGAGTCACCAAAATCGTAGATATGGCAAATGTAACAAGCACGAAAACGAGGCTTGCTCCATGATTATTGATTTTGTTTTTAAGAAATAAGTTCTTCATCCAGCTCCGTCAGGTATCTGCCGTACCTGTCATGGTATAAACAGACTCTTCGCTGCCTTCTGTAAATACATCAATTGTTATCTGATAGAGTCTTGTCACCTTGCTTGCATCTTCCATTGTCGTTATTCCTAGATATTTTTTATTTTTCTCTATCAGGTTCAGAGACTGGCTTCCTGATTTAAACAGAATTGAATCAAACTGTTCCGTCTTCAAATCAGTCAGCATATTCGTCCCGATATTTGTCAGGATTGTCGTAAAAGCACGATAATCATCCGGAGGAGACCAGGCAACCGGCTGATCCGGATTGATTTCATCCACTTCAAGATTCACTTTATAGGTACTCTCAAAAGCTTCCTGTGCATCCGTCGTCCGCTGCTTGACAAGATAAACCTTTGCGGAAATGGAAGAAGGTTTCGTTTCCGAAGAAGTCGTATTGTTAAAAACTTTTATGGTATCCTTTGCCTCCGCATTTTTAATTGCATAAAGGGGAGTATAAAAAAGGTAAACCGAACGAAGTTTACCGTTCACGATATCGGAATTGTCGAAAACTGTACTTGTAACTGTTTTTGTCGTTGCCGCATTATTATCAAGTTTGTAGATGCAATCTACCCGTACTTTCGTGATGCCGGTATCTTCATCACCGGTATGCAGGATCGTAATGTCTATTTCTCTGCTGAGGGCATTGATAATCGCTGTTTCTGTCGTATAGGTATTGGTAATGTTCGGCATTGAAAAGTATTCATCTACAATCTTCTGATCCGCATCCTCGCCGGACACATAAAAGGCATCCTGGAGAACATTCATATTATCAATGTTGGCAAGCGAAGCATCGTTATAGCCTGTCCCGCTTTCATTTGAGAATGCCGCAGGACTGAAAACCGCTTTGAACCGGAAAGACCTGTTATTAATCACCTGCTGAGGTACCAAGACCCCTGCTGCAGTTTCTGATGAATTGTCAAGTGTATAAATTCCCTGCGCGTCCGGCGCCGCATAGGTATAGCCGCTTTCTGCTGTTCCAATTTTCAGACTGTCCAGGTAAGCCTTCACTCCTACTGCTTTTATGTTCTCCATCACATTCTGGGCTGCCGTTGTTGCTTCCAGCTTACGCTTGGCGCGGCTGTTGGCATTTGCAGAACTGATAAAAGCCGTGAGAACCGGCACAACAATAATCGCAAGAATGGTAATTGAAACCAGAAGCTCTACCAAAGTAAAGCCTTTCTCTGATTTATTCAGTTTTCTATTCCTGCTTTGATTCATGATGTACCTTCAATCTTATGAAGCTGTTGATTCTGCTGTTGATTCTGCTGCCGCTTCTTCCGCTGCAGAATCCGCCGCAGGCGTAACCGTCCCGAAAACATTGTCTGTTCCGACAGAAACATCGTTGATGCTTGGCGGCACATATCCCTGAGTCGTTCCGGTCATATAGAACTTATCAATTACGATCGTTCCCATCAAATTTCCGGTTGTTGTGTCAAATGAAGCCGTTACATTGCTGATCGACTGTTTTGCCGTATCTGTCGGAATGGAATTCAGCATGCTTTTAAATCCTTCATAAGTCGATGTAAAGGTCATATTCAGCTGTGTCTTATAAAGGATTCCGGTATCTTCTGTCGAAGCACCGGTGCCGGTTGCATTCTGCAGCGCAGATGCCGCCTGTGATGCAGCGTCTCCTCCCAGTGTTCCGTTTACGGTTTCTCCGGTTCCTGTAGCTGCAGCAGAAATATCCGACTCCGTGGTATCCGTTGACGTCGTTGTACTTGCAGATGATGTCGTCGATGCTGCTGTCGTCCCGTCATTCTCACCCGGTGCACCATCTGCGAGAGAATAAACCATAATCGGATCGGTGATCCCAACACTGGAAACTGTTAGTCCGTTATCTGTCTCGAGTTTTCTTGCATACAGAATTTCATCTTCAGATTTTACATCGGCAGGAAACTCCTGAATCATCTGGCTGATTGCAGCTTTATCCGATGCTGTCTTTGCCTCATAATCAGTCTGTTTTGCCTTCAAGGCAGAGGTACTGTTATATTGCATTTCCAGCTGCGTCAGAGTTTCCTGGGCACTTGCATTTTCTTCCATCTTCGGGGAAAAATACAGGAAATAAACGAGCGCCGCTGCAACAATGCCCGCTAAATAAAGGAGAATAATGATGTCTCTTCTTTTGATTTTCAAGTCCATGAGTATCCTCCCTATGACCCTGACGATGTGCTTTGCACAGATTCAGTAGTTTGTCCTGACTGTGTGCCTGAATCTGCAGAAGAATCCGTTACCGGATAGGAACAGGTGACAGACATATTGACTGTAGGAGCAACTCCTTCTGCCGTATCTTCCGTGATTCCGCCGGTTGTGACATCCGTAATGCTGGTAAAGGACCTCAGCTGCTGCAGAACCAAGGCAGCTGATTCCTTACTAGTCACATTGACCGTCATGGCAATGCCTGTATCATCTGCACTGAAAGAAACAATATTGATATCCGAAGGCATCTTTTTTTCCAGTTCATCGATAAATGCCTTCAGCTGATTATTCTGATTCTCCGTATAAGCATACATCTTCTGATAATTCTGGACCCTGGCCTCTGTAGCCGTATATTCATTGTAGGCAGACTGTGCACTCTGCAGCTGTGTGATTTTGGTCTGCAGATCCAGATTCTCCGTCTGAATCATCGTGCTGGAAATCATTCCATACACCAGCATTGCAGCCGCGGCAGCGATACCCACACCGCATACAATCAAGGCAGGAACAAGGCTTAATTCTTTACCTCCGGCGGTCTTTCCGCCTTCCGCCTTTCCTGTAACGACAATATCATTGCCAAGTATATTCAGCGGAGACATCCCTGCTCCGATGCAGGCTGCATAAGCACTCATGCTTGTACCTTCATCGAGAAATGCTCCGGTATCTTTCATGGAATCAAGAGAAAGCATTGCTGTTACTTTCTGTCCAAGTTCATTAGTCAGGAGTTTTGTCAGACCGCTGAAATTGGCGCCCTGTCCTACTACGGCGATATGTTCCAGTACAGTTTCTTTATTTTGGGATTCATAATAAGCAAGTGCTCGTGAAATATTGGTTACCAAAGGGCGAAGCCCTTCCGTAGCACTGTCTCTGACTTTAAAATATTCCTCTGCATCATCATCAACATTATGCTCAGTTGGATTCAGATGCTGCCGAATGCAGGTCTTATGCCGGACAATATTCAGGGAGTCGTTATAAGAACGCGTCGCTTCTGCTGACGGGTCATTCATGATTGCTGCAAGCGCATCATCGATGCCGTAAGCAAGGTTCCGCTGCATATCAAACTTTCCGTCTTTCAGAACGGTCAGCATGGAAGTCTGTTCATCTATTTTTAAAATTGCCGTACATCCCTTCGGGAAAACACCTCTGGCGACCTGGCATATACTGTTTCCGATATAATCCAATGCGATAAGATTCAAACCACACATTTTTGCAAGTGCTTTATAAGAAGAAACAAGTTCATTCGGAACAATAGTCACATTAATACGATATTTTTTCTGTTTGTCTTCCCCGGAAATAACTTCCAGGATTTTCCATGATGTCTTGTACATAGAAATATCTACCGGGAAATAATCATCCATCCCTGCAGAAAGAATCTCGGCAATCTTCTTTTCTTTAACAAAGGGAATCATAACAACACGGCTGGCAATGGCATTGGAAGCAATCGTAAAGATCACATTCTTTGTCGTGACATTTCTCTTTGAGCATTCGGCATTCAAAAGCCCACGGAAAGTCTCAGACGGCTTTACTGTTCCGTCTTCAAACATATCTACCGGTGTTTCAAACTGAAAACACTGATAAACCTTTGGCTTTGAGCCTTTGGCATCCATGACAACAGCTTTTGTCAGAGAATAGCCAACTTCAATAACTAGCAATTTACCGACCATATATAAACCCTTCTATTATATATTTTATGTTGTTCCAATAATTGACTTGATTTTTTTCATGTAACTTTAGGGTGCTGGGTATAGATAAGCCACTATATCTGAACATTATGACTCATCTTACCCAGCATCATTTATACATCAAAATCATAAAATTCTTGTAAAACATTTTTTAATCATATGTCTATTTCTTATTCCGTTGCTCTTTAAAACAACGAAATAGGGATCGTTGCTTACTTAAAATTAATAATTAGCCAGGCTGTGTTGTACCAATATTTAATTTGCCAGCAAGTGTTGCGTCATCTATAGTAAAAACAACATTTCCGTTAGTATCTGTTTTTGCTGTTAATGTTTTTTCTGCATAAGTTGAACTTTTTGCAACAATTTTATCTGGTTGTAATCCAGCTGCACTCATCGCTGTAGTAACAATAAGTGTTGCATTTTTAGCATCAGCTGTTTTACTAAGTTTAAAGATTCCCAAATCCTGAGAAGCTTTAACATCTGTAGTTGCCGGATCTGACCAGTAAACACTAACTGCACTCATCACTTCCTGCAGATTCTTTATATCGGTTGATTCTCTGGATTGATTAACATATTTTACAAATTGCGGTGCCAAAATGCCAACCAAAATAGCCATAATAGCAATGACAATGATAAGTTCTACCAGTGAGAAACCTTTGCTGTTTTTCTTTCTCCATTTAAGCATCATGTTTAACATAATTTCTTTTCTCCTTTTTCTTTTTGCATAGTTTAATAGCTTTTATTAAAACCCTCACGCCCTATTTCATGAGGAATTCTAACCTATTTAAGCATTTCCGAGACCACCATACATTGAAGCCATTGTCTGAATAATAGCGATAACAATCGTCCCGACAATTAAGGCCATCACAACAATAATCAACGGCTCCATAGCTGCCATAACTGCCTGTGTAGCAAGTTCCACCTCTTCATCGTAGTAATCTGCGAGTTTATCCAACATTGTTTCAATGTTACCTGTCTCCTCGCCGATTTTAATCATATGAACAACCATCGGCGGAAAGATATTGGCTGATGTAAGAGAAACGGAAAGCGGAATGCCTTTTGCCACATCATCTTCCGCATTTTCAAGTGCTCTTTTAAAATGGATATTGCTCATGTTCCGTGACGTAATATCTAAGGCTTCAATCATTGGGATACCTGCTGCCAGGAGCGTACTCATTGTCCGTGCAAATTTCGAACAGGCATTCTTAATTGTCAGATTGCCGAAAATCGGAGCTTTCATTGCCAATTTTCCGAAGACTTCCTGCCCCTTGATTGATTTGGCGAACAGCTTGATTCCAACAACTAATGCCACTACGACAGCAATCAGGATATACCATTTATTTACGATGAAATTACTGGTAGCAATAATTCCCTTCATCAGTCCCGGCAGTTCTGTCCCGATCTGTGTGAACATATCCGAGAACGTCGGTACCACCACGACCATTAATACGATAATAACCGCTATCGCCACAACCCCGACCACGCACGGATAGATCATGGCCTTCTTCATCATTCCCGACAGCTTCGCATCTTTTTCAAACTGCGTTCCCATGCGGTCGAATGCGACATCGATGCTTCCGGAAGCCTCTCCTGCCTCCACCATGTTGTCCAGCATGGTCGGGAACACGTCCTTCTGTGCTGCCATGGAACTCGACAGCGTCTCGCCTTTGCGGATGCCTTCGTTGGCATTCTTGATGGCCGTCGCAAGTCTTTTATTTTCCGTCTGCTCCTGCAGCATGTCCATGGCCTGGCCAATCGGGACGCCGGCGCCGATGATGCTGACGAACTGACGGCAGAAAACGGAAAGGTCACGCGGCTTGATCTTCTTCTTAAAGAGCGTGAAGGAAAGATCCTTGGTCATGGCGTTCTGTTTCGTGATGCGCGTAACGATCATCCCCTCTGACTTGAGGGACTTCCGCACGAATTCTTCATTTTCCGCCTGAAGACTTCCTTTTTTCTCTTTGCCGTTCGGAAGGATGGCTACGTATGCGAAATTATCCAAGATTCTTCCCCTTCATCATTTCCGGTTGTCCGATTTCCGTTGGTTCTGATTCACTAAATATTATTATAAGAAGTAATTCTTCTGTCGTAAAGCCTTTGTTACTGCATATTTAATTGAGATCTCCCTGATTCAGCCTCTTCCTCAATGCATTCGGGTCCAGTGCATAGCCGACGGCGTATTCTGCTGTGATCCTGCCCTGCATGTAAAGATCGAGGAGGGCATCGTCCATGGTCTGCATCCCGAGAGCCTTGCTGGTCTGCATGACCGTCGGGATCTGGAAGGACTTGGCTTCACGGATGAGGTTCCTGACCGCACCGGTTGCCAGAAGCACTTCGATAGCGGCTGCCCTTCCCTTTCCGGACTCCAGCGGAATCAGCTGCTGGGAAATGACCGCTTCAAGCACCGACGACAGCTGAATCCGGATCTGCTGCTGCTGGGACGTCGGGAATACATCGATGACACGGTCGATCGTGCTTGCAGCATTGTTCGTATGCAGCGTTGAGAACACCAGATGTCCGGTCTCGGCTGCCGTGATGGCTGTGGAAATCGTTTCCAGGTCTCTCATCTCTCCGACGAGGATGACATCCGGATCCTGACGGAGGGCTGCACGGAGTGCGTGGGAATAGGACTGCGTATCGTGTCCGACTTCACGCTGGTTCACGATGGACATATCATGGCGGTGCAGGTACTCGATCGGGTCTTCCAATGTGATGATGTGCTTGGCATATTTATGATTGATGATATTGATGAGGCAGGCCAGCGTGGTCGATTTTCCGGAGCCGGTTGCTCCGGTGACCAGCACAAGTCCCCTCTTCTTGTCCGTCAGCTTGACGATGGATTCCGGAAGTCCGAGAAAGGCCGGATCCGGGACATCGAATGGGAGAATACGGATGGCCGCGGCCAGGGAACCTCTCTGACGGAAGATGTTGACACGGTAGCGTCCGACTCCGAAAATAGAATGCGCGAAATCGGATTCGCCATACTCTTTCAGTTCTTCGATGATCTTCTCGTCCTGCAGCGGACGGAGGATTGTTTCTGTATCGACAGCCGTCAGCTTGTAGTCGTTGACGCAGGTAAGCTCGCCGTTGATCCGGTAGGTAATGGCGCGATTGGCCGTAATGTGGACGTCGGAAGCTTTTCTTTTCTGCGCTTCGGCAAGGATCTTGTCGATCGTATTGAACTCTTCCGGGATATTCGATTGTTCCTGTCCGTAGTTATCCAAAGTCGTACCTCTCGCAGCAATGGAATGAAATCTGTTATTTTATTTGAGGCAGTTATATTTGCATTTGTTCCTGATGTTTCGTTTCTGCACTATCAGTTTTCAAATGAGACCCTGAGCATTTCCGTTATGGAAGTCGTCCCGTCCAGCACCAGTTCCGTCGCCGCCATCCGCAGGGTCTTCATGCCGTCCTTCAGCGCGGTCTCGCGGATCTGGTCGGTCGTTCCGTGCGCGGAAATGATTTCCTTCAGGTCGTGCGTGATCGGCATGATTTCGTAGACGCCGATCCGGCCGTAGTATCCTGTATCGTTGCAGAGCGAGCATCCGCATGGTTCGTAAATTGTCAGGTCCTGGTCTTTCGGTACGCACAGCAGCTCTTTTTCGTGTTCATCCGCCGGTCTCGGCTTCTTGCAGTGTTCGCAGAGTCTTCGTACAAGTCTCTGGGCAATGACCCCTGCCATGGCATCCGCGAGAAGGTAGCTCTCGATTCCCATATCGATAAGTCGCGTGATCGTCGCCGCTGCGGAATTCGTATGGAGCGTGCTGACGACCAGATGGCCGGTGATGGATGCCTGTACGGCAATCTGTGCGGTCTCTTCATCACGGATCTCGCCGATCATGATGATGTCCGGATCCTGTCGGAGGATGGAACGCAGGGCATTTGCAAAGGTGAGGTCCGCTTTTGTATTGACCTGTACCTGGTTGATGCCGTCGATGTTCGCCTCGACCGGGTCTTCAACCGTGATGATGTTGACGTCTTCTTTATTTAACTCCGAAAGGGCCGTGTACAGTGTCGTGGACTTTCCGGAACCGGTCGGTCCTGTTGCCAGGATAATGCCGTTCGGATTCTGGAGGATCCGGTCGAACTTTGCCAGCTCATCCGGCTTGAAGCCGAGTTCCTGCTTGCTCTTCGTCAGTGCCTTTTTCTGGGCAAGACGCATAACCACTTTTTCGCCGTAGACCGTCGGCAGGACCGAAACACGGACATCGTATTCTTTCCGGTCAACCGCCATGGTCAGACGTCCGTCCTGCGGTTTCCTCTTCTCGGAAATATCCATGCCGCTGATGATCTTGATTCGTGCGACGATGGCCGGAAGCAGGTTCAGGTCGTAGGTAAACCGTTCGTACAGCGCACCGTCGATGCGGTAGCGGACACGGACTTTATTTTCCCCGGCTTCCACATGGATATCGGAAGCCCTCTGCCGGGCGGCCTGCTCGATCATGACCTTGACGAGTTGGACGATCGGGGAATTCAGAATTTCTTCGTTGACGGTTTCCGCTTCTTCGTCCTGTTTCTTTTCCAGCTCCGCCGTGAATTTTTCGGCGGCGACCAGGGCTTCTGCATTTCCGTAATACTTGTCGAGCGTCTGCAGGATCATGCCGGAGGTTGCAAGAACCGGTTCGACCTGCAGGTTCGTGATAATCGAAAAGTCATCGATGGCCAGCTCATCCATCGGGTCCGCCATGGCCACCCGCATGGTATTTGCCTTGCCTTCCGCGTATTCAAACGGAATCATCACGTGCTTCCGCAGGATCTGCGGATTCACCAGAGCGACGATGTCGTCCGGGACTGCCACGAGCGTCAGGTTGATGGAAGGAATCTCCAGCTGCTGTGACAGGACGCGCATAATCTGCTCTTCTGTCACAAAGCCCATTTCTGTCAGGACTTCGCCCAGTTTCTTCTTTTCCGACTGCTGTACGGAAAGGGCTTTCTCCAGCTGATCCTGGGTAATGACTTTCTTCTGAAGAAGAAGTTCTCCCAGCCTGATTTTTTTCTTACCGATCATCCCTGCGTCTCCATCCCTGCTTTGCCGATTCTACTGCTGTCCGCCTGCTGCCTGCAGATAAGCCTGCTCATCAGTCTTTAATCGCCAGTTTACGTACTTGCCGGTGCGTACCCGTTTGTCCTTCGGCTTGGAAGCCTCGGCAGGTATCGCCCAGACTCTCCCGAAACGCATGGCTCCGCGGATTCTGCCTTCACGGCAGAGCACCTGTACCCGCTTTTCGGAAATGCCCCATTCCTCGGCTTTCTGACTGATTGTCTTATATTCCATGAAATCACCCTCAGCATAAAAAAGCGCTGCCGGATCCGGCAGCTTCGTTAACAGTGCAACTGGCTGTCTAAATTGATAGACCCTAAAGCTTTGCGACGCCGGATCACTCCGGTTGTGCTGATATTAAATTAAATACTTATTTGACTTTGTTCGTTTCTATGAAGTAATTTTAATTCCTCTTCTGAATAATGTCAATTCAAATTTTATACAATATTACGCATGAAATCCTGTGAAATATGCAAAAAGCCTTTCACCGGAATTGCTTCCGATAAAAGGCTTCCTGATAGCCGATGGGGGAATCGAACCCCCGATTCCGCCGTGAGAGGGCGGCGTCTTAACCGCTTGACCAACCGGCCGTACCTAGTAATATACTATAGCTGCCGGAAATATGCAAGGTTTTTCTTGGTCTTGCTCACAGTTGATTGCTGATTCCTGTTTGCCGTCGATTCCTTTTCGTGCCTGTCTGTGATTCTTTATTTTATTCTCCGTCAATCGGAGTCGTACGGTTCGGGTCGAAGAAGTCGGCAATGTTGTTCACGCCGAGCTTTCCGTAATTGTAGGAGCAGTTCTTATAGGAATTGCCGTCCGGCGTAATCGCCTGATACAGGGTGAACCCGTCGATCGCGAAACGGCCGGTGCGGAGATAGTCCGGTCCGAACTGGCACCAGGCCCAGGTTCCCCAGCAGTTGCAGTAGATCTTATAGCCTTCGCTCTTGTAGTAGGCATACTTCTCATTTGCCGTCGTGTACTCTTCCGTTCCGGCAATGTCGGCGCCGAACGCGGTGATCAGCTTGTCCGTATCCCCGACGCAGATGCCGACGGTGGCTTTCCATCTCTCGTTGTCCTGCTTGAGGTCGTCGAGCGAATGCGTGCTGACATCCCAGTGATGATAGGTGTGCGAAGCAAAGGTCCAGCCTTCCGCCTTCAGGGCATCGGCGATCTTGGTCGCACTGGCGACGTCTTCGTCATAATTGTAATCCGGGTGGTTTGCAAGCCAGGCTTTCTGAGAGTCGCCGAGGTCGGCACCATTTACCCCTTCTTTATAGTAGTCGTTCGTACGATAGCCGAAAATGCCGTTGTAGCCGGTCAGCGCGATGGTCGGACGTGCGCCGTGGTAGACGAAGTCCGGATGCTCGCGGATGAAGGTGTCGATGAGCGGAACCATGTCGTAGTCGCCGATCAGCGTCTTGCCGGTGGGATCGGTATACTGGCATTTGACGAGACCGCTGTCGTCGATGACGAGCTTGTCCGCATAGCCCTGCGCGCCGTTCTCGCCGTAGGAATGATAATAGCTGAGGTCGTCTTCGGAGAGGATGAAGGCATGCTTGCCGGAAGGCAGAAGGATGTTCGTATTCTTCGTGACGGTTCCGTCGTCGTTCTTGATAATCATGTCGTCAAGGGAAATCATGACGTAGCCGGCATCGTACATATCCTGGATGACGTTGTTGAATTCCCCCACGGTGCACATCGCGGCGTTATTTGCCTTGACGCGGGCTTCCGTGCAGGTGTCGGAGACGAGAAGTCCCCGGCTGTCGTTCATGAGCGAATGGAAGAAAATGTGCTGGACGTCAGTCAGATCGACCGGCGTACAGGCATTCTTCTGTCCGGTGTAGGTACTGATGGCGGACTGGATGTCGACATCGGTCTCATAGCCTGCAAAGCTCTGGAGTTTGGCAATGGCGCCGTCGTAATCGTACGTCGCGGCCAGCGCCTCGGCCTGCGTCAGCGCTTCTTCCTTGCTGCCGGCCGGAGCTGTGGACTCGGTCGTGCCGGATGCAGCGGAAGATGCGGTCGAACCGGAAACGGTTCCTCCCGAGACATCGGCTCCGCTGTTGTCCGTACCGGATACCGTACTGACCGTGGCGGTGCTGTAAGTCTTTCCGCTTCCTTTCTTTCCGATCACTCCCGTGATGGCGAGAATGCATACTATCAGGATGGCAAGAAGCACGCAGAAAACACACGTGCGTATGATGAGCGCCTTTCTCCTTTTGCGCGCCCTGCGGATCCTTCGAAGCTCGCGCAGCTTCTGCTGCCTGTCGAGATCATCATTCTGAGACATGAGACATACCCCTTTCTTATAAATCCCCTGCGTCTATCATATCTTAAACAAATCCTGTTTGCAACTTATAAAGAAAGGGCCGGATGACGCGTTCGGTACGCCTCTCCTGCCCCATTTCCCGTCATTCCGGTATTTCCACCGGCGTAATGCGGTTCTTGTCGAAGAACTGGTCCACGTCATGGATGCCGAGGGCATCCAGGTCGGCAATGGACTTCTCATTTCCCGTCAGCGCCTGATAGAGGCGGTACCCGTCGAGGTCGATCCTGGCCGTCCGGACATAGCTGTCGCGGATCTGGATCCAGGCCGGGACGGATCCGTCCACGTTGGCATAGAAATTGTAGCCCGCGCTCTTGAAATAAGCATATTTCGGGTTGTCCGCCGAATAGTCTTCCGAGCCGGCAATGTCGCCTCCGTGCGCGAAGATGATCGAATCGACCGGACCCACGATGTTCGCGACGGTGCTGACCCATTTCTCATTGTCCACGGCCAGATCCTCTGCCGAGACCGTATCCGCATGGCGGTGCCCCCAGGTGTGGCTGGCGAATTCAAATCCGTCTGCCTTGAGCGCATCCGCGATCTTAGTCGCGTCCGCGACATCCTGTTCATAGCTGAAATCCGGATGGGCATCGAGCCAGGCCTTCTGATCGGAGCCCAGATGGTCCGGATCCCGTGTCTGGTAAACGGAATCGGTGCGGTAGCCGAAGACGCCGTTGTAGCCGGTCAGCGCTTCCATGCAGTGTGCGTTGTGATAGGAGAAGTCCGGATGCTGCCTGATGAATTCATTCAGCAGCGGTACGATGTCGTAATTGCCGACCGACGTATTTCCCGAGGCATCCGTATATTCGCATTTCACGTCGCCGTTTTCATCAAAGACCAGCTTGGAGGCGATGCCCTGATTGTCATAGGCATGATAGTAGCTCAGGTCGTCCTCCGACATGATGACCGGAATCTTGCCCGCCGGCAGCATCAGGTTCGTATTCTTCGTGAAATGAACCGTCCCGTCGGCATCGGTCGTCTGGTTCACGAGATCCCGCATCCGGATCAGGACAACGCCGTGGTCGTACATCTGCTGCATCATGGTGTTGTATTCGTCGACGGAGCACATCCAGCAGTCGTTGTCCCGGGCGACGAAATCGCTCGACTCGGAGGCGATGAAGCCCCGGTCGTCGTTGAGAAGCGAATGGAAGAAGAAATGCGGCACGTTCTCGACATCAGCCGCGACGCACTGCGATTTTTCCTGCGTATATTTTTCGATGGCCGCCGTGACCGAAGGATCGGACTGGTAGCCGGAAATTCCCTGAAGCTTCGTGATGGCGCCGTCGTAATCATACATCTGGGCCAGAAGGTCTGCGGCATCGAGCGTTTCCTGGTTCGGGCTGCTGACGGAAATGTCTGATGTGCCGCTGCCAGAAGATGCTCCGGATAACCCGGCATCCGAAGACCCGGAAACCGTACCAGATGAAGCCGTATCCTTTTTTCCGGAGGAAGCCTGACGGCTTCCGACTGCCACGTTCCGGATGAGGACGACTGCCAGCACGATGATGGCAATGGCGGCCGCCGCCATCAGGACGCGGAGAAGATAGGCACGTCTCCTGCGCCTCCTTCTCTCCTCCATCCTGCGTTTCCTGCGAAGCTGTTCACGTCTCAGATCTTCGTCCATTTCCTGCCCCTCTGTGTCACTGTCTATGAATCTTTCCGGAGAATCAGGAATCCGTGCCCCGGTACTTCAGCCGAACCGGTAAGCGGTTTCTTCTCCCCGCTCATCAGGTCGGTGAAGGATCCGTTCAGCTCTCCTGCCTCCGCGTTCCATGCATCGTCTTCCAGATTGAAAAGGGCGTAAACGCATTCCGCATCGCTTTTCCGTTCGAAGATCATCTGCGGATTTGCAACCCTGACATTTCGGTAGCCGCCGTTCCGCAGCGCATCGCTTTCTTCTTTAACTTTTGCAAGGGCAGCGACGGTATCGGTCAGTTCATTCCATTCCGGCTTTTCCGGTGACGGACGCAGCGCCCAGTCCCCGTCGCTCTTCCGTCCTTCGATTCCCCACTCGCTGCCGTAATAGACGCACGGGAATCCGGGCATCGTAAACATCAAAGCACTGGCAATGCCGAGATTTCTCTTATCGGAAAGGACCGTGGCGATCCGTTCCACATCATGGTTGTCGATGAAGGAAAGAAGATGGCGTCCGCGGTAGAGGCACCAGGATTCATTTCCGAACTGACGGTTATAGGAATACGAAATCTCGAAGAAGTTCTTGGAATTGATGCTGGACCAGATTCCCTTGCAGCATTCGTAATTGGTCACCGAGTCGAGAACCTGAAGAAGCGGATTGTAATCCCCTCCCAGAATTTCCCCGATCAGGACAAAATCATTTTTCTCCTGCTTCGTAAAATCGCGGAGCGCGCAGAGGAAGTCGCGGTCCACCATATAGGCGACATCGAGTCGGATCCCGTCGATGCCGAATTCATCGATCCATTTCCCGACGGATGCAAGGAGGTAATCCTTTACTTCCGGATTACGGAGGTTCAGTTTGACCAGTTCGAAATGGCCTTCCCAGCCCTCGTACCAGAAGCCGTCGTTATAGCAGCTGTTGCCGTCAAAGCTGATGTTGAACCATCCGGCATATTTCGAAGCCTGCTTCTTTTCACAGACGTCCCGGAACGCAAAGAATCCGCGGCCGACGTGATTGAACACGCCGTCGAGAATGACCCGGATTCCCGCTTCGTGCAGGCGTCCGCAGACATCCCGGAAATCTTCATTCGTCCCGAGTCTTCCGTCGATTTTCTGATAATCTCGCGTATCGTAGCCATGGCTGTCGGATTCGAATACCGGGTTGAAAAGAATCCCTCCGACATTCAACTTCACGAAATGTCCGATCCAGTCATTGACTTTTAAGATCCTATGCTCCGTGACGCCGTCGTTCTCGTGCGGACAGCCGCAGAAACCCAGGGGATAAATCTGATAAAGCGCTGTATCAAATGCCCACATTCTTTCTCTCTCCTCACTCCAGGGGCGGCAGGTCTTCCTCATGGAAAACCAGCAGCATGTCGTTCCATTTCGCTCCCCCGTGCGTGGAGGCGGAGACACCTCTCCAGCGGAAGCCGAGGCTGTCATAGAACGGCATCATGTGATCCTTGCAGGTCAGCACGACCCCTTTCTTTCCGCGTCGGTCGGATTCCGAAATCATTTCCATCATCAGATGCGTGGCGATTTTCTGATGGCGGTATTCCGGGAGGACATTGAGTCCGAAGACTGTCTGCCACGCCCCGTCCTTCTGATGGCATGCAGGATCCGCGTAAAAGGAATCCGGCAGCGTCGGACGGTCGGTCATGCAGCCGTCCACGAAGCCGACGAGCCTGCCTTTCTCATCTTCCGCTCCCCAGAAGCATTCCGGAAAAACCCGGTAGCGTTCTTTGATCTGTTTCGGCGATGCCGCCTCCTCGGGAGGGAAGCAGGCAGCTTCGATCGAGGCGACGGCATCGAGTTCATCCGGTTTTATTTTCCTGATCTTCATAAACTCAGATTACCAGTGACGGTGCGGCATAGATTCTTGCCATCAGTTCCTGGTCCAGGGCATAGAGGCCTTTCGGGTCATGTCCGAACAGCTGGAATTTCTTGATCAGGCCTTCCGCGTTCTTCTCTTCCTCGCCCTGCTCTTTCACGAACCAGTCATAGAACTGCAGCGTGCGGAAATCCCCGACGCTTTGGGCTGCGCCGTAGATCGTGTTGATGAGTCCCGTCACGTACTGCTCATGCTCCAGGCCGAAGTTCAGCGGATCTTCGAACTTCTCATAGGTCTTGTCCGGCTGTGCGATCTCGGTGAAGGTAACGCGTTCACCGTTGTTCTGCAGGTATTTTCTCATCAGCATCGCATGGTCTCTCTCTTCCTGGGCCTGGATGTCATACCAGTGGCCGAAGCCGTCAAGACCTTCATGATAATAGTAATTGGCAAAATCCAGATACAGGTAAGCAGAATAGAATTCCTTGTTGACCTGCGTGTTGATCAGTTCTTTTACTTTCTTATCAAGCATTTTTCAGTCCTCCTTATGGGTTGAAAAGATGGGTTTATTATAGCACAGTTTCATCCGAGCGTGACATCGAGCACCATCATTAATAGGAATCCGGCCGCAGCGCCGATCGTGCCGATGTTCGTGTGCTCTCCGGCCTGCGCCTCGGGAATCAGTTCTTCGATGACGACGTACATCATCGCGCCTGCCGCAAACGACAGAAAATATGGAAGCATTGCGGTAATAAAGGAAGAAAGCAGAATCGTCAGGATGGCTCCGGCCGGTTCCACGGCTCCGGAGAGCACTCCCAGGACGAACGCCCTTCCTTTGGTCTCGCCCTCGGAATGCAGCGGCATGGAAATGATCGCGCCTTCCGGAAAGTTCTGGATCGCGATGCCGATCGCCAGGGCAAATGCGGCAGCTGCCGTCACCGTGGCGCTTCCTTTGAGGAAGGCCGCAAAGACGACGCCGACGGCCATGCCTTCCGGAATGTTGTGCAGCGTCACGGCAAGCACCAGCATCGTCGTCTTGCGGAGCTTGGTCTTCGGGCCTTCCGCCTTATCCGCGTTGAGATGCAGATGCGGGATGATGACATCGAGAAGGAGCAGGAAGCCGATGCCGGCCGCAAAGCCGACCGCGGAGGGAATCCACTCAGGCGTTCCCGCTTCCCGTGCCATTTCCATCGCAGGGATCAGAAGCGACCAGACCGAAGCCGCGATCATGACGCCGGCCGCAAAGCCCATCAGCGATTTTTCGAGCTTCTCGCTCATCGAATTCTTCAGGAAAAAAACCATTGCGGCACCCAGTGCGGTGCCGGAAAACGGGATAATCAGGCCTATGATCGTGGTATTTACCGGGGTCATGTTTTTTTCTCCCATATATGGTGGATTTTGTATTGACGCTTACAAGATGTTGTAGTAATATTCTCTATGCAGTTATTTTATCATATTTTAAGGATGGACACAATGAACGAACAGGAATGGCTTGGAAAAGACAATCAGCTCGGAATCGATATCTGGACAAAGAAATACCGCTACGACGGTGAAAACTTCGAGCAGTGGCTGGACCGCATCAGCGGCGGGAACAAGGATCTCCGGGATCTGATCAGGGATAAGAAATTCCTGTTCGGCGGCAGGATCCTCTCCAACCGCGGTCTCTACAAAAAGGGCATCAAGGTGACTTACAGCAACTGCTACGTCATCACGCCTCCCGCGGATTCGATTGAATCCATTTTTGAATGCGCTTCGAAAATGGCGCGCACCTTCAGCTACGGCGGCGGTGTCGGCATCGACATCAGCAATCTGGCGCCGAAGGGCTCCAAAGTCAACAATACGGCAAAGGTCACTTCGGGTTCCACGTCTTTCATGGACCTCTATTCCCTGGTGACCGGGCTCATCGGACAGAACGGACGCCGCGGTGCCCTGATGATCTCCATTTCCTGCGAGCATCCGGACGTCGAGGAATTCATCGGGATCAAGACAGACCTCAAGCGCGTGACGAAGGCCAACATTTCCGTCCGCGTCACGAACCGCTTTATGGAGGCCGTCAAAAAGAAGGAGAACTTCGTTCTTTCCTTCACGCGTCCGGAAACGGGCGAGACCCTGAAGAAGACCGTCAGCGCCTATGCGCTCTTCTCCAAGCTGGCCCAGACCAACTGGGACTATGCGGAGCCGGGATGCCTGTTCTGGGACCGCATTTCCGACTGGAATCTTTTAAGCAAGATCAAATCCTTCTCCTACGCCGGGACGAATCCGTGCGCGGAGGAGCCTCTGCCGGCCGGCGGCTCCTGCCTTCTGGGCTCGATGAACCTGGCTGCTTTCGTCACGAAGGAAGGCCAGTTCGATTACGGCGAGTTCCGCCGTGCCGTTGCCGTTTCCATCGACGGATTGAATGAAGCACTTGAAGAAGGTCTTCCGCTCCATCCTCTGAAGGAACAGCAGGATTCCGTCAGCATCTGGAGACAGGTAGGTCTCGGCATCTTCGGTCTTGCCGACATGCTGATTGCCATGAAGGTCCGCTACGGCTCCGAAGAAGCGATCCGCCTCTGCGACAGCGTCGGTCGTTCCATGATCAATGCCGCCCTGCAGGAATCTGCCCTTCTGGCCAAGAAATACGGGCCGTTCAAGAAATGCAGCATCAAGCAGATCATGGCTTCCGATTTCTTCAAGGCAAATGCCGATCCGGATACGAAAGCCCTGGTTGAGCAGTACGGGCTGCGCAATTCGCAGCTGCTGACGATTGCCCCGACCGGATCCCTTTCCTCGATGATCGGAATCTCCGGCGGCATCGAACCGATCTTTGCGAACTTCTATGAAAGAAAGACCGAGTCCCTCATGGGACACGATCAGTACTATAAGGTCTACACGCCTGTCGTCAAGGAATATATGGATGCGCACAACATTCAGGACGACTCCGAGCTTCCGGACTGGTTCGTGACGGCACAGAACCTGAACTACCACGAAAGAATCGACATGCAGGCCATCTGGCAGACGCACATCGACGCCGCGATTTCTTCGACGGTCAATGTCCCGGAAAAGTTCACGGTTGACGACACGAAGTCGCTCTACGTGTACGCCTGGGAGAAAGGCCTCAAGGGAATCACGATCTTCCGCGACAAATGCAAGAGGGTCGGCATCCTTTCCGCGGAGCCTGAGAAACCGGAAGAAAAGAAAGAGGAGAAACCGCAGGGTCTGAAGAGAGGCTATATCCTCGGCGTCAACGACAACGTCATCGGCAAAAAGCGCAAGCTGACAACCGGCTGCGGCTCGCTGCACTGCACGGCGTTCTTCGATCCGACGACCGGAGACCTTCTGGAGACCTATTTAAGCAAGGGTTCGACCGGCGGCTGCAACAATTTCATGATCGGACTTTCACGAATGATTTCCCTGGCAGCCCGCGGCGGCATTTCCATCGAAGACATCATCGACCAGCTGGACAGCTGCGGATCGTGCCCGTCCTATACGGTGCGCTACGCAAAGTTCCAGGATACCAGCAAGGGCAGCTGCTGCCCGATGGCGGTCGGCAATGCTCTACGTGACATGTACGAAGACGTGCAGCGCGAACTCAAGGGTCTGCCGGCAGAACCGCACGACAGCGAAAAGAAAGAGCATAACGAACAGGAAGTCCTCAATCCCTGCCCGCAGTGCGGCTCGGAACTGGTCTTCGAAGGCGGATGCAACATCTGCAAGAACTGCGGATGGACCAAATGCGACTGAGGTATAAACGTCGCCTGAACTTCGGTTAGTAAGGGGTTACTAATGATAAAGAAGGCCGTCGGCAGGAAACTGCCGGCGGTCTTCGATTTATATCTGCTTTCTTTTGTAGAGGTCATTTCCCCGGGTATCGATGACGACGACCGCAGGAAAATCCCTGACCTGCATTTCCCGCAGTGCTTCGGGCCCGAGTTCTTCCCAGGCAATCACCTTCTGGGAAATGATGCATTTTGAGAGCAGCGCTCCTGCTCCTCCGACCGCCCCGAAATAGACGGCGCCGGTCTCCTTCATCGCCTCGATGACTTCATCCGAACGCTCGCCCTTGCCGATCATGCCCCTCAGGCCTTTCCGGAGAAGGACCGGCGTATAGGCGTCCATGCGGCCTGAAGTCGTAGGACCGGCCGGGCCGATGACTCTTCCGGGCGAGGCCGGTGCCGGACCGACATAGTAGACGGTCGCATTCCGGATATCGAACGGAAGGTCTTTTCCTTCTTCCAGAAGATGCACCATGTTCTCATGGGCTTCATCTCTTGCGGCATAGACTGTTCCGCTCAAAAGGACGGAGTCCCCGGCATGCAGGCTCCCTGCCGTCTTCTCATCGAGAGGCAGCTGAATAGAAATCTTCATCCGATCACCTCCGACTTATGACGCGTCACGTGACAGCTGATGTTGACCGCGACCGGGAGGCCCGCGATATGCGTCGGCAGCACTTCAATGTTCACGCCGAGCGCCGTTGTCTTTCCGCCGAACCCCTGCGGTCCGATATCCAGACGGTTGATGTCCGCAAGAAGTTCTTTTTCAAGATCCGCATAAAACGGATCGGGATTCGACGTATCGACGCCACGCAGGAGTGCCCTCTTGGAAAGATTGGCGCATTTGTCAAATGTTCCTCCGATCCCGACGCCGACGACGACCGGCGGACAGGGATTCGGACCTGCCTTCTTCACGGTTTCCAGAATGAACTTCCTGACCCCGTCCAGTCCTTCTGCCGGCTTCAGCATGCGGACCGCGGACATATTTTCAGAGCCGAAGCCCTTGGGACTGACCGTGATCCTGATCTGGTCTCCGGGCACGATTTCCTCATAGAGCATTGCCGGCGTATTGTCGCCGGTATTGCCGCGGCGGATGGGATCCTTCACGACCGACTTCCGCAGATAGCCGTCACGGTAACCCTCACGCACGCCTTCATCGACCGCTTCGGAAAGAGCATCTCCCGTGATATGCACATCCTGCCCGATTTCCAGAAAGACGCAGGCCATTCCGGTATCCTGGCAGATGGGGATTTTTTCTTGTTCGGCAATTTCGTAATTTTCACGGATCGTATCGAGGACGTCGCACGCCGTGTCCGTACTTTCCGCTTTCCTGCCTTCGGAAATTGCTTCCCGTATGTCAAAAGGAAGCTCTGTACATGCTTCCATGCAGAGCTTCCTGATGACCTGTGTTATTTGTTTGGATGAAACTTCTCTCATGCCTTGCCGTTGGAGCCGAGGACTTCGATGATCTTGTGCGTAACGATGTCCTTGACATTCTGGCGTGCGACTTTGAGGTATCCTCTCGGATCGAAGAGGCTCGGATCAGCCGCCATGGTCTGACGGACGCCTGCCGTGAATCCGAGGCGAAGATCGGAATCGATGTTGATCTTGCAGACAGCGGATCTTGCTGCCTGACGGAGCTGCTCTTCCGGAATGCCGATGGCATCAACCAGCTTGCCGCCGTTGGCGTTGATGATCTTGACATATTCCTGCGGAACAGAGGAGCTTCCGTGAAGAACGATCGGGAATCCCGGGATGCGTTTGACAACTTCGTCCAGGATGTCGAAACGAAGCTTCGGATCCTGACCCGGTTTGAACTTGAATGCGCCGTGGCTTGTGCCGATGGCGATAGCCAGAGAATCGACGCCTGTCTTGGAAACGAATTCCTCAACGTCTTCCGGACGTGTATAGGAGGAATCTTCTGCCTTGACAGCGACCGCATCTTCGATGCCGGCCAGTGTTCCGAGCTCTGCCTCAACGACGACGCCGTGTGCATGAGCATACTCAACAACTTTCTTTGTCTCAGCGATGTTGTCTTCGAAGGACTTGCTGGAAGCATCGATCATGACGGAAGTAAAACCATTGTCCACGCAGGACTTGCAGGTCTCAAAATCCGGGCCGTGATCCAGATGCAGGGCGATCTCGATATCCGGGCATTCGATGACAGCTGCCTCGACCATCTTGACAAGATAGGTCGGGTTCGCATACTTGCGGGCGCCCTTGGAGACCTGAAGGATGACCGGGGACTTCTGCTCTTCAGCAGCTTCCGTAATTGCCTGAACGATTTCCATGTTGTTGACGTTGAAAGCGCCGACTGCGTATCCGCCGTCATAAGCCTTCTTGAACATTTCGGTGGTAGTTACTAATGGCATAGTATTTCCTCCTTAAATGTGGGTTAATTAAAAACTGAATTCATTATAACACGTTCTTCTGCAAAACGCTCCTTAAAGTCGGCTCAGCCGGTCATATTTTTCAAAGAAAGGACGGATTCTTCCCAGAATCACATCGAGGCCGCCTTTCTCTTTTGACTCCAGATTCATCGGCATCTTCGGCTCGTGCAGCGACATGCGAAGCAGGACCCAGCCCTTCACTTCCGGATCGTCGAAACTGACGCGCACGCCTTCGTAGTTCGGCGTGACGATATGGAACCTTTCATCCGCCGCCGCAAATGCCTCAAAATCCTTCAGGACCTGCAGTCCGTAGTCACGGAAGCCTTCGCCGGCAATCGTGAAGCGGATTTCCCTGGCCTCCGCCGGCTGTCCGAGATCGGCGATCAGGTCGGAGATTTTCTTTCCTTCTGCCTTCAGCCGCGCCATTCTGCAGATGATCTTCACGCACAGATAAGCTCCGTCGTCCGAGAAATAATTTTCCTTCAGTGCGCCGTGACCGGAAGTCTCGATGGCCAGTTCACAGTCTTCTCCGGCCGCGTTGAGCTCAATTCCCTTGTCGATGACGTTCTTGTATCCTCTCTTGAAGCGCAGATGCTTCAGTCCCAGCTTTCCGTTCAGGAACTCGGTCAGCTCATCCGATGTCACGGAATCCGTCACGACGGTCGACTCCGGATGCTGTTCCGCGATGATGGCGGAAATGAGGGCAATCAGCGTATTGCGGTTGGCTTCCTCTCCGTTTCCCAGAACGACGGCCGCACGGTCTCCGTCGCAGTCGAAAATGACCCCGAGGTCGGCCTTCGCCTCCACGGTCGCCCTGCGGATGGCTTCCATTGCAGCCGGGTTCTCCGGATTCGGGATATGGTTCGGGAAATTACCGTCGGGATTAAGGAAGACGGAGCCTTCCGTATCCGCCCCGAGTGCTTCCAGGATACGCGGCGCAAAAAAGCCGGCTGCCCCGTTTCCCGCATCTTCGACAATCTTCAGACCCTTCAGCGGATGCTCATAGTCAGCGGCATCCACTTCTTTCTTCATGATTTCCTTCAGATGGCTGCAGTAGGCAGTCAGCAGATCAAACGGCTTTCCTTCGGCAGGCAGGGAACCGGTCAGTTCCGATGACGCGGCTTCTTTCAGGATCGCCGTGATTTCATTTTTCTCGAGCCCGCCGTCCTTCGTGAAGAACTTCAGTCCGTTTCTGTCCGACGGCATGTGGCTTGCGGTAATCATGACTGACCCGTCGAAGCTGCTCTCTTTAAGAACGGTCGACAGAAACATCGACGGCGTCGAGACGAGGCCGCAGAGGAAAACCTGCGCACCTTTTGAGCAGGCGCCTTCGCAGGCTGCCTGCGACAGGGAATCTGCGGTGAGCCGGCTGTCGTGTCCGATGCCGATTTTCAGATCCGCGCACGACTTCCCGGTTTTTGCGGATAGCCATCCGGCAAAGGCTGACGCAATGGTTCTGGCTTCGACGGATGTCAGGTTCGCTTCCCCGTTTTCCGATGTGAGGGCGATTCCGCGCACGTCGCTTCCGTTCTGCAGTTTCAGGTATTTCTCCGAATTTTCCATGTGGTCTTCTCCTTCTTTCCGAAAAATATTCTATCATAGATTCCCGCGGATTCAAAGAATTTCGGGCGGTGCTTCAGCGCTTCACCGACGCTTCCGCCCGCGCGGTTCATTTCCTCAGTACGCAGGAGGCAAGATCGAAGCCTCCCTTAGAGGTGGAAATGATCCGGTTTTCCGATGCGCGCGAATAGATTCCCGAGAATTTTCCTCCGAAGAGATAGATGCCGGTCGTGTTGTAATACTTCCGGAGCTGTGCATCCTTCTCCGTGTAGTCGATGTTCCAGGATGTATAGGGTTCAATGTATTCCTGCAGCAGGTAGGCTTCCTTCGGGATCTCCGAAAGATGATGCTCCCATTCTTCTTCCGTACAGTCTTTTCCGATGAAAATGTTACGGGAGCCGTAGGAGCTTCTGGGCTTCAGCACCCATCTGTCCTTGTTTTTCATCGCCGTTCCGGCATCGGCAGGCATGATGGTTTCCGGAAGATGCTCTTTCAGAAAATCGATTTCTTCTCCCGTGAGACAGGCCTGCCCTTCCCTGCTCATGACGGCCGGGAAAAAGGCTTTGTCATGCACGGCCTGCGTACAGAAGCTTCCGAGCAGACAGACCGTTCCCGCCCGGCAGGCAGCTTTCAGAGCCGCCGACTCCCGGGGATGCGACAGGATATCCGAAGTGACGGCACGCCGATAGATGATGTCAACCTTCCGGCCGGCATATCTTTCCTGATCTTCCGCACCGCATTCGCGGCAGACGGCATGTTCCTTTTCCGTCCGTTTCCGGTTTTTCCTGCAGGTCAGCTTCTCTCCGTCGAACTCCAGGTCACGGATATCGCAGACCGCTGCATCCGCTCCCAGTTCTTCGAAGCATTTCCGGTATTCTTCAAATTCATCCAGTGAACTGGCATATTCCAGGAAATCAACAATGGCGACAAACGGCCGCTCATGGGCCTTCTTTGTCTGCGCATAGACCGACAGGTACTGCGCGGCAAGCGAATGAAACAGCTCATAGGATTCGATTTTTCCCATCATGCCAAGACTGCGGTAAAGAGAAGTCTTCCGGAATTCCGCATTCAGCTCGCGGTCTTCAATCATCCCGGAGGATCCGTCCGCGTTCAATTCGCAGTATTTCCACTCACAGGTGCTTTCATTAAAGAAAATGTCGGTCCGCAGGATCGGCAGCAGTGTCTCATATCCCGGGTTGATGCAGGCCAGTTCCTCAAGTTCCGGGCTGAAGCCGAACTCCTTCCGGAAGCTTTCGCTTTCACGGTAACGGCGGATGACTTTTTCGCAGATCCGCTCCGTCTTCTCCCCGGCTTCTTTCAGGATGCTTTCCGCCTTTTCGCTGAAGATCTTCGGGATATAGAGGCCGCGGACTGCTCCGCCTTCGACCCTGACGCCGTCCGCAAGAGAACGAAGCATCCGGCGGCCGTCGGCTTCATTTTCCGCAGGATGATCTGATATCCGGGAACGGCAGAATTCTTCTATTGCTTCTGTCTCAGACAAGGAGCTTTCCTTCCTTTTTCAGATTGGATTCGCAGGCTGCCAGATCCGCGCGGTCCTGACCTTCCAGATTTTCAAGGGCCAGATTCGTCACGTCGCCGATGATCTTTTTCAGATTTCCTTCCGCAAAGGATGCTTCCGCCCCATCAGCCATGATTTTCCTGTCCGCCGTCTCATACCAGTCGGGATTGCTTTCCAAAAGGTGAGCCGTAAAGCGGCATGCCCGGTCAAGATCGGCAAAGAATCCTTTAATAAGAAGCATGTACGCGTGTACGGCCGGATAAGGCATGGAATCGGCAACCCGGATTTCCAGGAAGCCCTTCACCCGCACCATCGGAAAAACAATCGACAGGAAATGTTCCAGTCCCGCGTCATCATAGATTTTCTTCGACATCAGGGATCCCATCGTCTCTTCGGAATAGACTTCTCCCTTTTCCGTCTCTTCAACAATGACCGGTGCATGCGACAGGAATTCGATGTAATGATCATAGTCCATGCCGCCGTCCCGGATATACGGAAGCACGTCGACCCGCAGCGGATCCGTCGCTTCCCAGATTTTCATCCGCAGCAGATGTCCGCTGTAAGGCTTCCCTTCGTAGACCGGTGAATTTTCGGTCAGGAAGGAAAACACCGGTACGAGCGTGTAGGCAACGCCGTACTTCTCCCGGAAATTTTCCTCGCAGAAATAGTCGATTGAGAAATGAACTGAAGCCGTTCCCTTCATCATGTTCGGTCCGAGTCCGTGCAGGCTCTCAAAATACCGGTACATGAGCTCATATCGCTTTTTCGGAATCAGCGGCAGATCGTCAATCCGGTTTTTCGGCTGGTAGCCGTATGCCTGAAGTTCCAGATTCCGCCTTTTCAGGATCGGCGAAAACTCCGCCATGAATTTCTCATAGACGGCATCAATTTCCGAAATTTCGTGCCGCGGCGAAACGCTGATTTCAAACTGGGCCGCCGGTTCAATGGTAATGGCCAGATCCTCCCTGGCAAGTCCGATCAGGTGCCCTTCCGAATAAGCCGTTTCGTCAAAAAAAGGCCTCAGTTCATCGAGGATCGACTCGACTCCCTCAGGTCCGTAGTATCCGACACTCTCACCCGTATCTCTTTCCGTGAGAAACTGCTCAAGCTCCAGTCCGAAGAGCGGCCTGTCGCCTTTCTTTTTACAGGAGCGGGAAAGAAGTTCCTTCATCCGTTCCCTGTTGATGCGTTCATATTCTTCCATACGCGCATTATAGCACTCCGCATCTTCCTTGACAATTGCGTCCTCCGAGCCTATACTTTACTTTAATGATTTAACGCGTTTAATCGCGAAATAAGCACAGGAGAATCAAAAAAATGCCTATTACCAGCCTTCTTGAACAGAACAGCAGACTCTACCCCGAGGATATCGCTCTCGTCGAACTGAATCCGGCGGAGGAAGACGACCGCCGCCTTACCTGGCGCGAGTACGACCTCGTAGAAGCCGCACCGGTCGGACCGTACCGCCGGGAAATTACCTGGAACGTCTTCAATGAAAAAGCCAACCGTTTCGCGCACCTGCTTCTGGAACGGGGCATCAAGAAGAACGACAAGGTCGGCATTCTGCTGATGAACTGCCTGGAATGGCTGCCGATTTATTTCGGAATCCTGAAAACCGGCGCCCTGGCAGTCCCGCTGAACTTCCGCTACACTTCGGACGAAATCGAATACTGCGTGAACAAGGCTGAGTGCGACGTCCTAATTTTCGGAACGGAATTCATCGGACGTATCGAGGAAATTGCGGAAAAGATCATGAAAAACCGCCTCCTCTTCTATTACGGCGACGCCTGCCCCAGATATGCCGAAGACTACACCCGCCTGACCTCGAACTGCTCGAGCTCGAACCCGGACATCGCGATTTCGGACGATGACTACGGGGCGATTTATTTCTCATCCGGCACCACCGGCTTCCCGAAAGCCATCCTGCACAAGCATCAGTCGCTGATGCACTCCGCGAAATGCGAACAGGCTCATCACGGACAGACCCGGGACGATGTCTTTCTCTGCATTCCTCCGCTTTATCACACGGGTGCCAAGATGCACTGGTTCGGCTCTCTGATTTCCGGATCAAAGGCCGTGCTTCTGAAAGGAACCAAGCCGAAAGATATCCTTCAGGCTGTATCGGATGAACACTGCACGATTGTCTGGCTGCTGGTTCCGTGGGCACAGGATATTCTGAATGAGCTGGACAGCGGGGAACTCAAGCTTTCAGATTACAACCTGAAGCAGTGGCGCCTGATGCACATCGGCGCACAGCCGGTTCCGAAGAGCCTGATCCGCCATTGGAAGGAATATTTCCCGAACCATCAGTACGACACGAATTACGGTCTTTCAGAATCCATCGGACCCGGCTGCGTCCATCTGGGTGTGGAGAACATTGAAAAGGTCGGAGCTATCGGCGTTCCCGGATACGGATGGGAATGCAAGATCGTCGATGAAAATCGGAATGATGTTGCGGAAAATGAAGTGGTCGGCGAACTGGCCGTCAGGGGCCCGGGCGTCATGACCTGCTATTACAACGATCCAAAGTCTACCGAAGAAGTCCTTTCGAAAGACGGATGGCTGTATACCGGAGACATGGCCAAGCGGGATGCAGACGGCTTCTATTTCCTGGTGGACCGCAAAAAGGACGTCATCATATCCGGCGGCGAAAATATATATCCGGTCCAGATTGAGGACTTCCTGCACGGCTTTGAACCGATCGACGACGTTGCGGTCATAGGCCTGGCAGATGACAGGCTGGGTGAAAAAACTGCCGCCATCATCCAGGTCAAAAAAGGGTACACCTGCACGAAGGAAGACATCGAGAATTTCTGTCTCAAGCTTCCGCGCTACAAGCGTCCCCGCGAAATCATATTCGCCGATGTTCCGCGGAATCCTACAGGTAAAATCGAGAAGCCTTTGCTTCGTAAAAAATACGGGGCTGAAGATCTCGTCGCGGCGGAAAACCAGATCTGATTTCATACAAGCCAAGATTAATACAGTAATATGAACAGCGGAAACCCGGATGCCGGATTTCCGCTGTTTGTTTATAAAATAAATTTTCTGTGAAGAACTTTTTTTCGAACTGCTCTTCTCTATCCGATGACCTTCCCGTTATTGATCTCTACGCCCCACATTGTCGTTGAATTGGGATTGTTTGCCGCTGTCGCACGGCACATGATCCAGTAGCGGCCGTCGCTGAGTTTCTTCCAGTTGTAAGAGCATCCGATATTTTTGTAAAGTCCCTGAAGCGGAACGCTGACCCATTTTCCTGTATCCGGTCGGTAAATGTACCAGGTAAGATTGACATTGTCCATATCCGGCGAGCTGAAGGACATTGCAAAATTCAGCGTGGAGGCATTGCGGTCCGGCACATAAATTCCCGGATTGCTGACTGTATTTCCGGTAAAATAACGTGACGCGCCTTTTTCAGAAATGATGTTTCCGTCTTTGATTGCTCTCCATAAGAAGCCGTAATTACCCGGATGAAGCGGCGTATAGAACATCCAGTTATCAGAAGCGTTCGACGTCGTCTTGACGGCAGGGAACATGCTTGTTCCGTACGATGCGGAACTGTAGTCAATGACAGTGCAGGTAAATGTCGTGCCGGATTCCGGCGTCGAACCGAAGACGGCTCCTGCTCTCATGGTGCGCACGCCTTCTGTCCCGCTCTGGTCCGGAATATAAACTCCCGATATCAGGCTGTTGGAGGACGGACCCGACGGGGCGGACGGCGAAGAACTGCCGATCAGGCTGTCGGTCCAGGAACTGATTCCCAGGTAGGAAAGATACGAAGCCTCCAGAGAATTGTCCACGTCCATGTGTTTAAAGACTTCATAGGATGCACGATGATTTCCGGAACTGTCCTCCAGCCCCATTTGCCGGAAGTCCCATCCTGTATCGGTCCATGGCTGGTAGATGCAGGCATCGATCATGTCATTTGCTTCTGCTGATTTATAAGTATAATACAATTCGGCAGCCTGAGCCTGCTGTCCGCCGCGCACGTCATATCCGAATTCGGACAGGATGATCCGGTGCGTGCTTCCGAAATGATTCTTCACATAGTTCGTAAGAACGCTCAGGTTCGCGCCGGTGATGAATTCGGTATCTTCGCTGAAGGTCGTATAGTGAGCGGTTCCGTCACGTCCGGAAATGGCATTCTTCGACCAGAGCAGCCACTGCGACGCATCTTCGGACTGCTCATACGGAACCGGATACGGATGGTAGGCAAGGTTCCAGTTCCTCCCGGATTCACGGGAAGCAAACCCATCCAGAAAATCTTTTGCCTTGAGACCCTGCGGGCTGGCATTCGAACGGTCCAGCGTCCAGATATTGTCCAGGCAGACATACGCCTTTGCCTGCGGATTCTGATCCTGAATAGCCTGATACAGAAGATCGAACGACTGGCAGGCAATGGTGACATTGGTGTTCAGATCATTCGTCCCGCAGAAATTGGCCATATAGGGACTGTTGATCTCGCTTCCGACCATCCAGTTGTTGACATACGGACATTTATAGACCAGATAATGAAGCGCGGCACTGATCTTCTGCTGATCGGCCGTCGTGGAAGTATTCAGTGCATAGTAATCATGCCCGGCTTCCCTCCCGCTCGGGAAAATATAGCTCTGCAGGGAAGAATCGCTCGGCCAGCTCATGACGACCTGCACGGTAATGGCAATTCCCTTGGCGCGTAGTTCCAGCAGACGCTGAAGAGTTGCCGTAAATGTCGTAATGGATGTCGAATCATTATAATTCTTAAAATAATAAGTCTGATTCTGATAGGGGAAAGCCTCTGCAGGCTTTGTAAAAGTACTTCCTCCGTAGTTGTAGGAAAAAACAGAAGAAGTACTGATGACGTCATTGAGATCGATATTCATCAGGACATGATCGATGCCGAGATTTCCTGTCGGATCGCTTTCATAATACGGTGTTCCCCTGTCCGTCCAGTAAGAGGCGATGATGCCTTTTTTGCCTGTCGGATTCGTGACGATGCCGTAGGAGGAAGCATTCAGAACAGCTGTACCGCCGACAGGATCCGAGTCTTCCTTTCCTCCGGCAAATGCGGTAAGACCTGTCATAGAAAGAACCATGATGCAGACAAGAAGCAAAGAGATGAGCCGTTTCCATGTTTTCTTCATTTTCCCCTCCGAAAATAAGAAAGTTGTTTTGAAGCTGAACGTTCAAAACTAATTTCATTATACTCCTGCGGTTTCTTCTTTCCAATTGAATTTCCTCTCAGTCACAGCAGGAATTTAAATTGATGCCCAGTGCTCAAAGCTGAATACCGGCTTGTTTATGCGAAGGTGTGAATTTCTGTGTTTTATGCTATAATGAATTAATCGAATTCTGAAAGGGAGAACCTATGCTGGAACGCTTCTGCTGTATTCTGATCGGTTATATCCTCGGATGCATCCTGACTGCTGAAATCGTGTCTCATGCCGTGGCAGACAAACCCTGCAGCGAACTCGGAACAGGGAATCCGGGGATGGCCAATATCGCACACTGTCTCGGAATCAAATGGGGCATCGCGGTCCTGGCCGGCGATCTCGGCAAGACATTTCTTGCCTGCCTGCTCTGCTTCTATCTGATGAAAATGTCCGGGTACCTGGCTGTCCTCTATGCCGGTCTCGGATGCATCCTCGGTCACAACTTCCCGTTCTGGCACAAATGGAACGGAGGAAAAGGCGTCGCGGTCACCTGTGCCGCCGTCTTCATCGCCAATCCGCTGTTCGGGCTGATTGCCAATATTGCCGGACTGATCGTCGTTCTTTTCACCGGCTACCTTCCGCTTGGCTCCGTCGTGATTCCTGCCGTATTTACGGTCTTCGCCTTTATCCGCTTCGGCATGGAGGCCGGGATCCTCTGCATCCTTTATACACTGATCATGATCTGGAGGCATTGGCCGGGACTGATGACCATTAAAAACGGAACCTGTCCGAAGATCAAGCCGTTCAATTTCCTGAAGCATAAAAACAATCCGCAGTAAAAAAATCCGGCCACTGCGGCCGGATTTTTTCTGTTCATAACTTATGAGATTTTCCGAATAAAAACAGCCGGGTCCTTTCGGATCCGGCTGCTTCATTTTGCATATCTTTACTTGTTGTTCAGTGCTGCCTGTGCCGCTGCAAGACGTGCAATCGGTACACGGAACGGGCTGCAGGAAACGTAGTTCAGGCCCACTCTCTGGCAGAAGTCGATGGTGGACGGATCGCCGCCGTGCTCGCCGCAGATGCCAAGCTTCAGAGCCGGTTTCGTGGAACGTCCGAGCTTCACTGCCATCTCGACAAGTTTGCCGACACCCTTCTGGTCAAGTCTTGCGAACGGATCGGATTCATAGATCTTATTGGTGTAATAAGAATCCAGGAACTTGCCCGCGTCGTCACGGCTGAAGCCGAAGGTCATCTGTGTCAGGTCGTTTGTTCCGAATGAGAAGAAGTGAGCTTCCTGGGCAATTTCATCTGCAAGCAGGGCAGCTCTCGGGATTTCGATCATGGTACCTACATGCCAGCGGATATCGGAACCCTTTTCATCGCGGACCTTCGTTGCTGTTTCAACAATGATGTCCTTGACGAATTTCAGCTCTTTCAGCTCGCCTACCAGCGGAACCATGATTTCCGGAACGATGTTGTAGCCTTTTTCATTGTGGACTTCGATAGCAGCTTCCATGATGGCACGTGTCTGCATTCTGGCGATTTCCGGGAAGGTAACGTCCAGACGGCAGCCGCGGTGACCCATCATCGGGTTGAACTCATGAAGTTCATCGCATTTAGCCTTGACCTGCTCAACGCTCTCGCCCATATCATCGGCAAGTGCCTTGATATCCTCTTCTTCCTTCGGAAGGAATTCATGAAGAGGCGGATCCAGCAGACGGATGGTCATTGGACGGCCTTCCAGGACTTCATACATTGCCTTGAAGTCACCCTTCTGATACGGAAGGAGTTCTTCCAGAGCCTTCTCGCGGTCTTCCACTGTCTCGGAGAGGATCATCTTTCTCATATGATGGATTCTTTCCGGATCGAAGAACATATGCTCTGTACGGCACAGACCGATGCCCTGTGCTCCGAGCTTGACTGCCTGGGCAGCATCACGCGGAGTATCTGCGTTTGTACGGACCTGCATCGTACGGAACTGGTCAGCCCAGTTCATGATGCGGGCGAAGTTTCCGCCGACATTTGCCGGAGCGGACTTGATGTCGCCGAGATAGATCTTTCCTGTGGAGCCGTCAAGAGAAATATAATCTCCTTCTTTGATATGTTCGCCGCCGAGATCGAACCATTTCTCTTCTTCGTTGATCTTGATTTCAGAGCAGCCGGATACGCAGCAGGTTCCCATTCCGCGGGCAACAACAGCTGCATGGGAAGTCATGCCGCCGCGGACTGTCAGGATGCCCTGTGCCGCGTTCATGCCTTCGATGTCTTCCGGTGAAGTTTCCAGACGGACCAGGATGCAGCGTTCTCCTGCTTCCTTTGCCTTCTTTGCATCTTCTGCGTTGAAGACTACCTTGCCGGCCGCAGCGCCCGGAGAAGCCGGAAGAGCCGATCCGAGTTCTTTTGCTGCCTTCAGTGCGTCTTTGTCAAATGTCGGATGAAGCAGCTGATCCAGAGACTTTGCCTCGATGCGGAGGACAGCTTCTTCCGGTGTAATCCTGCCTTCATCGACCAGGTCGCAGGCAATGTTCAGAGCGGCCTGAGCTGTTCTCTTGCCGTTTCTGGTCTGCAGGAAATAAAGATGTCCTTCCTGAATCGTGAACTCCATATCCTGCATGTCGCGGTAATGGTCTTCCAGTTTGTGGGCAATCTTCATGAACTGATCGTAGCACTGCGGAAGATCCTCAGCCAGCTTTGTGATCGGCTGCGGCGTACGGATGCCGGCAACAACGTCTTCGCCCTGTGCATTGATCAGGTACTCGCCGAAGATGCCGTTCTCGCCGGTTGCCGGATTGCGGGTGAACGCAACGCCTGTGCCGGATGTATTTCCCATGTTTCCGAAAACCATGGCCTGGACGTTGACAGCCGTGCCCCAGTCGCCCGGGATATCATTCATGCGGCGGTAAACGATGGCACGCGGATTATCCCATGAACGGAAGACAGCCTTGATGGCTTCCATCAGCTGTTCCTTCGGATCCTGCGGGAAATCTTTTCCCATCTTCTCTTTGTAGATGGCCTTATACTCGGCGATGACTTCCTTCAGGTCGTCTGCGCTCATCTCATAGTCATACTTCAGTCCCTTGGCATCCTTGACTTTTGTCAGGATGTTCTCAAAGAACGTCTTGCTCATTTCCATAACGACATCCGAGAACATCTGGATGAAACGTCTGTAGGAATCGTATGCAAATCTAGGATTTCCGGTCTTCTTGGCGAAGCCTTCGACAGCAACATCGTTCAGGCCGAGGTTCAGGATGGTGTCCATCATTCCCGGCATGGAAGCACGTGCGCCGGAACGGACAGAAACAAGCAGCGGGTCTGCATTGTCGCCGAATTTCTTTCCCTGCATATCTTCGAGCTTTTCGAGGGCTTTATAAATCTGGTCCTGAATTTCCTGAGAAATTTCTTTTCCATTATCGTAGTAATTTGTGCAGGCTTCCGTCGTAACGGTAAAGCCCTGCGGAATCGGCAGACCGAGGTTTGTCATCTCTGCCAGGTTCGCACCCTTGCCGCCGAGAAGATTACGCATCTCCGCGGTTCCTTCACTGAACATGTAAATCCATTTTGCCATGAATTTCTCCTCCTGAACTCATTTTGCAATACCCGTCGCTATGGCGGGGTCATGCCATTATTTTAACATAATCCCTGTATTATTCAAGGAAAAAGGCTCGAAACCGGCCAAAGAAATCTGCATTTTTCGCGGTACATTCCCTGATTGAAAAAAAGAAGGACCGGGAAATGACCCGGTCCTGTCCTCAGCTTATAAAAGTTCCTGGTATCCCGGCACATAAAGATGTCTCGGGATTCCGTCCACCACGATCGGGGCAACATCTCCCTGAATCAGCGGGCGGACATAGGTAATGAATTCCTCCGTCACATACGTGCCTTCCTTGTTGACCCATTCTCTCGGGACAAGACGCTCGTCATTCGCGATCTTGTGAACGTCCTTGACCTCGGTGCCTGCCTGATACGGATCATCGGAAAGTCTCTGAATGACAACCATCTTTCCGGTATCGCCTTCATCCGCCGCCTTCATGGCTGCACCGCCGACTTCATAGGCTTCAAGAATATCGATACGGGAAGCACAGTGGCTTGCCGCCCTCTGCAGCGTCGACAGTTCGATGGCACGCGTCTTGCATTTCAGCTTCTCCGCCACAAACTGAGCAAGATATCTGGCGGTACCCGTCAGCTGCTTGTGACCGAATGCATCGGTGTAATCCGTGGTGTCTCCGAGCTCGCAGACATATTTGCCTTCCTTCGTTCTGATGCCTTCGGAAACGGTAATGACGACCGAGCTCTTCTTCGTCAGAATGGACTTGACCTTCTCAAGGAATTTATCCGGGTCGAACGGAAGCTCCGGAAGATAAATGGCATCCGGTCCCGTGCAGTCCTCGCCTTTGGATAAAGCGGAAGCGCCCGTGAGCCAGCCTGCATTCCTGCCCATGATCTCCACGATGGTAACCTGGCCGTGCTCCGTCTCCAGGGAAAAACCGTCACGGATGATTTCCTTGACGGAAGTGCCGATGTATTTTGCCGCGGAGCCGTAGCCCGGTGTATGATCCGTCAGGGCCAGGTCGTTGTCGATGGTCTTCGGGCAGCCGACAAAGCGCACGTCGGATCCGGTAATGATGGCATAATCGGAAAGCTTCTTGATCGTGTCCATGGAATCGTTTCCGCCGATGTAAATGAAGCAGTCGATCTCCAGCTTGTGCAGGATTTCAAAAATCTTTTCGTACAGTTCCTGATTTTCATGGATTTCCGGAAGCTTGTAGCGGCAGGATCCCAGATAGGAAGCGGGCGTCCTTTTCAGAAGTTCCGCGTCAAGTCCCGTCTTGATGTGTTCGGAAAGATCGATGTATCTTCCTTCCATTAGTCCCTGGACGCCGTGCAGCATGCCGTAGACTTTCTTATACCCGCGGTCGATGGCGGTCCGGTAAACACCCGCAAGCGACGAGTTGATTGCTGCTGTCGGTCCGCCGGACTGTCCGACGATGACATTGTGCTTTTCGCGTTCTTTCATCTGAAATTGCCCTCCTCAATTGATAGCTGGCCTTTTTTGGCCCAAATTCAGCAAAACTGCCATCCGCAGTCATGCAGATGACAGTTATTTTATAACATAGTACCAAAGAATTCAAGTCAGTCTTCCGGTTCCGGTTCTTCTCCGTACCCGTTCTCTTCCTCTTCTTCCGGGGCATCCGGGTCATTTTCAGAATCCGCGTCATCCGGAAAATCCCGTTCGTCTTCCGCTATGGGATTTTCTTTCCGGACTCCCGGCGGTATCGCAGGACCGGGGCCTCCTGAAAAGCGCCCGGTCCCGAAACCGCCGTGGTTTCCCTTCCCCTGCAGAAATGAGAAATGTTCTTTCTCAGACATGTTTGTTACCCGATCGGATTGCCGCAGTTCGGGCAGAATTTCGGCGGATTCGATGCATCATACTGATAGCCGCACTTCGGACATGCTGCCGCTGCCGGCTTCGGTTTTCCGCAGTTCGTGCAGAACTTTCCGGTATTGACTGCGCCGCAGGAACATGTCCAGCTGCCGGCCGCCGCACCTGCGACAGCACCGGCTGCCATCTGCGGAGCTGCCTGCTGCTGGGCAGCCTGCTGTGCCTGGCCCTGCTGCATCAGGTTCGCAACGTTTCCGCCGCCAAGGTTTCCGGTCATGCCGCCGATCATCCCGACGCCTGCAAAACCGTTGACAGCGCCGTTTGCATTGGCTCCGGCTGCCTGCATCGCCTGTGTCTGGCCCATGCCCATATAAGCGCCGAGCATCGACGGATCCGTATATCCTCTGGTCTCTTCGTACTTGGTGATCTGTTCTTTGGACTTGTCGTCCGCATCCATCATGCCGATGGCAATCTTGAAAATGGAAATGCCGCGGGCATCGTTCCAGGACTGGTCAAGAAGCGCATCAACATCCGTCGTCAGCTGTGCTTCGTTGGAAGCGATTTCCGTATACGGAATATGCATCTTGGAAAGTCCGCCCACGCCCTGGCGGATGGCTGCAATGGCTTCCGTCTTGATCTGCGGCTCAATATATTCGCGGGTAATGAGTCCGTCGCCGTCATCGCCGGCCTTGGAAGATCCGATCACTGCAAAGAACTTCGCCGGATCCGTAACCTGGATGGAATACATGCCGTTGCCCTGCAGGGTCGTCGCGATTTTCCAGATCGGCTTTCCGGTCGTCAGATCGGATTCCCAGTGCTCGAAGACGATATTTCCCGAACCCCATTTAAAGCCCTGGATTTCACCGAGGTTGATATAGAAGACGCGCTCGGTATTTGTTCTCTGACCGCCGGCCAGAATCTGCTGTCCGAGAGTCGAAGCAAGAGCCTTGAGTCCTTTGTTGGAGCCCGTCAGAAGTGACGGTGCCAGCGATGCATCAAATGTATAGCGTCCCGGTTCTGCACAGAAGTCAACGATGGCTCCGTTCTCGACAAGAATCATGCACTGATTCTCCTGAACATCGATTCCGGATCCGGATGTGATCATGTTTTCATCACCGGATCTGTTCTTGGATTTCGGTCCGACGATCTTATTTCCCCGTTTCATGATGACCCCGTTCGACATATCTCCGCTTTCGAAGTAGTCGACCCAGATGGAATTGGCTGTCGTGTTCAAGCCTCCGCTTATCGCACCGATAACCTCCGCCGCTGCTTTAATAAGACCCATAGCTGCTCCTTTCTTTACCCTCGTTTTTTCTGTTTTATATGCTGCAGTTTTGCTGCTTTAAACATACTGGTTTTCGTCTGCCGGTCAGAAATGCCCTCCGCCTCCCGACATGCCGCCTCCTCCGCCTCCGGAGAAGCTGCCGCCTGAGAAACCTCCGCCTGAGAAGCCTCCGCCCCGGCTGCTTCCTCCGTTGTCATGAGGAATAGGATGGACAATCGTCTGTTTTCCGAGGAAAACCGAATTGTGCCCGATCTGCTGCGAATTCAGCGCCTGCACGGCGATCCGTGATGCCGCCGTCGGTTCCGCTCTCCGGTGATTGAGGATCAGGATGAGCAGTACCAGGAAGGCTAGCCCGGAACTGATGATCAGGGAAAGCGGAGTCGGTATCAAAGCATAGACCCAGTTGTCGAACCTGCAGACATCATCCGAGAAAATCCTTATGACCTCACAGTAGTCGCCGTCCGATGCCGAACTTCTCACATCGGAATAAACCGTATCCGAGAACTTGGTGAACTTCTCGTTATTGTATTTTCCCGCACCGCCGGCATAGATGATGCGGTTGTTCATATCGATCACCAGGATTATCCCGTCCGTGCCGAAGCCGGAAACATTTGCATTGTAAAAATCGCGGGCATAATTCTTGGTCACGGTATCGCCGTAATCCGGATCCTCTGCCGTATTCTTCGTCGTAACCGCAAGGACGGTGCATTTATGGACCGCTTCCGCCTTCTTCAGATACTCCGTCGCCTTCGCTTCTTCCTCATCCGTCAGGATATCCGCAAAGTCATAGACCCGCAGGGAATTGTCCGCAACCGTCGGCGCCGAATAGGCATATCCGTCGGATGCGATCTCGTAGGTTCCGGGATCTTTTCCCGTCGTCGAGTCCTCTGCGAAAACACCAAGAGGCATCGAAAGCATCAGCAGCACGGCCAGGAGCAGAAGCATTTTCCTCTTTTTCATAGGATCACCCCCAGTACCCGCACGATCATCAGAATAATCTGCGTGATGACAAAGACACCGCCGAGGATTCCCAGGATGCGGCCGAGACTCTTCGGAATCTCGCCCATGAGTTTACCGGTCTGTCCGTTCATGCCGAAAATGTAATTCTTTCCTTTGTATTCGGTGTACATCATCCAGACCGGCATCATCGCTGATTCGGTTTTGTCCTCCGACCATTTGAAATTTTCGGAGCGGACCGTCGTCTCATCAAAATTGCCGGCCTTCGAAAGTGCCTCGCTGTGAAGGGAAGCCTTCGCCCTCTCCTTGGCGCGGGCTTCGTTATCGGATGCCTTGTCGTCCCACCTCTGGGTATAGAAGCCTGCCAGATAGGCCGGATTGAACGGCTTCATTTTCGAGAAGTCGAACGGCTCGATGGAGTCCATCAGCGTGTTGTCCATTTTCTTCAGGGCATCCGCCGGGATGTGTTCAAAGTTGCCGGTCACTTCTTCGTCAACCTGGTAGGAAGACGTTTCGGTATATTCATTGTCGCCGAGCGTATACATGCGGATATTCTTTCCGAGGACGCTGATCTCCGCGTCCCCCTTGAAAGAATAGAGCCAGTAGGGAATGTACATGCCTTTGATTTTCTTGATATTCTTCTTGTCGGAAAATGCCTTCGGTGTCAGGATGCTGGAGCGGCAGAGTTTATGATACGCCGCCTCCACTTCGTCCTGCGTCTTGGCGAACGGAACGACATAATCCGGACGGAACTGTCCGGAAATATTTCCCTCGAGGGTAATGGCCCTGTTGCAGTAAACGCAGGTCGTTGCCGCCGTATCCTTGGAGGTGATGACTTCGGCTCCGCAGTTCGGGCATTTGTAGACGACCAGATCTCCGGTGGAATCATCGGTTGCCTTCTCGCCGCCGGCTGCCGCCTGAGCCTGCTGCTCGGACATGCCGTCCTGTTTGGCCTTGTTGATCTCATCTTCCGAAAGGCCCTGCTTGACGGTCTGGTCCTTCGCAGCGCCCTTTGCCTGATCTGTCTCAGGAACATAGGCATATTCGGACGGATCGAAATCCGACCCGCAGTAGTCGCAGTGAAGCTTGCCGCTTTTCGGATCAAAGAAAAGCTCGGCGCCGCAGTTCTTACAGCTGTACTTTGCCACTGTCACACCTTCCTTCGCCTGATCATCTGCAGGACTGATCAGAAACTGAACTTGTCATGGAAATAGGAAATGAGTCCTTCAATCGGCACTCTTACCTGCTCCATCGTATCACGGTTCCGGACCGTCACGGCATGATCATTGTCGGAATCGAAATCGTAGGTCACGCAGTAAGGCGTTCCGATTTCATCCTGTCTTCTGTATCTCTTGCCGATGTTGCCGCGGTCGTCGTATTCGCAGTTCCAGATTTTTGTCAGCTCCGCATGGATCTTCTCCGCCTGCTCGCCGAGCTTCTTGGAGAGCGGCAGGATTCCGATCTTGACCGGAGCGATTGCCGGATGGAAATGAAGCACGGTCCGGACGTCGTTCTTTTCCGCATCCAGGACTTCCTCATCGTACGCCGCGCACAGGAAGGCCAGCACCATGCGGTCCGCGCCGAGAGAAGGTTCGATGACATACGGAATATATTTCTCATTTGTCTCATCGTCAAAATAGCTCATGTCGGCACCGGAAGTTTCCTGATGTCTTGTCAGGTCGTAGTCGGTGCGGTCGGCAATTCCCCAGAGCTCGCCCCAGCCGAACGGGAACAGGTATTCCACATCGGTGGTTGCTCTGGAATAGAAGGAAAGCTCCGCCTTGTCATGGTCGCGGAAACGCAGCTCCTCCTCTTTCATTCCCAGGGAGAAGAGCCATTTCCTGCAGAATTCCTTCCAGTACGAAAACCAGTCCAGATCCGTTCCGGGCTTGCAGAAGAACTCCAGCTCCATCTGTTCAAACTCACGCGTGCGGAACGTGAAGTTTCCGGGCGTGATCTCATTGCGGAAGGACTTGCCGATCTGGCCGATTCCGAACGGAATCTTTTTCCGGGAAGTCCTCTGGACATTCTTGAAGTTCACGAAAATGCCCTGTGCCGTTTCCGGACGGAGGTAGACCGTGTTCTTGGCATCTTCCGTGACTCCCTGGAAGGTCTTGAACATCAGGTTGAACTGACGGATATCCGTGAAATTATGCTTGCCGCAGCTCGGGCAGGGAATCTTCTTCTCTTCGATGAAGTCCTTCATCTGCTGCTGGCTCCAGCCGTCGACCGAACCCAGCGGTTCAAGGTCCGAACCGTAATCTTCTTTTTCCTTGGCGTTCAGAGGCACCTTGTTCTCATGGCACCAGTCTTCAATGATTTTATCCGCACGGAATCTTTCGTGGCATTCCTTGCAGTCCATCAGCGGATCCGAAAAAGAGCCCAGATGTCCGGATGCGATCCAGGTCTGCGGGTTCATCAGGATGGCGCAGTCCAGTCCGACGTTGTAGGGACTCTCCTGTACGAATTTCTGCCACCATGCCTTCTTGACGTTGTTCTTCAGCTCTACGCCGAGATTGCCGTAATCCCAGGTATTGGCCAGTCCTCCGTAGATTTCCGAACCGGGATATACAAATCCCCTGGATTTTGCAAGTGCGACGATCTTATCCATTGTCTTTTCCATTTTCCGTCTGTCTTCCCTTCTGTCATCTGTAAATAATATATGCAGCCGTATCGAGCGTGCCGGAATCATCCGCCGAACCCACCCTTGCGGTTCCATCCTGATTGACTGTGACGCCGGTGCTGCAGCACACGATTTTTCCCGGCACCTTGACGAGCAGCGGTTCTTCGAGGATCAGGAGAGAATCGTTCTTTCCCTTCCCGTCCAGAACATTTCCGACTGTCGTCATGTCTCCTTCTGAATCCGAAACATCCTTCACCTGCAGCGACCGGTCGATGGTTCCTCCGGATACCGCATCCGCAAGCTTTCCGTCCCACAGCGTCACGCTGTTGAAAACGGCATAGTCCTCGGCGGTCTTATAGAACATCACGACTTTGGCCGTCTGATTCTTGACTTCGCTGGAATCGAGATAAATCCGTTCCCCGCCGGCCTTCTCGTTGTATTTCTCCACCGCCTGCCGGATTTCCGCTTCCAGTTCATCCGCGTCATAATAGTCCTTGTCGAAGGACTCCACGGAGGATGCCCGCACCGTTCCGTCCGTTTCAATTTCAAGGGAACTGACGCTTCCGCCCGAAATATGCCCGCAGGCAGAAACCAGGAACGATATCAGGATTATGAGGGCTGCTGCCCTTTTTCTCATACTGTTCTTCTTTTGCATACCGATTGAATTATACAGGAATCACGAAAGTTCGTCAATGATACGGAGGCTTTTCAGCGGTCCCTCCACGTAGTGCTTCAGCCTTTTCCGGACCTCTTCCGTGAATTCCTTCTCGGCCTTTTCCGAGAGGGTGAAGGAAAAGAGTTTCGGGAAGGAAGAGGCACAGCAGAATCTCATGGCATACCAGGCACTCTGGTCCAGGGTTCCCTGTTCCTCGGGCGGTGCATAGAAGCCGCTCTCGAAAAGAAGGCGGCATTCGTATACGCCGCGGATCAGGTTCAGGTTCATTTTCCCGCTCAGGACAGCCCGGAGAGCCACATAGATCAGGTCGACCGTGCCGGAGGCTTCCAGATTCTCCTGGGCAAAAACTGAAGCCAGTTCCAGAAAATAAAAGCCGTAATAAACGCCGGGCTGGGCCGCGGAAAGCTTTTCAAAATAATCCGCCGTCTGGACGCTCACGAGCGTGTAGGTATTTTTCCCTTCATACAGGGAGAAGGTTCCGAAGACGAACGGATTGGTCGAAGCAAGAAGCGGACTGTTCTGCCTTCTTGCCCCATGCGCAAAAGAAGTGATCTTCCCGCGTTCGCGCGAAAGGATCACAACTCTTTTGTCGTATTCGCTTATCGGCTGTGCCTGGAGCACGACGCCGGTCAGGACGACCGCATCTCTCATTTTTCGTTCTGGTAGCCGAAGTTCTTCAGCAGCGTATCCGAGTCACGCCAGTCCTTGCGGACCTTGACCCAGAGCTGCAGGTTCACTCTGCCGTCGATCATATCCTCGATTTCATAGCGCGCGGCGGTTCCGATTTTCTTCAGCATTTCCCCGTTCTTCCCGATGATGATTCCTTTGTGGCTTTCGCGTTCACAGATGATGGAGGCGTCGATGTCGGTCAGGTTTCCGTCTTTCCTCTCCTGCATCTGCTCGATCGTCACGGCGATGCCGTGCGGAATCTCATCCCGCAGAAGCTGAAGGGATTTCTCACGGATGATCTCCGCGACGATCTGCCTGACCGGCTGGTCCGTCACGGTGTCGTCGTCAAAGAATGCCGGCCCTTCCGGAAGATAGCGGTAGACCGTATCAATCAGTTCATCCAGATTGGTGTCCTTCAGGGCAGACACCGGAATGATTTCCTTAAAGTCTGCCATTCTTCTGTATGCTTCGATGACCGGCAGGACTTCTTCCTTCCGCACGGTATCAGCCTTGCTGATGACAAGGAGCACCGGCGTCCTGATTCCCTTGAGTTTTGCAATGATATTCCTGTCGCCCTCTCCGATGAAGGAGGACGGTTCCACCAGGTACAGGATCACGTCGGCATCCGCAAGGGATCCCGATGAGACCTGCTGCATATATTCTCCCAGACGGTTCTTCGCCTTCTCGATGACGCCCGGCGTATCCAGAAAAACGATCTGACCCTTATCGCTTGTATAAACGGTGCGGATCTTGTTTCTTGTGGTCTGCGGCTTCGGGCTTGTAATGGCAATCTTTTGTCCGATCAGCGCATTCATCAGAGTGGATTTTCCGACATTCGGTCTTCCGACGATGACTGCGAATCCGGAACGTTTTACTTCATTTCCCATGCTTTCCTCTTTCTTATAAAAGACTTTCCGTATGAAGGAACCGTTTCTTCTCTTTCCGGATCATGGCTGCCGACCCGATGACGCAGATATTCCTGTCCTTCAGAACTTCCGCCACGATCGGCGCAAGCTTCCGGATATCTTCATCCGTGCAGGAAAGGACTTCGTCCCTCTCCTTCTGTCTCTGCTTCTGCGTAACGCCGTTCATGTATGCCATCAGGGCAAGTGAATCGTAAATCGAAGGCGTGAACGGAATGTCCTGGCCGCTGATCGTCCCGATCACGTATTTCGTCATCGTGTCCTCGTCGGCATGATAATTCTTCAGATATTCCGGCAGCGCTTCATAGACATCAATGGACTTTCCGAGATTCGGGTCGCGGTAAGTGCGGAAGCAGCCATCGCCTTCACGGCGGAAGTTAGCACCGCAGCCGTAGGCACCGCCCTTGACCCGGATATTGATCCACAGATAATCATAATTCATCATCTGGCGCAGCACCTTCATGGCACCCGTATAGCGACGGGACGGATCACTGAACCTGCCGGCATCCGCTACAAACTGGATCTGTCCGGCTGTCTCAAATCCCTCGCGCAGGTTTCCGAGCGGCCTGAACTTCAGGCGCTTCGTGATTTTCGTGCCTTCCGGCAGCGAATCGGCAAAGGCGACCAGCGGTTTTTCAATCTTCGGCATGCCTTTCTCTTCGGCAGTTACCGATACCAGCAGGTTTTTCTGCGTGAACAGAATTCCCGCCAGTTTCGAAAGCTTCGCGGAAACGGAAGCCGGGTCTTTCTTCATTTCTGCTTCAATGCCGCCCAGGCTTCTGTAGAAACCGATGCCGGAGGTCGCATCGCCGAATGCCGCATCCGATGAGAAATAAGCCGATGCCCTCATCCCGGCAGAAATATGACCAGCCTGCATCAGAGTCATCTGCAGCTGCATTTTCGTCTCCATCAGGATTTCCGTAAGCCTCTTGGCATCCCCGTACCGGGAATTGATCACGATTTCCTTCAGGAGCGAAAAGCCCGTACGCATTTTCGGATACAGGGCTTTCATCTTGAATCCGAAATAAGGACGGCAGCTGCCGGCATCTTTCAGATCGTCATAGACCGAAAGGCCTCCGAGGATTCCGCCTGTATTGACGCTGATTTCATTGTAGAGATCCTGATAGGAATACTTTTTGGTATCGACATAGCCGATCACGGATTTCAGGAATCCGAGATACGGAATCAGTTCTTCCGGCACGCCCGATGCATCAAACAGCGCGGTCACATAGCCGACGCCGTTCGTCTCCATGAAGCGGCTGACCGTCCTGACGCTTCCGGCCTTTCCTTCCCGGTTCTCCAGGGTTCTTTCCTTTTTCGGGATATCGGATCTTTTCAGGACCGGCAGGCAGGCCAGGTCTTCTTTTGTCTCCTGCTTTTCCTGGAAAGCAGTCAGATCCTTCGTCTGCTTCACAAGAGCCTTGATTTCTTTATCCGTCAGGGATTTCTTATATTCGTCCAGTTCCCTGACAATGGCTGCTTCCCGTTTCTGGGCAAGACCTTTCGACGGGACGATGGCCACAAAGGCACTGTAGGTATTCTTCAGGAATTTCTCTTCAATAAGTTTTTCGAAATAACCCGTTTCTCCGCGGACCGGTTCCTTTTCCGCTTCCAGCCTCAGTGCCCGGTAAGCGGCATTCTGGCAGTAGGCATCGAAGGGCCGGCCGTCATCATAAAGCCAGGTGTCAAAGGCATCGATGCCGTACATGAGTCCCTTTGGGTAAATTCCGTAGTCTCCTTCCCGGTAGGCAAACTCAAGCGAGCTGATTCCGGCCAGCAGGGCTTTCCGGCTGATTCCTTCTTCGACCTGCTTTTTCAGTTCCCTGCGGATGATGCGCAGGAACTTCTCCTTGTCGGAAAGATTGGCTCCCTTTGCCACGATGGAATAATACGGCTGCAGGATTCCGTCTTCATTTGAACCGTATACATCGGTGCCGACATGGCTGTCGAGAAGAGCCTGCTTGACGGGCGCGCCCGGAGAAGAAAACAGGGCATAGTCCAGCACGTCAAAGGCGATGCTTTCCTTCAGGTCAAACGGATCCGCCGTCACGGCGTTGAAGGACAGATAGGTATTGTTCTTCAGCTGCTCATCGTCTTCCACCGGATATTCGCCGACGAAATTCTTCATTTTCTTAAAGGGCTTCTGCGATGCGATTTCCGAATCCACGGCAAGCGCATCGAAATCCTTCAGATAGTTCTCATCGATCCAGCTGAGCGTTTCCGCCATATCCATATCGCCGTAGAGATACAGATAGCTGTTCGACGGATGATAGTATTTCCTGTGGAAGTTCAGGAACTCCTCATAGGTAAGCGTCGGGATGACCGCGGGATCCCCGCCGGATTCCACTCCGTACGGCGTGTCGGGAAACAGCACGTTGAAGGTCTGCCGGCCGAGCACTTCATCCGGTGAGGAAAAGACGCCCTTCATTTCGTTGTAGACCACGCCGTTGTATTCGATCGGATCGGAAGCCTTCTCGAGACGGCGGCTCCAGCCCTCCTGACGGAAAATGTTCTCTTCGCTGTAGATGTTCGGATAGAAAACCGCATCCAGATAGACATTCATCAGATTACGGAAATCCACCTCGTTCATGCTGGCAACCGGGTAAATGGTCTTGTCCGGATAAGTCATCGCATTGAGGAAGGTATTCAGGGAGCCTTTTGCCAGTTCAACAAAAGGATCCTTCAGCGGATATTTTCTCGAGCCGCACAGGACGGTATGTTCGATGATATGGGCGACGCCGGTTGAGTTTTTCGGGGGTGTGCGGAATCCGATCGTGAAAACCTTATTGGGGTCGCTGCACGGGATCAGGAGCACTCTCGCTCCGGTTTTCCGATGCCGCAAAAGAATCCCCTCCGCGTGAATGTCCGGAAGGGACTCCTGCATGACAATCTCATAGGTTTTCAGCTCTTTCAGTTTCCGGATGCTGTCTTTGTTCATGTTTCCTCCTTAAAGTTCTGAATAGCCGAAGCCGTTTACTATTGCGTCAATCTTCACGCCTTTCGTGCACAGGTCGCATTTCCCCGGCTTGTAGCTGATGTATCCCGGAACGTCTTTCTCCGAGAAAATCGACTTGATCTCGCACCCGGAAAGCTTCCGGATATTCGAGAAGATCGCACCGATGCCGCTGACCGTTCCGCCGTAGTAGTTGACAGCCTGCGCGCAGGCGAGCATGGTCTCGCCGGATGTAATGGAAGCCATTAAAATGAGGCAGTTCTTCTGATAAACCTGCTGGCGGTTGTTGTCCCTGAAAATGAACTGTCCGGATCCCGTAAGCTCCGGATCAAGCACGTAAATTGCCTTGTGCGTGTTCATGGACAGGATTCCCTGATTGACAAGATCCTCGGCAAGATAGGCGCCGATCAGTTCCATTTTATCCAGGCAGATGATCGTATCGACCATTGTCGTCAGAAGATATTTCTGTGCCAGCACATCGGCAACTGCTTTCGCATTGGATGATCTGGTCTTCAGATACGTCATGTCGAAGAATTGGGAAATATGGGAATTCGGTGTAACAAAATGCCCTGAATAAACGTCCAGCGTAATGTTTGCGCTTTCCAATGACTTGATCTGTGAATGTCTGCTTTCGTCCATAAATAATTCCTCCTTCCGGAAGTCAGATGCTTGTATCAGTATTATAGCATATCCTCATTGTCCTGGGTATTTTTTCGGATAAGAAAACGGCAGCCCTGCGGCTGCCGCTCTCTGAAATGCAGATGATCTTTATTCTGATTTCTCCTGTGCTTTTGCCTTGTAAAGTTCGATGAGCTTGTTCAGGTATTCGTACTTATCCTTCGCTTCGCCCTCTGCCTTGTCGAAGAGCTTTCTTGCACGGTCCGGATTTGCTTTCATCAGAGCGCTGTAACGAACTTCGCCGTTGATGAAGTCTTCGTAGGATTCCGTCGGAGCCTTGGAATCCAGCGAGAAGGCATCCTTGCCTTCTTTAGCCAGTGCCGGGTTGTAACGGAAGTTGAACCAGTAGCCTGCCTTAACGGCCAGTTCTTCCTCTGTGATGGACTTGCCCATGCCCTTGCGGATGCCGTGGTTAATGCACGGTGCGTAAGCGATGACCAGTGACGGTCCCGGATAAGCTTCCGCTTCAGCGATTGCCTTGACTGCCTGATTGTAATCTGCACCGATGGCGATCTGGGCAACATAGACATAGCCGTAAGTCATTGCCATGCCGGCAAGATCTTTCTTCTTGGTTTCCTTGCCTGCTGCTGCGAACTGAGCCGTAGCGCCGGTCGGGGTAGCCTTGGAGGACTGTCCGCCTGTATTGGAATAAACTTCAGTATCGAAGACCATGATGTTGATGTCTCTGCCGGAAGCAAGGACATGATCCACGCCGCCGTAGCCGATATCATAAGCCCAGCCGTCGCCGCCGAAGATCCACTGGCTCTGCTTTGCAAGGAAGTCTTTCTGTTTCAGGACTTCTTTAGCCGGAGCTGTCTTGGAAGCTTCAAGAGCTGCGACCAGTTCTTCTGTAGCTGCACCGTTCTCAGATCCGGATGCAAATGTATCCAGATATTTCTGAGCTGCGCTCTTGACCTTGCCTGTGCCCTTGGCAGCAAGTTCTTCAACCTTTGCCTTGAGGCCGCCGCGGATTGCGCGGTTGGCAAGAAGCATGCCGTATCCGAATTCAGCAGCATCCTCAAACAGGGAGTTATCCCATGCCGGGCCTTTGCCTTCCGGAGTGACGGTGTACGGTGTGGACGGTGAGCTGTTGCCCCAGATGGAGGAGCAGCCCGTTGCATTGGAGATCATCATATGATCGCCGAAGAGCTGTGTGATCAGTTTGGCATACGGTGTCTCGCCGCAGCCTGCGCATGCACCGGAGAACTCAAGGAGCGGCTGCTTGAACTGGCTGCCCTTGACGGAAGCTTCGCCGAATTTCTCGACGACATCCTTCTTGACCGGCGTGCTTACGAAATAATCGAAATACTTCTGGGTCTTGGCACTTGCATCTGCAGCGCTGACCATTGTCAGAGCCTTCTCGCCCTTCTTGCCCGGGCAGACATTCGCGCAGGAGCCGCAGCCCGTGCAGTCGTATGCGGAAATGCCGATTGAGAAGCTGTATCCCTGCATTCCCATCAGCGGCAGGACTTTCGTATCTGCCGGAGCAGCCTTGACTTCCTTGTCAGTCAGAGCGAACGGACGGATGACAGCGTGCGGGCAGACATATGCGCAGCGCTCGCACTGGATGCAGTTGTCGGAATTCCAGCTCGGGATGTTGACGGCAATGCCGCGCTTCTCGAATGCGGAGGTGCCGGCCGGTGTTGATCCGTCGACATACTCTTTGAATGCGGAAACCGGCAGGTTGTTGCCTTCCTGTGCGGAAACAGCTGTCTGGATCGTATTGACGAACTTGACGGCGTCTTTGCGTGCGCCCTTGACCTTTGCATAATCAAGTCCTTCGTCCTTGCAGTTCTTCCATGCATCCGGAACCTTGACTTCGCGGTACTGCTTAGCACCTGCGTCGATAGCGTCCCAGTTCTTCTTGACGACATCATCGCCCTTGCGGCCGTAGGTTGCCTTGGCAGCTGCCTTCATCAGTTCGATGGCCTTTGCTTCCGGAATGATCTTTGCAAGGCTGAAGAATGCGGACTGAAGGATGGTGTTGATACGTGTCGGGCCCATGCCGACTTCGATGCCGATCTTCACGCCGTCGATGACATAAAATTTAATCTTGTGATCGGCGATATACTTCTTGACCTGTCCCGGAAGATGCTTGTCGAGCTCTTCATCGCTCCATGCGCAGTTCAGAAGGAAGGTTCCGCCGTCTACCAGTTCCTGGACCATGTTGTACTTGCGTACATAAGCCGGGTTGTGGCAGGCTACGAAGTTCGCCTGTCTGATCAGATACGTCGACTTGATCGGCTTCTTGCCGAAGCGCAGATGGGACATTGTGACGCCGCCGGACTTCTTGGAGTCATAATCAAAGTAAGCCTGGGCATACATGTTCGTGTTGTCGCCGATGATCTTGATGGAGTTCTTGTTCGCGCCGACAGTGCCGTCTGCGCCGAGGCCCCAGAACTTGCAGTTGATGGTTCCGGCCGGTGTCGTGACAAGCGGCTTGCCGATTGGCAGGGACAGATTCGTGACATCATCTTCGATACCGATCGTGAATTTCTTCTTCGTCTTGTTCTTGAAGACGGAGACGATCTGTGCCGGTGTCGTATCCTTGGATCCGAGTCCGTAGCGGCCGCCGTTGATGCGGACATCCTTGAACTTGGAATCATGAAGAGCTGCGACGACGTCGAGGAAGAGCGGCTCGCCTTCGGAGCCCGGTTCCTTTGTCCTGTCGAGGACGTTGATGACCTTGACGGTCTTCGGGATTGCGGAGATCAGAGCCTTTGCGGAGAACGGACGGTACAGACGCACCTTCACGACGCCGACTTTGGCTTTTTCATTCTTGACCATGTAATCGATGGTCTCTTCAATCGTATCATTGACAGAGCCCATGGCGATAATGACGGTCTCTGCATCTCTTGCGCCGTAATAGTTGAAGAGTTTATACTTCGTTCCGATCTTGGCATTGACCTTGTCCATATACATCTGGACGATTTCCGGCATGTCATCGTAAGCCGGGTTGGAAGCTTCGGAAGCCTGGAAGAAGATATCCGGGTTCTGGGCTGAGCCCCTCTGGCACGGATGATTCGGATTCAGGGCATTGTCACGGAATTTCTGGATGGCGTTCATATCGGCCATATCAGCCAGATCCTTGTTTTCCCATGTGCGGATCTTCTGAATCTCGTGGGAAGTACGGAAACCATCAAAGAAGTTGATGAAAGGAAGCGATCCCTTCAGAGCGGAAAGATGTGCGACCGGTGTAAGGTCCATGACTTCCTGAACGGAAGACTCGCACAGCATGCAGGCGCCTGTCTGGCGGCATGCATAGACGTCGGAATGATCACCGAAAATAGAAAGGGCGTGTGTCGCAACGGCACGGGCTGATACATCGAAAACGCCCGGCAGATGCTCGCCTGCTACTTTATAGATGTTGGGAATCATCAGAAGAAGACCCTGGGAAGCCGTGAAGGTCGTCGTCAGAGCGCCTGCTGCCAGTGAACCGTGGAAGCTTCCTGCGGCACCTGCTTCGGACTGCATTTCCGTAACCTGTACTTCCTGTCCAAAGATGTTCTTTCTCCCGGCGGTAGCCCATTCATCGACATGCTCAGGCATGACCGAAGACGGCGTGATCGGGTAGATGGTCGCAACTTCTGTGTATGCATAGGAAGCATGCGCAGCGGCTTCGTTGCCATCCATGGTTAACCATTTCCTGTTATCCATTTCATTTCCTCCTTGATATATTGGAAAAAGTACGGAAATATACTTTTTCATGCTGAATAAAATTATAGCACCTCCGATTTTGAATGTCTATCGAAGGTGCCCATTGTTTCATTAAAAATCCACGATATTCAGCTGTTTTCCGGGAAGGACTCAGTCGTCCTGCTCCTCGTCTTCGTTTGTCGTGTAAACCTGTCTCTTGCGTGCCATCGCATCGGATGCCAGGTACTCGTCGTACGAGCCGACCTTGTCGATCAGTTCCCCGTCCGGCAGGAATTCCATGATGCGGTTCGCCGTCGTTTCCACGATCTGATGATCTCTTGTCGAGAAAAGAAGAACGCCCGGGAATTTTATCATGCCTGCATTGAGAGAGGAAATCGCCTCCATGTCGAGGTGATTCGTCGGCTCGTCCAGAATCAGGACATTAGCCGCGGAAATCATCATTTTTGAAAGAAGGCAGCGGACTTTCTCTCCTCCCGAGAGGACCCGCAGGCGCTTGATGCCGTCCTCGCCGGCAAAGAGCATGCGTCCGAGGAAACCCCTGACATAAGTCGCATCCTTGATTTCGGAATACTGGGTCAGCCAGTCCGCAATCGTCAGATCCGAATCGAATTCTTTTCCGGGGTCCTTCGGGAAATAAGCCGTGGACGTGGTGATTCCCCATTTGTAGAATCCGCCGTCCGGTTCCATATTGCCGCTCAGGATTTCAAAAAGCGCCGTCTTGGCTTTTTCATTGACGCCGACAAATGCAATCTTGTCTTCCCGTCCTATGATGAAGTTCAGGTCACGGAAAACTTCCGTGCCGTCAATGGTCTTGCTCAGATGCTCGACGGTCAGGACATCGTTCCCGATTTCCCTTTCCGGACGGAAATCGATGTACGGATACTTCCGGCTGGAAGGAACCATATGATCCAATTCGATTTTTTCCAGTGCGCGCTTACGGGAAGTCGCCTGCTTGGATTTGCTGGCATTGGCCGAGAAACGGGAAATGAATTCCTGCAGTTCCTTGATCTTCTCTTCCTTTTTCCGGTTTTCTTCCTTCATCTGTTTGAGAAGCAGCTGGCTCGACTCGAACCAGAAATCGTAGTTGCCCGCGTAAAGCCGGATTTTTCCATAGTCGATATCCGCCGTCTCCGTGCAGACTTTATTCAGGAAGTAACGGTCATGCGAAACGACGATGACCGTGTTCTGGAAATTGATCAGGAATTCTTCCAGCCACTCAATTGCGTCCATGTCCAAATGGTTCGTCGGCTCATCAAGAAGGAGGATGTCCGGGTTCCCGAAAAGCGCCTGTGCCAGAAGGACTTTGACCTTCAGGGGCCCTTCGAGATTCTTCATCAGTACATGGTGGTATTCCGTGCCGACGCCCAGACCGTTCAGCAGCGATTCGGCATCCGACTCAGCTTCCCAGCCGTTCATCTCTGCGAATTCCGTTTCCAGCTCCGCAGCCCTGACGCCGTCCGCATCCGTAAAATCTTCCTTTGCATAAATCGCGTCCTTTTCCTTCATGATCTCATAGAGGCGCTTGCTGCCCATGATGACCGTGTCGAGGACGTCATAAGAATCATACTTGAAATGATCCTGTTCCAGGAAGGAGATCCGGTTTCCGGGCGTCACGGAAATATTTCCGGAAGTCGTATCCAGCTGTCCGTCAAGGATTTTGAGGAAGGTCGATTTGCCGGCTCCGTTCGCTCCGATGAGCCCGTAGCAGTTTCCCTCCGTGAACTTGATGTTGACGTCTTCAAAAAGAGCTTTCTTTCCGACGCGGTAGGTTACATTGTTTGCTGCAATCATTTCCCTTCTCCTGCTCTTCTGTTTTTCCGGCTGACCAGTTCAATCGTTCCCTGTGTAACCAGATAGGTGACGCACGCGATATAGGCGATATCATCATCGACTCCGCGCTGTTCCGTCATGAATTCCTCATGTGTCCCGCGCAGGAAATAAATCAGCTGCGCCGAACTTTCAAAATGAACATCCTTGAAGCAATAGCCGTTGATAATGCCGGCACGCACCATCGTTTTCAGCGTCCTCTTCAGTTCGCCTTCAAACGTGCAGTGCTCTGCCATGCTGCCGCTGTAATTCGAGTTGTGCGGCGAGGTAAAGAAATCAGCCACATAATGGATTACCTCGCCGAGGTTTTTCCAGTAGTTTCCGTCCGGCATGTTTTCTCCTTCATAGCCGTCCGTCAGTCTGCGGATCGACCTTTCGATATCCCCGGACTTGACATCATAGGAATGCTTCGTCACAAGGAAGGAAGGCTTGCAGTCCGGCAGCAGCGAACCAAGGATAAAGGCAGCCCGGTGCTGCTGAAGATTCAGCTCTTCCGCCCCGTTTGCCTGAAGATTGTCTGCTATAAAGGATGCCAGCAGGATATGGCTCTTCTTTCTCATGCCTTGTATCATAAGCCAGTGCGTCCCTTTAAACAAGTATTTTTTTCAGGGCAGCGCTTATAGTCATTTCAGGGAGAAAGAGTTATAATGAGGGCACGAACCGACATTTGAACGGAAGGGGCGTGTCTCTATGCGTAAGAAAGATCAGATCAGACAGAATACGATTCTCGGCGTTGCCGTGATCATCTTCATGGGAGTGCTTTTCATCATGTCCTGGATTAATGAGCGCATTCCTGCAAAAATCTACCGGAAAGGACTGCGGAAATGACTCCTGAACTCAGCACCCAGTCGCTTGTAACGCAGTGCATGAAGGAAATCAACGAGAAAATCCGCAGCCTGAAGCATCTGAACATCATCGTCGCGGGCAAGACAGGCGTCGGGAAGTCGACGCTGATCAACTATATCTTCCGCGAGCACCTGGCGGAAACAGGACTCGGCCGCCCGATCACGGAACATCTGCAGCTGATTGAAAAAAAGGACTTTCCTCTCTCCATCTACGATACGCGCGGACTGGAGCTGGGCAAGCAGACGCAGAGCGAGATTAAAAAGGAAGTCCATGACCGCATCCTGTACGGCATCAAAAGCAGCGATGAGAATCAGGTCATCCACTGCATCTGGTACTGCATCAACACTGCCTCAGACCGCATTGAAGATGATGAAGTGGCATGGATCCGCGAGCTGACTGAAGAAGACGGAGGAACCGTTCCCGTCATCATCGTCCTTACGAAGGCTTTTTCCAAAAAAAGAGCTGCTTCTTTCCGCAGCTTTATCATGAATATGAATCTTCGCGTCTGCGCCGTTGTTCCGGTGCTGGCGAAAGACTATGAAATTGACGAGGACTACGTCGTCAAGGCCTACGGCGCCGACAACCTGATTCAGGTCATGGGCCAGATCCTTCCCGACACGCTGATCCCGACCCTGCACAACGTACAGCTTTCAGCCATCCGCGAAAAAGTCAAATACGCCAGAGGCATCGTCACGGCGACGGCGACTTCCGCCTTCGGGGAGGGCTTCATTCCCGTCCCTTTCGCGGACGCCGCGATGCTGGTGCCGACGCAGATCTCCATGATCGCGGCCATCACGGCGGCTTTTGGCATAAAGGTTGACCGTGCCGTCCTTTCAACCGTCATCACATCCGCTCTCGGCACGACCGGAGCAACCGTCATCGGACGGGCCGTCTCGTCCGGCATCCTGAAAATGATTCCGGGCATCGGCTCGGTGGTCGGAGGTTCGATTTCCGGCGCCACGGCTGCCATCATCACTTCCGCCCTCGGCGAAACCTACATCATGGTCCTGGAAATGATGGCACGCGGAGAAATGACGGAAGGCGATCTCAGCTCCCAGAAAGTCCGCAGCCTCATTTCCGAAACCTTCAGGAGCCGTCTCAAAGGGGGAAAATAGGCGACCCTGAGAAATCAAGATCATAATGCAGTTTTTCAATCCGGTGGTTCCGGAACATCTGCGTATAGCGGCCCGTGAGAAGGACCGCTTTTTCTTTGGCTTCTTCCAGGATGTCCGGAACGCTTTCCGTATGTTCCTCTCCCCTGAGTCCGGTCCATTTCGCATGGCTGAGGTTCAGGGCATCCCATTCCGGCTCCCGGTATTTGATTCTTGCCATCCTGCGTCTCTTTTCCGTCGGATCCGGCGTAATGACCTCTCCGATCATCCTGGCCGTCTGCGGGATATTGTACTGCAGCGCGACAAGATGCATCAGGGAATGGATGCACTCCCGGATTTCCTGCTCCGTTGCCGGAAGGTCATAGACATCCCTCAGCACCGGGACATAAAAGCGTTCGATGGCTCCGTTCAGCAGACGTCCCCTCTTCAGGTCCAGCCCCCAGGAATAGCGGTCAGAAAGCGGGAAGGTATGGATTTTGTGTCCCGTCCGCTTCTCATACAGGAGCATGTCCATGTCCGTTTCGATCTGGGCATGGAGCATCCGGTCGTCGTCATCCGGACCTTCCGCGATCTTCTCCTCGATTCTGGCAGATACATAAGGGTGGATCATGGAATCCAGGGCATAGTGACAAATGAATCCGTAGAAATATGCCTGCATGCAGCGCGACAGGGCTGCATTTCCGGCCTTCAGGCAGTTATGCGCCCCGGCCGAAAACAGCTCGTCAAGATTCTTTTTATGAAGGGTAAAGCCGGCCTCGGTAATCTCATCCCCGCCGGTCACGAAATGGTGGGCCATCAGGATATCCGGGCCCTGCAGTCCCCAGTTAAAAGCCTTCCGGTAATAAGCGGCCACCTTGCCGGCCCGCTCATCCAGGCTTCCGATCACATCTTCTCCGAACAGGCAGTGCATTACGAAATCAGCCATTTCATACCTCCTCAATCCTTCTGTTCATTATAGCAAATCAGGAAAAGTAATCAAAGGCTTTCATTGCGTTCGAAGAAAGATGGTAGTAAACTGTAGTTACAGATTGAAGGGGGTGACATTCTGATGGGAATGTTTGATTTTCTTAAAAAAGACGATGAAGCCGAAGACGGCTATGATGAAGATGAGGAAGCCTATTCCTCCAAGCGCAAAAAAAACGACCGGGGCTCTTCTGTCCGCTCCATTCCGGCTGAAGAATCCGAAAATGCGGACCGGATGGCCGGTGAGGCCGGTTCCCGCTTTTCAACCGACTACCGTTCTTATCTGAAGATGCAGTCGGAGCAGGCAAAGGAAAACCTGCGGAAACGTACCGAAGCAGCCCGTGCCATGATCAGTCCTGATTATCACGCACCTGCTGCCGCTCCTGCAGAACCTGCTGATGCCGCACCCGTATCCGCAGATTCTCCGAAGGAAGACACCCAGGCTCCCGCTGAAGAAGACTATGACAGCGGTTCCGATGACGATGATGAGGTTTCCTCTTCCGCCCATCCTCTCAGACATCTTTTCTCCGGAAAAAATGACGAAGGCGACGATGACGACTACGACGAACTGGATTCCCCGAAGGACGACAGCGACCTTCAGTAATCACCGGTCCGGAATATCCGTTTCCGTGTATGAAAAGACCTCCTGTACCCGGCAGCATGTCTGCTCTGTACAGGAGGTCTTTTTTTTCGTGCGGATCTGTTTTATTGTTTTACTGTTTACTGTTCCACTGTTTTACTGTCCGGCTTCTGCGATTTTTCGTGCCGCTGCCGATTTCTTCTTTCTTTTCCGTGCAATCACCAGATATACGGCAGTCAGGAATGCGCAGCCGGCCGAGCACAGGATTCCGGTGTTGAGTCCCGGCACCTTATAGGTGAATTCAATGTCATTTGTTCCGGCGCTGATCGGAACGGCCATGAAGCCGTTAATGTCGATAATTTCCGTAGCCTTGCCGTTCACGGTCGCACTCCAGCCGGAGTCATCCGGAATGGAATAGAAGGCATAGGTGTCCTTTGCCGCCGTGATCGTTGAGCCGAAGGAGGAAGTGGTCTCGTGGAAATCCTGCGAGCATTCCTTCAGATGGTCGCCGCTGATTTCCTTCAGATAGGCTGTTGTCGCCTCTCCGTCCGTCGTCTCGTCGTAATGGCGCAGCACCTGGGAAACCGCAGCTTCCTGATCATCGGGAATGACCAGCGTCTTCAGCATCAGAATGGTCCGGTACGCCATGTTCGTCTCGCCGAATTCCGTCTCCGTCATGTACGTGTCATAAGTGAATCCGATCGGCGGAACATTGTCGTCTTTATAGACATAGTAAGTGGTATAGTCCCCTTTCACCACCTGAACGGCATCTTCATTTTCCCGCTCCTCGGTTTCAAAAGTATAGGCCGCGGAAACCAGATTGGCCAGTCCGTCCGGCGCATCCGGACTCTTCACGTCTCTGGAAAGCCCGAGTGAGGTGTAGAAACGGAAAATGGAACCGGAAACCGTACTGCAGAAATTCGCTTCCGTCGGCAGTCCGTTCGTGAGCGTTTCCGTATTGTCGCGGTTGGTCCAGCGGTACTCCGGGGTCGTATATTCGATTTTTTTGGAAGTCATCAGGCGGTCGTAGATATGGCGCGCGTCTTCTCCGTGGGCAATCTGATACAGGAGAACGGCCCCCGCCGTCGTGCCGATGCAGAACGTGTAAATCAGGATGCAGGCAGCGATGGTCCTTCTCTTCCCCATCCTGCAGAAAATCAGATAGGTCAGCAGGATTCCCCCGAGACAGACGGCCGTCCACACGCTGAAGACATCATAGCGGTAAATGATGCGGTCCGTCTTATCGCTCCATTTCGCAAACAGAAGGAAGCAGACGAATCCGACGGCAATGAGTCCGTAAATGATAGAGGCCTTCCGGATCGATTTCTGGATCGGCGTCGGAGACATCAGCGTTTCCTGTTCGCTGTCCCAGCGGTCCATCACCAGGGCGGAAGCCAGCGCCATCATCAGGATCGGCATGTAATACCAGCGGCAGTACACGCCCGCAAAAAGCGAGAACGCCGCATTGAGGATCGGGACAAGCGCCATGACAAGACAGATCTTCAGCATTTTCGTCAGCCAGTGCTTCTTGTTGTAAAGGGCAAAGGCTATGACAAGGACAAGCCCGACCATCGGCAGGTAGGCATTGCAGGTCGAGAAATTATTGCGGATGACGCAGGACTGGTCGGACATGACTTCGCCCGGGAACAGCACGCCCTTCAGGATGTAGAGGTAGCGGTCGGCGTTGTAGAGAATGGCCGCGCTTCCTGTATAGTCGCTCTCCACACGGGGGTTCTGGATTGTGAAGACAAAGGCCGGCACGAGGAGCAGCGCCCCGAGTCCGCAGCCCAGAATTCCTTCCCAGGCCGCCTTGCGCATCCTCCGGAATCCCTGCTTCACATTCGGGAACATGTAGCGGACGAAGAAATAAATCGCCAGGAAAATAATCTCACCGATGATGAAGAAATAATTGACGACGGCATTGATGCAGGTCGCAAAAATGAACGTTCCTCTTCTGTCCTTCGTCATGAGGTCGTCAAAGGTCAGCATCATCAGCGGGAACAGAAGGACGACATCGTGGAAATGGTAGAAAAGAAGCGCCTCGGCGCTGAAGCCCGAGAAAGCATACAGCATGCTTGCGATCACCGCATATTCCTTCCGCTCGACGTAGCGGCTCATGTATGCGTAGGAAGTCATGCCGGCAAAGGCATATTTCAGGACATAGAGCCAGCCGACGATATACATGAAATACTTGGACGAGAAAAGCAGCGAAACCCAGAAGGACGGATTGCCCAGGATGTAGAAGGCCATGCCGCCGATGAAATTGGACCCAAGGTCAAGCGAATAATCCCAGATGACATTTCCGGACTTGATGGCATCATTGGCATACATCGCAAAGGGAATCTGCTGGACATTGAAGTCGCCTGCCAGTGAGAAAAGTCCGCCCTGATCGATGATCGTCCAGGAAAAGGCAAAAATGCCTGCCAGGAGATTGATCAGGAATGCATATAACAGATAATTCGGCTGTTTCTTGTTTTTAATCATTTCCATTCTGTCCTTCTGCAGCTGTATTGAATAACGTGATCCTGCCGTCCGGCGAGGCCTCAGAATTTATAGGCCGAAACCGGCAGTACGATGTTGCCGACGACGACAAAGGCAAGTTCCGTGATGAACATGAGCCGGCCGAATTTCTTCGCAAACTCACGGTCCTCATATTTGCTCCGGATGCGGTTGATCATGATAATGGTAATGGCCGTCGTCAGGATCGTGGCGATTCCGAAGAAATTCATTTCCAGAAGCAGCCCCTGCTGCATGGATGGCACTTTGTTCGCGCCGACCATGATGTTGGCCACGGCGCCGAACAGGGCGGCAGGGATCATGCCCAGAGGATCGACGCGGTGGTAGGTGCAGATGAAAAGCGTGATCATTGCCCAGGTCATCGTGCCGAACATGGCGATGAAGCACATCAGGTAGAGGGAAAAACCGGTCCGGTTGATTTCAATCTGCGTCATGTGTTCGGATATATAGAGATAGCCGGTATCCTTCAGGGCTTCCGGATTTCCCAGGGAAGAATCGTATTTATAGTCCAGGGCTTCCGTCGCGGAGCGCAGCACCTTAAAGCCGGCCACTTCGAGATTCGGATTGAGGGTGCTGGCGTCCGTATCCGCCTTGAAGACCACTTCGCTGACGTTGTAGGCGCACTGCAGATACATGCGGAGCTGATGGGATTCCAGCGGAAAACGCACCGTCCAGAAAGCCTTGGAAATCGTTGTATCCAGGGAAATCAGCTGATAGTTGCTGTCCCCGTCATGAATATCCTCGATGACCTGAAGATGATTGATCGTGCCTTTATAAACGCCGAAATTGTGAGCCATGTCCAGATCCTTGCTCCCCTGCCAGCGGAACCAGACCTCGGCAACCACTTCAAAATCAGAATCATCCAGATTCATGTCCTTCAGATCCGTAATGTACGTACCGACCGTCACGGTGACCGGACTGGATTCCCCGACGATCTTCTGCACCTGGGCTTCCGTTTCCGCATCCGGCTTCAGTGCAGATTCCCAGTAGCCTTCCTCCGCATTCTTGTCGCGGATCAGGCCTATGCAGGAAATCAGAAGAAAACCGCCGACCGCCGCGATATAGATGATAAAAGCGGCCAGCATCATCCGGATATGCTTCGGCGTAAGATGTCCGGTTGCATTTTCCGATCCTGCCGGGATCTCTTTCTTCTCTTCTGCCATTTCTCACTGCCCCCTCAGAATACCTGCTTAATTCGAAACAAAGAAATCAGCGATTGCCGGAAGCATCTGCTGATTTTCCTCCCAGATCAGAGGGAATTCAGAAATGTCCAGCGGCGGATCATTGTAGCTTCCGTCATCCTTGAATTTCCTTCCGACCTCGATGGTCAGCGCCGGTATCTGCACAATCTGCATATAGTAGTCGCTGCATCCGCCCGGATTCTGGGAATCCTGGACCGTTGAAAGCAGCTCATAGGCGTCATGTCCCTCCTGGGCAGTCAGCGGATCCAAAGCCTTCGCCAGGGCATAATCCCGGTTATAGAGGTCTTCGTTGACGCTCTGCATTCCGTAATCGTAATAAATGCTTCTGCCGTGACAGTGGTACGCGATCTCGCACACGGTGTTCATGGATTCCGTCAGGGAAATGAGTGCCTGGACCTCCGGCTCCGAATTGGCGCTGGTTCCCGGATAGCGGCTGCAGGAAGGCTGCTGCGTTCCCATCTCCGTCGTCCATCCGGTCGTCGCGAAGTTGCGGTTCAGATCGACCGACCGTGCATTTGCTTTCCATGTCAGCCAGTATTCATCGACGTTGGTGCTTCCTTTTCCCAGCTTGAGATCGCTCTGATAGACGGACAGCAGGTTCGCCTTCAGCGTCTCGTCACGGATGGCATCGATTCCTTTTTCCGAAATCATCACGCCGTCCGGATTGATCATCGGAATGATATGAAGGCGGACCGTCTTGAATAATTCGCTGCAGGCTGTTCCGTTGTACTGCGCCGTCGAGTAATTCGAAAGGAGATTCTCCAGCTGCTTCATGGCCAGCAGCGTGCAGATATACTCGCGCGCATGCATGGAATACTGGATCACGATATCCTTCGTGGCTCCCGCATCTCCTACCACGGCCTCCAGGAGATCTCTCTTGTCCAGGCTTTCCCCGAATTTCCTGACCTGGACGAGACCTGAATATTTTTTCTGAAGAAGATAAAGATCTTCTTCCATTTGATCATACGTATAGACGACATTGTCCGTCGCAACGATGTCTCCGTCCGGGACGGCTGCATCGGAAGTATATGTCCAGGCAGCGGAATCATCGTAAGAAACCTTGGAGGAATCCGAGACATCCGCGGAGGAGGAAGAAGAATCTGCCTTCGATGAATCAGCGGAAGCCGCAGCGGATGCAGAAGATTCCGTTCCGGAAGAGACCGTGCCTGCCGCTGAAGAAGCATCCGAAACAGCAGCCGCGGAATCCGCAGCCGTTTTCTTTCCGCCGGCGCCTTTCATCACCAGAAACACGATCAGCGATCCCGCCACGACCAGACAGGCTGTCAGAATGATACGCGAAATAAGGCGCCTTCTCTTCCTGCGCCTGATTGCCCTCATGCGTGCCTCCCGCCTTTTCAGGTATGCCCTGTCATCACGGTTTTCAGACATCATGTTTTTTCCGTTTCGTGGTAGTCCGCATATACGGTTATTTTATCTTATCAATCCTAAAATGAAAAGGTTTTCGGCAGATTGTTCACAATTAGACCGGCACGTAATTATCCGGAAGCACCTCGCCCCAGGGCGTCCCTCCCAGGTCAAAGGGCGTCGACTGATAAACGTAGTAATTGAGCCAGTTCGTATAAAGATTGTTGGCATTGGAGCGCCATTTCAGCAGCGGCCGTTCATTCGGGTCGTCGTTCGGGAAATAATTCACCGGAATCTCTATCGGAAGACCTTTCTTCAGGTCTCTTTCATATTCCCTCTTCAGCTGCGACCTTCCGTATTCCGGATGCCCCATGACAAAAATCTTCCGTCCGTTCTCTGCCATCGCCAGGTAGACGCCGGCTTCATCGGACTGCGCCATGATCGTCAGGCTGCTGCATTTCTCAATATCTTCCACGGACACTTCCGTGTGCCGGGAATGCGGAGCCAGAAAGAGATCATCGAAGCCTCGCACCAGCGGCACCTTGCGGTTGTACAGCCTGTGCCAGTAGAGGCCGAACATCTTCTTGTCCAGTTTCCGCTTGGGAAGCCCGTAGTAGTAATACATGGCGGCCTGTGCCCCCCAGCACAGATACATCGTGGAAGTCACGTGATGCTCGCACCAGTCGAAAACACCCTTCAGTTCTTCCCAGTAATCGACTTCCTCGAACTCCATCTCTTCGACCGGCGCGCCGGTAATGATGCAGCCGTCGAAATGCTTTCCCTTCAGTTCATCGAAAGTCTCATAGAAAGAATCCAGGTGGCTCTTCGACGTATGCCTGGAAATATGGCTGGACATCCTCATGAAACGGCAGTCGATCTGCAGCGGCGTATTGGAAAGCATGCGCAGGATCTGGAGCTCCGTATCCTCCTTGAGAGGCATGAGGTTCAGGATGACGATCTGAATCGGGCGGATATCCTGATGGACAGCCCTGTCCTCATCCATGACGAAAATATTCTCTTTTTCCAGTATTTCCCTGACCGGCAGGTCATTCTTCAGCTTAATCGGCATTTTTTATCATCTCCAGAAATTCATTTTCCGTTATGACCGGTATTCCCAGTTTCCTGGCGGTCCGGTTCTTGGCTGAGCTGCTCATGCTGTCATTGTTGATGAGATATCCTGTCTTCTCCGAAACGGACCCGACAGCCTTGCCGCCTTTTTCTTCAATCAGGTTCTGAAGTTCCCTCCTGTTTGCGAAATGTTCCAGAGAGCCGGTAATGACGAAAGTCTTCCCCTCCAGCGGGCGGTCGCCTCCCGTCTCTTCCTTTTCGATCGTAATGACTTCCAGCAGATGCTCCAGCTCTTTCTGGTTTTCCTCACTGCGGAAATAATCAACCAGGGACCCGGCAATGACCGGCCCGATCGATCCGATGGCTGACAGCTCCTCCGCATCCGCCGAACGCAGCGCGCTGAGATCCCCGCGGTATGTGCGGGACAGCAGCTTCGCATTGGCCAGGCCGACGTTCGGAATCCCGAGTCCGTAAAGCAGGCGGGTCAGATTCGTATTCGAAGCTTTTGCCAGGCTTTTCTCAAGGTTTACATAAGATTGTTCCCCGAAGCCGTCCATCTCCGTGATTTCTTTCCTGTGCTGCGGGAGTCGGAAGATATCGGCGAACTCATGAATGAAGCCGGCGGCGATCATCTTCTCAAGCGTTGCTTCGGAAAGGCCGTCGATGTTCAGGGCATCCCTGCTCACAAAAAGATCGAATCTGCGGATCTTCTTGGCCTGGCACTCCGGATTCATGCAGTGAAGCGTCAGGACATCCGAACCGCCTTCGGTCCGGTCGCTCTCGCGGATGATCTTTGTCTGGCCGCCGCAGACCGGACATTTTTCCGGAATCGGAAGATTTCCGCTCTTCGTCAGATCTTCCGCAATCTGCGGAATGATCATGTTCGCTTTATAGACCGTAATCGTGTCGCCGATCCCGAGCTTCATTTCCCTAAGAATGCTGATGTTATGCACCGAAGCCCTGCGGACGGTCGTGCCTTCCAGCTCGACCGGATCAAAAACCGCAACCGGGTTGATCAGGCCCGTGCGCGACGGACTCCATTCAATGCTTCGCAGCGTCGTCTGCGCCAGTTCGTCCTTCCACTTGAAAGCAAAGGCGTTGCGGGGAAACTTGGCTGTCTGCCCGAGCGACTCTCCGTAGGCAATGTCGTCATAGAGGGCGACAAGCCCATCGGAAGGAAAATCATTATGGACAATCTGTTCCGAAAACCATCTGACGGCATCGGGAACTTCCGCTGCCGTAACCGTTTTGTATTCCACCACGGTGAAACCCTGCTGCCCAAGCCACCGGAACTGCTCTTCCCGCGAATTGCGGAAATCGACTCCGTCCGCCCGGACGAGGGCAAATGCAAAGAAATAGACGCACCTCTGCGCCGTCACTTCCGAATTGAGCTGGCGCACGGAACCGGAGCAGAGATTGCGCGGATTCTTGTAGCGGGCGCCGACGTCTTCGATCTCGTCATTGATCCGGCTGAAATCGGAATAGCGGATGATGGCTTCGCCGCGCAGGATCAGCTGTCCCTGATAGGGAATTCTGACCGGAATGTTGCGGAAGACTCTGGCGTTGGGCGTCACGACTTCCCCGACGATTCCGTTTCCGCGGGTCACAGCCTTTGAAAGCGTGCCGTTTTCATAAGTCAGCACGATGGTCAGCCCGTCCATTTTCCAGGACAGAAGGCTTTTATGATCCCCGACGAATTCCGCCAGGACTCCGATGTCCTTGGTCTTGTCAAGTGAAAGCATCGGCCTTTCATGGGTTTCCTTCGGCAGTGAATCGCGGATCTCGTAGCCGACATGGGCAGTCGGAGAATCCGCCAGAACGATGCCGGTACTCTTTTCGAGTCCCTCGAGTTCCGCGTAGAGCCTGTCGTATTCCAGGTTGCTCATGATCTCGCGGTCTTCGTTATAATAGGCACGTCCCGCCTGATTCAGGATCCCGACCAGTTCTTTCATTCTGTCATTGGCTTCAGGCATCCTTTGCGTTTCCCTCCGTGCAGCCTTTTTCAATCAGCGCCTTGAGTTCCTTCAGTTCCTCATCCGTTACGCTCCGGTGAGCCCCGAGCGGCAGATTTCCGATCTTCAGATTCATGATCCGCACGCGGTTGATCGTCAGTGTCTTGTATCCCAGGGCTTCGCACATTTTCCGGATCTGCCGGTTGAGTCCCTGGGTCAGGACGATGGAGAATTCATTTTCGCCGCGCTTCGTAATCCGGCACGGACGCGTTGTGGTCTCCACTTCTGTCTTGGAAGAATCCATGACCTTGATCCGGACGCCCTGCTTCATGGCCTTCAGGAAATCCGGCGTGATCGGTCTATCTACGGTGCAGATGTATTCTTTCTCATGATAATTGGCCGCACGCATCATGCGGTTGTTGAGGTCGCCGTCATTGGTCAGAAGAAGCAGCCCCGTGGAATCTTTGTCGAGGCGCCCGACGTACGTGACATAGCGGTCCAGTCCGAGGAAAGAAATCACGTTGTTCGGCGTCTTCTGTTCTGCCGTGCACACGATTCCCTTCGGCTTGTTCAGGAGAATGTAGAGTTTCTTCGGATCAGGATTGTCAATCAGATGCCTGTCGACGAGGACATCATCATTTTCCGAAAGACGCATGCCGATCAGTTTCTCTCCCGTTTCCGGCAGCATCACGCCGGACCGCACGACGCGCACGCGGCCCATCGCGATCAGGCGGTCGGCTTCACGGCGCGAGCACACTCCCGCGTCACTGAGGTATTTATTCAGGCGTTTGCCTTTGTTTTCGCTTTTATCGTTCTTTTGCATGAGCAATATAGTAACATGAATGGAGCCCGAAATCAAACCGTGTTATAATGAGTTTCAGGAATTTTTACCGGGAGGCGATGTCATGAAAGACGAACATGAAGTGACTAAGCGTCAGGATCTTCTCAGCAGAGGCGGCACCGTCGGCGAACCCGGCTGGGCGCGTTCCCTGGTTTGGAAATATGACCGCAGCGCCGTCCGTGCCCTGCCGATCCGGATCAAAGAATGGGACTATTACCTGGTCCGCTGCAGGAAAGGCGCCTTCGCCGTCACGATTTCCGATCTGGGCTATCTCGGCATGCTCTCCGCCTCCTTCATCGATCTGGAAAATGTCACCGAACATACGGAAACCGTAACGGAGCTCCTGCCCCGCGGGAAATACGGTCTGGGCACCGATTCCTCCGATGTTTCCGCCGAAGCGCGCACTTCCCGTGTCCATATCCGCTACAGTCAGGATAAAGGCCGCCGCAGGATCCAGTGCTTCTGGCATGACTTCGAAGGCGGCTATGATCTGAAGGCGGATCTCGTCCTTTCGCAGCCGCCCATGGATACGATGGCCATTGCCACGCCGTGGAAGGATCATCCGAAATGCTTCTATTATAACCAGAAGATCATGAACATGCCGGTGCAGGGTTCCGTCATCCTGGGAAAGAAGAAACTGGAATTTTCCCCGGATACGGATTTCGGCATCCTGGACTGGGGCCGCGGAGTCTGGACGTACGACAATGTCTGGTACTGGGGAACAGGATCCGCCCTTGTTGAAGGGAAGCCGCTCGGCATGAACCTCGGATACGGCTTTTCGGACCGCTCCTGCGCTTCCGAGAACATCTTCATTTACGAAGGCCGTGCGGAAAAACTCGGCGAAGCCGCCATTGACATCCCGAAAACCGCGGATGGAAAAGACTTTGACTATCTCGGGAAATGGAACATTTCCTCTAAGGACGGAAAGCTTTCCGCTGTCTTCACCCCTCTGCTCGACCGGAAGGCCAGAACCGACGTCCTTGTCATCGTCAGCGACCAGCATCAGGTTTTCGGTGTCTTGAACGGTTCCCTGAAAATGGACAGCGGGAAAGTTCTGCAGCTGAAGGATTATCCCTGTGCAATTGAAAGAGTTCACAACCGATACTGAGTCCTTCTACCACATCTTGTGCTTCTGCAAAAGACCTCTGTACAAGAGGTCTTTTTTTCTTTTTTTTTAATCTCCCGGCTTCTTGAATTTACATAATACTGTGCTATTATGTAAACACAAAAGGAGCGCATCATGAATAAAAAACAGCGCAGGCGGAGACGCAGAAGCACCGCCTTATGGATAATCTGCATCATTGCCGCGGTATGCCTCACTTCCTACTTTGCCATCAATTCGGGAATCAGTGCAGGCTCCAGAAGCGCGCAGGACTCTGTCCCTTCCAACGGACCGGATTCCTCTGCGGCGGACAAGTCTCAAGAAGCAACCGCTTCTTCCCAGGAAACAGAAAGTTCCGATAAGGCGCATTCTGACCGGAACGGCGATGCCGCTGAAATCACTTACCCCTGCTGGCTCGTGGATGAAAACGGCTGGCGCTACCAGACATCTGCCGGCTCTTATGCAGCTGAAACATGGATGAGAATCGAAGGAACCGATTACTATTTCACGGCTGCCGGCTATATGGCTTCCGGACCCCAGACAATCCGTGACGAAAAATACTTCTTTTCCCCTACCGGGATTTATCAGACAGGATGGCATACCGATACGGACGGTTCCGTCTATCACCTTTCGGAAACAGGATCTGCCGATACCGGCTGGTTCACGGATACGGACGGAAAGACTTTCCACTTCTCGGAAGACGGAATCCTTCAGACCGGCTGGATCGATGACGGGGGACATTTCTACCTCAATGCTGACGGAACAAAAGCAACCGGATGGCTGACCATTGATTCCACGGTCTATTATCTGGGAGATGACGGCAGGATGCAGACCGGATGGATTGATACGGCCGACGGACATTATTATCTGAATTCCGACGGCGTGCGGCTGAGCGGACTGCAGACCATCGACGGCTCGGTTTACTATCTGGGGGACGATGGAAAAATGACGACCGGCTGGGTCACCATCGATTCCATGAAATATTACTTTGATGAAAACGGAACACGCCACACGGGATGGCTCGAACCCGGCGACGGAAACCGCTACTATTTCAATCAGGACGGAATGATGCGCGTCGGATGGATCAGCATCGACGGCACCTCCTGCTATTTCACGAGCGACGGTGTGTATGATCCGAATGCGCAGCTGACGACCGTCCCGAGCGGACCGATGGTGGCACTGACTTTCGACGACGGCCCCGGAATCTACACAGACCGTCTGCTCGATATTCTCCAGAAGAACAATGCTAAGGCCACGTTCTTCATGATCGGCGAACAGGTCGGCAGCTTCCCTTCCCAGATTCAGAGGGAAAAAGCCCTTGGCATGCAGATCGGCAACCATACCTGGGATCATAAGACGCTCACGCATCTTGACGCGGCTTCAATCCAGAACGAATTTCTTTCCGTCAACAATGCTCTGAAGGGGATCATCGGCGACGGTGCTTCTCTTCTGCGTCCGCCGGGCGGCGGCTACAATGACCTCGTCAAGGCCAACAGTCTCGGCTATCCGCTGATCACCTGGTCGATCGATACGCTGGACTGGAAAACCAAGAATGCCCAGACGACCTACGATACGATCTTAAGCCAGGTGAAGGACGGTGACATCATCCTGATGCACGAGATCTACTCTCCTTCCGTTGACGCGGCAGAGAAGGTCATTCCGGAGCTGATCAAGAGAGGCTACCAGCTGGTAACCGTCAGTGAAATGGCCCAGGCAAAGGGTGTCAGCCTGGAACCGGGCACAGTCTATTCCAGAATCGGATAACGAACACAAAAATACGGCCGCACGGGAATTGCTTTTCCCGGGCGGCCTTTTTCTGTCTGTCTCATTTCATTCATTTCATTCCGTTCATTTATTTTATTCCGTTCATTCAGTGGACAAACGATGCCGGCGTGTATCCCGGTATCAGCGACTCCCATGTCGAGCCCGGGCTGATGACGACGCAGTACGCTGTCTGAACCCATGCATTATTCTTCCAGTCCATTTCATGGAAAACCGCATAGGCCGGCTTATGCGACCCGTCGGAATTGCAGAGGCCGAGGTACCATCCGCCTGCCATTTCATTGGCATCATCCTTCAGCTGATGGACAATGAAATTATCGATATACGGATTCGTTTCCGCAATGTAGTAGCCGTAGGCAATGGCTGCAGCCTGCTCAGCCTGAAGGTCCTTCCCTTCTGTCGGATAATAGGAACTGAAGCCGCATTCCGAAAGGATGATGTGATGGTCGCTTCCGTATTGGCGGACGTAATCGGTCAGTACCTGGATGTTCGACATGGTGATGATCTGCGTCGAAGAATCATCGGTAACAGCAGCTGTCCTGTTCCAGAAGCGGCTGTCCTGCTCCGGTGCGCAGTACGGATGGAAGGCAAGGTCCCAGCTGATAGTTCCTTCGCTGCTCAGCATGGAATTTACTCCGTCCAGAATATCCTTCGCCGTATAGTAGCTGCTGCCGCGGCTCGTAGTATTCCAGACATGATCCAGGGACGTGTAGACCCGTACGTTGTTCCAGACGCTCTTCATGGCAGTATAGGCCATGCGGTAGACGTCCGCATACTGCTGAATGTACTGATCCTCGGAAATGCCTCCGCACCAGTTCCAGTTTACGGGATTGTCGACCTCATTTCCGATGACCCAGTTTCCGATCTGGCAGTCCGGATCCGAGAATGCATCTGCAAGGCAGGCGAACAGAGCTTCCAGTTTTTTCCTGGGACCTGCTTCCGTCGCGTTCATTCCGGCCAGTGTCGCGCCCTGTGATGCCGCATCGCGTCCTGTCGGCGTTATGTACTGCGCATATTCACTGGATGCACCGACTGACTGCATATAGATGACGCCGGTGACCTCCACCCCTGCTGCCGTAAGCTTCTTCACATGATTGATATAGACATCCAGGGAACTGTTGAAGGAATAAGTAACGCCTTCATACGTATAGTCATAGCCGCTTCCGGAAACCCAGTTCAGCACCGGCATATTCTCCGCCACATGACTGGCTCCGAGGGAAATCGCTTCATCGATATTTCCCCATCCGCTGGTGGCAAGACCTTTCTTGTTGTAGCCTTTCACTCTCGCCGTCGTCTTGGAAGCACAGGCATCCGGATTCTGGATATAATAGCCGTTGCTGGTTACATGATAAAGTCCGTCTTTCAGGACTGCGGTATAGAACCGGTCCTGCAGGCGGCTGTCCACACTGTCCTTATTGAGCGAAGCCGTCAGCGTGAAAGAGCTTCCCGCCGATGCGGATGCTGCCGGCTGGCAGTCCTGCAGCGTCTTTACAGTGGCCGGAATCGCGAAAAGATAGACTTTCCCGTCGTCACTGTCCGGAAGCACTCCGCTTCCGCTGACCTGTACGGTATCAGAGGAAATCAGTGTGCACGAATTGACCTGCTCGGAAGAAAGGTACCACTTCTGCGCATCGCTTCCATTTGACTGATAAGTCTGGATATTGGCTCTGTAGGCTGTGGAAGCGCCGGTGACATCCAACACGTAATTCTTGTCCAGCATGGAGTGAATCGTGTAGCTGCCGTCGATGTTGTCCGTAACAGACCACTGCTGGGCCGCCGATCCGTTGTACTCATACTGCTGGACATTGGCCCCGTTGCCGATCTGGCCGTTCGTCACGTCCAGCACCTGGTTCGTTCCTTCATGATAGATGACGTAGACATCGCCCGAAACGTGCACGAAATTAAACTGCTGTGCAGCCGTACGGTTATCATCATAGAGCTGGATGTTCGCGCCGCTGGAGGAAGAGCCTCCCGCCACATCCGCGACACGGTCCGTGTTCAGGACCGACCGCAGGCTGTAGGTGCCGTTCAGGTCATTCTGGGTCCGTTCCTTCAGGGTGAACCGCTGTCCGGCAGAGCCTGTTCCGCTCTCCAGGTCGACATTTGCAAAATTGGAGGAAGATGCCCCATTTACCGTCAGCGCCATATCCGACTTCAGTGCCGAGAAAAACGTGCAGGTTCCGTCGGCATTGATGACCGCTCTCCATTGCTGGGCAGGCGTCCCATTGTCGGTATAGAGCTGGATGTTCGTTCCTTCCGTACTTTTTCCCGAATCGCAGTCCAGGACCTTTCCGGAATCGCTGTTGACGATTTTATAAAGTCCGGATCCGGCGCTGATCAGCTGGAAATCCTGCGCGGAAGTATGGTTCATCGAATAAAGCTGGATATTGGCGTGGTCCGCCGTGCTTCCGCCGGCAATGTCCAGGCATTTACCTGCCGCACACTGAGGGCTGAACAGGCTTTTTTCCGTCGAAACATTCTGGCTGACTTCTTCGAAAGTGAACTTCTGGGCTCCCGTTCCGTTGGAAGTCCAGGTCTGGATATTGGTCCCGCTGCTGTAAATGGCGCCGGCTATATCCATTACCTTTCCGCTCTTCACAGATACGAACGTATAGGATCCGTCGCTGTTTGCCTTAAGCTCCCATGACTGGGCCGCCGTTCCGTTCGGCTGATACTGCTGGATATTCGCTCCGTCAGCCGTACTCCCGCCGGCAACATCCATCACCTTCCCGCTGTTGAGGGAAATGAAGACGTATCCGGATCCGCTGCGCTTTGCCACCCATTTCTGGGCGTTTGTCGCATTGTAGTTGTAAAGCTGTACATTTCCCATGTTAGCAAATGAGGCTCCGCTGACATCCAGCACAAAGGATGACTGCGCATACGAATGAATGACATAGACCGATCCGTCCGCCAGCGGCGTTGCCGAAGCTCCGAGAAGTTCGCCGGCATTCGATGCATCTGCCGTCTGCTGAGAGCTGTCCGCCGTGCTGCCGTAATCCGTCAGCGCATGAATTCTCAGATTTCCGTCACCGGAGAAATCCGTCCAGGTGACGCCGTCGGTACGGATAAAGCTCTGCCCTTTTTCCGCAGCTGCCTGCGAAGTAAAGACGGCATTTCCGTTCGAATCGTAGACCGTCTGATCGGTATCATAAAAAAGATCTTCCGATGCATCCGCAAAATGAATGCAGACAGAGAAAGCGGTTCCCTTTGTCAGGGACACTGCCGAAGCAAGTTTGACCGTATGGAATCCGCTGAAGTCCGTGGTGCCGCTCAGGGGCTCCGCCATGGCTGCCGTTCCGGAAGAAGGATCTTCCGGATCCGAAAGACCTGTATAAATGCTGATGCTGTAATCCGCACTGTCCTTTGAAGTAAAGAAAGAAACCGCTGTCAGGTTCTCATCATGCTCTGCCGTAAAGACATTGGCCATATCCGAACTGACCGCTGAAGCTGAAACCTGTCCCGGCGTATAGCGCCCGTCGCCGAGGCCGCCGTCATAGCGGTAGGAAAAACCTGCTGCCGTTGAATCCGGAAGCTCTGCACAGAGGACTTCCGCTGACGAAATCGAAGCATCGGCATAGCCGGTTTTTGCAATCTCAGCAGAAGAGGCATCCGCACTCCTGACAAGCCAGGCGCCGTCACCGGAATCATCCCATCCGACAATCAGTTCCGTTCCGTTAAGAAGAACGGCTTCATTTGCCTCAAGTGCCTTCTTGATTCTTGTTTCCGGAGTGACGTCAGATGCATCGTTCATCCTGAAAAGACTGATCTGCGATGCCCCGTAATCCCTGACCAGGATCATGGCCTGCTGTTCCGGATCCGGCGTATAGAGAGACTGCCCGTCTTTCTGATAGACCGTCACGGAATCACCTTCGGTTCCGCTGCCGAAGGAAGTACCGGAAGCCGAAGCTTCAAGGGCTGTCAGGCTTAGGTTGAGAGCGGTGCTCTTATCATGGCCGCCCTGATCCGTCAGATTAAAAGACGACGGAAGCTGATCTTCCGCCGTCGAATTGCCTGCCGCATATACCGGCAGGATTGCTGATGCTGTCATTACCGCACATAATAGGAATGCTGTCAGTTTTTTCTTCATCGCTTCTCCCTGAGAATCAATACGAGACAAAATGTCCTCCTACGTATCCTTCAACGGAATCTGTCCGGATATGAATCCATCCTGCTCCGGTATCTCCGATGACCGTTACTGCTGTTCCGGATGGAAGATCCGGATAAATGACCCCGTACTCATAGCCCGGTCCGGAACGTACATTGCAGGTTCCGTTGAGATGAGCCGGCGTTTCTTTATGCTCTGCTTCATAAGCAGCCTGTGCTGCCGCTTCTTCCGCTGCCTTCTGGGCATCGGCTGCTGCCTGCTGCTCCGCTGCCGCCTGTGCCTCAGCCTGTGCTTTGGCATCTTCCTCAGCAGCCTGTGCCGATTCATATTCCGTCTGTACCTGAGCTACCAGGTTCTTGACATCATCCGAATTATTGACAGAATCCACATATGCCTGCATGGCCGAATCGTAGGCATCCGTGATGATTTTATAGAATCCGTCTTCTGTCTTTTTGGCATACAGCTGGCTGAGTCCCGGCATGGCCGTATAGGTTCCGGCATCCTGGTATTTATAATAGGCATAGACCAGATAGCTGTCCGCTTCCTGGCCGTTCTTCGTATAGGCCGCGATATCGGTGTACGTTGTCTCGTCCGCATCGGCGATCTTATACGCATCATCCTGCGCCAGATTGTTGACGACCGTACGCATGAGATCCGGATCCCGGTTCTGCAGGGCCGTGTAATACTGCGTGACAAGGTTCGTCACTTCCGGAACGGCATCCTTCTGAAGAGTTCCGCCGACCGGAGTCGGTTCAGCCGTCGGCGTCGGCGTGGCAGTTGCCGTCGGTGTGGCAGTTGCTGTCGGTGTCGGTGTCGCAGTTGCCGTCGGCGTGACAGTCACGGATTCTGTTCCGCTGCTGACGGACTCTTTGGATTCCGCCGCGGCAGATGCTGCTTCCGCTGAATCGACAATGCTGTCACTGCTGAAATCGGCCTTGGCTGTTCTCTGGGCATACGTCTGTGATAGGAACCGGATTCCGAAAAAGAGTCCGGCCAGAACCGCAAGAACTGCAAGAATGAGCAGGATATACCTGAGGTTATCCGATAACCATTCTCTGAAATTATCCAATCTTATTTCCCCCTAATCAAAAATACTCCCGTGTATGACTGACGGTTCCGGGATAACCCCTTATCCTGGAATCAGCAAATAGTTTACCATAACCGGGGGTTATTTGCAACCGCCGCGTCTGAAATTGCCGAGGCGCAAAAAAAAAAAGAAGGCTGACGATCAGCCTTCTTCCTACGCGTCTGACAGGAGTCGAACCCGCGCACCCGGAACCGGAATCCGGTGCTCTATCCACTGAGCTACAGACGCATGGCGCTTCACGGAAGCGCATAACGATGATACAACAAATCAACCGACAAATCAAGAAAAAAAGCATATGGCGAAGCATTGCCCCGCCATATGCTTTCGTCAGCCGCTCCTACTGCATTGCACTGACCAGAGATTTTTCGAGAGGTGCCGACATGGCCGCTTCGCCTCCCATCAGCCATACATAATCCGTTCTTTGGATTACCGTTTTCTGTGAATCGTTCAGTTCTTCCGTCAAACCGTTTGCCAGAAGGACGGCACCGCCGTTCATTCCGGCAATCGGTGCACCGACCAGGGCATCCGGGAAATTCTCTCCGGACGCCAGGACAACCACCGGAATATCCACATCGTAGTAATGATCGATAAATTTCTTACTGGTTTCGTAGCGATCCTGACCCGAATATCTTTCAACCGAAATCTCCTTCAGCTGATCTTCCGTTTTGCCCGACACAGCCTGCGCACCGCCTATGATGACAGCATTTTTGAATTTCAGGGCCATTGCCTTCGTCGTATCGGTCAGCATTCCGTCGGATCCCGTCAGCAGGATCGGAATTTTATGGATATAGGCATAAGCCGATGCCGACAGGGCATCCGGGAAATTGTTCCCCGAGGCGATGAAACAGGTATCCGAAGTGCTGTCCTTCATGACTCTTTCCGCAATCCGTTCTGCCGTCTGCATCCTGTCGTCTCCCCAAAGCCGTTCAATATTTCCTTCCGTGATTCCGGCAGCAATCAGGTCCTTCTTCACTTCATCGGATATGGCTGCCGTTCCGCCGACAATCGTGACCTGCTCGGTACCGAGTTTTTTAAGCAGCATGTACGCCTGTGAGGAAAGCTTCTTCTGTTCCGTGAAAATAACCGGACATTTCATGACGCCTGCAAGCGAGGAAGCTGCCAGCGCATCCGGCCAGTTCTCACCCGATGCCAGAACGACTGATTTGCTCCCCAGCGGGAAGGCTTCCATGACGCCCTTGAGCATCGTTTCATATCGTGTTGCCCCCCACAGTCTGGTTTCCGTATCCGCTTTTACTCGGATCATATAGCTCTTCTTCAGGCCGTAGGGATCTACGCTCAGGTTCAGCTGCGTTGTTCCGACATCGATGGCCGTCAGGGTTCCGTTTTCAGCAGATGCCACGGACGGGTCATCGACGCTGTAAAGGATCGTTCCGTCCTTGAAATAATCCGTCGGTGCATATTCTCCGGAGAGTTCCATCGTCTGTCCTTCTTCCAGCGTGATGATATCGGAATCCGCATTCTTCAGGTATACATCTGTCGGATAGTACAGGCCGATTGAAAAGGTATCGCTGTCACTCAGGCTGCTGCCGTCCTTGTCAGCTGCCCACATCACCGCATTCAGATAACCGTTTGTAAACTGATCTCCCGGAATATCAAGAAGCACGTCAATGATCTGGCTTTCTCCCATCTTCATCGGCTGCAGGGCGATCTGTTCATAGGGATCCTGTGCCTCATCCGTGCTGTAAAGCAGGTTTTTCCCAATCATCAGCCGGCACTCCCTGCTTTCGGCATCTGCTTCTGTATAATCTTTGCTTCCGGTATTCGTGACCGTACAGGTCAGATGGAATCCTCCTTCTTCCTGTACGACATTCCTGCTGCTGATCGTGAACTCCGGTGTGATCTTCAGAGGATCGGCAGCCAGAGTCCCCGTCTCGCTGTATCCGTTTTCAGTAACTTCGCAGATCACTCCCAGATTTTCCGCCAGCTGAGGCACGGTCCACTGAATCTCTGCATTGCCGGTACCGGACGGCACAATGACATCGTCTGAAAATACCGTACCGATCAGCGAACCTTTCGTTCCGTTCCTGTTTTCATAAAGGCTGAGCCGGTAGCCGTCCGCATTGTTTAATCCGGTGTTTTTAATCGTGCTTGTCACGGTAATGGAATCGCCCGGTTTCGGAGTGTCGTCGCTGTACGCAATCGCTGTGACCGCAAGTGAGCCGACTTTCCTGAAATCCGTTGCAACAAGCTTTACGTCGGAGGCGACGTTTCCATTTTCGTTCATGGTACCGGAAGCGTCCGTGTCCATATCAAACTGATCGTTGACGATGAGCAGCGTCCCGCTGTCCTGCACGAGCAGAGCAGCTTCATCATTGAACTTACCGCTGTGCGTAATCTGTACGCCTTCCGACCAGGCTGTTCCTTCGGCGTTTGCGGCATTGCCGGTATACTCGCTTGCAAATACTTCCCTTGACCGCGACTCACTGCTTCCTGACGGTGCCTGCAGCCATGCCACATACAGATTTCCATCCTTGTCGGCATAAGGAGTAAAGCTTGAGAGTGTCGGCAGATTATCCTGATCCGGGCACGTATGGTAAACCCTGGAAGGTATCAGGGCATTGTCGTCTTTGATGCTTCCGTCCGCATTGATGCCTTCTTTCACAAGAACCGAAACATCGATATAGTCGATCTCGCTGCTGTCTTTCAGCCAGAACAGCAGGGTACTGTCGCCGTTCCGGATGAGCTGCGGCCTGGAATCCGATCTGGCATCGCTCGTGACACGGATCGGCAGGTACGTCTTATGCGCTTTGAAATCGTAGAGCTGGATAAACAGTTCGCGGTCTTCCGAATTGGCGGTATTGTTATCCTGGTCGATGGTATAGGCGTAGACGCCGATGCCGTCATAACTGATCGCCGTGAAATCGGCAATCGCCGGATCTGCCATATTAAAATCGGAAATCGGCGAAGACAGGAATCTCTGTCCCTTCCACTGTGAAATCATCTCAGGCTGCTTATCAGCTGCCACCTCGCTGTCATAATAAAAATCCGTATCCCATTTGCCGCGCGAGCTGTCATACAGCATATAGGTCAGGACGCTGTCATTCTGAGTCGGAAGCACCGTGTTCATCAGGGCCTGCGTATCGTTGTTTCCGGTCCGGGCCGCCGACTTCAGGTAATAGACGATCCTGTCCTTTGTTTCCGTATCGCAGATCCCGACCGGCGTGGAATCCATGTATCCGTCATTCGTAAGACGGGTGATTTCCCCCAGAGTGCCGCTTGCTTTATCCATCACGACCGTATATACGTCCAGCGTCTGCAGATAAGCGATTTTTTCGGAAGTCGTGCCGTAAGAACCGTCGGCATCTTCCGTTCCGCTGCTGGTCCAGGAAATCATGACGGAATCACCGGCGTCGCACAGATTCGGCTGATAATCATTTCTCCCGTCGTTCTGGATGACGGCAGGCTCTGTCCAGGAGGTGCCGTTGTAAATGCTGTATTTCAGTACCGTATGACTGCTGTCCGAACCTTTGTCCAGGAAAACGAGCAGCGTACGGTTTCCGCCCAGGCTGATCAGTTTGGAATCCGGATGATCATAACCGTTCTGGTTCAGGATGGTCGTACTGTTTTCCGTTTCAGACGAACTGAGCTTACCGTCTCCCGTATCTGCATTGACAGATCCTCCGAGCCACTGGGAATCTCCCTCGCTCTGTGTCCGTGTCAGGACCGTTCCCTGCGCAGAATCCGTACTGCTGAGATTAGAGAGCTTGTCCGAATCTACTTTTTCATAATATCCTGTTTTATAAGTCCCCAACGGGAAATTGACCGGTATGGAGAACAGGAACGTATCAATAGAGAGTCTCGCTCCAAACTGGAAAGACATCCCGGCACTCGGATATTCCTCGTAGTAACACTGCACAATGAATTTTGCGGTTCCGAATATTCCTCCCCTGACAGCTGCTATGCCGTAAAAACCAATTCCTGCATAGGCATAGACATCCAAAGCAGCCTCCACATTCTGATCAAACCTGCATACATCATAGAGAGCCGTATTCCTTTTATAGAAATCCTCCATGGTCATGCTCCGTCTTACCGGTGCTCCTGCCCCGACATAATAGGTTGCCTTGATTGAACCCTGGACACCGAAGAAAATCGGAATGTGATAGGAGACATAAAGGTTTCCGGTAGCTGACGCGGCAACACCGGCAAAGATGCCTACGCCTGAATATTCCATCTGGGCTTTTGTCGTACCGGTGGCTTTATCAATAATAAAGGTCCTCCCGAAATCAATATACAGCCCGAATCTCATGGTGAAGCCGAGATCCCCGAAAGGAATCTGAAATTTATCATTTCCATCAAAATCCAATTTATCGACGATGACATGCAGGAAGGAGTCAAATGCCTCCCCTGTTTCCATCGGCTTGCCGTTGTACTTCTTTTTCGCATCCGTGCCGAGCTTAGGAACAAATCCAAAAGTAAATCGTTTTCCGCCGTTTTCCAGGTCTTCGATTCCGACCTGGATTCCTTTGAACGACAGCGCCGTGTTCAGATGGCCGATGATCGGCAGTGAGGAAAAGAAATCGTTCGTGTACTGCATATGCTGCTCGAGCGGCTTATTATCCTCTGAAAGGGTCAGGGTCAAGTCGTTAAAAAACGGCCCGATCCTGATTTCTTTCTGGGCATTAAAATCATAGACGGTCAGAATCACACAGATTTTCTCACCGGCATCGTAAGAACTGCTTGACGCAGAAGGACTGAAATCGCAGGTCCAATAGGAGAATGGGCTGCTTATTTTTAAGTTTGTGCCCTTCCCGATCTTTGCATGAATTTTCTCACTGTCCGCATTATAGGAATAAAAGTCTACGCCTTTGATGGTTTGGTTCGTATGGCCCGGATTGTATATTTCCGCTTCAAGTTTAAAAGTATAGTTTTTGTTGATTGATACGTTTCTTTCAAAATACTTTTCATTCTGCGTCTGTCCGTTGATTCTCACCGCCCTGATGGATGAAACCGTATTCACGCCTTTTCTGTTCATATTAAAGCTTACCGCATCGACCCCGTCTTTATACCGGTACTCTTCGTGGTTTAAGGGAGTAGGTTTCTTTAATTCGCCGTAAAATATTTTATAATCACGGTAGGCCGTATGACCCGATATGGAATAGCGGCACCGTATATAATCACCGATGATCCCGGCGAAGGCTTTGGTATCATAAATCCCGTTCTCATCTGAAATTCCTTTGGCGCTGCCGGCCTCGACCGTGACTCCTCCAAGCCCGCTGACGGTATCATTCATTCCGGTACCGCTGACTGCTGAATTGGGCATGACAGTCTTTCCGGCGATTGAAAACTTATTGAAGGATTGTTTGCTTGTCAGATAGATAACCTGTTCTTTTTTGTTACTGTCCGGCTGATAGAAAAACCTGTTCTGGGAAAAGCTTTTATCGGAACCCTTCTCTGTCCAGCAGGTCATCTGGCCGTCAATTGTATAAACTTCCAGGACCCAGATATAATCATCAATGATTTCTTCCGGAGTCACCGTGTAAGCCCAATACTCGATTCCTGTTGCTTTGTCCGTATAACTCTGGGCACCATTTTTCAGGGAACCCTCTCCGCTTCTGAAAAATCTGATATCGTTTTTCCGTATAAGTAATTTAACGCTGTTTGAAGCCTGGCCGATGACAGGTCTCAGAAGCATCCTGCTGTTTTCTGCGGTGACGCTGATTTCTCCGCTGCTGTCAAGACTGACCTGTTCTTCTGATACTTCCGTTGTTTTCTCATAGGCGATTTTTGCGATGGAATTCATTGTACAGGATGATTTGTAATCGCTCTTGACTGAAGCAGAAAAAATATACGAATCTCCCATATGGCATTCGTATTCCTGCGCATCTTCAGTTCCATCCATCTTCCAGAGTTCACCGATGTCATCCGTCGGAAGCTGCAGATCAAAACCGGAACCTGCAGTGCCGGATGAAACAGGGTGGAGAATATTCTCACTGTCATTGACGCAGATCCGGAACTCACCGGGTTCCGTGCCGGGCAGCAGCCGGAATCTCTGCAGATTTCCTTCCTTTGAATCGGAAAACATGATTTCCTTATTCGCTGAGACTTCCAGACTCAGACCGTTTCCGTTGGAAATGGTGCAGATCCCGTCCGATCCGTTTTCGATATACAGAACCTCCGAGGAATCTCCTGCCGGCACTGACATAATGGCCGGAGAACTGCTGCCGGCCTGTTCCGCGGTCAGATAATAGCCGCTGCGGGCATTCCTCAATCTATAACGTCCGCTCCTGACTGCCGGAATCAGTACCCATTTCTGAGAAGCTCTGTTCGTCTGTTTTTTTGCCGCATAACTTCCGTCTTCCTGGCGGACAATTGCCAGCTTAAACGGACTGTCATTTGAATCAGAAATGATATAGCTGTCTCCGTCTTTCGTGAAGTCAAACAGGCCTGCACTTGACCCTAACGGTAAATCAAGTTTTTTTCCGTCAAGCACACTGGTGATTGTCCACTGATTGTCATCATTTCTGCTCATTGTCCATAACTGGCTTGCGGTACCGCTGGCTTTTTCACCGACTGCATTCCCTGATACCGTATCCCTTGTCAGGTATTTGCCTGCGTCCTGATTATATAGGTAATAATCACCCATACTGATGCCCTTTGTTTTTTCCAGACTGCCGGCAGGCTGCAGCGTCGTCCGGACATCCGCATTATCCGTCGTGATAACCGCTTTGCGATATCCCATGACAGGTATGATGATCAATGGCTTCATTCCGAGCTTTTGCGTGTAATCATAGAGAAAGCTTTTCGTCAGGACAAAACTGACGCTGGTTGTCCCTTCATCCTGTTCCTCCGTGATCTGTTCCGTAATATTATGTCCGTCTGTAAGCGTAAGATATCGTATATAGGAATATGCTCCCGGATTCTTCATGCATACGGTGACTGTTTCATTCAGATGACGTATGGCTGTTCCGGTTCCCGATGTATCTGACTTGTCAAGATAGGTCTGGTTTGCCTCCAGGATACCGGCCGCTGAAAACTTCCTGGTGCTTGTGTTGGCCGCCATGGATCCATCCGGCAGGCGGAACTGCAGCGGCTGCGGCTGCTGCAGCGTAAAACTGAATTCTTTCTTGATCGGGACGATCTTTTCGATTTCCACATTGAGATCTCCCAATCCGTCATCATTGTTCTGAACGTCAATCCTCAGGTATTTAATCGGGCTGTCGTTGCGGATAATCTCGCTTCTCATCTTCCATGAGGCCGAACCGTAGCTTTTGATCTCCTTATTGTCTGCGAACACCTTGATTGTCGCACTGTTTCCGAATGTCGATCCGCCTCCCACTGACCAGGTGATCTGGAATCCATCATATGCTCCGTCACCTCCGAAGTAATAGGACACGCAAGGCCTGTAGACGGTTTCCCGGTATCTTGCCGGAGCCACTATCTCAAATTTCTGATTTGAGGAATTGTAATAGGAGGATGCGCGGCCGTATGCCTGCCCCTGACACTCTTTCAGATCAATTGGATTGTCTCCGATTATCCTGCCGTCAGATGCTCCCAGAACAGGATCCGCCGATGAGTCCTCTCCGTCCGCGGCACCGAGGATTGTTTCATTTCCGCCGTCAGAGTCCGCAGCGGAAGCAGAAAAAGAAGCCGGGTCGATCGTGCATACAGCCTGCGAATGATCCCCTATCGTACATCCCACAGGATTCGAGAGAATCACATCAAACGTTTTTGCAGCGTCCAGGTTCTGGCTGCTGACCGGTATATTGACCGTACGTTTTGTCGTTCCGAAAGGAAATGTAACCGATGCACTGACTTCGGAATAATCAATTCCGCTCTCCGCTGTTTCATTCTGGGTAGTCAGGCTTACGTCCACCGTCTGGTTGAGGGCTCCCTCGCGGTTGATTTCAACAGTAAGGAATCCGTCCCCGGACGTATAACTGTCTGCGCTCAGGGAGACCACTGCCTGCTCCTGCTCCTCATTGTCCTGAATGTTCAGTTTGAAGCTTCCGTGTTCCGCATTGATGGTTCCGTCTATCGCTGCAAGAGAAAACTGGGCTATCCGGCTGCCATCCCCGTCAGAATTATCGACAGGCTGGATTTTCAGATATTTCGATTTCTCTCCTGCCGCGAATTCAATCGTCGTCTCCGCATTCGTAAAGGCATTCATCATTTCGCTGAGGCCGTCCGCTGACTGTTTGATGGCATTCGAAAGAGATGAGGCTGATGCTGTTTCGCCGTCAGAGGAAACACGGTCGGAAACAATGCCTGTATACGCCTCTTTGGCTTCGATGGGCGTCATGTTGTCCGTTATCTCAAGACTGCTCTCCGACGGGCTCCCGGCTGCTGAAGTTCCCGAAGCAGCCGTCGCCGCATCTGATTCTTCTGTTCCGGCTGCTGCAGATTCAGAATCCGATATTCCTGATTTCGCCGCATCAGATTCCGCTGTAACTGATTGCGCCGCATCTGTTTCTGCCGCATCAGATTCCGTATCCGTTCCATCACCGGCTGACGGATCCTTTACCGACTGTACTGCCTCATCACTGCTGTTATATTCCTGCATGGAATCGGAACTTTCCTGCATCTTCTCAAAAACAGACTGTCCGCCGCTGATTTCGGCAGACTTGCCGTTTCCTTCCTGATAAAGGCTCAGTTTATAGTCCTTCCCGATTTTGGAAGTGATATCGATGAAGCGTACCTTGACCGATGCGGCACTTTCAGCCTTGCCTCCGCGCTCGATTTTCAGGAGGGATGCTGTTTCTGCATTTTCCTGGATCGTTGCTTCCTTGGTCGCAAAATAGAACTCATTCTCCTGCATGGCGGAATCGTCAATCGTGTCTTCCGTCAGGGGCTGCGGTGCTGTTTCCGGAACATCCGCAAAAGCGCTTGCCGGGACCATTGTCAGTGCCATAGCCGAAACCAGTACTGCGCTCAGAAAACGCTTCGTCATCTTCTTCATGGAATTCCTCCCGGGGCATCATCAGGCTCGTAATGCGTTTATTCCGTTTGCCTCCGGACTGTAACCGCACCCTCAGATTATGCCCATTTATACCACATAGCATAGAGGAGCACCCACGACAAATCTGTAACAAAATGCAGCCGCCTCAAAAAAAATGAAGGCCAAAAAGAAAGCCAAAAAGAAGGCTGATCAGCAGCTTCTCACTGATGAACAGCCTTCTTTTCATTGTCTGACAGAAAGTATTCTTTTACTGCATCGAACTGAGCAGTGATTTTTCCAGCGCAGCCGTCATGGCTGCCTCTCCTCCCATCATCCATACATAATCCGTTCTGCCGATTACGATCTTTTCCTGATCCGTCAGGGATGTCGACAGGCCGTCTGCAAGGAGAACAGCTCCGCCGTTCATGCCGGCGATGGAAGCCCCAACCAGGGCATCCGGGAAGTTCTGTCCTGAAGCCAGTACCACGACCGGAATGCTGACGCCGTAGAATCGATCGATCAGCGCCTTGCTGGTTGCATAGCGGTCTTCACCCGCATATCTTTCTGTGGAAATTTCTTTCAGCTGGTCTTCCACGGTTTCCGATACGGCTGCCGTTCCGCCGATGATCCCTGCCTGCCTGAACGTGAGGGCGATAGCCTTTGTTTCATCGGTCAGTTTTCCGTCGGGTCCCGTCAGCAGGATCGGAATCTTATGGATATAGGCATAAGCCGATGCCGACAGGGCATCCGGGAAGTTATTTCCCGAGGCGATGAAACAGGTATCCGAAGTGCTGTCTTTCATGACTTTTTCCGCAATCCGGTCTGCCGTCTGCATCCTGTCGTCTCCCCAAAGCCGTTCAATATTTCCTTCCGCGATTCCGGAAGCGATCAGGTCTTTCTTCACCTCATCGGAAACGGCTGCAGTTCCGCCGACAATCGTGATCTTCTCAGTGCCGAGTTTCTTGAGCAGCATATAGGTCTGCGAGGAAAGTTCCTGCTGCTCCGTAAAAATAACCGGGCATTTCATGACGCCGGCAAGCGAGGAAGCTGCCAGCGCATCCGGCCAGTTCTCACCGGATGCCAGAACGACCGACTTGCTCCCCAGCGGGAAGGCCTCCATGACTGCTTTCTGCATTGTTTCATAGCGGCTGGCACCCCAAAGCCTGGATTCCGTGTCCGCTTTTACCCTTACCATATAACTCTTTTCAAGTCCGTACGGATCCACGCTCAGGGTAAGATACGTCATTCCTGTGTCATTTGCCTTCAGAATCCCGTCCGAGACAGAAGCTACGGCTGGATCATCCGTGCTGTAAAGAATCGTTCCTCCCTGGAAATAATCCGACGGGGAATACTCGCCGGAAAGCGTCATTGTCTGCCCTTCTTCCAGGGTAATGATCTCGGAGTCCGCATTCTTCAGCGACACAGAGGTCGGATAGTAAAGTCCGATTGTAAAGGCATCGTCATCGCTCATTTCGTTTCCGGCAGGATCGGACACCCACATCACCGCATTCAGATATCCGTTTGTAAAATCATCACCCGGAATATCCAGCATGATATCGATGCTCTGGCTTTCTCCCGCTTTCAGTGGACGCAGAGTGACTGTTTCGTAAGGATCCTGACTTTCCGGATCTGTTGAATAAATCAGGTTCTTTTCAATCATCAGCCTGCAGGCTTTGCTTTCGTAATCCGCTTCATCAAAAACATAGTCTTCGCTTCCGGTATTCGTGACCGTGCAGGTCAGATGGAAACCGTCATTTTCCTGAACCACATCCCGGCCGCTGATAGTAAACTGCGGGGTAATCTTCAGAGGATCCGCAGTCATCGTACTGACTTCGCCGTATCCGTTTTCCGTGACTTCGCAGATGACGCCCAGTCCTTCCGACAGCTGCGGGACTGTCCAGTTCAGCTGCACATCCTCAGTGGCTGAAGGGATCACCGTATCACCCGATGATGCGGAAGCAATCAGGGATCCTTTTGAGCCGTTCCGGCTTTCATAAAGTCTCACGCTGCAGCCGCCTGCATTGTTCAGTCCCGTGTTCTTGACCGTACAGGTGACCGTCACGGTATCGCCCGGTTTCGGGGTATCATCGCTGTAGGCGATTCCGGTCACTTCCATGGACCCCGTCTTTTTGAAATCTGTAGCTACCAGGCTTACATTCGAGGCAACATTGTCATTTTCTCCCATCTCCGCAGAAGTGTCCGTATCCATGTCGTACTGCGCATTGACGACCAGAAGCTCTCCATTTTCCTTTACCAGACAGGATGCCTCATCATTGAACTTTCCGTTATGCGTAATCTGAACGCCTTCAGACCAGCCTGTACCGGTCCCATTTCCGGACACGTTTTCCATATAGGCGCTGGCATAGATTTCATGTGATCTTGACGCATCTGTATCTGTGGGATCCTGCTCCCATGTCACATACAGATTCCCATCCCCGTCGACATATGGCGTAAATCCGGCAATCGTCGGACTATGGTCATCGTCTGTCTTCGCAAAAAAGACTCTGGAAACGGTCTGGTCATAATCCGAACGGATGGTTCCGTCATCGTTGATTCCGTATTTTACAAGATCCGTTACGCTGATATAGTCAATCTCCTTTTTATCCTTCAGCCAGAAAAGCAGCGTTTCGTCACCGTTCCGGACAAGCTGCGGCCTGCACTGAGAGACAGAATCATTGGTAACCCTGACCGGCAGATAAGTCTTATGCTCCGCAAAATTGTAAATCTGGATAAAGAGTTCCCTGTCTTCCGAAGTTGCGGAGTTATTATCCTGATCGACGGTATAGGCATAAACGCCTATCCCGTTGTAGCTGACTGCCGCGAAATCCCCGATTGCCGGATCATTCATTCCGAAATCGGAAATCGGAGAAGAGACAAATCTCTGTCCCCTCCACTTGGAAATAAACTCATCCTTTCTGCTGCTTCCGATTTCATTATCGTAATAGTAGTCCGTATCCCATTTTCCGCGTTCATGATCATAAAGCATATACGTCAGAACACTCTCGTTCTGCGTCGGCAGAATCGTATTCAGAAGGGTCTGAGTGGTATCCGATCCTGTCTGTGCAGAGGATTTCAGATAATAAACAATCCTATCCTGCGTTTTCTCATCATAAAGTCCGACCGGTGCGGAATCCATGAAGGAGTCATCTGTAAGACGCGTCACTTCCCCGAGACTTCCGTCGGACTTATTCATCAGTACCGTATAGATGTCATGATTCTGCAGAGAAGCGATCTTCTCTGATGTCGTTCCGGAGGAATCATCCGGGTCTTCCGTTCCGCTTCCTGCCCAGGATATCATGATGGAATCTCCTGCATCGCACAGGTTCGGTTCATAATCGTTTGTGCCGTCATTCTGGATAACGGCAGGCGCTGTCCATTGTGAACCGTTTAAGATACTGTATTTCAGGGTCGTATGACTGCTGTCTGAACCTTTATCCAGGAAGACCAGCAGCGTGCGGCCGCCGCCGAGACTGATGAGCTTCGGATCCGGATGGTCGTAACCGTTCTGATTCAGGATTGTCGTGACATTCTCCGTGATGGAGGAATTCAGCCTGCTGTCACCCGTATCCGCATTCACGGATCCTCCCAGCCACTGAGAATCTCCCTCTGTCTGCCGGCGCGTCACCGGTTCTGAAGCATCAGCTTCCACGCTGCCGTTCAGTGAATCATGTTCCGGTTTATACTGTTCATAGTATCCGTATTTGTAATCATGGGTTTTGAAGTTAATCGGAATGCTCAGTAAAAAGGTATCGATTGATACTTTGACACCGTATCGGATATTCCATCCGGTAAGCGGCAGGTCCGTCCGGTATCCCTGTGACAGGAATTTTGCGACAATATCAAACCCTCCTCTGACATCTGCAATTCCGTAGAATCCAACTCCCACATAACCGTATACTTCGCCGGTGACTTCAATACTCGGATGGAACGTGAAATCATCATTCAGTACTGAATTTGATTTCTGGAAATCTTCGAGCGCAATTTCCCTCTTGGCCGTATAGCCTCCGCCGATGTAAAGCGTCGCGGTAATCGATCCCTGCAGACCGAAGAAAATCGGTACGAAATACCATACATATAGATTTCCGGTTGCTGATCCGGTCACGCCTCCGAAGATTCCCATTCCTGAAAACACGAGTTTGGCCGTTGTCGTGGATTTCCCGGTATCTTTAACGAAGCATCTTCCGAAATCCACATAGACTCCAAAGCGGACTGTCAGTCCGTAATCGCCGAACGGAATCTTGATGCGGTTATTCTTCATCAGAGATATTGGCGAGGTAAAAACCTGAATAAAGGTATTCTGAGCCTCATCCGATTCCATCGGTTTTCCGTTGTATTTCTTTTTTTCTTCTGTTCCCAGTTTCGGGACATATCCTGCCGTGATGCGCTTTCCGCCGTTCTCGATATTCATGATTCCGATCTGGAAGCCTTTAAAGGCAAAAGCCGAATTCAGCGACCCGATGACCGGCAGCGATGAGAAGAGATCATTGACAAATTCCACATGCTGGGACAGCGGATGATTTTCCTCTGTTGCCGTAAATCCGAGTCCGTTGAAAACCGGAGCGCAGACAATCTCCTGATCACCGCTTTCGACCGTGACGACCGTACAGATGAGATCCGTATCTTTATAATCCCCGCTTCCTGCCTGCGGCTGGAAATCGCATCTCCAGTAGGATAAGCCGTTATGGCTTTCCTCATTGTTCCCCGTTCCGATTTTTGCGCGAAGAGTTTCACTGTCCGTATTATAGGAATAAAAGTCAACGGATTTTATTGACTGGATGTTCAGTCCGCTAGTAAAAATCTCCGCTTCAAGGAGATATTTTTTCCCGCTGTTTACATTGATCAGTCTGTTGTAATACTGTTCATCCGCAGAAGAGGCGTCCATCCTCACAGCTTTGAAGGAAGTGACATGGCTGATGTCCTTCTGCTGAGCCGGAAACGTGATATCCCCGACCTCATTCCGGTAATGAAGTTTTTCAGTATTCAGCGGGCTTGGCGTAATCTCATTGACGGAACGGACAGGAAAATCCGAATAGGCCGTATATCCCAGTGCGGAATAACGGCAGCGCACATAGTCATCGCTGACCGAGTCAAATACATCCGTCTCATAATTTCCCTGTGAGTCCGTGACGCCTTTCGCCGTGCCTGCCTCAACAGAAGCGTTTGGAAGCCATGAAACCGTGGCACATAATCCTTCCCCATCGAGCGTCGCATTGGGGTTGCACACTTTTCCGGCTATTGAAAAGCTGCCGGATCTGTTCTGACTGGTGAGATAGAGTCTCTGCTCTGTTTTTCCGGCGTCCGGCTTGAAGAAAAATCTGCTCTGTGCATACTGCTTATCATCTTTTCCGACACTCCAGACAGGTACCTGTCCGTCTTTTGCAGAAGCCTCCAGAACCCAGACCGAATCAGAAGAAATTTCCGAAGGAGTCACGGTGTATGACCAGTATTCAATTCCGGTTGCAGGTTCCGTATAACTCTGTGCACCCGCTTGAAAAATACCCTGCGTGACATCGAACGATTTCATATCGTTCTTTCTCACCAGTACCCGGACCGTCTGATCTTTCACGTCAATGGACGGACGCAGGACTGTACGGCTGTTTGCTGCGGTGATGCTGAATCTTTCCGAGCTGTCCAGAGGTATCCGTTCTTCCTGAACAATCACTGTCGGGTCATTGAATACCCTGACAGCTGAATTCAGCGTATACTGACTGCTGTATCTGTTTCTGAGAGTCGCACTGAATGAATAGGTATCTCCCATATGACAGCTGATTTCCGTCATTTCGGAACGTCCTTCAAACTTCCACAGTTCTCCCGTTTCAGAATCCGGGAACTGAAGATCGAATCCGCTTCCGTCGGTATCAGGCGACAGCGGATGAAGAATATTCCGGCTGTCCAGGACTCCGATCAGGTATTCATCTGCCTTCGTCCCCGGCAGGATCCGGAATCTCTGTGAATTCGAGTCGCTCTCTGTATTGAACAGTATTTCATTGCTTTCGGAGATATCCAGAAACATCCCGTTTTCCGAGGAAATGGTACAGACTCCGTCATCTCCGCTTTTAATGTTCATGACCGCTGATGAATCATCGGAGATGTCGGACAGGACTGCCGGGGACGGTCCTTCCTCTTTCTGATGGAACAGGCAGAAGCCGCTTGAGGCATTCTTGATTTTATAGCTTCCGCTTTTGATGGCAGGAATCAGCGTCCACTGAAACCCTTCCGCCCCGTAGGTGACTCCCTCGATATATTTTCCGTCACGTTTCCCGAGAATATACATCCCCATCGTTCCGTCTGAAGTCATGATGGATGTATAGCCATTGTAGGAATTCAGATAGAACAGGCTGCGGCTGCTTGCATCAGAACTTCCTCTGTAAGGGAATTCCAGTTTCTTTCCGTCTTTTTTACTGGTTATCGTCCATCCTGCGTGATCGTCCGTCTGTTTCAGAGTCCAGATCTGATCCGCTGTTCCCGTCACAGACTGGCCAGTTGTCTTTCCCGTTTCAGCATCGCGGGAAAGATACAGGCCTGATGTTTGATTGTACAGGAAATAATCACCTTCAGCAGTCTTGTCTGATGCGGCTGCATAGTTTAAGGCCGTCAGGTCAGCGCGGACGTCCGTATTATCTGCCACGATAAAAGCATTCCTGTAGCCCATGACTGCTTTCACGGTAAATTTTCCTGCCGACATCGACGAAATATAATCCTTGTACGTCGTCAGGAACTCGTTCGTAAGGACAAAACTTACCGATGTCGTGCCTTCCGGCATTTCATCGGTAATACGTGCCGTACGGCTGCCGTTTACCAGTTCCAGATACCGGATATAGGAATAGGCACCGGGGTTCTTCATATTTACCGTAATCTTGTCTCCTGCCCGCCGGATTGCCGTCCCTGTCCCTCCGTTATCCGAACGGTCAAGATAAGTCTGGTTAGCCTCCAGGATTTCCGGCGAAGTAAAAGAAGAGCTTTCATTGCTCACAAGGGAACCGTCCGTCTGACGGAACTCCAGGGGATCCGCCTTCTGCAGGTCGACCCGGAATCTTTTCTTGATTGGAACGATACTTTGGATAGCCAGTTTCTGCCACATAGCTCCGTCATCACAGTCGGCCCGAACCTGGATTTCCTTAACCGGATCGCTGGTAGTGATATTCTCACTTTTCATTTCCCAGTACTTGGTTCTTCCATAATAAAATTTCTGCTGTCCGTCGAAAGTGACATAAACATATCCGAACGGCCTGAACGGGTTCGTCGTTCCCAACCCCCATGTAAACTGAAAACCTTCATAATCATAACGGACTTCACTGAAAGTATACTTCATATAAGCGGAATAGATTCCGTAGATCCAGGGAGAGTTGATATTCATCACCCATTCTCCCTGAGCCGCATCAAAAGCCGAGTTGGACCCTCCGTCTCCCCACCCGGATGCCTGTGAAAGATCCAGCGCATTGTCTCCCACGGTCATGGTGTCACTTGCCCCGAGACGTTCTTCGTCTGTACTGCCGTCCGAAGCGGAGGCATTCAGTCTGGCTTCATTTTCCGAAGAGGCATCCGATGTCTGATCATCAGCCGAAGCAGCTGCCCCGGTAAATGAGGCCGGATCAATCGTACACAGCGCTTTCTGATAGCTGCCGATCGTACAGCCCACAGGATTCGAAAGAATAATGTCAAATGTTTTGACCGTATCCAGATTCTGGCTGCTGACCGGAATATTGATGGTGCGTTTTTTCAAGCCGAAGGGAAAGGTAACCGAAGTCGACACTTCTGAATAATCCGTACCGCTGACTGCCGTTTCATCCTGAGTTGACAGGCTGACATCCACCGTCTGGTTCAGGGCTCCTTCGCGGTTCACTTCAACTGTCAGGAAACCATCTCCCGATGAATAGCTTTCCGCACTGAAAGAAACCGTTGCCGGCTGCTGCGCCTCATTATCCTTAACTGTCAATTTGAAACTGTTGTGTTCGTCGCTGACCGTTCCGTTTTCTGCCGAAAGAATGAACTGAGAAATCCGGTCGCCGTCTCCGTCCGCATTATCAATCGTCTTGATTTTTAAATATTTGAATTTTTCTCCGGCCGCAAAGTCCAGCGTCGTCTCTGCATTTCCCAGGGCATTTACCAGATCTTCCGTGCTGTACGGAGATGCCGCGAGGACATCCGACATGGCATCGAGCTGTGCCTGGGTCTCACCGTCGGCAGAAACACGGTCCGAAGCAATGCCTGTGTAAGCTTCCTTGGCCTGAATGGGCGTCATGTTTTCCGTCAGATCAAGAGAATTCTCTTTAACTGCTGAAGTATTGTCTGCCGTCGTCGTTCCTGCGGAAGCCGAATCTGTCTGGTCTGCCTGCGCTGTTTCTCCTGAAGCCGAAGCTGTCTGATCTGTCTGCGCTGCATCTGTCACAGCCGAAGCTGTCTGATCTTTAACAGACTGAAGGGCTTCGTCACTTTCGTTATATTCCTGCAGGCTGGATTCATTTTCCTGAATTTTCTCAAAAAGAGACTGCCCGCCGTTGATTTCGGCAGGCTTATCTTTTTCATCTGCCTGATAAATGCTCAGCTGATAGTCTTTCCCGTACTTTGCCGTGATATCGATCAGCTGGAGCCTGACCGATGCCGCATCCGCTGCCGAACCGCCGCGCACGATTTTAAGAAGCGAAGCTGCTTCTGCATTCTCAGGGAGTTCGGATTCCGCAGTTGCGAAATAAAATGAATTCTCCGGAATTGCAGAATCATCGATCTGATCTTCGGTCAAAAGCTGGGGCGGTGTCTCCGGCACGTCTGCAAAAACCGTCGCCGGAACCATTGTCAGAACCATTGCCGCAACAAGAAATATGCTCAGGAACCGCTTCGTCTTCTTCATGATATCCCTCCCGGATCATTTTCAGGCTGTAAATGAATCTGTCATTCGATTGCTAGACCTTTTTCCTGATATCGTCATCATAGGGATAAAGCTTTACCTTGGGTACATCTGCAAGAGGATCCGTGCCTCCTGATACCTGTTCCAGCCTTTTCATGCCGATTTCTTCGGCTGACAGTTTTTCTCTCCCGGAATCTTCCGTGCCGTTTTCTTCCGTGTCCTTTGAATCCAGTTCTTTCTCTTCCATCGTCTTCTCCTTTATTCCGGCCCGCACACTGCCGGATCTGTCACTGAACTGCATAATGCAGCTATTTTCACTGTTTATTATTAACAGCAAACCTACAACAAACCCGCAACAAAGAAGCAGGAAAGACAGGAAGAAGTGCGCTTTTACGGACAAAAAAAATACAGGAACCGCTTTTTATGCGACTCCTGTGTTTTTTTGATGGAGATAATGGGATTCGAACCCACGGCCTCTCGGATGCGAACCGAACGCTCTCCCACTGAGCTATATCCCCGTCCGTGCCACCGGCACAACGTATATCATACCCTATCGGGCGGCAGGATTCAAGAGAGAATTTTCACCGCCCGGCAGGGCAGAACTATAGCCTGATGACGATACAGATTTCTTATGCCGTGCTTTTACATCGCCAGTTCTTTGGTCTCACGGCTGTAACGATAGACATGGTTTGATAAGACTTCATAGGGAGCTACTTCGCATTCGTTGATCTCTGTTACCATTTCTTCAAGTTCTTCTTTGGAGAATCTCCCGGAATCGGGAAGAATGATGACCTCATGGATGCTGCTTGGGAGGACAAAAAGAGAGGATTGAAAGTGATCGGAAATATCTGAAAAAACATTCTGATACGTAAGACAGGCGGCTCCGAAGGTCCTGTCCTTATTCGTCAGGACGTACATCGGCAGATCTTCATTTTCAGCCGGACCGTATTCATTTCCATTGCCATCATCCCGGCATTCCGCCAGTTCAGAAATCAGCGAACGGAGCGGCAGGATAGAGGGCGGTTCCAGTTCCGGTGTGTTTTTCCGGGCCAGTTCCCACAGATCATGCAGGGAAATGTTCCATTCCTTCAGATCGCTGCTGCGGATCAGAATCGTGGAATCGGTCGGCTCGTCAATGTCCGGATGATAATAAAACACCATTGCCAGATCCAGGGTCCGGAGATGCGGCACCTCTTTGAGCATCAGGGCATTTCTGTCATAATTGATGTAACGGTATAGGATTCTTCCCTTCAGCTTTTCAAAATCCGTAAAGGTCTCTTCCGGGACTTTGCGTTTTACGGAAATGGAACGGTTCTCTTCCATGACCTTCCGTGCCAGCTCTCCGATTCCGATTCCGCTTTTATAGAGCTCGTAATATCTCTCCAGACTGATGATCGGGGCGAGATTGCAGCCTTGCCCAACCAGAATGATTCCTTCCCGGATCACGCCGTTGTTCTTCGTGATTTCCTGCAGCCGGACATCATACTCATCGCCTGCCGTGATCTTCACTTCTTCCAGAATGGCATTCATAAACTCCTTATAATCCATAGCCTTCCTCCTTCTCTGTTCTCATTTTTCTTATTCTCATTCACAGACACTCCTTTCGGTTTTTTATACAGCTCTTTAGTTTACATAACATCTATATCAAGCGGACGCCGGAACGCCGCGGATTTTTCCGTGCTGACGGAATGGTGTTCAGTTTTTTTTGAAACATGAAAAAAACCGGGACGAATGCCCCAAGGCAGAATGAATACCGGAATAAGAGAATAAAGGGAATGAAGGAAACGAAGAAAAATCAAAGAAGGAAAAAAAAGAAAACGGCAGCCGCTGACCGGCTGCCGTGAGAATGCCTGATCGCCTAAAAAGGAATTATACGCGGGAGAGATACTCTCCTGTCCTTGTATCGATCTTGACGACATCGTCGACGTTGACGAAAAGAGGAACCTGTACCTGAGCGCCTGTTTCAAGCGTTGCCGGCTTATTGGCACCCTGTGCGGTATTTCCCGCAAAACCGGGTTCTGTATCCGTGACTTTCAGCTCAACGAAAAGCGGCGGCTCGACAGAGAAGACTTCTCCGTTGTAGGAGCAGATCTTGACTGTTTCATTTTCCTTGACGAACTTCATGGCTTCCCCGATGGCGCTCTTGTTGACCATGATCTGTTCATAGGATTCCGGATCCATGAAATAATAAAGGTCTCCGTCACTGTAAAGATACTGATGATCCTTGCGGTCAATCCTGGCTGCCGGGAATTTCTCGGTCGGACGGAATGTCTTCTCAACAACGCCTCCGTTGATGATGTTCTTCATCTTCGTACGGACGAAGGCTGCGCCCTTTCCTGGCTTTACATGCTGGAACTCCAGAATCTGCATAACCTGTCCGTCAATCTCCAGCGTCAATCCGTTTTTAAAATCACCTGCTGATATCATGAAAAAATTCCTCCTTCAAAGCCGTTCGGCCAATTCAGTCGTTAAAAATTACACTTTATTTTAATATACTTCCCGGCGGTTTTCAACCATTATTAATATTTCCGCGCAGATCCTGTCAATCGGCCTGCCATCCGTTGAAACCGTGATATCCGCCGCTTCCTCATAAGCTTTCTTTCTGGATTCCATCAGCTCCCTGATGCGTCTGCCGCTGTCTTCGCCTTTGAGGAGCGGCCTGCTGTCCTTCTCCGACTTGAGTCTTTCCGCAACCGTTTCCGGCCTCACCTGCAGAAGGACAACGGTTCCCATGCTCTTCATGAGAGGAATATTCTCAGGCCTCGTCACGATTCCTCCGCCGCAGGATACGATCCCAGCCGGTTTTCCCTTCAGCGCCTTCAGCGATTCCGTCTCAAGACTGCGGAATCCTTCTTCCCCCTGAAGGGAAAAGACGTCGCTTACGGACATTCCGGCGGTTTTTTCAATGATCTCGTCCATTTCGTAGACCGGCCTGTGCGTTTTCTCACCGAGCGCTTTTGCCGCCGTCGATTTTCCCGCTCCCATGAAGCCGATCAGGAAAATGTGACCGGTTGAGATTCTTTCCTCGTGCATTCCCTTCAGGATCACGCTCATCGTCTCCGCATTGAGCTGGCCCGGGGCACTGATATTTCCCGTACTCGCAAAGGTCATTGACGACCCGAAGACTTCTCCGCTGATTCTGCTGATCTGTCCCATTTCCCCCATGGAAATCGTGATGACCGGAATCGACATTGCCAGCGAAGCCTCATAGGACGCCGTCAGCAGGTGAAGCACATCCGTTTCTTCCTGCGGGGTAACCGCGATTTTTGCGATATCGGCCCCCTCCTGTTCCATTTCCTTCAGAAGAGAAACCATTTCTTCCTTCGACGGCGTTTCCCTGAAATCATGAAAGGACAAAATCACGGGAATCCCGGCAGCCTTTGCTTCCGACAGCAGCGGCTGCGGATGACGGTTTCTTTCCAGGTCAATCAGGTCGATGCATCCGCTGTTCAGAGCCGCCCGGCAGATTGCTGTGTATTCTTCATCCGTAAATGTCCGGGCACCTCCTTCCTCCGCCGAACGGAGGGTAAAAAGAATCGGGAGGCTGCTGCCGGTCTGTTCCCGGATTTTCTTCAGCAGAGGCACCAGCTGATCCGTATCCCCGGCATTCTCCCAGGCATCTGCCCGGAATTCCGCAGCGTCAACGGGATGATGCTTCATTTCCCCGGCATCCTTCAGAATTTCTTCTTCGGTTTTCTGCATGATCGGTGAAATGATCTTCGGGATTCCTTCGCCGATTTTCAGATTTCTGACTGTGAGCGTTTTCATAAGCTGCCTTTCTGTGTTAGAATGATTGTACCACAACTCGGAGCGTACAGAAATGACTGAAAAAAATGCCAATGAAATCATGAAATACTGCCTCATCGGACATCCTGTCAGGCACAGCCTGTCTCCGCGCATTCACAACGAGGCTTTCGCTGCCCTGAAAATTCCCGCCGTCTACGGCACCGTCGACACATCGGAAAAAGGTCTGGAGGAAACCGTAAAAGAACTCACTTCCTCCGGCTATCTGGGCTGGAACGTTACCATGCCGGATAAGACTGCCATGTGTTCCTTATGCGATGAGCTCTCCGCGGAATCGGAAATCGGCCTTTCCGTCAACACCGTGAAAAATGAAAACGGACGCCTCTTCGGCACGACAACCGACGGAATCGGTTTTCTCCATGCCGCTGAAGGGCTGAACGTCCGCGTCGCCGGAAATAAGATTGTCCTCCTCGGGGGAGGCGGCGCGGCTTCTGCCATCCTCATCTCCTCCGCCCTCGCCGGTGCTTCCGAAATATCCGTCTTCGTGCGCAGCGCCTCTTCACAGGAACGCATCGAAACAATTGCCGAGAGACTTTCCGGCAAATGCACCGGTTCCGTTACGCTCCACAGCATCTCTGACACCGAAGATCTTCGGAAGGAGATTTCCGGCTGCGCACTTCTTGCCAACGCCACCGGAGTCGGTATGGGACGCATGGAAGGAATGTCGCTGGTTCCGGATGAGAGCTTTCTTCCCTCTTCCGCAGCCGTCTTCGATGCAGTTTATTTCCCGCGGGAAACCCTTCTTCTTAAGACTGCAAAAAAGGCCGGATGCCAAACGGCAAACGGCCTTCCGATGCTATTAGGTCAGGCTGCCGCATCCTTCCGGATCTGGACGGGCAGGGAGATGCCTCTTACTTCCTTGGATTTTTCCTGACGGCACTGCTGCCGTTTTTACCGGCCGCGCTGTTCTTCGGAGCGGCCGTTTTCTGTGCTGATTTTCCGTTGCTGACCGGTTTCCCCGCAGCCGGCTTCTTTGCCGGGGCTTTCTTTTCGGGAGCCTGTTTTACCGGAGCCTGTTTTGCCGAGGCCTGTTTTGCCGGAGCTTTCTTTACAGGAGCTGCCTTGGCCGGGATGGCTTTTCCAGTCTTCTTTACAGAAGCTGCTTTTTCCTGCACGTTTTTCACCGGGACTGACTTTTTGACCGGCATCGCTTTCGTGACGGCGGCCGCTTTCTGAACCGGCTGTGTTTTCTTGGCAGGGGCTTCTTTCCTGACAGGTGCCGCTGTCCTGGTCGGATTCTTCGGTGATGCCTTATGGGCATCCGCCGCTTTCTTCTGCTGGGCCTTCGCTGCTGCGGCAGCCTTCTTTTCTTTTTCTTTCAGAGCCGCCGCTTTCTTCTTTTCGGCTGCGGCAGCTTTCTTTTCTTTTTCTTTCTCGGCCGCCGCCCTCTTTTTCTCGGCTGCTGCGGCTTTCTTTTCTCTTTCCTTTTCAGCTGCCGCTCTCTTCTTTTCCGCTGCGGCGGCTTTCTTCTCTTTTTCCTTCAGGGCTGCTGCTTTCTTTTTTTCAGAGGCAGCTCTTTTCTTAGCCGCCTCCTTGGCTTTTTTTTCTTCAAGTACGGCTTTCTCTTTTGCCTTCTTTTCGGCAACAGCTGCTTTTTCCGCAGCCTTCTGTTCCGCAGCTGCAGCTTTTTCCGCTGCTTTCTGTTCCGCGGCCGCAGCCTTCTCGGCAGCTTTCTTTTCTGCCATTGCTTCTTTTTCTTCTTCTTTGGTCAGCTTGACCGGCCTTCCGAATTCATCCATTTTCGGAAGCGGCACAACCAGGTCCGTTTCCCTTTCGGCAATCTCGCGGATCGTATTCGTGATTTCCGCTACCGACTTCCCGTTCGTATCGATCAGGTGATCGGCGACCTTCTTATAGGCAGGCGCGCGCTCCTTCAGCATTTCCCCGATTTTTTCATTCAGGTCGCCCTCTTTGAGCCATTCATGCTTTTTGCTCTTTTCAATCCGTTCGATGATCACATCCTGATTGGCCTGCAGGCAGTAGACGCGTCCGAGGCATTTCAGGTACGGAGCATTCTGCGGCATCAGCGCCAGTCCGCTGCCGATAATGATGATGGAACGTTCCGTTTCTTTCAGAAGCCCGACCAGGATAAAGGTCTCCATTGCACGGTAATACGCCTCGCCGAAACGATCATAAATATCGCCCGACGACATCTTGAGCTTGTCCGTGACCATCTTGTCGACGTCAAGCAGGGGAAGCCCCATATCCTTTGCAAGCTTCTTGCCTACGGTGCCCTTCCCGGTTCCCATGAATCCTTCGATAATAATATGGTTCATTTTTCAGTTCCCCTTCCATGCTTCTTATAATAAAAGTGCAGAACGATTTTTTCAAGAGCGCGTTTCAGGACAATCTGGAATTCTTCCCGGTCGGTAAACGGCTTCGTCAGGATCATATGCATTCCGGCTCTTCTGGCACCCCAGACATCCGTAAAAATCTGATCCCCGATGCAGACCGTCTCTCTTTTTCCGGTGCCCATCAGCTCAAGCGCCTTCCGGTATCCCTTCAGCGACGGCTTGAGAACTTTTGCCACGTAATGCACATTGACATGCCGGTTGAAATCTTCCACTCTCTTCTCATCATTGTTCGAAGTCAGGCAGATCAGAAACCCCATCCGCCCCAGCCGGTTCAGCAGTTCATCCGATCTTTCATCGGCAGGCGCATCCGGCAGCACCAGCGTATTGTCGATATCGTAAATGATTCCGCGGTATCCTTCCTTCCAGAGTTTCTCATAATCAATCGTGTAAGCGCTTTCCGCCGTTTCATCCGGATAGAAGATCTCAAACATTCTGCGTTCCTCCGATCGGAAGGAATTTCAGCTTCGTTTCCGAAATCACGATGGCTAGGAAAATCATGACGCAGCCGATGACCATGCGTCCCGTAAAAATATCCCCGAGACAGAGGACGGAAAAAAAGGTCCCGAAGACGGCTTCCGTCGAAAGAAGAAGCGATGCCGTGGTCGCCGGCAGGTATTTCTGGCAGATGTTCTGCAGAAGATAGCATACCATCGTGCTCAGAAGTCCGAGGTACAGCATCCCCCAGGCCACATTGGGCTGCTTGAGTCCTTCCAGGGGAAATCCTCCTTCCGTAAGCGGCGCAACCACCCAGGAAAGCACAGCTGCCACCGTCAGCTGAAGGACTGCCAGCGATACCGGATCATGCCCTTCCGTATATTTCTTGACCAGCATCAGATGGACGGCAAAGCCCAGGGCACAGATCAGCGTCAGGACATCTCCGATGTTCATGGAGTCGAAGCCCTGCGTGAGTGAAAGCAGCGCCACGCCCGCGATGCAGAGAAATGAGGCAATGAAACTGTAGATATCCGGTTTCTTCTTCGTCACCGCCCATAAAAGGAACGGCACCATCACGACATACGTCGCGGTCAGAAAGGCATTCTTGCTTGCCGTCGTAAACTTGCATCCCCACGTCTGCACGTAATAGCTGAGGAAAAGAAGCACTCCCAGAATCAATCCTTCCAGCAGGACTTTTTTCGTCACGTACTTTTTCAGACGTTTTGCAAACAGGATCAGAAGCGGAACACTTGCAATCGTAAAACGGAATGCCAGAATATAGGTTACCGGAAGGTAGTCCAGCGAATCCTTGACGATGACGAATGCAAATCCCCATATCGTCGTCATCAGGATGATTCCGGCGGCAGAACGGATCTCTGCCTTTTTACTGCTTTCCATCGGTCTTATCTTTCCCTTCGCCTTCCCTGGCTTCGTCCTGCCCCTCTCTGTCGGAGCTGACGGCATCCTCACTGCTGCCGTCATCATCGAAGTCATCATCGTCTTCTTCATCTTCATCATCCCGGGAATCCTGAGCGTCTTCCGTGCCGGCAGCTCCCGCTTCAGGCAGACCGTGCAGCAGCTTTCCCTGCCTGCTGACTCTCAGTTCCTTGGTTTTCAGCCTGTGGGAAATCCCCTTCTTGATCAGCTTGTAAATGAACGAAGTAAGCGGAATAAAGAACAGCATGCCTCCGAAGCCGAAAAGCGCGCCGCCGACCGTAATGGCAAACAATACGAAAACGGCCGGCATGCCGATTGATTTCCCGATGATGTGCGGATACATATAGTTGTCATCAAAGATACGGATTGCCACGAAAATGATTACGAATGCGAGCAGCATTGCCGGCTTCGCCGTCAGGACGATGATGCCGCCCGCGACTCCGGCGATGATGGCACCGAAAATCGGGATGAAGCAGCAGATGGAGCAGATGATCGCGATGACGAACGCGTACGGCATCTGCATGACCCACAGGACCATTCCCACCAGGACGCCGAGGATCAGGGCTTCAAAGCACTGTCCGGTAATGAATTTATGGAACGTATCGTTGGCAATGGCGCAGCCGCTGAGGAATCTCTTCACGCCTTTTTCCGGGAAGATGCCGTAAAGGAATTTCAGGAAGCGTTCCTTATGCTTTTCCTTCCCTGCGCAGAGATAGCAGGCGACCGCAATGCCGATGCCGATATTGACTGCCTTGTTGATGACCGTCGTCGCCAGCTTCATGAGCCGGCTGAATCCTGTATTGGCACCGGATACAAAAAGATTGGAAACTTCATCGAAGATCTTGCCGACATCGATGCTCTGCAGTTCATTTTTCTGGATCCATTCCAGGATCGTCGGATACTTCGCGAATTTCTCATTCAGCCAGGCGCTCCACTTCGGCAGGGTATTGTTTGCCGCATCCGTCAGCGTCGTCAGGGCAGTCGTCAGCTTCGGTATGAAATAGAAGCTGACGAGGGCGATGACCGCCAGAATGATCAGGGCGGAAAGAATCAGGCTGAGCGGCCTCTTGACTTTTTTGGCAACCGGAGAATCCTTTGTCCGTCCGTTTTCAAAAATGGTCCGTTCGAAAAAGGACATCGGGATGTTCAGGACGAATGCCATGCATCCGCCGAGAAAAAACGGGTACAGAATCCCCAGGACCCAGCTGATGCCGCTGATGACGCTCAGGATATTGAGCGAAATGACAAGCACCAGTCCGGCCAGGACAATCAGCCAGATGATCTTTCTCATCGTTTTTCTGTCCAGGGACATGTTCTCCTTTTCTACTCTACCGTATTATGCAGCGTTCCGATTCCCTCGATAACGCAGTCGACCGTGTCGCCGCTTTTGAGGAATTTCGGAGGATCGAATCCCATGCCGACGCCGGCAGGCGTTCCCATGGAAATAATCGTTCCCGGCAGCAGCGTCATTCCCTGCGAAAGCTCGCTGATGACATAGGCCACATCAAAAATGAGAAGGTCCGTCGTGGAATCCTGCCTCAGCTCTCCGTTTACATAACTCTGGATCTTCAGCGAAGGCTTTCCCGGAATCTCGTCTGTCGTCACGATCCACGGACCCATCGGGGTAAAGCCGTCCAGGCTCTTCCCGAAATACCACTGCTTATGTCTTGTCTGCAGGACACGCGCGCTGACATCGTTCAGCACGGTATAGCCGAAGACATGGTCATAGGCTTCCTCACGGCTGACTTTGCTGGTTTCCTTTCCGATGATCACGGCAAGTTCGCATTCATAGTCCAGCCTTGCCTCGATATCGGAATGGCTCTGGATCATGCCGCCGTCGGGAACTGCCTCATTGACCCGCTTGGAGAAATAAATCGGATACGGTCGCTCGCCGCCGAAGGTCTTGTTTTCGTATTTTGCCGCTTCTTCCGCGTGCTGCATGTAATTGATGCCCAGGCAGATGATATCCTGTGCCGGGCAGGGAATCGGCGAGCATTTCTCGATTTCTTCATAGGGAAGCCCGTTCTTCGGGTTCTTCAGGAATGTCGTCAGCGTCTGGTAGTCCTCGACCGTGAGACGCTCCACCAGATCCGTCATATTGAAATACGAAATGCCGATATCCGGAAGGGAATAAACCGTTTTCCCGTCTTCCGAAGCAACACCCAGCGTTTCGTATCCGTCCTGCTTAAAGGTAAGGAATTTCATGATTTCCTCCTTGTTTTCACTGATAAGGAATGAATTTATTGTATCACTTCGGCGATGCCAGCACAACCGCGAACACCGCCGCCGTAAAAAATCAGATGCCTCCGGACCAAAAAAACGGCACCGCCCCGAAGCGATGCCGTCTGTCGATTTTTTAAATTGAAGAGATTTCCTTCTGCGGAAATCCGGATTACATATCCTTGCGCTGAGCTGCAACTTCTGCCGCGAAATCTTCGTGTCTCTTCTCGATGCCTTCGCCTGTCTCAAATCTGACAAACTGCTTAATGGTGATCTTTGCGCCGTTGGCCTTGGCGACTTCATCGATGTACTGCTTCACGGACTGTTTTCCGTCCTCTGCCTTGACATAGATCTGATCCATCAGGCAGATTTCCTTCAGTTCCTTATTGATCCTGCCCATCACGATGCCGGTCAGAACCTTTTCCGGAGCATCCGGTTTCTCGTTCTTCGCTGCATCCATGAAGATTTCCTTTTCTTTTGCCAGGTATTCTTCATCGACCTCATCCTGATTGCAGTACTGCGGTCTCATAGCTGCTGCCTGCATGGCAACGTTCTTAGCCATTTCCTTGACTGCATCATTGACGACGTCTGTCACGACGTCCACAAGGACGACGATTTTTCCGCCCATATGCGTATAGGAACCGATGAATCCGTTCTCTTCCGCAATTTTCTTGAAACGGCGGATCTTCATGTTCTCGCCGATGACGGCAATCTGCTCCGTCAGGGCATCCCGTACGGTCTTGCTCTCATCGAATTTCCAGTTTTCGGAAAGGAAGGCATCCAGATCGGATTCTTCGGTTGACATAACCTGCTCTGCTACCTGATGCACGTAATTCTGGAATTTCTCGTTCTTTGCGACAAAGTCTGTCTCGGAGTTGACCTCGACGGCCACACCCCTCTTCTCATCATCGGATACGATCGCCATGCAGAGTCCTTCTGCCGCAATGCGGTCCGCTTTCTTTGCAGCCTTCATCTGTCCGTTCTTGCGAAGGAAGTCAATTGCCTCCTCCATATTTCCGTCGGTTGCGGTCAGGGCTTTCTTGCAGTCCATCATGCCTGCGCCGCTTGCTTCTCTTAACTCTTTGACCATTGATGCGGTAATGTTCGCCATTTTAGAAACCTCCGTTATTTTTAAAGCGGCCTCCCTGAATGCGGGAGGCCCTGTTTTCATTTTATGCTGCCTGATTATGCTTCTTCCGGAGCTGCTGCTTCTTCAGCAGGAGCATCTTCCGATGCTTTTTCGGATGCTTCATCCGGATAAGCCGTATAGCCTTCTGCCGGGATTTCGGAAGCATCGGCTTCCATCGTTCCCTGATTTGCCTCGATGACAGCGTCAGCCATCTTGGAAACAATCAGCTTGACGGCACGGATGGCATCATCATTTCCAGGGATCACGAAATCAAGTTCTTCCGGATCGCAGTTTGTATCGCAGATGCCGATCAGCGGGATGTGAAGGGAATGTGCTTCCAGTACGCAGATGTGTTCCTTCTTCGGATCGACGATGAAGATGGCATCCGGAAGCTTCTTCATTTCCTTGATGCCGCCGAGGTTCTTCTGCAGCTTCTCTTCTTCCTTCTTAAGCTTGAGGACTTCTTTCTTCGGCAGTACGTCGAAGGTTCCGTCCTGTTCCATTGTTTCGATTTCCTTGAGGTGCTTGATACGGCTCTGGATTGTCTTGAAGTTTGTCAGCATGCCGCCGAGCCAGCGCTCATTGACATAGTACATGCCGCAGCGTTCCGCTTCCGTGCGGATCGTATCCTGGGCCTGTTTCTTCGTGCCGACGAAAAGGATCTTTCCGCCCTTGGCGACAACATCGGCGATTGCGTTGTACGCATCGTCCACCATGCCTACGGATTTCTGAAGGTCGATGATGTAGATTCCGTTGCGCTCCGTATAGATATACGGTTTCATTTTCGGGTTCCAGCGTCTTGTCTGATGCCCGAAATGTACGCCTGCTTCCAGCAGCTGTTTCATGGAAATAACGCTCATTTTTGTTTCTCCTTTTGGTTTTTAATCTTCCACATGCTTCTGCTGCCCAAGACCCGCCGAAACGGGCACCGGATGGACAAATCCGCATATGTGATTTTTTTGCGACCTTACGATTATAACATCCGCCCGCTGCTTCGTCAATCGGAATTCACGGGTTTTCTTCGGGATTCCGCGGGTTTGTAAAAGAAAAGGTACCAGGCCATCCCGGCGGCAACGATTGCTTCCACGATCAATTCGAACACCGAAACAGAACTGATGCTGAAGGCCCCGGCTAACACGGACAGCAGGTTATTTCCCATATGGGCCGCAATCGGCGCCACAATGGTTCCGGACTTCTCATACACAAGCGCCAGCAGCATGCCGAGCACGCCTGCGAAGATTCCCTGCACGAAGTTCATATGATAGACGCCGAATGCGATGCCGGAAATGACGATGGCCCAGGCCGGGCTGATGTAGTCTCTCAGGCGCCGGTAGACCAGCCCCCGGAAGACGAGCTCCTCGGCAATCGGCCCGAAAATGGCGACGACAAAGATCTGCAGCGGAATGGACGGCATCGACAGGGCTTCCGCCACCTGCTGATACGCAGGATCGATGTCGGAGAGGCCTGTCAGATCGATGGCATAGCTGACCACAGAAGCGGCCGCAACGCAGAAGAGCGTGGAGCACAGGATCTTCTGAATCTTCCATTCCTGATCCTTCAGGATGCCTTTTGTAAAGGAATAGATGCTGCGTCTTTTTTCATCTCTCCGGAAGAACCAGATCAGGACCGGAATAGCGGCCACGGCGCCGATTCCTGTCAGGAGCACGGTCTGGTTGAGCATATAATCGGTCATTCCTGCCGCGCTTGCGCTCCCCCCGCCGGATAAGTAGATGATGGAGAGAAAGATCCCGCCGATAACGGCGATCAGGTTGGAGATGGTAAAATACAGAAGGACCGGGTAGAGGCATCTCCAGATTTTCATCCAGACGCCTTCATGTCCGTCGATCGAGGCATTCTTTGCAAGATGGGTGACGTCCCAGGGATGGCGGTAAGGCATCGGACGCTGCGGCATGGCCGCACCCTCCAGGTACCGTCCGAGATCTTCCACCGTATTCACGATGGCCGTCGGCTGTTCCGCTGCCAGCTCCTGATAGCTTCCGTATCCGTACAGTATGCCGACGGAAGCGATTCCGCTTTTTCTGGCACCGATGATGTCATGCCTGCGGTCGCCTATGTAGAGCACTTCGTCCCTTCGGTTCTCCATGTGCAGGACCCGGAGGGTTTCATTGATGACGTCGCTTTTCTCGAAGCGGGAGCCGTCGGGTGTTCCTCCGACCACTGCCTTGAAATACTGCTCGATGCCGAAATAGCGCAGCACTTCATGCGCCATGTCCTCCACCTTCGTGGTCGCCACAGCCAGCGTGTATCCCCTGCTTCTTAAGAATTCCAGAAGCTCCCGGATCCCCGGATAGAGCTTGTTTTCATAGACACCGACCGCTGAATAGCGTTCGCGGAACCAGCCGATGGCATGGTTCATTTCCGACTCCGGAATCCCGTAAAGCCGGAAGCTTTCCGTCAGCGGCGGGCCCACGAAATGCCTGAGCGCCAGCGGATCCTGAATCTGGATGCCGAAATGGCTCAGAGAATACTGCGCACATTTTTCAATGCCTTCGCCGGAATCGGTCAGCGTGCCGTCAAGATCAAACAGAATCGTATTCCACATTTTCAGTTCCCCGCAAAATATGCATCGATGCCGTTGGCGATTCCCTGCACCATCTGTGCCTGGTAATCCGCCGAGGCCATCTTCAGGTCTTCTTCCGCGTTGGACATGAAGCCCATTTCCACGTAAGTGACCGGTATCTTGGTCCAGTTGATTCCCGTCAGGTCGTTGGCATCCAGTATGCCTCTGTTCTCAGCCCCTGTCGAAGTGCAGAACGCATTGATCACGTCCGTCGCCAGACGGGTGCTGGAAGAGATCAGGTCCGGCGTCAGATAAGGATTGTCCGCTGCCGGCGCATAAGTGAGCGCTCCCTTGACTGATGAATCATCTGAACTGTTTGCATGAATCCGCACCATGATTTCGGCGCCGCTGTTGTTCGCGATTTCCGCACGGTCGATATTGGTCAGCTGCACATCGTTCGTCGTCCTTGTCATGACGACACCGTAGCCTCTTGCCGTCAGCTCCGTCTGAAGCTGAAGCGCCACTTCCAGGTTCAGCTCATATTCCTCCATGCCGGTGGCCGTTCCGCTCGTTCCGCTGGAAACTGCCAGCTTCATAGTATCCGAACCCGGTCCGTTGGCTTCCACGTTGCTGTCATAGACGTGAGTCTGATGTCCCGCGTCGATGCAGACGACATGTCCGTTCGTTCCCGTTGTCGAAGCCGGCTGCGAGGCGGTTGAAGAAGCTGTTTCGGCGCTGATTGTCTGGGCATTTTTCACCGCATCCGCATAAGCACTGACGTAGGGGACTCCCAAAGCGGCGATTCCCTTCAGTACTTCCGAATTCTCCCGGTTGGCTTCTTTCGTCTGTTCCGCCAGCAGTGCCGCTGCCGACTCTTCCTCTGCCTGTTTTGCCGCCTCTGACTCCTGCTGGGCGGATGCCGCCGCCAGGTCCGCCTGGGACTGTGCGATGGCTGCATCGGATGCCGCTTTTGCTTCCGACTCCGCGGAGGCGGAGGCAGCCTGGGCCTGTTCGATCTGCTGTCTTCTCGACGTACCGATCTGCATTCCCACAAGCATTCCGATTGCCGCCAGGATCAGCACCCCTACGATGATCAGAAGCGCGGCCATTTTTCTGTCTGACTGTTTCATTTAACAACCCTTATTTTCTGAGTGACTCTGCAGTAACGCGGATTATTATAGCATAAAAACCCGGCACCTACAAATCACATGTGGTCCGGTGCACGGAAGCCCAGGATATCAATTCCCTTTTCCATCACGGCTTTCGTAATACGGAGCAGACGGATCCAGGAAGCTTTCTGTTCCGGATTTTCTTCCGTCAGGATCTTGTTTTCATGATAGAAGCGGTTGAAATCATTTGCCGTCTGGTAAATATAAGCACACAGCCGGTGCGGTGCCAGATCCCTGAACGCATCTTCGACCGTATTCCCGAATTCGGAAAGGTCCAGCATCAGGCTCTTCTCTTCCGGACCTGCAGCCGGCAGAAGCCCGCCTTCGCTGCCGTCATACTTCGCCAGGATGGATTTGATCCGGACGATCGTGTAGAGGATGTAAGGTCCCGTATTTCCCTCGAACGAAGTGAATTTGTCAACGTCGAAGACATAGTCCTTCGTCGCCTGGTTGGAAAGATCCCCGTATTTAATGGCGGACAGGCCGACGATCTCAGCTGTCCCCTTCGCATCCTCCTCGCGGACATTGCGGTTGTCGGAAATCTTCTTCTCCATTTCGGTGTCGATGTCCCGGATCAGGTTTTCCAGCCGCATGACTCCGCCTTCGCGCGTCTTGAAGGGAGTTCCGTCCTTTCCGTTCATGGTGCCGAATCCGACATGGAAAAGCTTCGTGTCCTCCCCGACCAGCTTTGCCTTCCTGGCCGCACGGAACACCTGCGTGAAATAAAGCGACTGTCTTTTATCCACGACGTAGATGATCTCGTCCGGATGGAACAGCTTCATTCTTTCGACAATGGTAGCCAGATCCGTCGTATTGTAGAGCGATGCCCCATCCGACTTCAGGACCATGCAGGGCGGAATCTTCTTGGTATCGCTTTCCTCTTCCACATCGATGACCAGCGCTCCCTGGTCGTAATGGGCAATGCCGCTTTCCTTCAGGTACTTCACCATATCGGGTATGTACGGCTGGGCATCCGATTCCGATTTCCACAGGTCAAACGTGACGTCCAGCTTCTGGTAGTTCTTTTTCAGGTCCGTGACCGACACTTCCATAATCTTGTCCCACAGTGCCCGGTAGCCGCGCTTTCCCAGCTGCAGCTGATGCGTCGCCTCCATGGCTTCCGCCTTGTATTCCTCGTCCTCTTTGGATTTTGCGGAAGCAGCCGGATAGATTTCCTCCAGCTCCGAAATGGTAAACGGAGCCTCTTCCGGATATTCCCCTTCAAAGTCATCCCGGAAATAAGTCAGGTCCGGCCTGCGTTTTTTCAGCTCGGTGATGATCAGTCCCATCTGGAGACCCCAGTCGCCCAGATGCACATCTCCCAGGACTTCATGCCCTACGGCACGTCCCATCCTCTTCAGGCACTCCCCGATGACTGCCGAACGCAGATGTCCGACATGAAGGGGCTTGGCAACATTCGGTCCGCCGTAATCGATGATGATCTTCAGCGGTTTCTCCGCCTGCGGAATCGAAAGATTCGGATCATCCGCTTCCGTCAGGATGCAGTCGCGCAGGAATCCCTCCGCGACATCAATGTTCAGAAATCCGGGCATCACGGCTTCGCAGCGCCGGATGACGGAATGATCCGTCAGTGCCGCGGCTGCTGACTGCGCAATGGCAATCGGCGCTTTATGATATTCCCTGGCGGCCGCCATGGCGCCGTTGCACTGGAACTCGCTGAGATCCGGACGGTCGGATTTGCGTACCAGTGCGTACTTCGGATCGTACCCCGCATCCGAAAAGGCCTTCTGCATGACTTCAGTAAGTTTTTCCGTAAGACTCTTCATTTTCAGTATGTCCTTTGCAGATTTTTTCCTGTCACGTGGTTCTCTTAAAAATAAAAAGAACAACTGCGAAGGCAGTCATTCTTTTTGATGGAGACAGTGGGATTCGAACCCATGACCTCCGCAATGCCATTGCGGCGCTCTCCCAGCTGAGCTATGCCCCCTTTTCCTCACTGCCTAATAGAATAAGATAAACCAGGCTTCCCGTCAAGCAGTTCCCGGAAAATCATTTTTTTCCTTCCGTTTCCCTGACATAAGCAATAAACTTGTCCACCAGCTCCGACCTTGTCCTTTCCTTCGGCGCCAGCAGGACATACGAAGCCATGAAGGTCGGTTCCACGATTTTCTTCACGACGACGCGGCGGCCGGAGGCATTCTCCGAAATGGAAGCAGGGAAGATTCCGATGCCGATTCCTTTTTCGACCAGTTCAAAAAGATTGGACTCATGGGCAACGCCGACCCGCACGTTCGGTTCCGCCCCGATATCCTGGAACCATTTGCTGATTTCCTGCATGCGGGATTTTCTGGAAGAGACGATCAGCTCCTGTCCGGCCAGATCCGCAAGAGGAATGCTCTTCCGCGCACCGGCAAGCGGATGGTCCGCCGGAATGACGGCTGCCCAGGGTTCCCTGCCCACATGATAGCCCTCGTAGATTTCGGGATCATACGGTTCCAGGCCCACAGCCACATCGATGAGGCCTTTCTCAAGCCTGCTGAAAATGTCATCCATGTTCCCGTCCCAGACGTTGTAGCGCACATTCGGAAAGATTTTTTCAAAGCCGGCAATCCATTCGGAAACATAGGCCGGCCCTCTTCCTTCGACCGTGCCGATATACAGCGTGCCGCTGATGCCGTGCTTCATCGTGCGGATTTCTTCTGCGGTCTTATCCGTAAGCGCCAGGATCTGTTCGCAGCGATGGCGGAAAAGCGCTCCTTCCGCGGTCAGCATGATCCGGCGCTTTCCGCGGATAAACAGCTGCGTGCCGAGTTCCTTTTCCAGGGCAGCCAGCGCTCTGGAAAGCGGCGGCTGGGCGATATGCAGCTTTTCGGCTGCTCTTGTAATATTCATTTCCTCCGCTGTGGCGAGGAAATATCTCATCTGACGGATTTCCATGCTTCCTCCCTCAATCAATACCGAAAAAGTATGGTTCTGAATCCATTATAATAAATGATTCATTTTCCGTCAAACGGAATTGACGCTTCTGCTGCCGGCATCGTCCCGGTCGGAAACAATGTTCATTTCCTGCATGATCTGCCGCGCACGTTCCTCATCATCCTTTGCCGTATAGATGAAATACAGATACGGATCAAAATCCGGGTTGATGGCTTTATGCATATTGATCTTCGCCCCGCAGCCGGAGGTGCACTCGGTCTCGACGCTTCCGGTGCTCATCCGGATGCCGGAACTTTTGAAAGCATCCTTCAGTTTTCTGAATTCTTCCTTCCGGTGGCTTTTATACACTTCCGTCTTATCTTTTCCGAACAGCATGGGCACCTCCTTTTTTCCGGCAGGCCGGCTGCCTTTGGCGCAGATGGATTTCTCCGTTTTTTCAGATTCAGCTTTCCGTGTTTTCCTCTTCGGCGCGGATCTCGATTCCCAGTTCTTTCAGCTGCTTCTCCTCTACGGTACCGGGAGCTCCGGCCATCAGGTCCGAGGCATCCTTGACCTTCGGGAAAGCGATGACCTCGCGGATCGAATCCGAACCGGACAGCAGCATCGCGACACGGTCAAGTCCGTAGGCCAGTCCTGCGTGAGGCGGGACTCCGTATTTGAAGGCAGTCAGCAGGAATCCGAACTGCTCCTGGGCACGTTCCTTGGTGAAGCCGAGTGCCTCGAACATCTTCTCCTGTACGTCATCCATGTGGATACGGACGGAGCCGCCGCCCAGCTCGGTACCGTTCAGGACGATATCGTAGGCTTCTGCGCGCACTGATCCCGGATCCGAATCAATCTTCGGCCAGTCTTCCAGGTTCGGCATCGTGAACGGATGATGCATCGCCATGAAGCGGTTCTCTTCATCCGACCATTCCAGAAGCGGGAATTCCGTGATCCAGGTAAACTTCAGTTCATTTTTATCATAAAGGCCCAGCTCTGCGCCGAGTTCCAGACGGACCGCTCCCAGGGAAGCGCAGACCGTACGGAATTTGTCGGCGGCAAAGAGCATGAGGTCTCCCTTTTCCGCTCCCATTGCTTCCGCAAGGCCGGCCATCTCTTCTTCGGAAAGGAATTTCGCAAAGGAGGACTTGACCGTTCCGTCTTCTTCCAGGGCTGCATAGGCAAGTCCCTTCGCTCCGTAAGTCTTCGCCGTTTCCGTCAGCTTGTCGATCTTCTTCCTCGGCATGCCGGCCTGTCCCTTAACCGTCAGGCCGCGGACAAGGCCGCCGTCCTTGACGGCACCTGAAAAGACGGAGAAGCCGCAGTCTTTTACCTGCTCCGTAACGTCGCGGATTTCAAGACCGAAACGGAGATCCGGCTTATCGGAGCCGTAGTGATCCATCGCGTTCTGCCAGGTCATTTTCGGGATTCCGCTTTCCGCAATCTGATCGCCGGCTTTTTTCGCGGCATCGGAAAGTTCTTTCGCAAAACCAAGTTCGTCGTAAACAGGCGGCAGGTGCTGAAGCAGGTAAGCCAGCAGACGCGTGTTGACATCCATCACGTCATCTTCGGTCACGAAGGAAAGCTCCATGTCGACCTGCGTGAATTCCGGCTGGCGGTCCGCCCGGAGATCTTCATCGCGGAAGCAGCGCGCCATCTGATAATAACGGTCGTACCCGGAGCACATCAGCAGCTGCTTGAAAAGCTGCGGGCTCTGCGGCAGTGCATAGAAGTTCCCGTGATGCAGACGGCTCGGCACGATGTAGTCCCTCGCGCCTTCCGGCGTGCTCTTGATGAGGCAGGGCGTCTCGATGTCGAGGAAGCCTTCGCTGCTTAAGAAGTCGCGCATGAACTGTACGATGCGGCTTCTGAAAATGATCTTCTTCTGAAGCTCCGGTCTTCTCAGATCCAGATAGCGGTATTTGAGGCGCAGATCCTCGCGGGTGTCGATTCCGTCCTGAACAAGGAACGGCGGCGTCTCGGATTCGGAGAGGATGCGCATCGAATCGGCATTGAGTTCCAGTTCGCCGGTCCGGAGATTCGGATTGACCGCACCGCTTCTTCTGGCAACGGTTCCGGTCACGGCGATGACGTATTCCGAACGCAGGGAGCCTGCTTTCTCAAATGTCGCTGCGTCATTTCTCTCACCGTCAAAAATCACCTGCATGATTCCCGAACGGTCGCGCAGGTCGACGAAAATGATGCCGCCCTTGTTCCGGTTCTTTGCTACCCATCCCATGAGAGTCACGGTCTGTCCGATCTGCTCTGCCGTGATTTCCGCACATCTGGCCGTGCGGTGCAGCCCTTTCATGCTCTCAGCCATTGAAATACTCCTTTATATTCGTGTATCCTTCCGAGGCCAGCTGGTCCTTCTGGAATTTTTTATTTTTCTTCATGACCGACACGGAAACTTCCTGCCCCTCAGCCCGGAGCTTCTGCGCTTCCCGGAATGCTTCCGTCAGTTTTTCGCTCTTCAGGTCCTTCTCAAGGAGGATGGCCGTCTTTGCTTTTTTGTCCGGCACCCTGAAGCCCTTCTCCATCAGCAGCATGATGATCCGTTCAAAACCGATCGAGAAGCCGCAGGCAGGCACCTGCTGTCCCGTGAATTTTCCAATCATCCCGTCATAGCGTCCTCCGCCTCCGACGGAGCTTCCGAATTCATCCATGGAAATCTCAAAGATCGGTCCGGTGTAATAGGACATCCCGCGGACAAGCGTCGGATCGAACTGCATCCGGAAGTCCCCCTCCTTCAGCGATTCCACCGTGGAGATGATCATCGGCAGATCGTACGAAGGCTTCGCCTCCTCAAACAGGGAAACATATTTTTCCGCCTTCTCTTCCGGGAAGTTCTCTTTCAGTTCTTCCTTCACGCCGTCCCATCCGATCTTGTCGAGCTTGTCGATCGTGATGAAGACCTGGTCGTAATCCTCTTCCGCAAATCCGGCCTGCGCCGCCATGTCCTTCAGGATGCGCCGGTCATTGATGCGGATGGTGAAGCCTTTGAACCCGAGCCTGGAAATGACCCCGGTGGTTGCCAGGATCAGCTCGATCTCCGCCATCGGCGAAGCATCGCCCAGAATATCGATGTCGCACTGCGTGAACTGGCGGAACCTTCCCTTCTGCGGCCGGTCCGCTCTCCAGACGGAACCGATCTGCAGGGCCTTGAAAGGCGAAGGAAGCTCATTGGCATTGTTCGAATAATAGCGTGAAAGCGGAAGCGTCAGATCGTAGCGCAGTCCGGAATCCGTTACCGCCGCCTCTTCGGTCGCTTCGGCCAGGTGAAGTTTTTCTCCCCTTTTCAGAATCTTAAAAATCAGTTTCTCGTTATCGCCGCCCTGCTTGGACAGCAGATTCTCAATGTGCTCAACCGCCGGCGTCTCGATGGACGAGAAGCCGAAAGAGCCGTATGTTTCACGGATCAGCCCGATCACATAATTCCGGATCTCCATCTCCTCCGGGAGGATATCCTTCATGCCGTTGACAGGTTTCTTAATCAGTTCCATCCTGAACTCCTTCCTGAAAATGATACTGGTATTTCGTACCGACCCGGTGGATCATTCTTTGAAAATTCAGAAACACACCGAGGTCGAAATGCTGCGATTCATCGATCATCAGCTGCAGGGCATCTTCCATTTCAAAATGCTTCCGGTAGGGGCGGTCCGAGGTCAGCGCAGCAAACACGTCGCAGACACGTATGATCCGTGCCGCCAGCGGGATCCTGTCCCCCCTCAGGTTGTCCGGATAGCCGGTGCCGTCAAAGTTTTCATGATGGCACCTCACCGCTTCCAGAATGTTTTCCGGATAGCCTCTCTCTTTCAGAATCTGATACGAAAGCGTCGAATGGATGCGGACGTATTTCATTTCCTCGATAATCAGAGGCGCTTCGTCTTCTTTCTCCAGCATATGCTCGGCGACTTCCAGCTTGCCGACATCGTGAAGGAAACCGGCCAGGGAAATGTCGTACTGCTTCTGCTCTGACAGCTGCATTTCCTTCGCAAGATCCCGCGCAAGGCAGCTGACATAGACGCCATGCTCCAGTTCCTCTTTTAAATTGTAGTCAACGATATGCCCTTTTGTCCAGGACTTTCCATCCTTTTCCATCATACTCCGGTTCTTTTCTTCCCGATCAGATCATCGATCCGGGAAATGTAGGTTCTGACGTCTTTCGGATTCACGACTCTCGTAATTCTCCCGTCCGCCTGCACGAACTTTGTCGAAGCGCCCGCGCCGGCTGCCAGAATGCTTTCCGTCTCTTCCATGATGAGCATGTTGTAGAGACCTTCTTTTCCCTCTGAGGCATATCCGGTATTTTCCAGATTGCCCTTCATGTTTTTCTGCCGATAGAGATAATACGGATGCAGTCCCATCGACAGGGCGCTCTGTCTGGTCATCTCCATGATTTCTTCGCTGTTCCTGAACGTCAGGTCCGCATACTCTTCTTTCTCGACATTAAGCCTTGAAGCCCGCTTTACGGCGAGAGAATGGACCGTCAGAGAATCCGGCCTGAGTTTTCCGATCTCCCCGAGTGTTTGCGTAACCTCCGGAACTCCTTCGTCCGGAAGCCCCATGATGATGTCCATATTGATATTGTCGAATCCGGCCTGCCTTGCCGCTTCAAAGGCACGTACGGCATCCTCCGGCGTGTGCTTCCTGCCGATGATGTCCAGCGTCTTCTGATTCATCGTCTGCGGATTCACGGAAATCCGGCTCACCGGATGGTTCTTCAGCACGGTCAGTTTTTCGGCGGTGATGGAATCCGGCCTGCCGGCTTCTGCCGTATATTCCAGGACATTTTCTGTGGGAAAGAGACTGTCGATCTTCTTCAGAAGTTTCTCCAGCATTTCCGGAGCGAGCGAAGTCGGCGTGCCGCCGCCGATGTAGATGGTATTCAGTCTTCGTCCCTGCTGCATTTCCCGAATGGCTTCCAGTTCGCGGAACAGGGCGTCCAGATAGCTGCCGACCGAATCCCTCCAGGCGGAAATCGGGCTTGAGGAAAAAGTACAGTAAAGACAGATGCTCGGGCAGAACGGAATGCCGACATACAGGCTCCATCCCTCCGGAACGCCGGAAAGTATCTTCTGCTCCCGCTCCGCGATTTCGAGACTTAAGGAAATCCTTCCTTCTGAAACCAGATACATTTCCTTCATGAAACGCCGGATTTCCTCTTCCGTCTTCCCCTCATTCAGAAGCTTCATGGGTATTTTCGTCGGCCGGATGCCGGAAAGAGTTCCCCAAGGCAGCTGCTTTCCGGTTTCTTCCGACATCCGCCCGTAAAGAGTTCTCTTCAGGGCGTTCTTGGCGTCGGCCCGCTTTTCATATGGCGGAATTTCCACGGAAAGGATCCGGTCATACGGTTCCGCGCTTTTGACGGGATCGTCTTTTCGGAAAATGAAGACATCGTCGTCCGGGCAGAAACTTTTGATCAGAGAATGGATATCGTAGAAGAAGTCCTCTCTGTCGACTGAAATACCGATCCTCATGCGCCCGGATTAAACTCCTTTTCATGCCCGATTGTCGTCAGGCACATATGGCCGGGACAGACCCGTACATCCTCCGGCACCGAAGCAAATATTTTATGTAAACTGATTTCCATTTCTTCATCGGAGCCTGTCGGAAGGTCCGTGCGCCCATAGCTTTCCCGGAAAAGAGTATCTCCGGAAAAAAGCATTTTCTCTTCCGGAAGATAATAGCAGACAGAGCCCTCCGTGTGACCGGGTGTCGCCATCACTTCAATCTCGGCACCTGAAAGCACGATCCTGCTGCCGTCTGCCAGCCAGACATCCGGAGAGACGTCATACGGTCGTGCTTCGAAGCCGCTGTTGACGGATGGATCGCTCAGCATCCGTTTTTCCCTTTCGCCTGCGAAAATCCGGAGGTCCGGATATTCGGCACGCAGGTCCATCACGCCCATGATGTGATCGGTATGGCCGTGCGTAAGCAGGATGGCTTTCGGTACTCCGCCCATTTCCCGGATTTCCGAAACCAGCCGCTTTCCCTCATCGCCCGGATCCACGGCAAAAAGCTCCTTCGTATCTTCATTCATCACCAGATAGCAGTTCGTCCCGATCGGCCCGACGACTGTCTGTTTCACTTTCAGTTTTCCCGTCATCAGCCTGTCTTCCTTTCAATGTCCATGACGCTTTCGATCGTGCGTATGCGTTCAATCAGTTCATTGAGCTCATCGACGCTGTGCACGGTAAAGGATATCTCGATTGTGGCGGTTCCCTGCCTGGTCGTCCTCACGCTCATGGATCCGATGTCGATCTTGCGCTCAGTAAAGATCCGCGAGATATCGACGACAAGACCCGTGCGGTTCGTCGCATAAACCGAGATTTCCGCTGAAAACAGAGCCTTGGATGTCTCGCCCTCCGGCACCTGCCACTCCGCTTCAATCAGGCGGGCACGGTCTTCTTCCGACATGTGAATGACGTTGACGCAGTCCGTCCGGTGAATGGATACGCCGCGTCCTCTTGTGATGAAGCCGACGATCTCATCTCCCGGAATCGGATTGCAGCATTTCGAAAAACGCACGGCGACATCGTGGATGCCCTTGACGACGATGGCACCGTGATGCTCCTTCTTCGTCACCGGCAGCTTTTCTCTATTTTCTGCCGCGGCCTCCAGTACCTTCTCATCCGTAATCTTCTTCTTGTTCTCGCGGACATAAAGGTCAACCAGCTTGTTCATCACCTGGCCTTCCTTAAGTCCCCCGTGGCCTACCGCAGCCAGGACTGAATCCCAGTCACGGAAGCCGTACTTGCGCATGACGGAATCCATATAGTCCGCCTTCAGCAGATCAGAAAGGTTGTGTCCCTTCGCCCGGGCGTACTGGGCAAGGAGCTCCTTGCCTTTTTCAATATTGTCGTCCTTGAGTTCCGTCCGGAACCACTGGTTGATCTTGTTCTTTGCCTGTGTCGACTTGACGACTTTCAGCCAGTCGCGGCTCGGGCCTTTGGAATTCTGGGAAGTGATGATCTCAACGCGGTCGCCGTTGTGCAGGACGTATTCGATCGGCACCAGCTTCCCGTTGACGCGGGCTCCGACCATTTTGTTGCCGACCGCCGAATGGACGCTGTACGCAAAATCGATCGGACAGGAACCGTTCGGCAGCGTCTTGACATCGCCCGCCGGCGAGAAACAGTAAACATTTTCAGCAAAAAGATCCAGATCGGATTTCAGAAGCGACATGAATTCCCGGTTGTCGGACATGTCTCTCTGCCACTCCAGAATCTGACGGAGCCAGGAGAGCTTCTCTTCCTCTTCCTCCGGTCCCGGAGCCTTGCCGTTGTTGGAAGCCTCTTTGTATTTCCAGTGAGCCGCAATACCGTACTCAGCGGTCCGGTGCATTTCAAAGGTGCGGATCTGGATTTCGAACGGAGTGCCTCCCGGACCGATCAGCGTCGTATGCAGAGACTGGTACATATTGGCCTTGGGCATGGCAATATAGTCCTTGAAGCGTCCGGGCACCGGCTTGTACATTTCATGGATGACGCCCAGCGCCGCATAGCAGTCCTTCACCGTATCAACGATGATGCGGACCGCAAAAAGGTCATAGATCTGGTCAATCGTCTTGTCCTGGTTGACCATTTTTTTGTAAATGGAGAAATAGTGCTTCACGCGGCCGGAGACTTCCGCCCGGATGTGCGCCGCGGAAATATGTTCCGCCACTTCCTTGACAATTGAATCCACGAAAGCCTGCCGGCCCATCTTCGTCGCATCGATCTTGGCGACCAGATCGGCATAGACTTCCGGATTCCAGTATTTCAGGGCGAGGTCATCCAGCTCGATCTTGATCTTGCTGATGCCGAGCCGCTGGGCGATCGGCGCATAGATGTCCATCGTCTCGCGGGCTTTTTCCTTCTGCTTTTCCGGCCTCATGTACTGAAGGGTCCGCATGTTGTGCAGGCGGTCCGCCAGCTTGATCAGGATGACGCGGATATCCTTGGCCATTGCCAGGAACATTTTCCGGAGATTCTCCGCCTGGACTTCCACCTTGTCAACCGAATAATCGATCTGGCCCAGTTTCGTCACTCCGTCGACCAGCAGCGCCACCTCGTCGCCGAAGCGCTTCCGGATCTCCTCGATGGTCATTCCCGTATCTTCCACAACATCGTGGAGAAGACCTGCGATAATGGTTTCCTTGTCCAGTTCGAGGTCGGCCAGGATCAGCGCCACGCAGAGCGGGTGGATAATATAAGGTTCTCCGGATTTTCTCTTCTGGTCTTTGTGTGCCTCGGAGGCAGTCTCATAGGCTTTCCGGATCATGGAAATATCAGCCGACGGATGATATTTCAGCACGCGCGAAATAAGCTCCTGATAAAGATCCTCGGGAGACTGAAAATCGCCGGGATTCTTAAGTTCCTGATCCGCGGCCTTTATGAACGATACTTCTTTCCCCTCGAGTCCGATGGGAACTTTTGTCTCGCCCATTCCTGCCTCTTTTTCCGGTCAGTTCCCCGGATAGGAAATGACGCTTTCCACGTCATAGCTGCTGAGTCTCTCGCGGCCCTTCAGACCGGCAAGCTCGATCAGGAAAACCATCCTGACGACTTCGCCGCCGAGTTTCTCCACCAGTTTGGCGGCCGCTTCCACGGTTCCGCCCGTCGCAATCAGGTCATCGATGATGGCGACCTTCTGTCCGGGCTTTACGGAATCCTTATGCATTTCGATCGTTGCTTCGCCGTATTCCAGATCATAGGTCTGTGAAACTGTCTCGCAGGGCAGCTTCCCTTTCTTACGGATCAGCACGAACGGCTTATGAAGATTATAGGCAATCGGCATTCCGAAAATGAAGCCTCTGGACTCAGTTCCCGCAATGATGTCGATATCGCAGCCTTCCAGTTTCTTCTGCATTTCGTCGATCGCCAGATGCAGGCCATCGGCATCCTGAAGAACGGAAGTGATGTCGCGGAACATGATTCCTTTTTCAGGGAAGTCCGGTATAGTCCTGATATAATCCTCTATTGTCTTCATTTAAATCCTCCTCCCGGTTTTCAGCCGCAGGTGAAATCAATACGGAATATGATAATGTTTTAGTATAGCATTTCCGCGGCTTTTAGGCAATCACCGATGCCTGAAAAGCCGCGGAACATTTTTTCGGGCTTGCAGCAGCCGGTATGCGTTTCAGCGAAAATGCGTGATGACGGCCTGCAGGGTTTTCCTGCCGTTGAATTCGTTCAGCGTCGGATAATAGACGATGTCGATTTTCGGATTCTCACGGATTCTGTCCATGAGCTCCCCGGCACTGCGAAACGCGATGCCTTCCGCGTGATGGCCGTCCGGAAGCAGCAGGCGCATTTTCAGGACATTTCCCTTTGCACCGAGAACCCTGACATTTTCCGCCGTGACATTCTTCATGGCAAAAACCGGCTTCGGATTGCCCTTCCCGAAAGGCTCAAGCAGGTTTATTTCCTCCAGCAGGCTTTCCGTCAGATAGGAAAAAGGCATCGGCACATCAATGAGGATTTTTGGCACGAGATCCTCTTCCGAAAGCGTGCAGGTCTCATTTATCTTCTTCCGGAACAGCTCCAGATTCTCCGACGGAAGAGAAATGCCGGCAGCCATCGGATGGCCGCCGAATTTCGTAAAGAGTTCCGCGCACTTAGTAAGTCCTTCGAACATGGAATACGCTTCCGTGGAACGTCCGGAACCCTTGAGTCCATTTTCCGCATCCGTGAGAACGAAGGTCGGATGCCCGTACTTTTCACGGATTCTTCCGGCGATAATGCCTGCCAGGCTTTCATGGCATTCAGGCAGATACAGGACATAGATCCTGTCATTTCTGCAGCTGCCCTCCGCCAGCAGTTTTTCCGCCTGCGCAACTCCCTCCTCGGTCATCGACTTACGGCTGTCGTTCAGTGATTTCAGTTCTCCTGCTATCCTCTCCGCTGTCGTTTCATCGCGGGCATTCAGAAGCCCGTAGGCGCGCATGGCCGTGTCCAGCCTTCCGCTTGCATTGAGACAGGGGCCCAGAACGAAGCCGATGCTGTAGGGATCGACGGCTTCCGGACGCAGTCCGTTTACGGCCATCAGTTTTCTCAGCCCGAGATTGTCCGTATGCCGGATCCTTTCAAGGCCTTCCTTTACAATGATACGGTTTTCCCCCGTCAGGTCGACAATATCTCCCACCGTGGCAAATGCGGCATACTGCAGCAGGTCTTCCGTCTTTCCTCCCATCGCCCGGATCAGCTTCCAGGCAATGGCCGCACCGCAGAGGTTCTTGTACGGATAGGAGTCCCCTTCCTGCTTCGGATCCACGACGGCATCGGCCTCCGGAACCTTCAGAACTTCATGATGGTCTGTCACGATGACCGTCATTCCGAGCGACTTTGCAAGATTTACCTGATCGGATGCGGATATGCCGTTGTCGCAGGTCACGACCGTGTCAATGCCTTCCTGATGTGCTTTCCAGATCATGGAATCCGATACGCCGTATCCGTCCTGGATGCGGTCCGGAATCGTCAGATCAACTGACGCGCCCAGTTCAGACAGGCCACGTTTCAGTATATAGGAAGACATGATCCCGTCAATATCATAATCGCCGATGACGCGTATGTGCGCGCCGTCGGCGATCTTATTTCCGAGGATTTCCGCTGCCCTTCCCATGTTCTTCATCAGAAGGGGACTGTGCAGCATAGAAATGTCTCCGTGCAGATACTCTTCGATTTCCCGATCCCCCACGATGTCCCGGTTTCGGATGAGACGCGCCGTGACGGGATCAATCCCGAATTTCTCCGCTATGGAATTAAAGTCTGCCTTTTTTGCAGAGATGAACCATTTTTCCAATTATTTCTTCTTCTTTTTCCTTATGACGTTCGGATTATGTCCTCCCTCACCCGGAGCGCTGACCTTGACAGCCGGAGCTGCCTTGGCTTCCGAAGCAGAGCCTGCCGTCAGAGCGGCAGCGGCCTTCTGAGCCTTTATGGCCTTTTCCGTAAGGTCTTCCGGAGTCTGGGAATAATCTGCCTTGTCTTTTCCGAAATGCGTTCTCATCCAGTACCACAGGGCACCTGTGATGCAGACGGAGGAGAACATGCCGGCTACAATACCGACCATCATCGGAAGCGTGAATTCCTTGATGGAAGCAACGCCTACGATGTAAAGAACCAGGATGGAAGCAAAGGTCGTCAGGTTCGTGAAAATACTCCGCGTCAGGGTCTGGTTGACTGCGTCATTGACAAGCTCGGCAAGATTTCCTCCCTTGCGGAATGTCGGCAGTTTCTCACGGATACGGTCGAAGATGACGATCGTGGAGTTGATTGAGTAGCCGAGGATCGTCAGCATGACGGCGATGAACGAATTTCCTACGGAAATACGGAGCAGCGCATAGGATGCCAGGACGATCAGCACGTCGTGCAGAAGCGCGATGATGGCAGACGTTGCAAAGCGCATATCCTTGAACCGGATGAAGATATACAGCAGCATCAGCACGACGGCGATGACAACTGCCAGGACAGCTGATCTTCTCATTTCATTGCCTACGGTTGCGGAAATGCTTTCTGCCGTTATCTTGCTGCTGTCGATGCTGAAGCTGTCAGACAGCTTCTGTGCCAGTTCTTCTCTTTCCGTAACGTTCAGGTCACGCGTCTTGATGATGACCTGATCGGAATTGACGACTTTCTGCATTGAGACATCCGCATCGCCAGTCACTTCCATGACGACCGGCTTGACCTTGTTATCCAAATCGGTCAGGGAATAGTCTTCGTTGAATTCAACCGTCGTCGCTGTGCCGCCGAGGAAGTCAAGGCTGAAATTCAGCGCTCTTTCCCCGGATGCCGCATGCCCGATCATGGCTGCGATGCCGAGCAGGATACAGCAGGCACCGATCAGGAAGAACTTCTTTCTGTTCTGCACGAAGCGGATATGCGCCGGCTGTTTCATTCTCGACCAGAGCTTCGGGTTCTGCACGCCGACCGCATAGACCGCATTGACAAGCAGTCTGGAAATCACCAGGGCCGTGAACATCGAAAGGGCAACGCCGAGTGCCAGGGTAATGGCAAATCCGCGAATCGAGCCTGTTCCGAGAGCGCCCAGGACGGCCGCTGCAATCAGTGTCGTGACATTGCCGTCGACAATGGCCGACATCGCCTTGTGGAAGCCTGCCTTGATGGCTCCGGTTACCGTCGTACCGGCTGTAATTTCCTCACTGATACGGGCGTAAATAATAACGTTTGCGTCGACGGCCATGCCGATGGAAAGAATAATACCGGCAATACCGGGGAGTGTCAGCGTCAGGTCAAAAGCATTCAGCAGAAGCAGCATCAGCGCCACATACAGGATCAGTGCAAAGGAAGCAATGATGCCGGGCACCAGATACGCAATGATCATGATCAGGCAGACGATTGCCAGACCGATTGCACCGCCGATCAGAGAAGTCTTGATGGCTTCCTGTCCGAGCTGGGCTCCGACCACGTTGGATCGGATCTCATTCAGCGTCAGGGACAGACCGCCGATACGGATATAGGAAGCGAGGTTCTTGGCTTCCTCAATGGAAGTCATTCCTTCGATGACTGCCTTGCCGTCCGTGATGGCCGCATTGACCTTCGGGACGGAAACAAACTTGCCGTCGTAGTAAATGCCGATCGACTCGCCGTTGCTGTAGGCCGTCGTCGTGGCATTTGCGAATTTCGTCGTGCCGTCAGCCGTAAAGGTCAGTTCAACGACGTACTGGTTGTTCTTGGTTGTCTGATCCTGCTGGACCGTGCCCTGGGCATCCGCCACATCGGTGCCTTCGCACACGACCGAGCCGTCTGCTTCCAGATCGTCGATGGTCTTGTTGTTCAGGACATAGGCACCCTGTGTACTGTCATAGGTATAGTTCTCATTTCCGCTGGAATCCTTTTCAGCGATAAAATACAGGGAGCCCGGAGTTCCGAGCTCTTCAAGGATCTTATTCGCATCCGTCACGCCCGGGATTTCAACCGTGATGCGGTTTGCGCCTTCCTGATAGACGGAAGCTTCGGTACTGTACTGCTCGACACGCTGCTGGAGCTTGTAGATGGTGTCGGACATGTTTTCCGCCGAAGGAGCGGCCTCATCCGCTTCATAAGTAATTGATACGCCGCCGGAAAGATCAAGACCTGTCTTGATATGCTTTGCAGCGCCGGTGCCTGTCGGCCCCCAGCCGAGGGCTGCCGTATAGCACATAAAGGCCGTAACGGCAATCATGAGGATGATGACGATAATTCCATTCTTCTTTTTCATTTCCTGAACCCCTTTACGCTTGTTTCGCCGTGTCGTTCATTTCCGATTCCGCGGCTTTAATCATAATCGCGCATTCAATGCGCTTTCTCTGCAGACGGCACCCGATGTCATAGACTCCCGTAATGTTTCCTGTAAAGTTGTAGGCATTCGCGGCGCAGCCTCCGCTGCAGTAAAAACGGGCGAAGCAAGTCCTGCATTCTTCTTTTGCATAGACATTGCACGCCTTAAACTGCTTCACGATATCATCCCGCTTCACGCCGCTGTCCACATTTCCCAGAAGGAACTGCTCCATTCCGACAAACTGATGGCAGGGATAAAAATCACCCCACGGCGTCACGGCAAGATACTCTGTCCCCGAGCCGCAGCCTGTCAGGCGCTTGTAGACGCAGGGACCACCTGTTAAATCTATCATAAAATGGAAAAAATTAAAACCCCTGTTTTCTTTTTCTCTCCGAATCATTTCGGCAGCCAGAATATCATACTGTTCCAGCAGGGTATCTACGTCCTCCGGCCGGATCGCGTAAGGAGCCTCCTTCGGAGCTACGACCGGCTCAACCGAAATCTGGTCGAATCCCAGATCGGCAAGGTGCAGGACATCGTTGGAGAAATCCAGATTGTAGTGCGTATACGTGCCGCGCACATAGTATTTCAGGCCGAGGTCCCGGCGCATCTTCGCAAATTTCAGGAATTTCGGGATGATGAGATCATAGCTTCCGGCGCCTTTCCTGAACGGACGCATCCTGTCATGAACCTCTTTGCGGCCATCGACCGACATGACGACATTGTCCATTTCCCGGTTGCAGAACTCCATGATTTCATCGTCCAGGAGAACGCCGTTGGTCGTGATGGTAAAACGGAACTTCTTGTGATGCTCCGCTTCCAGGCTTCTTCCGTAAGCAACAAGCTGCTTTACGACTTCCCAGTTCATCAGAGGCTCGCCTCCGAAAAAGTCTACTTCCAGGTTGGTCCGGTTTCCTGAATTTCTGATTAAGAAATCCAGGGCCTTTCTGCCGACTTCAAAGCTCATCAGCGCACGGCGTCCGTGGTATTCGCCCTCTTCTGCAAAACAGTACCTGCAGGCAAGATTGCAGTCATGGGCAATATGGAGACACAGCGCCTTGACAACCGTCGGTCTCGTTTCAAACGCCTCGATGGCCGGACGGTATTCATCTTCCGTAAAAAGAGAGCCGTCCTTCTTCAGTTCATCGATCTCGGACAGAGTCTCATCGACTTCTTCCGGATCATATTCATTCTGAAGACGTCTCCTGATTTCTTCGCGGTCTTTTGTCGTCTGCATAACCGAGACGGCATCGTAAAAAAGATCATCCGCCACATGGACGGATCCGCTGGGGACGTCCATGACGATTTTTAATCCGTTATTTTCATATTGATGTATTTGCATGATTTGCAAAAACTAAGCAGCGGGGCAAACCGCTGCTTACCTTTCTTTCCTATTCTTGTTCCGCAGATTTCAGTTCTTATGCTCGCAGCTCTGATTGCCGACCGTGCAGCTTGTCTTGCAAGCGCTCTGGCATGACGTCTGGCATTCGCCGCATCCGCCTTTTTTAACGGTTTCCTGCAGATTTTTTGTATTCAGCGTCTTTACATGTTTCATGACGAACCCTCCTTATTGAATTGTTATGATTATAGCACACCGATTTGCCGTTGCAAAGCAGTTCCTTTCAATCGTCTTTCTTGTTCGATTCTCTGCCTTTCCTGATGAATACCGCAGCAGCTGCCGCGCATGCGATGATCAGAAGGATGATGTAGAGCAGCGGATTGGAAGTATCTCCTGTTTTCACAGATGTGGTTTTAACAGCGGAAGTGTTCTTCGCAGAAGAGGAAGAAGACTTCGAAGAGACTGTCCTGGTGACTGTCCCCGAAGAACCGGTATTTCCTACCAGTTCTTTGCTCCCCGGACCTGCCGCATAATCGGCTGCCGGCGTAATGACCGTTACCTGTTCAGCCTGAGATGCACTGCTGTCCGGACTCTCCGTCTGTATACTGTTCTGCGCATCCTGCGCAGAAGCAGCTGCATTCAGAACATTACTGTCTTCGGAAGCTGCTGACGAATCAGATGCTGCAGAAGAAAGCTTCGGATCTTCGGAAGCAGGTTCTTCCGTGACGGTGACGATGACAGAATGCTCAGCCTGCGTAAATAAGACAGACGGCGCTTCCGTCGTAACCGTTTCTGCCGCTGTCCCGGCTGCATTCGGATCAGATGCCGCTGCTGGAGCTGCTGACGCATCTGCTGACAATGCTGATGGTTCTGTTTCTGCTGACGTGTCGGATGCGGAAGAGGATACCTCCGTTTCCGGTGCTGACGGATCTGCTGCCGGCATTCCGGTCACGCCCGGATCTTCTGCCGGTGTCTCCGTTGCATCCGGCTCTGCTGCCGGTGTTCCCGAAACGGCCGGTTCTGCCGTCGGTGCAGCCGTTACGTCTGAATCCGCTGCCGGTGTTCCCGAAACGGCCGGTTCTGCCGTCGGTGCAGCCGTTACATCTGAATCCGCTGCCGGTGTCCCCGAAACGGCCGGTTCTGCCGTCGGTGCAGCCGTTACGTCTGAATCCGCTGCCGGTGTTTCTGACGCAGCCGGATCGGCTGCCGGAACGGACGGATCTTCCCGGTTGATTTCATCATCTGTTGCAGGCGGGACCGGATTGTCTGTCTGCTCTTGCGTCACAGCCTCTGCTGCCGGTTCTTCCGGTATCCCTGCATCTGCAGATGCACCTGCTGACTGATCTGCAGGATTTTCGGTAAGAGTCGGTGTTCCCGATGGAGTCGGTGTTCCCGAAATTGCCGATGTTCCCGAAATTACCGGGGTTCCCGAAAGCATCGGTGTAACAGTTCCGGTCACTGCAGAAGCGGCTTTCCCGTCGGAAGGCTTCGCGGAAGATGCTTCAACCGGCATCCATGCATACGATGTACCGGCTGCCAGAATTGACAGCGCGGCCAGTATTCCTGTAATTTTCACAAAGAATCTTTTTTTCATTAAACAGCCACTGCCTTTCCCGAAGAAATTCAAAACGAATTATAGCATAGGAAAACAGGGAATAAAAGGTTAAAGTTGCCGTTTTTTCACTCTTCGCCCGTCACAATTTCTACACCGTGGCTGGTTCCGATTCGGTCTGCACCGGCGGCAATCATCTCTTCCGCGGTCTTTCTGTCGCGGATTCCTCCTGCAGCCTTGACCTTCGCCCTGCCTCCGACAGCCTCTTTCATGAGCCTGACATCTGCCGCCGTCGCGCCTCCTTTTGAAAAACCGGTTGATGTTTTGACAAAATCCGCTTTTGCCTTTATACAGCGCCGGCAGACTTCCCTCTTCTCCTCGTCCGTCAGAAGGCAGACTTCGATAATGACTTTCAATACCCGCCCGTCTGCGACAGATGCACGCACCGCTGCCACGTCTTTCTCAACGGCATCGTAATCATGTTCTTTGGCACTCCCGATGTCGATGACCATGTCGCACTCATCCGCGCCGTCCTGCACAGCCTTTTCCGCCTCTGCCGCCTTGATTTCAGAGGTATTGGCCCCAAGCGGAAAACCGATGACCGTACAGACAGACACGCCTGTACCTTTCAGATACCCGGCTGCCGCCCGAACGTGCTTCGGGTTGATGCACACCGATGCAAAATGATATTTCTTGGCTTCTTCGCAGAGTTTTCTGATTTCCGTTTCAGCAGCTTCCGGTTTCAGAAGCGTATGATCGATTTTTCCTGCCAGATTATCTTCCATTACAACTTCCTTTCCCGAACGGAAATGTCTCCATACGGCTTTCATTTTAGCACATGCCTGCAGCGCCGTCTTGCTTTTTCATCCGCGATACGATATCATTTTCCCAGGAAATGAGGAAAAAACACATTGAACTATATTATTCAGATCATCGTCCTGATTATACTTCTTTCACTTTCAGCTTTTTTCTCTTCGGCAGAAACAGCGCTGACCACCGTAAACCGCATCCGGATCCAGTCTCTTGCGGACAACGGTGACAGGCGTGCTGCCGTCGTGCTCAGGATCATAGACAACAAGGCAAAAATGCTTTCCGCCGTTTTGATTGGAAACAACGTCGTCAACATCGCCGCCTCATCGCTTGCGACGACCCTGGCGATTGCCGTTTTCGGTTCGATGTTCGTCGGCCTTGTAACCGGCATCCTGACCCTGCTCATTCTGATCTTCGGCGAAATCACCCCGAAGAACATGGCAACGGTCAATGCGGAGAAAATCGCCCTGGACGATGCCGGAATCATCCGTTTCCTGATGTTCATTCTGACACCGGTCATTTTCGTGATCAACAAGATTTCCCGTTTCATCGTCCGCGCGCTCGGCGTCGACCCGGACCGCCGGAATACGATGACGGAAAATGAACTCCGCACGCTCGTCGATGTCAGCCACGAAGACGGCGTCATAGAAAATGAAGAACGCCAGATCATCAATAATGTCGTCGATCTCGGCGATACAACCGCCTCTGAAATCATGATTCCCCGCATCGACATGACCTCTGTCAGCATCACTGAGAAATACAGGGAGCTCATCACACTGTTCAAGGAGCACCGCTTTACGCGTCTGCCCGTCTACAGCGGCTCCACTGATAATGTCGTCGGCATCCTGAATATGAAAGATCTTCTCTTCGTCGAAGATGCGGAAAAGTTCTCCGTCAAAGATTATATGAAAGAACCCTATTTCACTTTCGAGCAGAAAAGCATCTCTTCCCTTCTTGAGGAAATGAGGCTGAATTCACTTTCCATCGTCGTTGTCCTCGACGAATACGGTGCCGCCTCAGGCATCATCACCATGGAAGATATCCTGGAAGAAATCGTCGGAGATATCCGCGATGAATACAAAGGCCGGGACGCACAGGAAATCACAGAGATTGTTCCGAACCGGGAATATTCCTGCCTTGGTTCCGCAAACCTGGATGATGTCAATGAAATGACCGGTCTGGAGCTGAATTCAGAAGAGTACGACTCCATCGGCGGGTATGTCATTGAGCATTCCCAGGACAATCTTCCTAAAGTCGGAGAATACGTCATTTCCGAAGACGGCACAAAGCTGATTGTCGAAGCGGTTCATAAAAACCGCGTCATGCGCGTGCATCTTTACCTGCCTGAACCGAAAAATGAAAACGGAGACGATGACGACCGTCATGCCTCCGCTCAGTCCTGATCTCTCAGGGACTTGAGAATTGTGTGAAACTGACTGCCGCACCTTTCGACTTCCCCGAGGACGAACTCTATGCCCTCTTCGCTCTGCGTCCAGTTTTCTTTCGTGATTCCGTTTGCCGGAACCGGATCAATCAGAAGCTCCGTCTCCGGATACAGCAGCTGGTAATACATCAGGCAGCGGCGGGCATGACCGGCCAGGCAGCAGATAATTCCTCTTCTGACTGCCATGCCGAGGCTGTCCGTCACCTTTCTGGAATTGATTGCGTTTTCAAAGGTAAATGACGCTTCATCTTCTTTCAGGACTGCTTCTTCCGGCACGCCGTTCTTCCGAAGCACATCCGCAAGGAATTCCCATTCCGTCCGGTAATCTCCGTCATATTTTTCCTTCTCCGCCAGCACGCCCGCAAAACATCTGTCTCCGATATAGAATTTTCCGGAAGGCAGGAGAACTTTTGCCATTCCTTTTCTATAAAGTGCTGCCGCTTCTTCCGCCATCTGCGGATATCCGTTCCCCGGGATAAAGAGGATGTCCGAAGGCAGGAGCCTGTCCTTCCGGAAAATGAAGTCCGAGATTCCCTCCGAAAATTTCAGCCGGCTGTCCATGCGTTCAGTTGAACCCGTAGTATTTCTGGACAAGCTCATATCCCTTCACCGCGAATTTTCTTCCTGCCTCGCCCGGCATGTTCACCATGCGGCCGAGGAATCCATAGCGGAGACGGACATAAAGCCTGAGGTCCTTTTTCTTCAGATACTGCCAGAGTTCATCCTTCTCGACAAGTGCCTCGGCACTTTCCTTCCGGATCAGAAGAATTGATGAAATTTCCATCATGATGTTCATGTAATGGACGAGGAAGTCCATCTGGTTTTTCTTTTTCACCAGATCCGGCCTGTACTCATCGATCATCAGCTTGGTCACCCTCAGCTGCTGGTCCATGCGCGTCAGCATGACCGTTTCATTGACCGACTGGTCGTCGCGTCCGATGAAATAGCGGTACAGCGGCATGTTCAGGTAGTAAAGCGTCTTCACATAGATCATCGGCTGGAAAACGACCAGATTGTCGACGTAGAATGTGTGCTCCGGAAGATGGAGACCGCAGTCCCTCAGCAGCTGCGTACGGTAAATGAGGCTGTGCATCAGGACATACCTGTGCACATTCAGCGGCTTGATGACTTCATCCCAGGTGAAGATCCTGTCTTCCGGAAAGGAACCTACATACCGCATGATTCGTTTTTTCCTTGCCCCTGCTTTCTCATAGACAAAATTGGAAATGAGGGCATCCAGCGTCGTCGAACCGGCGATCGCTTCCTTGAGAATCTGGATAGCTCTCGTCAGGGCTTCCCCGTCCAGCCAGTCATCGCTGTCGCAGACTTTGAAATAAATACCTTCGGCGGCTGCCAGCGCCGTGTTGACCGCGCCTCCGTGTCCCTTGTTCTCCTGATGGATTGCGCGTACCTGCCCGGGATGCTCTTTTTCATACTGCTGTGCGATTTCAAAAGTATTGTCCTTCGTGGAACCGTCATCGACAATCAGGACTTCGACATCCTCTCCGCCGACCAGGGCAAAATTAATCGCCTTTTTCATGTAGGCGGCTGAATTGTAACATGGAATCGCAATCGTCAGAATCTTCATTTTCCTATCCTCACTTTTTTATTGACTGTCAGTTTTTTTCCGCCGGCAGCTCTTTCTTCCATGATCCTGCGGTAGGCATCAAAGGCTCCCGGCATGGCGTAGGATTTTTCCAGCTGGCCCGGTTCGATGAAAATCAGGCTGTCTTCCTGCTTTGCTTCGGACTTCTTCAGCTCTGCTGCATATCCGTGCATCTTCCATTCCAGATGCGAGAAAATGTGTCCGGCATCCGCAAGCTGGATGATTCTTTCCGTCCGGAAGCCTGCCTTCGAGACAAAGCCGTCAATTTCTTCTTCACTGAGTTTTCCCGGCAGATTCGGAAATTCATAAAGACCTGCAAGAAGTCCTTTTTCCGGTCTCTTCCGGATGGCTGTCTTTCCTTCATATTCCAGAAGCAGCACCGTGCGCTCTTCCGTACGGCGCGTCATCTTCCGGACGCGTACCGGTATTTTACCGGCTGTCCCTTCCCGGAAAGCCCTGCATTCTTTTTTCAGCGGACACTTTCCGCACTGCGGCTCCGTATTAGGAAGACAGATGGTTTCTCCGACTTCCATCAGTGCCTGGTTAAAAGCCCCCGGATCAGCCTTCTTCTTTTTCAGGATGCCCGTGAGTTTTTCCCCGAACAGCCTGCGTGTCTTTGGCTCTATGACATCCAGATAGCTTCCGCAAAGCCTGGAGACCACGCGCAGCACATTTCCATCCACCGCTGCCTGCGGCACCGCGAAGGCAATCGAAGCAACGGCTGCCGCGGTGTAGCTGCCGATCCCCGGCAGCTTTTTCAGTTCCTCATAATCGGCCGGCAGTTCACTCACCGCCTGCGCCGTTTTCTGCATGTTGCGTACCCTGCTGTAATAGCCCAGGCCTTCCCAGAGTTTCAGCAGTTCTTCTTCCGGACATTCCGCAAGATCCTTCAGGGTCGGAAGCCTTCCGATAAAGTTTACATAATATTTCATCACGGCTTCGATCCGGGTCTGCTGAAGCATGATTTCCGACACCCAGATCCTGTAGGGATCTTTCGTACGGCGCCAGGGAAGATCCCTCGCATTCTGATTATACCACAGTATCAGCGGCCGGACAAAACCGGACGGCAGATCAAGTTCTTCTTCAGTCATGACTTCAGGTTGCAATCTTCTCTCCTGCCCTGTAAAATAATTCTATGAAAAAAAATGACGGTATCATTTTTGATGTTGACGGAACTCTCTGGGACTCCACAGAAAAAGTGGCATCCATCTACAACCGATACATTCAGGAAAGCACATGTGTCCGCAGGGACACACCGGTTACTGCAAGACTCCTGAAAAAGGAGTTCGGAAAACCGATGATTGCTGTCGGACATGCCCTCTTCCCGGAGCTGACCGAAGAGGAGTGCCGCTCTTTCATGACAGGCCTGTGCAGCAGGGAAAACCTGATGCTGGCCCAGGATCCTCCTTCTCCTTATCCGGGTGCCGTTCAGACAATCCGAACTCTTTCCCTGACGCATCCTGTTTTTATCGTCAGCAACTGTCAGGGCGGCTACATCGAACTCTTTATCGAATCCGCAGGACTTTCCGGCTGCATCAGCGGCCATCTGTGTCCGGATGATACCGGAATGGAAAAGGCAGCCAATATCCGGGAAACCGTCAGCCGGCACGCACTTTCTGCAGCTGTTTATGTCGGAGATACTCTCGGTGATTTTCTGGCCTCCAAAGAGGCGGGCATCGATTTTATCCATGCTGCCTATGGCTTCGGCGAAGTCCCTGACCCCGATTATATCATCAATCAGCCGGCAGATTTATTAAAACTCTCTAACCTGTAGAAGAAAAATGAAGATTTCCTGTCTTCTGATGGAATATTTTCAAAAAATACCCCGGCTCTTCAGCCGGGGTTCTTTGTATCCAGTCAGACTCTGCATTTTCAGAATACAATCACCGGGATTCCCGTCGATACCTTGCTGTAAAGCGCTGCAGCAAAAGAAGCCGCGAGGTTAACGCATCCGTGGGAACCGTCGGTCTTGTAAATGCTTCCGCCGAAATCCGAACGCCAGCTGGCGTCGTGCAGTCCGCATCCTCCGTAAAAATGCATCCAGTACTGTACCTGTGACTCCCACTGATACGTTCCGTCCTCCTGCAGAGGTCCCCGAAGCGTGCGGTTTTCTTCTTTGTCCAGAACCGAGAAGATGCCCTTCGGAGTCGCACGGCTTGAATCGGATGCCAGTCCGGTAACACAGTCGGAATCCATGACAAGCTTATAGTTCTCATAATAGTAGACATGCTGATTCGTGATGTCCACTTCGATATACGTCCCTCCGAACTGCGGATCCTTTTCGGAATCATGCTGAGACCATGCCGGTTCCCGGGAAACCTGGCTGTGATTTGTAAAATTCTCAAGAGTCTGCGTCACTTCGGAGGCCTGGTCGATCGTCCATCCGTATGCCGTGCAGGCCAGTTCCACCGTTCCGCGCGCCGTTGACTTGAATGATCTGGTCTTTTTGATCGTATCCGTAGCTGCTGCCATCTGCCTGACATATTGCGTTACCTGGTCTGTCAGATTCGTCTGATCGACATAGTAAAAACCATTGTCCTGCTTCGTAATCCAATTTTTCGTCGTGTTGTAATCCAGCGTCTGGTCACCCTGCGGAAGCTGATAAGTAATGGAAGTCGACAGGAAATTATTCAGGATATCTTTTTCCGCCGTCAGGTCCGTATTGTCAGCTGTTACGGTCGGTGTTTCATAGGCATCCGACATTGCTGAAATATCCAAGGATGACGCACTGCCGGAAATCGCTTCATTCAGTGCCTGCAGGACTGTGTCGCTCTTCAGCGTATTGCCCTGCACCTCCTGTACAATCGTAAAGGAACTGTCGCTTTCCGGAGTCAGGTAAGCGTTTTCCGGAGCTGCTTCATTTCCGGACTGGAATTCCGGAAGGGCAAGCAGCGATGCTCTGGCCTTATCCTGGTCAAAAGTCGTGGCCTCATCGACCGTATAATCCTGCTTCTGGCCAAGCACCTTGCCGGCAAACCACCCGAAGGTATTCTGCTGCTCCAGGATTTTTTCCACGCCGTTGTTAGAAACATACTCATAGCCGACATCCGCATTGGAAAGCGTTTCTGTCGCTCCGCCGCGGAAAGTCAGCGTAATCGCATAATTTTCTACCTGCTGCTTGATGACGGCTTCCACCTGCGCGGCCGTCTTCTCGCTTGCATCGATGCCGTTGATAATAGTTCCGTCAAGGAATTTCGTACGGTACTGGTATGCAAATACGCAGTAGGTCGTACCAAGAGCTGCAATGATGAGAATCAGGATCAGACCGAAAATCTTCATGCCTGTATGCTTCTTTTTTGCAGACGAAGCCGCATTCAGGACCGGTCCGCCCTTCTTCGGAGAAGGAATGTCTCCTACCGTCTCATCCACGATACGGCGGATTGCTTCATCCAGCTTCTGATCGGCGGAAGTGCCGGCATCCGGCATGATTTTCTGAAAAACCGGCGCATAATCATCATATTCGACTGAATCGGCAGAATCAGCAGCCTTTGTCCGTGCGGTTGCATCCGAATATCTCTGTTTCATTTAAATCTCCCTTATTAATTATTTCCGAAGCTTCCCCTGCATCGGAAACACCTATCCATACGATACTATAAAAATTATACCACATAATATAGCAGATAAAATCAGCATAAACAAGGCCTATTTGGCAAAATACTCAAAATGTTGCAAAAAAAATGCCCGGAACGCCGGTTCCTGCGTTTCGGGCATCATTTCAGGTATTCCGAAAGTGTTTCGTAAAGCTTCTGCGGATCGATCGGCTTGGCCAGATGGCTGTTCATTCCTGCCGCTTTGCTCTTGTTGATATCCTCTTCAAAAGCATTGGCGGTCATGGCAATGATCGGAATCTGTCCGGCACCTGTCCCTCCCGACGTGCGGATTTTCTGCACCGCTGTGAATCCGTCCATGACGGGCATGCGGATATCCATCAGGATCAGGTCAAAGGCCGACGGATTCTTTAAGAAGGTATCCAGCGCTTCCTGGCCGTTGGCAGCTCCGAATACCGTGCAGCCGACTTTTGTCAGGAGGTTCTCTGCGATCCGGTAATTCAGCGGGTGGTCTTCCACCAGCAGGATCTTCTTCCCTTCGAAATGATAATCGCCTGTTGACGTCAGGATCTGCATCGGTGCATTGGCAAGTCGTCTGGAAGCTTCCAGCGCCGCATCGTATTTCAGCCGGGCACGGCGGTCATTTTCATACTCTTCCGTCACATCGCTGCCCATTACGCAGACCAGGCTTCCGGTACGGTCGATGTACATGAAGGAGATCAGTTTGTTCCGGCGGTTCCCGGAGCGGTCGTATTCCATGTAGTAGACATTGTACCTTCTCTTGGCAGCCAGTTCTTCCCTCACCCTGTCAAGCGAGAGTTTTTCAATGACTTCCTCCACGTCGACATCCGCACCGTTTTCACGGATATTTTTTTCAACCGCGTCGGCATAGCTGCGTTTGAAATTGTCGTGAAGCAGTCCGGGCATGTGCTTCCCGAACGCTTCCTGATAGGAACCGTCCGTAAGGTCGACGAGCGAAATGAAATCGTAGTCACTGTCCGCGACCGTCTTCAGCATGGATTCCATTATTTTTTCTTTCCGGATATCCACGGTATAGATGATGGCTTCCACGTCCCCGCTGCTCGGGTTCTGCGCCATTGAAATAGCAGACGTTATCCAGGTCGGCTTGTCCGCCTTCATGTAATACCCGTGATCGACGGAAAGCTTCGTGACCCCTTCGCTGAAGGACTGCAGCAGCCTTCCTCTTTCAAAGACGGCGCTCAGCTCTTCTTCATCTCCGCGGGTCGCGCAGTGCTCATAGGCAAACTCAAAGAGTTCATCTGCCGTACGGATCTTCCGGACATCGAAGTCTTCCGATGAAGCCCCGAAGTTCTCCATGAAAGTATTTCTCGTCAGGTTGATCCGGTACGTCCCCACCGCCTGCGGGCTGACATCCGACATCAGCGTAATCTGGTTGTGATAGTTTTCTTCCATCCGCTGACGCGCCCTGTATGCCGCGGTATCGTCGCGCACATAATTGATGATGGCGGGCGTCCCGTCCCAGCTGATTCTCTTTCCGTTGAAATGATAGCAGGTCTTTTTCCCCTCGTCGCAGCATTCCCTGGCAGTCAGGGAATCTTCCTTCAGCAGGGGCAGACGGCAGAACGGGCAGGGCGTATAGCGTCCCATCAGGAACTCATAGCATTTCTTTCCTTCATAGCTGCCGGAGGCATCCGGAAAGAGCTCATGCATATAGTCGCTCATATAGATCAGTTCAAAGGTGCTGTCATTGCAGACGTAGACAGCCGCACCGGATTCATTGACGATTTTCGCATACATCTCAGAATCCTTCTCCGCACGGCCGAGATCTTCTTCTATCTTCTTTTTTTCTTCTTCTTTCTGATTCAGCTGTTTCTTAAACTTCCGGCGGGTATCCGCCGCAGACAGGATGAACAGAACAGCCGCAAAGACAAGAAGCGCCAGCATGATGCCGATGGCGATGACCGGATCGGTAAAAGTTGTATTGACTGCGCTTATCCATTTTTCCATAGGAATATTATAATACTCAGGAGCGCACAATTCAATAAAACCCTCTTTTCAAATCAATCTGAAACAGGTTCATTTATCAGTCTGCTTTATTTCCAGAGGATGCAGGATTTTACGGTTTACCCGGCTGTAGACCCAAAATGAAACGGCTGCCGTGCAGGCATCGGCGATCAGCTGGGTCCAGATGATTCCGTACATTCCGAATACCGAATTCAGGAGAAAGAGCATCGGGATGTTGAAGACGATCTGACGGATCACGGCAAGGAAAAGGGAAATTTTTCCCATGCCGAGCGCTTCGAAGAAAAATACGAAGTTGAAGCATAGGAACATCGTGATGGAAGCCAGGCATCTGACGCGGAGGAAATCGGTCCCCAGGGCGACCGTTTCTGCATTGCTGATGAAGATGTTCATGATCGGAACGGCAAAAATTTCATACAGGATAATGCAGAGGACCGAAACGACTGCGCCGCACAGGCGCGAAAAATTCAGGACGGAACGCATCCTCTTGTAATTGCCCGAGGAATAATTGTATCCGGCAAGAGGCATCATCGCCTGACAGATGCCCACGCCCGTGTTCAGAGGCACTCTCTCCGCCTTCAGGACGATGCCGATGGCCGCGACCGCCACATCTCCGTGAAGAGCCGACAGCCGGTCAATCACAATGTTCGTTGCATCATAAAGGAAAGTCGTCAGTGCGGAAGGCACGCCGACCGCAAAGATGGATTTCAGGGAACTGCCGGCCGGCATTCCTTCCCGGACGCTCAGTGTCAGAACGGTTGCCCTGCGGTACTTCAGGAACTTGATCAGAAAATAGCACATGGAAACGACGTTCGACAGCATCGTCGCAAATGCGGCTCCGGCAACTTCCATTCCCTTCGGCAGAATGACAAACATGAAAAGCGGATCCAGTCCGATGTTCAGCAGGCAGCCGAGGCTTGTCCCGAAGCCGGCCTCTTTTGCACAGCCGACGGAACGCATGAGCATGGACATGGAAATCGTCAGGATCGTCGGAATCCCTCCGACAACAATGGTGAAGAAGGCATACTGCCTTGCATATTCAAACGTATTGGCACTGGCCCCCAGTGCCGTCAGGATCGGGTTCATGAAAATGAACACGGCTGCCGAGAAAAGAACCGCTGCCGCAATGGCGCAGTAGAAACTGAAGGCACACACCTTCCTTGCTTCCTCATCCCTCCTCAGGCCGAGGAGCCGGGAAATCAGGCTGCCTCCTCCCGTACCGAAAAGGTTCGCGAAGGCAATGGAAATATTATAGACGGGAAAGATAAGGGACGCAGCGGCAACCATGTACGGGTTGCCGGTGCGTCCGATAAAATACGTATCCGCCAGATTATACAGAAGCAGGATCAGCTGTGAAATAACTGTCGGTACCGCAAGCGTCATCAGGGCTTTCGGTACCGGCATGGATTCAAAAATCATTCTGTTTTCTTCTGCTGCCTTCACTTCGTCTTCTGACCTTCTCATTCTGCATTTTCGCTGAGGGGCTCACCTCTGCAAAGACTAGTATCGCTTTTAATCCGTCCGTCTGTCAAGACCAAGTTTAAAGCGGACAGCAGATGAAGTCTTCTTTCCGTTCCTGCCGTTACCCGCGGCTGCCTTTGCCCATTCCGCCGGCCATCCCGCCGCCCATCATCTGGGCCGGCATTTCAGTGATCTGCTCTCCGTTGACGATGACCGTGCCGCCGTTCAGTTCGCCGGTCGTATCGTAATCGAAGGAGGAATTGCCTGTAATCGTGATGTTCCCGCCGTTGACGTAAATGCTTCCGTTGGCATCGACCGCATCGGTATCGCCGCTTCCCATCACGATATTGATGGTTCCTCCGTTCAGTTCTATGACGACATCATACGCCGTGCTCTTGGCCGATGCATTGATTCCGTCATCCGAGGCATTGATGGAAATGGTTCCGTCATTGATCCGGATATACGTGGCTTCGATTCCTTCGACGGCATCGATGCTGAATTCACCTCCGTCAATCACAATCGCTGTCGTTCCGTGAATGCCGTCGTCGCCTGAAGTGATGTCAAAAGTGCCGCCGGAAATGTAGATGCTGCCCAGCGTATTGTCATCGCTGTTTTCACTGTGAAGCCCGTCCGCCCCGGAATTGATGGTAAAGCTTCCGCCGCAGACAGCAATGGAATCCTTTCCTTCAAGGCCGTTCTTCGTGCACTCAATGCTGTAGGTTCCTCCGGTCACTTTCAGGTCATCTTTCGACGTGATGCCGTTTCCGGTGGAACTGATATTCAGGGTTCCGGTGCCGTTCAGGACCAGGTCTGCCTTGGAGAAGATCACGGCATCTGTATTGGTCTCGCCGTCAGAGGTAAAGGTGCCTGTCACGGACAGGGTGTTCGTACTGTCGGTCGTCGTCACGAAGCATTTGTCTGCCGCTTTCACGTAGATTACCGGCGTGTCCGTATTGGTAATGCTGACTCCGTCTAGAACGATCTGGACCTTGGCATCTTCATCCGCACATTCCACGATGATGGAACAGTCCGTCGCGGTCCCGCTGATGATATAGACGCCTGCTTCGGTAATCGTGATATCCGATCCGCTCTCTACGGTATAGGATACCGCATCCGTCGTGTCCGCGCTCTGTTCAAGATCTCTCTCCGAGAACAGATCTGTCGTATCGATGAGCGTATCGGAAACAACCGTTCCCGTACCTGCAGAAGTTACCGATGCGGCTGCCGTATCTTCTGCGGTATCCTCGGATGCCGTTTCTGCGGAAGAAGAATCCGCCGTCGCCGCGGAGCTGTCCTCCGTGGTCTGTGTTTCAGTCGAAGAAGATGCTGCGATGCCGGAAACAGAAGATGCGGATGAACATCCTGCCGCTGATACGGTCAGGATGGCTGCCATCGAAATCGCTGTCAGAATAGCTGTCGGTTTTCTCATAGGAATGACCCCCTTTCACTGGGAAGTTCTCGTATTTGGTATGTTTCGAGAATACCCGGAAAGCATGGTCGATTTATGGAAAAACCGTGAAAAATCCTTGAACTCGACTCCTTTACTCCGCCTCGTACGGCGCAATGATGACCCGGTCATTTTTCCCGAAAACACTGAGGATGTATTTCATGTTTTCTTCTTTCACCGCCACGCATCCTCCGGTGTACTGCTTCGGCCCCATGCAGTGGAAGAAGATCGCCGAACCCTTTCCATAAACGCCTTCCTTGTTGTAATCGAGAAACATGGCGTAGTTGTATTCCGGAGAATACTCGATGAGATGTTCTCCTTCTGCCGTGCCGCCGTTTTTGCTGCTCACGATCTTGTTGTAATCCGCCACATCGGCATCCGGGCACCACAGGTCATCCGTCACATCGAGCCAGTCGAGCTGCGTCCCGGGATTGGCCTTGATGCCGAAAGCCGTCGTCACGCCGAAGTCGCCGACCGGTACCGCCGAGTCGCCCTCCTTCTTATCGACGGCATAGCCTTTTCTTCCGATGTATGCCTCGCACTCCAGGGTAATGGTCCAGGCGTTATTCTGCGTCTTGTCTTTTTCATAAACCTGCACATGGGCATCGCTGGAATTCTTCCGGCACTGAACAAAGATCAGATGATTCACCTGGTCATCGGAGCGGTATTTCGTACGGCTGTCCATCCACACCGAATTTGCCTTCGGAGCCCCTGAATAGGATGTCGATGAAGAAGAGTCCGAAGAGGAAGCCGTCTGGGAATCTGCAGATGATGCCGAAGCGGAAGACATCTGGGACTCTGCTGCGGAAGATGTCTGGGAACCTGCTGCGGAAGATGTCTGGGACTCCGCTGCGGAAGATGCCTGGGATCCCGCTGCGGAGGATGTACTGCTGCTGCCCGCACAGGCGGAAAGCATCAGCCCCATGGAAGCGGCAAGAAGAACGGCTGAAAGACGTACTGATCTGCTGATTTTTTTTGTTTTCATTTTTTCCCCCTCTGATTAAAGACTTATGGTTTTCCTGATTCCGGCAGGACCCGGCGAATCATTTCCATTTCTTCCGGCAGGACGCAGCTGTCCGGCCTGCCCGTCCGGATCATTTCCAGGACATCCTCAAAATCCATCCAGCGGACTTCTTCGATTTCCGACTTCTGGAATTCGATTTCTTCCGCGTTTTTTTCATACGGCATCAGGAAGACCCTGCTCACCTGAACGTCGTGGAAATGCTTTCCGTGCACATCCTGTTCAAACTCAAAGACACTCTGCCCGATGACGGCAAGCATGTCCTCCGATGCTTCAATTCCCAGTTCTTCCTTCAGTTCCCGCAGGGCGGATTCCGCGAATCCGTCTCCGGCCGGAATATGCCCCGCGCTGGAAATGTCATAACATCCCGGACACGATTCCTTGTCCTGCGAGCGCTTCTGCAGAAGCAGCTGCAGCTTTCCGTCCCGATAGCGGTACAGCCAGAGATGGGACGTCCTGTGGCGGATTCCTTTCCGGTGCGCTTCGCTTCTTGTGACGGTCCTGCCGGTCGGATTCCCGTCGGCATCTGTGATATCCAGTACTTCATCCATCTTTCGTCTGCCTCGGATGCGGGATGGATATTTCACCCGCATAGTTTTTCTGGAACATTCTCACCACTTCTTTTGGGTCATCCGTCTGCCCCAGCGCCCACATCATTTTCGTGACGACCGCTTCCGTCGTCATGTCGTGTGCCGGGATGATGCCGCATTCCAGAAGGCGGATGCCGACTTCATAAATCGAGAAATCACTCGTATCGTAGAGACACTGGCTGCACGCCGCCACGGAAATGCCGCTGTCGGTCAGCTTCTTCAGTTCCGGGAGCAGGTTCCGCCTGAGGAAATGCATGCCGCCGGCTCCGAAAGTCTCCAGCACGATTCCCCTGTATTTCATCTGACGCAGCATCTCGAAAATCTCCGGCTTTGTCCCCGGAATCAGCTTCAGCAGAAAGACATCGCTGCAGAGGCTGCTTAAGAGACGCGTCTCTCCCTCCGCCGGTACGCAGTCGGCAGGTCCCCGGTGCATGCCGTCCGCATACAGGATTCCGAGATAAGGAGCGTTGATGCTTTCAAATGCCTCGAATCCCAGCGTCCGGATTTTCACAGCCCGGCATCCGCGGATGATCTTATGGTCAAAGGCAACCGATACGCCCGGTATCTGATTCTCGACGGCAGAAAAAGCCGTATAGAGATTGTTTCTTGCATCGGTCAGCAGATGGCTGATCGGTATCTGGGAACCGGTCAGCACAACCGGTTTTTTCAGGTTCTGCAGCATGAAGCTCAGGGCGGAAGCCGTATAGGCCATCGTGTCGGTGCCGTGCGTGATCACGATTCCGTCGTACTGCTCCAGATGATCGTATACCGCCTGCGCAATGACCTGCCATTCCTCCGCCTGAATATTGGAGCTGTCCAGATTCATGACGCTCTGGATGTCAAATGAAAAATAACGGTCGAGATCTCCCAGATATCCCCGGAGCTGTTCCGAAGATATCAGAGGACGCAGACCGGTATCCGTGTCGGCTGAAACAATCGTTCCTCCGGTTGTCAGGATCAGCACATGCTTTTTCATATCCGTTTCCTTTCCGGAATCAGGAATCCCTGCTGTTCAAAGCAGGGCCAGCAGTTCATCGACCGCTTCTTCTTTTGTTGCCCAGCTGGTACAGAAGCGGATGACGATCCGTTCTTCGTCCAGCGTCTGCATGAACCCGAAACCGGCTTTCTGCTTCAGCCGTCCGGCCTGTTCCTTCGTCACGACAATCATCTGCTGGTTCGTCGGCGAATCCCTGTAGAACTCATACCCTTTCTCCGCAAGTCCCGCCTTGAGCTTCATGGCCGTCCGTATGGCATTCCGGGAAATCTTCTCGTACAGGCCGTCTGTAAACAGCACGTCGAACTGGATCCCGAGGATCCGTCCCTTGGCCATCATGGCGCCGTGCTGCTTGGTGATTGTATAGAAATGCGGGATACGCCCCTTTTCCGGAAAGACCAGCGCCTCCCCGAAAAGTGCCCCGACCTTGGTTCCTCCGATATAGAAGGCGTCGGTAAGCGAAGTGATTTCCTTAAGCGTCAGATCGTTTTCCGGCGAGGCAAGCGCATACCCGAGCCTTGCTCCGTCGAGATACAGAAAGAGATGTCTTCTCCTGCAGACTTCGTGAATGGCCCGGAGTTCCTCCTTCTTATATAAGGCTCCGTATTCCGTGGGATGGGAAATGTAGACCATTCCCGGATACACTTCGTGTTCGTGATTCGCATCTTCCCCGAAAAGTCTGCAGAGCCTGTCAATGTCCTCTGCAGAAATCTTGTCGTCCGCAGGAGCCGGACCGTCTGTCTCCTGCCGGGTACAGACAAGCACCTTGTGCCCTCCGTGCTCCACGGCACCTGCTTCATGCGTGGCGATGTGCGCGGTCGGAGAGGCGATGACGCCTTCATAGGAACGCAGGCAGGCGGAGATCACCGTCTCATTGGTCTGTGTCCCGCCTTCCATGAAAAAGACTTCCCCGTCCGGGCATCCGCAGGCAGCAAGGATCTTCTCTTCCGCCGACCGGCAGAAAGGATCCGCCCCGTACCCCGGAGTCTGCTCCATATTCGTTTCCGCCAGACGCTTCAGGATTTCCGGGTGAGCCCCTTCCAGATAATCGCTTTCAAAATGCAGCATAGCAGTCGCCTTCTTTTCTTCCGTTTTCTGCTATTATACCTTTCAGCGCAGATATTTGGAAAGTGTCTGGTAAAAAATCTGTGGATCGATCGGTTTCGTCACATAGGCATTCATGCCCGCCTCCTGCGCTTCCTGAATGCTTTCCTCAAAGGCATCCGCCGTCATGGCAATAATGGGAACCGATTCGGCGTCCTCCCTCGGCAGGCGCCGGATCTGCCGGGCGGCTTCGTATCCGTCCATAACCGGCATGCGGATGTCCATCAGAACGGCATCAAAAGCCCCTGTTTCCGAAGCCCTGAATTTTTCAAGGCCGGCTCTGCCGTTTTCCGCCGTCTCGGCGATAACTCCCCGGTCCTTCAGAAGCATAACGGCAATCTCCGTATTCATATAGTTGTCTTCACACAGAAGAACGTGTTTTCCCTCAAGGGACTTAAGGCTGTACGGTTCCTGCGTGCGTCCGGCCATTCCGGTCTTCCCGGTGCTGACCGGAATGCTGACCCTGATGCGCGTGCCCTGATGCACCCGGCTTTCCGCCTCGATGCTGCCCCCCATCAGGTCCACATAGCGCTTGACGATCGAAAGTCCCAGCCCGGTCCCGATTTCCCGGACGGAGTCGGAGCGCTTCTCCTGTGCAAACGGCTCATACATTCTTTCCATGAATTCCCTGCTCATCCCGATTCCCGTATCCTCGACTGTCAGGATATAGGAAATGAACCCGCCGTCCGCTGCTTCCGATTTTACGCCGACCTTCACGCTCCCGCCTTCCGGCGTATATTTGATGGCATTCGAGATCAGGTTCAGCGCAATCTTCTGGATCTTCAGCCGGTCGCACCAGATGGGTACGGAAGGATCCATTTCAGAATCCGTTTCAAAACGGATGTGCTTCAGTTCGGCAGTCGGCTTCAGGGCTGTCGTGACGGCCGGGATCAGGTCCTGAGGCATGACCGCCTCCGTGTCCAGCCTGAATTTCCCGCTCTCGATGCGCGAAAGTTCCAGCGTATCGTTGATCAGATCCCTCAGCAGCTTCCCGGAGGTATCGATTTTGCGGAGATAATCCTGCTTCTTTTCCGGGTCATTTTCCTGAAGGGCAAAAGAAGTAAAACTGAGGACTCCGTTCAGAGGCGTGCGCAGGTCATGGCTCATTCCGGATAAAAATGCCGACTTCGCATCGTTTGCCGCGTCTGCTTCATTTTTCGCTTTCTCCAGGGCCAGGATCTGCTCCTGCTCTTTCCTGTAGGTTTCCGTGACATCCTGCTGGACGCAGAGGATCTCGCTTCTATTTTCATCCAGCCAGCTGAAGACGATCTGCTTTTTCAGCAGCAGCCCGTCAGCTGCGGGATCCAGATAATCGTAGGCGATGACATACTGGGCCTTCTCCTTCAGTCCTTCCTCCAGCGCATCCGGGCGGCTGGCATCCAGAAAGGCTTCGCGCTTGTCTGAAGGAATATAGTCCTCCGAAAGCATTTTCCGGAGGGACTCATAGGGTGCTTTCTCCCCGGCCGCAAGCGCCGTGCAGTTCCAGTTCACGGTATGCATCCCGAACACTTTGCCGGCAACATCCAGTACGCCGATGTAATCGCATCCGGTGCTGGAAATCCTGCCCACGATTTCATTGGTTCTCTTCTGCTCCGTGCAGTCTTTTGAATAAGTGATTCCTTCGACATCTCCCGTAGTGGGGTTCTGCATCAGATGCAGGGTCGAATGGATCCAGATCATTCCGCCTTTTATGCTTCTGAGCGGATAGGTCACATCCAGCTGCTGCTTCCCGTTCCGGAAAAGCTCCGTCAGATGCGCACAGCGGAATTCCTTCAGGACATAGTCCCGGATCCGCTGATCCGTAATGGTTGCTGCTGCCGCAGCAAAATGTTCATCCGCCGTTTCCCTCTGCAGCGATTTCACGATTTCCGGATAGGGACTGTATCCGCTGATATAGCGGTTTTTGGAAAGATTGAGCTGGAAGCTTCCCACGACGTCCGTCAGATTTCCGGTGAGCTGCGCCCGCAGGCGGTCGTATTCCGCCTGTTCCATTTTCCGTCTCGTGATGTTCCGTCCGATTCCGTAGGCCTTGACGGGTTTTCCGGAATCATCAAAAACCGTCGTATAGGAAATGTGTTCGCAGCGCGGTTCCCGACCGGGCTTCAGCTTGTACCAGACTTCGCAGGATGCGCTCGGCTCCCCTGCTTCCACCTTCCGGTACATTTCCAGAAAGACGCCGGTGCTGGAATCGTCAATGTAGGGCACCAGTGAATCCGGGGCATTTTCCGTGATCTTCGGCAGGCCGAATTTCCGGTAGTCATACTGCGTGAATTCATTCTCGGCCATGATGATCCGGCGGTTCGGGATGTCGTATTCCCAGACGACAAGATTCGTGTCCTCAACCGCTGCCTCATACATTCTTCTTGCTTCATTGTGGGCCTGTTCCGCTTTTTTCAGTTCGTCCAGATCGGTAAAGGAAGCATAGAAACAGGATACCCCGTTCCGCACATAGGCAAAACAGAACTGATTGTTGACCCAGTGGATACAGCCGTCCTCGCCGGTAACCCGGTAGGAAGCATCCCCCATTTTCTGACGGCCTTCGCTGACCTCCCGGAACTGATTCCAGAAGATTTCCCTGTCTTCCGGCAGGAGCCAGTCCACCGGATTCGGACTCTTGCTGCCCCAGTATTCCCTGCTCCCGTGATGCAGCCGGTAAAAGCCGGCATTGGCATATTCCAGGCGGACTTCCCCGCCGTCCTGCGAGAACACGGAAACGCCCCCGGGAATATTCCCGAGGATATCATCCAGATTGCTGCTGTATGCTTCCAGCCGGCTGGCTTCGCTGACATATTTGTCAACGTTGTAATAGGACGCAAAGAAGCGCTCCGTATTTTCATCCAGTTTTTTGTGCCTGGCCCGGATGCCGATCCACATGTATTCCCCGGCTCCGTTCAGATTGCGGAAACGGTATTCAAACCGGCGTTTTTCCGCAATGGAATCTCCCGCTTCTTTCAGCAGACCGGGGCGGTCATCCGGATGGACCGAATTGATGGTCCCCTTGCTGAAAAAACGGGCACGGTCTTCACGCCGTGCTCCGATCATCCGATAGAAGCCGTCATTGAGAAATTTCATCTCGATCACGGAATCCTTCAGATCAAAAATACCGACGCCGGAAGGAATTTCATTCAGGGCATCCAGTTCCATTGCCGCCTCATTTGAAAGATCCTGCATCTGCTGTTCCCCTCTTTATCCCTGATTCCCAAACGGGTTCATTTCGCTTCTATCTTACCCCACAGGCATGCAGGTGCGCAAGTTCTTCTGAATGAGTTTATCCGGTTTCCGGCGGATTTCCCCCTGCTGTTTTGACAGATCTTTCCGATGCATTATAATAAATAAAAACAGTCTGCCCCTCCGGTATTTTCCGTCCGGCTGCAGCAGGCCTTTTACAGAATCGGTGAGGATCATGCCAAATACACTTCTTTCAATCGAGCACTTCAGCAAAACCTACACGGAGCGGATGCTGTTTGACGATACGGATTTTTCTCTTCTGGAAGGCGAGAAGGTCGCCGTCATCGGCATCAACGGAACCGGGAAGTCGACGCTTCTGAAAATTGCCGCCGGACTGGAAGAGCCGGACACCGGAAATGCCGTGCGGAGACGGAACCTGGAGATCCGCTATCTTCCCCAGAATCCCGAATTCAATCCGGAATCAGGGCTACTGGAAGCCATCCTGCAGGAAAATGAAGGTCATCCCCACATTGCCGAAATGGAGACAGAAGCCAAAAAGCTGCTGAACCGTCTCGGCATTGACAATCTTACGCAGAAAACGAAAACCCTCTCCGGCGGACAGAAAAAAAGAGCCGCCCTGGTCAGCTGTCTCCTTTCGACAGCAGACCTGCTGATTCTTGACGAACCGACAAATCATCTGGACGGAGAAATGTCCGAATGGCTGGAGGATTATCTGAAGGCCTTCCGCGGTACCCTCCTCATGGTTACCCATGACCGCTACTTTCTGGATCAGGTCTGCGACCGGATCGCGGAAGTGGACGGAGGCAAGATCTACAGCTACAAAGCCAACTATGAAGGCTATCTGGAACTGAAGGCCGAACGCCTGGACATCCTGAAGGCCCAGGAGGCTACCCGGCAGAATATCCTCCGCAAGGAGCTGCAGTGGATCCGCCGCGGTGCCCGTGCCCGCACGACCAAACAGAAGGGCCGGATTCAGCGTTACGAAAAGCTGTCCTCCCTGCACGGTCCGGAAGAAGAACAGGAACTCGTTCTTTCTTCCGTTTCCGCACGTCTCGGCCGTACTACCATCGAGATTGAAAACCTCAGCAAGGCTTACCGGGAAAATGAACCCCTGATCCGGGACTTCACCTATTTCTTCCTGCGGAACGACCGCATCGGAATCATCGGTCCGAACGGTGCCGGGAAAACAACCCTGATGAAGCTGATTGCCGGCTGGGAGAAACCGGACAGCGGGACCATTACCGTGGGCCAGACCGTCCGCATCGGCTATTTCTCGCAGGAAAATGAAAAGCTGAAAGAAGACGAGCGCGTGATAGACTCCGTCCGTTCCATCGCCGAATATCTCCGTACTTCGGACGGACTGATCAGCGCCGGCGCGATGCTCGAACGTTTCCTGTTTCCTCCGTCGCAGCAGTTCATGCCGGTCAGCAAGCTTTCCGGCGGAGAAAAACGCAGGCTTTATCTGCTGCGGATCTTGATGTCCAACCCCAATGTCCTGCTGCTCGACGAGCCGACCAACGATCTCGACATCCGGACGATGACCATTCTGGAAGACTATCTGGACCACTTCAGCGGTATCGTCGTCGCAGTCTCCCATGACCGCTATTTTCTCGACCGCGTCGTGAACCGCATCTTCGCCTTTGAGGGAAACGGTCTCATTTCCCAGTATGAGGGCGGCTTCACAGACTATCAGGTGGAAGTTCTGCGGCGCCATCCGGAGGAACCGGAACGTCCTGTCAGGGATTCCGCAAATACGAAAGACACGCGGGCGGAGAAAGCCGCCGACCGGCCGCGGGAGCTGAAGTTCACATATAAGGAACAGCAGGACTGGGAGAACATCGAATCGGAAATCGACGTTCTGGAAAGAAGGCTTAAAGAGATCGAAAAAGAGACATCGGAGAACAGCTCCGACTATGAAAAGCTTACGGAACTTGCAGCCGAACAGGAAAAGCTGAACCAGAGTCTCAGCGAAAAAATGGACCGTTGGGAATATCTGTCTGATCTGATGGAACGCATTCAAGATTCACATGGGCATTCCAAAGTGCTATAATTTTTTTAAGCGTTCATATAATATGAACATGCGGCTATGCCCAGCAGCAGATCAGGAGGCGAAAATGAAAGCAACCATCCGAAACAGATCCCTGTCCATCCTTCTTGCAGTCTGTATGATCCTGTCTTTGCCGGGAACAATCCTGACTGTACATGCCGATTCATCCGTACGTCTGTCCCCGCTGAACCTGACCGAAACTCTCTTTAATTCCGCAAAAGGATGGGTTGCCTCCGGAACCTCGGACATTTATAACTACGTCAGTGCAGAATCCGCAGCACAGGGCTGGCTCTGGCAGTACGACCTCTCTTCCCGGAAATACACGCTTACGCTTTCCGGTGTCCATATTGACTGCAGCAGCACCGGCTCCAGATCCGGGAAGGCTGTCGATTTCGCTGCTCTTTCGCTGCCGGCCGGATCGACCCTGCGGATTGCCGACGGTACGGTGAACACGATTATCGGAGGACTGGGAACTTTCACCAGCGATTCCGCCACTGATTTAAGAAGCTATGCCATTTACAGCCCCGGCGACCTGAACATCCTCGGCAGCGGGACTCTTTCCGCAGAATCCATCAAAGCTTTCGGCGAATGGGTTCCGCTCTTTGATGAGCTGCATTCCTATGCCGTTTTCCTCAGCGGGGAAACCCTCCGTATCGGCGATGCCGCAAATCATCCGACCGTCAGTTTGAAATCAGGAGATGCCGCTGAAAGCTGGCCAAGCGACCGTTCCTACAGTTCTGCTTTATATGGATCCTTACAGCTTGAGAATGGGGATGTCAGCCTGACATCGGGGTATGTGACCGGACCCTACGCCCTGTCAGCCGGAGTCCGTTTCGGCCTGATTGATATCAGCGGAGGCTCGCTGACGATCCGGGCGGGAAAAATCAAGGCCAGCGATCCGGAATCCCGTTCCTTCGGCGGTACGCTCCATTCTTTTACGGGCGGTACGCTTTATGCAACCGGATACAGCAGTGCCATCTCCCTTACCGATATCTCCGATAATTCGACGCGTTCCGTGGCATCCTCAGCATCCCTGATGGGAAGCAGCGCTTATGACAGCACGCCGGTCGATTCCATCCATGCCGCATACAGTTCCGAAGAAAGTTCCAATCTTTTTTACATGGAATCCGAAGTGCAGCCGACGGAAACAAAAGCCCTTACAGTCGGCCTCAGCATGAGTCCGTCAATCAAACTGATGCCTGCAGAAGACGGAAATAATACTTCCGAAGTCTATGGGTCCGATGATCCGAAATCCTTCACGGTAACACTTCAGAATTTCACCGGCAGCCTTACGGATGCTGTCCCGCAGTGGTGCACGGAAACAGGTGAAGCGTCCGCTTCCGGAGCCGGCAGCAATCTGGAATATCATGAAGACAGCCATACGGTCACCTTCACACCGACTGCTTCCGTCGGAATTTACCATTTGAAACTGACCGGCCGTGACGGGTCCGGTCCGGATATCCTTTCATCCAACGTCGTTTCCTTTACGATTACAAAGGCCGTTTATCCGCTTGCTGTTGAAAAAACGGTTTCCATTCCCACACTCAAAACCGTTGACGGCAGTCTTTCCCTGGCTGACATTTTCAGCAGCGATGACCTGCCCGAGGGAGCATCCGCCGTTTCAGCGGAAAGGACAGCTTCTCAGAATGTCATGAGTTCCGTATCCGTCTCTGCCGACGGCAGCGGACTTCAGTACACCAGCAATTCCAATCCATCAGGGTCAGCGCTTTCAGACAGCTATTCTGTAAAAATCCAGTCTGCCGACTATGAGGATTTCGCCGCTTCCGTCATTTTTACGACACATGACCAGCTTCCGGTCACATTTGACTTTAACCCGGAAGATGCCGTCTACGACGGAAATCCTCACACAGGCTATACAGGCTCCGTGCGCGTCCTTACAGCCGATGAGAAAACCGATGTGACCGCAGCATGCAGTCCGCTCGTCATCCGTTTTACCGGCATCAGCGGCAAAGAGGTCTATCCGCTGAATGATCAGGCTCCGACGGATGCCGGTTATTACTTTGTGACCTTCTATTTTGAAGACAATACCTACATCGGAAATGAGACCGATATTTTTACGATTCAAAAAGCTGACCAGGCAGCTCCGGCTGCACCGGCTCTCCTGTCTTCTTCAAGAGACTCCATTTCCGTCAGCACCGTCAGCGGCCAGAAATACATGTGTCAGGGTCCCGAGGGAAATACCGACTGGCAGGATTCCGGTTCTTTCACGCAGCTTTCCACCGATACGGAGTATAAGATTTATACCTACCTGACGGGCGACGAAAACCACAATGATTCTCTCCTCTCCGAACCGCTGACCGTAAGAACTTCAAAAGAGGAAATCGTATCCCTGACTCCTCCCGAGGACCGGACGCTGAAGGATTTCTGCGAGACTGCTGAAGATGTCATCGGACTGCTTGAAGCTTCCATTGACGGAAAAGACGAGGACGGAGATACGCAGCGCCTGACCCTTCAATGGTCAGTCAGCGGTAGCTATGACAGTTCCGACGGAAAAACCAATTCCTTCCTCTGGTCCGCTTCGGCTCCTGCCGGTTATACTTTCAGCAGCGGTCTGGCAGCAAGCGGCTCCATTCTGGTCACGAATAAGCCCGCCGTACCGGTCATCGCACCTTCCATCAAACTGTCTCCTGCTTCAAACATTGACGGAACAGAAGAAGTCTATGGGGATCATGATACAAAGACTTTTACCGTAACGCTTCAGGACTTCCGTGATTCACTGACGGGCGCGCTTCCGCAGTGGTGTACGGAAACCGGAGAAGCCGATACAAAGGCTGCCGGATCCGACCTGGAATATCATGACGACAGCCATACCGTCACTTTTACTTCGACAGCACCGGCCGGAACCTATCATTTCAGGCTGACCGGCCATGACGGAACCGGCGCGGAAACCATTTCTTCCAACATCATCACCTTTACGATCCGAAAGGCAAAGTATCCGCTTGCCCTGTCGAAAACAGTCGTCATCCCGGCTGATTCCGTCACATCGGGCACCCTTGCCCTTTCCGAACTCTTCGACGGAACGGAAGTCCCCGACGGTGCTTCTTTTTCAGATGCCGCACTCACGTCTTCCGGTCAGGTCATGGATTCCGTTTCGCCTGATTCTTCCGACAGGACTCTCCTGAACTACACCAGCAAAAGCAGCAGCTCCTCCGAAGTCCGCACGGATACCTTCTCCGTAAAGATCACAGCCTCAAATTACGAAGATTTCAATGTGACCGTGCTTTTCACCAATTACGGCAAAAAGACGCCTGTCACCTTCCGCTATGAAAATGAAGATGCGGTCTATGACGGGAATCCTCATCCCGGCTATACCGGCTCCATTTCCGTCATAACGGCTGAGGACGGAAAAGATGTCACTTCCCAGTGCAGTCCACTGACCATGCAGTATGACGGCGTTCATGGTCAGGACACTTACCAGTCCGGCCAGGCTCCGACCGGTTCCGGCTTCTATTTCCTGACGGTCAAATTTGAAAATGATCAGTATGCCGGGTGCGAAACCAGCGTTTTCGAAATCAGGAAAGCCGGACAGAATGCACCGTCTGCACCGACTCTTCTTTCTTCGTCATACGACAGTCTTGCTGTCCGGGCTGACCGCGGTCAGCAGTACCGGTGCCAGGGTCCTTATGAATATGCGAAATGGCAGGATGGCGGAACCTTCACCGGTCTTTCCACTTACACGGAATATAAAATCTACACGTTTATCCCCGGTGACGTAAATCACGAAGATTCCCCTGTTTCGCAGCCTCTGACGGTAAAAACGGCCAAAGAAAAGATTGTTTCCCTTACTCCGCCGGCCGACCGCAGCCTCAGTGAACTCTGCCGGACCGCCGGCGACGTCATCCGGACTCTTGATGAAACCCTGTGCGGAACGGATCAGAACGGAGACACGCAGCTGCTTCCTGTTCAATGGGAAGTCGTCGGATCTTACGACAGCACGGATGGGAAATCCAATCAGTTCAGGTGGACGGCAAGTGCTCCGGATGGATATGAATTTGACAGTACGCTGGCTTCAGCAGGTACGATCACTGTCACCAACAGGGCTTCAGCGCCTTTTACGGTCCCGGCCTCCTCTTCCATCGGAAGCACGCAGTTTGATGCGGTTCAGTCCGGTCACGTCACAACTGTCAGTCCTTCTGCAGGACAGACTGCCGCCATTGTGTCATCGGAAAAAGATACCGGCAATGTAAAAATCGACTTCACCTCCGCGCAGACTGAAACAGCTGTCATTTCCTCTTCACTGATCAGTTCCGTAAAGAACTCACGAAATCCGCTGGGACTGACTCTCGTTCTGTCCGACGGGACTGTCACGATTGATGAACCGGCAGTGGATTTTCTCGCCGATGGAAACGATCTGAAAGTATGCTTTGCTGAAATCAGCGCAGCCGCTCTTTCGGCTGTACAGCAGAAATCCTATACTCAGGCATCCGGTGCGATTTCCGTCGTCAGCACACGCAAACTGATCCGTTTCAGCATGTCGTCGGGCGATACCGCGATTTCAACCTGCGGGAACGGAACCGTTTCCGTCAGTACTCCTTATACCCTTTCCGCCGGAGCTGACGGCAGCAAGATTACGGCCTGGTATCTGGATGATTCCGGGAAAATGGGAAAACTGAACGGAAGCTACAGCGCCGGAACGAAACGGGCCGGATTCACTTCCTCTTCCGTACGCACTTTCGTCATCGGAAGCCTTGCGGAAGAGCGCCTTTACGGCCCGGACCGCTACGGCACAATGACCGAAAACGTCAGGAAGGGTTTCCCGGACGGATGCGATACCGTCGTCCTCGCTTCCGGAGAGAACTGGCCGGATGCTCTTGCGGCATCTGCCCTGGCCGGCATGTACGAATGTCCTGTCCTTCTGACGGAGCCGAACCGGCTGACCACCCAGACTGCATCGCTGCTTTCATTTATCAAAGCTTCGAAAGTCTATATGATCGGCGGCACATCTGCCCTTTCGGATAATGTCCGGACGGATCTGATTCGCTGCGGCATTGATGAAAAAAATATTCAGCGCGTATACGGCGCTGACCGCACCAAAACGGCCGAAGAAATTGAAAAAAAGATCGTGGCATCCGTTGATTCCGATATCTGCATCATTGCTTCCGGCAAAGACTTTGCCGATGCCCTTTCCATTTCCTCGTATGCCTATTCGCAGAAAGCACCGATCCTGCTGACACAGCAGGATGGCACGCTGTCGGCTGATACGCTGAAGCTGGCACGGAATTTTGAATCCGTCTGCATTATCGGCGGAAATGCCGCGGTATCCGAAAAAGCAGAAGAACAGCTTTCCGGCGCCAGCATCTGCCGGATCTCCGGTGCAGACCGCTATGCCACTTCCAAGGCTGTCATCAATGCTTTCTGCCCGGATACCGTCCCGCTCTTTACGGTCTCGTCCGGCGAGAATTATCCGGATGCCCTGACCAGTGCACCTTTGTCCGGCATGACCGGCGGGTCGACATTGCTGGTCAACGGAAATGGTTCCGTCCTGAATGACGATCAGTCATCCCTCATCGGAAGTGCGGATTCCGTCTGCGTCATCGGCGGTACGGCAGCCGTGACCGGCAGCCTGGAAGATGCTGTCATTTCCTCGATGAAATAAGAAAAGATTTTCAGAGCTGCAGCCTGCTCATGAACTGTTTACTGTGCAAGCATTTCCGATAAGGTTTTGTAGAGAAGATGCGGATCGATCGGCTTGGCGATATGTCCGTTCATGCCGGCCTGAATGCATTTCTGAATATCATCGGTAAAGGCGTCTGCCGTCATGGCAATGATCGGCACGGTTCCGGCATCTTCACGCTCCATGGCCCGGATCTGTCCTGTTGCTTCGTAGCCATCCATGATCGGCATGCGGATATCCATCAGAACGGCATCATAATAACGCGGAGGAGAATCACGGAACATTTCCGCGGCTCTCTTTCCGTCTTCGGCCGTCGACACGATGACCTTTCTGTCCTCCAGAAGGGCTTTGGCAATTTCCAGGTTGAGAGGATGATCTTCACACAGCAGGATATGCTTTCCTGCAAGCAGGGGAAGCGGCTTCTTCCGGTCAGCTGTTTTTTCATCGGCGGATAAACGATCTGCCGTACTGGTTTCGCATACTGCTTCCGACGGAAAGTCCAGGTAGAAAGTCGTACCCTTCCCGATCCGGCTTTCCACGCGGATCGTGCCGCCCATCCTTTCCACAAGCTGTTTCGTTATAGCCATTCCCAGGCCGGTTCCTCTCTGTTCAGAAGAGTCATTCCGGTTCTCCTGGGTGAAAGGATTAAAAAGTGTTCTCTGGAATTCTTCGCTCATGCCGATGCCGCTGTCGCTGACTTCGATATGCTGATGCATGCTTCCGTCCGGATTCATTTCCCCGGCTGCCGTATATCGGATTTTTCCGCCTTCGGGGGTAAACTTTACCGCATTGCTCAGGATATTGAAGACAACCTGATTGATCCGGAGCTTGTCCTGAATCGGCACAGCGCTGTCGGGCATCCGGATCTCATAGTTGATGGTCTGTTCTTTTTCTTCCACGAGAGGCATGATGACAGACTGCATATAGGAAGAAAATTCCTCCGGAGGATACGGCTCCGGATGAAGCTCGATCTTGCCGCTTTCCGCCTTGGACATGTCCAGGATGTCATTGATCAGTCCGAGCAGGAATTTGGATGAAGTGTCGATCTTCCGAAGATTCTCCTGCGCCTTTTCCGGGAGGTCCATGGCCCGTGTCAGGTATGTCATGCCGATGATGCCGTTGAGCGGCGTGCGGATATCGTGGCTCATCCGGGACAGGAAATCCGTTTTAGCGGCGTTGGCGCTGTCTGCCTCGTCACGCAGCATTTTTTCATTTTCCAGCTGTTTCTCAAGTTTCGCCTGCAGTTCCACTTCCCGCTCGACGACCCTGTAGCTTGCATAGAAAATGTGGCCGTCCGGCCGGATCTCCCGCAGGATTGCTTCCTGATTGATCCAGACGGGACTCCCGTCCTGCTTCAGGATGCGATAGTTTCCTGCATTGAAGTATTCTTTATCATATCCGTCATGAAAAGCCTTTCTGACTCTGTCAAGATCATCAGGATGGACCGCGATGAAAGCATTTTTCATATAGGCAGCAATCAGCGGATTGTTCATCAGGATCTTCCGTGCATCCGGTCCGTCGATTTTCTCCAGGCCCAGGATCCGGAACATCTGCAGGTTGACGAAGATTCCCTCCAGATGATCGGCATCCGGCATGCGGAAGGAGACAATTCCTGCGCTGACAGAATCGATGATATCCTCGACGTATTCATTTTCCTTCTTCTGGCGAAGGACGGCATTGGTCACATCAGACTGGACCAGCAGGATCGTGTCCCTGCTGTCATCCAGATAATAATACTGGAGTCTCCTGTACATGAATTCATCCGGCTTCCCGGTATAATGTCCGCGCACCTGATATTCATAATATCCGTCTTTTTCAAGATGCTCCGCAATGACATCCATCCGGCAGCTTTCAAGATAAAATTCCCTGTCTTCCGCAGCGATGAAAGAACCTGCCGCAAACCGGCATACTTCCTCATACGGATAAACCGTATCCGGCTTTCCCAGTTTCTCCTGATATTTGGGAAGAAGCCTGCTGCTCAGATTCAGGAAGCGGATCGTATGATTTTTCGGATCCAGAAAGGCTTCATAGTCATATTCCCGGTCCGTGATGATGCGGAAGGCACGGTCGCGGTATTTATCCTTCGTGACATTGAGCGAATAAATGATTCCCTCCGTATCACCGCTCTCCGGATTCCGGAGCATCCGGGCAAACGTCCGCACCCAGATCATTTTTCCGTCTTCTGCCCTGCGGCGGTAGTCTACGGAATAATCCGATTTTCCTTCATGAAAAAGTTCCAGCAGCATTTTCCTGCTGAAGTTTTTTAAGAATGCTGCCCGCTCTTCGGGAATGGAAATCATGCCAGCAGTATTTTCAATGATTCCGTCAACCGTATCCGACTGCAGGGAATCCAGGATATATCTGGATATGCCGTGCACCTCCTGGCAGGAATTCTTTGTCAGATTGACGCGGAAGGTACAGAGCGATTCCGGATTGGCTGTAAAAAGGGACTGGATCGTATGTCTGAAATCTTCCTCTTCCTTTTTCTGGTCGGTCACGTTGATCCCGACACCATAGGCAACGGAAGGTTTTCCGTTTTCATCTTTGACGACATTATAGATGACGTGCTCACATCTCTGAGGTGCATTCGGGCCCAGGTTCATCCAGAAGTCTTCTGACACTTTCGGGACGCCCTCTTCGATCTTCCTGAACATCTCCAGCAGTTTTTCCCTGTCCTCAGGACGCGGCATTCCGAGAATCGACTCCGGTACATTTTCAATCACATCAGGAACGCCGAATTTTTTGAAAGTATGGCTTTGACTTACGATCCGGTGCTCCCGGATCCGGTACTCCCACACTCCCAGTTCTGCCGCTTCCTCTGCCAGTTCATAACGCCGCTTGGATTCCCGCAGTTCCTGTTCATTGACTGCCCGGATATAGGCATTGGAGATTGCATAAGACACGGAAAGAAGAAGCTCTGCCGTGTTCTCGATCTTTTCCGGAGCGGGATTATCCAGACCGACAAAACCAATCAGCTGATCTTCATTGTATAAAGGCGCTTCTGTCGTGCTGCGGATATCCTGCTCTTTCAGCAGCCGGTATTCTTCCGGTCTGCTTTCACGGATCTTCTCGATGTCAGGCGTAACAATCGCTTTGTTCTGTTTGAAATAAGGCATCCAGCGGTCAATCGAATGAATATCCATATCCTGCAGATTTTCAATCTGCGGCTCAACACCGTCACGGCACCATTCATAGATGTTATCCAGGGATCCCTGCTGATTGATCAGAAAGATATAGGCACGGTCTGCCTGAAAGTATTCCCCGGCATTTTTCAGGGCTCCGTTCAGCCGGTCTTCTATCGTACCCTTGCCGTTGATAATCTGAATGGCAGCGGCAAGTTCCCGCTGCGTCTCAAGAACGGTCTGCAGTTCATTTTCCCTGAAGATGTGTTCGCTGACGTCAAATACGACTTCAATTCTGGCACGGTGTCCCTGATAGTCGATCAGATGGTCCTGCAGCTGGTAAGTCATGCCCAGCATTTTGTTTTCATGTTCCCAGCAGTATACCGCATCTTTTTTCAGCTTTGCGTTCGTGCAGAAGGGACAGGGAGCTTTCAGGCCCTGGACAGCCTCATAGCATTTCTTTCCGGAATAGCTGTCACAGTGCAGCTGTTCCCTGCATGCCCTGTTCATGTACAGCATTTCATACGTATCAATGTCTGCCACATAAACAGCCTGCCAGAGTTCCTCGACCAGACAGCTTAAAGCGTTCTCAGAATTCTCCATGTCTTTCCCTCATCAGACATTTCAATCAGAAGCTTTCAGAATATTGAATGGTTGTTTAAATTATAGCACCGTACAAAAACAGCCGCAATAACTCATTTTCCCCGGCTGGAAGCTTGTAAATTGCATAAATAAAAAGAATTTCAGCGTCCACGGTCCGCTCTTGACATCTGCTCCCAGGCGTATATAATTACCTATGTTAATTATCTATGTTAATTATTCCAGGAGGGATCTGAGTGATGAAATCTGAAAATGTCAGTGAACTGATCGGTGCCTGTTATGAAGCCCGAAGAATCATCGAGCTGATGCCCAGGCTTCCCGAAGGCATGAAGCCAAGCCATATTCATGTCATGGATATGATTTCCCAGCTTCAGCAGAAAAAGGGAGCGGTTCGCATCAGCGACATTGCCGCGGCACTGCATGTAACGAACCCGGGCATCACAAGACTGGTAAACGAGCTTACGGAAATGAACGCAGTTAAAAAGATGCAGGACAGCAAAGACAAAAGAGTTTTTACCGTCAGCCTGACTCCCCTGGGGCAGAAATACCATAAGAAGTATCTGGAAGAATACCATAATGAAATGGCCTGTAAGCTTTCCGATATTCCTGAAAAAGATATCCGGACAGCCGCAGGGGTAATTCACGAGGCCTACCGTATTCTGTCAGACGGAAATATGAAACTGGGATAATCCCTGAAAAATAATGGTTCAAACGGACTGCGCTTCACGATAAGCAGGCAGTTCTTCAAAGGAGAAAGATTCTGATGAACAAGCTAAACAAAATGAGTGTAATGCCCGTACCCAAACTTCTGCTGAACATGGGCGGACCGATGATGATTTCCATGCTTGGTCAGGCACTCTACAATGTCGTAGACAGCTATTTCGTTTCCCATATGCAGGATACGGCTTCCGTTTCCGCCATGGGCGACAAGGCCGTCAATGCGCTGACCCTGGCCTTTCCCATCCAGATGCTGATCATGGCCGTCGGCGTCGGAACCGGCGTCGGCATCAATGCCGGCCTTGCACGGAGCCTCGGGAGGAAGGACCGCGACACCGCCGGATGGACGGCAGGGAATGCCCTGTTCATCAGCGCCTGCTACTATCTGGCTTTCCTGATTTTCGGCATTTTCGGGGCAGGGTCCTTTATTTCCAGTCAGAGTTCCGATCCTGTGATTTCGGAAATGGCCGTCACCTATCTGAACATCGTAACCATCTGGTCCTTCGGCACGATCTTCTACATGTGTATCGAAAAGATCATCATGGCAACCGGAAATACCCTCATCACAATGATTGCCCAGCTGGCAGGCGCCGTTACGAACATCATCCTGGACCCCATCATGATCTACGGCTTAATCGGCTGTCCGCAGATGGGCGTGGCAGGCGCCGCTGCTGCAACCGTCATCGGGCAGTGCGTCTCACTGGTCATTATCCTGTACATGCATCTTTTTCGGAATGATTCCATCGACAAGGCGCTGCGCTATCTGAAGCCCCGCGCAAAAATCCTGCGGGATATCTATATCGTCGGCGCGCCTGCCATCCTGATGCAGGCACTCACGTCCTTCATGACCTACGGAATGAACCTGATCCTCGGATCGATCTCCGTCTCCGCCGTCACAGCCTACGGAATTTATTACAAGCTGCAGAATTTCATCTTCATGCCGGCTTACGGACTGAACAATGCCTCCATCCCAATCATCGCCTACAACTACGGTGCCGGAAATAAGGATAGGATCCGGGCTGCTGTCAGATACGGTCTCATTTACGTCTCCGTCATCATGGCTGCCGGCATCTTCCTGCTGCAGGTATTCCCCAATCCGATCGTGGGGGCCTTCTCCCTTACGGAAGAATCACGTCTCCTGTGCGTCACGGCGCTGAGGATCATTACCTGCGGCTTCTTCTTTGCCGGCTTCAACATCATCCTTCAGGGCATCTGCCAGGCTCTGGGAAACGGGATCTACTCCCTCATCATTTCCATGATCCGCATGCTAATTGTCGTGCTGCCGATGGCCTGGATCCTGTCGAAGCTGCCGGGTGCCCAAACCGCCGTCTGGTTCTCAATCCCGGCATCCGAACTGGCTGCCTGCATTCTTGCTGTCATACTGACGAAGAAACTTTTCAGGAATTCTCTTCATCTGATCTGATGCGCAATGCACAGAAATTATTCTTATGCAATGCCTGAAATGATATACTGTCATTATGACAAAATCAAACAGTTCGAATTTTACTGAAGGAAAAATTCTTTCACCGCTGCTGAATTTTGCGATGCCGATTCTTTTTGCACTCCTTCTGCAGGCGATGTACGGCGCTGTCGACCTTCTGGTCGTCGGAAAATTCGCCTCCTCCGCGGATGTCTCGGGCGTCGCAACAGGATCGAAAATCCTCATGACTCTCACGACGTTCATCACGTCGCTGGCGATGGGGACAACGGTCGTGCTCGGCCAGCGGATCGGAGAAAAGAAAGAGCAGGATGCGGGAGCCACGGTCGGTGCAAGCATTGCCCTTTTTCTTTCGTTAGGCTTCGTCATCGCATTTGCGATGCAGCCGCTGGCATCTCCGGCTGCTTCTCTCATGCAGGCGCCCACGGAGGCTTTTTCTCAGACGGTTGATTATATCCGCATCTGCAGCGGCGGGGCGGTTTTCATCGTTGCCTATAACCTGATCGGCAGCATTTTCCGCGGCATAGGAAATGCACGCATGCCGCTGATTTCCGTCGCCATCGCCTGTGCGGCAAATATTGCAGGCGATCTTCTCCTGGTCGCGGTCTTTCACATGGGTGCCGCCGGTGCCGCGTATGCGACTGTTTTTGCGCAGGCACTGAGCGTTGTCATTTCCATGCTGATCATCCGAAGAACGAAACTTCCGTTTGAATTCGGGCTTCGCATGATCCGCTTCGACAAAAGGATCATCCGGCGTGTACTGTTTCTGGGAATTCCGCTTGCACTGCAGGATCTTCTTGTCTCGGTTTCGTTTCTCGTCATCATGGCGATCGTCAATACCTTCGGCGTCACGGCTTCGGCAGGCGTCGGCGTTGCCGGAAAGGCAATTGATTTCATTATGCTCGTCCCTGCCAGTTTTGAGCAGGCAATGGCTGCATTTGTCGCACAGAATGCCGGCGCGGGGAAATATGACCGCGCCCGAAGGGCTTTGAAATACGGAATCATGGCCAGTTTCTGTTTCGGACTTCTGATGTTTTCCCTCTCCTTTTTCCGAGGGGACCTGCTTGCCGGTATTTTCTCGAACAATGAAGAAGTCATCGCAGCCGCGTGGGATTATATGAAAGCATATGGAATCGACTGCCTTCTGACAGCATTCCTTTTCTGCTTCCTCGGCTACTATAACGGGCTCGGACGTACGCGGTTCGTCATGATTCAGGGAATTGCATCCGCCTTCGGCATCCGGATTCCTGTGTCCTTCCTGATGAGCCGCATCCTTCCGGTATCCCTTTTCCGCATCGGCCTTGCGACGCCCTGTGCCAGCGCCGTGCAGATTCTATGCTGCTTTATCTATTTTGCGCATGTAAAAAAAGAACAGGAGCACAAAAACGTTCCCGGATATGCTACAATGAAAAAGTCATAAAACTGCATCATATGAGGGAGGCTGTCATGAAATTCTGGAAAAGGTTTATTGCTGCACTTGCGGCAGCGGCAATGCTGCTGACTTTGAATCCTGCATCCGTGCTCGCGGATAATTCTTCCACAGCCATTACACTTTCTTTTGGCTTTAATCAGTCAGAAGCCAGAAGGGGGCTCGACCTGGTCAATGCTTTCCGTACGGGAAATGAAGCGTGGTACTGGGATCCTTCTTCTTCAAATAAAATCCAGGCTTCAAACCTTTCAGGTCTGATTTACGATTATGATCTGGAAGCTGCTGCCATGCAGCGCGCAGCCGAGATCTCGATGAATTACAGTCACGACCGCCTGGACGGTACCGACTGCTTTACTGCTTACCCTTCTGATATCGGCACTGCAGGCGAAAACATCGCCTACGGATTTACTTCCGTAGACTCCGTGATGGATGCCTGGAAGGAAACCAATGAAGGATATGGCGGCCAGGGACATCGCAGGAATATGCTCAACAGTGCTTTTAATGTTTACGGAGAAGCCTGCGTCATAATGGAAGGCTGTAAGTTCTGGGTGCAGGAATTCGGATACAGAGCGGCACCGAATACCCGCGCAACATCGGCGGCTGATTCCGCCCGGAATATTTCAGTTCCCATCCTGAACAGTATGGTGAATACAGCCGAAGCTTCTGACGCAGCCAATCTTCTTCAGATCAGCAATGTCGGCAGCAGCATCGATATGCCTTTGCTCAATATTACGCGTCTGAAAATCAATGCGGATTCCGCATACGATGAAAATGCTGTTTATGCAGGCTGTGTCCCGGTAAACTGGGTTTCAAACAACCCTGGAATCGCTGAGATTGAAAACGGCAGAATCACGGGTGTTTCAGCCGGAGTTGCCGTTTTGACCGCTGAAGCATTCGGGAAACAGTTTACCGCAAAAATCGCCGTCGGCTGCGACATCATGTACCGGCTTTATAATCCGAACAGCGGAGAGCATTTCTATACCGCAAATAAAGCCGAAAAGGATTCTCTCGTCTCTCTCGGCTGGAATTTTGAAGGTGCAGGCTGGTATGCGCCGCGAAGCGGAAGTCCGGTCTACCGTCTCTATAATTCAATCGGCGGGGAGCATCATTACACCTTAAATACAGCAGAAAGAGACATGCTGATCAGCATAGGCTGGAATGATGAAAAAATCGGCTGGTATTCCGGCGGAAGCACGCCTGTGTACCGGGACTATAATCCGAATGCATTTGCGAACAATCATAACTATACTGTCAGCCTCGGTGAAAGCAGCAGTCTGGTCAGCCTCGGCTGGAGAGCTGAGGGAATCGGCTGGTACGGAATGTAAGCGTCAGGAAGATTCACAGATCCTGATGATCCGGCCTTCATACCCCTGAAGTGTCATTTTACCGGTCCGGTCTTCTTCGATGATGCGTATTCCGCTGTCCAGATCATTGACCGGTTTTTCACCGTTATCGTCATACCATTGATACACTGCCTTATTTTTCAGATTGTCCATGATCCATATGCAGTCCGTCCGGATCTCTTCAACAGACTGTGCTCCGCGCGTAAGCGGAACAATCTTATCCGGCCGGACAAAGATCAGGACTTCATTCAGCTTTGCAGAGATGAAATATTCACCCTGATGATAGTACTTCGTATCGAAATCCGTTTCGCTGCGGAACCGGTATAACTTCATATCTTCCGGAATATAGACATATCTTCCGACGGCATTCTGCTGATAGACCGGAGCGATCATGATGCTCTCTCCGACCAGCAGCTGGTCTTCTATGCTTCTTGCCCTTTGATCTTCCTGATAATCAAATGACAGAGGCCTGATGTACATAGTATCCGTCAGGGCCGCTTTCATGAATTCGCTGTACAGATACGGCATCAGCATATAGCGCAGGGATACCATATCCGAAAGTTCCGATGTCATTTCCGGGAACCTGTTAAGCTCCTGTCTTCTCGACCCTGAAGCGGAATGGTTCCGCATCAGCGGCATAAAGATTCCGAACTCCAGCCATCTCATCATCAGGTCCGCTGTCGAATCATCGCCGAATCCGCCGATATCAGATCCGCTGAACAGGAATCCGCACATGTTCAGCGACGGCATCTGCCTGATGCTGAGTTCAAGATGAGACCACCAGGAGCGGTTATCTCCTGTCCAGATTCCGCCATAGCGGTGCATGCCGATATAGGAGGACCGTGAGAATAAAAGGATCCGCCTGTCCGGAGCCAGGGCCTTAAACTGTTCTGCAGCGGCTTTCGTCATATTATAGCCATAGAGGTTATGCACTTTGTCATGGCGTATTTTCCTGCCGTCCGCCAGATGATAGAAAGATGCATAATCCTCCGGATTATTGTCGATTGTTCCGATCAGATCCTTGAATTCGAAGAAAGACTGAATATCCAGATTTCTGCCTTTATAGTCTTCTATCTTTTCAAACACCTTCTTCAGCCGTCTTTCGGAATAAAAAATGGCAGGCTCATTCATGTCGTTCCAGAAGCCGTCAATTCCTTTATCAATCAGGGTCTTATATAAGCCGCCGAACCATTCTCTGACTTCCGGCCGCAGAAAGTCCGGGAACATCACCTGCCCCGGCCAGACCGCCGCAACAAAATCATTTCCTTCCGAGTCCTTGCAGAAATATCCCTTTTCCTTTCCCTCTTCATAGACCGGATATCCTTCCTCTTTCTTGATGCCGGCATCAATGATCGGCACAAGGTGGATATGCCTGCTTTTCATTTCTTCCGCGAATTTCTGGAACTCCGGAAAGGTTTCTTCATTGACCGTAAAGTCCTTGTAGCGTTCCATATAGTCAATGTCCAGATAAATGCTGTCGAGCGGTATATGCTTCTCCCTGTACCGGTCGGCGACTTCACGCACTTCATTTTCATTCATGTAGCTCCAGCGGCTCTGTCCGAAGCCAAATGCCCACTTGGGCGGAATGTAGCTTCTTCCGATCATCCCGCGGAACTGATGGACAATATCCGCTGCATGATTTCCGGTAATCAGATACAGGGTAAAATCCGGTTCTTTCAAAGAAATCTCAAGGACATCCTGCTCTGTATAGCCGATGTCGAAACGGACTTCACCGGGCGTATCCAGGAATAAGCCAAAGTGCTCCTTTCCGTCGATCACGATAAAGTTGTGTGCGCCATAAAGAGAGTGCTTTCCTTCGGTATGCATCGGATCGTCCGTACAGCTGCTTTCATAAACCCATCCCCGTTTATTGATCCCCCGGACCTGTTCCCCGAGACCATAGACGATGTCATCGGTGTCCAGCCTGTATGAAAGATGACGCCTGTCGGATGACAGGCTTATGTATTTCATCTGATCAGCTGCGCTTTCCGGAAGCTCCTCTTCCACCGCATAAGTTTGAATCGGACTCCCGAAGATATATTTATCAATCATGCTTTTATCCTTTCACTCCGCCTTCCAGCATGCCCTGCTTAAAGCTGCGCTGCGCCCCGATATATACCAGGATAATCGGCAGCATGGACAGGAGGCTTCCTGCCATCAGGACATTATACTGTGTTCCATATTGACCGTTCAGGCTGTTTAATGCAAGGGTCAATGTCATTTTACTCTTATCCGTCAGCATGACCAGCGGCCATAAGTAATCATTCCAGCTGTCCATAAATGTCGTGATGCTGAGCGTGGCTATGGCTGAACGGCAAAGCGGAAGAATCACTTTCCAGTAGATTCTGAAAAGCCCGGCTCCGTCAATGCGGGCCGCTTCCATATAATCATTCGGCACGGAACGCATCTGCTGAACAAGCATGAAAATACCGAAAGCCTTAAAGAGCGACGGCAGGATCACACTCGGATAGGTATTGATGAGGCCCAGCTTATTCATGATGATAAACAAAGGGATCAGCGTCACCTGCGTCGGAATCATCATGGATGCCAGATATACTTTAAATAGTCCGTTTGAGAACGGAAATTTTATCTTCGTAAAAGCAAAAGCCGCCATGGAGGAAGACAGGATCGTTATTACGGTATAGCATACGGTAATAAACAGACTGTTCAGAATTGCCCGAAGGAACGGGAACATCGTGAACACCTGCTGATACGCTTTCAGCGTAGGCTGCTCCGGTATCCATTGTATCGGCAATGCCATGATTGCCCCTTTGCTTTTCAGGGATGTGGAAATCATCCAGAAGAAAGGAATCAGCACAATAATGGCAATGATGACGGAAATCAAATAGAATAATACTGCACTGGCAGTCTTCTTACGATTCATAATGCACCCAGGCTTTCTGTCCTTTCAGCTGGACAAGTGTCAGAATGAAGATCAGGATGAACAGCAGCCAGGAATATGCGGAAGCATAACCCATTTTAAAGTAGCTGAAGCCATAGGTATATATTCTCTCTACCATTACCTGCGTAGCCCCGTTCGGGCCTCCTCCCGTCATGATCATAACCTGCGGGAACAGCTGGAAAGCATTGATCAGGGACATGATCAGGCAGAAAAACAGAGACGGTGAAAGCAGCGGCAGGGTGATGGAAAAGAAAAGCTTTATTTTGCCTGCCCCATCGATACGCGCCGCTTCATAATAGGTGTTGTCGATCCCGTTCAGACCGGACAGGAGAAAAAGTCCGTAAAATCCCATATCCTTCCAGACTGAAGCCAGAACGATGGCCGGCATTGCCCAAAGCTCATCCGTGAGCCAGTTGGGTCCTGCAATCCCGATCGCGGCAAGAATCTGATTCACCACGCCGTACTGCGGACTCAGTACCCATTTCCAGATGAGACTGGCAGCCACCCAGGATGTCAGCACGGGAATATAGTAAATGACCCTGAATGCTCCTGCTCCTTTTTTTGCCTTAAAGAGAATTTCCGCAATCAGAAGAGAAGCAAGGAAAACCAACGGTATATACAAAATGATGAAATAGAGCGTATGGCCAAGAACACTCCAGAATTCACCGCCGCCGAGAATCTCAGCATAATTCTTAAAACCGACGAAACTGCCGGCAATTGCAGAGAAATCCAGTTTCTCCAGGCCATTCCAGTCTGTCAGGCTGATCACGATGGAAATCAATATCGGAAGCAGGCTGAAGACGATCATGCCGGCAAAGCTTGGGAGCATGAATAAGGCTGCCCCGATTCTTTCATTTTTCTTTTTTGTTCTCATGGAATTTCCTTTTTAAAGAAAAGGGCACAGAAGCTGATGAAATCCGTGCCCTTCTCTCCGTGGATCATTTAAGGGTGATTTTCTCCGTGCACTCCTTCTGAGCCTGTTCCAGTGCCTCATCAGGAGTTATTTTTCCGCTTGCCGCTTCGCCCAGCTTTCCATTGATGATATCGGACATCTGGCTGTAATCCTCGATAATCGGCGGTGTCACAAGATAGTCCAGGGAATCGAAGACAGCCTGGCGGTTATCCGGCGGTGTCTGCTCAAGATATGCAGAAAGGATATCCTGGTTATTGATTGCCGGAAGGTTCCACGATGCTTCAATACGCATTTTGGCTGATTCATCGCTGGATGCAAGCCAGTTGATCCATGTTGCTGCTGCAGCCTGCTTATCGGCATCTGCGCTTGCATTAATGACCAGGGCATTGCTGAAGAAATGAGTTGCTTTTTCTGTCCCGCCCGGTTCTACAGCGCAGTCCCACTGAAAACTGCAGGCATCTTTGAATGTGGAGAACATCCAGATTCCTGTCACAACCATGCCAAGACGGCCGCTCTCGAACAGGTCCGAGTCTCCCATGCCGGCAAGATCCGTTTCTGAAGGCTGAACATGGGAATCCGTGACTTTTCCGATCATCATTTCAGCTGCTTTCTTATTTGCATCCGTATTGATCGTAAATTCTGTCTTGTCCTCATTCAAAAGGCTTCCGCCGTACTGGGCAGCTTCCTTGAAAAATTCATTGTAAGTCGTCGGTGCGAAAATTCCCCAGTAGTCATCTCCCAATGCACGGATTTTCTTTGCCGCAGCTATCGCATCATCCCAGGTCCAGTCGTTTGTCGGATAGGATACGCCTGCCTTGTCAAAAAGGTCTTTATTGTAGATCAGTACGACATTGGAGAAATCTCCCGGAAGTCCATACTGCGTGCCTTTTACCTGGAATGCCTTTAAGGCTGTCTCGTTGATATTGGCGGTATCGATTCCTGTAATCGGTGCAAGGACGCCTTTGTTTGAATAGGACGCAAAATTCTCGATATTCAATTCATAGCAGTCCGGTGCGGTTCCTCCTGCCACTCTTGTCTGCATCTGAGTAAAATAATCATCATATCCGATCGTCTCGATGTTTACGGTAATGTTCGGGTTCTCTTTATGGAATGCCTCATACATCTTGTTCAGTATTTCTTCATTCCCGCCGGAAGCATTAAAATTGCAGTAGCTGATCTCCACCGGCTCAGATGAAGTACTCTCCGCTGCGGATTCGGCAGACTTGTCTGACACGGAAGCCGCTGCTGATGATGCCTCGGAAACCTCGCTGACGGACGCCGTACCGGCGGCTGCCGTACTTTGTGCAGCTGTACTCTGTGCAGAAGAACCTCCTCCGCATGCTGCAAGTCCAACGGTCATGACTGCCGTCAGTCCTAATGCCAAAATCCTGCTAACTACGTTCTTTTTCATTTTTTCCTCCTGATATAGTATCCAAAGACTGATTTTTATTAATCATAAATTTCCCAGCTTTCGTCCTCCCTGTCTTCAGCAGTAACGACTCCGGAATCGTCCCAGCTGATTTCAAAATGTCTGCCGCTATCATCAAATGAGCTGTGACCCTTTTTCCCTGCCAGGATAAAATGAACTCTGGCACGTGCACAGTCCATTGGAGAACCTAATTCAATATCCGTTTCTTTTTTCAGGATAACTGCATAGCCATCCCTGATATATACGGGGAACCTCTCCTCACAGGAGTCGATGGTACAAGGCCCTTCATAACCCTTTTTCGAGAAAAAGCCGTGCCATCTGCCCTTTGGAAGATAAACCGTTCTGGTCATTTCTTTTTCTTCCATCAAAGGTGCAACAAGCAGACTGTCCCCAAACAGATACTCATCTTCGCACAGGACTGCTTTCTCATCATCCTGCCAGTCAAAGACCAGCGGTTTCATCATCGGTCTGCTTTCTCTGACGCATTCGCCGGCCGTGCTGAAAATATAAGGCATGAGATTCATCCGAAGCCAATGCCAGTATCTGATTTCATGCAGGTAATCTTCTCCGTATTTCAGGCAGATATTCCACGGACTGCGTTCATTGCTTCCTTCACCGCCCGGCATCAGCTTACTGAACTGCCCTCCGTCCGGTTCCGAATGCCACTGCATGACAGGGCTGAAGCAGGCCATCATGGTGGACCGAAGATAAAGGTCATCGGACGGGAGCGGACCTGCAAATCCTCCGATGTCAAAACTCCAGAAGACAACTCCTGAAACAGACGCAGACAGCCCGGCACTTAAAACTGCCTTGAATTCCTCGTTGGTTGACTGATGATCGCCTGCCCAATGGATCGGCGTCTTCTGTGCACCGGTAAATCCCGCACGGCTGAACAGAACTCTGCCCTTTCCGATAAAATCATGATAAGCATTCAGGTAATCCTGACAGTATCTGTTCTTCTCACGAATGCCCGAAGTTCCGTCATGCAGGATTACATCATCCGAATAAATGAACTCGCCGCCGTCTGTCTTGAATCCGTCCACTCCGATATCCAGAAGATATTCACGCCTGTCAAACCACGACTTTCTGGCAGCAGGGTTCGTGAAATCAGGTATCAGGGATCCTTCAAACCAGTGGCCGTCAGGTATGGCGTAGGGCGTTCCGTCGCTGTTCATAACGCACAGTCTCCCGCGTACGGCCGACTCACTGTCCAATTGGTTCTGCAGGGAAATTCTTCCGTCTTCCATCTTCTTATAGACAGGTATCTGCCACAGAACCAGACGGATTCCTTCGGCATGCAGTGTATCGATCAGTTCCTTCGGATTGCTCCAGAACCTGCTTTCGGAAAAATCAAAATCTTCATATCTTACCCTGCTGTCTTCCCTGAAAGGACTGTATTTTGCACCGTTGAAAATATAAAATGTCGATTCATCGGACCATGCCTCAAGTACGAGTACGGCTGCAGGAAACCGGTATTTCTTCAGGCAGCGGACCGCCTCTTCTACATCGCCCTGGCAGTTCCAGTGATTTGCGGAAATCCAGGTTCCGAATGCATATTCCGGAGGAAGTTCCATTCCGCCGGCCAGTTTCACGTAATCTGCAAACATCTCATCAGCCGAACCGGTCAGAATAAAGACGGATGCGCCGGATGGGATTCTGCATCTGATTTCTTCATGGAAAATGAATTCCGTCGTTTCATCTGTTTCGACAAAAACACCTATCCCGCTGTCCGTGATAAAGTACGGTATGGAAAGATATGTCAGCCCGCCCTGACTGCAGAATTTTTCAATGACTTCATTGACGACATGCTTCCCCTTCAGGTTCAGTCCGTCAAATTTCTCGCCTGCACCATAGGCTGCCAGATAAGGAACGGCTATTACGATTTCATCTTTGCTTTCCGAATGTGTTCTGGTCACCCTTGCCTTCAGACCATTTGCAAGTTCAAATTCTTCATAATCTCTGGTCCATCTGGTTTTCATAAATTCCCAACTTTCTTTTATATTGACCGTACACTGTTTCTTTCAACGATCTGAACCGGAAGTATGACATCCTTTAAATCCTTGCTTCCCTTGATTTCATTTGCCAGCATTTCCATTGCTTCCTCACCTTTTTCCGAAATCTGCTGTTTTACGGTCGTGAGGCCCGGCGTTACGTAGTCACAGATCACAATGTCATCAAAGCCTATGATTGAATAGTCATCCGGAATCTTTTTCCCCGCATTGATGAATCCCTTCATGGCACCGATAGCGAGGATATCTGCCGTCGTGACGATGGCTGTGATTGCCGTATGATCGCTGACAATCTTTTCCGCCATCTCTTTCCCGCTTTGGAAGTCTACATTTCCTTCGTACAGCCAGGCATCCTTATAAGTGATTCCATTGTCTTCCAATGCTTTTTGATACCCCATGAAGCGTTTCCTCATGACGCCGCTGTCGTTCAGGGTTCCGCACATAAATGCGATTTTCCGATGGCCGTGCCGGATCATATATTCGGCTGCCATGTAGCTTCCCTGCACATCATCAATCCGGATATTTACAAAATCTGTATTCCTGCAGTAACTGTCTACGAGGACAACCGGAATATCCAGCTTCTTTTTCAGTTTGTACAGCCTATCGCTGTACACGCCGATGGCAATAATTCCATCCAGGTTTCTCTGGTGCGCTATACGGAGAAAATCATCATCCACATCCAGTCCGGAGACCAGTATCTGATATCCTTTTTCCCGGGCTTTGAATTCGATCGCCCCAAGAATCTCACTGTAGAAATTATTGCTGAAGATCTTATGGTTTTTCTCTTCCGTCTGAGGGATGACAACCCCGATGAGTTTTGAGTCTTTCATCACAAGGCTTTTCGCACTCATGTCCGTCACATAGTCAAGCTGACGGACAGCTGTCATGACTTTCGTTTTTGTTTCATCCGAGATTGATTTTTTCTTGCCGTTCAGGACATAGGACACTGTAGCGGTTGAAACACCCGCTTTTTTTGCAACATCTTTTAACGTAGCTCTTGCCATTTTTCAATGCCCCCGTGTCTTTCCTTTTTCGAAGTTAAGCGGTTAAGTAGTTAATCGCTTAACCTTTAATCTATATATATTATTTCGCAGTCCTTTTGTCAACGGATATTCAAGAACTAATTTGATTTTGTGAAATCAAGACAAAATTAACCTTTGTTAACTGGAAATATTGTTGGTCATCAGTTCGGAAGGTCAGTCGAAAAGTCAGAAATAAGGCTAATTGCCTGCAACTGACGCCGATGTTATATTTTTCATATAATCTATGCGGAGGCATTCCATGAAAAAGGAAGAGAAAATTACAGAGTTACTTTCGAAGCCCGAACTTACGGAACAGCTCAAGGCATGCAGAGACGCTGACAAAATCAGAGATCTGGCAAAAGAGAACGATATTGAAATATCAAAACCCGTGAATGTTACTGCCTGTCATGATTTTTTATCCAATCCACCATATCCTCTGCTGTTTCCTCGAGGCTTCGGACTGAATAGCCGAGCTGTCCGACCGCTTTTTTATTTGAAAACCGGCTGTTGCTGCGGAGGGTATTCAGAGAGTAGTCCGTATAAAGCGGTCTGCGGTGTGTAATCCCCGCATACATTCTGATAAACGGAACAGCCGCTTTTGCAAGCGGTATTGGAATAATGCGGACGGTCTTCTTTCCGCAGTATTTTCCTGCTAAAGAAAGAAGATCCCGGATTTCAGAATAATGTCCGCTCAGGATATATCCTTCCCCTTTACGCCCATTTTCTGCCGCACGGAGACAGCCTTCCGCCACATCCCGTACATCGACAAAATCATATCCGCCCCTGACGCAAGCCGTAAGCCTTCCGTCCATGAATTCACGAACCATCTGTATCAGATGATTCCTGCCTGTGTCATAGGGTCCCAGAATGCCGGATGGGAAAACGATGACTGCATCCAGACCTTTTCCTGCCGCATCCAATACTGCCTGTGCCGCCTCGGCTTTTGTCTTTGCATAGCCTCCGTTTACCGCATCCGCCGAAAAAGAATCGACCTCCGTTATGATCTTCCCCTGAGGAAGTTCCGGGATGGCGTGAACAGAGCTTACATGGACCATGCGTTTCACATTGTATTCCATGCAGAGACGAAGTACGTTTTTCGTCCCGTTTACATTCACCTGATAAAGCCTTGACGGCATTTTTTCTGCAATGGATATCAAAGCTGCGGTGTGGATCAGAATAACCTCTCTGCCTTCTGTATCCGCAAACAATTTTCTCAGGGATCCTATATCGCATACATCGCCGTGATAATATGTAATGCATGAATCTTCAACAGCAGGACTTTCATCCGGCAGGAGCAGCCCCCGTACTTCTCTATGCGATCCCAGCAGACAGCGTATAACCGAAGACCCCAGATGGCCGGCGGCACCTGTGATGATATAGATACGGTTTTGATCTTTTTCTGCTGCATTCCGGGTTACTTCCATAGCATCCATCCGGCACTCCCTTCCATTCCGTAAACTTCAGTTTGAATATAAATGAAACCGGGTCAATTTACAACCCGGTTTCATTTCCTCTGGTCCAGTTTCTATTTCATATCATAATCAACATAGCAGATATGCGTTGCAAGGAATTCATCCAGGCAGTGCTCTCCGTCGTCTCCGCCAATGCCTGACTTCCGAACGCCCTGATGGAAGCCCTGGAATGCCTCAAAGTGTTCACGGTTTACATAAGTCTCCCCGAACTTAATTCCATTGAGAGCCTTCAGCATGGTGTCCGTATTTGTCGTATAAATGGAAGACGTAAGCCCGTATTCACAGTCATTCGCCTTCTCGATTGCTTCATCCAGCGTCTTGAATGTGGTGATCGGAAGTACCGGTCCGAAGATCTCGTCATGGAAGATTTTCATGTCGTGCGTGCAGTTGGTGATGACAGTCGGCTCATAATAGAAGCCTTTCCCGTCAATCTTGGCCGGCTTGCCTCCGCAGGCGATCCTGCCTCCTTCACTGACCGCACCTTTTACAAGCTCATCGATATGATCGACCTGCTGCTGATTGATCATCGGTCCCATATCCAGTCCTTTTTTCGGATCCTTTGCCGGATTCCCGTACTTTGTTGCCTTGATTCTCCTGACGATTTTCGCCGTGAACTCCTTTGCGATTCCTTCCTGAACGTAGACGCGTTCCGCACAGTTGCAGGCCTGTCCGCCGTTGACGATTCTGGACTGCCACACCCACTCCACTGTCTTGTCAAGATCACAGTCATCCATTACGATGACCGGTGCCTTGCCGCCAAGTTCCAGCGAGACTTTTGTGATATTCTTTGCCGCAGCTGCCATGATTTTCTCACCAGCCGCAACACTGCCTGTCATGCTGACAAGACTGACCTTCGGATTTGCGGAAAGGGCCTGCCCGACGACAGCACCGGAGCCGGTGATGACATTGATGACTCCCTTCGGCAGTGAGCTCTTTGCAACCAGCTTGGCAAACTCATAGCATCCGTTCGGTGTCTCGCTCGACGGTTTCAGGACGACAGTATCTCCTGCGATCAGGGCCGGCGCAACTTTTCTTCCTATCAGGAACAGCGGGAAGTTCCACGGCATGATACCTGCAACGACACCAACCGGCATCTTGTAAAAATAGATATTTTCGTTCGGCCGGTCGCTCGGAATGATTTCTCCTTTGATATGACGTGCCATCCCCGCAAAATAATCGATATACTCCGGCAGCCAGCCGGCTTCATCCGCGGACTGGGCCATTGTCTTGCCTACTTCCTCGGAATTTGTCTTTGCGAAAAGAGAAACGTTCTTCCTGACCAGGTCAGCAAGTTCTTTCAGGTAAGCCGCCCGTTTGATCGGTGGGACCTTTTCCCAGCTCTTCTGTGCCTCATAGGCAGCATTGACGGCATCCTCCACATCTTTCTCCGTAGCCTTCGGCACCTGGGAAATAACCTCTTCCGTTGCCGGGTTGATGACTTTCATCATCTCCCTTTTTCCGTTCGGGATAAATCTGCCGTTGATGAATAACTGATACGTTTTCATTCTGACACCTCCTTATTATTTTGTCTGACGATCACGGATATGCCATCCGGAATAACTGTCAGCTTTGCATTGGATCCCTTTTCTTTACAGGCGATTTTCCAGGCGTCTTCGGGCGTTTCCGCCCATGTCATCTTCATTTCTTCAATCTTCCGTCTGACAGACGGATCTGCCACGAAAATCACGTGATGGCCGGACAGAACCCTTGCAAGGACCTGTGATTCCCATTGATCGGGAATTGTCTTATCCTGCGGAACCTTCAGGATTTCCTCCTGAAGTGCCCTCGCACTTCTGCACCCGGCAAGCGTTTTATAGAAGCTGTCTCCTCCCGTGCCGTCGATGCACGAAGCCGACATGATGATGACTCCGTCTTTTTTGGCTGCCGCTTCCGCAGCCGTCAGGCCTTTCACCGCCTGGTAGATGTTCTGGTCCATCGGATAGCCGCCGTTTGACGTGATAACGATATCTGCAGGTCTCTTCGGGCATACAGACGCATACTTCATCAGATAATCGCAACCGCTTCTGTGTGCTTCAATCGGATCTCCGGCAAATGCCGCTGCTGCATGCTTTGATTCATCAATGATGACATTGACGATATACCGCAGGTTTGCCATTCGTGCCGCAGCAGCCATGTCTTCATGGATCGGATTCCCGTCGAGGATTCCGGTTCTGGCTTTGGGACTGGCAATGAACTTTGCACAGTGGTTGCCCAGGATTGTCGTCCTGCTGCATACGCCCGGCAGGATGCTTTTTCTTCCGCCCGAAAAACCGGCGAAAAAGTGAGGTTCTATGAAACCTTCCGAAACCAGAAGATTCGCTTCTGCTGCCGTTTTATTGATGATCAGCTTCGCACCGGAAGGCAATGTGCCGATCTTTGTCAGCATCGATTCATCGAGACAGTCATGGATGACGATGTGTTCCTTTTCGACAATCTCCTTACCCATTTTGAAGATGAGTTCATCCCGCGTGGTGCGCCGGTGGCATCCCGCCGCGATCAGAAGGGAAATCCGGATATCCGGGTTTCCTTCCCGAAGTTCCCTGAGCATATGAGGCAGAATCTGCCTGCTCGGCACCGGCCGTGTATGGTCGCTGCAGATAATGACCGCCGTTTTCTTTCCCCGGGCAAGTTCGCACAGCCTGGGGGACCCGATCGGATCTGCCATTGCCGAAAGGACACAGGCATCCCCGGAAGTTCCTTCTGATTGAATCTTACGCGCAGTCAGGATTTCGCAGTCCGTTCCATCAGGGATTCGGAATTCCAGATCTGCTCTCCCATATGGCAATCTCAATATGTCTATTTTTTATCTCCTGCAATTCTTATCTGGACTTATATTACAATTACATTTTTATCTGTTTCCGCTTTTCTTATATAGAGGAAAGCGTTTTCTTTACTTTGAATTTGTTCGTCCATCTGTTTCCCTGTTTTCAAGCATTCCTGACTGTATTTTTACTTATAAAACCCCATTTTACTATAACGATTCCATGCTGCAGGGAATAGGATCTTTTGTCCATTTCTCTTTAAATTTGTTCGCACTTGCGATACAATATCCCTGTCAGGCATTCATCCGCGAGGGAGGACGATTATGGTCTCTTCATTCAATCTGTCGAAACTCAATTCTCTTCTGATGGATTTCTACAACATCACAAAAATCCGCATCACCGTATTTGATGAAAATTTCCACGAACTGATTGCCTACCCGCTGGAAGTCTCTCCATTCTGCCAGCTTCTGCGCTGCGATAAAAATGCAGAAGATGCATGCAGGATCTGCGATGCAGAAGCCTGCAGGAAAGTCATGGGCCGGCATAACGCTTATACCTATACCTGCCACGCAGGGCTCTGGGAATCCATCGTGCCTCTTTACATGGGCAATATCGTTATCGGGTATCTGCTGTTCGGACATGTTTTCTGCTATGAGTCGCATGAAACAGGCTGGGACGTAATTAAAGAAAAATGCAGGAACTACCGCGTCGATATGGAAAAGCTGAAGGATGCCTGCTGGGAGCGGCCGATTATTTCTACGGATTATATTCAATCTGCAGCTCATATTATGCAGGCTGTTGCCAGTTATCTGTGTCTTGAGAAAATGGCCATCATCAAGCAGGAAGATCTGCCCATCCGGATCGATGAGTATATTGCCAAACACTATATGGAAGAAATCAATGTGCAGACCATCTGCACCAAATTCCGGATCGGCAAGACAGCACTGTACGACATTGCCGCGCAGAACTACGGGGAGGGAATTGCTGCGCATATCCGTTCCCTGCGAATAGAAAAAGCAAAAGAACTGCTGACAGAGGACTGCGACATGAATATCAGTGAGATTTCCGATTTCTGCGGCTTCAGCGACTACAATTACTTCATTACAGTGTTCAGGCACCATACCGGAATGCCTCCGAAACAGTACCGGAAACTATATAAAAAAGAGTATTCCAATTAATTCCTTTCAGCAAAAAAAAAGTTCCGGAGCAGTATCACTGCTGCTTCCGGAACTTTTTATATATTTCTTTCTTGCTGATAATCAGTCGTACAGGTTCGGTGCAATCTGCGGATCTTCCATATTGGTGCTGTCATACCAATAACCATCCATCGGCATGTCCTTGACGGTTCCGCCGTTCGCACAGACGGTCAGTGCATAAATGCAGTAATACCCCATCAGAAGAGGTGACTGCGTAACGGCACCTGCCATTGTTCCATCCGTGATGGCTCCCTTGATCGTTGCTCCTGCATCGAATCCGATGGCAACCATCCCCTTCGTCGCGTCAGCGTTTAAAACTGAGAGATTGTTGTTTGCTGCAAGAACACCTTCCGCAGATGTCTGGTTGGAACCGAAGATTCCGATGGTGTCGGATTTGCTCATGATCTTGGAAGCTTCCGTTGAGCAAAGATCAACCGTTGTCTGAGCAGGAACAGCTACCTCGATCACGACATTCGCGTCAGCTTCTTTCCCGTTGGCTCCTTCGGCCGCATTGGCATAAAACTCATTGCCGGTGACCGCAACCGTCTTTCCTCCGGCAGTGATATTCTTAATCATCTCATTGATGAACCCGAGGCCTCTCTGCTGAATATTCGTAGCGGTTGCATCCTGGTTGACTTCGCCAATCCGTACCTGGGACGTGGCTGATGAAATTTTGTCCTTTAAAAATCCATAGAGCTTATCGGCTGCCAGAGCGCCTGCCTTGGCATTATCCGTAGCAATCGTAGCCGCTACTGTTCCGTCCGGTGCTCCTGCCACCCCTGTGTCGAAAAGGACAACCGGTATACTGGCTGTCTTGGCCTGATTCAGAGAATCCTTGACGGATTCGGCATCGCAGGCTGCCAGACCGATTCCGTTCGGTTTTGACGATATGGCACTGTTCAGCATATTTACCTGGTCGGCAATATCCGATTCAGAATTCGGTCCCTGTGCGGTATAGGTTATCTTGTCTTTTCCAAGTTCAGAAACAGCCTGATCCATTCCCTTGAGAGCAGCCTGCCAGTAAGTCGCCTGGAAGCTCTTCACGATGACATCGAAAGTATAGCTGCTCTTGGCTGTGACGCCTTCAAATTCCGTTCCCTTGAGAAGATCGCTTCCTGAGGATGAAGAGGATGCCGTGGAGGCTGCCGTCGATGCTGCTGTGGATGCCGCCTTGGATGCCGCCGTCGATGCCGCTGTGGATGCCGCTGTGGATGCTGCCGTCGATGCCGCCTTGGATGCCGCTGTCGATGCTGCCGTCGACGACGATGAAGATGTGCCGCAGCCTGCCAGCAGGGAAGCGGACATGATGATGCTTAAAGCCATTGCCAGAACTCTCTTTTTCATGATTTCCTCCTGTTCTTTTAAAAAAAGTTTATAGTTATAAAGCCCAGGCGTCTGCCTGGATCTTTATTGAAGATATGGGTGTTTCCGGATTCCTGTCAGAGATTCGTTCAGTTTTTCATCAGCTTCCGGACTGTCTGATAAAGTTCACGGTAGCGTCCGTAGATTTCCATGTATTGTTCATGCATCTCTTTTCGCGGTGCATAGGTGCGGATTTCCCTGACCAGCACTTTGGATGCTTCTGAGAGATCCCGAAAGCAGCCGGAAGCGATTCCTGTCAGCATGGCACTGCCCACCGTTCCGGCATCCGCTGTTTCAAGAGAAGTAATCGGCAGATCCAAAATATCCGCTTTCATCTGCATCCATTCTTTCGAATGTGCACCTCCGCCGGTCGCCCGCAGAGAACGGAAATGAATTCCGGAGTCTTTCAGATATTCCAGATTCAGCATCATTTCATACGCAACGCCTTCCATGCATCCCCTGTAGATATCCGCTGCTGTCGTAGCTGTCGTAAGTCCGAGGATGGCTCCCCGCGAACCGGTATCCATGTAAGGAGTCGCCGCACCTGCAAAATGCGGCAGGACAAGAAGTCCGGTCGGACTTGCGGATTCTCCTTCAAGAAGTTCATTGACGGAAATTCCCCGTACTTTCGCTTCTTCTTTTTCCTTTTTGGTCAGCGTGTCAACGCACCACTGTATCAGTGCACCGCCTGTATAAGAGAATGCATAGCACACATATTTTCCAGGAATGACATAGGGTACGACTGCATAGTTCCCGCGCATCATGATGTTCATGTCCGGAATTCCGTCATAGACAGGTGTCAGGCATTCCACTGTCCCCGCACCGTCAACAGCCGTATCCGAATCAAAGACGCCTGCTCCGACGGCTGCGGCAATCTGGTCATGGCTGATGCAGACAATCTTCGTCCGGACCGAAAGTCCCGTTTCCGCTGCAGCGCTTTCTGAAACATTCCCGGCAGCTGACCCGGTCGGTACCGGCTTCGACATGATCGAGGAGTCGATCCCGGCTGCCTCAAATATCTCGCGGCTCCAGACAAGATTCCGGATATCGAATCCCATTGTCCTCGTTGCCAGCGAATAATCAATCCTTCTCATTCCGGTCAGATGAAAGACCAGAAAGTCTTCCATCAGGAAAATGTATTTTGTTTTTTTATAGATTTCCGGGCAGTTCTCCTTCATCCACATGATCTTCGGAAGGCTGTACATCTCATGGGGCTTCATGCCGGAAATGGCGCAGATTCTTTCAGCGCCGAGTTTTTCGCACAGCTCCATGCACTGCTCTTTTCCTCTGGGATCGGTATACAGCATCGCCCTGTGAAGCGGTTTTCCTTTTTCATCCGTCATCACAAAAGTCTCCCCAAAACTCGTGATGCCGATTCCCGCTATTTCTCCGACCGCGGAAGCTGACTCTTTTATAACTTCCAGGGCACCTTCCAGGACCGCTCCGGCATCGATCTCATGCGCGCCGGATTCCCTGCTTGAAGGATATTCCCTGTAGGATCTGTGGATCTGGTTTCCATTTCCATCGAAAACCGTCAGCTTGCAGCCGGTAGTTCCGATATCCAATCCTCCGATCAGCATTGACTTCTCCCTTCCCGGTCAGATGTCTATATCAACCCAGTCATAATGAAGATAGGTCGTAAATGCTTCCTTCAGGATTTCCTTCTGATGTCCGACGCCGACCGAAGTATGATGCTTAAAGCCTCCGCGTGCCAGGCGGATCAGTTTATTCTGCAGATCCGGGATCTTCGCGACTCCTGCACACCCGAAATACCCGTCTTCAATCCTGTCATCGGTGAATTCCGCATCGCTGGCATAAACAACCAGTTTCCCGTCTTTCGTCTGGCAGTTTGCAAAAGTCATCGGGAACGGACGGATTCTTCCTTCATTCGTACCCCAGCCGGAACCCGGGTCTCCCTTGGCAAACATCTTATGTTCCGTCACGGTTCCTTTTGCCGTCATGAGTGACTGTGCGACCGGACCGCAGTGGAACAGGATCACCTTGTCTTCGTCATCCCCGTAATTGTTGTTCCAGTCAAGGACAGCTGACGGCTCCTCGCTTTCCAGCATCATGGCGCGCATCGTTAAAGCTGAGCAGAGGTCAATCTCGCAGGATGCGGGAATGCCTCTGTCGTTCAGCTCGCTTAAAAGAACGCATGGGCAGACGCGGAGGACGGTCTCCATTTCGTTCCAGCAGCGCAGAGAAAGGGCATCCAGATGATACTCACGGATATAATCATCCAGGACTGTGGAAACTTTCGCCAGGGTCTTACGGTTGCTGACCGGGACTTTCGAAAAGTCCGTATAGTCCATCAGGCGTTTTTCCTTAGCCAGGACTTTTTCGTCATCATCCTTATACTGTCCGACCTTGTAGAACAGTTCGGAAAGGTCAAATGATTCCACCGTGATTCCGTACTTCTGCAGCGTCAGTTCATCAAAACGGGTTGTCTTGAAAGCTGTCGTGCGGGCACCGATGCATCCGACCGTGAAGCGCTTCATTCCGTTCACGACACGGCAGACGGCGGCAAAATCCTTCAGATTCTGTGCAAATGCTTCAGACAGCGGATGCACGACATGCGGCTTCAGAACGGTAAAAGGCAGACCATACTGCGTGAAGACATCTGTCACCGAAAACTTTCCGCAGAAGGCATCGCGTCTGTGCGCAAAGTCCATCTTTCCGATTTCATCCGGATAGGCCTGCAGAAGAATCGGTACGCCGGCATCCTGCAATGCCGTTACCGCACCGTTCTCATCGGCAAAAATCGGCATGGAGAAAATGACGCCGTCATATTCCCCTTCATGTTCCTTCAGCCAATTTGCATAAAGCCGGCCTTCGTCCCTCGTCTCGATGCCGCCGTAGCGGGTTGCCTCCTTATCCATCGCGATGTACCCGTATCCGGCATCCGTGACTGCCTTGATCATATCTTCTCTAGCCCCGTAGATCAGCTCGCCCGGCATGAAGCCGCGGTTGCAGAACGCAAGTGCAAAGGTCATTTTCTTCTTTTCCATTTTAATCGTCATCCTTTCTTCAGCTGTTCATCATTCCGAATGTACGGATCGCCAGTTTTACATTTTCCTTCATAGCCTTTCTTGCCGCGACGGCAAGATCCGTAAAGAAAACAGGCTTTCCTTCGTCAAGGCTGCGGATCCACTCCGCTGCAGCCGTTCCTCCGGATTTATCCATATAAGTAAAATAGTTGATCTTGCGGACACCGGCGCGGATTGCCGAACGGAAGCCCTCATCCGTAACGCCTGAGCCCCCGTGCATCACGACCGGAATGCCGCCTGTTTCTTTCCGGACGCGTTCCACGACCGTGAAATCCAGCTTTGGTTCCGTCAGGTAGATTCCGTGCGTCGTACCGAAGGAGCAGGCGAGCGCATCGATTTTCGTCTTTTCCACGAACTCTTTTGCAAGAACCGGATCCGTATAGATCTTGGATTCATCCTCTGCGCCGGTATGATCGCCGGAACCGGATTCGCGGCGTCCCATGGAACCCAGCTCAGCTTCGATGGAAGCCCCTGCTGCATGTGCCATTTCGGAAGCCTTCAGGGTATTCGCCAGATTCTCCTCATACGGCTGCGTCGAACCGTCGTACATGATCGACGTGAAGCCCAGCTCCAGCGCTTCCTTCAGATATTCCAGTGTTTCGCCGTGGTCCAGATGCACGCAGACCGGGACGGATGCATTCTTTGCCGCTGCAAGCATCAGGGGCGCCGCTTCCTTCAGGGGTAAAATTACTTCATGACACTGCGCATGCTGGATGATGACCGGCATTTTCAATTCTTCAGCTGCTGCGATAATTCCTTCCAGCGCCTCATAATCCGGAGTATTGAAAGAACCGACCGCATAGGAATTCTCTTCTGCAATTTTCAGGATCTGCTGCAGGTTGACTAACATGTTTTCTCCTCCTTCTCCATCATCGTGATTTTTACTGAATAAGTTTTCTTTTCCCCGGGTGCCAGGAATTTCAGGATTCCTTTCTCCCTCATGATATTCCTTCCGTCCGGATAGGCATTTCCGCATTCCAGGCCGAGGACATAATCCCGCACGCCCATCATCTTCCATTCCACGAAGCAGTCCAGTTCTTCCGCATTGTAGTCAATGGCAAGCCCGATTTTTTTCTTCGGCTGGAAAATGGAAGCATGTCCGCATTTCTTCATTTCGTGGTAATAGCAGCGTTCCTCATAGCCCGGCGTCGGCTTCTCCATGTTCATCCAGTTTTTGATATCTTCCGCCGCATGGGTATTTCTCGGCGTGACTTTATCCGATGCGATCCGGACAATACTGTCCTCATCCAGCATCGGGTAGCCCATATTCATGTGATACAGGATCTCAAAGGGTTCTTTGTGATCCCCTCTGTTTTCGATTACATCCGTAAAGGTGAATTCATTTTTTTCGATGGGAAATGCAAACGTTCTGGAAAGTACAAGCTTTCTGCCGAAGATCTGCTCATCCGGCGTCCGGGTTCTGATTACAAGATTCCCGTCCTCTTCTTCCCACTGCACATGATCGGCCGGTGTATTGGCAATGGATCCATGAAGAGGCAGTACCTCTCCCTGATCGGTGCAGGGATTCCCTACTGCCTGCAGGCCGCAGGTCGTCAGAAAACCCGCTGTAAAAGACTTCAGGAAATTCGTCCCTTCCGACTCATAGTAAGCCGGCGCGGCATAGCCGCAGGGTGAGAAATAACTCAGGTTCTGTCCGCGGAAACGAAGTCTTGAGATATCTGCATTCCGGTCAGGGGAAATCACGGCTTCCAGGCCGTTTGCGTTCCTCACTTCAAGGAGGCGCATGCCGTCGCCTTTTCCGCCGACCAGCCGATGCTCCTCTATGCCGTATACCTGTGTCTCATGACCGAAGTACTGATTCATTTTCCGCATCTCCTTTTAAATGAAGGATAATCCTCCCGGAGATTGAAAAATAGTTATGAATGTTTCAAAAACTTTAAATTCTTCCGTTTTTCATGCTTGCGGAAATCATTTCTGCTGCTTCATCATTTTCAGCAGCACAGGCATATCGCTTAATCTGAAAAACTGGGTCGCAAACCTGCGTGCAAACTCCCGGCTTGGTTTAGAGCTCTCCACGGTCTTCTCCCGGATTTCCGGAGTCATGGCTGAATTCATTTTCACGAAATACGCCATCGTTTCGCTCTGCCTTGCACTGCCTTTCGGATTGCAGGACTCCAAAGGAGTGCAGGATACTCCTCCCTCTGCGCATTTCTGCATAAGGACCGGCAGCCTTGAAAGGAACGAAGAATAGTTTTTCGAACCGGACCAGGCATTCTCTGCCAGAGCGTAGATCCTTGGAAAGATATGTTTTTCCAGCTCCCCATCCGATTCGATATGTTCCGACCAGAGACAGGCTTCCATCCCCCTGAAAGAAGCACAGCCGCTATAGTCTTTTTTCCCGATCTTCGGACGGGATCCGTAGACCTTTCTCAGCGGGATCATGCTGTGCGGATAATCGAGATAGAGTTCAAACATATCCGAATAAATAAACTTCCCTTTGTCAGAAAAATCCTTCAGCAGTTTTGCCCTTTGTATATTCCAGTACTGGACAGACATTTCATCCGGCCGAATTTCGGAAATCAGGGTATCGTCCCAGCATACAGGAACCTTTCCGTATTTCTTCAGGATTACGGAAATCCGCTTTGAGAAATACCCCTGCAGGTCATCGGACGTCAGGAGATGTTCCTCTTCCATCCTTCTTCGGCAGTCCGGACATGCTTCCCATTCATTCTTCGGCGCCTCATCGCCGCCGATATGGAACCGTCCGGAGGGAAAGAGCTCACACACCTCTTTAAGGAGCCGTTCGAGGAAAGTGAAGGTTTCCTCTTTTCCCGCGCACAGGATTGTACGGTAAATGCCCCCGCATTCCGCAAGCTGCACTTTTTCCCGGCGGCAGCTGTATTCCGGATAAGCGGCAAGGATGCCCAGGGTATGCCCCGGAAGATCGATTTCGGGAATAATTTCCATTCCGCGTCTGCGTGCATATTCCACGATCTGACGGATCTCATCCTGTGTATAATAGCTGCCGCCGGTCTCATGAAGAAGCGGGAACTGCCTGGATTCAATCCTCCATCCCTGGTCATCCGACAGATGCCAGTGGAGGACATTGATCTTGGCCAGAGTGCTGTATTCAATGATTCTTTTCACTTCCCCCGCGGAGAAAAAATGTCTTGCACAGTCCAGCATCAATCCGCGGTGGGCAAGGGATGGTGCATCCTCAATCCGGCAGACCGGGAGCATCCCTTCCCGGTCCTTCAGGAGAAAGAGCGTGGTCAGACCCCAGATGGCGCCGCGCTCACAGGAGGCTGCTATCTCCACCTGTTTCTCTCCGATATTTATCCGGTACCCCTCCTCCGGAAGCTCATTTTCCCGGACAAGTCTTACGGCATCGGATTTCCCGGCGGGGTCGGTTCCTGTCCTTTCGCAATAGGCATCGGCACACCATGGGGCGAATTCTCCTGTCTCAATCCCCTTGGGAAACAGGCGTTTCGCTCCTCCGTCCGTCATCCTGCCCCTGACTTCAGGAACAATCTTAATCATCGGATGATCCTCCCTTATCTTCGCACGGCAGCGGCTGGCTTTTCTCTTTCTTCATGAATTCCGATGCTGCACGCAGCAGATGCCCATTCGCAAGATCGGTGATGGCATAAGCCATATTCATCTGAAGCCTTCCTCCACCCATCTGGATCATGGCACGGGTGCTGTTCCTCGGGATCAGGTTCAGGACAAAATCCTGGTTCTTGACCATGGCATCCTTATCTTCCCCTTCCGGCATGGCTGCGATTTTCCTGCTGCTTCCCACGACACCTTTCATGATCGACCGGTAAATGACCCTGCCCATCCCGGTCGTCCTGTAATCTCCGATCGGCGATTCAATCGTGTAGGGCGTAACCGGAGGCTCGGGCGGAATCCTGTGTGCCAGAAGTTCAGAGAAGACCGCATCTGAAATTGTCCCGCCGGCAATATGCTCATAAGCATCACAGACCGCTTCGGAATACGGCGGTTCCGCGGCCGGATACCCTGACAGGACAGCCTTTCCGGTCAGACGGATATCACGGCTTGAAGCACCGACAAGAATGGGATAGGTTCCGTTTTCCACGACCCAGTCCCGGATGCCGGCATGGTAGTAGGCAAGATCCGATTCAGGGAAAGAAAGTTCCGCTGTCTTTTCCTCTCCGGGCTTCAGGCTTATTTTTGCATAGTACCGCAGTTCCTTTTCCGGTTTGAACACGGCACTGTTTTCATTTCTTCCGGAATAAAGCTGGACGATCTCCCTGCCCGCGACGCTGCCTTTATTTCGTATCCGTACGGAAACGATGATCCTGTTTTCTTCCTGTCTGATTTCAAGACTGCTGTATTCAAACTCGGTATAGCTCAAGCCGAATCCGAAGGGATAGCGTATTTTCTCAGGGGCTTTATCGAAATAACGGTAGCCCGCGAAAATTCCTTCCCTGTACTGTTCGATTTTCCCTTTGCTGTATTTCTCACCGAACGGGATATCCCCGCACGTCTTCATCCATGTCTCGCTCAGCTTGCCGCATGGATTGACCTCCCCGTAGAGCAGGCGCCGGCATGCTTCCCCGCCTTCCTCTCCCGGAAGGACCATGTTCAGAATGCCTGCAGCCTGATCCGCAAACGGCACTTCCATCGGACTGCCCCCGGAAAGAACGACAGCGACTTTCTTCCCTGCCCTGCACAGCGCGTCAATCAGCTCCAGCTGGTTCCGAGGCATGGAAAGGTCCTCCCGGTCAAATCCTTCGCTTTCGTAACTGTCCGTCAAGCCTCCGAAGAACAGGATGGTATCATAATCCGCAGCCGTTCTCAGTGCTGAGTTTTTGAGATTCTCATCTGTCTCCCCGGAAGCTTCGCGGTATCCCTGCACATACTCATAAGGAACCCCCGCCCGGTCGAAAGCTGCTTTCGGACTTGTCAGATAAGCCGGATTGAGACCGCTTGATCCGGCACCCTGGCAGCGCATCTTCTCAAAAAGTTCTCCCGTTACCAGGACTTTTTTATTTCGATCAAGCGGCAGTATCCCGTCATTTTTCAGCAGAACCGCACACTCTTCGGCAATCTGTTCCGCAAGCATGCTGTGTTTCTTCAGCAGGGCATCGATTGTTTCGGGCTTCCTGACTGTTTTCTGTGCATCGGATATCAGCGTCAGCACCCTTCGGACAGACGTATCCAATGTCTCCGCAGACAGGCTTCCGTTTTTCAATGCCTCCAGAATGGCATTCCGGTTCGCATGAATGCCGCCGGGCATATCAAGATCCAGGCCGGCTTTTACGCCCGCGACGCGGTCGCGTGTCGCGCCCCAGTCGCTCATGGCCAGACCGTCGAATTTCCATTCTTTCCGCAGGATATCCGTAAGAAGCTTTTTATTTTCCGAGCAGTGGATTCCGTTGATTTTATTGTAGGCACACATGATGGTCCGGGGCTTTCCCTCCCGTACGCAGATCTCGAAACCGCGAAGATAAAGTTCACGGATCGTCCGTTCGTCCGCAACGGAGTCTCCCATGTAGCGATGATTCTCGCAGTTATTCAAGGCAAAGTGCTTGGGGCATGCAGCCGTTCCGGATTCCTGGATTCCCCGGGTATAAGAAGCCGCCATCTTTCCGGACAGCAGGGGATCCTCGGAAAAATATTCGAAATTCCGTCCGCAGCGCGGATCCCTCTTCAGGTTGAGTGCCGGTCCCAGGAGAACATCGACGCCATAGGCGGCGCACTCCTCGCCGATTGCTTTTCCCATTCGCTCTGCATTTTCAGGATCCCAGCTGTCCGCGATGGCTGCAGGACACGGGAATGCCGTCGAAGGACAGGATTTTCCCAGCCCCGTCATGCCTTCCCCGTCGGAATCCGCTTTCCTTCGGACTCCGAGCGGCCCGTCCGTAAGAGAAACCGAAGGGATGCCGAGCCTCGGCACCGCATTCGTCATCCACGAATTGTATCCTTCCAGCAGGGCTGCCTTCTCACCGGCCGTCAGTTCTTTTAAAAGCTCTTCCGTCTTCTTCATGCGCCTCTCCTTAACCCGAACACCTTTGTCAGTAAAATGGTACCGTCATCGGCAGAACATCGTTATCAAATTCCTGCTGTTATTGCCGCTATTTTATTCTGATATTTCCGGATGACAGAATTTCGATATTTATATCATAATATCAATAGTAATATTTCCCGGTTTCTGCTATCATTTATCTCAGGCAGACATCAAACAGGAATGCCTGCAAAGGAGATCCAAGTCATGTCTGAAAATGCGGAACGCAACTTAAGACTATTCCAGGAATTGATCACCTGCGCGCACAATGTTTATTTCTGGACCTATGACTCCCATCTGGCAAATACCTATACGAACTGTCCGGATGCCGCCGTCCTCAATCCTCTCTTTCTCGGAAATGAAGAGCAGACGCGCCTTCTTCTGCCTCTCGGTGAAAAGGACCGTCCGGCGGTGCTTGAGGATTCCCTGGGTCTTTTATGGATAGCCGATTATGAAAAGGATACCGTCGGCGTTCTCCTGTATATCCATGTCATCGGTCCGGTCTTCATCGAAGACTTCTCTGAAAGGACTCTGGAGAATGCACTGCGCAGCATGGATATTCCAGCCGGCAGAAGGCAGCCCATCCTCAAAGTACTGGAAGCACTGCCCGTGATTCCCGTCACCCGTTTCTATGAATACGGGATCATGCTTCATTACTGCATCTGCGGAGAAAAAATCGCCTTCAGCGATCTGCAGTATCCCGAATCCCATAAAAGCATGAAAAAGGAAAACGCCTCGCAGCCCGAATCCCACGGGACCTGGGCCATGGAACAGGAACTTCTGCGGCTGATTGAGGAGGGAAATCCGGATTACCGGAAGAAGGCCGGAAAACTGGTTACCGGCGGAAATGTCGCAAATCTCGGAAGAGGCGATTCTATCCGTCAGGTCAAGAACATCACGATTATCTTCACCGCTTTATGCACGCGTGCTGCCATCCGGGGCGGACTGTCTCCTGAAGTCGCCTATACCCTGAGCGATAAATATATCATCGGGATCGAATCCTGCTCCGCCCTGTCCGAAGTAGCCGAAACCAATGATGCGATGCAGGAGGATTTCGTAAACCGCGTACATCAGTGCAGGCTGAAACAGTATTCCGTGCCGATCCAGAACTGCTGCAATTACATTCAGCTCCATATCGGCGACAGGAATTCCATACCGGATCTTGCCAGACAGACCGGCTATTCCGAAAACTATCTTTCCCGGAAGTTCCGTAAGGAAATGGGAATCACGCTGACGGAATATGTCACTGGACAGCGGATCGAGGCCGCTAAGGAAATGCTGATTTCCGGCACGGAAGAAATACAGGATATCTGCACCAGGCTCGGGTTCGGCTCGCAGAGCTATTTCGGAGAGGTCTTCCGGAAATATACGAAGATGTCGCCCAGCGAATACCGTGCAAAATGGCGCGAAGCCGGGACAATTCAGAAGGAGTAAAATCTATCCTGAAAATTCAGAGGCCAGGATCCTGGCCGGATTTGAAATCGTCAAGGTTCGGTAATCCTCCGGCTGAAGCTCGCCTTTTTCCTTCATTTCGGCAAGCGTATCCGGCCAGAGAAGATAGCCGCTTCCTCCATTCTGGACTCCCGATCCCACGCTCATCATGTCGTGCCCGAGAGTGATCTGTGAAATAAATCCTCCGGAGATCAGTTCCAGAAGCATGTTCCTGCGCGCATGCAGGAAAAATCTCCGCACTTCCGGATTCTCCGAGGCAATCCCCCATGTGTCCAGGCCAACGTTGAATCCCCGCCGGCAGAGTTCCGTCGGAAGACGCAGATTATAGCCATCGGGGCCGACCTGTACGGACGGATTGCCGCTGCCGATGTCATAGCTGTCCATGTGGCAGAAAATAACCTTTCGCGGATCGACCCTGATCTCATTTTCCAGCTGATCTGCCAGTTCCAGAACCATGGGGATTCTCACCGGGAAGGCCGTATGGATATGCAGACTCACGTCATGATGCTTTGCCGCAAAGGCCGCAGCCCTTACTGCTGTTATTTCCCACGGGGAAATGGATCCATGCTCCACCGTTCCGATGGCTGACTTTACCAGACCGCACCGCACGCCGCTTGAAGGATCGCCTTCCTCAAGCATCTGTTCAATCCTCTTCTGCATGACAGCTTCGCCGCCTGCAAAATCTTTCTTTGGAATCATCGTCCTGGTATAGTAGCCTGCCGCCGTGATGATCCGTATGCCTGATTTTACCGAAAGTTCCCTGATCGGATTCAGCGGCGGGCATCCGGGCAGAAGCGGGCTGCAGTCACAGATGGATTTTCCTCCGTGTTCCGCATACAGCTGAAGTTCCCTCAGATAGTAATCTTCCTGCGACAGTTTTGCCGCAGGATTGCCCTTCTTCAAACGCATGGAGCGTATGACTTCCCCTATGGATATGGATGGCAGGATAATTTTTTCAGCATTCCGCCTGGCTTTTTCCTCCCTGATATCGCTGCCGCCTTCATAACTTTTAATTCCGGAAACCATGGCAGGCAGCCCCTTCAGCATCGTGCCGGCAAGAAGAGAGTTTTTATGAAGCGTATGTTCATGCATGGAAGTAAACCCGAGTTCCTGCGAATCGATTGCGCCTGTCACCGTCATGATTTTCTGCATCATCGTCTCCTGCCGTCCTGCCCGAAATTTCCTTCAAGAATGCTCATCTTTTTTACAGAGCCTTTGGATATTTCTCCATGGTAAAGGAATTGAAATCCAGACTTCCGGATCCTCTGAAGACAAAATAAAGCGGCTGTTTTCCGGTAAGAGGAGTCATTCCGGATGTATAGCTTTTCCAGTCTTCGGAACAGGATACTGTAATTTCCGCCGCAGGCATATCGGCATTTTCCGTATAGACGATCAGTTTGCCGCTGCACTTTCCCCTGATGCTCACCGTGATGCGGTTTTCACCGGCAAACAGAAAATACTTGAAGCCGGCCATCGCACCATCCTGCATATTGGCGATATACTGATCTCCGTCCTGTTCGCGGTCCGTACCGCTTTGCGTGAAATACGGATAGTCTTTTTCCTTATGATGCAGCCGTACATAGGCAAAGGTTCCTTTGGCGCCTCTGAGATTGCAGGCAATGCGAGCCTCATAGGTACCGGTACCGGAAAGCGGTCCGCCGTTCAGGCCGCAGCTTGTCATTTCAGCCTGGCGGATGCTGCCGTCCTCCTCAATCCGGATCGGTTCGGCGCATCCCTGCCGCGCACATTTCTGCCGGTTCGTCTGCCTGTGGTAGAAAATGTACCACTGCCCTTTCACGCACACCATTCCTCCGTGCGTGTTGCCGGTAAAATTCCTGGCATTTTCCGCAGTCACGCCGGACAGCCCGATATCGCCGATACTGATCAGAGTCCCGCCGTATTTCCATGGTCCTACAGGAGTGTCCGACACAGCGTAGCAAAGTTCATGGCTGAGTGCTGAGGAATAGACAAGATAATAGATGCCGTTGATTTTCCGGATGCTGCTGGCCTCAAAAAAGCCATGACCCTCGAAACCTGTTCCGGCAGCTTCCATTTCCCCCGGAACCGTGCTCATCTCATTGCCGTCAATCGTGAGCATATCCGGCTGAAGCTTCACGACGCTTCCGCCTTCAAAAGTGCCTCCCCTGATTCCCATCACGAAACGCATCGGTTTATAGGTGGGTGAAAATCCCGTGTACATATAGACGCTGCCGTCGTCATCCATCAGAAGACCCGGGTCAAAGTTGTAGGCATCTCCTTTCTTTTTCCCGTATAGCACCCCGTCCGCATGCCTGACATGACCATAGAAATCATAGGGTCCTGCCGGCTTCTCAGCCACGGCAACCGATGTGACGCATTCAATGTGAAGCTGATAATAAAGATAATAGCGGCCGTCGGCACCGCGGACTACATCCGGTGCATTCATGAAAGCACGGCCTTTCTGGTTCAGCGGATCCTGCAGCCTGCGGTAGATAACACCCTCATATTTCCATTCTCCGAGACTGTCAGGAGATGCCGACCAGCACACATAATCATTGATGCAGAAGCCTTTGCCGTTGAAGGCATCATGGCTGCCGAACACATACAGCCTGCCGTCGAAAATATGCGGCTCGCCGTCCGGTACGTATTCGTAGCTTGGCAGATACGGATTGAACGCCTGCTGCTTCATGACTTCTCCTTTTCCGAGGCATCTGTTTTTTCAGCTGTATCCGTTGTTCCTGCATCATCAGTCTTCTCAGCGACATCCGCTGTTCCTGCATCATCAGTCTTCTCAGCGGCATCCGTTGTTCCTGCTGCATCTGTCTTCTCAACTGCATCCGGATTTTCTCTGGCACGGATTTCTTCATGAATTGCCGGCAGCTTCTTTTCCAGATCAAAGAAGATAAAGATGACGGTGATGATCAGCATGCCGATGGCCGGAACCCCGAAGGTCGCCAGCGTACAGAAATTCTGGACGGATGACGACTGTGCCACCCAGCTGCCGTCAGCAGCGGGAGCCACATAACCTGTCTGCGACAGTCCCATATTGAGGAGGCCGAGACCAAGGCCTGCCGTCACCGTAATGATGATGCTGTAGACCGATGAAGAAAAACCATCGCACCGGTGACCGCTCTGCCATTCCACATGATCCAGTGCATCAGCCAGAACCGAAAGGGTAACATAGGTAATCGGAAGTGCGCCGATCGAACGTATTGTCAGTGCAATGAGTGCAGCCGGCAGGCTGTGGGCGTAGATGACGCCGACCGTTCCGCCGATGATTGCAATAATGCCGCAGGTCACATAGAGTTTCTGCTTGCCCAGTTTCTTGACCAGAGGCCAGATCAGCAGGACGCCGGGGCCGAGCAGGGCCTGTCCGATAATGTTCAGAAGGGAAAGCGTATGGCCGTCATTATACGTGCCTACGACCCAGTTCGCGTAATAAAGCATGGCATTGACGCTGATGTTATTGCAGAGCCAGTAGACAAACATGACGACCATCACCATGACCCAGTACTTGCTGGAAAGGCATCCCTTTACCTGCTCGCGGATGGATATTCCCTGGCTCGCTTTTTCATTGGCCGTCTGAATCTCTTCCGTGACGCGTTCCTTGATAAAGAAGTACTGCAGCAGCGTTCCTGCTTCGGCAAGCAGTGCCATGATTGACATCACCATGATCCAGCGGCTCTGGTTCACGCCGATATAGGGAAGGATAAAGGATGGAAATACGACTGCCAGAATCACGCCAGCCACCATGTTGACTCCCATCGACTGTGCGATCGCCAGCGTGTCGCGTTTCTTGTTGTCACGCGTGGAAAGCGGCAGGGTAATCACGTTGCTTAAATTGTACATGGTATAGGCGACGCAGAAAAACAGGTTGTAGCTGCAGGTCACCCAGATGGCCGTCACGGTCATGTTCGATGTGGGAACCGTAAAAAGCAGAATGGCGGAAATCGTCATCAAAGGTCCAGAAAGAAGGATCCAGGGTCTTGCTTTTCCCTGACGGCTCTTCGTGTTGTCCACGATGTGTCCCATGATGACATTGGTGATCGCATCCAGGATTTTGGAAAGAATGGGCATCAGCGTAAGAAACAGACCGGCTGCCAGACTGTTCAGATGAAGGACATCGGTATAGAAGCTGTTCAGATAGCTTCCTCCGACAGCCGCATAGACCGTGGCCACCAGCGCCGGTCCCATGAAGAACCCGATCCAGCGCTCCTTATTTCCAATCTCATCACTCTTGATTCTGGAATCAAAAACCGGCTTTTCTAACTGCGGGAACCTCCATGTCCTCATTCTGTTTCCTCCCTGCGATCTGGAATCGTCTTTATTTCCAACGTCTGCTTTTCAAGTTCGGGTCCGGTTACTTCCACCTGAATGATGCCCGGTCCGTACCCCGCACGTATGACGGCAAGTGCCCTTCCATAATAGGTCGTATGTTCCTTACTGATGAAATCCTCCGCCATGCACGGCCTTGCCGAACCGAAGGCCTGCAGGGTTCCGTCTCCCGTCACCGTGACGGAAAGCTTCCAGTCGCAGGAGGATTTAATGACTCCGTTCCGGTCCGCAATCCCGATATCGAGGAAGCACAGATCCTGCCCGTCTGCATGGAGCACTTTCTTATCCGGCACAAGACAGATCACGGTTTCCTTTCCTGCGGAAATAAGGCGGCTGCGGCCGGTCTCTTCTTTATTTTCCTTCTGCGCAGAAACTTCCAGCACTCCCGGCTGATACGGCACTTTTTTAAAAACCGCACAGTCTTCGAAGGTCTTCTTCCTTCCCAGACTCACCCCGTTGCAGATCAGCTCCGCATAAGGTGCATCCGAATACACGGTCACATCCGCTTTCTTTCCTTCGCACCCTTCCCATGACCAGCTGGCAATCGTGTCCTTTTTTCTCCACATGCGTCTGGATTTGAAATGATCGGCATGGGTATAGGGGTCTACGCCGATCACGGGATTCTTTTCGAGTCCCCAGATGATCCTGTTCCATCCGGCCTCCGGTCTCATTTTCCCGCAGATATCGATCACGCCGGCACCGGAGGTGATGATCAGTCCGGGATCCACATCCTTCTTTGTACGGCGGTCCAGATAGCGGATCGTCCCGATTCCTGACTCGCCCAGATAATCCCAGCCGGTCCACATAAAATCGCCGATCAATGTAGGGATCTGTTTTACCAGCTGCCAGTTGCGGAAAAGGGTATGCGTCATGGTCTCGCTGCCGACCTCCGGCTGTCCGGGCACGTTCAGCGCATCTTTTTTGTAGCGGGATGTCGCATAGTTATAACCGGGGATATCCAAAATTCCGCGGAGGACTTCAGCGATGCGGTCAGCCCGTTTCGTCGAAGCGGCCTTGTCCATCTGATTTCCGAGATAGTTCGTCAGCTTATTGAAGAACTCGGAGGTCGGCGCTTTCGCCGTATCATCCGTGCCCTGTTCCGATTCATTGGCAAATGGCTTCGACTTCCTGCTGAAGGATGCCATCTGTGCCAGAGCAAGGTTGACACCCGCCGTGACCGGACGGCTGGGATCCATCCGATGGCAGAAGTCCGTCATTTTCCTGGCCATCTTCTGGCCATCCGCCCTGCCGAGTTCCGAGATTTCATTTCCGATGGAATACATCACGACGGAAGGATGGCTGAAATCCTTATCGATCATCGCTGCCAGATCATGGCACCACCAGTTTTTGAATGATTCTCCTGCATAATCATAGGGATTCTTGTGTACGAGCCACATGTCAAATGCTTCATCCATGACGTACATCCCCAAGCGGTCGCAGGCACGAAGCATTGCCTTCGAAATGGGATTGTGTGCAGAGCGCACGGCGTTGAAGCCTGCCTCTTTCAGGATGCGAATGCGCCTTTCTTCAGCATCCCGGAACGCGCAGGCACCGAGGATGCCGTTGTCATGATGAATGCATGCCCCGCGGAGAAGGACCGGTTTTCCATTTACCAGAAAGCCTTCTTTCCCCCAGCTCAGGGTTCTCATGCCGAAAGAAGTGACTGCCGTATCCGTCACGCTGCCCCCATTTTCAATGCAGGCTTCGCAGGTGTAAAGATACGGATGCTCCGCATCCCAATGCCTGGCATCCTGGATCTGCAGGATCACGTCCGTGCCTTCGCCTTCACAGATACAGCTGTCTTCAGAGAGGATCCTCACCCGGACCTGGCTGCTGCCGTCGATTTTTCCTGACGTCTGAATCCGGATCCGCTCATCGTCAAGCACGGTGATCCTGGGACTGCCGGGTGCGATGTATTCATTTCCGCCGATATACAGATGCACTTCCCGGTAGATTCCGCTTCCGGAATACCACCTTGTGTTGGGAACGGCGCTGTTGTCCGCGATGACCGTCAGTTCATTCTTTCCTTCGCGGACCCTGCCGGTTGCATCCGCAGAAAAACCGGTATAGCCATAGGGATGCTCCGCAATTTTTTCTCCGTTGAGAAATACGCCGGCTTTCTGATAGACGCCTTCGAATTCGAGAAGAAGGGTTTTCCGGCAGAGCTCTTTCGAAACCTGCCATTCTTTACGATAGGTATATTTGCCGCCGTCAAAAAAAGCTCCCCCGCTGCCGGATTTGGCTTTCGGGGAACGATTTTCACGAAGCATGGCATCGTCAGGCAGGTCAGTGATCCGGATCCTGTCTGAACCTTCCTTCTGTACAGACCAGCTTTGATTCAAGTCACATTCCTGCATGATTCTCTCTCCTGTTCCGGATTGGAAACATCCGACTGGCAGCAACGATTCCTTACTTCATGATTGGAATATAGCAAAAAGGATCAGGAGAGTGATATAACCTGAGTGTTTTAATTATGAATATTCTGTCATTATTTGAGCGCAGTGCAGATATTTCGCAAATATGTTGAAATTTTGATAGAGGCGGGATGGAAAAAGCATCAAAAAAAGTGTCAAAAAAGACGTCAAAAAAAGAGCCGGCACATTCTCGTGTCAGCTCCTGCTCGAAATCATTCCATTGAAATTGTCAGCCAATTGTCAGCCGGATCCTCAGCTGTCGATTATGAAGATGCAGCTGATGAGTCAGAAGAAACGGATGCTGACTCTGAAGCTGCAGATGATGAATCAGAAGATGCGGATGCTGATTCAGAAGATACCGATGCCGATTCAGAATCTGCAGCCGCTGATTCAGAAGATCCGGATTCTGCTGCGGAAGTTGTCGCTTCGGAAACAGTGGAATCATCAGCGGAAGAAGAAAGATTTGCGCGGTTAAGGATGAATGCCGCGATGCAGCAGGCAAGGACCGCGGCGCCGATGATTCCGTACACGATATACTTCTTTTTCCGTGCTTTCCCTGTCTCTTCCTCGTCGGCCGGTTCCGGGTTCAGCAGGCGCAGAATCCTGCGGTCGCTTGTTCTTGCAGCATTTCCATCTTTATTGGATTTGTATTTATTCGCCTTGAGCCGTTTGTTTATGCAGTCGAGGACGGTCTCCTGCTTTTCGTTTTTAACAGACAGATCATAGCCGTCTTCCAGAAGAATCTTCATTTTCTCGACGGCATCCTTTGACTTGCTGACTGCCTCGTAGAAGGCAGCCGGTTCCTTTGCGGATATTTTCGACTTGCAGGCAGACGACACAGTGCGAAAAGCATCCGTAGCCAGACAGGAGACATCTGTATAATCCGGAATATCGATGTCGTGACGGATCATATATTTCACTGTGTCGTCGTCATTGATTTCACAGGCCATTTCAAAAAAAGATTCGCGTTCTTCCTTAGTGGAAAGATCAAGCGATTTCCGGTATTTTTTCAGAATTTCGGAAATGAACACGCGGTTCTGCGTAATGTCAAAATCAAGTTTCAGGCATTCGCTTTTCAGATGGCCTGCATCTTTTACGACGTAATCAACCATCGGAAAGTTCCTGAGGGAAATGATTGAACGGTAGATTTCAGATTTGTCATCTTCAGCGACCTGGCCGAGCACATTCTTCTTCAGCAGCATCAGCACCTGATCTCTGTGATACTGCTGAATCTCCCTGCGCAGATTTTCTTCGGTGACATCAAGCGTGTTCTCAATTTTCTGTTTACCCATCTATTGGCCTCTCTTTCTCATACAGCATGCGGACAGCACGATAAGAAAAAGAATAAGCCATTTTTGTGAAAGGTCTGTGAAAACAGAAAATTATTGAGTCTCTTTACCGATCATTTCCTTTGATTCAGCTTCCTGCTTGATCATCTCAGCCGGCATGTGACCATAATCTTTTTTCATCCATTTCATCCATCCGACAAGGACAATGATCATAATGAAAACAATTGGTATCGCTGTTATGATCGCACATGTTTTGATCGTATTAAGGTTTGCATTGATGAAGATCATTGTCAGCGGCACCAGTGACAGCATGATGCACCAGAACAGCCTGAGCATCGGGCTGGGTTCTTCGGTGTTTTTAAGCCCCTTCGTTGTTGTCGTCGCCATTGTATAAGCAGAACCGTCAAGCGTGGTTGCCAGGAACAGTAAAGTGGAAATGCAGAATATCACCATGAAGATCTTACCCAGCGGAAGTGATGACAGGACCTGCACGATTGCGTTATTTGCCTGACCATTTGCCACCATGCCGACAACATCGATTGCTCCTGAAATCTGACGCTGCATGGAAAGGCTTCCCAATACGCCGAAGAATAAGAATGTCCCTGCGCTTCCGCTGATTAATGTATTGATGATGACTTCCCTGACTGTACGTCCTTTAGAAACTTTGGCTATGAACACTCCGGTAAATGGTGCATACGTAATCCAGTAAAGCCAGTAGAAGATCGTCCACGCTTCCGGGAATCCGGATTTGCCGATAGGATCGGTAAAAAGACTCATATGAACGAAATTCTGAAGCATCAGGCCAATCGAATTTGTAAAATTACTTAAGATAAACAGAGTCGGACCCGTAACTAAAACGCCTACTATGAAGATCAGCATCAGTTTGATATTCCAGTCTGACAGCCTTGCCATGCCTTTCTGGAGTCCGATATAGGAACTCAGCGAATAGATGACAGACAGGATAACAATGATGACCACATTCATCGCAAAGGTTGGCTCAATTCCTATGACCGAGCACAGCACTTCCGTAACCAGCGGAGAAGAAACACCGAGAGTAATGCTCAATGCTCCGAAGCAAATGAAGATAAAGAGCACATCAATAATTCTGGAAATGATGCCGTCCTTTTTGAGTCCTGTTATGGAACAGACAATCGAGCTCAAACTTAAGCCATTGTTTTTGCGGACATAGAAATGATAGGCAATCGGCACCCCGATCATGGCGTATAAAGCCCATGCGCTGAATCCCCAGTGGAACATTGTATACGGAACACTCATTTCATATGCCTGCTGTGAATAGGCCTCGATGCTTAAGCCGGGTGTCTTAATGTAATATGCCCATTCGACAAATGCCCAGTATACCGTTGCGGAACCAAGTCCGCAGCTGATCATCATCGCAACCCACCGGAATGTAGAATATTCGGGTTTGCCTTCACCCAGTTTGATATTCCCATATTTGCTGATGGCTACAAAGACCAACAGCAGCAGTCCGCCAAAGGTAAACATGAGTACAGGTGCTCCGAAGATATTTGTCAGTGTAGTAAATAATGTATTTGCTACATTCTGTGACGCATCAGGAAAAGTATAGAGGCATGCAACAATAGCCAGAACAACAACCAGGCTTATACCGATTAAAAACTTATCCAGCGACTTTTTTTCTTTCACAGTCTCTGCTGTATTTTCTTTCACGTTCTCTTTTACATTCTCTTTTACATTCTCTGTCTCACTCAAAGTATTTTCCCCCTTTTCCTAGATTTTGTACTTTTCAATCATATCTTCATCAAGTTCCGCTCCCAATCCGATGCAATCCGGCACTGTGACATAACCGTTTTCAAACGGAATGCGGTTCGTAACCAGATCCTGGAATAAAGGACTAGTCGACTGAGAATATTCCATCAGATTTCCCTGCTCTGTTGCTGCAAGGAACTGAACGGTTGCCGCCAACAGGATTCCCGTACTGAAACCATGAGGAATCAGTTTCGTGCCGCTCATCTGAGCCATGTCATATATTTTTCTCATCTCGCTGATTCCGCCGCAGCGCGTCACATCCGGCTGTACAATATCGACCTGTGATTTCTTTATGAATTCAGCGAATTCATATCTCGTTGTCAATGCTTCGCCGCCCGATATCTTTGAAATACCCATGGCGGCAAGTCTTGCATATCCATCCATGTCATCGCCCATAATCGGTTCTTCTATCCAGTTCAGATGGAACGGTTCCATTCTTTTAAACATGCCGGCAGCATTTCCGTAGGTTCTCCATTTTGTGGCGAGATCAATCTGCAGTTCAAAATTTTCTCCCACTTCATGCCTGACAGCCTTAACAATTTCAACATCGAGATCGGGGTCATCACCCAGGACGCCGCCGCCGAATTTAAGACTGGTAAATCCCTGATTGATCAGATCCCTTGCAATTCTGCAGCTTCCTTCCGGCGTATCTGCGGGAATGAAAGTCCCATAAGCACGGATTTTATCTCTGTATTTACCGCCCAGCAGCATGTAAATCGGAACTTTGTAATACTGCGAGGCAATATCCCAAAGAGCAATGTCAATCGCACTGATTACATGGATGCCCAGTCCTCTTCTTCCGTTATAGTTGGAAGACCAGTACATTTTGTCCCACAGCTTCTGTATTTCCAAAGGATTTTCGCCAAGCAGCAAACGGCTTAATCCTCCGCAGTACAGATTTGATTCAGGCGCCTCCACCATTGCCCTGGCTACAGTCGGGGAAGTATCGCTTTCACCAAGACCGACAATTCCTTCATCCGTATAAACCTTAACCAAAAAAGCATCATCACCCCATTCGCATGGGTCTTCCCATTTCGGAATCCGAAGACATATTGGTTCTACTTTCGTAATTTTCATATTCCCACCTCCGTGTTGAATTTAAGATGGCTAGAAGATAACATTTGCATTTTGCACTGTCAAATCGGCATTTTCCGCCTAATTTTTGTACATTTTAGACAGTAATTTCAGCTTTTCCTATTTGCAATCTCCTTCACGATGAATTAAAATCAACTCATGGCAATCCGTATGAGTCAATCTCATGAGTTGATTTTAACTCGCTAAGAAAAAATCATGATTTTTCAATTTTTTCATTTTCAGCGTTTTGTATATTTTCAATATTCATAATTGTGTAAATTCACAAAGGAGTCTGCCATGTCAGAATTCTTTTCCACCCCTATTCAGGGCCTTGATTACATGACATTTTTTTCAATCGTTGATCAGTCTTATGATGAGCTTCTGATCTATGATGATAATTACAATATCGTATATATCAATCAGGCCTGTTCCCGCCATTATGGCTGCAGTTCAGCAGAAATGATCGGGAAAAATTTTTACGATCTTGTAAGCGAAGATTGGTGGAATCCCTCTCTGCTGCCCATCGTCTATAAAGAAAAAAAGCCATTTGCTCAACAGCAAATGACCCGAGTGGGTGCAGAACTATTAACAATTGCCGTTCCTGTTTTTGATGACAAGCAGAAACTGCGTTTTGTCGTCATGAATGTCCGTGACAAAATAAATGAAGCGGATCTCTATCACGCGCCGCAGTATGAAACTGCCGATTCCGAAGAACCGGAAGCAGATATTGTTTACAACAGTCCGGTTATGCTTAAGATTATTGCTTCTGCAAAAAAAATCGCACAGCTTCAGGCCCCCTGCATCATTTCCGGTGAAGCCGGCGTCGGTAAATCTACACTTGCAAGATATATACACATGCACAGTCCGCGAAAAGACAATCCATATCTGGTCATTCACTGCGCATCTTTGTCGGAAGAAAATCTTCAGAAGGAACTGGAGCTTGGCATGACGGATGCCGGTACATTGTCAGCAGTGAAAAACGGCACCCTGGTTTTTACCAACATTGAGAAACTATCCCTTGCTGCTCAGAATAAGCTTTGTGAATACATCGCCTATCTCCAGAGCAAAGAATCCGGAACTTCTTTCATCGCAACAACTTCCAGGGATTTGGCGCAAATGATTACCTATAATCAATTTCACAAAGGGCTTTACTATATTCTTCATGTCTCAGATATTCTTATTCCGCCTTTGAGAAAACGTCCGGAAGATATCAGCGTGCTGATTTCGACCTTCCTGAATCATTTTTCTGAAAAATATCATTATACGAGATATTTTTCAGAAGCTGCCATGCAGATCATGCTGCAGGCAGATTGGAATAATAACGTCCGGGAATTGAAATATGTAATTGAAAGACTGTTCATCAGTTCTGAGACAATCGTAATTGACGTTGATCAACTGCCGTCTCTTCTGTTCGGAATTTCACAGAGCGAAAACACGCTGCTTTCAGCCGATTCCGAAATGGGTTTTGATGACAGGGTTGCGCAGTATGAATCACTGCTTATCCACGATGCTTATGAAAAATACGGTACTTCAAGGAATGTTGCCTCGCATCTGAAAATAAGCCAGACAAAAGCCAATAATCTGATCAATAAATATATTCACAAGTAGATTTTATTTGCTAATAATCGTTTCTGATAATTTTTTATATAAAAGCTCCGGATCAATCGGCTTCGCAATATGTCCGTTCATGCCTGCCTGAAGACATTGCTGTATGTCATCCGTAAAAGCATCGGCCGTCATGGCAAGAATGGGCACGGTTTCTGCATCTTCACGTTTAAGGGCCCGGATTGCCTTCGTCGTCTCATAGCCATCCATGACCGGCATATGGATATCCATCAGAATACAGTCGAAATATCCGATGTTCGATTCGCTGAACGCCCTGACGCCGGCTTCACCGTCATCAGCGATTGTCACAATCACATTGCGCTTCTCCAGAACTGCTTTTGCAATCTCCTGATTCAGCGGATGGTCCTCGCACAGAAGCACATGCTTCCCCGCAAGCAGCATCATCTCTTTGTCTGCCTGCATGCTTTTTTTCAGAGATTCTGAATCGAGTGAAGACGCCGACACCGTATCAAACCGGAGCGTGACATAGAATGCCGTCCCTTCGTTCGGAGAACTTAGTACCTTGATGGTACCTCCCATCTGATCCACAATCTTTTTCACGATGGCAAGGCCAAGCCCGGTACCGCGTCGTTCCGAAGCATATTTTCGGTTTTCCTGCGTGAAAGGCTCAAACAGGACTTTCTGAAATTTCTCGCTCATTCCGATCCCGTCATCCCTGATTTCATGTTCGATCTGCATTTCCCCGGATTCGAGCATTTTACCTGAGACTCTGTATGTAATTGTCCCGCCTTCCGGCGTATATTTCACGGCGTTGGAAAGCAGATTGAAAATGATCTGATTGCATCGCAGTTTATCCGCGATCGGAACCTCATCAAAAATGGTAAATTCTTCATCAAGGATAAATTTCTGTCCTTTTTCCCGGCATAACGGACGGACAATCGCATCAACATATTTATTCAGCTCATCTACCGTATACGGCTCCGGATGCAGTTCGATTTCTCCGCTTTCCGCCTTGGACATGTCCAGCACGTCATTGATAAGGGAAAGCAGGAACTTGGATGAGGTATCGATCTTTTCCAGATTCTCCCTGGCCTTTTGTGGGAGTTCCATCTCCTGCGTCAGATAAGTCATTCCTATGATTCCGTTCAACGGCGTTCGCATATCGTGGCTCATGCGTGACAGGAACTCCGTCTTCGCAGAGTTCGCGCTGTCTGCCGCATCGCGCAGCAGCTTCTCATTTTCAAGCTGCCGCTCAAGCTTATCCTGCAGTTCCACCTCATGCTCGGAAACCCGGTAGCTCGCATAAAAGATATGTCCTTCGGGACGGATCTCCCGAAGGATCGCCTCCTGGTTGATCCAGACCGGACTTCCGTCCTGCTTCAGGATGCGGTAATTTCCCACCCGGAAATATTCCTGATCATATCCGTCATGGAAAGCCTTCCTGACCCTTTCAAGATCATCCGGGTGAACCGCGATGAAAGCATCCTTCATATAGGCATCGATCAGCGGATTGCTCATCAGGATCTCCCGGGCATTGGAACCGTCCGGTTTCTCCATGCCCAGGATACGGAACATCTGCATGTTGACGAATATCCCTTCCAGATGGTCGGCATCCGGCATACGGAACGAGACAATGCCTGTGCTGACGGAATCCAGGATATCCTCAACATAGGCATTCTCCTTCTTCTGCTTAAGAACTGTATTCGTCACATCGGACTGAACAATCAGGACCGTGTCATGGACATCATCCAGATAATAGTACTGAAGCCTCCGGTACCTGAATTCATCCGGCTTTCCGGAATCGTGCACACGCACCTGATATTCATAAAACCCTTCTTTTTCAAGATGTCCGGTGATCACATCATTCCTGCAGCTGTCAAGATAGAACTGTCTGTCTTCGGAAACGACAGAAGTATCTGCCGCAAACTGCGTGACAGTCTCATGCGTGAAAACGGCATCCGGATTACCCAATTTTTCATGGAATTCCGACAGAATCCTGCTGCTTAAGTTCAGGAAGCGGATTGTATCGGTTTTCAGATCCAAAAGCGCTTCGCAGTCATATTCCCGGTCCGTGATAATGCTGAAGGCCCGGCTGCGGCATTTCTCATTTGTGACATTGAGCGAATAGATAATGCCTTCGATATCCCCGCTTTCCGGGTTCCGGAGCATCCGGACGAACGACCGCACCCAGATCAGCCTTCCGCTTTCTGCCTTTCGCCGGTAGTCCACGGAATAATCCGTCTTTCCGTCACGATAGACCTCCAGCAGTTTTTTCCTGTTGAAGTTATTCTGGAACTCTGCACGTTCTTCCGGATTGGGAATCATATTGGCAGCATTTCCGATCATTCCGTCAACGGAATCTGACTGCAGAGAGTTGAGGACATACCTTGAGACGCCATGTGCTTCATAGCAGATGTTTTTCGTCAGATTGACACGGAAAGTACAAAGCGATTCAGGGTTGGCCATGAAAAGGGACTGGATGGTATGGCTGAACATCTCCCGCTGTTCCTGTTCCTTCACCGCCCTGATATAGGCATTTGCGACTGCATAGGCCAGGGAGACAAGAAGTTCTCCTGTATTCTCAATCTTTTCCGGAGAGGGATTGTCAATGCCGACAAAACCGATCAGCTGATTCTCATTGTATAAAGGTGCCTCTGCCATGCTGTGAATATCCTGCTCCGTCAGTATCCGGTATTCTTCCGGCTTACTTTCACGGATCTTCTCGACGTCGGGCGTGACAAGCGCTTTATTTTCTTTAAAATAAGGCATCCAGCGGTCAATAAAATGGATATCTCCCCCCTGCAGCTTGTCGATCTGCGGTTCGACTCCGTCCCTGCAGCATTCGTAGGCATTATCCAAAGTTCCGTTTTTATTGATCAGGAAAATATAGGAACGGTCGCCCTGGAAATAATCCACGCTGTTTTTCAAAGCGCTGTTCAGGCGCTCATCGATCGTGCCGCTTCCATTAATAAGCTGAATTGCCGTAGCAAGCTCCCGCTGCGTATCCAGGACTATCTGCATCTCATGTTCTCTGGCAATATGGTCGCTGACATCGAATGCGACTTCAATTCTGGCATGATGGCCCTGATAGTCAATCAGGTGATCCTGCAGCTGATAGGTTCTGTTCAGCAGTTCATTATAATGTTCCCAGCAGAATACCTCATCTTTTTTCAGCTTTGCATTCGTACAGAAAGGGCAGGGAGCATCAAGCCCCTGGATCAGCTTATAGCATTTCTTTCCTGCATAATCATCGCAGTGCAGCGACTGCAGGCTGATCCTGTTCATGTACAGAATCTCATAGGTATCGATATCCGCCACATAGACAGCCTGGTGAAGTTCCTCGACCAGATGGCTGGATTCAACTGCTGAGTTTCCCATGCTCTTCCTCCATCATGCGCCTGCGCGGCAGGCCCCTCTCATCTTCCTCATGCCATCTCCATCTTTTTCTTCACCTGCCGGGATTTTGCCATCACAGAATCATTCTTTCCAATGGGAAGTCCGTTTCTTCATTCTCAGGTCAGGTATACTTCTGGTATAAGTGATTTTTTGAGTATTCATTTTAATCAAAGTATAACACCATGAAAAATCAGCCGCAATCCTTATTGACTGTTAAGATGTTGCCCGTAAAAGAATCATTCCCATGACAGCCGGATAAAACCTTTTCTTCTCTATGCATTACGCTATACATTTTTGCAATGCAGAATAAAGCAGCTTCGGATCAATCGGTTTTGCAATATGTCCATTCATTCCGGCATCCCGGCATTTCTGAATGTCATCCGCAAAAGCATCCGCCGTCATGGCGATAATCGGAATTGTCTTTGCATCCGCCCGACTGAGTGCGCGGATTGCCTGTGCGGCTTCTAATCCATTCATAACGGGCATGCGGATATCCATCAGGATGCAGTCAAAATATCCAACCGGAGCTTTTGAAAATGCATCGACTCCTTTTTGCCCGTCTTCCGCAATCTGAACGAGCATTCCTTTCTCCATCAGCAGTGTCCTTGCAATCTCCTGGTTGAGCGGATGATCCTCGCAGAGCAGGATGTGCTTCCCTGCAAGGTCACGGAAATCCTGTGCGGAAGAAGCTTTCATATCTGCTGATTTTTTCTCTTCCAAAACGGAAGTTTTTACACAGGGCGAAACAATGGAAACGATAAAACTGCTCCCTTCATCCTTTTTGCTTTCCACATGGATTGTTCCATTCATGGCTTCCACGATTCTTTTGACAATGGCAAGGCCGAGACCACTGCTCTGCACATTATGGATATCATTCTGGTTTTCCTGCGTGAACGGCTCAAACATCGACTTCTGGAATTCTTCGCTCATCCCGATGCCATTGTCGCGCACAGTAATCGTAAAATGGATATGGTTCTCATCCGTCTGCTCTTCTTTTATCCCAAGAGAAATATTCCCGCCTTCCGGCGTGTATTTTACTGCATTTGAAAGAAGGTTGAAATAGATCTGATTCAGCTTCATGATATCAACAATCGGCGTGCAGTCCTCTATATGCTTTGCCTCAAACTGGAATTTTTGCCTCTTTTCGTCACAGAGCGGCCGGATTACCGCATCAAGATAAGCGCAGAAATCCTTAAAAGGATACGGTTCAGGATGAAACGTGATTTCCTGCTTTTCCGCTTTCGACATGTCAAGGATGTCATTGACAAGGCCGAGAAGAAATTTCGAGGATGTAGAGATCTTTCCGAGATTCTCCTGCGCCGCCTCCGGCAGCTTCATTTCCTGGGTAAGGTACGTCATGCCGATAATTCCGTTGAGAGGTGTGCGTATATCGTGGCTCATGCGGGAGAGGAAATCACTTTTCGCTTTGTTGGCTTCTCTGGCATCTTCCAGAGCTGCCGAAAGCGTCTCTGCCTCATTCTTCCTCAATACCACGAGCCGCTGTCTCCTGACCATGGAACAAATCAGTATAATTGCGATGCAGATGACAGCAATGCACAGCAGTATAATTCCGGATTGGATTGTCCTGACACGCTCCGCAACAGCGGACTGATCCACTACCGTTGCCATCACCCAGCTGCAGTTCTTAATTTCCGTGAGGGGTTCATAATAGACATACTGCTTTTTACCGTTATCGTTCTGAAGCAGATATCCGTTTTTCCCGGCAGCCAGGTCAGCGGCAGCCGTCTCTGCCCCCTCTGCATCCGATTTATGAAGAAGGAACTGGATAAACGGGCTGTAATCAATATTTCTGTTACTGGCCCCGATCACCGTTCCATCTCCGGCAGCAATGAAGGTATCGCTGTTCTGGATGCGCCCGCTGTCAGAAAACCGTGAAAGCATATTGTCAAAATTTGTCACTTTGTAGCTTCCATGCAGCACGCCGACGACCTTGTCGCCATGTCGGACAGGTACAGCCAGAATGACATAGGCACTGCTGGGGTCATATTTTCCTGAATCCACATACTCACATGCACGCTGTCCCCGGAGAGCATCCTGAATATACTGCCGGCCCGACAGATTAATATTTTCCTTGCCGAGATAATTGAAAGCAATCCCGTCGGTATTCGTGCGTACCACATAATCGAATTCACAGGCATTCCTCAGGGCAGTCATGGAAGCCATCATCTGCTCCTGCGTAAGGCCTGTTTCAAAAGCCATGTTCGGTGCGACGGCCTCAAGCGATATATACAGATCATTGATTTTCTGACTTACGACCTGCGCGTTCAGATGCAGGCTGGAAAGTGTTTCCTCATGGATATCTTTTTCGCTTTCCCTCAGCTGATAGACACCTATGAAAATAACGGCTGAAAGCATGCACAGAATCAGCAGGACAGGAATAATAAGTGCTGCTTTCCCGCCTTCTTTAAAAAAAGTTCCTCTCCGCCGCATGGCAATCTCCTCCCGGTTCTATGGCCGCTGCCTGCCCGGCATCTTCAATGACTGCACGTTCCTGCTTTTACTCCCCAGTCTGAAAATGAATTGTACTATCCCATGATTATAAAAAAATACGCTAATCCCTCCGGTCATTCGGCGGAATCTGCGTATTGATTTTCTGTTTGACGGCTTGCCTCATTCATACATATAACACCTTCACATGAAGTTTAGATTAAATGCTGATCAATTACGTTCCTCTTTTCTCTTATTGTTTTTATTATAGCATAGACAGGTCCGTGAAGATGTAACTCTTTTCAGTGTTTTTCCCTCCGCGATCCGTAACGTATAGCGTGTAAACGGCAGGAATTTATGGAGGATGTCATTTATGCTTAACGTCCCTGCCTTCCGCGCTTTGGAACGCGCTTGTTTTTGCCGTCACGCCGTTCATCATAGGTCCTTCCGCAATTTCTCCGGAAGCAAAATCCCTGGTGATATGGCTTGTACTGATCAATAATATTTTTAACGGACTGGCCTATCCGTTCGCCGGTTCCCTTGGCAACGGACTGCGTGCTGCAGGCGATGTCAGATTCACGATGAGCGTTTCGATCCTATTAACCATAGCAGCAAGACTGTTCTTTTCCTCGCTGTTCGGCCTGTGGCTTGGATGGGGCGTAATCGGGATTGCCATCGGGATGAGCATTGACCTTGTCATCCGCGGCGTGATTTTTATCAGACGGCTGAATTCAAAGAAATGGGCACAGTTTCAATTGGTGTAGCAGCATAGCCAACCGACTTTCCTTCTATCAGTTCTCCTCCAACCAATACACTTCCGGTGTGAGGTTTTGCCGGGTGTTCAATGGCCTCTATCAGTCTGTCCGCCGCAATGCTTCCTATCTTCTGTGAGTCCTGCCGGACTGTCGTAATCTCAGGCTGCAGGATCCTGGAAATGCTGCTGCCGTCATAGCCGGCAACAGAGATGTCCTCCGGAATCTTCAGTCCTTCTTTTTCGATTTCACTGAGCCCGCCGACCAGTGACATGTCATCCGGAAACAGGATGCACGTCGGCCTGTCTTTCCTGTTCAAAAGTTCTCTTGTTTTCTGCGCCGCCAGTTCCGCATCAAGGAAGCTGCCTTCCTGCAGATATCCGTCCGGAAGCGTAATGCCGTATCTTCCGAGTGTCCGGAAGAATCCTTCCAGCCTTGACTGTACAACCTGAAGGGAACTCTGTCCGTGTATATAGGCAATCTTCCGGTGTCCCATCCTGCAGATATAGTCCGTAAGCTTCTCCATGTCCCGGACATTGTCAGAAAGCACCGCCATGCAGCGGCTGTCTTCATGGTCAATCGTGACCGTCGGGATTTCGGAATCCAGCAGATCGGAAGCCGGCTTTTTCCGGAGATCCACGCAGGCGATGACCGCTCCCTCCAGCTGCCTCGCGCGGCAGTAAGCCGCATAGGAAACCATAACATTTCTCCTGGTATTAATAAAGGTAAGATCATAGCCTCCGGCTTCCGCCCGTTTCCTGAAGCCTTCAAGTACCGACATGAAGTATTCATGCATCAGCCCGCTGCTGCCTTCATCCTGAAACAGCACGCCGATGTTGAAAGTCCTTTTTGTTTTCAGGGTCCTGGCCACTGTGTTCGGACAGTACTGCATCTCCTGTGCCGCCTGCCGGACAATCTTTCCTGTTGCCTCGGAAATGCCACGGTGATAATTCAGAGCCTTGCTGACAGTCGCCGTTGAAACATGACAACGCGCAGCGACATCCCGTATCGATACCATTCAGAATCCTCCGCCGACAGTGACTTCTGCCGAAAGACGAATATCTTCAAGCGAGCTCCCCACGTAAATGCAGTACGTTCCTTCATCGACTGCGAAATCATTTCTGTCCGCATGCCAGGATGAAAATGCAGAAAGCGGAAGCTCGGCCGCAACAGTATAAGTCTCTCCCGGATGCAGTTCCGCCTTGCGGAATGCCTTCAGTTCCTTCACGGGAAAATCATCCGATGCTTCTTTCCGTCCTGCATAGATCTGCACGGTTTCCCGTCCGGTCACGGATCCGGTATTTTTGATATCCGCATAAACGAAAATACCCCTGTTCCTGTTTTCCGGCATCCGGATGCGAAGCCCGGAATATGTAAATCTCGTATAAGACAGTCCGTGGCCGAAACAGAACTGAACCGGAATCCTGAATTTCTCATAGTAGCGGTATCCGACAAAAATTCCTTCCCGGAAGTTTTCCGTCAGGTGCGCATTCATTCTTTTTTTCTCTTCTTCATCCAGCGGACGTCCCGGATAGTCACCGAGGATGAGCGCCGGGCATAGGTCCGCACGGAAGGGCATGGACATCGGCAGCTTTCCCGAAGGGTTCACATCTCCGAAAAGGATTCCCGCGAGGGCCTTTCCGTCTTCCATTCCCCCGTACCAGTCCCACAGGATTGCCCTTGCCCGCCCGCTCCAGCGGTCCATGGAAACGGGACTGCCCGCCTTCATGACGATGACGGCATCCGGACGTTCTTTCAGGACATCTTCAATCAGCTGATCCTGTTCATAGGGAAGTCCCATGCCGCTGCGGTCTTTTCCTTCAACATCAAAGTCATGATTCAGGCCGCCGATGACAATAACGGCATCCGCATCCCTGATTTTCAGGACTGCCTCCATACGGAGCCTCAGCCTCTTCTGTTTCTCCCGCAGCTTTGCCTCACCGTCCTTCTCTTCAGACGGTTTCTCCCAGTTCCGGTTTTCGAGGGATGTCTCCTGCCAGTTCACGATGCTGCTGCTCTTCATATCCGAGTCATAGCCCCTGGCAAAGTCAACCAGACAGTTTCCGCCGAGCCTGTTCTTAATGCCCATCAGCGGCGAAATTTCATACAGCGCCTTGATTTCAGCGGAACCGCCGCCGTCCGCATGGAGCCTCTCCGCGTTATCCCCGATGACAAGGATCCGCTTCATTTTCTCAGGGCATAGCGGCAGGAGACCTCCTTCGTTTTTAAGAAGGACAATGGATTCTTCCGAAGCCTTCCTGATGGCAGCCCGATGCTTTTCCGTATTGCAGGAACCGCTCTTTCTGCCCCTGCGGGGAATGGCGGAAGCATACCTCCCGCCTTCCGATTCAAGCCATACCGCGTCGATCATCTTCAGGCGGAACATCAGCTTCAGTACATGTCTGACTTTGCTGTCGACACATTCTTCGCTGATGCGTCCTTCCTGTACTTCTTTCAGCAGCGGGTCAGCAAGCCAGTACTGACTGAAATCCGTCGTGACCGACATCTCAACATCCAGTGACGTTTCGGCGGCTTCCTTCGTATCATGAACGGCACCCCAGTCGGAAACATAGACACCGTCAAACCCCCACTCCTTCCGGAGAATGCGGTCATTCAGTTCTTTATTTTCGCAGCAGTGCTTTCCCCTGAAAAGATTATAAGCACCCATGATGCATTCGGCTCCGCCTTCTTTTACGGCTGCCCGGAAAGCGGGAAGATAGATTTCACGAAGCGTACGCTCATCCGCTTCGACATTGACCCAGAGCCGTTCGGTTTCCTGACTGTTCAGCGCAAAATGCTTGACGCAGGCCGCGACGTCTGATTTCTGGATTCCCCGGATCAGCGGCACCGCCATCGCCGAGGCAAGGCAGGGATCTTCTCCCATGTACTCGAAATTCCGGCCGCACAGCGGTGTCCTCTGAATATTGACTCCGGGGGCAAGGATGACATCCTTTCCCCGGGCCCTTGCCTCTTCACCGAGCACCTCGCCGCAAGTTTCGGCAATCTGCGGATTCCAGGAAGCAGCGATGGCCGTATTGCTCGGACAGTAGCTGACGTAATCATCGGAATTTCCGACCGGCGTCCAACTGTCATCCGGAAATTCCTGGCGCACGCCCATCGGTCCGTCGGAAAAGACCAGCGAAGGAATGCCTTTGCTCTTGATTTCCCCTGTACGGAAAAGACCGCATCCGTGGATTATGCGTATCTTTTCTTCCAGCGTAAGGCTTTTCAGGATGCTCTCCGTTTCTTCACTGTATTCTCTGTTCATTTTTCCCGGCTCCGACTGTAAGTTTGATTTTCCCGCGGCATCCTGTAAACAGCGTTCCGTCTTTCTGAGAAACAGCCTTTACAGCATCTGAAACCTTTGATACCTTTGAAGCCTTTGAGTCCCCGGCAATTCCTGCATTCCTGCTGTTCATGAGCTTCACCTGATAGGGATGTCCGCCCTTTGCGTCGATGGAAATAAGGCTGGCCTTTCTTTCAATTTCAAACCGTTCTTCTTCCGATCCGTCCGGTCCGGTGATGATGATGCTTTTCTTCGTTCCGTCCGCCGGACGGTATATCTTCAGAGTGACGTTTTCAGCATAGTCATATTCCGGTCCGTCATCATGCGCGCCTTCGGAAATGACGGAGTCCTGCTTCACCCAGAGAGGGAGTTCGCAGTACCCGAGCTTTTCCCTGAACCATTTTCCGCCTTCTCTTTCCTCGCCGGTGAAATAGTTCGTCCAGATGCCTTCGGGAAGATAGTACTCGGCGATGCCCTCTTCGTTCATGACAGGTGCGGTCAGAAGGCTGCTTCCGAGCATGTACTGCCGGTCAAGATAAGCGCAGGTGCGGTCTTCCGGGAATTCCATCACCATGCTCCGCATCATCGGGACTCCGTCGGCATGCGCCTCTTCCGCCGCCGCATAAAGGTACGGCATCAGGGACGCCTTGAGGCGGGTGAAAAAGCGGAGGACATCGACAGCCTCCTCGTCATAGGCCCACGGCACGCGGTAGGAAGTGCTGCCGTGCAGACGGCTGTGGGAAGAAAGCAGACCGAAGGCACACCATCTCTTATAGACATCCGGCGTAGAGGTTTTTTCAAAACCGCCGATATCATGGCTCCAGAAGCTGAAGCCGGACATCAGGAGGGAAAGGCCGCCCCGCAGGCTCTGCTCCATGGCCGTATAGGTTGACCAGCAGTCCCCGCCCCAGTGGACCGGAAACTTCTGCCCGCCCACGGAAGCTGAACGTGCAAACAGAACGGCATCTTTGGCCCCTTTCCTGCGGGCCAGAAGTTCATACACGCATTTGTTGTAAAGATAGGTATAGTAATTGTGCATCCTGACAGGATCCGCCCCGCTGAAATAAACGCAGTCCGTGGGAATCCGTTCGCCGAAATCCGTCTTGAAGCAGTCGACTCCCAGATCGAGGAGTCCCGCAAGCTTCTCCTGATACCAGGCGGCTGCGTCCGGATTCGTGAAGTCGACAATGGCCATGCCCGGCTGCCACATATCCCACTGCCAGACGGAGCCGTCCTTCCTTTTCAGGAAATATCCCTTCTCCATGCCTTCCTGAAAAAGGGAAGAAGCCTGGGCAATATAGGGATTGATCCATACGCAGATGCGCAGGCCTTTCTGATGGATTCTTTCCAGCATTCCGGCAGGATCGGGAAAGATGCCGGCATCCCATGTAAAATCACACCAGTGAAATCCCTTCATCCAGAAGGAATCAAAATGGAAGACGCTTAAAGGAATCTTTCTCTGCTCCATGCCGTCGATGAAGCTCATGACGGTTTTCTCATCATATTTCGTCGTAAACGAAGTGGACAGCCACAGCCCGAAAGTCCAGGGCGCCGGCAGGGGTGCCCGTCCCGTCAGCTGTGTATAATGCCGCAGCACATCCTTCATGTCGGAGCCGCCGATGAAGAAATATTCCAGCGACTCACCGGGAACGGAAAACTGGACCTTGTCGACTGCATCGGTTCCGATTTCATAGGAAACCTTCCCGGTATGATTGACCAGGATGCCGTAGGAACGGCTGGAAATATAGAACGGGATATTCTTGTAGCTCTGATCCGTGGACGTTCCGCCGTCTTCATTCCAGATGTCGATGCTCTGTCCGTTTTTCACGAACGGCGTAAAATGCTCGCCCAGTCCGTAGATCTGTTCCCCGACACCGATGGAGAGCCGCTGGCGCATATAGGCATCCGTATCTTCCGAACTGACGTAGCAGTCTCCTCGGTAATCCGTTTTCATATAGGCAAGGTCTTTCCCGGAAAATGAACATTTCTTCCGGCCCTGATAAAAGAAGGTGAATTCCATCGCCGAACCATCGACGCGAAGTTCTGCCTCTCCGCTTTTCACCGTGATATTCTTCCGTTTCTCCCTGATGTCCGCCATCGCCTCCGGATCCGTGTTCAGTTCAAAACGGGGCCCGTCATCCTTCACGCCGAGATAATGGGATGCCTTCAGGGAAATGATGCCTTCGGCGGGCGTGCTCACTTCGATCGTCAGCATCGCTCCGCCCAGCGTATCCCCTTTCTGCATAATGGCATGGGTGGGTGTATAGATCCTGATCCGGTCCGCATCTTTTTCGGTAAAGCTGATCTCCGCCGGTGCAAAGCAGGCACAGCCTTCTTTCTGAAGCCAACAGCCATTGCTGAATTTCATATTGCTTCCTCCGCAACTTTCGAATTTCCTACAGTGTATTCTCAATCCTCAGGAAGCGATACTGAAATAATTCCACCTTTTTTCTATAAAAATCAGCGTATTTTTCTTACCCCCGTTGGTGTATCCTATAATTATGAAGACAAAACTCCGCAAATTTTTCGGGTATTTCAAGAACAGCCGGGTCATCCTGCTGGTGTTTCTTTTATGCGCCGCGGCTCCTGTCCTGATCCTGGGCTTCTTCTTCGTCCATTCCGCCGCAGGACAGATGTCCGAAGAGCATCAGTCGCTCACGGAGCAGACAGCGCAGCGCGTCCGTTCCATTCTCTTCGACCTGACGACCTCCGTCTATACGATCAGCGACTCCGCCTTATCCGGGAGCGAATGCATGTATCTCTTCGCATCCGACATGAGCAGCGACACGAACCAGCTTTATTATCAGGACATTTCCGCCTCTCTGGCCAATCTTGCGGAAAACAACGCTTCGATTTCCTCCGCCCATATCTATACGGACAATCCCGCCATTCCCGACAATACCTATATCACTTACGATTCCGGTCATTACGGAAATGAAGAATGGTACCGGAAACTGACCAATGATTCCTGGAGCGAATGGATACTGCTGTCCAATTCCAATCCCATCAACCAGGATAAGAACCAGCTGTCCCTGATCCGCCGGATTCCGATCGTCTCTCCCGCCTATACGGCTTACCTGGTGATCCGGCTCGACAGCAACAACATGAAAAACCGTATCGGTGAAGACAGCCACCGGATTTACATCACCCTGGAAGACGGTACGATCGTCTATTCCTCCGGTGCAGAAGCCAAAGGCGAAATACTTTCATTGCCTGAAGACTACAGCGGCGAAAATGAATACATCGGCCGCACGAAGGCAGACGGCGCGCCTGTCCTCAGCGTCCTGCGCACGCTTCTGCCCTATCGTTCGGACAGCAAGTTCATCATCGAGGCCTGCGACCTGTCGGCATTTTCCGGCATCGCCCGGATTACAGACTACTATCTGGTCATCATCGCCATTGCCATTGCCACCATCATAGCGGTCATTTTATTCTTCTCGAAAAAACTGGCACGTCAGGAGCTGATCAATAAACAGCAGGAAATGGAATTCAAGATGCTCTCTGCGCAGATCAATCCTCATTTCCTGTACAACACCCTGGAAACGATCCGCATGCAGGCACTGATGAGCCAGAACAGGGATGTTGCGCAGTCGATCAAGCTCCTGGGAAAATCCATGCACTATGTCCTTGAGAATACCGGAACGCACATGACAACCCTGGAAAAAGAACTGGACCATGTAAAGACTTACCTCATGATCCAGCAGATCCGCTTCGGGGACAGGATCAACTTCACCTTTGAAATAGATCCCGAAATTCACCCCGAGACCTATCCGATCCTGCCGCTGCTCCTTCAGCCGATCGTGGAAAATGCCGTCGTCCACGGACTCGAAGACAATACGAAGCAGGGTTTTCTGAAAATAGGGGCTGCTTCCGATGATTCATTCCTGCACCTGTCCGTCCGTGACAGCGGACGCGGAATGACGGAAGAAGAGCTTGCCGCCGTAAGAAACCGGATTGACAATGCAGGCACGGAACCGGACGTACCGCATTCCAGCATCGCCCTTTACAATATCCGGCAGCGCATCCTCTTGTGCTACGGCATCAAGTCCTCGATGACCGTCGACAGCAGCCCGGGGATGGGAACCTGCGTCACGCTCACGCTTCCCCATCCGTCCAAGACACGAAAGAAACAGAAGGAGAACTTATGGAACAGAACATGATTCACGTACTGCTTGCGGATGACGAACAGATTGTCCGGAACGGACTGAAATACATCATTGACTGGGAAGAAGCCGGCTTCTGCATCTGCGGCGAAGCAGGCGACGGCGAAGAAGCCCTTTCGAAGATCCGGAGCCTGCAGCCCGAACTGGTGTTGATCGATATCCGGATGCCGAAGCTTTCCGGAACCGAACTGATTGAAAAAGCCCGGGAGGAAGGCTACAGCGGGGAATTCATCATCCTCAGCGGGTATTCCGAATTCTCCTATGCGCAGACAGCCATCCGCAACGGCGTCGCCTATTATCTGACGAAGCCGATCGACGAAGATGAACTGGCGCTTGCCCTGAAGGAAATCAAAAAAAGGATTCTGGAAAAAAAAGATTCCACCCGTTCCCTTGAGCAGTACCGTCAGAAGGCCAAGCCTTCCGTCATTGCCGACCTTCTGACCGGCTCCGATTTCAATCCGGCGCTGAACTATGCGGAAATGGGACTCCTTGCCCCGGTCTACCAGGCCGCCGCCTGCGAATGGTTTTCCGACCAGTACCATTCCTACAGTTTTCTTGACCTGCTCCGCGTAAGCAATGAGAAGGAGGATGCCTTCGAGCATATCGTCCTCGACGGCCATGATGTCCTTCTGCTGAAGGGCACTTCCGCGCTTGAACGCTTCAGCCGCATTCTCCGGTATTATGAAGACGGGCCTCAGAAGGGTTCGCCTCTGGACGGCATTTTCCTGGTCTACGGACCGTCTGTGACCGGGCTGGAAAAGATCCGCGATTCCTACCATGCCTGCACGGAACTGCTCGGCCGCCGCTTCTTCTGCGATGAGAACCAGCATGTCCTTTCCTATGATCAACTGCCGGAAGCTTCGGCCTCGTCAGCCGGACTCAGTTCCGGAACCGGACAGTCCTACAGCGAACAGCTGGTCAACTATATCCAGTCCTACAACCGCCGCGAGATTTCCGAAACCCTGAACAGCCTCCGCACCATGCTTTACAACAGCGGAGAGGATATCCGGAAAATCAAATATTTCCTCGCCGATATTTTCCTGGAAATAAAGTCGGCCATCCTTGCCCGCTACAAAGGCATCCAGATACCGTTTGACTCCAATGCGGACATTCTCGAGACCATCGAAAATAAAAAGTATCTTTATGAGATCCTGCTGTTCTTTTCCGAACAGTTCGAAATGATCGTCAGCACCATCGGCAACAACTCCAGCGACAGCGTCTTTGACGATATCGTCTACTACATTGCCCACAATTACAGCCAGCCTCTGAAGCTGGAATCCATGGCCCCGCTCTTCGGCTACAACAGCTCCTATCTGGGAAAGCTTTTCGCCCAGAAGACCGGCGTCAGCTTCAATACCTACCTGGATACGCTGCGCGTGCGCCGGGCCACCCAGCTGCTGGATGAAACGAATCTCAAAGTCTATGAAATCGCCTCTCAGGTCGGCTATAAAAACGTGGACTATTTCCATCAGAAATTTAAGAAGCAGATGAACATGAGCCCGGCTGAATACCGGAACCGCAGCACTTCCTGAAACGGATCTCTGATCCATCATCGCGCGGCGTTTTCCGGAATTCTTTTCCTGATCCGGTTTCCTGTCTTTCAGACTGTTTTGAGGATCAGGACATCCTTCGGTCCGAGAACATAACTTCCCGGCTTTCTTTCCTCATTCTTCAGAGCGTCCCAGGCAGCCCAGGGAAGCTCAATCGTCTGCTCCTCACTGCTGTGGTTCAGGATGAAATACCAGGTTCCCTTGTCATTCACCCGGCTGCAGGCCTCGACTCCCTCCGGCACATCAAGCACCGGCGTGATTCCCGCTTCGCTGCAGATATCCCGGCACAGCGTCCTGTAAAATTCATCGGAAGAAGCCGTTCCGACGTAATAAGCCTTTCCGTTTCCAAATGAATTCTTCGTGACGGCGGGCATACTCTGATAGAAATCGGAGCCGTATCCCGAATCATCCAGCCTCCGGGCATGTTCCGTATGAATCAGGTCGCAGATAATCTCTGCCGGATACTCCCTGCCGTGATAGGAAAATGAATTCCGCATTCCCGGCAGAAGGCCGTCGCTTTCCTCGACCCAGATTCCCAGAATATCCCTCAGCTTTCCGGGATATCCTCCCAGGGTCACCTGATCGTTCTCATCAACGATTCCGCTCATAAAGGAAGTGACGAAGGTTCCCCCGTTCTTCGTGAAGCTGCGGATCTTCTCATCCTCTCCCGTCCGCACCATGAACATGGCCGGCGCAAAGATGACCCGATAGGGTGAGAAATCATCCTCAGGCGAAAGGATATCCGTATTGATGTTCAGCTCCCGCAGCGCCCGGTAAAAACGCCGGACTTCCGTCAGGTATTCAAAATCCTGCGACGGACCGGACATCCAGTCCACGGCCCACCAGTTGTCCCAGGTAAAAAGGATTCCGACTCCGGACGGCGTGCGTGCCCCCAGCGTTCCGTCCCCGAGTGTTTCCAGTTCTTTTCCCAGCTTCGCAACCTCGCGGTAGACCCTGGTATTTCCCGTACCCGTATGATCGATGACCGCTCCGTGAAACTGTTCATACCCGCCGCGGCTTTTGCGCATCTGGAAGAACATGACCGTATCGGCTCCGTGCGCGACAGCCTGCCAGCTCCAAAGACGCATGACGCCCGGCCGCTTCAGTTCATTATAGGGCCGCCAGGCCGCCGTGCCCGGCGTCTGCTCCATCAGGGCAAAGGAACGTCCGCCCTTTACGCCGCGCATCAGATCATGCGGCATGGCGATGTCCGCCCAGACATCCGAGTTCGTCGGATAATTATCCCAGGAAATGAAATCCATTTCCCCGGCCCATTTCTGATAATCCAGTCCCTTGAAAAATCCCATCAGGTTGGTCGTGACCTGCGCATCCGGAATCTCTTTTTTGATGGCATCCCGCTCCAGCTTAAAGCATTCCAGCAGAGAATCCGACTGGAAGCGCCGGTAATCGAGGGAAATGACCGGATACCTCGAATGCCTCTCATCATCGCACTCGCTCCGTAAATCCGGCACGGTGATTTCATCCCAGTCATAGAACGTATGGCTCCAGAAGGCGGTGTACCAGGCCTCGTTCAGAGCCTTGAGCGTCCCGTATTTTTCCTTGAGCCACAGCCGGAATGCCGCGGCGCAGCTGTCGCAGAAACATTCTCCGCCGTACTCATTGCACACATGCCACGCTTCGATGTTTTCAAAAGTGCGGTAGCGGCGCGCCAGGGTGCCGGCCAGAGCGGCCGACAGCCGCCGGTAATTCGTGCTGTTCGGACAGGAATTATGCCGCTGCCCGTATCTTCTTCCGATTCCCCGGAAATCCGTACGCAGAACGTCCGGATATTTTTCTGCCATCCAGGCCGGATGGACTGCGGTCGAAGTCGCCATGATAACATGAAGATGGTTCTTTCGAACCATCTCCATTATCCTGTCCAGCCGGCTGAAATCGTACCTGTCCTCCGAGGGCTGGATTTCAGCCCAGGAGAACACATTCAGCGTTACCGTATCGATGCCTGCATTTTTCAGCAGCTTCATGTCATCCGGCCAGATTTCTTCCGGCCACTGCTCGGGGTTATAATCCCCGCCGTAAAGGATCTTGTTTATTTTCTTCATACTCTCCACTATTTCGTGCTGGCATAGGAGGCGAACTTATCCTGGCAGTTCTGCTTGTCAACCGCAAGCACCTGATCATAGCCAAGTCCGTTGACCGTGTCCTGCATATCCTTGAGGTCGGCATTGAATTCATCTTCGCTTGCCGCAAATACCATCTGCCAGGAATCCTGGACAATGATCTGCTTGCACTGTTCCTTGATCGTGCTGATTTCCGTTTCATATTCCGGAATGGCGTAATTGCTTCCCGGAACGACCGTCAGCATCTTTTTGTCGTTAAGATATTCGATAGCCGTCTTGGCATTGTCGTAATGGGAAGACCAGTCTTCGGAAAGCTTCGTCGCCGTCTGCTTCTGGTAATCATCCCACCGCGAATAGTTGTAGCAGATGCCCGTATCCGGATCGCAGTCGACCAGTCCGAGAGCCTTATAGTTCAGAGCGGAAACACCGTCTTTCCAGGTACCCGAGCCCCAGTCAGAGGGAACCTGCAGGCCGTCCGTCATCTTGACGAATGCTTCGACGCCGAAATCTGTCAGCTTCGGTGTACCGCTTTCGTTCGTCCATGTCATGCCTTCCGGACCGCAGCTGGAACCTGTCTGAGCGCAGGAATCCTCCACGCCTTCCGGAGAATACAGCCAGTCGATGAAGTCAGCGATACGCTGCGGATCCTTGGCCTGTGAACCGATCATCATGCCGTTCCCCATTTTTCCAAGAGTATAGGAGCCGTAGGAAAGACACTTCATATCATCGATGACTGCTGTCTCAAAGCCTTTGCCTGCTGCCGTATTGTCCGTCGAATTGTAATAGCCTGCTCCCAGCCACGGCCAGAAGGAATACAGGATCTGTCCGCTTGTGTATTTCGCATTCAGGGTATCGAAGTTCTGGGTCGTGGACTCAGGATCGACCAGGCCTGCCTGGTTGGCATCAAAGAGGAACTTCAGAGCCTTCACGTAAATGCCGTCGCTGTCGATAACGCTCTGTACATCCTTTGTAGAGCTGTCTGCCAGGGCGAAGCCGACCGGCTCATAGCCGTAGAGAGCTGCCAGGGCACCGGCATTCTGCATGATGTCTCCGTCCCAGTCCTTGAAGAGGGATAAGGCATAGCACTGTTTTCCGTCCGCTGTCGTTCCGGCTTTATCCTGCATCTGCTTGAGCACAGTCAGGAGGTCATCCATATTCTTCATTTCCGGATAGCCGACTGCCCCGTAGACATCCCAGCGGAGTGAAGGAGCATCCGTAGGATCGGTAGCCTCGCAGGGCTCCGTAGCCGGCTGGGTGGAAACCTCGCTGGGCACCGCCCACATGCCGTCCTTGCCGGCCAGAGCACTTGCTCCGGTAATGGCATCCTTGTATTTCTGAAGATTCGTGCAGCTGCCGATGTAATCCGACATATCCAGCACCAGACCGGCGCTGACCATATCGGACAGACGGTTGGAATCCAGATTCGTGATGATGAGATCACCCAGGTTTCCGTTCGCCGAACGCGTCTGGTAAAGCGTATCGCCGCCGCCGGCAACGTTCGGGGCAATGATGTTGAGCTTCATATTGAACTTGTCCTTGACGATTTTTGCGAACCATCCAGACTGCTCGCCCTGGAAGTTTGCCTGTGAATCGAAGACATCGATGGTGATTTCATCGGTATACGGACCGCCGTGCTGTGATCCCGAAGCCGTCGTCGTGCCGCCCGCAGCGGCCGTGCTTCCCGCATCGGAAGAACCGCAGCCCGTCAGCAGGCCTGTCATCATTGCCGTACAGAGTGCAGCTGTCAAAACCCTTTTAATCAGTTTCCCTTTCATTTTTCTTCTCCTTTGTAAGTTCTCTTTCATCCCTTGACGGAACCAATCATGATTCCTTTGACAAAATGTTTCTGGAATGCCGGATAGATAAACAGAATCGGCAGAACAACAATGACGGAAATCGTCATCCGGATCGATGTAGGCGTCTGCATCGTTGCCACCGATGCCACCGCCGCCGTACCTCCTGTCTTTACAAGGGCTGCCAGCGAACTTGCCTGGTTAAGATAAGTATACAGCAGATACTGGAGGGAATACAATTTCTGATCCGTGATGTAAATCAATGTATCCTGGAAAGAGTTCCACTGTCCCACGGCCGCCCAGATCGCGATGGTCGCCAGGATCGGCGTACAGACAGGCAGGACCACTTTGAAGAATCTTGTCAGAACGCCTGCACCGTCCATCTCCGCTGCTTCCTGAAGCGAAGGAGGCAGAGACTCGATGTAGGTCTTCACCATGATGATATTGAACGGCTGCACGATTGCGGGAATGATGTATACCCAGAAGGTATTTGTCAGATGCAGGGTCTTCATCGTCATGAACATCGGGATCAGGCCGGCATTGAAATACATCGTTATGACGATCAGCCTGTACCAGAGTTTCCGGTGCCACAGATGCGGCTGCGTAAACATGAATCCCAGATACGCGGAGGCAAGCACCGTGCAGACCGTGCCGATGACGGTTCTGCCGACGGAGACAAGTGCCGCCATCGGGATGCCGCTCAGCTTGAAAACATCGATGTAGTTCTGGAAGTGGATGCCTTCCGGAATGAGGTTGATGGCTCCCGCCGCACTTAAGTCATTCGCACTGATCGAGTTGATGATCAGATAGTAGAAAGGATAAGCGCAAAGAAAAGTCAGAATTCCAAAAATCAGATAGTTCACGATGGAAAATGCACGGTCTCCCGGTTTCTGACGGATTACAGTGCCTGAAATATTCCTGGCCATTTTTCTTCTCTCCTCTTTTCTATATGATGCTTTCACCGCGGACTTTTTTCGAGGTGAAATTGACAATCATCAGGAGCGTGACGCTGACCAGCGATTTCATGACACCGATCGCAGTTGCAAGAGAAAGGCTTTTGCCGGTCATGCCGATGTTGTAAACGTAAAGGTCAAGAACCTGGATGGCATCTTTATTGAAAGAATTCTGGAACACGTAGTACTGATCCATGCCGTTATTGAGGAAGTTCGCCACGGAAAGCATCAGCATGACGAAATAGGTAGGCATCAGTGAAGGAATCGTGATGTTCTTGATCAGCTGCCATCTGCCGGCCCCGTCCACGCGGGCCGCCTCGTACATTTCCTGATCGATCCCGGCTATCGCAGCCAGGTACATGATGGCACCCCAGCCAAGTCCTTTCCAGGTGCTCCATAAGATCATCCGAAGCCATACATGCTGGCTGTTGTCCAGGAACTTGATCGGCGCGGAAATCCATCCCCAGTTCTGGAGCACAGAATTGACCATGCCGGTAGAAGAGAAAAGACAGAAGGCCACGGCGTAAACCAGCGTCCAGGAAATGAAGTTCGGCAGCGTCGTCAGCGTCTGTACGCAGTTCTTGAACCATTTGCATTTGATCTCATTAAGAAAGACTGCGAATAATACAGGAAGAAACGAAGTGGCAATTCCGAGCAGGCTCATGGCGAATGTATTTCTTAAGACAGTGAGCAGCTGTTTTACCTGTGTGGGATTGCTGAAAAGCATCTGGAACCATTTGAATCCGACAAACTCGCATTGCGAAAGCTTCATGGGTGCACGGTAATCATAAAAAGCGTAAATCCAGCCGTGCAGCGGGAAATAAGAAAACAGAAAACTGAGAATGAGGAAAGGAAGTATCAGCAGGAACATCTTCTTGCCCTGCGCAGATCTTCCCTTCATTTTGGAACGTGCATCATCCATACCTACCGCCCTCCTTTAATCGATAGGCCTAGTTTAGCATTGGATTTTTTGCTCTTCTACGAAGGATATTCCACCAGAATTGGATGAGAAATGAGAGATTGGATGAGAATAATCAGTGTTATCTTTAGTTTTTCATGCATTAAGAATCTTTTTTTTCGGGTATACGCGCCCTCTGCGGCTTCTTAAAATAGAAGCAAAGAAATGAACCGAAGGAGGACATATGAGATTCCGTCTAAGCAGCCCGGTATGGGAATATCTGAATACGGCCGTACAGTACATCGGCCTCAACCTCGTCTTCATCGTATGCTGCCTGCCGATTGTCACAATCGGGCCGGCCATTGCTGCACTCTGCCAGGTCATGCTCCGCGAATCCCGCGGCGAACACGGCTATCTGATCCGCAGGTTTTTTCAGCACTTTAAGGAAATGTTCGTCCAGGCAGCCCTGACCTTCTTCTTATTTGCAGGCTTGTTTTTTGTTCTCCTGTACTCCCTGGTGTTCTGGCACTCCCTGAGCGGAACTGCGGCTGCCGCAGCTTTTGCCTTCACGCTTGTCCTTGCCTTCTATATCTTCAGCGGTTTCCTGTTCGCATTCCCGCTGATGGCGCGTTTTAAGAACAGCTTCTGGAAAACCATCCATAATGCCTTCCTGCTGTCGATGACCAACCTGAAGCTGACTGCAGCACTGCTTCTGATTTATGCCGTACTGGCATGCATGGCCTATTTATTCCCGAAGCCTACCGAAATCTTCATGATTGTCATAGGCTTTTCATTTCTGACCTATGGATCCTCTTTTATCTTTAACAGAATTTTCAAGGCCTATGTTGCTTCACAGGATGGAAATATTTCCGACGAAATGTAGTTTTTTTCTTTCGGATTGAATCGGCAGATTCCTATGCTGATTTTCTGACAGTGTGAACATACAAATAAAAGAACCGGATTCTGCCCTATTTTAAAGGCAAAATCCGGTTCTTCCATTTTGACAGTGGAAGAGGGAACCAAACCTTCATTGACGGTTTGACACGCCGAACATCAGTGGAACGTTATCCGGCTAAAAGTACAAGGACCAATGCAATCGCTGCCGGAGCCGCCTGCTTCAGCAGGATCCCCTTTGTTACCGTAACAGCTCCGTAGATACCTGCGATGACCATGCAGGCAAGAAAGAAGACCGCCGTTGAAACAGCCTGCCCGCGGTTTCCCATGAAGACGGACCAGATCATGCCGGCTCCGAGGAATCCATTATACAGTCCCTGATTGGCCGCCATGGATACCGTCTTATGGAAATATCCGGGTTCAGGTTCCGGGAAGAATCTGGCTCCGCTCTTCTCCCATGAAAACATCTCCAGACCCATGATGAAAAAACACATCAGACCGACCAGCGTTACGATGATTCTGGCAAATACGGACATATTTCCTTCCCCCTTAAATAATCTTTATTTTACAGCTGCATGATTTCTGCTTTTTCCAGATGCTCGATTCCTTCCGGCGTATGCGTGGACAGATAGACTGTCGGGTTCTTCATTATGAATTCACGCACTTTCTCTTCGCTCTCCCTGGCCAGTTCCTTATCCTCAAACACGACGGAAAGCTCATTCCTCCTCAGCGCCTCATCCGTATAGGAAATGTCACCATGGAACATCCAGAATTTTCCGTCGTATTCCAGAACTGCGATCGAGTTCCCTTTCGTGTGTCCCGGGGCCGGCAGCATTACCAGCGAATCCGCGATCTTCTGGCTCTTTACAAAATTGTGATATGGTCCGTCCGTATAATCCACACGGATGATATTGGCACCTTTTAATTCCAGAGCATCAGCATCCGTACGGGAAATAAAGACTTTCGCATTCGGGAACATCCTGAGTTCTCCCGTATGGTCCGGATGCTTGTGCGTCACCACGATCTTGTCGACATCTTCCGCTTTATACCCTGCGCCTTCCAGCGCCTCCGGGAAAGACTGAATCTTCTCCCCGACATAAAGCTTTGCGTCCGGCTCCTTCTTAAAATCCGGTGTTTCCTTCGGAAGTCCAGTATCAATCAGGATGACCTCTTTGCCGGTATCGATCAGATAATTCTGCAGGCTGGAGGGATATCTTTTATCCATATCAATCTTTTCCGGTGCCAGCGATCCTCCCATGGCGAAAGCTTCCTGCATTTCCCCGTTCTTATAATACTTCAGTGCGATGATCTTCATTTTATGTCCTCCTATTTAATTTATGTAAATTTAATTGTGCTAAATCTTTATGCCTGTACTTTACTCTTTTCAGGTCCTGCTGTCAACAGTTTTTCTAAATTTAATTGTGCAATCTACATTTCTCTGTTATACTGCTTTTATAAAACATGACGTTTTTCATCATCCGTCGTTATGCAAAGCATGGGGGTATGAATATGAAATGTGATACAGACAGCCTGAAACTAGAGAACCAGCTCTGCTTCCCGATCTACGCCTGCTCGCATGAGATCATAAAAAAATATAAGCCGTTCCTCGATAAAATCGGCCTGACCTATACGCAGTACATCACCATGATGGTGCTGTGGGACAGACAGGAAATCAGTGCACGGGATTTAGGCATCATGCTCCATCTGGATTCCGGTACCCTGACCCCGCTGCTGAAGCGGATGCAGGGAATGGGGCTGATCACCCGTACGCGCAGCGATGCGGATGAACGCGTCCTCAATGTCAAAATCACTCCTTCCGGAAATGCGCTGAAAGAGAAGGCGGCCTCTATACCGAAGCAGATCCGTTCCTGCGTCGATCTGACAGAAGAAGAAAGCAGGACCCTTTACAGGATCCTGTATAAGATACTTGAGACAGTCTGAGGATTGTCATCATTTTTACTCGGTTTCTTTCGACTCGGTTTCGTTTGAATAAATTGTGCTGCGCTTCATCAAACTCAGCAGCCGCTGAATCGAATTATGCCTTACGGAATTCCCCCGCCCATTCAAAACCTTTCTTGGCAATGATGACCGCAATGATTTCATTGATGACAGCGGCGGCGGCAATCGTCCCCTGGATGATTTTCGCGCATTCCGGAGCCGCTTCTGAAAGAGTGGAGACCGCGATTCCTGTAAACACCAGGGATACGCCTGAGTGCGGAAGCAGTGTCAGTCCGAGATATTTCTGCACGGTCTTCGGCATCCCGGTTGCCCTGGCACCGATCCTTGCACCGAAATATTTCCCAAAGGCGCGGGACACGATATAGATCACCGTGAACATTCCCGCCCCGAGGATCGCATGGTAGTCAAGCGGAGCTCCGAGGTTCAGTATGACGGCAATCATGGATACCCCGAGGACGGGATTGAAGTCATTGACTATCTGCGAAAGTCTTTCTTCCGGCACGATATTGGAAAATGCCGCTGAAAAAGCCATTCCCATCAGCATGAAGTTCAGGACCGGGGACGGCATCAGGAAGGTGTTGAAAATGAACCCGATCCCGGCCGTTGCCAGTATCATCCCTATCAGGATGCAGAGGGTGACCGGCCTGCTGCTTTCCTTCTTCAGCAGATATCCTGCCGGTATGCCGACTGCACTTCCGATCACCAGCGGCAGGAGGATGATGACCGGTATCATCCAGACCGGCATGGAAGCGCCGGATAGATGCCGTGCAACGATTGCAATGGCGGTAAAGAATACGGCAACCCCGACCATGTCATCGAGCGCAGCCATGGGGATCAGCGTCCTTGTCACCGGGCCGTCCGTCCTGAACTCCCGGACAATGGAAAGCGCGGGGGCCGGGGCTGTGGCAAGCGCAATCCCTCCGAACAGGAAGGCCAGGTAAATCGGAATCCCCCTGATGGCAAATGTAATGCAGAACACCGCTGAGACAACCGCAAAAGTACCGAGGGACTGCGTAAGCGTCGTGATCAGCAGTGCTTTTCCGTATTTCCTGATCCGTTTCCAGACAAGCTCCGTGCCGATCATCAATCCGACGGCACATTCCAGCACATGGATCGTATTCTCGTACCAGGCGGCATTGATCAGCTCATCCGGCAGAAGTGAAAAAGCATACGGACCGAGCACCATGCCGCCGATCAGCCATCCGAGGATGGACGGGAGCTTCAGCTTCGATACGAGTTTCCCGAAAATGAAAGCGATTGCCATGGCAGCAATCCAGCGAAGGATCAGAAGGATCATGATTCCTCTCCCCTCTTCGCGATTCCGTAAAGCATGAAATCAAGCATTTTGGAAACGCCCTCTTCGTGTGCCGCCATCGTGTCCCGGAAGGACAGGCCGCTGACCGCCGGAGAGCTGAAATACCCGTTGAACATATCCTGTATCATTTTAAAATAACGCATGGCATCTTCATCGGTCACGCCCGGACGCAGGGAAATGGTGCCGAGGATTTCTTTATACAGTCTGCGGTTGAAGGCGTCAAATTCGGCACGGGCCTTATCGATCTCCTTCCGCAGCGCTTTGGGCGGCTGCAGGATTGATTCGCAGAAGATGCGAGCCTCATTTTCATGCTCACGGAAAAACTTCAGGCGCGCCCCTGTATAGCGGTGAAGATCGGTGCCGATCTCCGCAGCCTTCAGATATTCCGTCAGCGCATGGAAGCACTGTTCCACGCAGGCAAGATAAAGGGCGTCCTTGTTTTCATAATTATGGTAAAGCAGTCCTTTCGCAATTCCGGTGTGGCAGATGCTGTTCAGCGATGAGGCTGCATAGCCGTTTGTTCCGAATTCCTGCATGGCTGCCGCCAGGATTTTTTCCTTCGTCAGTTCTGTTTTGATTTCTTTCCGCATGAAAATGCCTCCCGCTGCATATTATAGACCATCCGGTCTATATTTTAGCAGCTGCAGGCATTGAAATCAATATCAAATCCGTGTTCGCATAACATCAATCGCTGTTGCAGAGCTGTTATAAAGCTCGCCATGTCTCAACATGATAAAAAGCATAGCGGAGCTTTACCTCCGGTTTCAGTGTCCGCCCTGCATGGAAGAATTCGGATTTGTAAAATCAATCCCCAGTGCATTCGCCACCGCCTCGAGAATTCCGTTCGATGAGAATGTAGCTCCTGACACTGTCGAGACATCAACACTCTGTGACTCCAGTATCTCGGATATGATTGTTCCCTGGGCACGTTCAAAGTACTGACTGTCGTCTTCATAGGAAACAATTTCAACGGATGTGATTACACCGCCTGAAACCGTAACCGAAACTTCCGTGGTTCCGCGCAGTCCTGTCCCGGTACCGCTGTAAGTTCCGTCTGCATATTGACCGGCGGAAGCTGACGCAGATGCTGCGGCAGATTCCGCCGATGACTCCGCCGTACCTGTGCTGCTTTCCGCGGCAGCAGCTGTGTTTTCTGCGCTGCTTTCAGCAGCTGATGCATCAGTACTCCCGGAAACAGTTTGTGCCGCCTGAGCTGCTGCTTCCGATGCACTCTGGACAGCGGACTGTTCCATCGCATCTGTATAAAGGTTTCCCACATAGATCATCCCGGACATAGCCGCAATGGCAACGGCAGCCGTAACTATCGGTGCCTGATTGGCAGTTGCATTTCCTTTCGGACAGACGTCTGTGCAGGCAAAGCAGTCAATACATTCTCCTGACTTCACGATATCTGTCTCACCCAGAGGAATCCCCATGGAACATTTATAGGTACAAAGCGAGCATTTGTCGCATTTCCTGCGGGGCTTCCTGATACGGAAAAGCCGGATTCTCGATGTCAGGCAGAAAAGCGCTCCCAGCGGGCAGAGATACCGGCAGAAAAAGCGTTCGATTAAAAGAGACCCTGCTATGATAATTAAAAGGAGAAGCGCTCCGACTGTCAGAAGAAATGTCGGCTGGCTCCAGCTTTTAACAGACGCCGCCATGGCAAAGACTGTCCATGGACTCGAATACCCGTCAAAATCGAATACCGCGAATGTCCATCCGATCAGGACAATGACCAGCAATACCGCATACTTGAGGTATTTCAGAATCCGGTCTGCCTGCGAACTGACACGGAACCGCGGTTTCAGCGTATGGGATGATATAAACCACATGAGATCACCCATTGCTCCGAAAGAACAAATAAATCCGCAGAAGAATCTTCCGAATATGATTGTTACCAGGAATACGGCAATAATAAGAAATACGGAAGGTGCCTGTACGCTCCACGCGAATTTTCCCGAAATAAGTGCTGTATAGATGTCCTTGACCGCCAGGAAAACCGAAACAAAAAGTCCCGGATATATGATGAATGCAGCAAGCTGGCAGGCGTGTCTGATGATTTGCATCACGGATATCTTTCTTTTTTTCATGATTCGTCCCCTCCATTGTTGAATCGTGTAAGTCCGAAAAATGGAATTACGATAAGATAATTTCGAACAACTTATCACACTCTGCAGATTTTATACACATTATTCTTTAAAATTCGTCGTATCCTGCAAATGTTTTGTCTAATCCTGCAAGTTATGGCATCGCATATTTTGTCCTTTTGTTATAAAATCGTTTCAGGAAATTGGCAAAAGATAATAATTCAGGGAGTGCCATGCAAAACGATATTACGGAAAAAGTAACCAATATGGAAATGCATCACACGGCAGATGCCATGGCCGGTTTCATAGACAGCCTGCAAATTAATGTTCAGGGACAGGGTATCATCTGCAGATCTGAGCTGAAAGTCCTTGCTGATTTTCTGGTGTCCTCTTTTCTTCTGATCAGCATCCTGGAAGGTGAAATCGAAGTTCACCATCAAGAAAAATGTGACTGCTGCACACCGGGTACAATGTACCTCTTCGTCCCTTTTCAGTCCTATACTGCCTGCAGCGTCGGAAAAGATGATTTGAAATTTATCTACCTCAATTTTGATGTCTATCCTTTTGCCCAAAGGAACAGCATAGAAAAAGTATTGCTGAAAGGAAACGGAAGCTGTCTGGATGCAAAACAATTCCGCAGCATGGCCGGTACACTAACCGCACTCTGCCGCCCTGAAAATAAAATAAAAGCCGGGAGTGAAACTCTCCTGCGGCTTTACATCGATTCGCTGCTGATTTATATTCTTCGTGACCGTCTCGTTTATTTCAAAGATATCAACGTCCTGATACCTGACGCAGGCTCCATAAACCTGGTCAACAAAGCAGTAATCTATACGGAAAATCATCTTTCCGACAGAATGGAAATTGTCCCTATCGCAAAAGCAATCGGTGTAAGCAAATCAACCTTATACAATGCCTTTATTGATACAGTGTCCGTGTCCCCTTCAAAATTCCTGACAAGGTATAAAATGAAGAAAGCTACGCAGATGCTTCAGGATCAGATGCCGATGAAGGAAATAGCAGACATCCTCGGCTATTCCTCCATCTCTCATTTCAGCAACACCTTTAAAGAAGTGATGGGCCTATCTCCTTCTAAATGGAAAAGATACCGATCCAGATAAAGCGGTCTCATTTGACCAGAGAAAGAGGAAGTCGAACACCATTTATTGAATGATTTTACAGTGCGTACCGTAATTGATAATATTCATACAGGGCAAATGCTGCATTGCCCGGCGCTTTCGGGAACAGATATTTCGGCACCTCTTCTGCCGGCACCCATGATGCCGAATCAACTTCTTCAGAAAGACGGAATTCACATTTTTTCACCCTGGCAATGAATCCTATCATCAGCATTTCCCTGGTCCCGAACCAGTATGTTCCGACCAGCTCCGGCTTTTCAACAGGTATGCCCAGTTCTTCCCTGACTTCACGGATTGCTGCGTCTTCCGCACTTTCACCGGGAGACATATATCCGGAAACAAGGGAAGAATACCGGTCCGACAGATATTCCTGCCGGAGAAGGGCGATCTCATGCTGTTCATCCGCCACAAGGATGATGACGCATGTTGAGAACGAATCGAACCAGTATCTCCCGCAGTTTTCGCAGTAAGGTACCTTCCCGTCATCCCCCGCATTTTTTTCCTCAAGTTTCCTCCCGCACACCGGGCAATAAACATAGTGCATTCATATCCTCCTCGCCCTATAATATAAAAGGCAGTTTATTTATAGGCATATTATTTCAAAAGGAGATTTCCCATGCAGAAAGAAGTCACCTATAAAATCGGCAAGCCTGAAGATAATGTCGATAAGGCAGGCTGCCCTATCCTATATGCTCTCGGGATTGTCGGATCTAAATGGAAGCTCCCGATTCTCTGGCACCTGTTTGACCAGGAAACCACCCGTTATAATGAGCTTAAACGAAGCGTACCCGGAATCACCAATATCATGCTGACAAAATCATTAAAGGAGCTGGAAGAAGACAATCTTGTTAAACGGAAGCAGTTCGATTCCGCATCTCCGCATGTCGAATATTCCCTGACCGAACGGGGAAAGGCCCTTCTGCCCACCCTCAACGATCTGTATAAATGGGGACAGGAACAAATGAATCTCAGCAGCGTAAAATAAGATAGTTTTCAGGTTCCAGCCGTCCGGACCGGAAACTGTTCATCGGATGGTTCGTAGGATAGCCGAGCCCGATCCCCATGGAGATCATCTCATTATCCGGGATGCTTAATTCTTTCCGGAGGACATCCGGATACATGACATAAGCGTATGCCGGAATGGAATCTACGCCATGATCCTTCGCGGCTAAAAGCAGCATCTGACCGAATGCCCCCAAATCATAGACGGACCACTGGGAAGCATTCTTCGGAAGCGTAAGATATACGACCGCCGACGCCTTGAAGAGTTCACCCTGTCCTTTTCTGAAATCTGTCAGTTCCGGATCCTTCGTGCAGTCGATAAGCTTTCTGTTGAATTCCGCCATATTTTCCTGCGACTGCCTGCTGAAGTCAATGCGGTGCTGAGTCGGCATGTCCGGATTCCCTTTCACTTTGGAATCTGCCCTGTCGCTGAAAATGCGTCTGATTGTTTTCAGTGATTCACCATAAGCGATGTACACCTTCCACGGCTGACTGTTTTCCCAGGAGGGCGTCCTTCCTGCTTCACGTACGATTTCGCGCAGTGTATCTTCCGGAACTGCATCCGGGCAAAATTCCCTTACTGAATGGCGCGCATATAAGACATCTTTGAATTCCATGGCTTTTCTCCTTTTCATTATGCATTGAAGCATTCATATAACTCCTTCGCAGTACCAATTCTATTTCGCTGAATCTGGACCGGAGTCAGATATCTTTCCTATTGTTTGATTATATTTCCCCTTGCGGAACTGCACAAGAACGCACATTTTTCTGCCTTAGTCAGGGCTGCCGCAAAGGCGGAACCGACCGGAATTCATATGATGGGGTACATTCCCATCATAAATGCCGCTTCACAATCGAAGCGGTATTGAACGATTCCATCATTGTTGTTTAATGACTCCCTTATTAAGAGGCGAACTACAACAAGAAAACCGGAATTTGCCTGTTTTAAAATGCAAAATCCGGTTCGTTCATCTTGACAGGGGAAGATGGAGTCGAACCCCCATTGACAGTTTTGGAGGACGTGGACTACCCCCGGTAAAAGCCGCGCAGATTCAACACATTTTTGCAAAACCGCGATTAAGCCAATGGGTTAGCCAATAGCAAAATATGGATCATTTTGGTCAGATTCGTTATTTTGCATAATATCGATATGAACATACTTTACTACATGATTATTTTTTTATTCTTCAAAACCACTGAATATTAATGTTTCATCTGTGCCCTGCTTTTCTCTTATGCTTCAAGACCATCATGCGAATGGCTTCTTCGTATGAAATTTCCTTCTTAAGGCACTTCTCCATCAGTTTTTTATTTTCATCAGAAAGAAGCATCCCTTCCATCTTCATGGATGCCTCCGTATCGCTGATCATTTGTTCATTAGTCATTTCTCTCATCTGAATTCATTCCTTGTGCTGGCAATTCCCATGTAACTTTCCCAGATGACCAATGTTCATGGAAATCATTTTCTTCAATGACCGCTGTATACGGTTTACAGAGGAATATTCCAATTGTATCAATCGCTGTTCCCAAGTCAGCATCTCCTGCAATCTTTCTTGAAAATGCTTTCCACTTCTTCTGCATGCCTTCGTCCTTCTTGAATGTCATAATCCGTTCAAATTGTTCCGCTGTAAAATTCCGGTTTCGATTATGAAAAGTCCTGCGTATTGCTTCTGTCAGTATTTTCCCATCAAAATCGAATTTATTTGCCAAATAATACAGATCGTAATAGTCTTTCATCCTGCTGGAGAATTCCATAAGGTCAAGTATTGCATCCAGTTTTTCGGTAACGGTTGTTTCAACAGAATAAGTGTTAATATAAGGTGCAGCAAAGTCCGGCAGCTGTGTAGGGATTCTCCTTTTAACCTGTTTTGGTACGATAATATCCCCTACCCCGAAATCAATTGAAATCGGTGTCCTCGTATTTTTTATCCGGGCGATTAAAGAAATTCCGACTCCTGCATACTTCTTATTGACGGCAATCTGTTCCGCATTCTTTATTTCAAATGAAATAAATGTGTTGCCCGTATCAACAGGGATGATTTCTTCCAGCATTTCACGAAGATGTTCAGGCGTTCCCGGCTGCCTCTTCAGTAGAAAATCGACGTCGACCGTCACACGGCTGTCATAATCCGTAATGGAATAAAGGAACAGGCCCCCTTTTAAGACAAGATTATCCGCATACTGCGATTTTTCCACGCGGCGTAAAAATTCTTCCTGGCAAAAAAGCTGCAGGCACAGCTGATAACTTCTGCCGCTTTCAGCCGCCTTGTTTTTCAGTCTCGCCAATACCGAAGCACCGCAATCAGCCATTCAGGATTACCTCCATCAGATCATTTACTCTCTTCGTCAGTTTCATCTCTTCCGTATACTTCGAAAGATTATAAAGATTCTTTTTTTCGTCGGCTGCATATGCATGGACTGCCTTGTTAAATATTTCGGCATCCAGCTTCGTGCGGTATTTGAAGCAATCACAAAGCGTACGTTCCCTGTCATAAACAGGAAGTTCAACAGCGTTGAATACATCTTTCGTTTTTCCGATATTGATCTGTTCATCAGGGATATAATATATTTTCATTTGAATCCTGTCTATCTTCAGCCTGCTTCGCGATATTGTCCTTGGAACGGCCACATTCCAGATACGCGGCATAAAGTCACTGTAGCCATAATGAAAAAGAGCAGACTCCACACAAATGATGCCTTCAGGCAGAAGAAGAGAAAGAATCTTTTCATCAGAAATGTCTGCATCACCGGCAAGCATATAATAGCTATGGCGGATTCGTTCCAAAAATCCCTCATCGCACAGGCGGCACACCTCATATCTGGCCAGACCGGCTTCCTCAAATTCAGATGTCTTTACAATACCGCCAGATACTTTAATGATTTTTTTTACAAGTTCCCGCTTTGTCATCATTTTCAACTTTCAATACACAGAATTATTTTTTTGTGTTTTAATTGTAGTATATCCTGTTCTATTGTAAAACACAATATTCTTTTTTTTTAGTTCAACGCATTGGCGCTTTTCTCTTTTTGTCTTGTTTCACAAATTCATACAGAATCTAGCCAACAATTAGCCAAAACCAACTGGCTATCTCCGGCTATCCGCGGTACATTTTGACAATATCTGGCAGTTCAACTTCGCAGCGGCCGATATTTTTATTTCTCGACAACCTGCATAGATACAAATAAAACCGGATTCTGCCTCATTTCAAAGGCAAAATCCGGTTCGTTAATCTTGACCGGGGGAAGAGGGAGTCGAACCCCCATTGACGGTTTGACCCCAAGGGCCCATAGTGGAGGTCGCAAGTTAGCCCCGGAAAAAGCGCGGAAAATCAAGTTATTTTGACAAAGCATCTGCTGTGGGCGAAATCTTTTCGGTGGGCAAATTCGTCATTTTACACAATATAAAATATAGATGATTCTTTGTGGCAGATGCCTTTCTATTCGTTCAACTATATTACAGAATATGATTTATATGCAAGCAATTCTCCAGGTCTGCATCTCAGGGGACTCAGCGCAGTTTCACCATTACGGATACAATGATTCTGTCAGTTGTCATGACATAGACATGCTTCCTGATTTTGTTTCCTCCGCATGACGCAGAATTTCCATTTTCTCAATGTGAAGGCCTCCTTCACTAAAATAAAGGCCGAGCTTTCCTTTTCCCGCATCGTTTTTCGGAAAATGAACCTCTCCTGTTTTTTCTTCTTTGCCATGAAAAGAGACTGTCTCAAGATGCCTTGAATTCCAGTAAAAAGAGAATGGAACCTGCGCCATTTCGGATTGACTGCAGCTTATTTTCCATAAAAGATCATACTGTGCGGATTTCTGGAAATCCAATTCAAAAAGGACCATCGTTCCTTTTTCGATTTTATCTGTATCGATATCAAGCGAAACCGAATCCGTGTCTATAGATACTTTTCGAATGTCCCTGTCTTCCGCTTCACAGGACGGTTCATGCAGTACTTCCAGTTTTTCTGCCGGATGAACATCAGAGGAAGCAGGCAGGCACCGGATCAGTTCACAGATATTTTTGGCGCTTCGGAGCAGTTCTGCACGGGTCAGCGTATTATCCCGAAGAGCCTGTGCCGCATTGCCTGTCTTATCCGTCGAAGCGTCTGTAGTCACCATATAGATATCGTTCTGGGCACGAAGCATAGCCGCATTGTCATCAGGGGATGCATCTTTTCCTATTTCATTCATCTTGGCCCACCAGTCTGTCATGACCATTCCGGAGAACCCCCACTCCTCCCGCAGAATGTCTGTCAGCAATTCCTTGTTCGAGGCAGACCAGATTCCATTAACCGGATTATACGAAGTCATCAGGCATTTTGCCCCGCCTTGCTTTACAGCAATTTCAAATGGTTTCAGGTAGATTTCCCGCAATGTTCGCTGCGAAACGACAGCATTCACCTCATTCCTGTTATGCTCCTGGTTATTGCATGCAAAATGCTTGAGTGTTCCTGAAACACCATTTACTGCGAGACCCTTAATTATGCAGGAAGCCATAGTGCCGCTCAAAAATGGATCCTCAGAAAAATATTCAAAATTTCTTCCACACAGAGGATGTCTTTGAATATTCGTGCCCGGGCCCAGGAGCACATCAACTCTGTTCTTTATCATTTCCATGCCGAGCATTTCATAAAGGGATTTGACAAGCTCCGGATCAAACGTACAGGCAAGTGAAGTCCCACAGGGAAGACTAAAAGCCATTGCGCCGCTGTCCATGCGGATTCCCGAAGGCCCGTCAGCGCAGCAGCAGATTGGGATTCCGTAAGCTGACAGTTCCTTTGTGATTCCGCCGAAGACGGCTGCCGTTCCCGGCGTTCCCTTCGGAGAGCACATCCCCTCCCCATACGTCAACAGCAGGAGTTCTTCATTTGACAGCTGATTCAGGAACATTTCCGGACTGACTGCACGGTGCATGACATCCTGCCAGATATATCTCCTTTTCCTCGCAAGGCACTCTCCATGTGCCATCCCTTCTGCCGGCGCCAGCTGTTTTCTTTCTGAAGCATCCTGTGCTTCTTCTGTCTTTTCGAAAACCTGAAGGCAGGATGCCTTCCAAAAAGCTGTCTGCTCTGCACTTCTGACATCAAATCCTGCATAGAATTCATAAGTCCCCGGTTCCAGCACCCAACAGCCGGGATGTCCTGTTTTCCCCATATCATCATAAGAGGCAAATGAATCTGCTAAGATATGAAAACTGATAACGCAGGTTTCGCCCTGTTTCAAAAATGGAGTCTTTTTGAAAGCAATCAGATTTCTAAACGGTTTATCCAGTTTTCCCTGCGGAGGGCAGACATACAGCTGCAATACCTCCCGCCCGGGTATTTCACCGGTATTCTCTACGCACAGATCCAGATTGATTTCCCGGCTGCTGCATTCGCTTTTGGTGAGTCTCCAGGAAAAATTGCTGTAAGACATTCCGTAACCGAACGGATATCGCACCTGTTTTTTCGCAAAAGTTTCAAAATACCGGTAGCCGACATAAATTCCCTCTTCATAGATATTCTCAGTATCACCGCCGAAATTCTTATCTGACGGATAATCCGTCAGGCTGTATGCAATCGTATCCGTAAGTTTTCCGCACGGGTTCATTGCTCCGCTCAAAACATCTGCGGCTGCATTGCCTGTCTCGCATCCTCCCTGCCATAAATAAAGAACAGCATCCGGACATACAGAATCCATCCAGTTCATATCGATGACGCTGCCGGTATTCAGCACAACAGCCATACGTCGAAAGGCACTCCTTACGGTATGAAGCATCTTCATTTCGTCATCTGTCAGATAATAGCTTCCCGCACATGCCGCATAATCCTTGTCTTCCCCGGCGGTACGTCCGATTACTGCAATTCCGATATCTGCATGTTCGGCAGCTTCCTCTGCATCTTCTGCAGCCAATGGCATTTCTGCCTGCATCCATGGTTCCCCTGCCCATCCATTTCCTTTTTCCGGCGGATTGGCTGCTGTCCAAGCCAGATATTTCCGGGCAATCGGTTCATAAACCTTTCTCTGTTTTTTCAGTCCCTCCAAGATTGATATCCGATACGGTGCATGAACCATTCCGCCGGATCCCGTTCCGCAGGTATAGGTATCTGTCTGTACTCTGCCGAATAATGCCGCCGTCTCAGACGGCAGAATCGGAAGCGTCCGGTTTTTATTTTCCAGCAATACGCATCCTTCTGCTGCGCAGCGGCGTTCAAGAAGTGCGTATTCACGATAATCAAGTTTCAAATGAAGACTCCTCCTATGGCCGTCAGGTATTTCCAATCCGTGAATTGTTACGATAATCGCTTGGCGAAACCCCGTAAAGATTCTTAAAGGTTTTCATGAAATGCTTGGGATTTCCATATCCGACCCGGGCACTGATTTCCGAAATTTTAATATCGGTATCCTTCAGCAGCTTTTTTGCCTCTTCTATCCGCAGATCTCTGAGATAATTCACGAAATTCTTACCAGTATACTGTTTAAATGCAAACGAGAATATATAATAGTTCATCTGAATGTGATTGGAAACAATTGCCATATTCAATTCACCGGAATAATGCTGATGGATATATTCCACCGCCTCTTCGATTTTCTTTTTTTCTCTTCTGTATTCAACCTGCTTTTTGACGTCCTCATGGAGCTTCAGGATCTTTTCCATAAAAACATCCTTGTACTCATCAAGTCCGTCGTATGCAAAGACCGGATAAAGAGGTGCCATTTCTCCCTCTCCCACAACGCTTTTATAAATATCTTTCAAATCACCCAGGAATTCTGACAGAACCTGTGAAAATTCATCCGGTGTCATCCGCCCGCTTCTGACGACTTGAAAGAACTGATTCCAATATTCTATGAGTTCTTCTGTGGATCCGCCTCCAACTGTCTGCACACGCCGGATTCTGGCTTCCTCAGACAGAAGTTTCTGAACTTCAGTCAGCATGGCTTCCGGGATATGATGCTTCATTTCCTGCAGATTAGATACAGACCTGTTTTCACAGAAAGCTGCCTTCCTTAAAAGAAAGGCTTCATGATAAGCGTCTTTTAGCTGGTCGAAAGATTCAAAGGAGCTGCTGATGCCCGGATGCTTCTTTTCGGGAAGCATCTCAGACAGGAATGCCATCTGCGGCTTTTTCAAAATCAGGGTGGTTCCATCCTGCTCCTGATCCAGGTACAGGCCCTGCATGTCATTCTGGAGACTGGCGCATTTCCCGAGGCAGCATACCTGGTAACCACTGTTGAACAGTTCTTCAAAACGTTTTTTTAACGCAGACAGTTCAGCCGGACCAAGATGGTTTCCGGCAAGGTAATATTTCAGCTGAAGGACCCAGAGTTTCCTGTTTTCTTTTTCCGCCGCTTCACCGGCTTGTATTTCTGTTTCAAACTTCTGCAGGAATTCCGTAATTTTTTCCTGTTCAACCGGCTTTAAGATATAGCCGCGCACGCCATAATGCATCATTTCCACCGCATAGGTGAACTCATCGTATCCGCTGACGGCAAACGTCAGCGGTTTGTGCGGAAGATCCTGCATCTTTTTTACAAGCTCGATTCCGCTCATGCCGTCCATATTAATGTCCGTCATCATGGCATCGATTTCCTGGCTCTTTAAAACCTCAAAGGCCTCTTCTCCGCTTGCGCACTCAATGATGCTTTCAATCGGCACTTTACTGCGCTCCGCCATGATACGAAGTTCTTTACGAATCAGCCGTTCATCTTCAACAATCAGCAAGTTTTTCATATTCATACCTTTTTTGATAATACGCAGCAGGGATGCGGAATATGCCGTATCTCCTGCTGCACTTATCGTATCATGTATCCTTAGCGGCTGCAAAACATATTATTCTTTCACGCCGCCTGCTGAAATACTGCTGATAATGTATTTCGAGCAGAAACAGAATACAATCAGGATCGGAATAACCGAAATGGCAACACCAAGATAGATTGCACCCTGATTCTTCTGCAGATCCGTTGCTGCATTCAATGTGGTCAGCATGACCGGAAGAGTCATTTTATCCGGATCATTCAGCAGGATCAAGGGTGTCAGGTAATTATTCCAGTTGGCGATAAACGTGCCGATCGACATGGTGGCGATGCCCGGCGAAATAATCGGAATGACAATGCTGTGGAAAATCTTCAGTTCCGATGCGCCATCAATCCGGGCCGCTTCCAAAAGGGATTTTGAAAGGCTGGACTGCACATACTGACGCAGGAAAAAGACAATTCCCGGAGCTGCGATTGCCGGTACAATGAGCGGGATGTAGCTGTTGACCATATGCAGGGCTTGGCACAGATTGTAAAAACCAATCAGGCTCAGCTGCCCCGGAATCATCATGAAAACGACAATGATCTTGAACAGCCACTTATTCCCTTTAAAGTCGTACATAGCCATGGCATAGGCCGTAATCGCAGAAAAATAGCCTGTTAGTATCGTAGCTGGAACTGCAACAATGACGCTGTTGAAAAGTCCCCGAAACAGATTGACATAGTTAAAAAGTGCTTTCCAGTTCTCTGCAAAACTGCTTCCGGGCAGGAAAGAAAATGACTTTGTGATTTCCACGCCGCTTCTGGAAGAATTAACGATCATCAGCCAAAAGGGAAGGATACAGGCTAATGCCAGAAGAGCCAGCAGCGCATACAGCACAATTGTTTTAATATAAAATCCGGGCTTCCGTGCATTCATCTTACTTATCCTCCTTTCCTATCGTCTTGAACTGAATGATGGAAACGATCAGGATAATAAGAAAAAGAGTATAGGCAATTGCTGCCGCATAACCCACCTGATTCGTTTCAAAACCGAATTTATAGAGATACATGACAACTGTCTGAAGGCTTCCCGAAGGTGCACCGGCAGTTCCTCCGCTGATCAGATAAGGAATATCAAACATCTGCAGACCGCCGATCAGGGAAGTGATAAATACATAGAGAATAATCGGCCTAAGCAGCGGAACCGTAATGTTTGTAAATGTTTTCCATCGTCCTGCACCGTCAAGCGCTGCCGCTTCAAAGTAATCTTTAGGAATGCCCTGCACTCCGGCCATAAGGATAATAAAAGAATTGCCGAACCACATCCAGGCGCTGATCAATCCTGTGACATTCGGGGCTGTCGTAACCTGCCCGAGCCAGTTGATTGGCGTCTTTGTCAGCCCGATTGCCATCAGAATCTGATTGATACTGCCATATTTCCAGTCCAGCAGCGTCTTGAAAAGAAAAGCAACCGAAACAGCTGAAATCAGATTCGGCAGATAATAAATCGCACGGAATATGGAAAGTCCTTTCATCTTATAGCGGATATCACTGAAAACAATTGTCAGCAGGAAAGCCAGGCCCAGCTGGACAACGATATTCAATCCCCAGATTTTTATCGTATTCAGGAACGAAATCCAGAAAAACTTATCTCCGAAAACACGGATATAGTTCTTCAGCCCGATAAAAACCGGCGACCCGAATCCTTTATAGTTCGTAAAACTCAGGTATAGTGTCCGAAGTACCGGATAGACACTGAATATGGCAAAAACAACAACAAAAGGAATAATGAAAATGTAAGCAGCATTATTCAGATTTTTTTTCTTCATATTGGTTTTCATTTTTCACTCCCAGAAAGGTGTCCGGGGTTTCCCCCGGACATTGAAGGCAGCCTCATCAGCGGTCAATTGTGATTTCCGGATAGGTAGATGAAACGACATCATAGAAATTATTGATGGCATCTTCCTGTGATGACTGTCCTGTCTTTATTGCATCAATGGCATCTGACCATGCTTTGCCGATTGCAGTATCATATTTCGTAACCTTTGAATAATCGATTTTTTCAGCCTGCTTCAGCCAGAATGCGTACAGCTTTTCTCCGCCGTAAACATCGTTCGTATCATCTTTATGCTGATCAAGGACGCTCTTGAGTGAAACCGTATCTCCCTGTGACTTCTCAATCCACCAGTTTGCCGTATCTTCATTCAGCGTACAGAATTTGATGAAATCCCAGGCAGCTTCTTTCTGTTTGGAAAGTTTCGAGATTCCGATGAACGTGCCGCCGCCGAAGCCGGAAGACGGACCTGAGCAGACTCCCCACTGTCCGGAAGTTGCACCTACATTGTCGCGGAGGGTCAGGACACCCCATGAAGGAAGTCCGTATGCGAAAACTTCTGTCGTCTTATTATCTTTCGTCGCAGCACTGAAAGTATCCTTATCAGCCCAGACGTTTACATTGGAATCGGTACCGTTCTGCACATCCGCAGAAAGAATCGGAACCGGCCCTGACATTGCCTGATACCACGGTGTCGACCACTGGCTTGCATAAGCTGTCAGATCGTTTTTATAAAGATTGACACAAAGATCCATATAATCTTTTCTCGACTGATCGACGTTCAGTTTATCATCCTGCACCCAGGCGCTGTTGCCTGCGAAATAACTCATCTCACCGTCTGATGCAAAGATCCGATAGCCGGCATCCTTCATTTTCTGTGCAGTCGTAAGAACGGTATTATAATCCTTGAAATATTCCCCTACCTGATCGGGATCATCCGTTCCGAGCACCTTTTTCGCAATATCCCTTCTGTAATAAATACCGGCCGGCGTAATCTGATAAGAAATTGCCTTCTGATGTCCGTCGGAAGACTGCCCTGCTTTCCATACATAGTCTACGATCTGCCCGCTATACTGCTGCGCGTTATAGGGCTGCTGATCAAGATCTTCAAAATAATCCGCATCATAGAAATCCGGAAGCATCTGCGGTTCGCCGACGATAATGTCCGGTTCCGTCTGACCCGCATTCAATGCTGTCTGAACCTTGGTCACATAGTTTGCCGGCTCGATGACGACAGTCTGGATCTGTACATCCGGATTCGATTCCACATACTTGTCAGCAAATGTCTGCAAGTCCTTTGCCTGTGTCCAGATAACAAGTTTCGTCTTTGCATCGCTTTTTCCGGCTGTTGCTTCCGTCGTCTTGTCAGAGGTATCTGCCGTTGATTCTGCTGTTGACTCCGCTGCGGATGCCGCCGTGGATGCTGTCGTAGATGCTGTCGTGGATGCTGTTCCGCTGCCGGAATTCCCGCATGCCGCAAGTGTAAGCATCATACTTCCTGCAAGGAAAGCCGCTAAAACCTTTTTCATTTTCATGTTTATTCCTCCTTAGAAATTGAAATATCATTTCCTGATGGTCTTCAGTATAGCCACCGTCGTGAGCCGATAAAATGACCCATTTTTGACAAAGGTGTCCTTTTTTAAAAAATAAAAAACCCGCAGATTCGAAAGTTTTCCGAATCTGCGGGTATCTTTTTCTTCACAAAAAATTATCGGTTTATGGCTTCCTCCTGTTCTTTCATAAATGCATCTGCGTCGGCATCGGCCGTAAAGAGAGACTGTACGCTTTCGTTATGAGCCTGTGCTGCTGCAGGCGGCAAAGCCGTATCCCAGGCCAGAACCCCGTTCTTCCCTTCCTGCATCAGCTCGCGGACCTGCTTTGCCAGAGGCTTTGCATCTCCTGCATCTGTTCCTGTTTTCCAGGCACTGAAACCATTCTGTCCTTCGTAGGAATCGTTGCCGAATTTTTCACTGATGTAGGCGATAAAATCTGCACACTCCTGCTTATAGGCCGTATTGTTATTGGCAAAAAAGCCATCAACAAAACCTCCGCAGTAATCTCCCTCGTCTCCCTTGCCTGCAATCATCGGAATCCGGACCGCCGTCACATCATCCAGAGATATCGTCGTATCTTCCGTGCTGCTGTATAGAGTGTTGATGTACCAGCTCCCCGCCAGCCGCATTGCTGCCTCGCCTGTCTGGAATTTGCTGTTGGCATCATCGTTGCTTTCGTCCAAAGGAGACTTTCCGAATGCACCCATTCGGAAAAGTTCCATTACCTTTTCCGCACTTTCTCTGTATCCCTTGTCTTCACCGAAAGCAGCTGTGCCGCTGAGCATCTGATTGATCTTATCCGCACCCACTTCACGAAGGGCCAGCGCCTGATAAATCAAGGCGGCATTCCAGCTGTCACGTGCTCCTGAGGCTATCGGTGTTTTTCCATCTGCCGTAATCTTTTTTACCGCATCCAGAAGCTCATCATAGTTTTCCGGAATGGAAGCGCCGGCTTCCTTAAAAATCGCTTTGTCACAGAACAGCGTCAGATACCAGGAATACATCGGCAGCGCATATATTTTCCCCTGATCGGTAAATGAATCCAGTGAATCCGGAACAAGTCTGTCTTCAATATCCTTCGGCAGATATTCGTTTAAGGCGAGCAGCTTATCGGCACTGATGAATTTCTTCGCCGCTCCGCTTCCCCAATAAAAGAAAACATCGATATCACCGGCATCACCTGTGAATTCTGACGTAATTTTTGTCTTATAGGCATCGGTGTCAAGGGTCGTTGTATGGATGCTGATTTCCGGATGTGCACCCTCATATTCGGTAACTGCTTCATCATAAAATTTTTTCATGATATCATTTTCGCCCGCCCATTGATGCCAGACATTCAAGGTAACAGACGGGCTTGACACCATTGAAGATGTTTCTGCCTCTCTTCCGGTACATCCGGTCAGCAGTAAAGCAAGAACCGCGGCAGCGGCCGGAACAGCTTTAAGACGGTTCATGTGTTTCAGGATTTTCATTTCCGCGATCCTCCTTCGGCATTTTTGTGACATGCAGGATAATCTCAGTGCCGCATCCTTCCGAACTGTTGATAGACATCGGTTCCTCAATTCCATAGTAGAGTCGGATCCGCTCGATAATGCTGTGCAGCCCGTATCCGGAGCGGCTGCTCCCTGCTTTTCCGTTCAGAATATCCTGAATTTTTTCTCCGCTGATTCCGCTTCCGTCATCCTTAACGGAAAAAAAGATATCATCCATATCGCTGTATACCCGGATGCAGACTGTCCCTTTTTCATATTTGGCATTAATTCCATGATGGATGGCATTTTCAACAATCGGCTGAAGGATCAGTTTCAATACCTCACAGTCAAGCAGTTCCTCATCAACGGAATATTTCACGGTAATCGTATCGCCGTACCGGATATTCAAAATCCGTACATAATTTTTCACACATTCGATTTCATCCCTGACCGTCACGACCTGACGGCCGCCGCTTAAGGACACCCTGTAGAACTTGCCGACCGCCTGGATCATTTCCGCACATTCCTCATTTTCTCCCATCAGGGCAAGCGCGGAAGCCGTATCCAGCGTATTGTACAGAAAGTGCGGATTCACCTGTGAGAGAAGAAGGTCAAGTTCATTTTTCGATGCCGTCTGCTGCTCTTCCCTGACCTGTTCAATCAGGTTCTTAATGGAATGAATCATGTGATTAAAAACGGTTTTCAGCCTGGATATCTCATTGCGGCTGTCGTCTGTTTCAATGGGCTCAAGACGTCCCTCATCAACGAGCTGCATCTGCAGTTCCAGCTTTTCCAACGGCCGGAAGAATGCAAAATTGATCAGGATCGAACCAAAGACAACAAAACCGGCGGCAATTCCGATTATCAGCAGTATGAGTCCGTAGTAATACGGAAGCATCTGCTTTGCTCCGCTTTTCTCAAAAATTCCCACAAGATACCAGCTGCCGTCCGTCATAGGCATTTTAACCGAAAGAGCCGTCTGGTCATCCATTCTGATTGGAACGGTTTCATCTTTGTCCCCCAGAATCAGCGGAAGATTATCCTTGATTTCATCTGTCTTATTTTCCGGGCGGACCACATAATTTCCATCTTTGTCCGCAATAAAGAAAGAAGTGTCATAATCGCTGCTGACCTTGTTGAAGTACGTACGGATTGTTGTCTCGTCAACCGTTACCATTAAGAGTGCAAGGCTTTCGTAGGTGTCCACATCGCGTATTTCCCGGATATAGGTAATATAATCCTTATCGCTTGCATACTGAATGATGCCGTCGCTTCCGTGAATAAAGAATCCGTTTCCCTGGTGGCCGGAAAGAGATTGATACCAGGAGGTTTCCGGAATCTTATCTGCCTCGATTTTTTTCGGCTTTTCATTATAGGAACGGTAAAAATGTCCGTCCCTGTCCAGGATATAGGCGCCTGAAATATAATCCGATGAAAGGACCATATTGACCAGACTGTCTGTGATGCTCTTATTGATATCCGGATTCTCAGAATAGGATGCGACATCTTTCAGGGAATTCTGGACATCTTTGTCAAAATAAATAATATCAGCAATTTTCGTAACGTTATCAAGGATCAGGGAAATATTTCCGTCAACGGTTTCCGTTACCTGTCTTCCGGACTTTTCGATCTCTTCATTAATGTACCGGTAATTTATCCATGACGTTACCAGGCCTGCCGCCGTCATGGCAATCAGGGCAAGTGCAAGGAGGATTAAAAGGAACTTAGTCCTCAGACGCATGTTGTAAAAACAGGTTCGGATTTTCCCCACTGGTCTCTCCGTATCTCAGATCATTTTTTTAAAACTGCTTTTATGGCTTTAATCTTTCCTTCCCTTACCTGAAGTGCAGGTGAGGCCGCCAATTCTCCCATTCCGTATACACTCCGAGTTCCATTTTCATCTTCCAGTTCGTAAAATGCAACCTGATACTGACCCGGTACGGCTTCTTCCATCCCTTCGAGTTCATAGGTCACCATTGTCCGGCCGAGGAAAACGGCGCTGACTTTCTTATCCGAAGGAACCAGGCAGGATGGAATATACGGCTGCAGCTTCATTTTCAGTCTTCCTTCGGAATCACAGGAAAACGGTTCCGGTCCGAAAAACATCAGATTCCAGATTTCAAGGAACTCTGCCGTCGAACCCGAAAGCCTTGCAACAAATCCCCTGCCATGCACGCCCTGATCCGGGTTTGCCGACGAAGCAATAAAAGAAACATTCTCATACGTGCTGCGGCCGTAAACCTCCGGAACCATAAACGGAACCGCTGCCGAAACGAAGGCATCGCGGAATTCTGGATACAGCCCGCTCCTTAAAAGCTCCAGCAGATATTTATATTCCATATGAAGCCATATAGATTCGTTTTCCAGCCATCCCGGCGTAAAGGCCAGTGCCCTTCCGGCTTCATAACTGACCCCTGCGAGAGATTCATTTACTTTATACATCTGCAGTTCCCGGTCGTAAAGTCCGCTGGCCTTAATCTTTTCCGCCATCTTCCTTTTTTCATCCAACGGAGCCGAAAGCTTCAGCCAGTGAACGGGGCCTTCCAGAAACAGCGGCAGCATTTTCGGCTGACTGCCTTCCTCATAGGTAAAATAAGTCGGACAGATTCCGTCTCCCCTGCGTACGGCATCCGCGATTCCTCTTTCTAAAGTCTCCCGGATGTTCCTGAAAATTTTCAGGACTCCGGCACAGTCGAGAGTTTTTCGTTCTCCCGTCAGGGTATACGCGGTACGCTCCCTGTATTTTTCCTTCGCTTCATTCAGTGCATTCCAGCGTTCAAACGCGGATGATGCTGCCGCATAGGCACATGCCGTCTCATCCAAAAGGTCCGCCATCTCTGAATAAAGACTGATTTTCTCTTCCTGCTCTGCAAGGAGATTCTCCATGAACCGCAGCATCCGTACCAGTTCGCAGGTCTCCGCTACAGAGGAGCCAAGCAGCCCCGGAAGTCCATTCAAAGCATCATACCAGCCCGGCTTCCCGCCTTCCATTTCCATTCCCATTCCGCCGGCATCAATCGTCGCGCTTTTAATGGTACAGAGAAAAATCATCTTCTCCGCAAGTGTGCTTCGAGCGGTTTCACCTGTTTCCGTCTGCAGCCAGCGCTTTTTTGTTTCAGCCTTGCGTGCAGGATCCAGCGCATGATACTGCCTGCGTCCATTTTCCGTTTCTGCATATCTCTTCTGCCGCGGATTGACAAATGCATGCGTTTCATACCACCGAAGATTCCGCCCGCCAAATAGCAGCTCTTTTCTCTGCTCCGGATATATCACCAGATATTTCTCTATCAGGTCGGAAAGATATGTCCAGTGGTCGCACCAGTATCCTTCCTGAAAATCCGCATTCGGGCTGCATTCCGCTGAACTGAAAATCCGGCTTAAGAAATCACGAATCTGGCTTTCATCCAGCCCGCAGTCTTCCGCAAACATAGCTGCCTCGCCTGGTGTGAAATCCCTGCCGAACAGTTTTCCGGCTTCTTCCTGTTCTGTGCTCGGGAACCAAAGTGTACACACCTTCGCCGCTTCCGGTGAAAGCCTGTATGTACTGCGTTTCAGGACAAGCGGATTATATCCGTCGCTTTGAATCATTTCAAAAAACATCCGGATATTATAATCTTTGACTTCCGGATAAAACAGCACATCGCATCGCCTGTTCTGACAGACATCCCTGAAGTTTCCGTTTCCCTGGGCATAATATTCCCTGCCCAGAGAAAATGCATTGTATTCCCGCTCCGGATCGCCATGTTTTCTTGAATATAGATAAAATGGCGTTCTTTCTTTTCCCTGACCGAAAAAGACAGGCACTCCGCCGCGCAGGAGATTATCGAGATACGTCTGCCGGCAGTAAGCATCAAATGTTTTATTTGCCGTATGTGTATCAATTTTATCTGTCAGTTCTGCGACAAGTTCAGAAGCCTCCTGCCGCTTGGCATGATACCATCCCGGTCCGCTGATTTTCTTTACAAGTTCCGGGATTTCCTCCTTCTTCCCGCATTGTCCGAATACAGAAAAAATCTGCATCTCTTCCCCCGGCTGCAATGTTCCTTTCGCTGCAAAAAAACAGCAGGGAAATTCATTTACCGCATCCTGCGGCATGGCCAGCATTTCATCCAGAGTATGTGAAATGAATCCCTCCGCGCGGCTTAGGGAAGTATCATGAGCAAAAATCAATTCCGGCTTTAAGATTGCGCGAAGCACATCCCCGCTGCCGCTGATGCCGAAACCGAAATTGCCACCGTCCACTTTCGTGACACAGGCGGTGTCTTCCATCGAAGCACGTACACGGAAAACCGGGAGTCCCGGCTGCAGTTCCTCTGCCTGCATCCAGGCTTTCGACAGCTGCGTCATCATTTTCAGGCTTTCATTATTGACCCCGTAAGGAACCAGGGCCGGCATGCCGTCAAGCAGTTCAAGTCTGCAGGCTTCCTCCGAAATGTTCTTAACCGTCAGAATACGGGCAAGCATGGCTGCCCGCTCTCCCGGAATTCCGAAATAGACCGCTTCCGTACGTACCTCCGCATTCTGCCAGAAAACCTTCAGTTCCGACGGACGGATCTCCATATCGCAGCATCCTGTAAAGGCTTCCAGATATTCACCATCCGCCATCAAAAATGTCCGAAAGCCGGTTCTTGCATTATTTTGATACGCGGTATGTGCCGGACAGAATTCCATAATGGCGTGGTCTTTATCATCCGCCCCGAAGCTGCAGATTCCCTGCCCCCGGTTATTGTAATAGGCCCACAGCGGTATCCCGAATTCACCGGCAATTCCCGGGAGGAAACTCGAGAAAGGCGGTTTATGCAGATAGTCTTTCATGATAAAAGCATCTGTGCGTTTATTCATTTTGATTTTACTCCTTATCTTTTATTTCTTCCAGTTCAACTGTCACACGATACGTTTCTTCCGCAGAAGCATCAAAATCGGCCGACGGAATAAAAATTCTTCCGTTTTCACATGGGATTTTCTTCCCATTGATTTCCGCTTCCTTCAGACAGTAGCTTCCCCATTCCAGCATCCCGGGATTCCTGTACCGGATCTTCAGTTTTCTTCCGCGGAAACGGCACTGCATTTCCGTCTCTTTAGTTTTATTAAACTGTTCTGCCGTTAGTTTCGGTTCAATGACCAAATTTCCTTCCTCACCGTGAACACCGAATACCTGCGTACGCATCGTCAGGAGGAACCAGCTTGCCGCTCCTGTAAGATACGGATACATGCCTCTTCCGGTAAGATCAAAATATTCCGGTATGCCCGGCAGAATCCTGCTGACAGGGAAGGACGTACTCTGAAGATAAAGAGCCTTTAATGCCTTCCAACCTTCCTTCGCATGTCCGCAGCAGTAAAGCGCATACGCATACATGACGGCCATATGGCTGAAGACTGCTCCGTTTTCCTTTGTCCCATAGGCAAATCCGAACATGCGTCCCATATCCATCTTTACTTCTTTAAAATCCGTATTCAGGAAAACGCCTCCCCTGTCTGCATCAAAAAGATATCTGTCCACGGCATGTATGACCGCATTTTCCTGATCCTTCGTCGCAGCCCCTGAAAGCAGGGAAAACACCTGTCCCGTAAGCATCATCCGGACATGTTCACCGCACAGACCGTCGGACTGCCGCCCGTGGTCATCATAGTAACTGTTGAACCAATTTTGATTGGCTTGATCGCCTGTCCATTCATCCTGCCTGATACGGACACAGATCCATTCGGCCATGCCGTGAAGCCGTTCTGAAAGCAGCTGCAGCGATACCCTGCTCTTTTCCCCCTCGGCATAGGCCTTTCTGCAGAAGTCCGTCAGCGCTTCCCTCATGGCTGTCGGATTGCCGTATTCTTCCTGGCTGAAATTCATAAGTTCTGCCAGAGATTTTAAAATCTCGGTCTTTTCGATACCGCGCCGAAAAGCTTCCTGCAGGATTTCACTGAGTTTATCAAGGCTCCAGGCATAGGCGGCCGTAAAGGCAACGCTCTCCCCGCGGTGTGATGCCATGTCCAGTCCGTCATTCCAGTCGGCACCATGAAGCCGCATGTTTCCATGTTCTCCGACATCGAAAAATGAAGTCACATTTTCAAGGATCAGGTGCTCCAGCACTGTTCCCTCTTCAGTCTTTCCGGGGTCTGCAGGCTTCTCGCCGTCTCCCCGGATAGAGAACCCGTCCCTGAAATAGGTCTGGTTTTCCCAGAAGAGGCTTGAATCTCCTGTTTCATCAAAATACAGCGCAGCCGTAAAAGACGGCCAGAATGCATGATCCATCCACACACGGGGAATATGGTTCCGGTCGGACTTAAACTCTCCCGGCTTATCTCCGATAATCGTGGCATTCGTCCCATCGGGCCGCACACCGGCAAAATAAGACAGCAAAGACTGCCGCATTGCCGAAGAATCATCAAGAAGCAGAGCAAGGCTGTCCTGCCAGAGATCCCGCCAGCCGCGGCCCCCTCGTCCGTAATCATGATGCGGAAGGAAACTGCAGCCGCATATTCTCCGCATCAGAGGCTGGGCACTGACCCACCGCATCCAGAAAGTAAATTTCCGGTCAGAGGCTGCAAAACAGTCTTCAGTCCTGCGCTTCCAGAATTCTTTTGTTCTCTTTAAAGCCTGTGCTGTCCCTTCCGGGGTCAGATAAGGTGTCGGATCATCCTCGATGGCAAGAACGACCCGGAAACTTTTCTTCGCACCCGGCGGAAGTACGATTCCGGTGAAGAAAAGGGCAGCATTCATTTCCCCACCTTCCGCCGATTCTCCTGCACGGAGACGGCCATCGGATATATCGGGACAGACAACCGCCTGCGGCCAGTCATAGTTCCCCGCTCCGATAAAATCGGATACGCGCGGAATCACATAGGAAGGACTTTCCCCTTTGTCACCGGCTGCCCAGACCCGGTAATTAACCTCCGCGGGATGGTGTCCGCGTTCGTCAAATGTCAGCGTCGGTTTGATCCGGATTCCGTACGGCTCGATGAATGCACGCTGCAGAAGTGAGGTTACATGCCTGTGATCACGGATATTATCCGCACTTCTTCCGAAAATCGGGATGACGGCAGCACAGTCCATCTTCAGATTTTCATGTCCGGTATTTTCAATTGTGACCTGCATGATTTCGCAGCGCGTCTGATCCGACGGCACAAAACTCAGTACCTCCGCACATAAGCCGTTTGCTGTGCTGTGCCGGGTCAGGCTCTGCCACAGCAGACCTCCGCGCAGTTCACAGGATTCTTCATTCGTAAATCTGCGGGCTGTCTGCAATGCACTTTGCCCGCAGGCCGACCATGGTGCCTGACCTTCCGTCATGATCCAGAAGTTTCTTGATGTACGGTTTTCCAGCAGCGTCTGTTCGCTGGCCGGCTCCATGAGGTATGTATTCTGTCCGGTCTTACAGTCGCCGGCCAGAAACGGCGTTACGGAAGAAATCATCCCCGCCTCATTGAGAAGAGGAAAATAGATGTCCGGAGCATATTGAGCCTCAGTCAGAATGAAATCTCCTTCAGTTCCGATGTATTCTAAATTGGGCATAGAAAGACCTCCTTTTATCTGATTTTATTCTGTTCCAATATTGAATCAGATAAAAGCAGGCAGATTTAATTCAGGTATGTTTTTTTAATTCAGGCGTCAGGATTTTATATCGTCTTTTGTCCAGCTTCTGTCCAATTCAAGATAATTTTCTGCGTAAAAAAGCAGATGAAAAAAGCAGAAAATATGCAAAATGAATAAATCCAGTACTCCCTGAACCAATACTTGTCTTTTTGAAATTCCTTATATTTACAACGAAAAACCGGATTCTGCCTCATTTTAAAGGCAAAATCCGGTTCGTTCATTTTGACAGGGGAAGAGGGAGTCGAACCCCCATTGACGGTTTTGGAGGACGTGGACTACCCCCGGTAAAAACCGCGCAGATGCGATACTTCTATTTTAAAACCGCGATTTAGCCAATGGGTTAGCCAATGACTTTTTTGTTCATATTTGATCATTTCTACGATATGACGGCATCCAATAATCTCAAAGAAATATTTCACTATATGTCGTAAATTATCATTTCACACAGTTGTCAAAGCCAGATTGGCCAATTGCAGCACGGAATCATTTGCCTCATCCCATGAAATATTTCCGACAAAATAGGACTGCCTGCAATAATTCTCCCATTGGTTTCTCATCATTTCGTTTTCGCGGATTTCCTTCAATATCTCATGAATGGAATCCAAGTTCTTCAATGTCCCTCTTTTTAAGCTCGTCGCATGAAAAGCTTCCTTTAAATGTTCTGCATTATAAGTGGTTTTTTCCCGGATCACTGTAATATCGTAAAAGTCACGCATTCTTGTATTAGCCAGACCGCGTGAAAGAATCGTCTCCAGTTTTTCAGCAAGCAGCGTCTCCGTATTATAGGTCATTATGGAAATGGTCCTGTCTTCCAGCATCAAAGGATAATTATATTCTACCGCTCCGGGAGTTATGACATCCCCAGTAGAAATATCAATTTTCAGCGGCTGAACCATATTGTCAATTGCGGCCTCCAGCATGAAACGGATTCCAGGATAATCCGCTTCGTCCATGATTTCTTTTTCGCTCATGATTCTAAAACGAAAGCCATCCGTCAATTCGATGGAGATAATATCCGTGATGATCCTGTTCGCATTTTCTTCATTTAAAGCAAGTGCCCGTACCGTGGCATCGATGTCGAGTGTCGCTCTCGTTTCCAGACCAACAATGGAGGCTACCAGCATCCCACCTTTCAGGACAAACTGACTGCGGTATTTTGAGACAGACATTCTTTCCAGAAATCTTTCCATGACATAGTTCCGGATTAATGTCTGTGATTTCCTGCTGTCGCCTCCGGACAGATTCCGTATTTTTGCTTTGATCTGCATCGCTGTATGAATCATAGCAGCACCTCAGTGTAGGTTCTGACTTTATCCTCAATCCCCATGGCAGCGGCATATCGCATCAGTTTTCTCACGTCTTTTTCTTTTCCCTTCATATATCCTTTCACCGCCGTCTGGAAGACCTGGATGTCCATTTTTTCTTTGCGGATGATAATATCACAGATTGTACGTTCCCTGTCATAGGTCCGGACCTGATGCCCATAAGGTGTTTTTACTTCCGTGATCCCCAATGGAAAAAGATTGTCGCTGATCCGATAGACGCGAATTCCCTTCGACCGAAGATTGGATCCATTATAATTATGCTTTACCGTAACGGAATATTCCGAAGGCTCGCGATCCATGAGGTGATGCAGATACAAGGCCGTCTCATGGGAAAAACAGACCTCCCTGCTCCGGACATTGATCAGGAAAAGTTCATCCTGCCAGGCATCCTCGGAAATATAGACACCCTGCGACGCACGGATCAATTTTTTCTTCTTCACATAGGCGGCAAGCGAAACTCTCGAAATCCCGGCAGACGATACATCACGGGTCAGGAGGTAGCCTCCGTTTTTCTTCAGGAGTTCCTCCAGTTTATCCTCTATGGTTTTCCGCATCATATTTTCTTCATTTACATTCATGCCCTTATATTATCTTATTAGGTCATATTTGTAAAGTATCATAAGGCGGCATTAATACTTCTCTCCTCCTATCTCGCGTTACAAATCCATGCAAAATCTAGCCATCGATTAGCCAAAATCTACTGGTTATCTCCGGTCATCCCCGGTACATTTTGGCAAAACCTGGCAGATCAGCTTCGCAACGGCCTGTATTTTAATTTTCCTATGACCTGCACAAATACAAAGAAAAACCGGATTCTGCCTCATTTTAAAGGCAAAATCCGGTTCGTTCATTTTGACCAGGGGAAGAGGGAGTCGAACCCCCATTGACGGTTTTGGAGGTCGCAAGTCAGCCCCGGAAAAAGCGCGTGAAATCAAGCCATTTCGCAGGTCATTTCATTTTGTCCATCGGTCTGTCCAAATTCATTTTTCTGTCCAAATTCGTCATTTTGCACAATACCAGATATGGACATCCTTAACTGCTGAAAGAGGCATCCCTTTCATCTTCATAGATTCATCCGTACTGATAATGATTTGTTCGTTGGTCATTTTTTAAGATGTTTTGTTTTTTCCGAAGTAATTTCATAACTGTTTTCAAGGAATTGACAAACCTTCTTTTCTGATACGGATTCATCGAGCAGAATCGTTATCCATTTGCTTTTATTCATATTGCGGTTATCATTATGCCGCAGCACACAGTTCTCCGGATATTCCTTCCACAGGAATTCCGGATTTGTCCTGTACTTTTCTTTCGCATATTTCAAAAGACATTCCCGTTTCATTGGTTGCCCCCATTCTTATCTTGATGATTATATAATGCTCGAATAAATAATAAAAGAAGATAGATGCCTGAACCGGCATCTATCTCCTGCATCTATATTTTCGATTGGCTATATATTCTCAGCTAAATCATATTTGCGAATACCGACCAATGCTGTCCCATCAATGGAGAATGACATCTGATCAGCAGACGGATCCGTGTAGAGGACGGCACTGACGGTCTGGGAGCCATCATTTACGAACACCTCCACACTGTACAGGTCCAGGATGATTCTGAGTTTTAGGATGCCTTCCTGAAGCTGTGTTCTGCACTTCCTATGATGGATTACATCACGCCGGCTTCCGGAAAAAGTCCGGTCGATCCGCAGCATGGAATCCGCCGTCGTATAGCTGATGGAAGAATAATAGTTGCTGTCTTCGGCAAACCGGAATTCAAATCTTCTGCACGCATATTCCTGATTGGATTCATCACTCGATGCTTCACTTGTCTCTGGCTTGGTACCCTCTCCGGCTTTGAAATTGACTGTCAGCTCAATATCCACTTTACGGCCATTCACTTTTGGAAATGACTTCCTGCCTGAGATTCTTTCATTTTCATAAATCACTTCATTCGTCCGGCAGGCATCAATCTCGCGCACCGGTTTCTGGATCAGGACGCCGTCCTTCAATGACAGCTCACGCGGGAGGGACATCTGGCCGAACCATTTGGCATCCGGCATCCTGAGGGATACCGAATCCCAGTTCTGCATCCATCCGATCATAATTCTGCGCCCATCCGGGGCAAGAGTCGTCTGGGTCGCATAGAAATCCAGACCGCTGTCGATCGGCTGGTTTTTTTCCTCAGTGAAGCGACCGTTTTCCTTATCATAGCTCCCGGTCAAGCAAAGCGTCCCGTTGCCGCTGTGGTAAATGTTTCCATCAATCAGCATATCCTGCGGGCTTGTCAGGAGCACCCATTTCCCATCAAGTTCGAAGAAGTCCGGGCACTCCCACATTTTCCCATATCGGTTCTGATTGGAGGCAAGGATTGATTTGAATTTCCATACAATGCCGTCCGCGCTGGTAAACAGAAGAATCTGCCCGCTGCCGTCAGACGGCCTGTTCCCGATTACGCAGCAATACGTCCCGTCTTTCTCCTGCCAGATCTTCGGATCGCGGAAATCTTTCCTGCTCCCGCCCTCCGGAAGGACCGACGCATTCAGCACCGGGTTCCCCTCATATTTTACGAACCCGGTGCCGTCGCCGAAGGCAAGACACTGCGTCTGGATATCCGCCGCCTCTCCGTCCGCTGTTTCTTCTTTGCGGACGCCTGTGTACATCAGCATGAGGCGTCCGTCCGGGAGTGCAATGGCGCTCCCGGAAAAGCAGCCTGCATGGTCATAAACCTCATCCGGCGCAAGTGCCGCCGGCAGATAGCTCCAGTGAAGCAGGTCGCTGCTCACCGCATGGCCCCAGTGCATCGGTCCCCACATGCATTTGTATGGGTAGTACTGGTAGAAAAGATGATACTCTCCCTTGTAGAAAATGAATCCGTTGGGATCATTCATCCAGCCGACCCTGGGCGTCAGATGGAAGTCAGGCCTTTCGTGCGCCTTGATCTTCCTTCCGACTTCCGTTTCGTAGCTTCGTGCTTCACGGAGTATTTCGCTCATAAATAATCTTCCTCTTTCTTCAGGATGCTGACGAAGAAGCTGAAGCTGCCGTACTTCCTGCACTTCCTGTACTTCCAGTGCTTCCTACGCTCGTCTTATAGCGGTCATAGGCGCCCTGATATGCTTTCTGAAGTTCATCCATTCCGCAGCTGTCCTTCAGCTTTGCGACATAGGCATTCCACTCATCATCGGTCGGCCCGCCGTTTTTCAGCCAGAGGCCTTCCTGTTCGGAAACGGTATTTTCAAAATCCGTCTTATACTGATCGATCGTATTGAGTTCATCGCTCGTGTAGACGCAGTCAACCGGATAAACAGCCGTGCTTGTTACAGAAGGCATCCAGGTATCCTTCAGGTCTTTCAGTCTCTGGATTGCGCGGTCTTCCATCTTGAATGTCGTGTTGTAATAATCACTGAGGATCAGCTTCGGTCCGGCCACTTCATACTGGCTCTTCAATTCTCCGGCGCTCTTCCCATATTTTGCCTTGCTCTCTTCATCCGTGATGCTCAGCCACAGGCCGTTGGAATCCTGTCCTGTGAAATAAACATCCTTCGGGCCGTACTGCAGCTGCATGACATTTTCCGGAACATACCACTGATCATAGAATTTCAGAAGATTTGCCGGGCTCTTGCATTTCGAGGTGATGCTCAGGTTGCCGCTGCTTGTGCCGCCTCCTGTACGGATCGTGACATTGTGCGTGCCGTCCGGGCCGTCCAGGATCGGAAGATATACATAATCCGATGCGTGGTCGCCCATCAGTTCTTCGATATACCACCAGGTCGAGACGCCGACATATCCCTGGGAGCATTTTGCCATCAGCTGCGTCGTGTCCTGGCTGAACATTTCCTGATCCATCAGCCCTTCTGCATACCAGTCATGGAAATAAGTCAGAGCTTTGCGGTAATTATCCTTGGTGCAGACGAAATCAACGCTTCCGTCGTCATTCAGTTCCAGGTCATTGATGACATCATTCGGCCAGTTTGTAAATCCGAATCCTGCATAGAAGATATTCTGGCCCCAGCACCACTGATCAAAGCCGGTGCTCATCGGGATCGTCGAGCCTGCTTCATTTCCATAGAAGGTATGGCTCATATCGTTGTCCTTGAATGCCTGAAGTGCGTCATGCAGCTCATCCAGCGTCTTCGGAACCGGAAGTCCCAGCTTGTCAAGCCATGCCTTGTTGATCATGCTGAACTGCGGGATCGTGAAAATGCTGTAGTCATTCGTGTCGCCGACCGCTGAAGTCCCCATTTTTTCAGCTGAAGGAAGTCCGTATATGCCGCCGTCATTCATCGTGATAGCCGTCTTGATTTCCGGATTCTCTTTCAGGATCTTCGATAGATTCGGCATATAGGTGTCATTGATATAAGGTGTAAGATCAATAAAGGTGCCGTCTGATCCGTAATTCGACAGATCATAGTTGCTGAAGCCGACGCCCTGGAAGGCATCCGGCAGATCGCCGCCGGCAATCCGGACATTCACCTGCTCATCAATGGAATCGCTCTGCGTTTCCCATTTGACTTTGATGCCGGCCGTGTCTTCCATGCTTTTCAGCACGGTATTGTCGTCGTAGCCGCCGCTCAGGGCGCTGATTCCGCTCATGATGTCAAAGTCAGTCTGTGAGGTATCCGCATTCGCAGTCCCGGATTCTGCCGTGCTTGCCGTGGAGCTGCCTCCGCATGCGGCCATGGAGACACCCATCGCTGCCGTAAGCAGAAGTGCCGCTGCTTTCTTCCATACATTTTTCTTCTTCATTTTTTCCTTTCCTTTCCCTTTTAACCTTTGACCGCGCCTGCCATGAATCCTTTCTCGAAATACTTCTGGACGAAAGGATAGATGATGAGCATCGGTGCCGCCGCTACAATAATAGAAGCAAATTTAATAAGTTCCGTGATCTTGTTCAGTTCCGCATAACCCCCCGATACCGTGCTCGCCTGGCTTGCGCTGGTGGAGCTCTTGATCAGGACATTTCTTAATACCAGGGGCAGCGGTGCCTTGTCCGCTCCCGGCAGGTAGATCATGGCCGTGAACCAGTCATTCCAGTAGGCTACCATGCTGAAGACGACCATGACCGCCATAATGGACCGGCTGAGCGGGATGATGACCTTCAGGAAAACCGTCCACTGCGAAGCTCCGTCGATCTGTGCTGCCTCGATCATTTCCTTCGGAATGCTGTGTTCAAAAAAGTTCCTGGCAATGATCATGTTTCCGACCGCCACTCCTCCGGGGAGGAACAGGGCCCACATATTATTGATAAGTCCCGTGTTCTTCACGACCAGGTAGGTCGGGATCAGTCCGCCGCTGAAATACATCGTGATGATGAAGAACAGGCTGAAGAATTTCCTTCCCGGGAGATTCTTCACGCTGAGCGGGTATGCCGTCAGATAAATCATGGCTACCGAGAAAACCGTACCGATGACCGTGTACTTGATGCTGTTGAAATAACCCGTGAAAATACTGCTGTCCGCAAAGACTGCTTTATATCCCTGCAGCGTAAACTGACTTGGGAAGAGAAACGTCTTCCCGGCATAGACGTCATACGGATTGGAGACGGAGGCAATCAGCACATAGAAAAGCGGATAAGCGACGATGACCAGGATTATGATGCAGATGACTATCAGGACGATATCGCTTGCCCTGTCCGACAATCCGGAGGTTGTCTTGTTTTTTGCCAATGTTTTGACCATCTTTTTCCCTCCTTCTACACGAAGCTGACGTCATCCGACATCTTTTTGGCAAGCTTGTTGACCACAATCAGCAAGATGATATTCACCACCGTATTGAATAATCCTACCGCTGTTGCGTAGCTGTACTTCGCATTCTCGATACCTTGCTGGTATACGTACACCGCAATGACATCCGATGTCGCTTTGTTCAGATCCGTCTGCAGAAGCCAGACTTTCTCGAACCCGATGTTCATCAGGTTTCCTGCGCTCATGATCAGCATCAGCACGATCGTAGGCTTCAGCTCCGGCAGGTCAATCGCCATGATCCGCTGGAACATGGACGCTCCGTCGATCTTTGCTGCCTCATAATTCGACATGTCGATATTGGACAGCGTAGCCAGATAGACGATGATTCCCCAGCCTGCATCCTGCCAGATTCCGGAAGCGATGTAGATCGTGCGGAAGGCGGATGCTTCTGAAAGGAAGTCGATGCTGGTTCCGGCAATCAGGTTGATCAGTCCGCCGGAAGGACTTAAGAAGATCCGGATCATGCCGCAGACGACCATCGTGGAAATGAAATGCGGTGCATAGAGCACGGTCTGCGTCACCCTCTTCAGCCTCTTGAAACGAAGCTGATTAATGATCAGGGCCAGGATGATCGGAATCGGGAAACTCCACAGCAGGCTGTAGAGACTCAGGAGGAATGTATTGGCAATCATCCTGCCGCAGTTCGGCGAGCTGAAGAACTGGATGAACCATTTCAAACCCACCCATGTGCTGCCGGTGATTCCCCTGTTGGCCTTATAATCCCGGAAGGCGATCTGGATGCCGTACATCGGAACGTACTTATAGATGACTGTCAGCACCACCGGAATCAGCAGCATGGCGTAAAGCTGCCAGTTTTTAAAGATCCGGGCTTTCAGCGGCTGTGTGGACTGAGGCACCGCTATGGTTTCGGATGCCGCCTTCGTTTTCTTCATGTTTCCCCCTTCCTTTCGCTGAAAAACTGTTCCCCCGCAATTGCGTTCATCTATTTCATGAATCGTTATTTCTGTCGACAACCGAATCATACCGCGTTTCTGTCGTCAGTGTCAACTGAAAAACCGAAATAAATACGATTTGTTGCTTTTCCACAGGATTCTCTGCCCATTTTTGTGCATTAGTACGTGGTTCCGTCCTTATAATTTCATGAATCGATATATGAATAGTGCTTTACATTTTCATTTTCATGGTTTATAATGAAATCTGGTTCAAAAATTCTATTGCGAAATTTCAAGGAGATTCCAAATGAAAGAAAAAAAATCGGTCCCAACTATGAAGGATGTTGCCCGTGAAGCAGGAGTCGCAATCGGAACCGTGTCCAGAGTGGTCAACGGCTGCTCCGTAAGAGACGATTACCGTCAGAAAGTCGAGGAGGCAATCGCTAAACTTAATTATCATGTAAACACTTATGCACAGGGCCTGAAGGCCGTCAAAACCTACACAGCCGCCGTCCTGATTCCCAATACATACAATCCTTATTTCGGAAAACTCGTCTACCATCTCCATCAGGCGCTTGCCGACCGGAACTACCACATGCTTCTTTGCTGCACCGACTATCATGCCAGCCACGAGCAGGAATACATCACCATGGCAAGGCAGAACAAGGTTGACGGGATCATCGGCCTGACCTACAGCCCCGATTTGATTATTGACGACAGCACTCCTTTCATTTCCATCGACCGCTCCATCGGCAGCCATATCCCCTGCGTCGCCTCCGACAACTTCTCCGGCGGGCAGATGGCTGCGGAAAAGCTCGCGGATCTCGGGTGCAGAAAAGTCGCTTTCCTGCGGATAGGTTCCTCTCTGAACAATGAGCCGAACAAAAGAAAAGCCGGGTTTGAGAACGGCTGTCTTTCCCGGAATCTGGAATACGAAGAGAAAATCCTGAATGACGGTGAATCCCTTGAAGAATTCCGGACATTCCTAACAGATCATTTCCATGACGGACATCTGGAATTCGACGGTCTTTTCTGCGTAACGGATGAAATCGCCTCACATGTCATGCAGATGCTCGGTAGCCTGGGACTCCGCGTGCCGCAGGATGTCCAGGTGATCGGCTTCGATGGAATAAGAAGTTTCGGAAACGGCAGCCATATCTGCTCCACAATCGTTCAGCCTGTCCACGACATCGCAGAAACCTGCGTCAATCTCCTGCTGCAGGAGCAGTTGACTTCGAAGCCTCCGCTCATCTGCCTGCCGGTTTCCTATGCACCCGGCGGCACCACAAAAGAAAAGGAGAATTCCTAGAATGGGATTATTTTCCGTCACCGACTGGGGTCCCGGAAACGGGCAGCGCGAAGTCGGTTCAGCACGCTTCCGTGAACTGATCCGCCGCGATTTCGGTAAATTCTTTCTGGCCAACCTGTTTACGGCGGCAGGATTCCTGCCTTTCGCATCAGGCTGCGTCTATGCCATCCTCTCAAAAAGTGTTCTGGTGCTGATCATATCCGGTCTCATCGGCGGTGCGATTGCCGGCCCGTTCCTGTCCGGCATGACGGACTGCATTTACCGGAGTCTCCGCGACGCTCCTGGCGGATTCTTTGAAAACTGGAAAAAGGCGATGCGTCAGAATCTCAAAGCCTCGATCGTACCCGGAATGATCCTGTTTCTGCTTACAGGCGTCTATCTTTTCATGGGGGTCATGATATTCTGGTGGGCATCCGGTCTTCCCGGTTTCGGGACTGTCGCCATCTATCTGTTCGGGATGCTGATCATGGTCATGTTCTTTATAATCTTCTGGCCGCAGACCGTGCTCTTCTCCCTGCCCGTCCGCCAGCAGCTGCGGAACACGCTGCTCTTCATTGCGAAGTACCTTTGGAAGGTAATCGGGGCCTCCCTGCTTCTCATGGCATACGCCGCGGTAATGCTTCTTTTTCTTCCCTGGACGCTGATCATCGTTCCGTTTGCCGGATTCTGGTTCATTTTACTGGCTGTGAATTTCATCCTGTATAAGGACTTCAACGAAGTGTTCGGAATCGAGAAAAAGATTGCCGAACAGTTTCCCGAGCAGGTGCCTTTTTATGAAAGTGATGAAGAATGGCTGAAAAGAAAGGAAGAAGAATCGAAGAGCCAGTCATGAGAGAAACACTTGAAAACAGAGGATGGAGAAATTATGGCCAGAAGAGTAACGATTCAGAATATTGCAGATGAGCTCGGTCTTTCACGGAACGCGGTATCAAAAGCAATCAATAACGATGCCCTTGTCTCCGATGCCACGAAAACCGCTGTTCTGAAAAAAGCCAGGGAAATGGGTTATAAGCAGTTCTCCTATATCAGTCTGCCGGGAGAGGAAGTCTTGGCCTATCCGGCCGTCGCTGCATCGGGCAAAAATGAAATCGTCGTTCTGACAGGCCGCTACATCGGGGAGAATCACTTTGCAGCCTCGATGATCGACTGTCTGCAGGCCGAAATGGCGTCGCTTGGATACTCAACATCTCTCAGGAAGCTTCTCCCCAGTGAACTTTCCGAGCGGCGCCTTCCCCTGCTTGACCACGAACGGATCGCAGGGCTGATATGCTTCGAGATTTTTGATCCGGAATATGCGCAGAACCTTAAAAGCCTTGGAATCCCGCTCCTGTTTGTAGATGCTCCGGTCGCTATTTACAGCGACCGCCTCGGTGCCGATCTTATTATCATGGAAAACAGAACAAGCACGGCCGAGGTCGTTCGCCACATGATTGAGAAAGGTAAAAAACGCATCGGCTTTGTCGGGGATTACCATAACTGTCAGTCCTTTTACGAACGTTATTCGACACTCCGGGAATGTGTCCACTGGGGGATGTCAGATCCTGTGCCTTACAGCATCTGCGGGATCCGGAATGTCGATTTTGATAATGGGATATGTTCCCAGCAGGAATTAATTGAGAAGAAGCTCAGGGAAATGAAGCAGCTTCCTGAAGCCTTTTTCTGTGCAAATGATTCCATTGCAGAAGAACTGCTGCAGGAGCTGGATAAATTCGGTCTATGTGTCCCAAAAGATATCTATGTCGCAGGCTTTGATGATTCTCCGATTGCCAAGAAACTGAACCCGCCTCTTACCACGGTTCATATTCACGGTCATGAAATGGGGTTATCTGCCGCACGTATGCTGCAGTTAAGGATTCAGCAGCCGGACAGAAAGAGCACGACCTGCTGCATCGATTCAGAGCCTGTATATCGGGCTTCTACTGGAGACTGATTGATATGCTGTTGTGATTGAATCAATGGGACGGCGTCCGTGCATGGCCGTCATTCAGGATTCTCCCTTTTACGAAATTCAATTTTGAAATAGGGAATCGCATTCAATCGATTTTCTATAAGATATGTCGTCTGTAAAAGAGCCCGATCAATTCCCGTTTTGATATGTCCCTCCTTACTGGTTGTCAAGTAAAGAGGGTACGTATCATTTAAATGCAAAATCTGGTTCGTTCACTTTAACAAAGGAAGCAGGAATCGAACTCGCATTTACGGTTTTGGAGGTCGCAAGTCAACCCCGGAAAAAGATTGGAAAATCAATACTTTTTCGGCACATTCTCCAGCAATCCAAATCACAATCCAAATTCGTTTTTCAATCCAAATTCGTCATTTTGCACAATACAAGATGTAGTCTTCTCCACCCAGTTTAGTTGGTGGTTTCTTTATTTCAATATATTATCAATAGACGTCTCCAGCGCTGCCGATACGGCTGCCGTCCCGCCGAGAATCCGGACACTTCTGGCATTTCCGACAATCGTCTTCTGACTGGATGTAAGCGATGTGCCCTGCCCGTCGACGAGCAGGATGGCCCCGCCGTTCTTTCCGGCTAAGACTGCACCCACGAGTGCGTCAGGATAGTCTTCTCCGGTAGCAACAGCAAGAATCGATTCACTCCCTCCGAACAGTTTATTGATAATTTCGATCGATGTGCCATGACGGTTCTTGCCGGCATAACGTACAGGCTGCACCGTCTTCAGCTGTTGCTCGACATCAAGACTCACAGCATCTTCACCGCCGACGATAATGGCCTTGCTGAAGCTGTCTGCGATTGCCAGCGAGTCTGTCGTCAGCTTTCCGTCACTCCCGGTCAGGAGGATCGGCATCTTCTGCGCATACGCATAAGAAGAAATTGACAGCGCATCAGGGAAGTTCTGACCCGAACAGATAATAATGGTATCCGCACTGCTTTCATCGATGACACGCCTTGCAATCTTATCGGCTGTCTGGGTGCGGTCATTTCCCCAGATGCGCTCCGTTTTGATGTTCTTCGCCTCAATTGCCTTTTTTACGGTATCGGATACGGCAGCCGTTCCACCGATGATGATTACATTCTTCACGTTGAGGGACGTGAGCAGTTCTGACGTCTCCCCTGTAAGCTGGCTCGAGTCAGTAAGAAGGACCGGGCAGCCTTTAGCTCCTGCGAGCGCGGAAGCCGCAAGAGCATCCGGCCAGTTTATGCCGGAAGCAAGGATGGCCGTGTCGCAGCCATTCGGAAACGCCTGCTTCACGATCTCAGCCATCGTGCCATACCGGTCATCGCCTGATAGTCTCTTGACAGAAACATTTACAACCGCGTAATAGGAAAGGTGCGTCGTCGTGAACTCCACGCTCTTCGTCTCCGCATTGTATTTCCCGTGCATCGGCATAACCTTTCCGTCATCCGCGATGTACCAGACAGTCAGGTCATCCGGATTTTCATCGGCCTTCAGAGCATAGGGAATGCTGATCGTCAGGATCCCGCCGTTGAACGTTGAGGTCTTCACGGCATCCACGAGGACATCCACGTTGACGATGACGGCATCATTTGCCTTATCTCCCAGCGCCGTCTTCTGCGTATCCGTCAGAGAAGACGGCTTCACGGTATTGACGCGGACCGTGATGTCCTTCTTCCCGATGGAGGAAAGAGCCGTCTTGTCAAGCGTCAGCGAACCGTCCGTCATCGTGATTTCCAGTCCGGGAGATCCCGTGGCCGATGACGCTGCATCAACGAGCTTAGCCGGGATGACAGCCGTGTCCACCGTCTTCTGGGATGTCAGGTCGACTTTAACCGTGCCCGTCGTATCTTGATTGGAAACGATCTTCTCGATCTGCGAATCCGTGACTGATATAGCGGCCGTGGTTCCTGTGATCGTCGCGCTTACATCCACGGAACCTTTATCGGAACTAGTCGGAATCGTAATGGCCGGTATCGGTGATGCATCCTGCTCGAAGACTGCCACAAGCGTACGGTTAGCCGTCGCCGTGAATGTATAGGAAACATCCGTACTGACGCTGCTTCCGCTCTCCGTCCAGTTGGCAAAATGATATCCCGTGCCTGCCGTCGCCGTGGCTGTGACGCTGGCATTCGCTTGATAGGTGCCGCCGCCGCTCACCGTTCCATAGGAAGCATTATTCGCGCTGACCGCGATTGTATAGGTCGTGGCCGGCGAGGTGTCCTGCTCGAAGACTGCCATAAGTGTACGATTCGCCGTCGCCGTAAAGGCATAGGAAGCATCCGTACTGACGCTGTTTCCGTTTTCCTTCCAGTTGACAAAATGATATCCCGTGCCTGCCGTCGCCGTGACTGTGACGCTGGCATTCGCTTGATAGGTTCCGCCGCCGCTCACCGTCCCATAGGAAGCATTATTCGCGCTGACCGCGATTGTATAGGTCGTGGCTGGCGAGGTATCCTGCTCGAAGACTGCCGCAAGCGTACGGTTAGCCGTCGCCGTGAATGTATAAGAAACATCCGTACTGACACTGCCTCCATTCTCCGTCCAGTTGACAAAATGATATCCCGTGCCTGCCGTCGCCGTGACTGTGACGCTGGCATTCGCTTGATAGGTTCCGCCGCCGCTCACCGTCCCATAGGAAGCATTATTCGCGCTGACCGCGATTGTATA